>FWWL01000017.1_pt1 | contig 474522 bp, 404 predicted proteins | sample 2228331 | NCBI WGS metagenome assembly FWWL01 (sample SAMEA103939775, study PRJEB20133) | metagenome
AAAACAATGAGTTATGAGGTCATATACTTTGGTCGAAGTACAGCTCTCTTTTGAAGGAAGGCAAGAAATACCTGAGTGCTTAACTTTATTGTAGAGTATTTCAAACTTCAATCTAAACACTTTATTATTTTTTCTTTTGCTCATATTATAAAAAGACACATAAATTTACAAAAAGTTTCAATTTTTTAAAAAAATATGACTAAATTAATTTTTGTGTCATTTCTCGTAATGAAATATTACAAATTGTTCAACTACTCCAGAAATTTACTATTTTTGTAATTCATAACTAATTATAAGGTGTGTTATGAATGTTCTTCCGCTAATTCTTTTTGGTATTGCATACTTCCTTTTTGCATACTATTGGTATGGAAATATCATCAAAAAGAAAGTACTTAACTCATCGAATTCAATTCCAACACCATCGCACACTCTTTACGACAATAAAGATTATGTTCCTACCAAGCCCACAGTTCTTTTTGGGCATCACTTTTCGGCTATCGCTGGTGCTGGTCCAATAATTGGACCCATCCTTGCATACTCCTACTTTGGATGGTTACCTGCATTGCTGTGGATACTTTTGGGTTCGGTTTTTATTGGTGCAGTACACGATTACACTGCTCTTGTTACATCTTTGCGAAATAAAGGATATTCTATGGTAAACATCGCCGATAGGGTAATTTCTCCCCGCGCCGGTCTACTTTTTTCGGTCTTCGTCTTTCTTACATTAATTCTTGTCGAAGCTGTATTTGCCGACCTTACCGCAAGAACAATGATGGAAGAACCAAAAATTGTCATCCCTACAATTGGACTAATTGGTGTTGCTATACTTTTTGCAATTCTTCATTATAAATTAAAATTTGGGGTTTTTATTTCGACTTTCATTTCCCTCATTCTTTTAGGAATTTTACTCTATTTTGGAGAGCATTTCCAGATAAAAGCTTCGTATGAATTTTGGTTAGCAATAATCCTACTATATTGTTTCGTAGCCTCAATTTTGCCTGTTTGGCTTTTGCTTCAACCTCGGGATTACCTTTCTATGTACATTCTGATAATAGGCATGACCTTAGGTTATTTTAGTATTATTGTATTAAATCCACAAATACAAGGTCCATCGTTTATATCAGCAACAAGTAAAGTTGGTCCTATCTTCCCAATGCTTTTCATTACAATTGCCTGTGGAGCAATCTCGGGATTTCACTCTTTGATTGCAAGCGGAACAACTGCAAAGCAATTAGATTTGGAAGAACAAGCAAAGCCGATCGCTTATGGTGGTATGTTGACCGAAGGGGCACTTGCTTTCTTTGTTATACTGATGGTTTCAAGCGTCTTATCTTTCAACGGCACCGAAACGTCATTCATAAGTATACTAACCAATAAAAATGCTGATATTCTCTTCGGTACAGCTCTCGGTTTAACAATTCAAACCATAGGAATTCCTTTTGCTCTTGGTTCTGCTTTTGGTATGCTGATGCTTAACGCTTTCATTCTAACCTCTCTCGATGCAAGTACTCGTCTTTGTAGATATATTGTACAAGAAGGTTTTGGTTCAAAATATGGTGGTATCTTGAAAGACAAATACTTTGCAAGTGGTTTAGTAGTTATCTTAACACTGATTATTTGTCTAAGTGGGGGGTATCAAAAGATTTGGTCTGTCTTTGGTTCTGCAAATCAACTAATTGGCACACTTTCGCTATTCACCGTAACTACATATCTTTTAGGAATCAAAGCACCCAAATGGTATACGCTTTTCCCTGCTCTATTTATGCTATTGGTAACCGAAACCGCACTACTCTATCAACTAATTTTCTTTTATTTGCCAAAGTTCGACCTTGTTTTAATTATCATTTCGACTGCTCTAATCATTTTAGGGCTTTTGGTTGCAATCGAATCTATACAAAAAATCTTCAGCAAAAAGAAGGAATTTTTGGAAGTATTAGAACCTGTTGAAAATGCAAAATAATACTATTGTTGTAATCGGAGCGGGCTGCGCAGGTCTATCCACTTCCTACGAATTACATAAAATTCATAAATATCACCTGCTTTTCGAAACCCGAAAACATATTGGTGGTCGGACATCTACTTTTGTAGAACCCCAAACTTCCGAAGAAATCGACAACGGACAACACCTTTTAAGCAAAGCATATACTTCATTTCTCGAACTAATTGGCTGGCTTGGCAACGGAAATGAATTAATTAAACAAAGATACTTGAATGTACCTTTTGGTTTTTCGGGGGGAAAGGTAGCACCCTTTAAAATCAAAAATTTACCTTTTCGTTTGGGCGAAATCTTCGGTCTTTGGAATTTAAAATTCTTGTCTTTTCAATCGAAAATTAAGATTATTAAACTCGTTAATTCATTGAGTAAAATATCAATAAGTAAAGACAAAAGATTGATTGATTTTCTTTTAGAACAAGAACAAAGCGACGAAGCAATTCGCTATTTTTGGAAACCAATGTGCCTTGCAATTATGAATAATGCTCCTGAATACTCAAATGCATCTGTTTTCATAAATTCAATTATAAAAGCATTCTTTGGAAGCAAAAATCAAAGAAAATTGATTTTCCCAAAATCGACTTTCGCTAATTTATTCCAAAATTTCGAACAAAAGAACAAATTTTGTAAGCTAATTACTTCGGTAAAAATAGAAAGAATTGAATCTTCTGCCGATTATTTTGTGATTTTCGCCACAGCTTTCGACGATACTAATTCGATTGCACAAAAACTACAAGATTTTAAGAAACTGGAACCAAGTTTCAGCTTCCAAATGGATAATAACAAAATTAAATTTACTGCAAAGACAATTATTTCAGCCGTTCCACCAAACTCTTTGAAGAAGATTATTCCCGATGATTGGAGACAAAATAATTATTTCCAGTTTTTGGAGAAAATTGACTTCAATCCAATTGTTTCTATGTATCTGTGGGTCAAATCCCCGATTTTTAGTCAATTGTTTTATTGTCTTCAAGATGGTAATTTCCATTGGGTTTTCAACAAAAATTTAACGAACAAAAGTGACGATATCTTTACTTACTGCCTACTAAAAAGCAATGCAAAAGACCTAGTAAGTTTAAATGCTAACCAGATATTTGAATTAGCCAAATCCGATTTAATTAATTTTTTCCCAAAATTTCGGTTATACGACGTCGTTCATTATTTTGTTGTAAAAGAAAAGTTAGCAACTGTTGATTTAAATCCTGAATTTTTGAATTATCGCCCAATTCAAAAAACCCCGATTTCTAATTTTTATATTTGCGGGGATTGGACAGAAACTCATTTACCTGCAACGATTGAAAGCGCTACTTTAAGTGGTAAGTACGCTGTAGATTTTTTTAAAAGGGATTTAAGTTATGAATATTCCTAACATCATAAGCATTTTTAGACTTTTGTTAATCATCCCTATCTCATACTTTTTTATCATTAACAATTACATTATTGCGCTTATCTTGTTGTTTGTTGCTTGGATCTCCGACCTGTTGGATGGCTACCTTGCAAGAAGACTTAACCAAGTTAGTGAGTTAGGAAAAACATTAGACCCACTTGCCGACAAATTACTTGTGTTTGTAATTGTACTCTATTTGATTCTTACTAAAAAACTCCCTCTCTTGGTTGCTTCTGTCGTCGTTGCCCGAGATGTTTTGATTCTTTTGGCTGGTTTCCTTGCTTATCTTCGTTTTAAATATGTTATACCTTCAAATTACATTGGCAAAATCTCTGCTTTCCTCATCGGTTTAATTTTAATAATAATTCTCTTTTTTCCAAATTCCTCTTTCGTTCCTTTTTTGGAAATATTCTTGATTATAGTCTGTTTAATTTCACTAATTTTGTATTCGCTTTATTATGTCGAAACAATTAAAAAGTTAAAAAATAAATAATTATGGGTTTATTCGATAAATTTAAAGAGAAACTTTCAGGCTTTTTGAGTTCTTCATCCGATACACTTTCGGTCGACAAAGTCAAAGATGGCTTTAAAAAAACAAGAAGCAGTTTATTGGACAAAATCAAAGGAGCTTTGGGATTTGGCAAAAAGCTCGATGAAAAAACAATAGAAGAAATCGAAGAAATCCTTATCACTTCCGATATTGGTTTCGAAGCTACTGAAATTATTATTAGTGCCTTGAAAGAAAAATCCAGAAAAGAAAACATTGAAAATTTCGAAACAGTTTTGGAAATTATTAAAGAAGAAATTTTAACGATTTTAGAAAATTCATCGCAGGAAATAAATTCGAACCCTTTCAAAATCAATGAACAAGACAAACCCCATACGATTTTGGTTGTTGGTGTAAACGGAGTTGGGAAAACAACAACAATTGGCAAATTAGCATATAACTTTCGCAAGCTAAACAAAAGTGTATTAATCGGGGCAGCCGACACATTCCGTGCTGCCGCCAACGAGCAACTTGAAATTTGGGCACAACGTGCGGGAGTAAATCTTATTCAACAAAAGCAGGGCGCCGACCCTGCAAGCGTTGTATTCGATACTTTGCAATCGGCAAAAGCCAGGGCTATCGATGTAGTTATCATCGATACCGCAGGCAGATTACACAATAAAGCACACCTAATGGCTGAACTCAACAAAATCAATCGAGTAATGAAAAAAATTAAAGAGTCGGCACCCGATGAAGTTCTGCTCGTACTCGATGCAACTACGGGACAAAACGCTATCCAACAAGCACGTGAATTTACGAAAGTTACTCCACTTACAGGGATTGTTTTAACAAAATTAGATGGCACCGCAAAAGGTGGGGTCATCATTCCAATCGCTATGGAGTTTAAAATTCCTGTTAAATTCATTGGCGTTGGCGAAAAAATAGACGATTTGCAACCTTTTAACCCGGTTCTTTTCGTCGATGCTTTACTCGAAACAAATAATTAAGAAATTATTTGGTATTTTATTTTTTTTTAATTAATTTTGTACTTGAACAAAGTTCCTGAGTAGCTCAGCTGGTCAGAGCACCTGACTGTTAATCAGGGGGTCCGGGGTTCAAATCCCCGCTCAGGAGCAAGTTTACTAACCAATCGAAATAATAAATCTATTCCTAATCTTTTAACCCTAAATTCACTATGTTAAAACAATTCCCATTATTCCAATGCTCAAACCAGCACCGAAGGTACCGCACACAATTAACTCGTTTTTCTTAATAATCCCCTGATGATATCTTTCGGAAAGAAGTTGGCCAAAGCTTGCACTGCTTGCATTACCTATATTTTCGCTCTGATGGAATTCGCCTTTGAAATCTTTCCAATAAGATAACAGGTAGTCCTGCAACGAAGTAACAGTTTTCCTACTTGGTTGGTGGAACACAAGATGTTTTATATCGGACGGTAATAATCCTGCCTTTTGCACCGAATCGATAAGTGTTTCGACAACGTTTTTGACCACAAAAAGGTGAACCTTTTTCCCTTCCTGAACAAACCCATCAGATGTTTTCCGAATTAATTCAAGGTTGCCAGAATATGGATAGGAATTGAAGAAAAAGAATTTAAAAGAGTCATTTTCCGAAATATCAGTTTTTCGGAGCAGGAAAGCAAAACTTGCATCGCCAAAAAGATTGCTACCTTGCCAATTTTCTAATCTCGTCAGCTCGGTTGCTTTTTCGCTACAAGTTATAAGCACATCATTGCAAGCCCCACTTCGAATCATTGAGTAGCCAACAAAAGTAGCAACAACGCCAGCAGTACAGGCTTCCGTAACATCGAAACACATCGCATTCGTTCGAACCCCAAGTTGGTTCTTGACAAAATCGGCAAGGCTAGGATAACCAGGACCTGTGTTAGTTGCACCAATTATTGCATCAATCTCTTCGGTTTTAAAATCTGGGTTCCGAGAAACAGCGTGTTCCAAACATCTTTTAACCGAAAACATTGCAAGTTCATCGATTGACCCAGAGAAAAAAGTACGAAAGGGAGAAATCATTTCCGACCAATAGCTTGCAACCTCATCAATTGGTACTTCTCCATTCTTTGTAATTTGCGATTGAACTTCCCGAGGAAGCATTTCGATAAATTCCTTTTGCGAAATAACTTTGAATCGTGGGTCATCATTTGAATCGGAATGTCCCAACCCATAAATTTGAACAAAACTATTCGCCAATTGATTTTTCTTAAAAAACATACTGATTAAATTAACCAAAAAAAACAAAATAACCAAAATGGAATGGAAAAAAGTGTAGAACTTATTCGCAAATGAAGGAAGATCGAACGGTGAAAAAGTCCTGTGCTTATGTGTCCGCTAGCAAATTGAAACTGAATATTTTGCCAAATAATTTCATTTCAATTTGTAAAGATTGCGAAATGAAATTAAAAAAATTTACTTATTCCCCAAATATATTTAACTTAAAGCTTTGGAGTTGTTCGCCTACTCGAACTACCAGAATATAGACCCCTCGAGCAATGAAAGGAAGTTGGATTTGTTCGGTGTAATTACCCGAAAAATAATACTGTTCGGTGTGGCTGTAAACTGGTCGGCCAAGAATATCGGTGATTATCAAGTTAATTGTTTCAAGTCCATCGAGCTTAAAACTTACTTTCAATTGTTTAGCCTCGGTTGTATAGACAACTAAGGCAAGTTGTTCGGAATGTTCCTTCTCTTCGACAGGGCTATATTCGGGTACTTTTAACATTACTAAATATTTATTATCAAGACCAAGTAAATACTTGCCATTCGGTGAAATTGAAATAACATCAAATGCAAAATGAGGATAGTTATCAATTTCTGCCACAAATTCACCCGTTTCGTAATTATATATTTTTAGAAAATAAGGTTTATCATATTCCCACCACAATAAAGCAAGCCAAGGTCTATCGGGAAATGTTTTCATCTCTCGAATACCCGCATCAGGTGGAATGAAATCGTAAATTTTAACAATTTCCTTCAACTTTAAATCAATTTGATAAACGGGTGAACGATTTTCATAGAGACTATCCCAATAACAGTAAAAAAGATACCTACTGTCTTGACTAAACGTCAAATGAAAATCGCGCCCTAATTCTTGTGTTTCGTAAATCAATTCATTTGTTGGAATGTGTATTAATTTTAACTTACCTAGGTTGCCATTAACCTTTTTTAGGTAAGCTAAATAATTTCGATCGTTAGAATATTTGAAAACTCTCGTATAAAAGTAAACATTAGAATCTATTGCATATAGAATTTCTTTTTCATTCCAATCGAAAAGATACAAAGTCTGTAAAGTATCCGAAACAAAGGCATATTCTAAACCTCCGAAAAACTGAAATCCTTCAATAGGCATCTTAATCAATTCAATAGGAAAGTAGTCAACTATTGAATCATTTAGAATGCTGCCAATAAAAATTGTATCATTTCTTGAAAAATGAAACAAAGTGGTTTGCGGAATGAAGCTTACCCCGCTATAAATTGATTTGTGAATCAACTTACCAGTTTCAGTTTCGAACACATTAATTTTTCCTTTAACATCAATCCCAATGAAATATTCCCCAGAACCCATAAAAGCAAGAGTTGTCAAATCATTAAAAAAATCTATTTTTTTAAGTTCTTTGAAAAGCTCTTTACTTTCGACATCAACAAATAAATATCTTTTGACATCATATTCGGAGAAATTGATACTATCTATTCTGAAACAATTTCTAAACAAAATATATACTTTTGAATTAATCTTCAACATACCCGATAAATCACAAAAGTGAAGTGGGGAATCTAATAAAGAGTCTAATACAACCCCTTTATACATATTCCAAATGTAAAAATTACTTTTATCTTCAACAACCAAGAAACTATCGATAAAATAAAATTTCGAGGGATTTTTTAATTGAATCTCTGAGATTATTTCGCCATTTGAAATTTCGTAAAGCTCGATTTTCTTATACGAATTGGCATATTTGATAAAATATTTATCATCATCCGAAAAATAAACTCTATCGAGATAATAATTGGCTTTTGGCAGAATTTGTTCAATTCTTCTTTCTTCTAAATCGAATAAAACTAACTTATTTGGGGACAAAATTGCAATTTTTTTACCATCTTTGCTAAATTTCAACGAATAAACAGAAAATAGCATTTCACTGATTAATGGTTCGAAATCGAACACCAAACTGTCGTTTTCTATATCGAATATTTTGGCATTGCTTTCCCCAAACTGAACAATCAAATAGCGACAGTCGGGGGATATATCTGCAATAGAAAATTTCAAATTTGTCGATTGAAGGTAATTAGTGTCCAATTTTATCGACTTAATTAAAGTGTCTTTTTCAAAATTAAAAATCAATAGTTCATACGGTTTCAGTTGCATACCTACGCAGAGTAATTTTTCTTTATCATTAAAGTACAAAAAATTAGGGCTTCGGTCAATGAGTCTTTGGAAAATAATTTGCTCTTGAATAGGGTCGAAAATCGTTATGAATCCATTTCCTTTTTTGCTAGCAAAGAAAAAAGCTAAATATTGGCTTTCGTTCGAAGTATTAATCATTGGGTCAGTGTAAAAGAATTTGATATACTTTGTCCCGAAATGAATTTGACTAGAAATGAAATATGGACAAAAGGTTAAGATTACTAAACAAAAGGAAAAAATTAATTTAGTCTTCATATATCCCCCGACTAATTACAGATAAATTAATAAATTAAATTTTAATAAACAAACTTCTAAATATTTCGCCACCAGAGTTTTTTAAAATTAAAAGATACAATCCACTTGATAAATTTGAAATTTTAATTGGAATTGATTTTGCTTTGTTCGCGTGCAAATACGATTTAAAGACAGATTCACCATAAGAGGTGAAAATCTCAATTATCAAATCCTTATATTTTTCGCCAAAAAAGTTATTAAGTTCTAAATTAATTATCTCGTTTGCTGGATTAGGGTATATGACTATTTTCGTTTCACGGCCATTGTTATTTCCTTCAGCTTCTAAAATTATTGGCACTTGTGAAGTAGCTTTCACTGTACAAACATTATTACACCTTCTTTCTTGGAATATCAAACAGGTATCTTGGTACCCAATAATTTCTCGATGTTCCACGATAAGATTCAGTAAATTGGGGCGAAATAAGATTTTATAATCGTGAATACAACAACTATCGTTTGGGCAAAATCGTGCAATTAATTTGCTTCCTCGGTAAAAACAAGGTGGGTACATTAGTCTAACAGTAGCTAAATCACCAGTATCTAAGTCAACCCACATATAGCGTTTTAATAAATTTTCAATAACAATACGGAAAAAGTTGGTATCTGCACCAAAACAAAACCTACATTCTGGCGACAAAACAATGCTTGATAAATAAATTTCGCGGATAGGTTCACCTTCGCAAATTCCATTCCTTTTATAAAACCTTATAGTTATAACACATCTGGGGTCGCAGCTATAATCATTTTTTTTCTCCTTTATTGTTATTAATTTGAAAAATTTGAGGAATTAACAAAGTTAAAATTGTTGAAACTAAAAAAGATATTTTCCTTTTAGGTGGTCCCCGACATCTCGAACAAAACCATATCGACGAATGACATAAATCTATTGAATTGGCAAGAAGTTTTTCTTCCCCCCGTAAGTTATTGAAATGCAAAGGGTTACGAAGGGTGAGTTAAACAAAGCACAAATTCGGCTTTCTATTTCCGCTGGCAAATTGAAACTGAATATTTTGCCAAATAATTTCATTTCTCTTTGTAAAGATTACTAAAGCAAATTACAAATTTTTTGAAATATGCAAGTGGGAAGGAAAAAATTTTACTTTTTTATATTGTATTTTTCTGTACAAAATTGCTTACAAATTGTTTTAGATGAACGAGTTTTACCACTTTACCGTTATTTTTTCTACATTTTCCAAGCCTTTGGTTACGAGCATTTGAATATCGAGCGAACTTTCGAATTCCATTACATAATCCAATCTGGGCTTTGTTATTGGAGCTTTCGGGACAAAAACGGAACAACAATCTGCATATGGTTCAACTGAAATTTCGTATGTACCAATTTTCTTTGCCAAATTGATTATATCCGATTTATCCAAACCTATGACTGGACGCAAGATGGGCAATTGAGCAACTGAATTGACAACAAAAATTGATTCCATCGTTTGGCTTGCAACTTGACCAAGGCTTTCGCCCGTAACCAACGCCAATGCATTGCTTTTCCGAGCCACTTCCTGAGCTATTCTAACCATCATTCGACGCATCATAATAGTAAGATAACTATTCGGTGTCTTTTCGACTAATTCTTTTATTATTTCAGTAAAATTTACAACGTAAAGATGGAGTTGACCACAGTATTGTGCAAGAACCTTGCAAAGTTTGATCACTTTCTCCTTTGCTCTATCGCTTGTGAAAGGAAAAGAATGGAAATAAATAGCATCGATACTTGCACCACGTTTCATAGTCAAGTAGCCTGCCACAGGGCTATCGATTCCCCCCGAAATTAACAGTAATGCCTTGCCAACAGTTCCAACAGGTAATCCTCCTTCGCCTGCTACCTTTTCGCAAAAAATATAAGCATTTTCCCGAATCAAAATATTTACAACTATATCAGGATTATGTACATCAACTTTTAAGTTTGGAAATTTTTCCAACACATAAGCACCTACAATTCTATCGACTTCTATCGAAGTCAGATGGAACGACTTATTTGCTCGTTTACACCTAATTTTAAAAGTCTTTTTATCGTCGTGACTTTCTGTTAAAAGGTTGATTACAGTTTCTTTAATTTGTTCAATATCCAATCTACATTTCAATGAAATAGAAATTGATTTAACCCCAAATACTTTTTGAAGCCTAACCAAAACCTCACATGAAGGCGCATCAATTTCGACAAACAATTTTTTGTTTGAAATTTGAACATCAACATTCCCTAATGCATTAAGAACAGTGGAGATTCGTTTTTTCAAAGCATTTTCGAACATCCAACGGTTTTTTCCTTTTAATCCAATTTCATCGTAACTAACTATGTACAAAGCCATAATTTAGCTCCTGAGTATTCTCAACGATTTAACTTCCTTTTTTAAAACATCCACAGTAAAATCAATATCCTGCAAAGTAAGAAAAGGCGACAAACCAAAACGCAATGCACTTTCGATTTCTTTTCTCTTTCTTTTCATAGCAGCAAGAACATAGCTCGGATTCCCTTTTTTTGTCACGCAAGCAGACTTTGTTGAAACAAATATCCCATACTCTTCGAGCGAATGAAGCAAAATTTCGGCTTTTACACCAAGAAACGATATATTCAATATGTGAGGTGCCGAATTTTCGGGTGAATTTATTAATACATCTTCTATTTCCGAAATAATTCCATTCTTTAAATGCTCTTTGAGTAGCCTCATTTTAGCAGTCCAATCCTCAAAATTTTTCATAACAAGCTCGGCAGCGGTTCCAAAACCCGCAATTCCAGGGGTGTTTTCTGTCCCTGAACGCAAACCATATTCCTGTCCACCACCACAAAGAAGTGGGTGCAAATACAAACCTTCATGCACGAACAAGGCGCCAACTCCCTTTGGACCGTAAATTTTATGGGAGCTAAGAGAAAGAAGATGTATACCATCGAGCCTCGGAAGTAATTGAATTTTGCCAAAGGCTTGAACAGAATCGACGTGAAACACTGCTTTTTTGTGATTTTTCACAATTTGAGCGATTCTTTCTATTGGTTGAATTGAACCGACCTCGTTATTGACATACATAACACTAACGAGAATCGTGTTCTCATTAATCAAGCTTAGTAATTCCTCGACGTCAACAACACCATTTTTATCCACAGGCAAGTAGCTAACGGAAAACCCATCTTTTTCCAGCTGTTTACAAGTTTCGAGCACCGAAGGATGTTCAATCGAACTTGTAATGATGTGGCGCCCAAGTTGTTCCCTTGAATAGGCAACGCCTTTAATGGCAAGGTTGTTGGATTCAGTGCCACCAGATGTAAAAATTATCTCCTTTGGCTTGACTTGTAATAAATGAGCAATTTTTTCCCGTGCTTCGGAAACAATCTTTTCGGCTTCCAGCCCTTTTCGATGAAGCGAAGAAGGATTGCCGTATTGAAATTTAAGAACAGAGATAATTTTATCGATTACCTCCTCCCTTGGCCGAGTTGTACTAATGTTGTCGAGATATATTTCTTTCATAGCAAAATCAAAATTAAAAATTATCGAAGAGATTGATTAATTATTTTAGCAAAAATTCCAAAAGCGAATTACAAAACCTTAGAATAAAACATAATTCCAGTTAGTAATGCCTTTAACTAATTTTTCTTGTTCAGTTAAGAATCTGGTTAAAGAAACCCTTTTATTATCTCTTGCACTGTAAAATCTATTTAATTTAAGAAATGCTTAATTTATTTTATCAAATAATTTAGGTGTATTTAATTTAGTTAAAAACTCATTTATCCTTTTATTAGCCAAATCAAAATAATCTTCATCAATTTCATAACCTACGAAATGTCTTCTGGTTTTTATAGCAGCCAAAGCAGTTTGAGCACTACCCATAAAAGGGTCGAGCACAACATCTTCTTCGAAAGTATAAAGTTGAATAAGCCTATATGGTAACTCGATTGGGAATGGTGCAGGGTGCCCAATTTTTGTTGCAGGCTCAGCTGGAAATGTCCAAACACTTTTAGTATATTCCAGGAACTCTTCCTTAGAAATTGTGCTTTCCCGTCCTATATTTTCACGGGAAAACGTTCCTTTTGAGAAAACCAAGATGTACTCATGTACATCTCGAAGTGTAGGGTTTTTGGCAGAGCACCAGGAACCCCAGGCAGTTGAAGGACTACTACTTGAACCTTTATTCCAGATAACCTCGCCACGCATCAAAAAACCCAATTCAAGCAAATCTTCTATAATGAAAATATGAAGAGGAATATATGGTTTCCTGCCTAAATTAGCGATGTTTATACAGGCCCTACCACCAGGAACCAGAACCCTTTTTACTTCTTTCCAAACTCTTTTCAAAAATTCTCTATATTCTTCGAGAGTCAAGTTTTCATCATAAGTTTTGCCAACATTATATGGTGGCGAAGTTACCATAAGATGAACTGAGTTATCAGGCAATTCTTCCATTCTTTCGCTCGATTTACAGAAAATTGTATTTAGGTATTCTTCGGGAATTTTATTTTCTATGTATTGTATTTTTTCCTCTTTTGGTAATCCTTCGTATAATCTATTATTATAAAAAGAAGTAGAATCGTGATTAATCCTCCCCGGCGAACCAAATGGACTCGTTTTCGTTCCTTTTCTTTTACGCAAACTCATTCAATCCTCTCCCCAAAGTTCCACCCATTTCTTATATGGATTAATTTCTATTTTTGTTCTTTCCCAACCAATTGTTATTTTCTTTGTTTCTTCCATATTTATCAAACTAAGCAATGCTTTTTTGGAAATTTCAACACCTCGTGGATTTGTTCCTTCCTTGGGCAGCTTAATATACTGTTCTCTTCCGAGTTCATCGAAAACAGCACGCTGCACCTCTAAAGGAAAATAATAAAATCCTCCGCTATTGTTCCAATTAATTTGAACAAGCAATATGTCGCACCGAGGATAGAAATTTTCGGAAAATTCTTTTGCTTTTTGAGCATCAACAGTCCATATAAGCTTTACACCACTAAAATCTTTCCCTGTAATTGTTTTAATAGATATGGGTTCTCCAAAAAGTTCTACATCAACTTCCGACGTTGTAATTGGAATGTCAGTTCTTACATTCTTGTCACCAAATTTATAAATAAGTAAAGCAATAATTATTCTTTCCCGCAGCGAACCAACCTCCATTCCAATTTTACCAGCTCGGGAACTTTCCATTTCAGCAAGTTGAAATAAGTATGGCAAGCGCCTTTGAATTTTTTGAACAAGATAATTATCTTCAAATAACTCATAAGCTTTACTCAAATAGCAATCTCCTCAATTTTAAGAATGAAAATTAATAATAAACTCAACTAAATATTCATAAAAATTTTCTTTTCCTTTGTGGACCCGACGAGATTCGAACTCGCGACCTCTAGAGTGCGATTCTAGCGCTCTCCCAACTGAGCTACGGGCCCATAAACCATTTCAAAATTAAAAAAACTTTTCCTCTTTTCAAAAAATCACTCACTCTCCCTTGGGTTCCAAATAAACAACAGGGACTATCATCTCCTCCAACGAAATTCCACCATGCTGGAAACTATCCTTATACCGTTGCAAATAGTAATGGTAATCCGTCGGATATACAAAATAGTAATCTTCTTTGGCAATGATATTATTCACGGTAATCGATATTTTTGGCAAACGCAAAACTGTCAAATCTTTAACTTGCATCGAAGTTTTTGGGTCGGCTTTAACATTTTTTCCAAACTTGTAACGCAAAGAAGTAGATGTTTCTCGGTCGCCCAAAACTTTTGCACCCCTTAAACAACGAATCGAACCATGGTCGGTTGTCAAAACTATTTGCACATTCGGATAATTTGCCAAAATTTTGAACATTCCCAACAAGCTCGAATGCATAAACCAAGAGCGAGTAAGCGAACGATATGCAGATTCATTCGGGGCAATCTCTTTGAGTATGGCAAAATCCGAACGAGAGTGGGCAATCATATCGACTGAATTTACAACAATTGCAGTCAGTTCATTCTGCACGTAGCGATGTATTTCGTTTTCAATTTTTTTGCCAAATTCCGTTTCGTGTATTTTTATGTAAGTTACTGGCGTTTTAAGATTAATTTTTTTCCTCGAAAGGAATTGTAGGAAAAGGTCTTTTTCGAATGCATTCTGCTTATGGTCTTCGGTATTAAGTTCACCAACCCAAAACTGCGGATAATGCTTTTGAATATCGAATGGAAAAAGCCCCGCAAAAATTGCATTCCTTGCATACGGCGTCGCAGTAGGTAGAATCGAAAAGTAATAATGTTTTGAAATATTGTAATATTGTTGCAAAATTTCTTCGAAAACAAGCCACTGGTCTAATCGAAGACAATCGATGATAAAGAAGAAAATACTTTTACCTTGCTGCAGTTTTGGCAAAAGGTATTTTTCGGAAACATAAGGAGAAAAAGTCGGCACATCAGTACCACTTTCACTATGAATCCAATCAATGTAATTTTGTTCAACATAATCGGAAAAGACAGAATTAGCTTCGCGCCAAATATCTTGCAAAGTTTCTTGAAACCCCAAATTCGGATACCTATCCAACTCCATCGACCAACGTACGAGCTTAATGTAAATTTCAATCCACTCTTCCCATGTGGGGAACAGACTAATTGAGCTTCGAATTTCATTCACAACCGAAAGAAAGTTATGCATCAAAACTTCTTGGCTTATCCTTTCGGATTCTATGTAACGTTTGCAAATTGCAAGTATCTGCGTGGGATTAACAGGTTTAGTCAAATAATCATCTATTTTCTTCCCAATTGCCTCTTCCATCAAAGTTTCTGCTTCATTTTTGGTTACCATCACAACAGGAACGTAAGGATTTATGTCTTTTAGAAGAGGCAATGTCTCGATTCCGCTCATTCCCAGCATCATCTCGTCTAAGAAAATCAAATCGTATTTGTTCTTTTTAGCCAGCTCTACCCCATCTTCGCCATTTGTTGCAGTTTCGACGATAAACCCTTTCTGTTGAAGAAGCAAAAGATGTGGCTTCAACAATTCTATTTCGTCATCAATCCAAAGAATTTTTCCTTTTATTTCCATATACACTTCACAAAACAAAATTATTTCAATAGACACACAATTTTGTTATTTATTTTGTTATTTTCTCGCAGGAAACTTCCGCAATGTTTTTTCAATCTTACCACACATGAATATTTTTTTGTAAATTTACATTTGCATTTAGAGTGAATTTAAAGTGAATCTACAAAAGTTTACATTAAAATCGCAAGAAGCAATCGAAAATGCTCATCAAATCGCATTGAATTACAACAACCAAGCTCTTGAACCAATACACTTGTTCGCTGCTTTGATTCAAGACGAAAATGGAATTGTTCCGCAAATTTTAAAAAAAGCAGATGTAAATTACCCAAAGCTCAAAATTCAAGTCAATAACTTATTAGAAAGCCTTCCAAAGGTTTCTGGTTACACATCCGATGTTTACCTAAGTCCCAAGCTCAATGAAGTATTCGATGTTGCCTTCAAAGAAGCAAAGTCAATGCGTGACGAATTTGTTAGTGTCGAACATCTGCTTTTAGGTCTCCTTCTCGTAAGCTCCAATGTCTCCGAACTTCTCAAGGGTTACGATGTAACCAAGGATAAAATCCTTGTCATCTTAAAAGACATTCGAGGTGGTCATCGGGTAGTCGACCAATCTCCCGAGGAAAAGTATCAAGCTCTGAGAAGATATGGAAGAATACTAAACGATGAGGTTCGCGAAGGCAAACTCGACCCTGTTATTGGAAGGGAAGAAGAAATTCGGCGAGTTTTACAAGTACTTTCCCGACGAACAAAAAATAATCCCGTATTGATTGGTGAACCTGGTGTTGGTAAAACTGCAATTGTCGAAGGAATTGCCCAAATGATTGTTTCGGGCGACGTACCCGAAACCCTTAAAAACAAAATTGTTGTAATGTTGGATATGGGTGCTCTGGTTGCTGGAACAACCTACCGTGGGCAATTCGAAGAACGACTCAAAGCCGTCATCAAAGAAGTTACCGAATCGGAAGGACAAATAATTCTCTTCATCGATGAAATTCATACATTAATTGGTGCTGGTGCTGCCCAAGGCAGTATGGATGCAGCAAACATACTCAAACCAGCACTTGCTCGTGGCGAACTTCGTTGTATTGGTGCAACAACCCTCGATGAGTATCAAAAATATATCGAAAAAGACCCTGCTTTGGAAAGACGATTTCAAAAAGTATTTGTCGATGAACCAACTGTCGAAGAAACTATTTCTATCCTACGTGGATTGAAAGAAAGATATGAAGTACACCATGGGGTTAAAATTTCTGATGCAGCTATTGTTGCAGCAGCAGAACTATCGAATAGATACATTACTGACCGATTTCTTCCCGATAAAGCAATTGACTTAATTGATGAAGCAGCAAGCAAAATCAAACTTGAAATCGAATCGCTCCCCGAAGAACTTGACTCAATCGAAAGAAAACTTCGCCAGTTAGAAATCGAACGAGAAGCTTTGATACGAGAATTGCAAAACAAAGGTGCAATAACATAATAAAATCATGATGGAAGAATTTATTCCATTTTGCCTTGTTGAAAGTAATGAATCTACCCGTAACTCGTTGAAAACTGTTATCGAAAAGGTTTTCCGAAAGTCACCCATTTTTACTGTCGACAGTCCTAACGAATGTTGGGACTTAATCGATAAATATGGCGACCTGATGATTGTCGTTGCAAATTTTTTAGAAAACCAAACCCAAATTGAAAATCTAATCAATAATATTCGGACATCTCCTGACCCGAAAATTCATAACATCTTTATCATTTTCATTACTGCAAATTCCAATGCTGAAATCAATTTTAAAGCATTGAAGATTGGTGCCGATGATTTCATTAATAAGCCTTTCTTAATCGACGAAGTAATTGCAAAATTCCAAAATGCCTATCGAATAATGCACTTATACCAAACGATTTTTAAGCACGAAGACAAAATTCAACAACTCCGTGAAGAGTTGCGTCAAGACACCTTCCGTATGCGGGATTTAGTTTATCTTTTCGAATGCATTAGAATACCCGAAGCCGCCGAAAGAATTGCCCGAATCACCGAAATTGCCCTGTGGATTGCAAAAGAATATGACCCCGATGATGCAAAATTGCAACAATTATTGCAAGATGCCTGTAAATTGTGTTTTGTAGGTAGACTTTTCCTGCCTGAACGAAACATTTCGGAGCTTCCAACTCAAAATGGATACCTTAAAAACGAAAAAATGGAAAAAATCCCAATTTTTGCTCGTGAAGTTTTTACTTTCTTTCGTGGATTCGATGAAGTTGCCGATGTGGTTTGCCATATCTACGAAAACTTCGATGGTAGCGGCTTACCCGATAAGTTGGAAAAAGGGAATATACCGCTTGCCTCGAGAATTCTCCGTGTTGTGCTCGATTACGACGACTTTTATACCCAGAAAAAATACGAAACCAACAAAATCGTACAAATGCTTGAACAAGAAGCCCGCCGATTGTATGATTTTCGTGTCGTTGTTTTGCTCGACCAATACTTAGCATACAAGTCGAGTATGCTTAAAGTTCCAACCGAAAAAGCCATACCAATTGACGAACTCCGTGAAGGTATGACTCTTTCGAGAAACATTGTAACTGAATCTGGTTTGAAGATTGCTGTCGCAGGAACTTTATTAAATTCCGAATCAGTCGAAAGAATACAAACAATCGTTAAAACTGACCCAGTTATTGGTAGAATTTACGTAAAAATTCAATGATACTTTTGACAAAAATCGATGGAGAAAAAATTGTAATTAACGCCGATGAAATCGAAACAATTCAAATTACTCACAATTCTATTGTGGGCTTGAAAAGTGGAAGAAAATTCATCGTTCAGGAAAATCACGAAGAAATTATCCGACTGTTCATTGAATTCAAACAAAAGTGCCAACCAACCCAGAAAAACATTGAAGTCATTTTCAAAAAAGAATAACATATTCCTGATTCTATTCCTTTGTCTTACTTCTTCAACATTGTCCCAGACGCAAATCCTTTCAACAATTTACCCAAAAAAAGAAGAAAGAAATTATTACCATATTCTTTTCGATAAAAATTACAACATTTTCCGACTCGAAAACTCACTCGATTTACATTTCCTCAGCAAAGTTGGCGAAACACAAATTACACATCTATATTATGGAAACACTCTGACTGGAAATTTCTTTTCTGCAAGAGATGATGAAGCTTTTTCACTTAGGAATATCTTACCTCTTGCTAAAAAAACCTCTCTTGTATTCGAAGGAAATTACCTACTAAATTCCGATTCAAGAAACATTGGAATAAACCGTGCGGAAAGAATTAACGGCAATGTTGGTTTCAAAGCTTCTCTTTCGAATAATGCAAATTTTCAAACTCTTTTGGGCTACGAAGCTAACCGTCAATTAAATATCTACTCAAATTGTTTGAGGTTTCTCACAAATCTGGAAATCAAAAATTATGAACTCGAAAATTTTAAAATTGACGGCTCTTCAACTTTCGAACTTTTGAATTTCGATGACAATCGAAAGAATAGAGATTTTCGTGGCGACCTCTCTGTTTCGGGACAATTCGATAAAGACAACTTCTTAATATTTGGAATTAATGCTTACAATTATTTCCGTAATTACCTTGCATCTCCAATTTTCGATAGGTTTTTCTTCGACCAAAGAAACGAAAGAAAAGTTACACCTACCGTCAGACTCTCCTACCTAATTATGCAAAATTTGAACCTTTCGCTTGGAATTAATTTTTCGAAATTAGATATTTACCGAAAATACAATAAATTCGACCCAACAAATAACTATTCCGCAGTTACAAAAAAACTAACAGAAGAAACTATATCCATTTTCACACAATTAAAATTAAATACTTCTCATTTCGAAGGAAACATCGCATTAAACTTTTACCACCGTAACGAAGAAAATTCGTTGGATAGAATCTACAATATCGATGATAATATTTTTCAACAAATGTTACTGATGGAATTCCAAAAGAATAACACACAAAACAACTTGATTCTTTCGGGAGAGTTGTTAACAAAACTTGGAAGGAAAGATACCATCGGTATAATTTCGAACATAGGAATACTCCGTTACGATACTCCATCGAATCTTAACGATGACGACCGCGATGAGCTTTCTATGAAAGGAATTCTATTCCATAAACATCGGTTTCAAAGTAATTTAAGCCTCGAAACTTCATTCGAAATTTCTATGAACCACTTGGTCTTTTTGAAAGCAAGTAAAAGTATCTTCAACAACTGGAACAGAATAATTAAGTTAAAACTAAATCCAAATTTTCACTCAAAACTCTTTTCGATGAGTCCAAGTTTCGAGGTATTAGCAAATTATACAGTTTACGATTTCGAAACTTCCAACGAAAACTTGCGAAGTTATATTCTCCGACAGTTATCCATTCGTGACAGTATATTTCTTTACTTCACACCAAATCATTATCTTTTCTCAAATTTTATTATAAGATTCAATGAAAGAGGAATATTATTTTGGAATAACTTTGCGATGACCCGAGAAACAAATATTACCGAGATATTTGCAAGATTGCTGTATTTTACCAAAGCCTTACCATCATTGGATTTGGGTATAGGTCTAAGAATTTACAACATTTATCAAAAGGATTTCGAAAGGATCTCCCCAAAACTTAAATACGAACTGTATTCAATTTCGCCAGAAACTGAAATAAAAATTTTTTTTGATGAAGATAAAACAATAATTTTGCAAGGTTGGTATGAAATTAAATTTTGGAATTATACGATACAAAGCAAAATATCAAATGTTATTTTGCAAATTAAATATAGAATATAGCAGTGAAAAATAATAAAAAAATACACATAGAAAAATTCTTTTATTCCGACAGGAAAATTCTTTCCGAAATCGAGTCAATAATGAAAGATATTCAAAAAAAATTGAACATTTCCGACGATAAATTAGCATATATTGTCATTGCAACAACGGAAGCTGTAATCAATGCCATTCAACACGGCAACAAATTAGACCCCCAAAAACAAGTTTTTTTGAAAGTCGAAAATATCAATGAATTTCTTTTAGTTTCGGTCGAAGACGAAGGCGAAGGTTTCGACCCTACCACACTTTCCGACCCAAGAGATGCAGATAACATCCTTAAAGAACGAGGTCGCGGTATCTTCATCATTCGAAATCTTGCCGATAAAGTTGAAATCGAAACCTCGTCGGCGGGAACTATTATTAATATGTTTTTTAAAATTTTATAGCTATGAATATTAACACAGAAATTTACGAAGACCTGCTTAGTAATCACCAAAAAACAATAAAATTAATCAAAGGCTCTTTTGCAACAGGAAAAACATCCCTGCTTTTAAACTTCCAAAAACACATCATCGAAAAAGAAAAAAATACAACAATTTTTTACTTCGATTTAATTAATACTAAATACTTTGTGGAAATTCCTAACGCAATCACTGTCTACGTAACAGAAGACCTAAATGGCAAAATTAATCTTTCGGAACTTCTTTATTTTCAAAATAAATATGTTGAACTAATTACATCAATAGAAAACATCCCTGATTTAAAATCCCAAATTCTACAAACAAACAAATTAATTAGTTACTTTGAATATTTCACTCAGAAAAGTCTCGATGATGCTCAACAGAAACTAATCGAGGCTGTTGAAAATATATTCGAGAAAAAGGCAGACCAAAGAATTCTTTTGAACTTCCCCCAAGTTTTAATCGAATCAATTATCGTTGAACTATTCAAATACCATCAATCAATTAAACCACAACAAAAAATCAAGGTTCTTTTCATTTTCGATAATTACGAAAAAATCGCTTTTTCGATAAACCATTGGCTTGTAAAATACTTTTTTAATTACTTATTCAAAAAAAGTTTGAAAGATTTAATTGCTTATTCGTTCGACAAAGCTCTTCAAGATTTACCTATTACAAGTTTCTGCGATTCAAATTTTATCATTGCTTCTCGAAACTCATTTTTCGCAAAGGAAATTAAATCGACCGAGTTTATTCAAAATTTTAAAACCCTTGAAATGGATTACCCTTGCCCCGAAAAATTTGGTATCGATGTCAAACAATACATAGACTCATACCCTTTTATGGAAAAGTATTCACCCCAGGAAAATACTTTTGCAAGCTGGCTATTCCATATTTTTTCTACTTCGACCCGAACAAATATTGATGAAAAGAACTTTTTAGAGTTTGTCACCAACCAAATCAAATCTCAACAAACACCATCTTTGTTCAATATTATAGAAAAGTTATCCTGCTTCGATTTCTTTACCGAAGATGCATTGAGAATTTTCGATAATCGGAAGAATCTTCATCAATTTATTTTTAAGTATTTATCCGAAGATGACGATATTTGTAAAACATATGACTTCAAACTACAATCTTTAAAATTAAACAAACAATACAAAGAAATAATATCTGCATCCGCAGATTTTGAAAACAAAGAGGAGTTTAACTTTCTTGTTCAAAAAGCAAAAACCTACTGTGAATTAATCAAGAAACTGCCCAAGCAAACTTTTTTAGAAAGAAAAATAATTCGAAGTTTGGCATATTTCCAAAAATTCGATTTAGAGGAATTTCTCGAAATAAATTTTGCCGAAGATTACCTTTTAGCAAAAGATGTTATCGTTAGCAATTTGGAATTCTTCGAAAAAGGCGATGGCTTCCTCTGCCTAAAGCCAGGACTCAAAGAAATATATAATGAGTATAACAAAATCATTGACACCGAAATTTATGAAGCGAAAATGCAGTTCATTCGTGAAAAATATAAACAGTTCAAAGAAAGTTTATCGAAAAAACTCGAAAACTTGGAAACTACAACCAAAGAAAAAATCAACCGACTTAAAAGTATCAAACAAGAATTAAAAGAAATTTCAGAGAAAACAGAAATCATTAAGCCAAAAATTATCACGATTGAAAATGAAATTATTTCTTTGGAACGCAAACATTTCGGATTCACAGCAAAATTCTACTGGTTAATTTTTTCCATACTTGTCCTTTTAGCACTTGCTTTCTACTTTCTCGGCAACAACATTTACTCAATTTTCGATAAACTCCTACCAAGCGAACCTATTGAAGGTCTCGGATTAACCTTAAAAATCTTCTCCATCTTTATCTTATTAATTCTTTTCATAATGCTAATCAAAGGGTTGTTTTTAAAAGACAAACGCAGAGCACTTGACCAAGCAAAAAATTTAATCCATAACCTCGAAACCGAAAAATCAAGTCTTTCGAGTGAACTCAAAGTATTAGCCGAAAATAAAAATGAACTTATCAAACAACAAAAAGAATTAGAATCATCAATAAGTTACAATCAATCTGAAATCAATAGATTAAAGAAAAAACTTGAAATTGAATTCATCTAAACAACAGAATTATACAAATTTCAAAATATGTTTATGAACAAATTCGGTTCTTCTTTACTTTTTGCTTTAAAAATTTTAATTAAATTAGTTTTTATTAATGAACCCCAAAAAATGAAAATGTTTAATAAGGGAAGTTGGAATTATGGGCTTTTTCAGCTATCTACGCTCAACTATTCTTAGCAAAACTGTAATGGCGGTCACTGGTGCTTTTCTAATTCTTTACTTAATTATCCACGTAGCAGGTAACTTACTTATCTTCATAGGCAAAGATGCTGTCAATGGCTGGTCCGAATTCCTCCATAGTCTCGGACCTTTACTCTGGGTATTTAGAATTCTTCTAATCCTTTCTGCGATTCTGCACATCATCACTTCAATTAAGCTGAAAGTAGAAAACTGGCAGGCAAAACCTCAACGCTACGCTGTTCGAACCTATTTAAAAGCAAAGTTAACTTCTCGCACAATGATTTGGACTGGTATCACGATTTTAATTTTCGTGGTCTACCATCTACTTCACTTTACTTTTCGCGTTACCAACCCTGAACACTATTATCCCGACATTTACCAACCACACAATGCTGTAAGTTCTGTCCTTTTGGAACGATTTGATGTTTACAAAATGATTGTCCTTGGTTTTAAAAATCCAATAATTTCAATTGTTTACATCATCGGAGTTATTCTTGTCGGCTTTCATCTTGACCACGCTATTCAAAGTATGTTCCAAACTTTGGGTTACAATCAAAAGCATTATTTTCCAACACTACAAAAATGTAGTACAATATTTGCAATAATTCTCGTCCTTTGTTACATTTCTATTCCAATTTCAATTTTGTTGGGCTTGGTAGGAGGTTCGTTATGATATTAGATGGCAGGGTCCCTTCTGGACCAATACAAGAAAAATGGGATAAGCATCGTTTCGAAATGAAACTTGTTAGCCCTGCTAACAAAAGAAAGTACAAAATAATCATCGTTGGCACAGGTTTAGCAGGCGCATCGGCTGCTGCTTCGTTAGCAGAACTTGGCTACAATGTCGAAGTCTTTACTTATCACGATAGTCCCAGACGTGCCCATAGTATCGCTGCTCAAGGGGGTATTAATGCTGCCAAAAACTATCCCAACGATGGAGATAGCATCTGGCGCCTATTTTACGACACCGTCAAAGGCGGCGATTTCCGCGCCCGAGAAGCAAATGTTTACCGCCTCGCACAAGTAAGTAACAACATAATCGACCAATGCGTTGCACAAGGCGTTCCATTTGCACGTGAATATAGTGGATATCTAGCTAACCGTTCATTTGGTGGGGCACAACTTTCTCGTACTTTCTATGCCCGAGGTCAAACTGGTCAACAATTGCTCCTTGGTGCTTATTCGGCAATGATGAGGCAAGTAGGGCTTGGGAAAATTACTCTTCATACCCGAAAAGAAATGCTAGACCTTGTGGTTGTAGATGGTTATGCCCGTGGGATTGTAACACGCGATTTACTTACAGGCAAGATAGAATCTCATTGGGGCGATGCTATTGTCTTGGCAACAGGCGGATATTCCAATGTATTTTTCCTTTCGACTAATGCTCAAGCTTGCAATGTTACGGCAACCTACCGAGCATATAAACGAGGTGCTTTCTTTGCAAATCCCTGCTTTACTCAAATTCACCCAACTTGTATTCCACAAAGTGGTGAACATCAATCAAAATTAACCTTAATGTCTGAATCATTAAGGAACGATGGCAGGGTTTGGGTGCCAAAAATTCCTGGCGATAAACGGAAACCAACCGAAATACCCGAAGACGAAAGAGATTACTACTTGGAGCGAATGTATCCAAGCTACGGTAACCTTGCCCCACGCGATATTGCTTCGCGAGCAGCAAAAAGAGTTTGCGACGAAGGTAGAGGTGTCGGTCCCACTGGTAATGGCGTTTACCTCGATTTTTCGGATGCAATCAAGCGCTTAGGGAAAAAAGTAATTGAAGAAAGATATGGCAATCTTTTCGAAATGTACGAACGAATTACTGGCGATAACCCTTACGAAACACCTATGATGATTTATCCAGCACCACACTATACTATGGGTGGGCTTTGGGTCGATTACAACCTTATGAGTAATCTACCGGGGCTCCACGTAATTGGCGAAGCTAATTTTTCGGACCACGGTGCTAATCGTTTAGGTGCAAGTGCTTTAATGCAAGGTTTGGCTGACGGCTATTTCATTCTTCCATATACAATCGGACACTTCTTCGCCACATCTACACTGAAAAAAGTCAACACCGACATACTTGAATTTAAACAAGCAGAAGAAGATGTAACCAATAGAATCAAGAAAATTATGTCCATAAATGGCAAGAAAACTCCTACTCAATTCCATCGCGAACTTGGCAAAATAATGTGGGATTATTGTGGGATGTCGCGGAATGAAGCTGGGCTCCGAAAAGCTTTGGAACTTGTGCCAAAATTACGCGAAGAATTTTGGACGAACCTCACTGTTGTCGGCGAACCAGGCGACCTAAATATAGTATTGGAAAAAGCACTGCGAGTTGCGGACTTTTTGGAATTTGCAGAACTTATGCTTTGGGACGCTTTAGAACGAGATGAATCTTGCGGTGGTCATTTCCGCGAAGAACACCAACATCCCGATGGCGAAGCTAAACGCGATGATGAGCGTTTCTGCCATGTCGCTGCTTGGGAATTCACAGGCGAAGGCAACAAACCAATTCGGCATATTGAACCTCTTGTTTTCGAAAATGTCCAACTAACCATTAGGAGTTACAAATGATGAAACTAACATTGCATATATGGAGACAGAAAGATGCCAGCTCCAAAGGCTATTTCGAAACACACCAAATGGATAATGTTCTCGAAGATATGTCATTTCTCGAAATGTTGGATGTATTAAACGAAAAGTTAATCCTCGAAGGCAAAGAACCAATCGTTTATGAACACGACTGCCGTGAAGGAATTTGTGGTGCCTGTTCTTTAACCATAAATGGAATACCACACGGACCAGTTCCCGCAACAACTACTTGCCAACTTCATATGCGTATGTTCAAGGATGGAGATGAAATCTGGATTGAGCCCTTCCGAGCAAAAGCATTCCCCGTTATACGCGACCTTATGGTTGACCGCTCTGCCTTCGATAGAATAATTCAAGCTGGCGGATTTATCAGTGTAAACACTGGACAAGCACCCGAAGCAAATTCCATAATAGTTTCTAAGCAAGCTGCCGACAATGCAATGGATGCTGCTCAATGCATTGGTTGTGGTGCCTGTGTTGCTGCTTGCCCAAATAGTGCAGCGATGTTATTCGTTGCTGCAAAAGTTGCACATTTTGCCTACTTGCCTCAAGGTCAACCAGAAAGAAAACGAAGGGTATTGGCTATGGTCAAACAAATGCAAGAAGAAGGTTTTGGAAATTGTTCCAACTACTACGAATGCGAAGCGGCTTGTCCGAAACAGATATCTGTCCGCCACATTGCACTGATGAACCGAGATTATTTGAAAGCCTCCTTTTCGGAAGAAAAATTGGAAATTGAAACGTAATTTATTTATCTCTCCAAATGTTTACTTTAATAATATGAAAGGCTTCCCAAGCGGGAAGCCTATTAATATTTGCTCAAAATAATACACTATTACAATAACACTGCAATAATCAAGGATACAACTGACATCAACTTAATTAAGATATTTAACGATGGACCAGAAGTATCTTTGAATGGGTCACCAACGGTGTCGCCAACAACTGCTGCTTTGTGTGGGTCAGACTTTTTACCATAGTGTACGCCATCGATTTCGATTCCAGCTTCAATCATCTTCTTAGCATTATCCCAAGCACCGCCAGCATTTGCTTGGAAGACTGCCAAAAGGAAGCCAGCTGCAGTAACCCCTGCAAGCATTCCGCCCAATGCTTCTTTGCCAAAGAACGGAATAAAGCCTATTAGAACTGGAGTAATTATTGCCAAAAGGCTCGGGAGAACCATTTGTCGGATTGCACCCTTTGTTGCAATTTCGACGCACTTTTCGTATTCTGCTTTTCCATCTGCTTCTTCGAAAATCTTAATATCTTCTTCTGACCATTGCGATTTTGGTAAATCACCAACTCTCTTCATAACCTCCAAAGCAGCTTTCAAAGCAGGTATTTCGGTAAATTGTCTACGCACTTCTTTTACCATAAACATTGCAGCTCTGCCAACAGCCCCAATTGCACGAGCGGAGAAGATAAATGGCATCAGTGCACCAATAAACAACCCTGCAATAACATTAGCTTTCGATATATCGATTGATGGAATCTTGGCGGAAGTCATATATGCACCAAACAAAGCCAAAGCAGTAAGAGCAGCAGAACCAATTGCAAAGCCTTTACCAATAGCTGCTGTTGAATTACCAACAGCATCTAATTTATCCGTTCGACCTCTTACTTCTGGGGGTAGCTCGGACATTTCGGCAATTCCACCCGAATTGTCCGCAACCGGTCCATAAGCATCGATTGAAAGCTGAATACCAGTAGTGGCAAGCATTCCCACTGCCGCAATTGCAATTCCATATAACCCAGCTAAAGCAAATGAACCAATAATCGCAAATGCTACCAAAAGAACTGGAATTGTTGTAGAAATCATTCCCGTAGAAACACCAGCTAAAATATTTGTCGCAGCACCAGTAACTGAACTTTCTGCAATCCTTCTAACAGGGGGTTTATTTAAACCTGTGTAATATTCAGTAATGACGCCAATACCAACACCTGCAATTAATCCAAAAATTGTAGCTAAAAATACACCCCAGGAATGAATTTCGAATTCTTTGCCATACAATGGGTCATTATATTTAAATGTTTCTGGAAGTACCCAAGTAATGATGAAATACGAAGCTATTAACATCAAAAAGTTAGCTAAAAATGTACCTCTGTTCAAACCAGCTTGAGGGTTGCCTCCTTCGTGAACACGAACGAAGAAAGTACCTATTATTGAAACAATTATTCCAGCCCCGCATAGCAGTAGTGGAAGAACAATTGCAGAAAATCCCCCAAATGGTGTGTCTTGAAATTCAGGTATGTTATAGAAAACAGTTCCAAGAATAACTGTACTGATTATTGCACCAATGTAGGATTCGAACAAATCGGCACCCATTCCTGCAACATCACCAACATTATCGCCAACATTATCGGCAATAACAGCAGGGTTCAACGGGTGGTCTTCTGGTATTCCAGCTTCCACTTTACCTACCAAATCGGCACCAACGTCGGCAGATTTTGTATATATTCCACCACCTACCCTTGCAAACAAAGCGATTGAAGATGCACCAAAAGAAAAACCAGTAATAACGTTTACAACAGTTAAAAGTTCGTCATATGTTTCACTTCCAAAAATATTAAAGTAAATCAAAAACAAAATGCTAAGTCCAGTAATACCAATTCCGACCACAGCCAAACCCATAACCGAACCACCTGCAAAAGCAACCCGCAAAGCATCGTTCAAGCTTTTCCGAGCGGCTTGGGTGGTGCGACCATTCGACTTTGTTGCAATCTTCATTCCAACCCAACCAGCCAAACCAGAACAAAAAGCTCCAAAAACATAAGAAATTGCCAATACAGGGGAAGAGTTTTCGACCGAGGCACCTTGAATCGCCAAAAGAATCGCAATCAAAACAACAAAGATTGCAATTACTTGATACTCGGTCTTCAAAAATGCCATCGCGCCACGAGCAATATAGCCAGAAATCCGTTGCATCCTTTCGTTGCCAGGGTCTTGCTTACCTATCCAAATAGATTTCCAAATAGTATAAATAATTCCTAAAATACCGCACAAAAGAACAAAGAGAAATGCTAATGAATCCATAAAAACCCTCCTTTAATGGACAAAAATTTTAAAAAAACACAAAATTAAAAAATATATCTGTTAAAACTTTCTTTGAACCAAATATTTTCCTTTTATAATCAATATGTTGTTTGGACTTTGGCACAATTTATGTTAATAATTTCTCTTTCGAAAAAAATTAATAATTTGTAGTTTTATGAAAAGTATGAAATGTCAATTTTTAAAATATTGGCTAATTTTATCCATTTATCTTTCTTTTCAACATAGTCTTATCTCACAATCATATTTTTCCAGTCCCTCTGTGTGGTTATTCCCAGAAGGGAATTCGGAAGCAACAAAGTATCAAGCAGTGAAATCTTCGCCCCAAGACTTTTCAAAATTTGTCATTAAATGGAGAAATAATTCCATTTCGGGCGATGGTGTTGTCTTAATTGGAAATATTATCAACGATGGGAAATTAGACGATTCCTTCCCCTTTGCACCAATTGAAATCGTTTCGCTTATAGGGGGAAAAGTTGTTGTTATCGATTCAAAAGGGAAAACGCACCAACTAAGCACTCAAGGTGTTCCTTTTGCCAAAAATTTGAGTTTCCTTTTCGATACGCTTTCCAATTCCTATGCGCCTTTGCCAAATTCTACATTAATAGCTGGAATTGAAACAATTGAATTTGAAAACCAAAAGGATACTCTTCTTTACACTTTTATTGCAGGCTACGACTCTAAAGCCGATACAATGAAGCTAATAAATAAAATGGTAATAGATTTGCGAGCTTACAAACCAAACATTTACGGCTCGCTAAAAACTTTTTTCGGTCAATCTTACGGTTCCGAATATCATTTATACGCCATTTCGAACATTTTTTATCCCCAAGTCAATGACCCTAATCCATCAGTTGCACCTTTCTTTCGTGGAATAACTTTATTCCAAAGCAACAATGTTGTGTATAATTTCCCGCTTCCATATATTTCCGACAACCCCAACTTCCGAACTACATTAGGTCCCGACGTTTCTTTCTGCCAGCCATCAATCACAAACGAACGAGGCACTCATTTTGTCCTGCTTCCAACTTTTCCAACTCCATTCCTCGATGTCCAAATACCCAATAGAATTTCCCTACAAAAAACAAATGCTTCGAAAAATTATCTTCTTGGCTTTCAAATCGGCAATAATCAAATCCGCCAACTCTTCCCATTTTTGGATTTGTCAAGCTATCTTCAAAGCAATGGTAGCCGTGCTCAAATCCGACCATATTTTGTACGATTAAATAACTCAACCTCTGGCGATGATTTATACATTCTTGTTGCCGAAGAATATCGTGGACTCGATTCTTCCTTTGGAACAAGTAAACTCCATCTCTTCAGCAAAACTGGCTCACCAATCACTTTTGACTCTGACCCCATCGCTCCTTCATTTGTTGGAAAAGATAACCATATTTGGTCAATCGCTGTTGGAAATGTTGATGGAAATCCAACAAACGAATGGCTCCCCTACTATCCAAACAACCTAGGCAACGAGATTATTGCTACTTACAGCTCACCTAATTCTACTGTTCCCGATAATAAGCTAATTATTTTGCGTTTTAATGAATCTTCGCCCATCCCAAAGCCTAATTTACCTGGAACTTACTTATTTCCTTTCGATACAATTTGCACTTTTAGAATTAGTGGCTGGGTTTCTGCTGTAAACGATTTGGATGGTGCCACCGATGGCAAAGATGAAATCGTGCTTGTCGATGGGAAAAAGCTCTTAGTTTTGAGATTAAAAGATTACAATACATTCGATTTTAAAGCAGGACGATATTTCGATACCGTGCTTTATAAAGAATTTCCTAACGAAACTATTTTCCGTGCATTGGTCTCCGACGTCGACGGCGACGGCTTAAATGATATTCTTGTTATAACAAACAATTATACATACCTAATCGGTAGCCCATTGCCAAAAATGATTGAAATAACTGAACCAAAAACACAAGGCGACCTGCCAATAGACTTTTGCTTGGGAGATACTTTGGTAATTAACCTCAAAAGTAAAACCAAAACTGACTTCCAAGTCAATGTTCGGTTTGTACCATTCAATAACGGAAATCCTGATATTGCCAATTCATTCGTCATAATTCAAAACTCGCTACTGTCGTCAGGAAGCAATGTTTTCAAGTTAATTGTCGATGGCAAGCTTAAAGGCAAATTCGGTAAACTTTTTGTCGAAAACTCCTCCGATTCAACAATTGTTTACGACTCCTCGTCGTTCGTCAACTTCATTCAGCCTTTTGTCGATTGGGACTTTTCGAATAACTCACAAAAATTCACTTTCGACCAAGTATCATTACGCTTTGCAACTATTTGTGCCGATAGTTTCCTCGTGCAATACTCTGTTAACGGACAAGTTTGGATAAATTTTTATTCAGATGTTGCTTCGTCTTCGATTAATTCATACTTTTTTTCTTTCCCCTGCTTTAATATTTTCGACATCTACAAGCCAGTTCTCGAAGGCAATATTTTCATTCGGATTATCTTAAAGAAACAAAATATCTCGACCGATACTTCACAAGTTTTTCAGATTACACTAATTCCTAAAGATTCCCCATTCGATATTACTAAGCATTCGGGCTTATGCTGTTTTTATACTTTAAATTGGGATTGGAGTGCACTGTCGATTTCAAATTGTGATTCATTAGCAATACTCATTTCCCCTTCCAAGGGTTCACAATTCAACCTTCTGCATACTTTACCATTTTTTGTCATTTCAAACTACCAGATTAACAATCAATTCAATTTCACCGATAGTGTAATCGTAAGATTATGTTGTACGAATGGTTGTTACTCCTCGGAAATCAATTATCTGTTCGAGACTCCTAAAATAATTAATACAGTTGCTCCTAATCCTTTCAATCCTCTTGTTGAAACTGTTGAAATTTCGTATACTGTTCAAAAATCAACATCTGTAACTATTAGAATTTTTGACCAAGGCAATTTCCTTGTAAAGGAAATAATTTCGAATGTGGATAGGCAACCAAACACTTATTATTGTGAATACTGGGATGGCCGCCGCCAAGACGGAAGCATTGTAGCAAGTGGATTGTATTACATTGTTTTGGAAACATCCGACGGCAAAAAAGAAATTATGCCAATTTTCGTTAAATAATAATTGTTTCATTTTTTCGAGGAACTGTATGCGAATATTGGTTGTCGAAGACGAGAAAAAGGTTGCAAATTTTATTTGCCACGGCTTGGAAGAAGAAAAATATGTAGTCGATGTCGCCAACGACGGTAGAAAAGGCCTGGAAATGGCAATGAACAACCAATACGATGCAATTCTGCTCGATGTTATGCTTCCCGGAATCGATGGTTTCACCATACTTCGAGAATTGAGAAATGCTGGTATAAATACACCAATAATGATGCTTACTGCGAGAGGTTCGACCGAAGACCGAGTGCAAGGTCTGGATATGGGAGCCGATGATTACCTACCAAAACCATTCAGTTTCGAAGAACTCGTCGCTCGGCTTCGTTCAATTCTTCGTCGAACAATTCCCGAAAAATCGACTAAATTGCGTTGTGGCGACCTTGTGCTCGATACCGTCTCCCACGTTGCCTACCGAGCTGGAAAAGAAATTGAACTTACAACAAAAGAATATGCTTTGCTGGAATATCTAATGCGTAACAAAAATCGTATCGTCAGCAGAAGTAATATTGTCCAACACGTGTGGAAACATAATTTTGAACCCGAATCCAACATTATCGATGTTTATATTAAGCGGCTTAGGTCGAAAATTGAAATTGACCCGAATGCCCCTCCTCTCATTCAAAGTATTCGAGGTGTTGGCTATCGGATAAGAGAATACACAGAAGAAAGCCAAAATCAATAAACTAATTGTTCCGTCTCTTCTTTGTTTTAATCAACCCCAAATAATAATCTTCGAGCTTTCTCATCTCCTTTTGTTGGGAATAGGTTTGGTCATCGAAACCAATAATATGAAAGGCTCCGTGAATAGCTAATCGAAGAATTTCATTAGTCAACGAAACACCATATTCCTTCGCTTGCCGCAAAGCTTGGGTAATACAAATATATATTTCTCCAAAATTGTTTTCACCTTCCGAAAGATTGAAACTTATCACATCAGTAATCCAGTTATGGTTTAAATATTTTTGGTTTAATTCGAGTATTTGCTTATCATCGACAAAAATAATATTAAAAACAAAGTTAATCAGTTGAAAATCGTTCCCAATGATTTTTAGAATTGTGTCAATTTTTTTTCGAGGAAGAAAACGAAAGGAGGTCTCATTAAATACATTAACAAAAACCATAAACAAATTTATTTTGGGGATTTAGATAGTATTTCTTCGAGTAATGATAATTGCATCACAGAAAGAAGGAAAGCATCATCAAGTTTTTCGATACCAACATTCAACAACGAACGACTAACATTCGAAAAAAGCGAACAAGTTGCATTCTGACCCACTATCAGACAGCTTATGTTTTTGTCATCATAGTCAACGAAAGCAATTTCATTAGGTTCAATTGGGACAATGGTTTTAAAATTGTGTAGTTCAAAATAGCCGTTTGCATTTTGAACTGAAACTAAATTCGATGAACTTCCATTGTAGCTGGGTAAATCGAAAAAGACCGACAAATACAATAGCTGACCACTTTCGGTATCGACAACTTTCCAACTGAAATTATTACCGACCTTTTGTGGTTCAGCTCCAAGAAATTTTGCAATAGTTTCGATATAATCCATTGCTTGCAGTCCTACAATACTAGAAAAGCCACGGTCTTTCGACCGTGGCTAATAACAAAATCTTTAATCCATTGACTCAATCATCTGTGCAACAATTATGTTAATTCCGTTAACTACTTTGGCTACGCCGACAACACCAACATTTTTGTTATCGGCAAACTTAGCCAATCGTTTACCAGCAAAAGAACCATCCTCATTAAATACAAAATAGATTTTGGCATTTTTTCCACTACCAACCATCAGAACAATTGGCTTACCTTCTTGTGCCTCTTGTTCTGCTTCGGCTTTGTTAATGGTTCCTTTGCCATTCAATACTAAACGATTGAGACTAATTACCTGTCCTTTATAGACTTTACCTTTAACTTTCGGCTTGGCAGCGGAAGGTTCATCGGCTTTCTTGGTTTCTTTTACTTCGGGTGCCGTCTTTGCTTTTGGAGTAGCTTTCTTTTTAGGTGCTTCGTCCTGCGCAAAAGAATACATCGATAGCAATGCAAATGCAAAGAAGACTACCAAAAAAATTCTTTTAAACATTTTTCATTCCCAAATATTGTTTCACATAAAAATTAATTTGCGGTTTTAGCGTATGGAACACCAGCAGTTTTCTGGTAGGAAATCACACATTCGATATAACGGTTATCGGGCGTCCCTTGCAACAAACCATTTGCTCCAGGAAGGATTAGAACCTTTGCATAATTCCACTCGTTTTGGCCCGGGTATTTAACCCGAGCGATTAATACAACACCATTTTTGTAATTTGAGTCAGCAAGGTCAATATAATAATTTGATGAAAAGTTATTTGCACTCAAAGCTTGGCTATCAAATACATTATCCAAAGTGTTTGTTAGAAAAATATCTTCGCTAATTTCGGTTGTTGCCGAAGGTGGAACGGGGAAATTATAAAGATTTTGATTGGCAATATAGGTTGCAGTGTAAAGGCTCTGCTCGGTGCCTTTTGTATACAAGCCTAAATTCCAAAATTCACCGCTTGCAACTTTCAAAGTTTTTGGCTTACCGCTCGCAGGGTCGTATAATTGCAAACCACTACCAAATTGCGAAGCAGTTTCGTAGATTCTAATCGGTTCGTCGTTAATATTCTTTGTAAAACGAATAGCAGGTGACCATTGAATTTGTGCACTCGTTAAACTTTCTTTATCATCGGTGTTCCGAGCTTTAATTTCGAAAGTATAAATTGTTCCATCGGTCAAACCAGTTACATCAACTACAGTTTGCCCTTTGGGAATCGAACGAGGCGCAAAAGCACCGGGAGAAATATAAAGCACGTAGTCCTTAAAATAAGTCTTCGATTCGTCTGTCGATGCTTGAAACTTCAGTCGCACAGTCGATTGGTCAATAGATGTAGCTCTAAGGTTCGAGGGTGCGGAAACCAAAGGGGTTTCTTCGGGTGTCGTCGTTTCTTCGCAACCATTGAAAATGGCTAACGAAAACACAGCTATAAGAAGTAATACAATCGAACGATTTAACATAAAAACCTCCATAAAATTAAAAACACAAATTAAATAAACGAAAAACAAAAATTATTAGTATTATTAACTATCTTCAAAAATTGCACGAAAAAGAAAGAATTTTGGCTAATCTTTCGGTAAGCTTGCAACGGTCGAATTGGTCGACGAAGCCTTCCTTAGGCTCGAGCTTTACAGAATTCTTCCAAAAATCATAAAAAGTCGATAGTGCACGAACTATGCCTTCGACATTTTTCGGGTCGACACCTATCGCAATACCCGAATCGATTGCCATCTGTTTAATATATCCATCCGGAACGCAAGCCAAAATTGGTCGCTTTGCACCGAAGTACTCGAAAAGTTTGCCCGGCGAACGAAATGTATCCTGTTGCATAAGCCAAAGAACATCCGATTGCATCAACAATCTTACTACTTCTGAATGTGGTTGATAGCCAAACAATTTTACGTTGGATTCTAACTTGTACTTCTTAATGTATCGTAAATGGGACTTCCTCATAATTCCAATGAACCAAGCCTCCTTTGGAATACCATCGTTATGAATTTTCAAAAAATAAGAAAATGCTTTCAAAAAGTATTTTGGATTTCGATTGTCTTGAAATAGCCCAGAATGTGTTACAACAAATTTGTTTCTGTCAGGAAAAACCGTCTTAGCATTTTCGAAATCGCTTAAATCGAAACCGTGGGGAATTATCTCAATATCGCTATTTCTTAGAAATTGATATCTAGTTAGAAGTATGTCTTTTGTCCCACGATAAGAAACAATTATTTTACTTGCGTTTTTAAGGATTTTTTCTTCTAACTTTCGGGATAAAAACTTATGAACAAAAGTTGGATACAATTGGTATGGGTTATCGACCCAAACATCACGATAATCGACCACAAATGGAATATCGTATTTTTCCGAAAGTTCCAAAGCAATAAGAAAGTCGGTAAATGGCGGGGCAGTAGCAAAGATGATATCAATTTTGTTTTCTTGGATTATTTTCTCCCCTAATTCAATTGCTTTCTTCTTCCAACCAATTTTTGTATCGGGTTGAAAGAAAAAATTTAAGATTAATCTACCAATTTTCTGAAGTGTGTAATTCGACGGGAATTTTCTAACTTTAATGTACTTCTGCCTGTCGCTATCTGTACGATAGACTTTAACATTCAAACCAACGAGCTCCCGAATCAGCTCTTCATCGAAAGCATAGTAACTTTTTGGGGTAGTGGTTAGAACAATTGGATTCCAACCAAAATTTGGAAGGTATTTAACAAATTTTAAAGTTCTCTGCACCCCGCTCAGCCCCATTGGGGGAAAGTAATAAGCAACGACCAAAACATTTTGAGTGATTGATTCTTCCTCCATTATGCAAACTGAAAATTATATTACCGGTATCTCAGTTGGTGCTTTTGTCAAATGTTTAGCTCCATCTTTATTTACGTAAACATCGTCTTCCAGACGCAAGCCATATTTGCCAGGAAGATAAACTCCAGGTTCAATTGCTAAAACACAACCCTCGGGAATAATCTGGTCATTTTTGCGGAATGTAATTATAGGAGGTTCGTGTGCAAGTATCCCTATTCCGTGACCAAGGGAATGTTGGAAATAATCCCCATATCCAGCCTTAGCTATTAAAGAACGGGCTTGTTCATCGACAAATTTGCCATTCATTGCGGGACGAATCTTTTCGATTGCTTTTTCTTTGGCTTCAGTCAAAAGCTTATAAATTGCTTGCTGTTCTTTGGTTGCCTTTCCTACGGCAAATACTCGAGTAATGTCGCAACCAAAGCCATTGACTACACATCCGAAATCGATTGTTACAACTTCGTTATTTTTTATTTGTTTGTTCGAAGGAGCCCCATGTGGAAGTGAGCTTCGCTTACCACTAACTACAATAATAGGGAATGGCTCGCCTTCGGAGCCTAATTTTCGTGACAAATATAAGATTTCAGTAGCGAGCTCTCGTTCGGTCATTCCAACTTTAAAATTCTTCAAAACCTCATCGAAAACTTTTTCCGATATTTCACAGGCTTTTCGGATATACTCTAACTCTTCCTTTGCTTTGGGCATTGTAAAAGGTTCGACAACAGCAGTTGCAGGCTTGAATTTCACGGGTCTAATCTTATTCCTGATATCGATAGCCTCAATGTAAGAAACATGGTCGGCTTCGAAAGCAAGGTTCGAAATTCCTTTGTGTTTAAAAACCTTCTTTTCGTTGCAATAAGTCCAAATGTCCCTTGTAATATGAATCTCCAAATTTGGTAATGCATAAAGTTCAGTTTGAACTTGCTCTTGATACCGGTCATCGGTAAAAAACAAAACAGAGTCCTTCGTTATAATCAAATGGGCCTCTGAACCAGAAAAATTGGTCAGATACCTTATATTCGACAAACGATTTACATATAGTCCATCAACTTTTAATTCATTGATGCGAAACCGTATTTGCTGAAACCTTTGGTCAACTCGCTCGGGGTAGGAATTTTGAAAATTTGTATCATTTTTCTTGGACATAAAATACACCCTTTATTGAACAACAGCTTATTTAACAAAGTAATTTGGTGATTCCTTCGTTATGCTAACATCGTGGGGATGCGATTCTCGAAGTCCTGCTTCGGTAATTTTAATAAACTTGCCGTATTGTTGCAATTCTGCCAAGTTTCGGCATCCACAATACCCAAGAGCCGCTTTAAGCCCCCCAACAATTTGATAAATTGTATCGGCGACGTTCCCTTTGTAAGGAACTCTACCTTCGATACCCTCGGGAACAAGCTTAGTAATTTCATCTTCAACATCTTGGAAATATCTGTCGGCTGAGCCCTTTTTCATTGCTTCCAACGACCCCATTCCTCGATATATTTTATAGGCTCGTCCTTCGTAAAGAATCTTCTCTCCTGGGCTTTCTTCGTGTCCAGCAAGCAGATTACCAATCATTACTGAATCGGCACCAGCAGCAATTGCTTTGGCAATGTCCCCCGTTTGTTTTATCCCACCATCGGCTATTATTGGTAAACCAATTTCTCGGGTAACTCTTGCAACATTGAAAATTGCAGTAAGCTGTGGAACCCCTACCCCAGCAATGACACGAGTAGTACAAATTGAACCAGGTCCAATCCCAACTTTAATTCCATCAACACCTGTTCGAATAAGGTCTTTGGCTGCTTCACCTGTTGCAATATTGCCTGCAATGACTTGCAATTCTGGAAATTTTGACTTAATTCTCTTTATAGTTTCCAAAACACCTTTGGAGTGTGCATGTGCGGTATCGATAAAAATTACATCAACATGGACTTTCATCAGTTCTTCGACCCTTTCAATACTTTCGGAGCTAACACCAACAGCTGCCCCAACGCGCAGACGCCCCAATTCATCTTTGCAAGCATTCGGATGTTTCTTTTTCTTTTGAATGTCCTTGACTGTAATCAATCCCCGCAAAATAAAATCACGATCGACAACCGGAAGTTTTTCAATCCTATGCTTTTGTAAAATTTGTTCAGCTTCTTCTAATGTAGTCCCAATTGGGACTGTTATCAAATGGTCTTTGGTCATTACCTTTTCAATTGGTAAGTCCAAATCGGGGTTAAAACGTAAATCTCTATTCGTAACAATCCCAATTAATCTCTTGTTTTCATCAACGATTGGAATTCCGGAAATGTGAAATTTAGCCATCAACTCCAAAGCATCGCGAATCGTATTGTGAGCCTGTAAAGTTATTGGGTTTAATATCATTCCACTTTCCGAACGCTTTACCCTATCGACTTGGTCTACCTGTTCTTCGATTGACATATTTTTGTGAATGACCCCCAGACCACCTTCGCGAGCAATCGCAATTGCCATCGCCGCTTCGGTTACGGTGTCCATCGCTGCACTTAAAATAGGGATATTCAACGTAATTTTCTGCGAAAGTCGGGTATGTAAATCAGTTTCGCGAGGAAGAACTTCCGAATAACGAGGAACTAAAAGAACGTCGTCGTACGTTAAAGCTTCGCCAATAATCTTATCATCAATACTCATAATCATTTTTTTTAAAAAACTTCTACAAAATTACAAAAAAATAAGCAGTTGGATGGCTTAATAATTGAAAATATCTTAAATTTGACCTTCATTTTGTCCAAATTATCATAAAAATTAGTTTCTATCGACTATATGTTTTTATCGAAAAAGAAAGAATGAAATCAATAAAACTAAGTTCAATTTTTGTTTTCATAATTATATCTTTAATTGGTGTTTCGACTACCCAAGCGTCCGTTTTCGAAAAATTCCGCAATATAGTTGGCGGTAAAAGTAACTTCGCAAAAGTCCAACAATATCTTATTATTGGCGTAATTGTCGATAACGAAAAGGACTCTTTGGAATTTGTTCTCCATAGAATACTTCCCGATACACTTCGTTTGCAAGTCCGTTACAATGATGTGTATGCAATTACTGTAATAACTAAAAACACTGGCTGGACAGTCGACCCGACCCGCAAAATTTACGAACCAACAGAACTGTTCCCCGAAGAAATCATTCGAATGAAAAGCAATATTCTAACATTATTCTCTTTTGTCGATGAAAACCTTTTTGCCAATTCAGAAACATACGAATTTCAACCAAATGATACTAATTACCTTGCTTTTAAAGTAATAACAGAGCCGAGAGACACAATCAGTTACTTCATTAAGAAATCAGAACAATTCGAATTCTTTAAAGAGGTAAAATTCAAAAATATGCCCTATGTTTTCAAAATTTACCCTTCGGAGTTTTTTGTTTACGAGAAACTGCTAATTCCAAGAACAATAGTAGTCAATTTTAATGACATTAAAAAAACTAAAATGTATATTGTAAATATTAATTTTAAACCTGATATTGACCCTAATTTGTTTATTTTCAAAAAATAATTTTAAGTTTGAAATTTGTTGAATAATGGAGATAACAACTTATGCTAATTGATATCGTAATGCCAAAGATGGGAGAATCTTTGCAGGAAGGAACAATACTTCGCTGGTTGAAAAACGTCGGTGACCCCGTTGAACGTGACGAGATGATTCTGGAAATTTCAACAGATAAAGTAGATACCGAAGTTCCTTCGCCTGCAAGCGGAATTTTAGTCGAAATATTAGCAAAAGAAAACGAAACTGTCCCTGTTGGTATTGTTATTGCCCGAATTGAAACCGAAGCTGAAAACGTTACTATACAAGAAGTCAAGGCAGAAAGCGAAAAACCTTCCGAGCCCACAATTACACAGACTTTTTCACAATCTACATCTCCAACAGTTGATTCTTCTTCTGGAGAAATCGTTGAAGTAGTTATGCCCAAGATGGGAGAATCTTTACAGGAAGGGACAATTCTCCGATGGCTGAAAAAAGTTGGAGACCGAGTCGAACGAGACGAAATGATTTTGGAAATTTCTACCGACAAAGTCGATACAGAAGTTCCTTCGCCAGTTTCTGGCACAATTGTCGAAATTTTGTATGGTGAAAATCAAACTGTTCCCGTCGGAACTGTTATAGCAAAAATTTCAACTTCCGAAATTCAAACGACTCAACCAATTGCCCAAACACCCGAAAAATCAACCGAGGAAAGCACCCCGACTTCAACAGTTCAAGTTTCAGCACCAGTGGAAATAACTCCAAAAGAGAGAATCGAAGAGCGAAAAGGAAAATTCTTCTTTTCACCATTAGTTCGAAAAATTGCCGAAGATGAGGGCATTTCACTCGAAGAACTAACTCAAATTCAGGGAACTGGGGTAGATGGTCGTGTTACCAAAAATGATCTATTGAAATACATTGAGCAGAAGAAGAAACAAGTTGCCGCTGCCATTCCAAAAGAAGAACCAAAACTAGAAATAAAAATAAAAGAACCTCAACCAACCGTTGCTCCTGTAACAAGTTACACCCCAACACCAATGCAAGACTTCGAAATCATCCCAATGGACAGAGTCCGTCAGCTAATAGCTCAGCATATGGTTTATTCTAAACAAACTTCCCCGCACGTTACAAGCGTCCACGAAGCCGATGTTACTGGAATTGTAATGTTCAGAGAAAAACACAAGACCGAATTTGTGAAAAAAGAAGGCTTTAAACTCACTTATACACCATTTTTTGCTAAAGCTGCAATAGAAGCTCTGAGAAAGTATCCTCGAATAAACGTAAGCGTCGATGGCAATAACATTATTCAATACAAACGGGTTCATCTTGGAATCGCAACAGCTTTGGAAGATGGCAATCTAATTGTCCCAGTCGTTAAAAACGCAGATACATTAAGTATTTTAGGATTAGCCCGAGCAATTTATGACCTTTCTACCCGAGCACGGACTAAAAAACTTAACCCCGATGATATTCAGGGCGGAACTTTTACAATAACAAATGTCGGGACTTTCAATACTCTGTTTGGAACACCCGTTATTAACCAACCGCAAACAGCAATCCTTGGTGTTGGTGCAATTCAAAAACGTCCCGTCGTTCGCACTTACGAAGGTCAGGATGTAATCGTTGTTCGCTATATGGCTTATGTTTCTCTAACTTATGACCATCGTGTCATCGATGGCATGCTCGCTGGTCTATACTTGACTGAGTTAGTCAAAATTCTCGAATCTTATGACGAAAATAGTATCGACCTGTAATCTTTTGTACAAAGTAACTTAGGTAATTTCTATAGAGGCGAAACACATTGTGAGAAAGCAGAAAATGTCTACGAAAATCCGATTCCTGCTTTTGATTTTTATAATCTCCTTTTTGTCTATAATTCCCAATCAATCTTTTGCCATTACTATTGGAATTAAAGATACAACAATTTCCCGAGGCAACTTGGATACTATTCCAATCTATGCAAATTTCGACGGATTGAAGTATAATGAAATTAAATTATTCATTAGCTTCAATGCATATCTTTTGGAAATTCATAAAGTTTTCGGAAATGAAGGAACAATTATCAAAGATGGCTTAACTTTTAACATTAAACTCGAAAATCTCGAAAATGCCATTCTCGAAATTAATTCATCCAATATTAACACCGAAACTAACTCCGAAGTTCTCTGCTATATGGTCGTCGAAGGTTTGGTCTACAAAGATTCAATCTGTAATATTGTCCCAGTAAATCTGTATCTCGATAACATAGAAACAGAATTCATTGCCCAAGGAGGAAAGGTTACCATCGTAGGTTACAATGTCATTCCAACTGTAAAAAACTTTTTAGGCTACCCATTTCCCAATCCTTCGTCAACCCAAAATTGGTTCTACTTTGGAATCGAAAAAAATGCAACTGTGGAATTCAAAATTTATAATTTAAATGGACAATGCATTTTCGACACGGACAATTCTCCAAATCTATTTATTGCTTCTGGCAAAGATAAAATATATTCTTTCGACGAAGAGTTGCCCGCTGGCACTTATCTTCTTCAAGTTGTTTTTCCAAATAACATTGGTGAAGGAATTTATTACTTAAAAATGCAAGTTCTTGGAACAGAATTTAATTCCAAATTTATTATAATAAAATGAAAAAAATTTTTGCTTTGTTGTTTTTGGTGGTGAGTCTTAGCTTTGTATCCTATTCCGAAACATCTTTCAATGTTCAGATTGTAAATCAGACCGACACTTTACAATTGGGCAAAGAGTATAAGATAAAAAATCCCGTTGGGAGAGAGTTCTGGATATGCTTTATGAAGAATTACGACGAAAAGAAAGAGCGGTCGCAGGAACTAATACTCGAACTCTACATTTCGAGCGACTATGATACCCGTATAACAATCTCAATAGATGGAATTGGCTTTAAATCGACTTATTTTATTCGAAAGGACTCTATTCATAGAATTAGAATATCACCCTTTGCACAACTCAAAAGTAACCAAACAATTGAAAGATTAGCAGCTCACATTACATCCGAAAAACCAATTTATGTATATGGGTTAAACCGAAGATTTATGACTACCGACACTTTTTTGGCTTTCCCAACCGATGTGTTAGGAACTGAATACCGAACTATGTGTTACCACGTAGCCGAAGGACTTATGCCCGAATTTGCTATCGTTGCTACCGAAAACAATACAAATGTCTTGATAATTCCATCTTTCGACACTGAAAAAAATTCAAAAGGCGACTCAATCCGTATTGTATTGAATCGTGGCGATGTGTATCAAGTTGCCTCAAAGTTCATTCGTGGTGAAGCCTGCGACTTGACAGGTTCGTATATCAAAGCAGATAAAAAGATTGCGGTTTTTAGCGGTCACCAATGTGCTTATGTTCCACCAACTGTAATTGCTTGCAACCATTTAGTTGAGCAAATGCCTCCGATTTCCTCTTGGGGAAGGCACTTCTATCTCGGTAAGCTTTTTCCACGAAATTCCTATACTTTCCGTGTTCTTGCAAATGAACCTAACACTAAAGTCTTTGTCAATGGAAACTTAGTTAGAACCTTAAAAGCAGGCGAGTATTTCGACAGCACAATTTCGAAAGAAGTTCAAATCACTGCAAGTAAGCCAATCCTCGTTGCACAATTTTCGCACGGCTTTCGGTATGGTGACCAAATCGGCGACCCAATGATGATACTTGTCAGTCCAACACAGCAATTCCTTAAAAAATACCGTTTCGCAACACCTGTCGACGGTCAATGGGAACATATCGTTAACGTAATCGTTCCTACACTTGGAATTAATAGTATGAAGCTCAACAGCAGACCAATAGACTCATCACAGTTTAAGCAGTTAGGTCTTAGCCGATATTCTATTGCATACATTAAAGTCCCCTACGGTACACACATTATCGAAGGAGATTTGCCATTTGGAATGTATTCTTATGGCTTTGGCTACGGCGAAGATGCCTACGACGCCTATGGAACAATGGGAGGACAATCCTTTCTGGAATTCGAGCCACTCAAAGATACGTTAGCTCCCTATGCTGATTCTAAAACAAATGTTGGTTATCTCGATGTTATTGTCCGAGACGATAGAGACTTCGATGTCGGAATTAGTGGCATATCAATCCTACAAAACGAGGGTTTCGACATAAAAATTCCAAGAATTACAGAAGGAACTCCACAAGCACTAATGACTTTCGTTCCAATAGATAAATCATCAACTGCCTTGGCATATTTCGTTGCAACCGATGCCGCTATGAACGAATCGGTTTGGACTGTGTGTTATGCTGTTGACCCAGAAACTAATAGATTCAGTTACAACCTTTCTTATGGCAGAAACACACTTTGCAAAATACGCCCGGGATTTTCAGTTGGTGCTTTTGGCACTCCCTTCCTTAGCATCCATTCCCCAAATTTTTCTTCGAGTGGTAATGTGCTTTCCTTTGGTAATTTCAACGGAACAACGAGCCTTGGTGGATACGCAGGACTACTTCTTAATTACCGATTTGACCCAAAGTTTGGATTAACTTTTCGGTTAAGCTTGGAAAACTTCCCCGGTTCTATTGAATCATCCGATACGATTCAGTCTCGGATAAGAACCGACGATGGAACATTAATTACATTCCAAGAGGGAAGTAAACTCTCGCTCCTCGGTCTGGCTTCCAACTTTTCATTCAATATCGAATACAACCTTCTTTACAACGTATATCTTACCGCTGGCTTCGATTTCTGCATTCCACTTTCAAGTTCTATAAAATACTTTCGGAAAATTGTACGTCCCGAAAATTACGCTTATTCAATCAATGGCAAACGTGAACTTTTAACTAACATCAACAAGATCAACTCACTTAACCCCATTACTGCCAATTTTTCGATTGGCGTCGGTTTCCAATATCCAATTTTTCGGCGTTTATCACTATTTTCCGAAATCTTATACAAGTTACCTTTTTCGAGCCTAATCGATGACGGCGATTGGTTCCTACACAAAATACCATTATTAATAGGAATTAGGTACAGGCTATAAAAGATGGATTACGAAGTTGTTGTCGTTGGAGCGGGGGTCGTAGGTCTATCGTGTGCTTACTTTTTGAGCCAGAAATTCTCCGCCCTAGTAATAGAACGGCACAGTTCATTTGGCAACGAAACCTCATCGAGAAATAGCGAAGTAATCCATTCGGGTATTTATTACGCCCCCGGTAGCCTTAAAGCTAAACTTTGTATCGAAGGGAACAAAGAATTATACAATTGGTGCAATCAATACAATATCCCACACAAAAGAACAGGCAAATTAATCGTCGCAACAAGCCCAAAAGAAGAAGAATACCTTGATTTTCTCTTCAAAAGAGCACAAGAAAATGGTGTCCAAGGAGTCGGTTTTCTAAGCCAAAGCCAAATTCAAAAGATAAACCCCAACATTAAATCTTCTCTTGCACTCTTTGTGCCATCGACAGGAATAATCGATAGCCATCGACTAATGCTTTCGCTCGAAACCTTTGCCCGTTCGCAAGGATGTGATTTTGCATACCATCACGAAGTTATCGGAATCGAAAGAAAAAGCAATGAGTACGAATTGACTGTAAAATCGAAAGATGGCGAAATTTTTAAAATTACTTCTAAAATTGTTGTTAATTCTGCAGGGTTGGAATCCGATACAATTGCAAAACTTGCGGGAATTGATATTGTCAGCAACGGATACGAGCTCCTTTGGGCTAAAGGTCATTATTTTAGGCTAAAAGAGTCCAAAGCTAAATTATTCAACCAACTCGTTTACCCCGTCCCACCCGAAAACCAGAATTTTCTTGGTATTCACATTACTATTGAACTAAATGGTGGTTGTAAACTTGGTCCCGATTTAGAAATTCTTCCACAAAGAGTTGTAAATTACGAAGTACCAATGAGTTTAAAAATGAAATTTTATGAATCCATTTCTAGATTCATTGTCGGTATCGATGAAGATGACATCTACCCCGACCAAGCTGGAATACGACCAAAATTAAAATCCTACATCCACAAACCCACCGATTTTATCATTTGCGAAGAAAGCAAAAATGGACTACCTAACTTCATTAATTTAATTGGAATTGAATCCCCTGGGCTTACTTCTGCCCTACCAATTGGTAAATATGTCTCCGATATTGTAAATCATTTGTAATTTTTTTATTTACTTTTTTTTATTATTTTTGAATTAGTAATTTTTTGAGGGGACTTTGACAATTGTTTTCGATGACGATTTAGTTTTAAGTTTATTCGAACTGCTTTTCGAGTCGGCAGAGGAAATTATTGTCCTTACCGATAATTTTGGCAAAACTTTGTATTTCAATGATTACACTAAAAAAATATTAGGCGAAAAACTAAATTACGAAATTTCCTGCGATAAAATTTTTAACTGTCAAAATCTTTCAAAAATTCCTCAATTCTGCCCTATCATTGAGCTTCAATCTTTCCCTAAGACCGAAAACCTTACACTTTATTCCCAAATCGAAAATCAAAACTTCCAACTTAATTGCACACCTATTTACGGCAATGATGGAAAGTTAAAGTACATCTTTCATTCTGCAAAAAACATTCAAGAACAAATTGCAAGAGAGTTACATCTGAAAAAAATCAGCCGAATGCTTTCAATTCTTCGCAATTTTAACCAATTCGTCTATTTGGAAAAAGATCCAAAATTAATTACCGAAAATCTGTGCGAGTTCTTTATAAAAGAATTCGGGTTTGTTTTGGCTATTTTCATTTCGTTGGATGCTGAGCTTTTCGGGAAAAACTACACAATTTTTAAAACCTCAAATTTTGAAAATGAAAAGCAATTATCTAAAATCAAACAAGAAGCTTATACAACAAAGCTCATCGAGGAATTTAATCAAAAGATTCATTCAATTGATTTTAAAAAACTAAAAAAAGACAAATTCGTTGAATGGTGCATACAAATTGACGATGATACAATTCAAGGAATAATTTCTCCGATAGGAATTCAAAATAAAATCATTGGCTTGTTCGGTGCTTTTTCAATCCAACCTGTAAAATTTACTCAAGATGAGAAAAATTTATTGATAGAGTTATTTTCTGACTTATCGGTAGTTTTCAATACTATTCAAACTGAACAAAGGAAAAGGCAAGCCGACCAAGAATTGGAACGTTTACGCCGATTTTTCGTTACATTAATGAATAACCTTCCGGGGTTCATCTATCGGTGTAAAAATGACCCAAATTGGACAATGGAATATTTAAGCGATAACTTTACAAAAATTACTGGCTACAGTGTAGATGAAGTCATTGGCAACAGAGTTATTTCATTCAACGACTTAATCCACCCACAACATAGAGACCGCCTATGGGTTAAATGGCAAGACTTGCTTCGTCGAAAAGAGCCATTCCAAGATGAATACCCAATTTTTACAAAGAATGGAGAACTTCGCTGGGTTTACGAACAAGGCTGTGGTGTTTTCGATGAAAATGGTAAGCTCGAAGCACTGGAAGGCTACATTTTCGATATCACCGACAGAAAACTTTTGGAAGAAAAGTTAACAGAAAGCGAAAAGCGCTTCCGTGCAATTTTCGAAGCTTCATCCGACGCAATATTTGTTATGGCTGGCGATGTCTTTATTGATTGCAATGTTTCGGCAATGGAACTTTTCGAAGGCAACCGAAGCCAGATAGTTGGCAAAACACCTTACGAACTTTCCCCCGAATTCCAACCCGATGGACAAAGGTCACAGAAGAAAGCTCTCGAATACATAAAACGTGCACTCCGAGGCGAAATCCTTCGATTTGAATGGACACACAAAACTGTTACAAACAAAATCATCCATACCGAAGTTTCCTTGAACAGCATCAAAGTTGGCGAAAAAATTTATATTCTCGCTCTTGTTCGCGATATTTCCGAATTGAAAAGATTATACAATGAACTAAGCAAAATCTTTCAAGCACTGGATTCTTCCGAACAAGCAATCCTAATAACAGATACAAATAACATCATAACTTATATCAATAAAGGTTTCGAGAAAACCTATGGTTACAAAAAAAATGAAATAATTGGCAAAGATATTTCAATCATTCGACCAAAAGATATTCCTACCCCATCGTTGGATGAAATGCGACAACAACTTCTCGCTGGCAAATCATTTACTTGTGAGCTTAAAAACATTCGGAAAAATGGTGAAATTTTCGATATAATACTTACCGCAAATCCTGTTTTCGACCAACAAAACAACATTATTTCATTTGTCGGTGCTGCAGCAGATATTTCCAATTTGAAAAGAATTGAGGAAGAATTTATTAAATCGAAAGAGGAATTCCAAAACTTAGTTAATTCATTAGAAGATATTGTTTATACATTGGATTTAAATCATCGCCATACGAATGTCTTTGGTCGTTGGGTGGAAGGTTATGGACTAACAAAAGATTACTTTTTAGGCAAAACAGCAATTGAAATTCTCGGTCCCGAAGAAGGCAAAATCCATATCGAAATGCAAAACAAATGCATTAGCCAAAAGAAAAGCATTGTTTTCGAATGGTCGCGAGAATTAAATAATCGAAGATACTACTTCCAAACAAGAATTTCGCCTGTGTTTGGCAAGGATGGTAATGTAATTGGCATAATAGGAATTGGCAGAGATATTACTTCGCTTGTCGAAGCTGAAATTGAACTAAAAAAATTCCAAATTTTCTTGAACAACAGCCCTGTTGCATTCCTTGTTTTAAACACAAATTATGAAATCATCTTTGCAAACAAAAAATTCTTTGAACTTACCCACTTTACTACCGAAGATGTGTTTTCAAAGAACTTTTTCGAAATTCATAGAAACCAAGAAAGTAGAATAAAAGAAATATTCAACGAGATTAATACAAAGAACTTTTGGAAGGGAGAAATTCCACATCCCACAAAAGACAACATGATTTTCTATGCAAACATTACTATTTCACACTTAACTGACAGCAACAACAACATAATCAATTATTTAATTATTATGGAAGATATTACCGAAAGAAAGAAATTGTTGGACAAATTGCTACATTCGAAGAAGCAAGCAGAAGAATTGAGTGCTTTGAAAAGTTATCTTTTGATGAATTTTAGCCACGAATTCCGAACTCCATTGAATAGCATTCTGGGTTTTGCCCAACTTCTTACCGAAAGAACAAAAGACAATGAAATTCGTGGAATTGCTAATATCATCTACCAAAGCGGATTTCGACTTCTCAACACATTAAACTTGGTAATCGATTATTCCCGAATAGAAGTTGGTCTACTTTCTGTCAAACCAAATGAATTCGACCTTATTGAAGTGGTCAAAGAAATTTTATTTACTCAACAAAAACTAAACGAAGGCAAGCAATTAGAAACACAGTTCAAATCTGATTTCGAAACATTAGTGCTTTTCCAAGATGAATTTATGGTCCGAAGTATTGTCTATCAAATTATTAACAACGCATTCAAATTTACCAAGGAAGGTTCAATAAATGTTATAATTAACAACCAAACAGAAGCTGAGGGAACAGAAATTATAGAAATAAAAGTCTTCGATACCGGTATTGGAATTGCCAAAGAACATCAAGAGCTAATCTGGAAAGAATTTTATCAAGTTAGTCAAGGGCTTAGCCGTGAATTTGAAGGTTCTGGCTTAGGTTTGACTGTTGCAAAGAAATTTGCTCAAACACTTGGTGGCGACATCACTGTCGAAAGTGAATTAGGAAAAGGTTCTACTTTCACCATACACTTACCTCGTAAATATGTAGAACAAAATAATAAAGGGGGGAATGAAACCAAAAATACTAATAATTGAAGATGACTTCTCAAATAGAATGTTAATGAAAGAAATCCTTTCTGATTCTTTCGAAATTGATACCATTACTGATTCAACTTTAGCTTTGGACTATATTATGAAAAACAATTATGACCTTCTCATAATTGATATTAACTTACCTTTTGGAATTAGTGGATTCGACCTAATTACTAAAATAAGAGAATTGGAAAACTACAAAAACACTCCCGTAGTCGCAATTACTGCCTATATTATTGATTTTCCAATGGAAAAATGCATTCAACAAGGATTCAATTATTACGTTCAAAAGCCTTTCGATATTAAAGAATTCAAAAAGTTAGTAAACGATATTATCTCGAAAAATTAAAGGGTAGGATTCCAAAAACTCAAATCCTACCCCAAAAGTTAAAATAGAACAATTTTACATAGCCACTATTTGAGCTTTGATTCGTGCAATTTCAATAATTCCTGTGAGTTTTCTAAGAGCCTTATTGTATTCATCAATTACTTCCTTTGCTTCTTCGTAACTATGGAATTTTTGTTTTGCTTTCAAAATAAAACTTCCATTTTCTGGTTCCATTATTTCGAAACCAAGAGCAGTAATTAATGTCTTTAAAATTTCAAATTCAGCTTCATTTCGTGCCTGACCAAAAACTATTTGATAGCATAATCCAACACAAGGTTTTTCATCCGATGGAATTTCAACTTCTTCTGGTTCGACGTAGTCGTCTTTTTGAATTTCTAATTGCACAACTTGTTCAGGTTTTCGCACTCTTTTAGGTTTTCTTTCTTCTTTCTTTTCTTCGACAACAGCAGCGAACCGCATCGCTCCACATTCAATTCGTTTGAACCCACGTGCAAATAAGACATCATCGACTACATCGACAAAAATCATTGCTCTTCGGGAATGAGGCAAATTACACGGCTCGTTCAATGTAGGAGGATATGGTCTATTGGCAAGTTCAACACCAACAATGTCCTTATCATAATTTGGGCAAGGTGGCCTCTCATCATAAATACCAAATGCATCCAGAGAAAATTTGACGAATTGCTCAAATTTTTCCATCTTTCCAGGATTATTCCCATATTTTTCTCGGAATGCATCCCGAATTGTTTGCATTGTATAATAAGCACGCAACATTGCAAGGACATAATTACCTTGCTGTGTTCCAATAGGAGGCACAAATCGGCTTCCATCCTTTCGCTTTAAATCAGGGAACTTCATCAATGTCCCCGTTGGTATAATAATATCGTTAAATTCGATGTCCCCATCGCATGAATATTTTGTGTAATCTTGAATAATTTGACCCGTTTCGTCTCGGATTGTTCGCAGTGGACAAGGGTCAGTATATCCGTGAACTGTTATAACTATTTTTTGATTATTGTAACAAGTATCTAATAATTGCAGCAAAGAATCAATTGTAGGAACTAATTCATTGTAGAACCAAAGGTCATTGATTTCGGCAGCAGCAAGATAGAAATATCTTTCGTCGGGGCGAAAATCAGTGGAATCGATAAATCTTGAAAGGTCCAGGCAACCTGCTGCCGAACGTTTCCACAGCTCTTGTAAGTTCTTAGTAGTTGTTGGATACCAGTACCCTGTAACAAAGAAAGCCAATCCTTTCTGCAACGAAAAACGAATCTTCTGCGGTGCCCTTCGGAAGCAGTATATATTCAAAGAAAGTTCTATTGTCGAATCACTCATTGTTATGCGTGGGCTTTTATAATCCATCTTTTGAGCAACACAGGAATCACATCCAAATTCATCGACGAGTGCTTCCAGTTTGTAGTCCTTGCCAAATTCAATCTGGAACTTTTCTTTTGTCTTTTGTCTTTTTCCGTTGAACAAATAATATGTATCAAAATCGATTAAAGAATCAACTATTTCGCTTAAGTGATTATAATTATATCTGTTTACGTGAACAATTAAATATAACTTTGGTGGCTCGGGTGGTGGCGGTTCTTTGCATTCAAACTTTTGCTTATCTAAATTAAATTGATAAATATCGTAAAGACCCACATTTTTATAAATACGAACATACTTCCTCTTTTGCAATGAATCGTAACCTTGGAATTTTACCGTATCCTGAACCCTGTTCGAAGCAAAATAGATTTTCAAATCCTTACCCGTGTTTGTGATATGTGGATAAGGAATAAAAGGATAACGTTCGTCGGCGGTAGTATTGATATAATTCTCGCCTCGATCTAACATTTCTATATTACTATTGGCAAAAATCTTTTTCCTTTCGAAATCAATTGTAAGCTTGACATAAAAGATGTCGAAAGTAGAATCTTTCGAATCTCGATTCGATGCGAAAAAAAGAATTGGATTAAAGCACTTACAAAACAGAAAAGGCGAAGCTTCATTAAATTTGGTATTAATTCCATCCAAAACCGAATTGAAGTTTAAGACTTCGACATCTTCCCACGATTCATATGGTTTTTTGAAGGCAAAATATAAGTCTGTGTTACCAGAATTATAATACGGAAAACTAAAACCTCCACGATTATCCATTCTATCGGAAGCCCAAATCAACAAAATGTTTCCATAAGAATCGTTTATTACAAATGGATGTGAGTCCCAAAATTCCGAGTTGATTGGAGGGGGGAGAACATCGAACGAGTATCTACCATCGCTTTTCCTAAAAGAGAAAATATCTGTTCCACCAACAGCACCTACCATAGGAAGTTCATAACGCCTTCTGTATCTATTGGATGGAGGATGCGAAAAAGAAGCAAATCCCTCTTCGGAAGTCAAAAAGGTAACCGATTCCACATTCGAAGTTAAATACTCTATTGCTTCTCGATTGTATTCAGTAATTGGAAAACTTCTTTGAATAAATTCTTTCGAAGTTATAATACCCTCGAAGGGTAAATCAGTTAAAAACCTTCTTTCCCTCTCGCAAAAGTCCATCAAAACAGAATAATTTTGTATTTGCACGGGTGCAACCTCGTTTTCTAATGTATTTGGGGAGTTGACAGAATCAATTAGGATTAGATTACCCACAGGGTAATCACGAATAATAATTGGTGGCTTTGAACAAGATACTAATGTTATCAACAGAATAACAAATATTATTGTATTTCTCATATTTTTACCTCCTTGTTCATTATTAAATTTCGCTAAACATAATTGTAACTCTACGTTTATTAGGAAGCAGAGTCCCTTCTCGAATATCTGTCACAGCGAAGATGAAATACTTGCCATTCAAAGCCCGATAAAGGAAGACATCCCCCACTGTTATTCGAATATTAACTGCTTTTTTAGCTGAAAGCTTCTCTCTAATTTTATCAACATCAATTTGCAACGGTGGGATATTTTGAACAATCCTATCGTTTAAGTCCAAAACAAACAAATTTGCATTCGATAAATTCATCACCGAATCAATTCCAGTACCTTCGCCGAAAAGTTTGCGATTTGCTTTTAGATTCGAAATAAGGGCTGTATCTCGGGTTAAATTTTCTACAAATTGGCAAAATTCTTGCGAATTTTCGCTGGTAAATTTCTGATTCAAAATCGAAATTTCCCCTGCAATTCGCAACCAAGCGAAGGAAAAATCCGAAGCAACATCGTAAACCAAGATATCACCTTTCATATCATCATTAGTAGGATAGTTATCCAAAGCAGCAAGAAAATATCTACTCCCATCCGAAAACGGAATTTTTTCAATTGTTATTGTCGAAGAGGAACGGAATCGGTCATCGTTCACCAGCAACCCAGAACTGGACATATCGAACGGAAATTGAAATGAATGTATTGAATACAAAGAATCCGGAACAAAAGTATTGACTATTTCTCCACTTTGCAAGGTATCAGACACAACAGTTCCAAAGGGATGAAATTTTGTGATGGTCGCTTCACGCAAATTACATATCTTCGAAAGATTTGTTTCTTGCAAAGGACAGTCACACGACTGCAAAAACAAAAAAGTTAAAGAAAAAACAATAAAAGTTATTTTTGTAGATTTCTTATACATATCCCACTCCTAAAATGTTATACCTGTACGAATAAAAAACATATTAATTCTTCGGTAAGAAGGCACATTCGTAAAGCCAAGCAAAGTTTGGCTTTCGCCAAAAGCGTATCGACGGAAACCAGCATCAATTGAAATATCGAATGCAGAAGTAAGAGAAATATCCAAGCCGGCTCCGAATGTAAAAGTAATTGGCAGAAAGTCGATATCCAAATATGGTGCAGCCATTTTAATCTTATCCTTACATTCTGTATTAATATTCACCTTGGTTAAATCCAAAGAGAACTTGTCCACAGGCATACCTACCTGAATGAAAATAAATGGACTAACGCACTTGTCAGATTTAAGATTTGGAATCTCATCTTCGAAGTAAATTTCGGGTCGTCGGTCGGGGCAAGATTCACAGGGGTCATAAGTTTTAATATTCGGTTTTTTAGGTCGCACTTTGGCACAATTTCGGTATGGATCCCACCGGAAATGTAACAAAGCAAGAGGTCTTTGCTTCTTTTCCGAAGTAAATTGGTTGTAGATAGGAACACCCGAGGAAAGCATTAGACCAATACCATATTGATTGCGGTTCCCAAATCGTATTCCTGCTGCTACCTCGCCAAAAAAGGCATTCGTTCCGATTGTCTGCGTTTCAGAAATTTTATCCCGAAAAGTTGCTAAACCACCACGAAGTTCCAGAAAATACCATCTGCACTTACGAACTGCACATTTAAATTCAAACTCAGGTGGGGTAAAAGCAAGACCGAAAGGATTACAATTGCATTCTTTACATTTCATTACAATTGTATCCCAACGAACATAACGAAAATACTTTGGTTCCAAAGGAAAATTAAAGTTTTCGAATGCATTCAATGGCTGGTCAAACTTCGGACCAATGAAATCTACATCTTCAAATGGTATCATCTCCACAAATTTTGGGGTTGGCGATATTGTGTCCAAGAAAACCACTCTATTTTTGGCTGTATATTTTGTGCTTGCTGTTTGGGGGCAACTGTCGGGCACTAATACAGTTTCCAATCGCACTACTGTTCCACGCAGAGTATAACCATTTCGAATAATTGAATTATCGAAAGGATAGTTCTCGTATTTGTAAGCAGAATCTTTCTTGATACGAACTGCATCGTCGAATCTTTTAAAGGAAGAACAACTCGAAGCAAAAATTAAAATAAACAACGATAGAAATAAAAAAAATGAAAAAGTCAAGTCTTTTCTCATAGTCGGACTCCTAATGTTAGACCGAAGTTATAATTTGTTAAAGTAGGACGATTTTCAGGCTTGATGATAAAATTTGGCGAGCCATACATTCCATTGAACTCCAATGTGCAGCAAGTTTTAAAAAGGATGAAACAATAGCCAACGCCAGCTCCAAGATAACCGCCGAGACCAAAATTTCCATCATCCGACGGCTGGCGTCGTGTTATTGAACTAAAGTTAATTAGGCCTTGTCCGAATAGATAGAATACGTCATTCAACGAATGCTTCGAACTTAAAAGATAAACGTAGCGAAGTTCAGGGGAAAACGAAAGATACTTATCGAATACGTTTGAACCAATTGTTGCATCCTTAGATGAATCCAGAGGAGAATAGTCAATTCGCAAACCATACCAAAGGTTGCAGTACCCACGATTCTGAATTTGAAAAGTATAGCCTATGCTCGGAGCATTAAATTTTTTGAAATCGCTCGTTGGTCCAATATTGCCAACGCCGAGTGAAAGATAATAAGGTGAAGCAAATAAATTGAGACCAAGAAGGAAAAATAATGGTAGAATAGTTCGCATAAAAACCTCCTTGATTGATAAAGTTATTTTTGAAAGCAAACACCTTAATTGTAGGAAATAACATTGAAGTTGAGAAGACGAAATATATAAAACTCTATTGTTCACAATTCTGGTCGAAATAAACATTTTTCTTAAAATTTGTGTTACAAATTTAAAAAAAAAAATTTCAATACTCAAAGAAATGCTTTTTGGATAAAACAATAATTAAACATTGAGTCTGGAATAAACTTGTTTTGCTAATTTTGATGTTTTAAAAGTGAAAATATGAAAAGGAATAAATTTTATTGGTTAGTTTGGTTAATTTTATTCGGAATACTATTCTCTTTGCAGACTTCGGAAGCAAAGAAAACCAAAAGTAAAAAACAAACAACCGCAACTGGAAAAGTTACTTCGAAAAAGAAAGAAGTTTCGAAGAAAAAGAAGCCCAAAAAAAAGAAAAAAGCAAAAATTAGAACTGTTTCAATCGATTTTTCTAAAATTAATATCTTAAAATCAATACAACTTTCCGATGAGGTTGAATACAAGTTAATTCGATTTGGCAAAGACAATGCTTTTGTAAATGTTCATTTGGTCGCAGCCAATATTGAACATTATCGTCGAAGCATTGCTATTGTAAAAGCTAAAAATACAATTAACGAATTAGATTACTTGCAAAACGTTTTTAGCGATGTCGATTTCGAACTTTCTAGAATTTACGAAGGCAAGATTCTTGCAATGATTAACGGTAGTTTTTGGGCATCAGTCAATCACTACCCCGTTGGATACTTAATTATCGACGGCGAAGTGCTTGCTTTTAAGAAACACAAGAATTGGTCAACAATCCTGTTCGACGAGGACAGCCGACCATACATCGAAAATTTTACTCTTTCGGGCGAAATTATCACCTCCAATAGAAAAAGAATACCCATTTCGAATGTCAACCAAAGGCAAAATGGTGACGATATTGTAATTTATAATAGTTATTTTGGCGATGTCTTGCCAAAATTAAAGAAAATGGATATCGACTCCCTTCTCGAAGAGTCAATCAGAGAAATCCTTGGTTCTCCCGACATCGATACGAATGAAATCACTTTCGACACTACCAGCTTGAAGAATCAAATACTTAGCTCACTTTTTTCGCAATCATTAGAAAAAAACACGATTAAAATTTCGGCAGAATATTTGCACACACCAAAAATAAATTACGAAACACCTTGCAAAATCATCGCAATCGACACCGGAATAGTCGAAATTCCTGTTAATGGATTTGTTATATCCATTCCCACAAGTTCTTATACTTCAAACTTCCGTTTAAACGATACAATCTTTCTCTATTTTTCTACCGATAGGCTAAAATACATTTATTTCCAAAATGGGCTTTCAGGAACACCAAAATTAGTAAGCAAAGGTATTGCAAAACCTAATCCATACGAAGAAGGTGTGCGTTCTAAAAGATTCATCTCTTCTCAATTGCCAAGAACTGGGATTGGAACGAATCTTTCGAAAACAAAAATCTTTTTGTTTTCGGTAACTTTATCGAACGGTAGCAAGGGAGTGAATTTAAAGCAATTCGCACAAATTGCTAAAAGAATTGGTTGTTACGAAGCAATAAATTTAGATGGGGGTTCTTCGACTAACTTTATATATAAAGATAATTCTGGCGAAATAATTCAAAACGGTTTCGGCAGAAGAATCTCGGTGGGTATTGGAATTTTAGAAAGAACTAACTAATTGCTTTTAATACCTCTTGAACGATGTCGATTCTTCCAAAAGGAGCAGAAATTTGAACTCCTTGAATGTGCGGTTTCAATTCCAGTAAAATTTCCTGAGCAATTTTTATTCCCTCTTCGATGCTTTTCTCTTTGGAATCTTGTACTCTCCTCATCCGTTCGATAATTCTTTCAGGCACAAAACAACCAGGAACTTCATTGTTCAAAAATTCTGCATTTCTTAACGAGGCAAGTGGCCAAATCCCCGCAATAACTGGAAGTTTATAAACTTTAATTCTACCCAGAAAATTTAAAAATAACTCTGTGTCGAATATTGGCTGAGTTACAATAAATTCAGCACCTGCATCAACTTTCCAATATAAGCGTCGAAGCTCTTCTTCGAGATTGTATGCAACAGGATTAACCCCTACACCGATGAAAAAGCCTGTTGGTTCACCTATTGGAAACCCCGCAATATCCAAGCCCATATTTAATCTTCTGAGAATATTGACAAGCCCGATTGAATCCACATCAAAAACAGCAGTTGCATCGGGATAAGAGCCCAGTTTTGGTGGGTCGCCTGTTATTGCTAATATATTTCTTATACCCAAAGCGTAAGCACCAAGCAAATCGGACTGAATACCAATAACGTTCCGGTCGCGGCAAACAAAATGTAAGACAGTTTCAATTCCTACTTCCCTTTGAATTTTCACTGCCAATGCAAGAGCGCTCATTCGTGCACTTGCCCGAGGTCCATCGGGAATATTAATTGCATCAACTCCACCGAAAAAAAGTGCCTTCGCCTTATCTATTTCTTTGCTGGGATTAACACCACGCGGGGATAAAAGCTCCACAAGAGTTACAAATTTCCCTCTACTTAACTGAGCGGCTAAACGTGATTTCTTTTCTACTGCTATGGGTTCTACAACGCTCTGGCTCTCCGTTTTACTCTTGGCTTTTAAATTATTCTCGTCGGGATAAAAAATCTTTGGCTTTAATGAAGAAAGTGCATTGGACATTCGTCTTATGTGTTCAGGTGTTGTTCCACAACAACCTCCAATTACATTTGCACCTGCTTGAACGAACAATTTTGCATATTCTCCAAAATATTCGGGTGAAGTTAGGTAAATATTTCTACCGTCAATGTTCTTTGGTTTGCCTGCATTAGGCATCACCGAAAGAGGTAAATCTGTCAGCTTCCTTGTTTCTTCAAGCCAATTTAACATTACTTGTGGTCCAACGGTGCAGTTAATACCAAGACAATCTGCCCCAAAAGAAGACAAAGTTTTGATTGTTGTCTCAGGGTCAGTTCCTGTTAAAGTATTTCCATCCTCATCTATTGTAACTTGCGCAATAATGGGAACGTCGCTCACCTTTTTTGCAGCCAAAATGGCTTGGTGCAATTCATCAGGATTAATAAAAGTTTCGAAAATTAACAAATCGACACCTCCATCGACAAGAGGGGTAATTTGTTCGAGAAAAAAATCTTGCGCCTCTTCGCGGGAAATCGGTCCGAGTGGTTCGATTTGTACACTTAATGGACCAATCGAACCAGCAACCAAAACCCTATCCCGAGCAACTTCCCGTGCAAGTTTTGCACCAAGATAATTTATTTCATAAATCTTATCTTGCAAATTGAACCTCCTCAACTTAAACCTATTCGCACCAAAGGTATTTGTTTCGATGACTTCTGCACCTGCCGAAATGTAATCTTGATGAATTTGTTTTACTAATTCTGGATTTGAAAGATTAGTTTCTTCGAAACATCGATTTATAAAAATACCGCGTCGGTAAAGTTCAGTTCCCATTCCTCCATCGAACAATACAACTTTTTCTTTTAATAATTCCAAAAAACGACTCATAATTCGCCTAAAACAAAATTGAATACGAACTAAAAGTAAGAAATGTCAAAATTAGATAAAAATTGATTATGTTTTCGCAGTGAAAAATGACAAATTTGTAGAAATTTATACCAAGTAGAATACTTCTGGCTCAGTTCCTAGTTCTGGTTTCCTGCGAATCGAAAATCTTTCGGAAAGCACTTTTCTGATTTCAGAGCCAGGGTCTTTTAAATCCCCAAAAATTAAAGCGTTCGAAGGACAGCTTTCCACACAAGCTGGTTTCAAGCCTTTGACAAGCCTTTCGGCACAGAATGTGCATTTTTCTACAACACCACGAGTCCGTGTTGGGAATTCGGGATTCAACTCTTTAATATAGGGTCTGGGGTCACGCCAGTTAAAACTTCGTGAACCATAAGGACAAGCAGCAACACAATATCGGCAACCTATGCACCTGTGCCAATCCATCATTACAATTCCATCTTCTCGCTTCCAGGTAGCCTTTGTTGGGCAAACATTTGTACACGGCGGATTATCGCAATGGTTACAAAGCAACAGTACAGTCTTATGATTCATTCCAGCAGGTAAAAATTGATTCTCTTGAGTAACGAAAGCATTATGGAACAAATCCTTCCAAATCCATTTTATTTCATCTTTTTGCTTTTCCATTTTTGGAACATTGTGAAATTTATGGCAAGCTTCGATGCATTTGTTGCAATCGGGCGTCTCTTCGCACTTTTTTAAATCTATTGCCATTGCCCATCGGCGATTAGGTACATCTTGCGTGTGTTCCTCTCTGGAAAAAGAATCAAAAGTAAATTTCGTGGCAAAAGCGACTCCACCTGCAAACGATACTATTTTCAAAAAGTCTCTTCTATTTGTCATTTCAAACCTCCTTTTGGTTGAACGTGACAATCCCAGCAATAGGGTTTTACATCCAAATAGTTATGACATTGGTCACAGAACTTTTCTTTATTTGCGTGGCATTTTAAACAAGCCAAAGTCAAACTCATTTCTAATTTCTGTCCTTTATGATAAACAAAGTTTCCATTTTTAACAAAATATCTTTGGTCTTCGCGGACAACTTTATCTCGCCACTCGTTTAGCAAATCCATATGGTAAGCAGTCATATAATCTTTCGATTCTACGCATTCCTTTTCGCCTTCGGGATATTCCAAAACGGGTTTTAACGATTTCTCCTCAGAAAATGTTACATTAAGCCAGATGGGTAAGGTAAAAATTGCTAAGAAAATTATTATTCCCAAAATGACTTTCCAAGAATCGTACATATTACACCTCCTGTTGTGTTGTTTGTAATGGCTGAAGTCTCAAATCTACTTCGCGAGGTTTTTCGCCTGTCATAATCAGGGCATTCCCAACCATTTCGTGAACGCCACCAACTTCTAAACCTGGAACCCAGAAATTGAAAAGTGTTGGCAAGTTTGCCTTGTCGATTGCACAAATACAAAGACAAATGTTAACTCCATATTTTTCGACTACATATTTTGCTGCATTTGCCCGGGGGAAACCACCTCGCATCCTCATTTCGAAGTTTTCTTCGGTTCCTAATCCTGCCCCACTACCACAGCAGAAAGTCTGTTCTCGAATTGTATTATCGGGCATTTCTGTAAATTTGCGCATAACATTTTTGATAATATACCTTGGCTCTTCTAAAAGCCCCATTCCACGCGAAGGATTACAGGAATCGTGGAAGGTTGCATGCCAATGGTCGTTACGCGTTGGGTCTAATTTAATTTTGCCGTGGCGAATCAAATCGGCAGTAAACTCGCAAATATGTATCATTTTAGTGGACTTTGCGTGTTCGAAAACAGTGCCAGTTATCGGAGACTTTGGTACTTCCAAGAAATCGGTTGGTCCGTTCATTGTATCCATATATTGATGTAAGACTCGCCACATATGCCCACACTCACCACCCAAAATCCACTTAACTTTCAGCCTCTTTGCTTCGGCATAAATTTTATGATTTAGTCTTTTCATTAAATCGTGCGAAACGAAAGAACCAAAATTCCCACCTTCGGAAGCATAAGTACTGAATGTATAATCCAAACCAATTTCGTGCAAAAGCATCATATAACCCAAAAGTGTGTAATAATGTGGTGTGGCAAAGTAATCTGCAGAAGGTACTACAAATAGCACTTCGGCTCCTTTGCGATTCAAATGCAAATCAATTTTTATTCCTGTTATCTCTTCAATATCATCAATTGCCATTTCCAAACTATCTTTGACCCCGTGAGGTTGAACACCAAGGTGATTCCCTGTTCTATATGAATTTTTCACGGGGGTCATTATCCAATCTATGTTGACCCCTATCAAATTCATCAATTCCCGGGCAAGAAAAGTAATTTCGGCAGTATCAATGCCATAGGGGCAAAATACGCTGCACCTTCTGCATTGAGTACATTGGTAAAAGTAATAAAACCACTCACGCAAGACGTCGAAAGTCAAATCTCTTGCACCAACCATTCGCCCCATAATTTTGCCCGCAGTTGTAAAATCCTTTCGATAGACCGAACGTAGCAATTCTGCACGAAGAACAGGCATATTTTTTGGGTCGCCCGAACCTAAAAAGAAATGGCATTTATCGGCACAAGCGCCACACCGAACACAAATATCCATAAAAAGTTTTAAAGAACGAAATTTATCCAATCGTTCCCGAAAACCTTCGAGAATGATTTCTTTCCAATTTTCGGGCAATTTCCAGTCGGTGTCTGTTGGTTGCCACTTCCTTGGGTTTGGTTGGTCTAAATAAATCAAAGCGTCTTCGCTTCCAGCGTAGTTAAATGTTCCTTTGCGAAATTCGACAGGAACATCCATCCAATTGACAAGCTTTGGCTTAAGATTCAAAGTTTTTAATACTTCCTCTGGTTTAATTTTCACACTCATATCATACCTCCTTTTCTACTGGGATACCAGCAGCTTTCATTTTTTCTCGAAACTCATCTTCGTATTCCTCGTATGTATGCACAGGAACTGGCGAGTTCCAAGGATTAATATGCCTTTTTGCTCTATTGTTGTTAGCTAAATTCCGTGTAGGACTCATAAAAATTCCACCAAGGTGAACAAGCTTACTCATCGGGAAATATATAAGCAAAGAGCACACCAAGATAAAATGAGCAACAAATAACGGACTAAGTTTCGAAACAACCTCAAACGAAACAGGTTTAAAGCTCAGAATGCCAACAGTAAATTCTTTTACAGCAACAAGGTCTGTTTTAAAGAAATAACGCATTAGGATTCCCGTCGCTGCAATCCCGAAAATTAAAAGCAATGGGAAGTAATCCGATGGTAGAGAAATAATTCTAACCTTACTATTAAAAATTCTTCGCAAGAATAAATAAGTTACTGCAATAACAATTAAAACATCAGTAACATAAATTATTGGCAAACCAACTTGGAAAAATCCATCAATCCCTTGCAAAAGAGTAACAAAGCTTGGAGTCTGCTCGGTAAAGAAACGAAAGTGTCGGAGAAAGATAATCAAAAAAGACCAGTGAAAAGCCAAACTCATTCCCCACAACCACTTATCCACAGAATATACCAACCTGTCGTTATTTTTAATTTCGGCACGGGTATTTCTGAACAAGGAACGGAAAAATAACACCTCCAAAGCCATTCGAACAATAACTCCCCAAGCAGAACTGGGATTATCGAATTTGTTCTGACGAATCCAAGGAAGAGATTTTTGTTGCCCGCAAGTAGTCGTAATCCTAAAAGGTACAGGCGATTTTGCCCACCTTATTATTCTCACAATGACCCCAAAAATGAAAATTGCAAGGGCAAGATATGGCAGCACCGTCAGAAAATAAAATTTCACGCCACCGCTTGCGCCAATAATCCATCCAAATAGGAAAATTACAATCGAGGCAAATAAAGAAAAAGTTATTCCCATAATCATTCTTTGTTATTTTCCACAAGATTTGTATTATATCTATTGTTGATTCTATCTAAAATCTCGCCATATTTGCGACGAATTTCATTTTTTTGCAGTTCGAAAATAGTCTCTCGTATTTCAATATATTTATCTATTGCTTTCGAAGTAAAAGTATTGTATCGTTCCACAAAAGAGATTACTTCATCTTTTCCAGACTCAGCAAGCAATGGTTTAATTGAATTCCACAAAAAAACAAAAATATTTACATCTTCCCAATCACTTTCGGGCTGAGTAATCCGAATCTTTAAAATTTCTTCCAATGCTTTGAAAAAAGAAGAAGACTCGCCATCATTTTCTAAAAATGAAGTTAACACAATACCAATGTTTTCGAATAAAGTATTTCCAACGGGGTTTGTAAATTTTTGGGAAGTTTTTCGAAGATATTCCTTAGTTGTCTCGGGGTAATCTTTTATCAACCACTCAAACCAATCTTTTTTTAAGTTTTCAATATTTGACTTGATATACGAAAATATCATCAATTACCCCATTCAACCCATTTCCAATTTAAGCAACAAAACTTGCAGTCAAATAGGATGTAATAAATTTTGTATTTGAGTTGTTGATAATTAGACTCAACAAAAAAGCCCCCCAAAAGGAGGGCTTCGGAATAATTTAGCAATAATCTTACAAAATTATTATTTAATTTGTTCCCACGATTCAACAGGAGTTTTGATAATCACCTGAACTGTACGATTGTAGAATCTACCTTCTGGTAAAGAATTATCGTACAAAGGTTCATCTTCGCCAACACCACGTTTAAAGATGAAACCTACCTTGCCTTTTGTTTGTTGCATAATACCATTGTAAACAGTTGTTGATCTTCTTTCGGAAAGTTTTTGATTATGGTCATATAGACCAACAATATCAGTATGACCGACAACCTCAACATAGGAAGTTGGTAAAACACGGTTGTAAACATATTCTCGCATTATTCTTTCATTTACAGGTCCTGCATCAGCACGGTCAAATGGGAACAAAATCAAATTATATCGTTCCAAAGTACTATCTTTTGCACCTCGTTGAATATCGACTTTCTTCTGTTCAGTCGAAACTTGCATAACTGGAATCATAATTGGGTCGGAGGCACATTCTTTGTCATTGATACCAGTTACAATAAGTTGTGCGGTAAATGGTACCTCGTCTGTTGGGTATTCGCCTTCAAGATTCTTCCAATCCCAAGTAACTCTGCTTTCTGTTATTCCAATATCTCGGAGCGTATTCCATTCCTTGCCTGCACGTTTTATCTCTACACGTCTTGCTTTAATCAATTCATCTTCTATTCCATTCTTCAAAGTAAAGACCATAGTTTCGGGCTGTGGAAAAGTCTTCGGGTCTTTATCGAAGACAGGTTTCATAATGTTCCAATCTTTGCTAATGATTTCCACTCGGCGGTTTTCTACAATTCCCAATGAATCGTTCAAGTTCGAAACAACAGCAGGTTGATTTCGAACTGTGATTTTCATCCTCTTTTCATCTATGCCCCAAACATCCTTCAAGTAATTGAATACAGCCATTGCTCTATCGCGAGAAAGATTCGGCTTCTTCTCTTCGGGTGTTTTTCCATCGTTACAGCCTACTATTTCAATTGTTGCATCGGGATATTGATTCAAACGAAAACCATAAATATTTAAAATATGATAATACTTTTCTAATGTTCCCCCTCGAATTGTTGTATCTGTAAAAGCTTTTTTGAATTTGTCGTCTTTCGATTTAAACAAAATATACCGAGAAGGTATTTCGGCTGAACCAACATCGAAAAATACATAATTAAGTAAAGGATACAAATCCCAAGTCTGAAATTGCTCCATCACCAAGCCACGGAAGTTGGCAATTTCGGGCTTATACGATTTATTTTCCGCAACATATTTTGCTTCTTCAATTTCAGCACCAATTACGGGTCTTTGTCCTAATGGAATGACAACATTGATTTCATCGGCAAATTTCTTTGCTTCTTCGGGGTCAGTAGTCATTGAAGGTTTATCGACTCGGACAATCTTGGTTGCCTTACCATATTTTGGATTTTCGGCAGTGATTTCAAGGTTTACAAACATAATCGAATCGCGAGGGTCACCGTAATCATCATTAGTTACTACAAAATCCATTACTGTTCGAGCTCCTCGTAAAGTATCACGTGCAATTCGATTTATTATTGGACTTTTAATTGTTATGGAAGCTGGAATATGTTCACCTGTACATTCATCAATTACAGATGTTTTTACAACCACAGCACGGAAGAAACGAGGAATAAAAGCCATAAAAACATCGTAATCACCTTGATAGCTGGGAATATCTCTCCTTCGGGAAGACCAGTACAACACATCACCCGAAGCAGGCAGAGTAATGAAAAGCTCATCTTCGGGAGTATTTATTGGTTGCCCCAAGTTTTGAGGTTTCGACCAAGTTTTGGTTGCAGGGTCATATTTTATAACATAGAAGTCCAAACCACCATAATTTGGTTGATGGCATTTCGATGAGAAGAACAAAGTCTGATTATCGGCAGCGATAAACGGTCCACAGTCTTGGCATTTTGTATTGATTGCAGTTAAATTTTGAGCAGGTTTCCAATCTTCAAGGTCTGGATCCCAATCGGAATACCAAATGTCCATATTTTCCCAATTGGAATTATCGCCATCGCTGTTTGGTCCTGGGCGAGTAGAAACAAAGTAAATACGACTCTGGTCGGGTGCAATCGAAGGTTGAGCATCGAAATACTTGGAATTAACGTTTGGTCCAAGGTTAACCGGTCGGCTCCATTGGTCACCAACTATTGTGGATTTGTAAATATCGCAATCGCCAAAACCATCGGGTCGCATACAGGCTGTAAAATAAAGTGTTTGTCCATCGGCAGCAATCGATGCAACACCTTCGTTTTCGGGTGTATTAACTCCTTGGTAACCGTATATTGTTGTTGTGTCAATATTATAAGGCTTAAAGAAGATAGTATCCAACCGGTCGTTCTTCTTGGTCGCCCAGAAATCGTGCGACGGTTTCTTAAATTTTGGATTAATCTTACTGCCAGCACGATTCGAAACAAAATACAATGTCCTACCATCGGCACTAACCGTAGGAGCGTAGTCCAATCCCTTCCAATTAACAACTGGACCTAAATTAATAATCCTTATCTTGCTTCTGTCGAAAATTTCGGGTTGGTCCTGGCTAGGGCTGTATACCGAAGAAGGTTCGAGGACAACACCATACAAATAAAACTCAGATTCATTCGTCGATTTACTTTCCGAGCTTGCAAATGAATAATTCGATAAAATTAAAACGAAAAACACAAAAATTCTTAGAAAAATCCGAAACATTTTACAACCCTTTATTGTGATAAATCATAAAATTCATAAAAAAACAATTTAACAAAAAATAAACAAAAATTAAAAAAACAAATGAAAATTTATAATTATCACTCCAAAAGATTTGTAGTAATGTAAACAATGTTTTTGTAGTATTTTCACTACAAAACTCAAACTTTTATTATACAATAAAATTAATAAGTTTATCCTGGACAAAGATAACCTTACGAATTTGCTTATCATTGATATATTTTTGGACGTTAGATTCTTGCAAAGCAATCTTTTCAACTTCCGCTTGAGGTAAATTTATTGGAATCATAATCTTTGCCCTGATTTTGCTATTTACTTGAACAACAAATTCAATTTCCTGCTTAATTGCTTTACCTTCATCATACTCGGGGAATGATTCATTGAAAATAGTATTTGTATGACCAAGCCTATTCCAAATTTCTTCTGTTATATGTGGAGCGAACGGAGCAAGGCAAAGCAAAAATTTCTCCAAGGCAAGCAAAGGCTTTATCTCGTATTTATACATTTCATTGACAAAAATCATCATTTGCGAAATTGCTGTATTGAATCTCAAATTTTCAATATCTTCACTCACCTTTTTAATGGTTGAATGCAACAAATACTCTTGTTCGGAGGTAAGTTCGATATTCTGAATTTGTTTCGAAACGGAACCATCTTCTTCAATGAACAACCTCCAAACTCTATTAAGGAATCGGCTTATTCCCTCGATTCCAGTAGTTGACCAAGGTTTTGTATCTTGGAGTGGACCTAAAAACATCTCGAATAAACGAAGAGAATCTGCACCATACTTCTGAACTACATCATCGGGGTTAATTACATTCCCGAGCGATTTTGACATCTTTCTGCCATCTTCACCCAGAATTAGTCCCTGATGGAACAATTTGTAAAAAGGCTCAGGGGTCGAAACATAATGATAATCATAAAGCACCTTGTGCCAAAACCTTGCATAAAGCAAATGCAAAACAGCATGCTCAGAACCACCAACATATAAGTCAACCCCACGAGGTTGCATCCAGTATCTTTCTTTTTCGGGGGAACAAAACCAGTTGTCATTGTGCGGGTCAATAAATCTAAGATAGTACCAACAAGAGCCAGCCCATTGGGGCATTGTATTCGTCTCGAATCTTCCTTTTTTACCTGTCTTCGGGTCAATAAAATTGACCCAAGAATCCAATTTTGCCAGCGGAGATTCTCCTGTCCCGCTTGGCTTAAAGTCATTTATTTCTGGTAATGTCAATGGAAGCTCATCTAGATCCAAAGCTCTTTTTGTACCATCCTCAAAAAAAATAATTGGAATTGGCTCACCCCAATACCTTTGCCTCGAAAACAGCCAATCACGAAGCTTATACCGAATCTTTCGTTGTCCAATCCTTTTGTGCTCCAAATATTCTATAATTTTCTTTTTCGCTTGGGGTGTAGGAAGTCCATTCAACGAAACTTCTTCATTTTCGGAATTTACATTGTATCCATCTTCGGTATATGCATTTTTATCGATATTCCAATCTCCATCGAAAGGATTAACTACTTGTACAATAGGTAAATTGAATTTCTTTGCAAATTCGTGGTCACGCTCATCGTGACCAGGAACAGCCATAATTGCACCTGTCCCATAATGATAAAGAACATAATCGGAAATCCAAATTTGAATTGGTTGCTTTGTCAGAGGATTCAAGGCATACGCACCAATAAACACTCCTGTCTTCTCTTTTGTTAATTCAGTTCTTTCGAGGTCTGTCTTCATAAGGGTTTGATCAATATACCTTTCAACCTCCGGTTTACAATCGGGCGAGGTGATTTTCTTAACAATAGGATGTTCGGGTGCTAAAACCAAATATGTAGCACCGAAAACAGTATCGGGGCGAGTTGTAAACACAACAATCTTATCATCAGTATCTACGACAGGAAATTCAATTTCTGCGCCCTCGCTCCTTCCTATCCAATTCTTCTGCATTTCCTTCGTAGAATTTGGCCAATCCAATTCGTCCAAACCTTCGAGTAGACGTTCGGCATACTTGGTAATTCTTATCATCCATTGTCTCATAGGTTTCCGCTGAACAACATAGCCTTTTTCCCTCCACTCATCTACTTCTTCGTTCGCCAAAACCGTCCCTAGCTCCTCGCACCAATTAACAGGAATGTTTGCAATGTATGCCAAACGGTGCTGGTCTTTATATGCTTCGATTTCCAACGGGTCTTTTAAATCATCAGGAATCGGCAACTCATCTATTGGTCGGGCTTTATTTAATTTTTCGTCAAACCAAGAATTGTAAATCAATACAAACATCCATTGAGTCCATTTATAATACCTTGGGTCAGTTGTGTTTATTTCTCTCGACCAATCGTAAGAAAACCCAAGCATCTTTAACTGTCTTTTAAACACATTCACATTTCTTTCTGTTGCAACTTTTGGATGAATTCCTGTCACCATACAATATCGCTCCGTTGGCAAACCAAAAGCATCGAAACCCATTGGATGCAATACATTGTAACCCTTCATCCTTTTGTATCTTGCAACAATATCAGTTGCTGTGTAACCTTCGGGATGTCCAATATGCAAACCTGCTCCACTTGGATACGGAAACATATCCAATACATAAAATTTTGGCTTCGAAGGGTCTTCGCTTACCTTGTAAATTTCATTTTTTTCCCAAATTGATTGCCACTTTTCTTCAATTTCACGAAATGGGTAATTTGCCATTTTTAAACTCTATTAATTTCATAAAGACTTCAAAATTACAAAATTTCAAAATCTAATAATTTCAGTTTTAATAGAAATTAAAACAATAAAGTTTGATTATTTTTGTCTTTATGTTTGTCAAAAATATGGAGCGAATGGGTAGTTTCTTTACTTTTGAAAAAGATTGAACTTAAATAATGACAGTTAATTCAAGACTAACAATATATAAATTGCTTGTAAGCTTAATTATTTTCTTTATTTCTACACTTTCTTACGCAAATATTTCTGATATTAAAATTATCAAAGAATCTACCGACACTCTTGTAATCCAAGTCTACAACAATATAATTTCTTTCGACACAATTTACGTAAACGATGGGCAATTTTACATAAAGCCAAATGTGCATAATTCATTTCCAAATGAATTCCCCGAAACACCCTTTACACAATATATAAAAACTTACCAATTTGCTGTACCCGAACCATTCAACTTTAACATAAAATATTCAATCCGTAATTTTTCCAAATTCGAGTTTAGTCATAATATTTCAGGTAAATCCGATTCGAATAGTCCCGAAACTACTACAAATGACTGGGTTACTTCTCGCTATCTTGGAATTGCCCGAAATTTACACATAGCCGAACTAAAAGTTTTTGCCTATCAATACTTTGGTAATTTTGTCGTTATGCCCGACACTATTGACATTGAAATAATATTCAAAAACCCGCCCTTAAACCACTTTGCTAAAAACGACCTTCCATTTGACTTCTTACTAAACCCCAACCAAGCCAAATTTTGGCAAATTAAAGAACAGCCTCTGAACTTCACTAATTTCGAAAGCAAGAAGGTAAGCTTGCTTTCAAATGAGCAAAACTATGCAAAAATCAAAGTGTGTCAGGAAGGAATTTACAAGATTGATGCTCAACTTTTAAATTCTTTAGGATTTAACATCCCACCTGAACTCGTTAAAACAATCAAAATTTTCGGAGGACACGGACGCCAACTTTCGGAATCTCCTTCCGACGCTTTATTTCCTTATGTTAATGAAATACCGATTATTGTTAATACCAAGCCAAATGGTGAATTGGACTATATCCTATTCTATGGTGTAGGGACATCAGGCTATTACGCCGATTCAAATAAAATTGTTAGATACTATAACATTTATGGTAACTGTAATTACTACTTTTTGACCTATGGTTCCGGCGATGGTTTAAGAGCTGAAACAACTTCAATAAATTGTTCTGATAATATCAAAACTGCCCAAAACTACATCGAAAGAATCTTCTTCAAAGAAGAAATTACAAATCCATACAATAGCGGTTCGGGAAGAACCTGGTTCGGAAGCAGTATTTTCCCAAGAAATTTTGTCAACCTTCTGCAAAATTTAGACCGTTCGGGTGTTGTCTCCTATTATGCTTACGTTTCCCACAAATATTCAACCGATAGCACACATCTGCGAGGACAATTTTCCTTCTACGAGGGCAACAATTTGCTTGGCAAAGTTCTTATTGAACCAAATTTGGCAAAATATACTGAAGCCCGAGCCAAAGAATTTTACGCCTCTATCCCTGCTTCTATGATTTCTTCGGACAACCGAAGTTATTTTAGAATTGACTATACCAACCCTGAAATTGGAAAGGCAACTCCATTCTTCAATGCATACGAAATTCAATACCCACGCCTGTTCTACCCTATCGACAATTCAATCAGTTTCTTCTCCGATACCTCTTTCGTTGGATGCTACGAATTTCACATTCCCAACTTCAACAGCAAAGACATTGTTGGTTTAGATGTAACAAACCCACTGAAACCCAAATTACTCGAAAATATTTCGGTAGTTATAAATACCTTCTCTTTCCGTTATTACTTCCAAAACAACGAAATAAAGAAATTCTTCGTTTCATCAAACTTTCTTCGCCCCGATGTTGTGAAAATTTCTTTTCCAAGTTACCTGTTTCAACAAACAAATGCCGATGTTATCATAATTACTCATAGTCAACTCCTCAATAGCGCCACAAAATATAAAGAATTTCGTGAAAAAACAACCAACTACCGTTTTCTAATTGCAACAGTAGAAGATATTTACAATGCCTTTTCTTCGGGAATCGCCGACCCAACTGCAATTCGAAACTTCATTGCATACGCTTTTCATAATTGGGAAAATAAACCAAAATATGTTGTCCTTTGGGGCGATGGACACTTCGATTACAAAAACTTATCAACAAAGCAAATTAATTACATCCCCGCTTTCCAAAGTCCCGACAATCCTTTAGTCTTCGATGGCATTTATAGTTTTACAACCGATGACTATTATGTATACGTTAATGGCAACGACCCATTAATCGATATATCAATAGCAAGAATTCCCGTTTACGATGACAAAATTGGAGAACTCTTCGTAAGCAAACTCATAAGCTACGAAAACTCACCTGACCCTTCGAATTGGAATTCCACAATTCTGCTTACAGCCGACGATAGCCCTACTACCTTTTATCCCCCCAGCTACGACGGAAACCAACACACTTACCAATCCGAGATTTTGGCAAATGGATTCGTTGGAAAAGAATTTTACCAAAAAAAGATATATTTGGTTGAATATCCTGTCGAAAACGTTCCAAATGCACGGAAAAAGCCATTGGCAACACAAGAGCTCATTCAGTCAATAAATAGAGGTGCAATTTTAGTAAATTGGGTTGGTCACGGTAACCCACGAGTTTGGGCTCACGAAGAACTTTTCGATAGAGACAAGACCATTTCTGCTCTTACCAACAGAAACAAGCTTTTCTTCGGTATTGCAGCAACTTGCGACTTTGCCCGCTTCGATATGATAGATGCTAAAAGTGGCACAGAAGAATTACTTTTTTGGGAAAAAGGCGGAGCAATTGGAATTTTCAGTGCCACACGTTTAGTTTATGTTACCGATAATGCTTCGATTAATCAAGAGTTCTTTAAAATCCTATTTTCACGCTCAAGTAATGGAGAATATAAATCGTTAGGCGATGTCTATTACCTTGTTAAACAAGGAAAATACTATGACAACGACAAAAAGTACCTGTTGTTTGCAGACCCACTACTAAAATTGAAATTTCCAAACTATTTCGTAAAAATTACACACATCAATGGTATTAGCACTGATTCTATACCAAAAGATTCGGCTCTTGTTCTCAAAGCATTGTCGAAAGTCGAAATTAGAGGGCAAATCATTGCGCCTTCCGATGGCAAAAGACTCGAAAACTTCAAAGGTAGTGTCGATATTATGCTCAATGATGTTAGTTTCAACAAACAGGCACGCGATATCGATGGCTCACTTCACACAATCAGGAAAGAAGGTGGAATCGTATTTCGCGGTGTCGTTCCTGTCAATAGCGGCTCGTTTACCACAGAATTTATTATCCCCGAAGAATTGAGCTTTTTGCAGGGAAATCTTAACTTGCGATGTTTTGCTAAGGATAGCTCTGGTTTGAATTTCGCTCTTGGCTATTTCGATAAAATCAGAATAGATGGCTTCGAAAATATCTCCATTTCCGACACAATTCCACCTACGATTGAAATCTTCATTAACGATACTACTTTTAGGCCTGGGGATATTGTTGGAAATCAACCTTTGTTAATTGTAAGACTTAGCGACAACTCGGGTATTAACACAACAGGTAGGGGGATCGGACATAGACTGGAAGCCTGGATTGATGATTCTCCTCTACCAATCGATCTAACCGAGAAATTCGAGGCATCTTTCGATAATCCAAGGATTGGTTATGCAAAAGCTTACCTTTATGGACTTTCCTCAGGCGAGCATAACGTAAAAATTCGGGCTTGGGATATCTTCAACAATTTCTCTGTTAATTCCACTACATTCCGTATAATCGATTCTGATGAAAACATAATGATTTACAACACGTCAGCATATCCAAATCCAGCAACAAACAATATAGTTTTTCGATTTCAACACAACCTCAACGAGATTTTCAAAGTAAAGCTTAAAGTTTATTCAGTTATGGGCGAAGAAATTTACTCGAAAGAATTCGAAGAATCGAAACTACTAACCGTGGAAATCCCCTGGAATTTGATGGATAACAACAATAACATCGTTCCCGATAACGTATATCTTTTTTCTATAACCATCGAAAGTTCTAATAAACAAGCAATATCTTACGGAAAGTTTGTTGTAATAAAAGGAAATTAATTAATTTTGTCAAATAAAAGGTTAGATTATGTTTAATAATATGAAAAAGAGAATCTTAAAATTAACGATTGCGTTTGCAGTTTTTGCCCTCGCTGTCACTAATTCTTATTCGCAAGCAGGTGGAGCCTCAGTCCTATTTATTTCGATTCCACCCGATGCTCGGGCGAGCGGAATGGGTGAAGTAGGCACTGGAATTGCCGACGATATTAATGCCATATATTGGAATCCTGCTGGTCTTGGATTCTTGCGCTGGGTGCAAAAAGGTTTCGACCCCGAAAACCTTGTCCCTTTCCGACAAATTTCTTTGTCCTTTTCCAAATGGTTGCCCCAATTCAATACCGACCTCTATTATAGCTACGGAACTGTTGGACAATTCTTCGAATCCCTCGACGGAACTGTTGCTTTCAATTTCACATTTATGCATCTCGGGGAATTCACTAAAACTGACCACTACGGCACTGCTCAAGGAAAGTTTCGCTCCAACGAATTTGCAATTGGTGTTTCCTACGGTACTATTGTAGCAAATGATTTTGGTGTAGGCTTCCAATTAAAATATATTCAATCTAATCTTGCACCTGCAAGTGCTTTTAGTGGCGGCGATGCAGGTGTCGGTGTCTCCGCCGGTTTCGATATCGGCGTGCTTTGGAAACCCTCCCAGTTGGAAGTTTTAGGAACCGATTTGGGTAAACTCTTCTCTATCGGCTTAAATCTCCAAAATGTCGGTCCTAAAATCACTTACCGAAAAGAATCCGACCCAATCCCAACTACCCTGCGAATTGGAACTGGTATCCAACTCCTCAAAGATGAATATAATGATTTAAAGTTTGGTTTCGACGTATCCAAAATGCTGGTCTATCGCGATAGTCTAACAAGCGACCCCGTGCCAAAATCATTCATCACAGGCTGGAAAAACCCCGGGGTTGAAATCGCCTTCGGTGCTGAATATTGGTACGAAGATATTGTTGCTCTCCGAGCTGGCTATTTCACCGAACCTTCTGCCCTAGGTAACCGAAAATACTGGAATTTTGGTGCTGGTGTCCGATACGATATCTTCCGCCTGGACTTCAGCTTCATCAATACAATTGAAGAAAACCATCCTCTTTCCGGGACAATGCGATTTACATTGCTTGTCGATTGGAAATAGAGTTATTCAATGTTTTGAATTTGTTCACGGATTCGTTCTAATTCTTCCTTTGCTTCGACTACCCACTTCGAAATCTGAACATTATCGGATTTCGAAGAAATAGTATTGTACTCTCGATTTATTTCCTGAACAATAAAATTCAACTTTTGTCCAATAGGCTCTCGCAATTGAAGTGTTTGTTTGAAAAATTGAATGTGCGAAAAAAGTCGTGTACACTCTTCCGAAATATCTAACTTATTTGCCAAAAGAAGAATCTCCATTTGTAGCCTATTTTCGTCAATTTCATCATTTTCGAACAGCTGAGCGACCTTTTGTCTTAATTTTTCCCTCGTTTTTTCGAAATTGTCCACCGAATACTTCTCAATCGATTGCAATAATTTCGAAAGCTTTGTTACCCGCCGTTTTATGTCATTTAACAAATTTTTACCTTCGTTTAATCGAAAGTTATCAACTTCCCGCAAAGCTTTAATAAGTGTTTCTTCGGTAAGTTTCCACTCTATTTCATCTTCTGTTGAATATTCGGTATTGGTTAATAAATAAGTTGGGAATGCAAGCAAATCGGTTATTGTTATTTTCGACTGAATTTTCAATCTCTTGGAAAGCCTCTTCAAAGCTTCGAAAATACTTACTGCCATTTCTTCGTTCAATGTGAACGGCTTGTATTTTGGGTCATATTGAACATTTACTTGAACAAAGACATTGCCCCGAGCAATGTATTGCTTAACATAATTTCTTACTTCTTGCTCCTTATGGGACAAAGATTTTGGTAGTTTACAATTAATTTCCAAAAACCTACCATTAAAGCTTTTGATTTCGACAGTAACTTTTATTCCTTCGTTTTCTGTTTCAACTTTTGCAAAGCCAGTCATACTTTTCATCGATTTGCGTCTTTAATTGTTTAAATTTGCAAAATTATGTTTTTTTGCTAATTATTTTATTACTTTATTACAGGCGGGAAAATAAAATGGCTTTGGTAGCTATAGTCGGAAGACCCAATGTCGGTAAATCTACTCTATTCAATCGATTAACTCGAAAAGGCATTGCAATCATCGAGGATACCCCTGGTGTCACCCGCGATAGAATATTTGGTGAAAGCGAATGGCGTGGCGTAAATTTTACCGTTGTCGATACTGGCGGTTTCGTCCCTAAATCTGAAAATTTAATTGAAAAAGCTGTAAGCGAACAAGTTATAATTGCAATCGAAGAGGCAGATGTAATTCTTTTCGTCTGCGATGTAAAAACAGGGATTACGGCAATAGATTATGAAATTAGTGATTTGCTTCGAAAGAGCAACAAGCCCGTTATGTTGCTTGTAAACAAATGTGACACTGTCAAGCAAGACTTGGAAGCTTATGAATTCCATAATCTTGCGTTAGGTCAACCCTATCCAATTTCAAGTGCTTCGGGACGAAATACAAGCGATTTCCTTGACGATTTAGTTGAACTTTTACCAAAATCTGAAAAAACCGAAGAGGACAAGGACATACTCAAAATTGCAATTGTTGGCAGACCAAACGTAGGTAAATCCTCGATGGTAAATGCTTTGGTTGGGAAAAAAAGAGCCATTGTTACCGAAATTCCTGGTACAACACGGGACAGCATCGATACAAAAATTCATTACAATAAAAAGGAAATAATCCTGATTGATACAGCAGGACTTCGTCGTCGCTCACACATTAAAGAAAACATTGAATTTTTCAGCACATTAAGAACACATCGGGCAATTAAAAGATGTGATGTTGCAGTGGTTGTCCTCGATGCTACCGAAGGTCTTTTAGAACAAGACAAAAAAATTATCAACTTGGTAGATGAAGAGCGAAAAGGATTAATTTTAGCATATAACAAATGGGACTTGGTTCAACCAAAAGATGATAAAACAGCCGACAAATTCAAAAAACAAGTTTACGATGAACTTCAATCCTATTATTGGGCTCCAATTGTGTTTGTAAGTGCTATGACTAAACAAAGGCTACCTAAATTACTCGATCTATCCTTCAAAATCCAAGAATCGCGTAAACTTCGAATTCCTACGGCACAACTTAATCGGGATTTACTCCCCGAATTAGAACATACACCTCCGCCTGCGGTTCGTGGTAGAGATTTGAGAATAAACTACATAACTCAAACTCGAATCGAACCACCACTATTTGTCTTCTTTTGTAACTTTCCCGATTTAGTTCCCGACAGTTACAAAAGATTTATAGAAAGAAAACTTCGCGAAAAATACGATTTCGAAGGCGTCCCAATCTCCTTCCTATTCAGGAAAAAGCACAAAGATATTGAATAATACTTTATATTACCAAGCTTCGGGATTTTTCAGATATTCATCGATTGCTTTTGCAGCTTTTCTTCCCGCTCCCATAGCCAAAATTACTGTTGCACCACCAGTAACTATATCGCCACCAGCAAATACACCTTTCTTACTTGTTTTCATTGTCTCGGAGTCAACAATAATATTACCCCATTTGTTGATCTTAAGGTCTGGGGTGGTCTTGCTTATAATTGGGTTAGAACCATTTCCGATTGCAACTACTGCGGCATCGATTGGAATAGTTTCAATTGCACCTTCGATTGGCACAGGTCGGCGGCGTCCCGATGAATCTGGCTCGCCTAATTGCATCTTTTGAACACGCACGGCACGAACCCAGCCATCATCATCTCCAATAAATTCCAAAGGAGCAGAAAGGAAAATAAACTCGACTCCCTCCTCTTTTGCGTGCTTAATCTCTTCGATACGGGCAGGCATTTCTGATTCAGTTCGTCGGTAAATAATCATCGCTCTCTTCGCTCCAAGCCTAAGAGCAGTTCTCACCGCATCCATTGCAGTATTTCCACCGCCAAAAACAGCAACATCTTTCCCTCGCAAATCCATAATTGGGGTATCGGCATTGGGAAAATCGTAAGCTTTCATCAAATTAACACGAGTTAGAAATTCGTTAGCTGAATATATTCCAAGCAAGTTCTCCCCGGGGACATTTAGAAAATATGGTAAACCTGCTCCTACACCGATAAATACAGCATCATATCGCTGCAAAAGCTCATCTATTGTCTCAGTCAAACCGATTACATAATTTGTGACAAACTCGACACCAAGCTTTCGTAAATAGTCTACTTCGGCACGGACAATTTCCTTCGGCAAACGAAACTCAGGTATTCCATAAATTAACACACCACCAATTTCGTGCAAAGCTTCGAATACAGTTACATCGTGCCCCATACGAATGAGGTCGCCAGCACAACTTAAACCAGCAGGACCACCTCCAACTATAGCAACTTTTTTCCCTGTTTTCTGACTAATTTCGGGATATTGGAAACCAATATTTTCCCGTTCCCAATCGGCAACAAATCTTTCGAGATGACCAATGGCAACAGGTTCATTCTTTTTACCAACAACACAAACCTTTTCGCACTGTTCCTCTTGCGGGCAAACCCGACCACACACCGCCGGTAAAGCATTATCCTGTTTTAAAATCTCCGCTGCTTCTTTGAACTTACCTTCGGCTACCATCCTGATGAAATCAGGAATTTTCACAGCCACTGGACAGCCTTCAATACAAACAGGCTTCTTACATCTTATACAACGTTCTGCCTCTTCCCGAGCAAGTTCAATTGTATACCCAAGATTGACCTCTTTGAAGTTTCTTATTCGCACCTCAGGGGGTTGTTCCGGCATATGGTGCCGAGGTATTTGCATTCGCTCTTTATTTGTCAATTCAGGCATTTTGTTTCTCCAAATTTTTTGCCATCAAATCAATTTTACACAGAAATTTCTCTAATGATTGCTTCTCTTGGTGTATGTACATTCTATTTCGTTTTTGCAAAAGGTCGAAGTCAACTTTGTGTGCATCGAATTCAGGTCCTTCGACACAAGCAAAAACAGTCTTTCCATCGACAGTAACCCGACAACCACCACACATACCCGTTGCGTCTATCATTATTGGATTAAGACTTACAACTGTTTTGATATTATATGGCTTTGTAACCTCGGCAACAGCTTTCATCATAGGAATTGGACCTATAGCTAGAACGAAATCAATCTTTCTGACCTCATCCAATAATTGTTGCAACTTATGAGTAACAAATCCATGAAATCCGTAAGAGCCATCGTCTGTAGTGGGATACAACTCGTCACAAAATTGTCTCATTTCATCTTCAAGAATGATAAACTCTTTCGAACGACCACCAATAATGCCAATTACATAATTACCAGCCTCTTTCAATGCTTTTGCCGTGGGGTAAGCAATAGCTGTACCAACGCCACCACCAATACTAACAGCAGTGCCAAAATATTCAATTTCCGATGGTTTACCCAATGGACCAACAACATCGTGAACAAAATCGCCTGCTTCGAGTGTGTTCAAATGCTTTGTAGTTTTACCAACCCCTTGGACAATTATTGTAATTGTTCCATCTTCGAGATTGGAATCCGCAATAGTCAACGGAATTCGTTCTCCATATTCATCTACTCGAACAACAACAAACTGGCCTGGCTTACGCTTTTCGGCTATCTTGGGTGCTACAATTCGGAACAACTTTATCTCGGGTGCTAAAAACCGTGCTTCAACTATCTTATTCATTTTAAATTCCTAATATATAAAACTACAAAAATAACGAAAAAAAGAGAAAAATATTCTCATTAACACGACTTGGACTTTATTCTGTAACCCTTCGCCAAAATGAAGAAGAAAATTTAGGGTCTTTCAGCTCAATAAATTTTTTTAGCATCGGATACGATTGCCAAAAGAATTCTTTACTCATTCTTGTATCTTTTGCAGGATACAGCCTGCCTTCGAATTCCTTTATGATTGCATCAATTCTATCCAATTTTTTAAATAAATCATTCGACATTGGAAAATCTATCGCCATTGTTATTCCACTGATTGGAAAAGAAATGAACCCCTTCGATTTTACGTTGCCAAACTTTTTCAAAACTGTCAAGAACGAAAATAAACCCAATTTCTTCATTTCAGTGAAAATAATATTCAACTTTTTCTGTGCATCGTCGGATGGTATAACAAACTGATACTGGACGAAACCTCGTGAACCATAAACTCGGTTCCAATTTTTGATTTTATCCAATGGAAACAAAAAATCTTTGTAAAAAACCAACTTTGTTTGACTTTTTGGTAGATGTGAATAGTAATAAAACATATTAAACAACGAGGTTGTTGCTTTGTTTATCAAACACAAATTAACCCTTTCAATCATTGGAATTTGAATTGAATAATTCTTATGTTCGAAGTTTTTTTCTTTTTCAGCGAAATTTGCTCTTTGAAAAATCCCTCGAAAATTATTCGTCATATGTAAAGAAAAATCCAACCAAGAGACTGTAAAATCGTAATCTTTTTCGGATTGAAATTCCAAATCAAGGTATTCTTCGATTCCACTGAACCTAATGCTTTCCACCATAAGAAATCGACTTGGAATTTTAATAAGCTTTAGCTCCGCCCAAGTAATTAGCCCCGTCAGTCCCAAACCACCAATAGTTGCATAGAATAATTCGGGATTATCCTGTTCTGAACAAATAAACCTTTCCCCATTGGAGCGAACTAATTCAAACCGAAGCAAATGATTTCCAAAGGAGCCAGATTTGTGATGATTTTTGCCGTGAACATCGTTAGCTATTGCACCACCAATCGTGATTAACTCTGTTCCAGGAACAACAGGCAGAAACCAACCAAATTTCGTAACCAAATCCAAAACTTGACATAATGAAGTTCCACTTTCGCAACAAATAATACCAGCTTTCTCGTCGAAGCAAATAAAACGATTCGCAAAGCTTGTATCCAGCAAAATTCCATCTTTATTCAAGCATACATCTCCATACGATTTGCCTAAACCATAAGGCAAGTAAGTTCCTTCATCCCAAAGCAATTTGCTTAAATCATCAATCCAAAACAAAGGAATTACCCTTCTTGGTTTATGTTTAGGGTAAAGATTCCAAGAAAGATAATGTTTCATAATATTGAAGCAAGAATGAACAAAATCAGCATTGCAAACATTGAAAATAAACTTATTTTATCGAAAAATGCAGCTATTATGGGGTCGAAATCTTTGTTTTGGTTCTTTTTTGCTTTATTCCACAAATAAATTAGCCAATACAAAAGCAAAAACGCTACAAACCAAAGGATTTCAGGTTTGCTGTAATACAGAAAAACAACACTGCTATTAATGTAAAGAATGAAAACCAATACAGAAGAAAACGCACTCGAAATACCAAAAAGTTCAATGAAATTTGCATCTTTCGAAGAATAGGGTCTGTTCGCTATTCCAAAATCTCTTTCAATTCCAATTGATATTTCGAAACCAAGTAACTCTGAATATCGCTTCAAAGAAGCTAAGGAAAGGAAAAAGAAAAACGAAAAGCCCAAAAGCCATTTCGAAACAGGAATATCGGTTGCAACTCCACCAGCAAAAACACGAAGCGAATAAAAAAAAGTCAAACAAAACAAATCTACCAGAAAAATCTTTTTCAACTCGATTGAATACAAGTAATTTAAAAACAAATAACCTAATAGAATTAGGATATAGCTCCAACCAAGATAGAACCCAACAGCAAGGCTTAATCCAAATAATATCAAATTGTAAATAAGTAACTCATAAGCATTTATTTCGCCACTTGCAAGTGGTCTCTTTCTTTTCGAAGGATGAGTTCTGTCGCTTTGCAAATCCAAAATATCGTTGATTCCATAAACAGAAGAAGCTAGAAATGAAAAAGACAAGAAAGCAAGAACAGAGCGAGAAAAAGTAATAGAGTCGAAGATGTGTGCCATCACCATTGCAACAAAAACCAATAGATTTTTTACCCATTGAACCAAACGAATTTGCCGAAGAACAATATGAGTTTTGGAATAACTTTCGCTCAAAAGATTTCCCGCAAAATTTGGAAGTCTACTAACTTTATTTTGCAATCTTTTTGAATTAGTTACAACATAAGCCAGACGAGCCTCCTTCCATACAGACAAATCATAATTTGAATCACCAATGTAATCGAATAAATTTTGTCCAAATTTTTCCACCAAAAATTTTGCCTTCTGCTTGCCTTTTAATACTACACTATTTGTTCCATATACCTCATCGAAAATATTGATATGACGATTAATTTCCTTACCAACTTCATCCAAGCTTGCAGTTACAAGAATAATTTTCCTACCTAAATTTTTTTGTTGTTTCAAAAACTCTATTACTTCATTCCGATAGGGTAGTGTTTTATAATCGAGTGGAGACTGTTCGAAAAGTTTATTTTTAAGGTATCTCTTGCCGAAAAGAATCCAAATTGGCAAAGCAAAAATATTATATGGTCGAAAATTTAATAAGCTTACAATTTGCTCAATTAAAATATCGGATGCAATCAGTGTGTAATCTAAATCGACACAAATTGGTATTTCTTTTTCCAAACCCAATTAAAAATTTCCAAAAGTACAATCAACTAAAATAACAAAAAGATACATTTTGAAAAAGAAAGTTGAAAAAACAAAAATCAAAAATTTACCAAAACTTTTGTCAAGACTCGGCATAAAAAGGTTGCAAGACCCCACTGCTTGTCAGCATTTTCGAGCTGCTTTGGGATAAATTAATATCACCAGAAAGCAAATCCTTACATATCCTTATATGGGTTAGGTCCTAATTTTTCAATAGTTTCGGCAAAGGAATTAAATAATTCAGGGATTCTGTCGAATTCATCTATGGCAAGGGTATGCAGTTCAACCCTTTCGGGTTCGAGCGCCAACTGCTTTAATTTTTCCTGAACATTTTCCATCCTTTTGTTAGCAAGTTCGCTTCCACGAATGAAATGGCATTGATAATCATCTCCATACTTACAACCGATAAGCATAATGCCATCGAACCCCATCGATAAAGCATCGGCAATCCAAATGATATTAACAGAGCCTAAACAACGAACAGGTATAATTCTAAAATACGGAGAATACTGTATCCTCTTCGAAGCAGCAATATCGAGCGAAGGATATGCATCGTTTTCGCAAAGGAATGCAAGAATACGTGGCTTTTCTTCTTCACTTTCGGGTATTTCCAAAGATTTTATCATCGAAGAAATGATTTGAACAGAGTAATTTTTGAAGCTTATGATTCGTTCGGGACAAGCACCCATACAAATACCACAACGACGGCATCTATTCGGATTTGGTTTCGGAGTTCCTTTGTCGTCTTCGTCGAGAGTGCCAAATGGACATTCTTCTGTGCAACGTTTACATTGCGTACAACGTTGCAAGAAGAAATCGGGGAAGGATGTATCGCCCGACCTTGGATGAACAGCCCTGCCATATTTAATGTTTTCAATCACTTGAATCGCTTTCAAAGCAGCACCGTAAGCATCTTCACGGGCGGAAAGCCCATCCATTGGGGAACGAACCGTTCCACAAGCATAAATACCAGTGCGGCGGGTTTCGTACGGGAAACAAATATAGTGTGAATCGGGAAATCCATAGTGCAAAGTTGGCAAGTCCGTGCCTTGGCGGTAAGTTAAATTCAAAATTCGAGCGCCAAGTTCGGCTCCAGCTGCCATCTTCTTGCCATCGGCTGTAGTTGCCACCTCTTCGCTACCATTGGATTCGACAAGGGTTGTTGGAACCATTCCAGTCGCCAAAACGACCAAATCCGATGTAATTTGAATATTCTGTCCTAAAAGAGTATTGGATACAACAAGGGAAATTTTGCCACTATCTTCTTGTTTGATTTCAGATATTTCGCCTTTAGTCAAAAAAATGTTGTCTTCGCATTGAACTCGTTTATAAAACTTTTCGTATTGCGCCGGAGTCCTTATGTCTTTATAAATTATATAAATGCTTGTTTCGGGGAAAAATTCTCTAATGTACAATGCTTGTTTCAAACTTGCATTACAACAGTACGATGAACAGTAAGGCAAATGATTTGGGTCGCGAGAGCCAGCACACTGGATGAAAACAACAGATTTAGGTGTCTTCCCATCGAATAATCTCGAAATCTCTTTTTCTTTTACTATCTTTTCGAATTCTACGTTGGTAACAACATTTTTAATTTTCCCATAACCAAGATGGGAAAGCTTATTCGGGTCGTAAGAACGCCAACCTGTTGCTTGAATTATACTACCTACACGAATATAGTGAGATGTTCCATCGACAGAAAGTTCTACATCAAAAATTCCAGGCTGACCCGAAATCTTATGAATCTTGCAATTTGTAAAAATTTGAATTTTGGGGTTAGTTTTTACTTCCGAAATCAAAGAATCAATTCGATTTGGCTCCAAATCTAAATATGGTGAATTTTGAGGTACAACCTTGTATAAATTTCTATAAAACCCACCCAACTCACTCTCTTTTTCGATAAGATAAACATCGTGTCCTTCGTTGGCAACTGCAAGTGCAGAAGTCAAACCAGCAATCCCACCACCAACGACCAAAACGCTTTCGTTGACATCCAAAATCATTGGTTCAGGATAACTCGAATTTGTAATTTTTACAATTCCCATATTCAAGTAGTCTTCTGCAAGTGCTTGTGTTTCCTCGTCGTTTGGCTTATGTGTCCAAGCAACCTGCTCCCGCAAGTTTACTCTTTCGACTAAAATCTTTTCCCCAAAATGAAATACATCAGTCAGATACCTACCTGAACAAGCTGCAATAACAACTTTGTTTAAGCCTTCCGATTCAATTTCATTTTGTATTACAGGAATAAATTTTTCGGAACATAACCAATTATTGATTTTAACAAATGCCGGTTTGTGATTTTTTTCGGCAGTTGCGGCAAGTTTTTCGCAATCGATTGATTGACCAATACCGCAACCAGAGCAAATATAAACACCAATTTTACTTTCTGTTGCCATTATTTGCCCTCCTTAATTTTCATAATTGCTTTCATTGCCGCACCAGTTGATTCTTGAACTGAAGAAGCTACATCCTTTGGTGCGGTTGCAACACCACAGCCAATGTATCCATTATTTGAACGCTTAATGAACCAATTTTCATCGCAAATCTCTGGAACTGGGAATTTTTCCAACGAAATACTTGGTTGCATACCTGTGGCAAGAATTACAGCATCGACTTCGGTTCGAGTAATTTCCCCCGTCATTGTATTTTCCGATTCGACTATCAGCCTTTTGCCATCTTGACTTTGGAAAACCCTACCAACTTTGCCACGATAAAATTTTATGTTTTCATCATTTTGGTATTTCTGAATAAAATCCTCTAAAATTCCATTTGCACGCAAATCGATGTAAAAAATGTGGACAATGGAATCGGGAATTTGGTTTCGAATATAAGTGGCTTGCTTTACAGAAGCAAGACAGCATACCGAAGAACAATATTCGAGATGATTTTCATCTCTCGAACCCGCACATTGAACAAAAGCAAACTCTTTCAGTTCCCCATCAAAATTGGGAATCATAATCTTCCCATTCGTCGGCCCATTGGGAGAAGCCAGCCGCTCCATCATCATATTAGTAATTACATTCGGATATACACCAAAACCAAGGTTGTCTAATTTCTTGGCATCGTAAGGTATCCAACCCGTAGCCCAAACGACCGCATCTGCTTCGATTTTAAACAATCGGGGCTTTTCATTTAAGTCAATTGCATCGTACTTGCATACCTCGACACACATCTTACATTTTTCGAAAAGACAGGCCTTAGGGTCAATTACATATTTCTGGGGATATGCATTGTTGTAGGGAAGATAAATCGCTTTGGTATTGTCTAATCCAAAGTTAAAATCATTTGGTCGTTGGACTGGACAAACTTTAACGCAATCCCCACAAACAGTACATTTGTTATTTACATAACGGGGCTTCTGTTCAACAAACACTTCGTATTTATTATCTTCCTTTTCAACAGTTTTTACGGTAGAAAGAGTTAATAATTTAATCTTACGATTATCCTTAAGTCGCCGCAAGTTAATTTCGAGACCGCAAGTGGGTGGACAAAGCTTGGGAAAATATTCGAAAAGCTGACTAACACGACCACCAACATAAGGTTGCTTTTCAATTAATACAACATCGTATCCCGTTTCTGCTGCTTCCAAAGCCGCTGTTAAACCAGAAATCCCTGCACCCACTACAACTATCTGTGTTTGTAAATTAATCGACTCTGTTTTATGTTCCATTTTATAAAAATAATTTTACCACAAATGGTAAATTAAAACCAACGAGAATGTAAATGAAAAGGGGAATTACAAATGTATTCTATTTGTTGTAGAAATTCAACAAACTACCAACTTGTGCCGTATTTCATTTTAATTTCCCATTCCTTCTGAAATCTTTGATTGGATTGCGTCAAGTTTGTGGTTCTACTCAATTGCAAAATGAGATTTCTCAAATACGATTGATTTATTAACAAACCGAAAGGCATTTCGACACTAATTTCGTTGTTACTAATCAGGTCGGCAATCGTTCCGCCAAAATTCCAAGTTAACCCAAGAAATGTGCCACTCATTTTTAGTTTTGCTCTATCCAATGCTTCAAGGGTGTTTCCTTCGAATGAAATATCGGCAGAAGAAATGAATCCAGTTGACGAAAGTGCTTCTGTGGCAAATTTCGAAAACAAGGCAGAAGTTCCCGAAAACGATAAATCGTTGAAATCAATAGGTGCACCACCCCTCGATTGCTCCATCTCCGTTTTGGTTCTACCGAATGCCAAAAGGAATAACGCATCTTGCGAAACTTTTGCCGAATCGCCCACTGCTTGTTGATTATCTATTTTGTAATCGAAACGAATGTTGGGTCTTTCCCGTGTTCCTGTTAAATATATCGTAACTACAAAATTCCTAACATTGTCATTGAAGTAATTCTGACCAGTATATTCTGCTCGTAAATCGAAACCAGGATTATCTATACGACCTGTTGGAAAATTAATCTTACCTTCTGTCCGAAATAATTTTATCAACTTCAAAGTCGAACCTTCTCTTAATATCAAATCCCCACCCGTGATGTAAGTAACATTCTCTTTGGGGTTTGAGTAAAAACGCAAGGTAGAACTCTTATCATCCAATGTAATTTTCGCATAAATTTGACCAATTGCAGTTAAGTCAACTGTCAAAATGGCGGGATTTTCGAACGAAAACAACAAATCAATTTTCAAGTTTGAATTCGTTGAATAATTTTCGTATTCATCAGTTCTATCGGTGCTTTTAACTTCCGTGCTTTGCAATTGCGGTGAAGAAATTTCGTAAGTAACGAATGATTCTGAAACTGTATTTCTGGATTCCGCCGAAGGAAGAAATAAGTTTGCTTTCACTATGTTAACATAGCCTTCCAATGTTAAATCCGATGGATTACCAAAAATTGTAATTCCTTTTTTCCAAGTGGAAATAACCAAATCCCCGTAAAGATTGGGCGAAGTCTTAATCGAAGCATTACTTAAAACTTTAAATGCATCAGTTTTCAATGAAATTGAAATGTCCCTGACCCTATTGTTTGCAAATGAAAAACCACCGAATATTTCTGCTTTACCGAATTTTAAGTCGTTTGGAGAATTCTTGACTTCAAAGGATTCAAAAGTAATTTTGCCTTCGGTAAACAAGACATTACCCGAAAAGTCGTAATTTAAATTATTGTATTTCAGGTTGAATTTGCCATTATTGAAACGAAGCTGACCCGAAAGACGAATATCTTCGGGCAAATAGCCAAAGATTTCAATCTCGCCAATACTTTCGCCTTGTAAATTATCAACGTAATCGGCGGCGAATGTCGAAAACAAATTCAATGGGATTGAATTTATCGACAGTTTTCCACCAAATGATTCACCTTTAAGCAAATCAAATTCAAAATCTTTGAAATTGAGCCAAATTGGAAAACGGTAAATCAATAACTCTAAATTCGAATTCTTTGAACTCGATACGGAAATTTTGCCTTCCAAACTCCGATTTTCATAATCCAAATCGCAAATCAAATCGTTAATCTCGAAATCTTGAAAATAAATCTTTTTGCTATTCACTTGCAAGGAAATTTGTGGGCTTTCAAGTTTTCCAACAACATTTATCCTAATTGAATCAATTGTCCCATCTATTCTGCTTGAATTTTGCAGAAATGAAACAGGAATAACTTTTTGAAAATCATTGATTGGCAAATGGTCAATTGTGGCTATCAATCTAACTTGCTCTTGGTTCGATAAAACAAAATCCAGACTAATGGCTTCGGCATTTTCCCGCAACAGAGCAAAATCCTTCAAGAAAACAGCATTTTTTGTCAACATAAGATTGAATTTTTTTGCAGATGACCACTGGAATATCTTTTCGTAACTTAATGTTAGGGTATCGAAGAAGACATTAGCCCCAATTGAATCAAATTGGGAAGTGCCTCTTGTCGAAAAAGAAACAATATCGTTTATTCCCGCTTCTGCTAAAAAAGAAACCTTTTCGGGCACAAAATAAACTTCAACTGTTGGTTCGGAAATCTCCAATTTATTTACGAAAATTCTGGAATTAGAACTCATCATTAGGTCTAATGTATCGACAACAGGTATGTTGTCAAATATCGAGGCACAAAATTTCGAACTAAACTTGAGATCGCGAGCACTAACTTCAAATTGTAACTTGTTTGTAATGGTATCTTTCGAGGCAAAATAAAAATTATCGACCAATAATGAATCGACCAAAAAAGTCGATTTGTTCTTACTTCCGGAATAACTAATATCTAACTTGCCCGAAAAATTTAAGTTTTGATTAATGAAAAATGAAACTATAGAAAAATCTTTGATATTGAACTTTGCTCTAAAATTTGTCTCCGAAAATTCAATTGGTTTCTGCTTTCCTTTTCCTTTTGGATTCGGCTGGTCTTGAGCTTGGTCTGTTACTGAATCATTTACGGAATCGGTCGCCAAAAAATCAAATTTCTTTTCTATTCCCGCAATACCTAATTGAAATTGTAAAAGCAAATCCCGAATCAAATCTGTAACTCTATATTGACCTTCAATAAAACCATCGAGTATCGGCGAATGTATTTCTATGGATTTTTTCAAAGCATTAGAATGGTGTATCTCCAAATTTAAATCGAAAGGAAACAATGCTCGGTCAACAAATTCCAATTCTTCGACATTAGAATTTAATTTCAAGTCCATTGTTTCGATATCTAAGCCAATACCTTCGAATTTGAATTCCCCTGAAATCTTTTGCGGCAAATCTGCATATTTCGAAAAAATCGATTGCGGTTTAAGTTGATTCAATCCAACATTTCCTGAATACTTAATGTTCCCCTTGCTTCTTAAATCGACCTGCGAATTAATATTAATATAACCAAGCTCGAAGTTATTCTCGGTGGGCAAAAAAACCAGTGAAACAGTGTCGAAATAAATAAGATTTCTGTCAATTTTTGCATTTATTAACAACTCAAAGGAATTGTAATCGATTGAACCAAGAAGATTTCCGTCGAAAGAAGCTCGAACAAATCCATTCTGTAATCCTTCGTTAATTTCGAATTGAGTTGAAATTTTCCCATTCAGCGAATTGGAAGGTATTTCGGAAACTAAACTCGAAATATTGAAATTCCTTAATTCTGCATTGACGGAATAAAAATCTTCCTTTGGTGTGGAAAAATCTAAATCTATTTCGCCAAGTTTAGTTTTAATCCGCCCTCTGGCAAAATATTTGTCTCCTACGAACGAAAACAAAAAACGGTTCGAATTAACAAAAGCAAAATCGACAGGAATTTCTATCCCAAGCGATTTTAGTATTGGCGAAACATCTGATTGAATAACATTTAAACTGCCAAAGTCCAAATCTAACGATGGAATTGAATCGAATTTTTCGTAGAATCTCCCATCAAAAACCAAATTTGTTCGATTAAGTTGTAGTTCTATGTTCGTAAATTTAATTTCGCTACCAATATCCACAATACCCGAAAGTTTGTATGTTCTTTTATCTTCGATTGGTAAGCATACGAACTTTTTGACATCATCAAAATTAACTTCCGAAGGGTTAATCTTAAAGACCAAATGTGTAATCGAATTAAAATTCATCTTTGAACTTAATTCCAAATTGGTTTTTGGGGTGGAAAGTATGAAATCATCCAAAACCAAGTTGCTATCGTTATAACTGCCTTTACAGGTTATTTTATTAACCTGAAATTCCTTAAGTTTTTCCACAAAAGAAAAATTTTGGATTTCAAAATCTGCATTAAACTTTCGTAACGAAATTTTGCCGTTCAATTCAAGTTGCAAGTTCGAAAGTTCAAAGTTTTCGGGGTCGAATTCGCAGTTTTTAACTTCTTCGTTATAATTTCTAATTTTAAAATGTGAATTTAAAATCTTAAACTTTCTAACCTCGATTGTCAAATCGGGAGGTTCGCCCGAGGTTGTGTCTTCGCTTTGTTTCAACAATTTTTCGAAATTCCATTGCTCCTCGCCTTTCTCTTTAGTTAAGTTTACATATAACTGCTCGAAAAATGCTCTTTTGACCAGAATTTTCTTTGTTGGAAAACTACAAATGTCCCAGTCCAACATAATAGATCTAGCAGAAAGAACAGTATCACCGCCTGAACTAATTGCCAATCCATCAATCCTAAACCCAAAGAAAGGATTGAGCCGAACAGATTCAAAATTAACTTGACCTTCAATACTTTTGCTTAATAAATTAATTGTTTGGGAAACAAAGAAATCATTGACGGGTTTGAAAAATGAAAACACGAAAACAAAGAAGGAAAAAGCAATAAATACCAAAGCCAGCAAGGCAATTAATTTGTTGAAATAGTAAAAAAAATTCCTTTTCCTTTCGCACGCCACCATAAAAGCAAATTAACAATTTTAAAATTCAATATGCTTACGAATAATTGCCAAAAGTTGCTCCCGTCCAATTTTTGTAACAGAAGAGTATGGCAAAATCTCAACAACATTTGAGCAATATTGTAGAATAAATTCGAATTGTTTAATTCTCCGCATCAGTTGGTCTTTGTTCAATTTATCCGATTTAGTTAGAATTACAACATATTTTCGGGAAAAATTTTCGAGCATTTCCAAAACCGAAATGTCAATTTGTTGTGGTTCTAAACGGGAATCGACCAAATAGCAAACCAACTTCAGATTTCCTCTCGATTTGAGATATTCTGTATTTAGCTTTGCCCATTCTTCCCGTTTGGTTTTTGCAACTCGTGCAAATCCAAAACCTGGCATATCAGCAAAAACAAATTTATCTTGAACTAGGTAAAAGAAGATCTGCTGTGTTTTGCCAGGCTTTGAACTCGTCCTTGCGACTTCCTTCCTCAAAAGTAATGAATTAATAAGGGAAGACTTACCAACGTTGGAACGCCCTGCAAATGCAATTTCGGGCAAATTTACCAAAGGAAATTGCTCAACTTTTGTTGCCGAGGCAATCAAGTAAGCATCGAATGGCTTCATCTTTGCACTACAAATGGTAACAAATCAATAACACCAAACTCATCGGAACTAACCAACAAAAAGTATAAACCATTGTCAATTTTGGAACAATCAATTTCGAACTCTTCTAATTTATTTGTTTTGGTATAGAACTGATAATCTTCGCCAAATTTACTTCCAAGTACATCCATTAGCGAAACTTTAAGCGAAATATTTTGATTCGATAATACATTAAATCGAACAACTTGATTTGCTGGATTAGGATAAACGCCACCAATTGAAATTTGGTTCTTGTTACCTAATGAGATTGTTCTACCAAACAATTGAACGTCACAATTTGCAGTTCCGAAGTATTCATTCGGAATTACTTCTGCATTCAAAACAATTATGTGGTCGGAACAAATATCATTAATGATTACAGTATCTTCATCTTTGCCAATTTTCCGAGGTAAAAAACAAATCGGAATTTTTGCAGAAGAAAAAGGTCGAAGAATCATTGGAAAGGCGGATAGAGCAGTAGAAAAACTAACATTTTGAGTTAAAAACAAATATGGCAAAACCAATTCACGGTCTGTTCTATTTCGGATTTCAAGTTCAAGGCATTTCAGTTCTCTTGGTAAAACCTTGCCAAAAACCAAAAATCTATCATCAATTATATTCAATACTTCTAATGAGTTAGAATCCAACTTAACAATTATTTCAACAGTATCTGAATAATTCGAACAACCATCAGTTGTTTCCACAAATGCAAAATATTTGCCCGATTTTTTTGCATAAGCAATTCTTTGGGTCGAAACCAACTCATCGGGATTATCTTTTCTAAACCAATTGATTGTTCGAAAATTTCCTTCAACATAAAGCCTAACGGAATCGCCTTCACAAATTTCCGTTCTCCCAACAATTTGAACCTTAGGCTTCGGATTTGCAAACAAATTTATTTCGAACGAAACACTATCGAAACAGTATTGAGATTGAACATATAAAGTGTATTTTCCTTGTTTTGTAACAATTATTGTATCGAGAGGTGCTTTCGATACATTCCACCACCAATTTGCACCATCCCAATTATCTTTTTTCTGTATCCAAACTTTTATGGTATCGCCTTCGCAAATGTTTACTTTCGCAGGAACAGAAAGAATTGCAGAAGGCTTTTTGACAAAATCTACAAAAACATTGGCAGAGATGACGCTATCGCAATCTGTATCCCAAGCATAAAGTTCGTAAATGCCTCGCTTTGTTACTTTAATTTCTTTGGTTGTTGCTCCCGTCGACCAAAGTATGTGTTTGGTATTGTTTTCCGCCCGCAAAACCACCGTATCCCCTTCGCATGCAATTAGTTCACCTACAACATTTATTTTTGCTTGAATGGTCTTTTTCCCGACATATCGATAAATACCTTCTCCAATAACCCATCCCAAAGTATCATTAATAAACCAAAAATCATCGAGCGAAACATTGTTGTCGATTCCACAATTAAGTAATTCCCAAGTAACACCACCGTTGGATGTATAATAAACAGCACGACTCCATCCACAAACCCAGCCACGGAGGGAATCGAACAAAAAAGCACCGAACATAGATTGCCCCGTGTAAAAGTCTTTCCAAGTTTTACCCAAATCGAGACTTATCCTTGCTCCACCAGTGTTACCATCCCCAGTGCAATTAGTTGAATAAGGAACTAAAATTGTATTACCTTTTACCCAAATGTCCTCTTGCCAATCTTCCCGGCCAGTATGCGAGAAAACATCCCAATTATAACCTCCGTCACGAGTTATCCAAATCCTTCCACTGCTGGAAGCAAAACCCAATCCCCCTTTTTCCAAAATCACCAAATCAGTCAACCCAGAGTTTGGATATAAATACTGCTGAAGCCTCCAAGTTCTTCCCCCATCGGTAGTAAGAAAGAAACTTTGAGGAGTAAAACATCCACCGCCAATAACCAAACCAAAATTCTCATCAACAAAATAATGTCCCCATAAATCCTCTGCTTCCCTCGGGGTTATGTCGAACCAACCCACACCCCCATTAGTTGTCTTGTAAATTCTTCCAAACCCGCTTCTATCCAAACCCGAAGTAAAACCCACTCGCTCATTCACAAATTGAATATGTTCCAATTGATACGCAGTATTGATTATCGTCCCTTGCCAAGTTTTACCACCATCGGTAGTTCTTAATGTATAACCATTGTAGCCACAAACCCATCCATAATTTGGATTATTAGGAAGAAAATACATTTCAAGCCAGTAGTTTTTATCGAATGGTGGTGGTATGTTAGTAACTTTTTCCCACTGCCCACTCACCAGTTGGCTCGAAAGAAATAGTAAAATCATTAATCTAAATAATTGAAACATTATTTTCCTTCCCTAATTCAAATGATTAATCGTTTAAATTCAATAATTATTTGATTGACAAGCAATAATCAAAACCTCAATTCTTCGTAATTTGATTATTCGACTAAGGGAGTTTATAATGCAAAAGTTTCTTGGCTTATTAATTCCATTCATTATCCTATTTCTTAACCCATCTTTTGGAGAAGATTCTTTACCAAATAAAATTGTGATAAAATTTAAACAAGCAAATTGGGAAAACTTAGTCAATACCAAGTGTTTACAAAAAATTTTAGGTAACTACTCTTACGAAAATGCCATAAATCCTAAGTTAATTGATTTTGCACAAAATAAATTACGAAACCAATATAAAAAGAGCCTTCCTACGACTGAAATTCCATTCGAAAACCTTCGCAAAATACTAATATTTACCTATGATAGAGAAATTAATCCTGTTGTGCTTTCTCGAAAATTAGAAAGATTGGATTTCATCGAATATGCCGAACCTATTCCGATTCACAAACTTTTCTTTATTCCCAACGACCCCGATATTCTATCGCAATACCATCTTTACAAAATACAAACTTTCGAAGCTTGGGATTTATTAAACCCCAACGCAGACACCATCGTTGTCGGTGTTGTCGATACTGGCGTCGATTACCTTCACCCCGACCTTGCTTCGAACATATGGATTAATCCTGGCGAAACAGGGCTCGACGAAAAAGGCAACGACAAGCGGACAAATGGAATAGACGACGACAACAATGGCTTCGCCGATGACTACATTGGCTGGGATTTTTGTGGCGCCGATAATTTATCTCCCGATAACGACCCAATTCCCGGCAATGGTCATGGCACTCACGTTGCAGGAATTATCGGTGCAGTAATTAACAATGCACTCGGTATAAGCGGAATAGTTCCAAAAGTTAAAATAATGCCTGTTAAGGTCTCCAACGATAACCCTTTCGGTTCAAGCATCACCAAAGGATACGAAGGTATTTTCTATGCAGCGGTTATGGGCGCAAAAGTTATTAATTGCTCTTGGGGTAGCCGAAGTGCCTCTCGTTTCGAAAACGAAATTGTCCAATCGGCAACCAAACTCGGCTCCTGTATCGTTGCCGCTGCTGGCAACGATTACACAAAAGCAGACTTTATCCCGGCATCTCTAAATGGTGTCCTTTCCGTTGCTGCTGTCGATTCAAACGATGTCAAAGCAGATTTTTCAAATTTTAGCGAAAAAGTCGCTGTTTCGGCACCCGGAGTCAAGGTTCTTTCGACTGTCCCCAACGAAGGTTATGCTGCTTGGAGTGGTACTTCGATGGCTTCACCTGTTGCTGCTGGCATTGTTGCTCTTGCCCGACAGCAATTTCCAAATTTAAACTTCGAACAAATCTTCGAAGTTGTCAAAAAATCTACCGACAATATCGATTCTCTAAATCCTTCTTATGTTGGTTTGATTGGTACAGGTCGAGTCAATGCTCTTAAAACAGTCACAATAAACCCCGATACTCTGCGAGGAGTTGCAATCGAAAACTACTCAATTACCGAAGAAAACAACAATGGCTTGTTCGAATCTGACGAAATTATCAATATTGGCTTCTCTGTTCGTTCTATTTTTTCAGATTTGGAAAGTGTTACTATTAAAATTCTTCCCAATCAATACATTAGCGAATTATGTAAGGACTCAATTTTCATACCCATTGTGTATCGGGACAAAACTACCGAAACAAGTTTAATTTGCTTTAAACTTAGAAAGGAAATGCCTTTCGATTACAATCTTACACTCCGCTTCGAAATTACAAACCCTGCGGGATTAATCACAACAACTTCTGTTACAATTCCAACAAATCCTTCCTTCCTAAATATGACATACAATAACATTAAAGCTACTTTCAACAGCCGTGGCAACATTGGTTTCAATGATTATCCCGACAATCTACAAGGTATTGGTTTCGTTTGGCAAAACAAACCAAATCTGCTTTTCGAAGGTGCTTTAATGCTTGCCTTAAACAACATCTACATCTTCGATGTTGCACGCAGTACTAATCAATTAACTCAAAACAAAGATTTTGCTTTCAACGAAAAAATTTCGCTTCAACATTTTCCCGAAAAAAAACTTTACCTTGCCTCGGTCGACTTTTCACCCAAATTAGATAGTATTATGCCAATCTTAATTAATGAGAAAATATACCAATTCTACGAAAATAACGACTCCAATTTCATAATCATAGAATTCACAATTAAAAACAACTCCAACATAAATTACGACAGTGTTTATTTGGGTTTATTTTTCGATTTCGACATAAGTTTAAATGCATCTTTCGACCAAGTTGCTTACGATTTAAACTACGATTTTGGGTATTGCAAAAGTTACGAAAGCGATACCCTCCCCGTTGTCGGAGTCAAATTACTTTACCCGAATTCCATTAATTTCTATGCAATCGACAATCCCGGTTCGAAAGATGATTCATTGAGTATTTACGATGGCTTTACCAAGGGCGAAAAATTAAAAACACTTACTAACAAATTTGGAAGAATTAAATCGAATGTAACCGATGCCTCGATGGTTATCTCGTGTGGTCCAATTGATTTGAAGTCTAACGAAGAAAAACGAATCGTATTCTCGCTCTTTGCCCATCAAAACTTGTTTGAATTAAAAAAAGAATCGATTAAAACAAAAGTCAAAGCCATCGAATTTGGTCTTATTCCCAACGAAAATCATCCTAAACTTGCCGAAACAAAAGATTTCATTGTCTCTGTGTATCCAAATCCCGTTTTCGAATTCGTTACTATCAACATTTCTTTTATCAATTCACAACCCTTTATCATTAAGCTTTACGACCTAAAAGGGAAAGTGTTCGATGAGGTCAAGGAAAACAATACCAACCTACCAAATTTCGAATATCGTTTCGATTTTACTAATCTAAATGATGGAGATTATTTTATTTCGTTCGAAACACCAAATGCAAAAAAAGTTTTTAAAATTGTGAAAATCAAAAATTAATTAGAATTTCAAAGTCTGCTCCCAAATTTCATAAAGTTTCCAAGTGGATATTACATCCCGCAAGCAGTAGGTTGCAATAGCTTCGAATTCTTTATTAGCAAACAAATCTGCAACCTTGGTCCCATCAACTCCGAAAGACTTAGGCGATTCGATTCCAAATGCACGAGTGTAAAAATCCAAGTTGAATCGTTTTGTTGCACTAAAATAAAAAGTAGGCTGGTAGAAAGTAATTTCATCAATCAAATCAGTATGCATCGGATAATTGTATTTAGTTCCTGCCATCAAATTTCTACTTGGTTTGATTCGATGAATTGCCGAGCGAATCATCAAAAATGGACTGTCGAAATTTCGACCATTGAAAGAAACAAGATGAGCATCGGAATGTTTTTCTAATAATCTCCAAAAGCTTTCCAATACCTGCTTTTCGTTTTTAATAATCATATCGGCATCGAATTCTATCTTCTTCTGAATCTCTTCCTCGTCGGTCAAATCATTATCGACACAAAAAGCAACAGGCTTCTCTTTGATCTTTCCGTTCTCATCTTTTTCGATATACAACAGCCCAATACAAACAATTTGGGCAGTAAAAGGCGACAAACCAAATTCCTTCTTTCGTTTCTCTATCTCTACTTCGGTTTCTAAATTCCTTAAGAGAAACTCTTGTTGTGATTCTGAAAATGAATCCCATGGCAGTGGCGATGTTTCGATATCGAATACAATATATTTCTCCATAATAACAAAAGGAAAAAATAAAATTCATAATTTTGTAAGTTCTAACTTAAAAAATTATTGGTTTAAATGAATTATGATAAAAAGTTTCTTTTAGCGGGTAAATTAATTCTTCTGTTGTATGCTTTTTTCTTTCTGTCCTGCTCTTCGACAAAACAAACAGAAATCAAATCGGCAGAAGATTTGTTCGAACTTGGTAAAACAAATTTCGAGAAAGGTAATTACGACGAAGCAAATAAATATTTCGACCTTTTGAAGTTGCAATACCCAGCAAGTGAATACGCCGACGATGCCCAATATTACATTGCAGAAATAAGCTTCCGTAAAAAAGAATACATAATGGCTGCTTTTAATTTCAGCTGGTTGCGACGGTCCTACCCTTCGAGTCCTTACTTGAAAGAAGCATTTTACAAAACTGGATTAAGTTATTATCATCTTTCACCAACTTACGACCGTGACCAAGAATACACATACAAAGCGATTGAAGTATTTCAGGAATTCATTAATTACTATCCAAACGATTCTCTTACAAAACATGCAAAAGAATATGTTACTGAACTAAGGAACAAACTCGCCTACAAAAACTACCACACTGCAACGATATATTACAAACTCGAAAGCTACCGCTCCGCTCTCATTTACCTCGATTTCGTTATAGATGATTTTCCCGATACCGATGTTGTCGAAGATGCACTATTTTTAAAAGCACAAATTTATTTCGAAAAAAGATTGTTTTACGATTTGAAAGAAATTATTAATGATTATAAATCACTTTTCCCCAATGGGAAATACTTGATTAATATTTCTGAAATAGAAAATCAAATTAAAGAAAAATGAAAAGGATAACCCTAATTTCCTCGGCATTCTTTGTTCTAATTATTTGTTTCATTTCCGTGCAAGCACAAGATGGTCCGAAAAGATTCGGAATTATTCTCCACGGTGGCGCTGGTTCTTATGAATTCACCCCACAAGAGGAGGAGGTGTATTTAAAAGTATTTCAAATTGCATTGGATTCGGGCTATTCCATCCTCGAACGCGGTGGAAGTTCACTCGACGCAGTAGAAAAAGCTATCAACATTATGGAAGAATCTCACTTGTTTAACGCTGGACGCGGCTCTGTTTTAAACGAAAAAGGTTTCGTCGAAATGGATGCGTCAATTATGGAGGGCAAAAATCTTAATGCGGGTGCAGTCGCAGGAATTAGAAAATTTCTCCATCCAATTTCTATTGCCCGAAAAGTAATGGAAAATACACGCCATTTGCTACTTGCAGGCGAAGGTGCCGAAGAGTTTGCCCGCTCCTTAGGTTTCAAAGAATACCCTTTAGATTCACTACTTCCCCCGAAAAAGAATTCCAAACCTCAAAACAAAAAAGGTACAGTAGGCGCGGTTGCAATCGACAAAGAAGGTAACATCGCTGCGGGTACGTCGACTGGTGGAACCTCCAACAAAATGCTTGGCAGAATAGGCGACTCACCCATAATTGGAGCAGGAACCTATGCAAATAATCAATTTTGCGGAATTTCCTGTACCGGTGTCGGAGAATACTTTATTAAGCAATCCGCTGCATTCCACGTTTATGCACTAATGGCTTTTAAAAATTATTCTCTTAAAAAAGCCATCGATGAGGTGCTTGAGAAAATCCAAAAAATGGGTGCTACTGGTGGAATGATTGGAATTGACAACGATAGCGGCTATGCTTGGGGATTTACAACCCCTGGTATGCCCGTAGCAATCAAAATGAGCGATGGCACAATGATAATAAAAATTTTCAAAAACAAATAGTTAACTATTATTTAGCAATTCTTTCGGAAACAAAAATATCTTGAATCATTCTCACAATACCCTTTGGGTCAAGTCCAAGGTCGGAAAGCAATTCCTCCTGTTTACCGTGTTCAACGAAGCGGTCGGGGATGCCCAAACACATAAGCTTCGCTTTGATGTCTTCCCTGTGAAAAAATTCCGAAACAGCCGAACCGAAACCCCCAGCCACTTGCCCATCTTCTATTGTTACAAAAATAGAATGACTTTGAGCAAGGTATCTCAGCATAACTTCGTCCAATGGCTTAATAAAACGGGCATTAACAATTGTAGGATTTATACCTAAAGAATTAAGCAAATTCCGGGCAAGGATTGCGTTGTTGACCATTTTCCCAACAGCAAGAATTGCAATTTCGCTACCCCGATACAGCATTTCCCATTTGCCAAGCGGAATCATATTAAAGCCCGAAATACTAGCACCAATACCCTTTCCTCTTGGATACCGAATTGCAACTGGTCCAGGATAAAAATAAATAGCAGAATAAAGCAAATCTCGAAGTTCTTGCTCGTTTTTGGGTGCGGTTACAATCATATTTGGGATTATCCTCAAATAAGCTAAATCCAAAACTCCGTGATGAGTTGGACCATCTTCTCCGACAAGTCCAGCTCTATCCAAAGCAAATATGACATGCAAATTTTGAAGGGCACAATCGTGAACTATGTGGTCAAAAGCTCGTTGCAAAAATGTAGAATAAATTGCACAAATTGGTATTAATCCCTGGGTTGCCATACCCGATGCACTTGTTACAGCGTGACCCTCGGCAATCCCAACATCGAATACTCTGTCCGGAAACCTTTGTTTGGCTTTCAAAAGCCCTGTTCCACTCAACATCGCAGCCGAAATGGCAACAATCTTATCATCTTTCTCCATTAGCTCGATTACAGCATCAGCAAATACATCGGAATACGATGGAATCATCACAGAAGGCTCAATCTTTTCTAATTGGGAATCTATCTTCTTTTCCAGTTTACCAACAGCGTGTAACCTTGTAAAATCGTTTTCCGCAGGGGGATAACCTTTCCCTTTTTCAGTCATTACATGGAGAAGAATTGGACCTCTGAGATTTTTAATTTGATTGAGAATTTTAACCAATTTAGTAATATTATGTCCATTAATTGGACCAAAATAATTAAATCCCAAAGCTTCGAAAAGCATACCCGGGGTCGTAATGGATTTCAACCCGCCCTCTAGTCGGCTCAAAAATTGCCTTAAACGGTCGCCAGCGGGCAATTTCCCCGTTATATCCCAAATGCTATCGCGAACAAAATTTACTGCGCGCGAAGAAAATACTTGATTAAAATATGTGGAAAGGGCAGACACATTTGGATCGATAGAAATATTATTGTCGTTGAAAACTACGATAATATTTCTTTTTTGGTAGCCAATGTTATTCATTGCCTCGAAAGCTAAACCTCCCGTTAAAGCACCATCGCCAATTACAGCAACAACTTTGTAATCTTCGCCCAACAAATCGCGTGCGGTGGCTATTCCCAATGCTGCAGAAAGACTTGTGCTTGCATGACCTGCACCGAAAACATCGTAGGGGCTTTCTGCTATTTTCAAAAAACCACTAATCCCGCCTTTCTGTCTAATCGTAGGAAGCAAATCCCTTCTACCAGTCAATACCTTATGTGGGTAGCCCTGATGTCCAGTATCCCATACTATTCTGTCGCGTGGGGTATCGAAAACATAATGCAAAGCAACTGTAAGTTCAACAACACCAAGATTCGCACCAAAATGACCACCAACCTGTGTTATAACCTCAACAATATATTCGCGAAGTTCATTGCAAACTGATTGCAATTCAGATAAGCTTAATTTACGCAAATCATTTGGGCTGTCGATTTTGAACAAATACTCGTATTTTTCCCTATTTATTTCCAATTTCTACTACCAAATTTATTTCTATGTTTTAGACAAACATTGTAAATAAAAATTGTAATAATCAAATAATTACCCCTGCGATTGTTGCGGTTAAAAGATTCGTCAAAGCACCGACAATCATAGCCTTAAAACCAAGTTGCACAATTTCATCACGGCGGGAAGGAACAAGAGCACCAAGCCCACCAATCTGAATCGCAATTGAACCGAAATTAGCAAACCCACACAATGCAAAAGTCGACAATTTAATAGTGCGTTCCGAAAGAACTCCTGCTTGTGTTAAATTAGCTAAATCGGTATAAGCGATAAATTCGTTTATACTAATCTTTGTTCCCAAAAGGCTTGCAAAATAATGAGCCTCGTTCGAAGGAATTCCTACCAGATATGCAAAAGGCAGGAAAACGTATCCAAAAACCTCCCGCAAGCTTTTGGGCGTTGAAATCCCTATCGGAGACATCCAAGAATTAAGCAATTGAAGTAATGAGTCAACAATTGCAATCAAAGAAATAAAAGCAATTAACATTGCAACAACATTAATTGCCAATTTCATTCCATCGCTTGCACCTTGAGTAATTGCATCGAGAATATTTTTTGTTTCGGGAACATATATATTTTTAACATCTTTTATATCTTTTACCGAACTTTTTGGCTCTATTACAATTTTCGAAAGCATAAGACTGCCCGGTGCAGAAATCAAACTTGCGGTAATAAGAATAACAGGTGAAATTCCCATTTGAATGTAGGCTGCCATAACACCACCAGCGATGGTAGCAAATCCCCCACACATAATAGAAAATAATTCACTTCGAGTCGCACCCGTTAGATAATGCCTTACAAGCAATGGAGCTTCCGTTTGCCCAAGAAAAACATTGCTCGCAGCGGAAAGCGATTCAACCCCACTCGTTCCCATTGTCCTGGACATCACCCAAGCCATCCAATACACAACCCTCTGGATAATTCCATATCGATATAATATGGCTACGAAGGCTGAGAAAAAAATTATTGTCGACGAAATAATAATAGCAAATTGATAACCAAACACATTTTGATATTCCGTTTTGCTTGCATTTCCGAAAACAAATTCTGCACCTTTCTTGCTGAAATTCAGAAATTCTGAAATTTGGTCGCCGAGCCAACGGAATGTGTTAACTCCAATTGGAACATACAAAACTAACAAAGCGAAAACAAGTTGCAAACCCAAACCCCAAAGGACAACACGAAACGGAAATTTCCTTTTATTTTCCGAAATTAACCAACATATAAAAAAGATTACTAAAATTCCAATTAAACTTATGATTTTTGCCCAAAACATAATAAAAGGTTTTATTCAACTGTTACACTTTTTGCTAAATTCCTTGGTTGGTCAACATTGCAGCCTAATTCCACAGCAATATAATAAGCAAGTAACTGCAATGGAATTACAGTAAGAATTGGGGTCAGCATAGGAATGGTTTCGGGAACAAAAATAACTCTTTCAGCATAATTCTGAATGATATTGTCTCCTTCGGTAGCAATTGCAATGACACGACCCTTGCGTGATCGAACTTCTTCGATGTTCGAAAGAACTTTTTCGTATATCTCATCCTTTGGTGCAATGAAAACCACTGGCATATTCTCATCTATTAAAGCAATTGGACCGTGTTTCATTTCTGCCGATGGATAACCTTCGGCGTGTATGTAGGAAATTTCTTTCAATTTCAATGCCCCTTCCAAAGCGACAGGATAGTTGAACCCACGACCAAGGTATAAAAAATTCCGAGAGTAGGAAAATTCCTTAGCAATCGATTTGATTTCTTCGGCTTTGGAAAGAATACTTTCAACCTGTTCGGGTAGCTTCTCAATTGCAGAAGCAATATTAATTCCTTCAACCTTCGAAAGATTCCGCATCCGCGCTATCAACAAAGAAATCAATGCAAGGACAACAAGTTGCGAAGTAAAAGCTTTGGTAGAAGCAACTCCAATTTCAGGACCAGCGTGAATATAAACACCAGCATTCGTTTCCCGTGCGATTGAACTACCAACGACATTTACAATTCCAAGCACGATAGCATTTCTTTGCTTTGCTTCGATAACCGCTGCTAATGTATCGGCTGTTTCTCCACTTTGCGAGATAGCAAAAACAACATCATTAGGTCGAAGAATTGGATTGCGATAACGAAACTCCGATGCATATTCGACTTCTACGGGAATGCCACACAAACTTTCTATCATATATTCGCCAACTAACGCAGCATGCCAAGATGTCCCGCAACCTGTAATAATTATTCTATCGGGGTTTCTAAGCTTATCGAGCACAGGCAAAAGCCCTCCTAATCTTGCATCTCCTTCCTTAACAATAAGTCTACCGCGGTAAGCATCACGGATAGTTTGTGGTTGTTCGAAAATCTCTTTTAGCATAAAATGTTCGAAGCCACCTTTTTCTATTTGGCTTAAATCGAAGTCTATCAAATGGATAGTATTGTTGGTCTCAATATTGTCGATTGTCTTAGTAGTAAAACACTCTTTATTTATTGTAACGATCTCATTATCGGAAAGATAAATAACTTGCCGAGTGTATTGGATGATTGCAGCTGCATCGGAAGCTACGATATACTCGTTATCTCCTATCCCAAAAATCATTGGGCTACCACGACGTGCAGCAATAATTTTTTCGGGCTCGTAAGCAGACAAAACTGCAAGACCAAAAGTGCCCTTGACTTCCGAAAGTGCGAAACGAACAGCTTTTTCCAAATCTTTAAATTGTTCGTAAAAATATCCTATCAACACTGCAAGCACTTCTGTATCGGTTTCGGAAGTAAAGGAATAGCCCTTTTCCGTCAAAATCTTTTTTATTGTTAAATAATTTTCGATAATGCCATTATGAACAATTGCAATTTTGCCGGAATTGTCGCAATGGGGATGTGCGTTAATATCGTTTGGTTCGCCGTGAGTTGCCCAACGAGTATGAGCAATTCCAACATTGCTGGAAAATCTCGTCCCATCCAGCATCTTGATTAAATCGGCAACCTTACCTTTTTTCTTGAATGTGAGTAATTCGCCATTTTCAACAATTGTGATACCTGCTGAATCGTATCCACGGTATTCCAACCGTTGTAAACCATTCAGCAATACATTTACAGCATTTCGTTTACCTATGTAACCTACAATTCCACACATAAAAATAAATAAAAAATAATTAGCAAAATTAACTTAATTTTTACAAAATTTTATGGTAGGAATTAGTAAGATTCTTATGTCTTTAAAACTTTCTTTTTTGCAGCTGGGAACAAAACATTGTTTAAAATCAATCTATACCCAGGTGAATTCTTATGCAAGTTCAAATCCGTTGGTGGGTCACCAACAAGATGCTGGTAGTCTTCGGGGTCATGACCACCATAAAACGAAAACATCCCTCTTCCAATGTTACCATGTAAATATTTTACATTGTCAGTACCTTCTCGAATTCCCATAATCGTTATACTTTTCTTAATTTTATCGAGATGAAATGCTGTCGTCTGCCCAAGAAATCCTTTAATTACATTCACGTGGTTTTGTGTTAACATAGTTGGAACTGGGTCGAACTTTGCAGAAAATTCGAAAAGCGTGAAATAATCTGTTTCAGGACTTAAATTAAATGGGTCAGGCGGACAATCAATATCGGAAAATTCATAAACAAATGGGTCCATTATTAATTTGAAATTTTCGAATGCAAAGCATAGGGAATAATCCAACTTTTTATTTGCATCGGGGTCGGCAGGGTCGCCGTCGAACATTGCTTCGCAAATATCAATATTTAAAGCTGCAAGTGTAATATCGTATGTATCGGTAGCACTACACATTGCAAAAAGGAAGCCACCATTTACAACATACTCACGTATTTTTAAGGCAACTGCTTTTTTCAATTCCGAAACTTTCTTAAATCCAAGCTTCTTAGCCATAGCCTCGTTAATTGTAACTTGCTCAATGTACCAGGGTTGATTCGAATAGGATGCCCAAAACTTTCCATACTGCCCAGTGAAATCCTCGTGATGAAGATGAACCCAATCGTATTCAGCAAGCTTACCTTGCATAACTTCTTCGTCCCAAATTATATCGTGGTCAATTTGTGCATAGTTAAGTACCAAAAGTACAGCATCGTCCCAAGGTTGAGTACCCGGAGTTGCATAAACGGCAACTTTCGGGGCTTTTTCCAAATGCACGACCTCCATATTCACATCTTCTTTCTGTATTTCTGCATAAATCTGAGCTGCCCTTGCTCCATCGATAACTTCGTATGAAACCCCCCGAAGAAGAAGTTCAGTTTCTATGTCAGAACTGAAATTTGTAGCAAACGAGCCACCTCGGTAATTCAGTAACCAATCTACCGTATGTCCTTGCTTCAAAGCCCAATATGCTACACCATAGGCTTTCAAATGGTTAGTTTGCGTTAAATCCATTGGTATGAGTATTTTTTGACCAAAAGCAGAAAGGACACTTGCAAAAAGAAAAATGATCGCCAAAAAGACAATTACTAATAGATTTATTCGCATCTCGATTCTCTCATAGTTCAAAACAACAAAACGAAATTCAATCTGAATTATTACTTGTAAAATCATTTGCGTTGGTTTCCAAATCTCAGAGCTCTTCTTCTGAAAAATTTTAACAAAAAACAAATCATTTAATGGGCATTTTCCCAAATGTTTAATAATTTCGCTTTTCGCAATATTTTCTCCTTATGGAAAACTTAGGCAATAAAATACACATTTGGTCGGTTTCGGAACTCACGAACAAAATTAGTCTTCTACTTTACGAAAGTTTTGGCTATGTATACGTTCGTGGCGAAGTTTCCAACTATAAACTTCATTCCTCCGGACATAGATATTTTACATTAAAAGACCAAAGTTCTCAAATCCCCTGCGTACTTTGGCGCTCGAAAGTTCTCCAAAATGAACTGTCCGATGGAATGGAAGTATTAGTTGGGGGAAGAATTACAGTATATCCACCCCGAGGACAATATCAAATCGAATGCGAAGAGATATTCCACATTGGTCTGGGCGATTTATATTTAAAATTCGAGGCTTTAAAGAAAAAATTAGCATCCGAAGGTTTATTCAACGAAGAGTTCAAAAAACCAATCCCCCAGTTTCCATTAAAAATCGGCATTGCAACTTCGCCAACTGGAGCTGTTATTCAAGATATGATAACAACAATCAGGCGAAGAAACCCGCTTTGTACGATATATTTCCGAGAAACAATAGTTCAAGGCGAAGAAGCCAAACAAGACATCGTCAACGCTATTGAAGAACTGAATGCACTACAATTGGATGTGATTATTATCGGCAGAGGAGGTGGCTCGCTCGAAGACCTTTGGGCATTCAACGAAGAAGAAGTGGCAAGAGCAATTTTCAGCTCCAAAATTCCAATTATTTCCGCCGTTGGTCACGAAACAGATTTTACAATTTCCGATTTTGTTGCCGACCGACGAGCCCCAACACCTACTGCAGCCGCCGAACTCGTAACTCCAATTACAATCGAAAACTTAAACCAAAAACTCGACAACTACTGGTCAATTCTCGAAAAATATGTTCTCACACGCTTGAATTACTTAAAAGAAGTGATCGAAAACATTCGTAATTCATACTCATTTCGAAAAATAAAAGATTTGATTCATTTATCGATTAAAGAAACCGATGAACTCGAAGAAAAACTTTTGTCGAACATAAAACGACAAATTTCTTCCAAAAATGACAAACTCGAAAATCTATCTAAACAACTTACCGTGTTAGAACCAATGGCACCACTGAAAAAAGGATTTGCGTTTCTTTCGCACAACGGAAGAATAATCAACAATTTCGAAAGCCTCAATAAATTCAAAAAAATCAAAATCATTCGTTTGAACGAAGAAGTGGATGCTAAAATCGAAAAAGTAAGGCAACTATTATTCAATTCAAGCTTTTGGGTGTGACTTTTTATACTCTTCTTTCAATTTTTCAATTGAAACGTGTGTGTAAATTTGAGTCGAAGATAGCGATGAATGGCCAAGCATTTCGCTTACACTCCGAATATCGGCACCAGAATCCAATAAATGCGTTGCAAATGTATGCCTCAATGTATGCGGGCTCCGTTGTGGAGCAGAAGAAAATTGAGAAAGAAGTTTATTTATCACAACATAAGCATCGGCGGGTTTCAAAGGCTTGCCCGATTTGCTTAAAAACAGTGGTAATTTCGATACATCAAAATTAAATGCGGTGCTTCTTGTTCTTTTGTATTTTTCTATTGCTTGGACTGCCTTTTGCCCGATTGGAACAATCCTTTCTTTCTTCCCCTTCCCAACGACTCTTATCGTTTTTGTTCTCGGATTTATGTCGTCGGGAAACAAAGACAAAGCCTCGCTAATTCTCAATCCTGTGCTATAAAGTAATTCGAGGAGTGCGAGATTTCGGCTGCCAAAAAAGTCATCTGTATCGATATTTTTAAAAACTTCTTCTATCTCGTTCCTTGTAAGGAAAGAAGGTATTGGCTTTGGAATTTTCGGATTTGGAATTACTTCGCTTGGGTTGCGACTAATTAATTCTTTTTTATAGAGAAATTTGAAAAAAGACCTGAGTGCCGAAATTTTTAGTTTAATGGACCTTGGGGTGTGATTTTGCTTATAACAAAAGGCAACAAACCTCCGAAGATGAGTTTGTTCGATTTTCTCGATTGGGAAATTTTCGCCTAATTCCGATTCAATAAGCATCCGAAATTGATTTAATGCAATCTCGTAAGAAGTTACAGTATGGTTCGAAAATTTTTTCTGCTTAATACAGTATTCTAAAAAAACATCAATTGCATCAGCCAAATTCATAGTTAAAATAAAATAATCAAAATCTATCGAAACAAATTAAAAAAAATTTTTAAGTTAGTATTATGGAAAAGGAAAAAAAATTTGAAATAGAAATAAGCCGAAAAGTAAAAGAATTAAAGGAAAAGATTGAACAGCAGAAGAAAATCTTATTGGAACTGCTCGAAAAATGGTATTATTACAAATACGAAGTTGAACCTCGAATTATGTTTGAATACGAAAAAATCTTTGGCGATTTGGTCGAAGAATTAGAAACTAAAACAGATTTGTTTAACAATTTGGAAAGAAAGTTAAGCCTACTTTTTGTAAAGCTTAATCGTGGTGCGAAAATTGACCGACGAACTTTCGAAGTAATTGAAAAAAATTCACAAATTGATAACCGAAAACACAAAATTACTTTGAACACACATTCAGCGAACTTTCCGGTTTTTACAGTTGATACATCAGCAAGCGAAAGCGAAAAAAACAAAGAATTAAATCGAATGTATAAAATATTAGTCAAAAAATTACATCCCGATGTTGCAGGCGAAACCGAGTTCTTCAAAAAATTCTGGGTTGCCATACAAGATTCATATAAAGAGAAAAACTACCAACGTCTTCGCTTGTTCTACAAAACAATTGCCGAAGAAAATCATTACGAGGACTTTGAACCCACCGATTTAGTTGAAAAATTAGAACAGGATTTCCGAGATTTACAATTACTTATCGGTATTGAAAAAAGAATTTTGGAAAGAATGTTAAAAAGCGAACCTTTTATCTTCGAAGCAGAACTTAAAAATCCCGAATGGGTCAAACAACATCGAAAAAAATTAAAAGACAAAATAGACTTAATCGAACGACAAATCGATTTTAATAAAAGATTACTTAAAAAATTCGAAGAAATAATAGAGGAATAAAATGAGTGAAATATTACATTCATCGGGGAAATTAATTACCTCAGAAATTGATTACCAAGAAGGCGGTATTGTCAGTAAAATAATTTCAAAAACACCTAACGGAAACATAACACTCTTTAGCTTTTGGGCAGAGCAGGAAATTTCCAAACACACCTCACCTTTCGAAGCCATTATAATTTGCTTCGAAGGCAAAGTTTCTGTAACTATCGACACAACAGACTATGTTCTTTTGCCAATAGAATATATCAAATTGCCTGCAAATGTTCCGCATTCACTCAAAGCACTCGAAAATTCAAAAATTATGCTTATGATGATAAAAAGTTAAGCGTGAAGTTAATATTGTCTAATAAATAGGATTTGAAAAATGCCAATTGTCAGCACACCAAAGTTGATTACAATCGATAGACACATTAACGAAGAGCAAGACTTGCATCCCGAAGCAACTGGTGAATTTACCTTCCTTCTTCACGATTTAACTTTTGCTATTAGACTAATTGAAAGAGAGATTCGCCGTGCTGGGTTAACCGACATTCTCGGCTTAACAGAAAACACCAATGTTCATGGCGAAGCAATAAAGAAACTTGACCAATTTGCGTACGAAATCATCTACCGAGCAATGGACCATAATGGCAACCTTTGTGCTATGGCTTGCGAAGAAAGCCAAGGCTTGATGAAAATTCCCCCACAATATCCAAAAGGCAAATATGTATTAGTATTCGACCCCTTAGATGGTTCGTCCAACATCGATGTTAATATTACATTAGGCACAATTTTCGGGTTCTACAAGAGATTAGACCCAAGCCGAAAAGATGATGGCAATGAATCCGATATTTTGCAACCTGGTAACAAACTTGTTGCCGCTGGCTATGTTATTTACGGAAGTAGCACAAATTTTGTATATACTACGGGGCACGGAGTCAATATATTCACTTACGACCCTACAGTTGGCGAGTTCCTACTGACACATCGAAATGTACGAATTCCAAAATGGAATAACCAATATTCCGTTAATGAAGGCTATTACCATCGTTGGGACGAAAAATTCAGAAAATATATCGACTACATCAAAACTCCTTCGCCCGATAAGCGAAGACCATACTCACTTCGATACGTTGGCACAGCCGTTGCCGATGTTCATAGAGTCCTAATTTATGGTGGGATTTTTATGTACCCCGCCGACTCAAAAAATCCCAACGGAAAACTTCGATTGATTTACGAAGCTAATCCATTGGCTTTCATTATCGAACAAGCTGGCGGAAAAGCAACCGATGGGAAAAATAACATTCTCGACATTTTCCCAACTTCTATTCATCAGCGTACACCTTTATTCATTGGTAGCGAAGACAATGTAAACGAACTTATGGAATTTCTAAATAAATAAAATAATTACAAATTTTTAATTAAGTTTTCATTTGCAGTAAAGATATAAACCATAGTTTTGTAGTGGTAGTTATGTATCAATTTGTGAAAGTATTTTGTTTTGTTGAGAAAATTAAAAAAAATAAAAAGTATTGTCTTTTTGTCGTTGTTTGGTTTGTCGGCAACGGCTTTGGGTTTTTTGTTCGTCCTTCATCCAATCTTCAGTTCAACGGCAAATGATTCCCCCAATTTACAATCGCACTCGGAAAAAACTCTAAACATCAAAGATTTAATAAATTACGATATTTCCGAACAGTTTTACTTTATTCAGGAAGGCCGTTCATCTTGGTATGGTAAACGATTTCATTTACGCAGAACTGCAAGTGGCGAAAAGTTCGATATGCATAGCTTCACGGTTGCACACAGATTTCTTCCCTTCGAAACTATCGTCCGAATCACAAACAAATCCAATGGGCAAAAAATTCTTGCACGAGTTACTGACCGTGGTCCTTATGTAAACTCGAAAGTAATTGACCTGTCGTACAGAATCGCCAAAGAAATCGATGGTTTTGGAAATCCCGAAGTTACTATCGAAGCATTGATTCCCAACGACGATATCAATATTGATTTTTCCGACAATTACTATTTTGGATTTTCTTACGATTATCCATTAGTATGCTTACCAATCGATAAGTTTACTATTATTGCCGAATTTTACCACTTCGACCAAGCTCAAGAGTTTTATTCCAATATTGCCAAATTATATTCTGAGAACTACCCTTATCTTCTCGTTGCAGCAAACCAAACAAAGAATTACATCCAACGAAGCAAGACTCGAAAATATTACGTTGCTTTCCTGACAAACAAGAAACAATTCCAACCTTATTTTGTAAAGGATTGGAATCAAATAAGCAATTTCATTAACTACTAATTTAAAGTCCTAATTTTAAAAAAACGTTCCAGCCAACTCGTCTTTTTATAGGTGCCGAAAGACCATATCGCACTTCAAAACCAAAGTTCAAAAGGTCTGAAATAAAAGTTGGAATCTTCCAGAAACCAACACCTGCTTCTGTGAACATTGTGTTGTCAAAATTTGAATAGAATGAAGCGCCAAAAACCTTTGCAAAAGCAGAGGCAAAGTACAATTCAACCCCGCGACCTCGAAAAGTCGGTAGCCCTAAAAGTCTCCACCAAATATCTTTAATGTCGAAAATTACTAAACCACGAATATACTCTTCCCCACCAGCGAATATTCCCCGAGACGAATAAATACTTGTCAAATCGAATCCCCCATTGATTCGGAAAGTCATCTCCATTGGTGCAGTCGTAGTTGCCCATCCATAGGCAAAATTCCCAATAAGTTGAACAGGCTTATATCCTGTAAAAAAAGTAGGCAAAACCAAAGTCAAAGAAGGTTCAAAAACAGCAAATTTTAAACCATTGGTTGCGTTTTCGCCAAAAACTGAGTAAAAGGCAAATTGATAGCTAAACTTCTCAGCATCTCGTGTTGTAAGAGGATTCAACCAAATCTTGTCACCAAATTTCAAATCGAATTGGAAATATCTCAATTTCTTTGGGTCAACCCGAGGGTTAGCCCGTTTAAGTGTTCTTCCAAACCAATCCCTAATCTGAATTGTTTCGATTGGCGAATGCTCAACATCGTAGTAACAAATACCAAAGTTAGCATTTTCAAGGTTCCAGGTTCGATAAACAACAGAAAATCCTTTCCTTATGAAATAATCATAATAATCGAATCCAAAAATTGCCGATGAAATCGAGTTCAATGACATCGAAAAGGATGTATCCAAACCTATGGTTTTTATCTCTTTGAAAACCGAAATCCCAACTGTGTTTCTACTTTTAATTAAAAACTTTTCTGCAAAAGTCTTGTTATAATTTAGACTGACTTTACCAAAAAATTCTTTCCTATTGAAGGAATACTGGGGCAAAATATCAAATTTGAAGTTTAAAAAATTAAAATTTGGTCGCAGCTCCAAAATATAACCTGCAACCCTATTGAAGGAAGAAGATATAAAATCGTTTAATTCGAAAAAACCTGGTTCTTTGCTAACCTGAGCAATAACTTCATTGAAAAGTGAATCAATATTCAAATTTTTTGCTTTCATCAATGAATCGATTCTCTTGTAAATTTGCTTTTCACTTTCGGATGTTTCGAAAAGAGCAAAATTTTCCCAAAATTCAGTTCGAGTTGTATCTGCAGCTGGCGATACAGCAATGTTTTCAACTTTCGCCTTCGAATATATGCTATCGGGCAATGGCTGATTAATTAAAATGTTTTCGAAAATACTGACAACATTGAATTTTGTTGTAATATCCATAGGCCCTTTGACAATGTCGAATTTTAAGTCCCCAAAAATCTGAAGATATGTAGGATACAAGTATTTGCCTTCGAACAACACAAATTTCTGCACGAGTTTATATTCTTCGAAATACGGAATTGCATTCTTTGGATTTACTTCTAAATCCAATTCGATTACATTATAATTTCTTTCAACAATTTTAATTTTTCCTTTAAATAATGGATATGAAGATGTTTTAGGCTCAACAACTACATCGAAAACATAATCATCTTGGTAATCTCCCCTACCAACAATTTGAAAGTTGTAATAGTCCAAAGCCTTTTCCGACAACGGCGAAACAAATAATGCTTCACCAATTTTTATATTATCTTCGAATAAATTATAAAATTCTGTTAATGTTAAAAGATTGAATTGCGAAGGAAAGTTTGCCGTTTGCCTGCGATTGGTAATATTTGTGAACTTAACTTTTTTTTCAAAATCAATGTATAAATCGTAGAACGTTTCCAAAATGAAATTCTTAATAATTTCGAATGTTGTGTCTCTTTCCTCCTTTTTATAATCAGTTCCGAAAACAGTAATTTCTTGAAGACTTTTGAAAGTAGAGCCACCTAATTCCAAACTCATTTTTGAATAAACCTTTCCCTGTATTATCTTCAACAAACCGATATTCTCCTTTTTCTTTCGAATGACTCTGCGGATAAGTTCTTCGGGTGTAATCTCGCCTATTTTTTCGACTGTTTGGTATTTCAATGGTTTTGGACGAAGTTTAATTATTAATGTATCGACATCTTTTAATCGTGTAACTTTTTTAGTTTCGTATGCAAGCGAAGATATTGTCAAAGTTGCATTTTGTGGAATATCGACTAATCTAAAAAAACCACGTGACGAGGAAAATGTTCCCCTGTTCGTATTGTCAACTTGAATTCGAGTACCTGCTATCGGTTGGGAAGTTTCGGAATCAAGAACCCAGCCAACAATTGTAACATTATTACTTTGCGAGAATAACAAATTCACAATTGCCAAAAAGCCAATTAAATTCAAAATCCCAACTGCTCTCATAATTCATAGTCAATGCAAAAAAATAATTTAGAAAAATTCCGACAAATATTGAAATTTTATTTTTTTACTAACCAAAAGCATAGTAATTTTGCTTTTTTTGTAATGGAAAATGGAATTAAACGTTAACATCGACCATATTGCAACGATTAGACAAGCTCGCGGTGGAAAAGAACCCGACCCCATTGCTGCTGCTGTAATTTGCGAACTTGCCGGTGCAAATGGAATAGTTTGCCATCTCCGAGAAGACCGCCGTCACATTAACGACCGAGACGTGGAACTTTTGAGGCAAATCGTTCAGACAAAACTCGACCTCGAAATGGCTAACAACGAAGAAATAATCCAAATTGCTTTGAAAGTCAAACCCGATATGGTCACTATTGTGCCCGAAAAAAGGATGGAGTTAACGACCGAAGGCGGGTTGGATGTAATTACTAATTCCCAAAGTCTTCGTATCTTAGTCGAAAGAATGCACGAACGAGGTATCATTGTAAGCTTCTTTGTTGAACCGGATAAAGACCAAATTTACTCGGCTAAAGAATGTGGTGCCGATATGGTCGAATTGCACACAGGTAAGTATTCAAATTTAGTAATTGCTTCGGAACGGATTATCGAACTGCAAAAAATATGCGAATCGGCAGTGTATGCAAAAAATTTAGGTTTAAAAGTTGCCGCTGGTCACGGCTTAAATTACCAAAATGTTGCACCAATTTGTAAAATTGATTCAATAAGTGAACTTAGCATAGGTCATTCCATCATTTCCCGAGCGGCATTGGTTGGGTTGGAACGCGCCGTCCGAGAAATGAAGGAAATCATTTTTCAATCTTCTTTAACAAAATAAAGCTAATGTGTGGAATAGTCGGTTTAGTCTCTTTTCGCTACAACACTAATCCGGAGATTATCTCCCAAGATATTTTGGAGCGAATGTCGTCAGTTCTTTTTCACCGTGGTCCCGATAGTAATGGAATTTGGATTTCGGATGACTACCGTTGTGGTTTAGGCTTCCGCAGGCTATCGATTATCGATTTAACCCCAGCAGCAAATCAACCTATGCTTTCTGCAAATGGCGATGTCGCTATTGTTTTCAATGGCGAAATATACAATTTCCAAGAAATTCGTGCTGAACTCGAAAATTATGGCTACAAATTCAAATCCCGAAGCGACACCGAAGTCATTCTCAACGGATACCTTCACTGGGGAACAAGCGTGTTGAATAAGCTTTCTGGAATGTTTTCGTTTGCAATCTGGGATAACAGAAAAAAAATCCTGTTTGGCGCCCGAGACCGACTTGGCAAAAAACCTTTTTATTACACATTCACTGATGGATTATTTGCATTCGCTTCGGAAATAAAATCATTATTACTTCACCCCAAAATTTCGCCTCGACCAAATTTCTCTTTACTGCCAATTTATTTGAATTTCGGCACAAGTTGCAATAACGAGACTCTTTTCGAAGGTATCAAGAAGCTTCCCCCTGCCCATTATTTCATTCTCGACGACAAAGGCGAAATCAAAACCGAAAGATATTGGAACCCATTCGCATTGGTTGGAGAATTCGATAATATTACAATCGATGAAGCAAGCCAACAAATTATCAATATGCTTCGCCAAGCAATCAAAGATAGAATGATTAGCGACGTACCTTTCGGCGTGTTTTTAAGCGGAGGAATTGATTCAAGTCTTAATGTCGCTCTTATGGCAGAATTAATGAATCGCCCCGTCGATACATTCACCGTTGGATTTAAAGAGTTGGAAAAGTATAACGAATTGGAATATGCAAACAAAATCGTTCAAATTTTTGGAACTAATCATCACGAAATATTAATAGACGAACGAGATGCTTTCGAAGTACTCGAAAAAATTGTTTGGCACGAAGATGAACCAAACGCCGACCCCGTTTGTATTCCCTTGTTTTTTTTAAGCAAACTTACCCGTGAAAGTGGAACCATTGTTATTCAAGTCGGAGAAGGCAGCGACGAACAGTTTGTAGGTTATCCGTGGCTCCTGCGAGATTACAAATTCTATAATAGTTTTTGGAAATACTATTCGTTCATTCCGAACCACATCAAACGACTGATTTACTTTCTATCTTCTCCTTTATTTGCGAAGACTAATAACTTTCTCCCTTTGGAAATCTTACGCCGTGCTTCTTACAACCAAGAATTTTATTGGAGTGGAACACCTATTATTCCACCTGCCGAAGCAGAAACATTGCTAATCAATAAAAAGAAAATTAATCTTAATCAACCTTGGGAATATATTCAACGCCTACGCCAAGAAGTATCGAAACTTATGAAAAATATTGACTTTTTAAGGTGGGTACTATTTGTCGAAATTAATCAACGATTACCCGAACTTTTATTGATGAGGGTCGACAAAATTGGTATGGCAAATAGCATCGAAGCACGCGTCCCGTTTTTGGACTACAGATTAGTTGAATTTACAATGGCATTACCCGAAAAAATTAAACTACCCACATTAAACGAAACAAAATTCCTTCTTAAGAAAGCTGTCGAAGGAATACTACCAAATGAAATTATCTACCGAAAAAAACAAGGTTTTTGGGCCCCTGTCAACGAATGGCTCCGTGAAGCATGGTTCGAGTATGCTTCTTCGAAAATTAATAACTCAAATTTATTTAAAGTTTTTTTAAACTTAGATTATGTAAATAAAATTCTACGAATGCATCGCGACAGGAAAATCAACACAGGTTTTCAAATCTTCACACTACTAAAATTAGCAATCTGGTACGATATCTTTTTTGGAAATGAAAAAACAGAATAAAGATTTAATTTGAGTGGGCCCTGAGGGACTTGAACCCCCAACCTACGGATTATGAGTCCGCCGCTCTAACCACTTGAGCTAAGGGCCCAGCAAACGAAAAAATTCTAATTTCAAAATTAACAAAAATTTTCGAAAATTTCAATAGTTAAATAGACCAACAAAAATTCCAAGTTGGACTTTAAGTCCCGTGGTATTCAACGAACTGGGAACATTTAAAAGACTTTCGTTTCTATTCAGCTTCCAATCTTTCGAAATAGCAACTGGATAACCCAATGCAGCACGAACCATTAAAAAGGGAGTTACAGCATACTCAATGCTTAACTTCGGCTCTACAAACCAGAACTTACCATCAATTTTAAAAAAATACCGATTCGAAGAACCATTTGTGTTCAACTCATTCCAATCGAATTCTTTTCTATTCAAATATCTTTCAATATTAATACCTGACCACCCAAGATTAAATCCTGGCAAAAGAGCAAACGATTTAAAAAGAATGAAGCCATAGTCAACGGCAAAACCCATATATTCAAGCTCGTAACTCACTCCTTTGGTCGAATCGCCAATAGTTCTTTCCGTAACCTTAGAACCACTATAACCGAAAAAACCAATTCTTATGTTTGGAATTATCCCAATTGCAGTAAAACCCTCGGCACCAGAAAGAAAAATCGGGGATTTAATTTCGTCCAAACCATCATTCAAAACCATTCCTTTGATGTCGTCCAACTTGACAAAAGAAAAAGAACCCAAATAACCTCCCCCTAAACCAAAATACTGTGGCTTCATCTCTTGAAGTTCGGACTCTTCGAATTGAAAATTCAAATTATCTTGCGAAAAAGCAAAGTTTAGCAAAACAAAAAAAATCCCTCCAAAAAAGAACGAAAATCTTTGCATAGAACACCTTCTTGTTTAAAATACAAATTTATAGTTTTGTAGCTAAAATATAAAATCAAGATCATCAACAACCGAATCAAATAACTTGGCAAATAAATCGTAATTTTGTTTTCTTTGTTTTTTAAAGTATTTCGAAAATGTTGGATTTAAAATTTATTCGAGAAAATGTTGAAGAAGTTCGCCGTAACATTGCCCGCAAGCGCGAAAATGTCGATTTAGATACCCTTTTGCAATTAGACGAACGCCGACGTGCAATCATTCGCGAAGTCGAGCAACTGAAAAACCTACGAAATGTTGTTTCGAATGAAATTGCTCGCTTGAAGAAAGAGAAAATAGACGCAACAGCAAAAATCGAAGAAATGCGTCAAGTTTCCGACAAAATTAAATATTACGACGAAGAATTGAGAAACATCGAAGAGCAAATCCGCAAAGAGCTACTTCGTATCCCAAATATTTTGCACGAAAGCGTACCCGATGGCATTGATTCCGAAGACAACAAAATAATCCGCAGTTGGGGTGAACCAATTACCAAAGATGTTCCCTACCATACTGAAATCGCAAAAAGATTGAATATTCTGGACTTTGAACGTGCAGCAAAAGTAACAGGCAGTGGATTTGCATATCATATCGGCAAAGGAGCCGCTTTAGAACGTGCATTAATAACATATATGCTCGAAAAGCATATTAACGAACATAATTACATTGAACTCCTTCCACCTTTGGTTGTAAACGAAAATTCAATGATTGGCACTGGACAGATTCCAAAGCTTGCCGATGATATGTATCACGTCGAAAGGGACGATTTGTATCTTATTCCAACTGCCGAAGTACCTGTAACGAATTATTTTGCAAACGAAATTTTAAGTGCCGAGCAATTACCCATAAAATTTTGTGCCTATACTCCTTGTTTTAGGCGCGAAGCCGGAAGTTATGGAAAAGAAACTCGTGGCTTCTTACGAGTACACCAATTCAACAAAGTTGAACTTGTCAAACTAACACTTCCCGAAAATTCCTACGACGAGTTAGAATCGTTAGTTGCCGATGCTGAATCCATTTTGCAAGATTTGAATATTCCGTACCGAGTTGTTTTGCTTTGCAGTGGCGATACAAGTTTTTCGAGTGCAAAGACTTACGATATCGAAATTTGGTCGCCTGCCGAAAAGAAATGGCTCGAAGTTTCCAGTTGCAGCAATTTCGAAGATTTTCAAGCGCGCAGGGCAAATATTCGATTCAAACGAACACCCAGTTCAAAACCCGAATTTGTCCATACACTTAACGGAAGTGGACTTGCAACTTCTCGGCTAATTGTTTGTTTACTCGAATTATACTACAATCCCGAAGACAACAGCCTTACTGTTCCCGAAGTTCTCCGACCATACACAAAATTCGACAAAATTTAGATTTCGATGGAAGATTATCGTAAATATTTGCAACCAAAAGTAGTAGCTCAACTTAAAAACATAGAATTGATTGCTCGACTTGTTGTCGAAGGTTTCATTATCGGGCTTCATCGCTCGCCGTATCATGGTTTTAGCGTAGAATTTTCCGAACATCGCCAATACAATCCGGGCGACGAAATAAAATACATTGATTGGAAAGTGTATGCAAGAACCGATAAGTTTTTTGTAAAACAATTCGAGCAAGAAACCAACCTCCGTTCCATTATTGCAATCGATAAAAGTGCATCGATGAAATTTGCTTCGAAAGGGAACATTTCGAAATTTGAGTATTCTGCTTACCTTGCTGCTTCAATTTCTTATCTGTTGATGAATCAACGAGATGCAGTTGGGCTTGCCCTTTACGATAACACTCTCCGAAGTTACCTGCCACCACGCTCCAAAAAATCATACATTAATGAAATTCTCCGTATCATTGGCGAAACCACTCCAAGCGATAAAACTGGAACAGCATTTTCGTTAAATCAATTAGCGGAAAAAATCTTTCGTCGTGGCTTGGTTGTGATACTCAGCGATTTTTTCGACGACCCAAAATCGATACTCACTGCTTTGAAGCATTTCCGACATAAAAAACACGAAGTAATTGCATTTCAAATACTCGACCCACTCGAAATTGAATTCCGTTTCGGCAGTTCAGCAACTATAAAGGATTTAGAGACTAACGAAACCATACAGACCCAACCATTCCAAATTCAACGCTCATACAGAGAGTTGGTTAACAATTTTATAAACTACATTACAAAAGAATGTTTCGAACACAATATCGACTTTGTAACAATTAGAACAGACGAACCCTTCGATATCGCTTTGAAAAGATACCTTACCAAAAGAGCAATGCTTTGAGTTAGGGAAACTTAATTATTTAAGACAATTCTTAAAATTATTTGTATTCAAATCCTGAATATTAATCCGAACATAACTAGATATTTCGTGCATTTGCGGAACTCGAAGTTAAACTAATAATTTTTCAATTTGTGACATTTATTTTACCCCGACACGATGAAACCCCTTCTACAATTACCAAGTACGTCCCCGAGTGAAGATTCAGACTTCCGGAGGTAAATTCGTTACTGCCGTATTGGAGTTCTCGAGCAAAAGCATAAACAGTCCGACCGCTTATGTCCACAACACGAATGAAAGCAATCCCTTCTTTGTTTGCGTCAACGGAAAACTCCAACACCTTCGTTGCTTTGTTGTATTTCAAACAACTCACTTCTTCTTCGTAATCAACAATATTGATAGGTTCGTATTTTTTTAGAGCTAAATTGTCGAACCAAACCGAACCTGTATGTCTGCGGAACAAAGCATATATGCTTGCTTGCTTAATGGGTTTGGCAGGTTCGATAATGCATTCGGAATATTCCCAATCGTGAGTTCTGGTGCTAAATTTTGCAGTTCGCCCGTAAAGTGGTGTATTGTCGAAGTAGTAAAAATCCCCATAGATAGAGTAATCATTATTTTGGTCACCACTTACATCAATTGCTTTTGACCAGCCCGATAGAATTAACTTTTCGGCTGTGGTTTGGTTTATTTCTACATCGCACCTCGCACCGCTGAATTGATTAATACTATCATTTCGAACAAATATAGATTTCTTCCCGTGTTGGGAATTTATTGTATCCCAAAGGTAACCCGAATAATAAGGCATCCATTTGTCGGGCAAACCATCCATATCGATGTCGTATTCGAAGCTGAAATTTGGAATATAATTTGCCGTATCTATGTTCTTTGTTTCTATTTTTACTTTTGTTACTCTTAAAATTCCCGTTGGCGAATATGCAATAATTGGAACTTCAACATTTTTTAAATTTATTCCTGCTTCTGCAATCAGCTCAGCTTTATACTCCGAAAGGAAGCATCCAACAGGAACTCCGTCGTTTTGCAAAACGAAATCATCGAAAGTCAAAATGTTTGTCAAATCGGCTGCAACATACAATGGCAAATCCGTTCGGCTGAAAAACATATCGGAAGAACAATCCATAGCTTCGGCAGAAATACTAAATTTTATTTTACCATCGGGAATACCTTCGGCTGTTGCTTGGCATTTTCCAAACGATGGCGAAACAAGAATTGTTCGCAAATTTTGGCTGTTAATTATGATTCTTCCTTCGTTTGGAAGCAATTTGTCATCTGAATCAACCGTTTCAATCGCTCCGCCTTCGATTGTCGAAAATGTATCGACAACAATCATTTTTTTATTCTGAAGTTCGGGAATGATAAGAGTATCGGTGTTCGAAGGATTCACGTATACTACAACATTTTCGAAAGTCCTTTTGAAGTATGGTTTAGAATTAACATCGAAGTACCTTAATTCCTCTATCCTATCGTGTGCAGTTACAAGTGGCTTGCCCGTTGGAATATCGAATTCAGGATAATGTTCAAATAATTGATACTTTTGAGCACAAGCATAATATGCTTTGCCATTGTCCAACAAAAGAAAAGTGGCAAGTGCAAAAAGTCGATATTTTGGGTCAGGGAAAAACATACCAGGCAGGCAAAGCCATTGCTTTTCGTAAACATTCTGGCACTTCAAGGCAATGTTGGCAAGTGCAAGCCAAACTGAATAATCATAAACTCCTCGCCAAGTATTTGTGGGATACCCTTCGGTCATCGCTCCATCGACAAATGGAAGGAAGTTAAATGCTTTCTCATTCGAAAGTCCATTAAAAATTACAGGTATATCGATAAACTCACTCTTCAATTTCTTTAAAAACTCAGTCACATTACCCAACCAAGTAGAATCCGAGTAATCCAGATTCGAAGGACTGGCGTCGGAAGCCCAGGAGCCTATGCGTTCCCAAGTATCGTCGACAAAAATGCCATTGTATCCAAGCGGCAATTTGCTTTTTACTACATCCACATAGGCTTTGAACCATTCGGGATGTCCAACATTCATTACGAAAAATCCATATTCGGGGTTTACTAATCGATTATTTGGGTTGGTATGCCAAAAGCCTTCGTTCGGAAATCTATACTTCGAGCCATTCGAATAAAATTCAAAATAGAAATCGTAGCCTCCATTATATTTTCCAACTTTTGAACTAAATATGAACAGCGTATCAGAATCGAGTTTTGATAATCTTATTCTCTCATGGGTTTCGAATCTATTATTGGGAAGACTGAAATCTACAATCAAAAAGCCAGAATCACAGGAAATTTTTCCAATACTTTCGAATGCGATTACAATAGTGTCGGTTACTTGCCCTCTAAAAACATAAACGTCCGTGAGTGAAACTAAAGGCTCAGCTTCATTGTAAAATAGTTTAAATGGGTAACTATATTCAATTTCTTCGCCATCGACTATTGAATTCACTTTAATCCAACGAGCAGATTTAGGCAAAGAAACCACAAAGTCTGTCGAAGCAAAAATTGAATCGTAGGAAGAAAATGTCATATTTGTATCGAATGCCCAATAAAGTTTATAATAGATTTCTGGCTTTTGTGCCAAATAGTCGAATCGTCGGTCACGCAAAAATTTAATCCTCCACTTTCCATCCTCAATAACAGTATTTAAGCCAGATGGTTCGGCAGAATGAATAAATGCTTTTTCTATTTTATTTAAATTCTCAAACTCGGAGTAGAATGTATATGTTGCAACCAAATCTTTGTAAACAAGGACAAGGTAATCTTTGTTTAAATTTCTGATAATTTTAAGTTCCTTTTGGCTGGCTTCATCCAAAAATGCAAAGCGATTTAATGCAAATTTGACCAAAAAAGAATTGTTTTGTATTGCACCATAATTCACCAAATATGATTTCACACCACGAGTTTTATAATCATTAGGTTCAGAAAGCAGAACAAAAGGAATCAAAAGTAAGAAAATAAACTTTTTCATTTTTTCCTCAATTTATTTTTAAAAAATTTTAACCCTTCGGAAGTGAAAAGTAAAATTTAGTTCCTTTGCCTTCGGTAGATTCAACCCAAATTTTGCCATTATGTTTTTCGATATACTCTTTGCAAAGCAAAAGACCGAGTCCAGTGCTCGATTCCCCTTCGGTTCCGGGGCGGGAAGTTTTGGCACCTGCTTTAAACAACACTGGTAGCATATCCGGTGGTATTCCAATTCCACTATCCTGAATTGAAATTACGACCATTTCGCCTTCGACCGAAGAATTAAACTTAATTGTGCCACCACGAGGTGTAAATTTGATTGCATTAGAAAGTAGGTTCCTAACAACTGTATCAATCATCTTGAAATCAAACTTGGCTTCAAAATTGGCATCGACTTCATTCATTACTGTGATATCCTTCTTCTCAATATTAGTTTTTTGCAACTCGATATTATTGCTAATAAGGGAATAAATTGAATAAGTTTCGGGTTGGAATGGGACTAAATTCCTTTGCAACCGAGACCATTCTAAAAGATTCTCGATAAGTTGATAAATTTTTTTTGTGTTTTCGTGAATAAGTTGAATAAATTCTTGAACTTGGACTGAATCGAATTCATCGTAGTTACTAACCAATAAATCCAAAATTCCCAAAATACCCGAAAAAGGACTTTTTAAATCGTGCCCGATAATCGAAAAGAGTTTATCTTTTTCGTTATTTAATTGCTCTAACTTTTCTTTTGCCTCCGAAAGCTCGTAAATCAAATTATTCCTTTCAAACAAAACCTCCTCCAACTGTGCCTTCGAAAACATCAAATCCTCATTAATCTTTTCGGCATCGCGATAGAGTTCATTGAGTATCTCTTTTTGTTTCTCATACTCAAGCAAAGTATTCTTTTCATTGGTTATATCGAAAAATATGGTAGAAAAATATCCTCGTGTTGTTGAAATAGCATAGACCTTGTACCAACGATTCAAAACTTTTGAATGCTGTTCGAAAACCTTATATCCACCTACCAAAGATAAATGTCCATAATACTTAATCCAATCGAATGAATCATTTCTGATATTAGGTATTACTTCCGTAACTTTTCGATTGATTATCAGCTGAGGTTTTAAACCCGTAAACTCTTCGAATTTATCGTTAACATCCAAAAAGATGTAATCAATAGGTTCGCCTTTTTCAGAAAAAACAACTTCGTGATATGCAAAACCAAATGGTGCAGTGAGCAAGATATACCTATACTCACCTAAATTCAACTTTTCCATAAATTTACTTTTTTATCAGATATCCATCTTTTGTATCGATAACAATAAATCCCATTTGCATAATTTTTTCCCGCAGAGCATCTGCTGTTTTGAAATCTTTCGCCTTGCGTGCTTTTAGTCTTTCTTCGGCTAAGGCAATTACCTCGGTTGGAATTTCTATTTCGTTCTCGCTCGGCAATTCAAAATTCCAGACACCAAATATTTGGTTGAATTTTTCAAAAAATTGTAATAACTCATTTCTTTCGTTGGCACCTAATTCGACAGCAGGATGCTGGTTAATGAATTCGAAAACGAGAGCCAAAGCCCGCGGCATTTGCAAATCATTACCCAAAGTCGTAAAAACTTCTTCCACGAAATTTTTAACTCCAACGCTCGTTTCGTTTTGATTATTATTTTGCAACAAATCGTAAATATAATCTTGAATACGCAATCGGGCTTTCCTTGCAGATGCCAAACCATCGAAAGTAAAGTTCAAAAGTGATGAGTAATGAACAGAAAACATTAAATAACGAATATCCAAAGGGTCAGTTCCTTTTTCCAACAAATCCCGAAGAGTGAAGAAATTTCCAAGCGATTTGCTCATCTTTTTACCTTCGACGAGCAAAAATTCATTGTGGCACCAGAAAACAGTAGGTTCAACTCCATATCCAGCTTTGCTTTGGGCAATTTCGTTTTCGTGGTGAGGGAACTTCAAATCCACTCCACCAGTGTGAATATCGAACGGCAATCCCAATATTTCTCTTTCCATCACCGAGCATTCTAAATGCCAACCTGGACGACCATCGCAGCGGATGCCGTCGAGAACAAATTCCCAGTAGGGCTCTCCTTCTCTTTTTGCTTTCCACAAGGCAAAATCACTTATCTCTTCTTTTTCGTAGGAATCCGATTCTATTCGGGTCCCTTCCTTGAACTTTTCGAAATCAATATGGTACAACTTACCGTATATATCATAGCTACGCCATTTACTAACATCGAAATATACAGAACCATTAACAATGTAGCCAAATCCTTTTTCGACTATCCTGCGAACCAACTCCTTCATTTGAGGAATATAATCGGTAGCTTTGGGCATTTTATAAAAGTCTTTCAGATTAATTCCTAATGCTTGGATATCTTCCAAAAAAGCTTTGCGGTAATATTCGGTGAACTTTCTCAAATTCTCAATAGGGTCGTTTGTCTGTTTTCCCATCTCTGGCAACCAGGCAGGACTTCCGATTGCACTGTCGCGTATCGTTTTATCGTCAATGTTTGTAATATTCATCACCCAACGAACTTTGTAACTACCAACAACTTTTAACACTCTCTGCAATAAATCGGCAAAAAGAAATGCCCGCATATTCCCAATATGAGCAAAATTATATACAGTTGGTCCGCAGGAATACATCCTGACAATGTTTCCCTCCAAAGGTTCAAATTTTTCAATCTTACGCGTTAACGAGTTATATAAATTGATCGGATACTTCATAACTTCACTCTTTTTACCCAAACACAAATTTAGCAATTTAAATTACAATGGAAACCCCTCTTAGGCTATCGAAGTCAATATCATTGCTTTGGAAACGCAAAATATTACCTCCATATGTTATTTGTATCGAATTTGATTCCCTTTTTATCCTTTTCCTGAGATTAGTAATGTATTTTTTGTATCGCTCTGCCCATTCATTTTCTCTATTGAAATATCCCTCGTCCCAATTTTCAGAACCAATAGGCTCAACTTTTTCGTCAGAATCTTCAAACTCAAAAATAACCTTATTGTTTTTGTCCTTACGCTGATATAGTTTCACGAGACGAAAAGAATAATTTTTCGATACAAAAATGGGAAAAATAAAGTATAAAAAATTAACATAATTTGCTAAAGCCAAAGAATTTACTACTTCCATTGATTCAAATGATGATTTAATTAACCCTAAAAGATTCATCAACTCGATTTTTTCTTTTCCTGATGGGCTCAGTATTTGTTCCAGTTGACCAAATAACGGACCAAATAACGACTCTTCGCCTTCCGAAACAAAAGGATTGAAAAACAAGAAAACATCTCGGAACGATGAAAAATTTCGAAACAAAGTAATTTTTTCGATAAATCTTTTGGAAAAAAATTCTGGATTTTCTATTGAAAAAAGAACTAAAAGCTCGAAAAATTTTGGCAACTGAACAATATTTTCATAAATGTTGTAAAGAGTTTTGTTCGGTTGAACCGCAAGTTCTCGTGCAAAACTAACAAAAGTTAACAAGTCATTGGTATTTGCTTTTGGGAACTCTTGCATCAGCTTTTCAATTTGATTAGAAAATTGAAGGATATCGTCTCGCAATAGCAATAGATTCTTCGATTTTAGAAATTCGACTATTTGGTTAATAATTTTTGTCGATGGCAGGTCGAGAATTCGAATCAATTCCGCAGTCGAAAGTGAAGTATCGCCAAACTTAGCGAAAACACCGTGGATTTTCAAAACTAAGGTAGGTTCAAGAGATTGCACACGAAAGAATAGCTCGTCATTTTTCTGCAATCTTTCGCTGACTTCTGCCGAAAAAGTCCCGTCGGGAATAGCCAACACAGCTTGCCTCGGTCCAAGAATGTCCAGAACCTTACCTTTGACAATTTCACCAACTCGCACAGTTATTTGTTTCGGAGACTTGGATTTTTGCCTTTGAAACTCAAATCTGCGTGTTTGATTTTCGCCAAGAGGATCTATGTTACTTGGTAATTTAAATTCATCCATTATCGATTTCCCACACTAAAATACTGTTTCAAAAATAAAAAAAATTTCGCATTTTATTTTATTTTTGTATTTTAATCGAAGGTGAACTATGAAAATGCGACTTGTACTTTTCCTTATTGCTATTATTTTACTTTCTTGTAATCAAGGCGAAAGGATAAAAACAAATTTGCCGAAACCAAAAGATTACGACGACTACATTAGTTACCTTGTTGGTTACGATGTCGGTCGAAGTATGCACCGCGACAGCATTAAGGTCAATATTGACTATTTCGTATTGGGTTTAAAGAATGGTATCAAAGAAGATACAAGCTTCATCCCACAAAGGGAGCTCGATTCAGTAAGAATGCAATTCCAAGCTTCATTAATTGAAAAGCAAGATAAACGCCGAAAGGAAGAAGAACGCAAGCTTCGCGAACAGGCTCCAATTAATCTCGAAAAAGGCAAAGAATTCTTAGCAAAGAACAAACAACAACCTGGTGTAGTCGAAACTCCCTCTGGTTTGCAATATATGATTCAGAAAGAAGGGACAGGACGAGTTCCCAAGCTCGAAGATTGGGTTAAAATCCACGTCAGAGGAATGTATATCGATGGCAAAGAATTCGACAACACTTATCAACGCGAACCCGTTGTTCTTCCCGTTTACCAACAAGTTCAAGGATGGCGCGAGGCTTTAACAATGATGAAAGAAGGCTCGAAATGGCGTATTTTTGTTCCACCTCATTTAGGCTGGGGCGAACGTGGTGCTCCACCAACTATTCCCCCAAACGCAACTTTGATATTCGAGCTGGAACTATTATCAATCGAACAACCACCGCAGCCAAATAAATAATATGCTTGTTCAACAAAAAAAACGAAAAACAGAATTATTTAAAAAATTTTTAGTTCATTTGTTAGGTTTTTTATTGTTAACCTTTTTGCCTTTAATTGCGCAACAAAGGGGTGATTATAAATTTATAATTTCATCGGGCAAAAATTTCACATTACTAAAATTAACATCTATCTACGAAAGAGATTATTTAGCCATTGCGTTACCAAATACCTTCGATAACTACTTTTTTGAACTTAATCTGAGAAATTATAAATTTACTTTCTTTGTCGGTTCTTTCTTTTTCGCTTTCGAAGACCTCGGTGAATCGAAGAAATTTTATTTACAAATGACTCATCCAACTTTCATCTTTCGTAACGAACTTTATATTCCCTTTCAATCCCTCATCATTTCATTAAACTCTTTACCTAACTATTCTTTGGAGATAGGTTCAAATTCTCTTGTGATAAAAAAGGAAACTAACTTGGTCGAAAAGAAGCCTCCGCCCAAAAACAAAACACAAAAGAAAGAACAGGCTATACCCAAAGTAAGGAAAACACCTGCTGTATCGCAGGATAATACAAGCTCCCCAACTAAATTCGAGCTTCCTAAGATTAATTTTTCCGTTTACGAACGCTTCGCAATTAAACCTGAACCCCCTAACAACACCATAGTCAATTTTATGTTACACGATTCGACAAAATTATTTCCAAAATTTATCGACACAACAATTTACATTCCACCAAAATATTATGTTCTGCCACCACATTTGAAAAACGACCCAAAATGAGGACTTATTAATTCATTGCACAAGTATCCCAATAGATGACCTTCGGCTTATAATCAGTCGAAAGAAGAACGGGATTCTGTTTTTTAATTAAAAATAAAGAAGTTTTTTGAGGGGGAACCGAAACCTCTTCTGTATCAACACGAATGCTCGCAAATGACTTTATTTTAACTAAGGGGTTTAGAACAATCCGAGGTGAATTCCGAGCTATCAATTTACCATCCAAAAGCAAATTAATCCTTTTGTTGAAGTATCTCACATAGGACGGGTTAATTTCCGAGATAACCAGGTCTGTATCGAAATTAATTTCGGATAGTTTTATGAAAGCAACTTTTCTTATGGGCTTCTTTTTGTAAACTATAACTGGTGTTCCTATTCTTACAAATTGGAAAAGTTTGCTCCCATCTTCGTTCGAAACACGAACGCAGCCATGAGAACTTGGTCGACGTCCAAGATGTGCATAATACCCAGTTTTCTTTAAAGCATGAAAGCCAATATTTCCATTGAAACCAACCCAATTAATCATTTCGGTATTTTCGAACTGTCGAGAAATTTGTATTGGGGCTTTGTTTTGAACAACAAAAAATCCTGGGGGAGTTTCAATACCCTTGTGCAAATATGGATTCCCACTCGAAATTTTAATCGTATCTACACTTTGGGGAGTAATAATATATGCTAATTGCTTTTGCAAATCAACTTCGATGTACCTTTCTCCAAGATAATAAAAAGTATCTACCATAGGAAGGTAGTGAAAAAAATAAGCATCGTTTCCAAAATCATAGCTTTTTGAATTAGTAAAATATTCAGAATGATTAATATTGAAAACAAATGAAGATGCCAACAGTCCGAAGACTAATAAAGGCAGCAAAAAGCACAAACCACTTTTTATTTTTGTATAAATCAAGATATCTTAATTTGCAATTTTAAAAAAACAAAATTATTAAAGCTTATGGATTTTCAATCCATCCAAAATATTGCTGTATTTCGAACAGACAGATTAGGCGATTTGGTACTGACCTTGCCAATGTGTTTGGCAATCAAAAAAGTTCAACCAAACTCCAATTTGACTCTCGTTGTTAGACCCTATGTTAAACCATTACTCTATGATTGTAAAGTTATTGACAATATTTACTATCTCGAAAACATTGACAGATCAAACCTGATCACGTTTTACAAAAATAATCGATTGGATGCTGTTTTTTTCCCAAGACCCCGATTTAATGAAGTTTACTATGCATTCAAACACAACGTAACTCATAGGATTGGCACTGCTTACCGCTGGTATTCTTTCCTATTTACATTCAAAGTACACGAACATCGGAAAACCGCCGAACACAACGAAGCTGTTTATAACATTCATTTGGTCTCTAAATTCTTTGGGCAAGAGGTTCCATTAGTTCCAGTCAAAATAAATGTAAATCCAAAAGCACAACAAAAAATAAACGAATTGCTAGAAACATTGGGGATAAAGCCCTACGATTACATTGTCTTGCATCCTGGTAGCGGTGGCTCGTCATTAAACTGGAACCCTATTAAATTTGCCGAATTGGCACAATCATTAATCTCTTATGGCAACAAGGTTGTATTAACTGGGAACAAGAATGAAATTCCTTTATACAAAATTATTCATTCGCTTTGCCCCGAAGTAATTAATTTCATTGGTAGATTGGATTTATACGAGACAATTGCATTGATTTCGATGGCAAAAGGCTTGGTCGCAAATTCAACAGGAATTCTACACATCGCCTCTGTCAACGATGTTCCAGTTGTTGGTCTTTATCCAAATTCTCCGCCTCTCTCTCCTTCCCGCTGGGGTCCAATCGGAAAGTATTCAACTACAATATCACCTCATTCGATTGATTTGGAAAGAGTTGACGATATGTCGCTTATTTCACCCGAAGAAGTGTTTAACGAACTGATGAATGTTATTCGTTTGAAAGAATCCGAGGAAAAATGATTTTGGCTTTTTCCAAATCCTCAAAAGTATCTATGCTGAGAAGTTCCTCTTCAATTTCAACACATTTAATTTTATAGCCATTCTCCAAAATTCGAAGTTGTTCGAGCCTTTCCTGATGTTCCAAAGAGGATTCTGGTGTATGAACATATTTCTCTAAAAAGTCAAAAGTAAAGCCATATATGCCAACGTGTTTATAAAATCTTCCAAAACGCAGCCATTCATTTTCCGAAAAGTCCCTTTGGTAAGGAATTGGGCTTCTCGAAAAGTAAAGAGCAAAATTACTTTTGTCTAAAACCACCTTAACTACAGAGGGATTAAAAAGTTCGTTAGTGTCGGTAATTTTCGAAATCAAAGTCGAAGCATAGACCGTCTCATCCAAAAAGGTTTTGACCAAAGCATCAATGATTTTGCCAGTAATGAATGGTTCGTCGCCTTGAATATTTATTACTATGTGAGGCCTAAGAGAGAGCTTTTTCAGAGCAGCATAAACTCTATCCGTTCCACATTTTATTTCCGAAGAAGTGATTACACTCTCTCCACCAAAAGAGTTCACAAGCTCGGCAATAAGTTCAGAATCGGTAGCAATCAGGATTTTATCCAAAAATTTAGAGCTTTTGGAACGTTCGAATGTCCATTGCAAAATTGGTTTGCCACAAAGATTTTGTAAAAGCTTTTGCGGAAGCCGTTTTGAATTCAATCGTGCTGGAATTACTCCTACTACATATTTTCCTTCGATACTCATTTTAAAAAGGCACCCACGAAAAATTCATAATTGGCAAAATAATAGGTTTCGTCGAATAAGCAAAACCAAAATCTGCCGAAAAACGACTATTGCACAATCGAACTCCAAGCATAAAAGTTGTATGTGTAGGCTTGGTAATATCGGAATTCCAAATTTCCCCAATAAAGTGCAAATCTGAAAATTTGGGGATTTTTGTGTCCATCCCAACTGCTAATCCAATTGAACCATCGGGATAAGTGATTTCTGTCGAATTAATCCCATAACGAACAATGTAAAAATCTTTGCTACCTAACTTGTAGAACATAGAAGCAGAAATAGTCGTTTTATAGAAAACGGAAGTCCCAACGAAATAAAGATGCAACAATTTGTTTTGGTCATTCACAAAAGCCAAATTCGTTCCAAAAGCAAAATGCAATTCATTCACAACATCGTCTAACTCAATTTTGGGCAAACTCCCCTTTAAGTTAACCAATGTTAATTGCTGATGCGAATAAACATTTGGAACAAAACTTCGACCAACAATAGCCGAAAAGTAATCCGTTATCCCAAATCCCACCGAGTAGAATACTAACTCCATTGCCGAGATTGAGTGATTTTTGCCAATACCTATTGCCGTAGGAAGGTAAAAGTAACGATTATCGAATCGATAATACTGTGTAATTGGCTTAACTTCTACTATGTCTTCGGCTAAAAATTCCAACCGAGAATAATCTGTTTCGACCACAACATTTAATCCTTCTTCTCCCTCAACTATGTCAATGATTTTGCCCGAGATAACGTCGCCATTGACCAAACGAAATACATAATAGTTAGCAACAGAGATATCCGTTGGTTTAATTTCGCTTTTAACCATAAAGGGACAAAAACAAAGCAAAATGACAAATAAATAAATCATTTATGTACCTGAACTTGTCTTTTCGAAAAAGCGAGTTGACCACAGGCGGCATCGATATCGACCCCGCTACTTTCTCGTAAAAATACTTTAACACCTAAGTTCCTAAGATAACCCATAAATTTTAAAATCTTTTCTATTGGTGTTGGTTTCAACTCCCGTGCAAATCCAGAAAGTGGAAGGAAATCAATCGGATGGAATGGAATTAGATTAACTTTCGAAGGAACTGCACGCGTAAGTTTTGCTAATCGTTTTGCATCTACTTCTCGGTCGTTCAAATTGTCGAACATAATGTATTCGTATGTTATTGGTATTTTAGTAATTCTGTAATATTCACAGGCGGCATCTCTTAATTCACTCAAATTCCATCGCAATGCAATAGGCATTAATTTCGACCTAATGCTATCGAAAGTTGAATGTAGGGAAATCGCAAGCTTTACAGGTTTGCGAATGCGTGCAAGTTCAAAAATCTTTGGAACAACTCCACTTGTGGAAACTGTAATATTTTTTCTACTAAAAAGCTGTAATCTATCATCGGTTAATATTTCGAGTGCTTTTACCAAGTTTTTGAAATTTTGCAAAGGTTCGCCCATTCCCATAAAAACAACATTGGAAAGCCTTTCCCCAATGATTTGTTCGGCAAAGAAAATTTGGTCAACTATTTCCCCTACCGAAAGGTTCCGAGTTAAACCCAATTTACCTGTGGCACAAAATTCGCAACCCAATGCACATCCTACTTGCGACGAAACACATAAAGTCCGCCGTTCGTTCGTTCCATTGTTGCTTGGTATATACACCGATTCGATTTTATCGCCATTGCGAAGTTCGAAAAGGAATTTCTTTGTCCCGTCCTTCGAATTTTGAACTTCATAATTTGTGATCGTATCAATGTAAAATTCTTTCGAAAGCTCATCTTTCAATGTTTTCGGAAGTGTTGTGATTTTCGACCATTCCCGCAAACGATTTTTGAAAACAGAAGTATAGATTTGATCTGCTCGGTAGGATTCATAACCGAGATTCAATACAAGTTTCTTTAAATCATCTAATGAGTAATTTTTTATTGCATCCATAATAAAAAAAGCGTCTTTGGAAAAAAGACGCTTTTTATTCAAAATTCATTTTAAAAAATCCATTAAGCTTCATTCGATTTAGGTTCTTCCCGCTCTTTCGATTCGGATTCCTGTGGGGTCTCGGGTGCTTGTTCAGCTTGGGAAACAATTTCTTGCTCGAGTGATGTTTCTTCTTTAACAGGTTCACTTAAAGTTTCGGAAATAGTTTCGGGGGCTTCGCTGGACGGGATTGGTTCTACCGCAGGAGTTTCTTCCAATTGCGTGGTTGCAGCAGTTTCCGGCTTTTCGGCTTCCTTCTTCACAGCTTTCGTTGCTTTCGTCTTCTTTTGCTTAGTTTCTACTTTTTTCCTTGATTTCAAACTAACATTACCATCCTGGGGGGCTCCCCAATCAACAAGTTCGATTACAGCCATTTCGGCGGAATCTCCACGGCGGAACCCTGTTTTTACGATGCGAGTATATCCACCGGGTCTATCGAGCACCACAGGTGCAATTGTATCGAATAACTCCTGAACAACAGCTTTCCGAGTCAAAAATCTTGCTACCAAACGGCGGGAATGAACATCAAGCTTTTGCGTTTTATGACCACCAACTAAATCAGTACTTTGCTGCTGCCAAAGCTTTTCCCTAAGTAATGCTCTTTTAGCTTTGGTAATCAATTTTTCGACAAATGGTCTCAACGCTTTGGCTTTTGCTAAAGTCGTTTCGATTCTTTTATGTTCTAATAAGTCGGTTGCTAAATTTTTTAACAACGCTTTCCGATGGCTACTTGTTCTTTTTAATTTCAATCCACTTTTTAAATGTCTCATTTCTAAATCCCTAAATTATTGGTAAAATCAGAAATCAAGATATTTGGCGTTTTTGGTCTCTCGCAAGTACTTATCTACATTCATTCCAAATTCTAATCCATAGCTATGAATTATTTCGGACAATTCTTGTAAGGATTTGCGACCAAAGTTTCTTAGTTTCAAAAGTTCGCTTTCTGAATGAGATACCAAATCCCCAAGGGTTTTAATGTTATTAGTTTTTAAGCAGTTATAGGCACGAACACTTATTTCAAGTTCCTCGATTCGAATTTGCAAAACATTCTTCAAGCGTGCATGTTCGGTTTCGGTAGTAGAACCTTCGGTATCATTGGTAGTAATAACTGGTAATTGTTCTTTTTCGAAAGAAATAAAGTAGCCGAAATGCTCTGTCAGAATTCGAGCCGACAGCTTTACAGCATCGACTGGGTCGATTGTCCCATCGGTAGCAACATCCAATATCAGCTTCTCGTAGTCAGTTTTCTGTCCCACTCTGAAAGGTTCGACATTGTAAATTACATTCTTAATTGGAGTATAAATTGCATCAATTGGTATCATACCAATCGGATAATCAACAGAATGTTGTTCTTCGGCTGGGACGTACCCTTTTCCATACCCAATTCTTAATTCAACATCAAATTCTGCTTCCTTCGACAAATTTGCAATAACAAGGTCAGGATTTACAACCTCCAAATGTGCGGATGCTCTCTGTATGTCGCTTGCAGTCCAAGTGTGTGGACCTTTCAAATGTAAGTTCACTTTGATTGGCTTTTTGTCGAATGCTTTAATACGAACTTGTTTTAAATTCAGGATAATATCCGTAACATCTTCGATTACCCCGGGGATACTCTCGAACTCGTGAAGGACATCGGAAAATTTAACGCCAATTATTGCAGAGCCTGGGATGGAAGAAAGCAAAACTCGACGAAGTGAATTGCCAATCGTAACACCGTAACCTTTTTCCAATGGCTGAAATGTGAATATTTTCCGTTTTTGGCCATCTGTTTCTTCAATTGTAACGCCTTCGGGCATTTGCAATAATTGCTTCAAATCTACTTCTATCATTTTACGACTTTATAATTAATTAAACAAAATTTTACACACGTCGTCGTTTTGGTGGTCGGCAACCGTTGTGTGGTATTGGGGTCTTATCGATAATGCTATGGATTTCCAAGCCAGCTTGTGCAAGTGCTCGAATTGCAGCTTCGCGCCCTGCACCAGGTCCTTTTACAATCACATCTACTTTACGAAGACCCATATCGTAGGCTTCTTTTGCAGCCTTTTCGGCTGTAATTTGAGCTACATAAGGAGTGCTTTTCTTCGAGCCACGGAAACCATTACGACCGGCGGAAGACCAACACAACGTATTACCGTACATATCAGTAATAGTTACAACTACATTATTAAAAGATGCTAAAATATAAGCTTTACCGTGAATTTCGGTAACAGTTTTCTTCTTAGTTCTTCTCTTTGGTGCAGCCATATCTTCAATTCAAAATTTGTAAAACAAAATTACTTCTTGCCAGTAGCTTTCTTCTTACCAGCGATTGTTTTTCTTCTTCCCTTGCGGGTTCGCGCATTAGTTCGTGTTCGTTGACCACGGACTGGCAGACCTCGGCGATGACGAATACCGCGATAACAGCCAATGTCCATTAGTCTTTTGATATTCATTTGAACTTCTGCGCGAAGTTGACCTTCGACCTTATAATCCTGAATAGTTTGCCGAATTCGGGCAATTTCGTCATCTGTCCATTCGGCAACCTTTTTGAACTCATCTACATTCGCTTTTGCCAAAATTTCTCGGGCTGTCGAACGCCCAATCCCGTAAATGTAGGTTAAACCTACAAAGCCTCGTTTGTTTTTAGGTAGATCAACTCCTGCAATTCTTGCCACTTTTACCTCCTCCTACTATCCTTGACGTTGTTTATATCTTGGATTTTTCTTATTAATAATATAAACCCGACCTTTACGCCGAACAATCTTATCTTCCGGCGTTCTTTTCTTAACAGAAGCTCTAACTTTCATAGCTCACCACGTTATTTATACCTGTAAATAATTCTTCCTTTTGACAAATCGTACGGAGACATCTCGACCCGTACTTTATCCCCTTGCAAAATTTTAATGTAATTCATTCTCATTTTTCCAGCGACATGCGCCAAAACCTTATGCCCATTTTCGAAACGGACGATAAATTGAGTGTTCGGCAGAGCTTCCTCAATTATTCCGTCCATTTGTATCATTCCTTGTTTTGGCATACTAACTCTCTTCCTATCTATATGTTAATACTACTGGTTTCCCTTTGGTCACTAAAACAGTGTGTTCAAAATGTGCTGCGGGCAAACCATCGGCTGTACAAACAGTCCAACCATCCTCTTTCGTAACAACTTTGTAACCGCCCATATGAACCATTGGTTCAATTGCAAGCGTCATATTAGAAACGAGTTTGATGTTAGGATATTGTTTTCTTGCAAGAAGTGGAGGAACAAAATTTGGAATAGGAGGTTCTTCGTGCAATTGTCGGCCAACTCCATGTCCGACAAGTTCCCGAGTAACACTAAATCCATTGGATTCAACATATTCTTGAATTGCACGAGAAATATCATATACCTTATTTCCTTCAACTGCTGCTTCAATCCCTAGATACAATGATTGTTCGGTTACTTTCAACAACTTTTCTTTATCGGGGCTAATCTTTCCAACTGGGTATGTAACAGCACTATCGCCATAATAGCCTTTTTTCTTCACCCCACAATCAATAGAAACAATTTCCCCTTCGTTTAATTTACGATTTCCGGGCATCCCGTGAACAACCTCTTCATCAACTGATACACATAGTGTGTAAGGATAAACTTTCCGTTCAACTACATAACCCTTGAATGCAGGAACTGCATCTTTCGAACGAATGTAATCTTCGGCGATTTTGTCTAATTCAATTGTTTCGACCCCCGGTTTTACATATTTTTCGAGGAGCGAAAGCACTTCGGCCACTATTCGGCAGGCTTCTTCAATTAGATGTATTTCATCATCTTTCTTTACCATAACAGAATAATTTACATTCGTTCTATTTTGGGTCTTCTTTTTCATCGACTAGATGCCCCCAACACCAGCACGACCACGAATTCTTCCACTTTTCATAAATCCATCGTAATGGCGCATCAGCAAGAATGATTCGATTTGTTGCAAAGTGTCCAAAGCAACACCGACAACAATCAAAATTGATGTTCCACCAAAGAAAGAAGCAAAAGCAGATGTAACCCCAAGAACATTCATCGCAAAGGTTGGCATCACAGCAATTAATGCCAAAAATATTGAACCCGGAAGTGTAATCTTTGTCAAAACGCTATCAATATATTCAGCAGTTTGTTGCCCAGGACGAATGCCAGGAATAAACCCACCTTGTTTCTTCATATTATCGGCAATATCCCGTGGGTTAAAAATAACAGCAGTGTAAAAGTATGTGAATAAAATCACCAAAGCAGAATAAATTATTGCATAAATGAATGAACGTTCGCTAAAAGCAACTACCAGCGAATACAACCAGCCGCTTGTTGGGAAGAAATTTAAAAAAGTTTGTGGGATGAATATAATCGACTGTGCAAAAATAATTGGCATTACACCTGCGGTGATGACTCGCAATGGGATATATTGCGTTGTACCACCATAGACTTTTCTACCAACTTGTCGTTTTGCATATTGAACAGGAATTCGCCGAGCACCTTGGGAAATAAAAACGATAGAAGCGATAATTGCAACCCAGAAAGTCAAAATTATTACTTCGACAGGCCAGGGTCGTTCGCCAAGTTGTGTTACTTGGCTTAACTCTTGATACATTGCAGCAGGTAGTCGGGCTACGATACCAATAAAAATAAGCAAAGAAATGCCATTACCAATTCCGCGCTCCGTGATTTTTTCGCCAAGCCACATCATAAACATCGTTCCGGCAACCAGGAGTATTATTGTCGACAACACAAAGAATACACCGGGATTTGGCACAACAGGTAGCCCATTTGCTTCCATATTCATCAAGCGGATGCTCATTCCCCATCCTTGGAAAGCCGAAATCGGAACAGTTAAAATTCGTGTATATTGATTAATTTTTCGCCTTCCCTCTTCGCCTTCCTTTTGCATCTTCTGAATTTCGGGAATCACAATGCCAGCCAACTGCATAATAATTGATGCAGTAATATAGGGCATCACACCTAAGGCGAAAATTGCGGCATTCGAAAATGCACCCCCAACAAAAAAGTCGAACAACCCAAACAAATCTGTGGCTTGACCTGTATTAAACAATTCAAGAAGGTAAGTATCGACCCCTGGCAATGTAATGTGCGCCCCAACTCGCGCTACTATAATAGCAAAAAGTGTGAAAAGAAGACGCTGACGAAGCTCTTCTATCTTCCAAATATTCTGGAATGTTTGAATAATTTTACTCATAAATCAACACCTTACCTCCAACAGATTCAATTTTTTGGATTGCAGTTTTCGAAAACTTATGTGCTTTAATAGTTACAGGCTTCGAAATTTCACCATTGCCAAGAATCTTAACAGGTTGACTCTTCTTGCTAATTAAACCTGTGCTGAACATTGTTTCGATGTCTATCTCTTCGGTTATAATCTTGTTTCTATCGATGTAATCTTGAATTTTTGAAAGATTCACAACTTGATATTCAATACGATTAATATTTTTGAATCCAAATTTGGGTACCCTTCGAATCAATGGCATTTGGCCCCCTTCGAAAGCTAATTTGCGTCGGTACCCACTACGCGATTGATGTCCCTTATGACCTCGTGTCGAAGTCCCACCGTGACCGGAGCCAGGACCTCGTCCAATTCGCTTTTTTCGATGAGTAGAACCCGACGACGGCAAAATATTTCCTAAATGCTTATATGCTTCCATTTTCAACCTTACTCATTTACTTCAACTTCTTCGACTTTAACTAAATGTTTTACAACTCGAATCATCCCCCAGGTCTGAGGATTATCGGGCAAAATGTTGCTGTAATTTGGACGCCCAAGTCCAAGTGCTTCGATTGTCCTTTTTTGTTTCTTGTTTGTCTTAATTATGCTTCTAATTTGTGTTATTTTCAATTTCTTCATCGCTTCCTCCTATTATCCGAAAAGGACCTTTTTGGGTGGAATACCTCGCCGTGCTGCAACAGTTTCGATATCTTCCATCATTAGAAGTGCTTTTAGTGTTGCTTTTACAGTATTGTGCGGATTCGAAGAACCTAAGCTTTTCGTTAAAACATCCTTTACTCCTGCGAGTTCAAGAACTGCGCGAATTCCACCTGCAGCAATAACACCAGTGCCAGGAGAAGCAGGACGAATCAACACTTTTGCTGCTCCAAATTTTGCAATTACTTCGTGTGGGACTGTGTTACCGGAAAGCTTAACTTTAACAATGCTTTTCTTGGCGGCTTCGGTTGCTTTGGTAACGGCATCAATAACTTCGGCTGCTTTTCCCTTTCCGACACCCACGTGCCCATTCATATCGCCAACGACAACAATTGCGGTAAATCCAAATCGACGGCCTCCTTTGACAACCTTAGCTGTCCTGCCAACATAAACTAATTTTTCTTTTAATTCCAGTTCCGATGATTTAATTTTTCCCATATATCATTTCCATTATTTCTTTCAAAACTGCAAACCACCTTCTCGTGCGCCATCGGCAAGGGCACGAATCCTTCCATGATAGAGAAAACCATTGCGGTCGAATGCTATCTTTGTTATTCCCTTTTCGAGAGCCTTTTTTGCAAGAACCATACCTACAATCTTCGCTTGCTCGGTTTTCTTCATTTCTTCTGTCAATTGTTTCTTGACTTCGGGGTCCAATGTCGAACTTGCCACAAGCGTTTTCCCAATTGTGTCATCGATAATTTGGGCATAGATATGCTTTAAACTTCGAAAAACACTCAGCCTGGGCCTTTCGCTTGTCCCAGTAATTCTCTTCCAAATTCTTAGCTTTCTTCTTTCCCGCCTAATTTTCTTTAATTTTAATCTTTCCATCGAAATTTCTTCTTAAATGTTAAACTTTAATTTTATTTACCTGCAGTCTTGCCAGGTTTTCGTCGAACAACTTCATCTTTGTAGCGAATACCTTTACCTTTGTATGGTTCTGGTGGTCGAAGTTTACGAATTTTAGCTGCAACTTCGCCAACAACCTGTTTGTCAATTCCGAATACATTAATCATAGTTGCCGAAGGTGTTTCCAATTGTATACCATCAGGGGGGATAAACAAAATTGGATGCGAATAACCAAGCGAAAGCATCAGATTTTTGCCTTTCATTTCGGCTTTGTATCCAACACCTTCAATCTGCAAAGTTTTGGTAAAACCTTGCGAAACCCCCAAAACCATATTATAAACCATTGCCCTTGTCAAGCCGTGAAGAGCACGAATTTTCTTCTCATCGCTATTGCGAGAAAAAGTTAAATATTGCCCTTCAAAATTGTATTCAATACCTTCGGGCAAATTAAACGAAAGACACCCTTTCGGTCCAGTTACAGTAATCTTTCGGTCTTCAATCGAAACTTTAACGTTTTCGGGTATTAATATCGGTTTTTTCCCTATTCTTGACATTTATCTCTCCTCAATAAATTACCAAACAGTAAACAATAATTCGCCACCAATGTTGAGCTTTCGAGCCATCTTATCGGTCATCAGTCCACGAGATGTAGAAACAACTGCGATTCCAAGTCCATTTTTTACGCGCGGTAGTTCACGAGCATTAACATAAATCCTACGACCAGGCTTACTAACCCTTGTAAGCTCCTTAATTACTGGCACTCGATTGGAATACTTTAGCTTTATCCGTATTGTCCCTTGAACATTATCCTGAATCTTTTCGAAATCTTCGATATAACCTTGGTCTTTTAAAATTTCGCAAATCGCCCATTTCATTTTCGAGAAAGGAAGATCGACTGTCTTGTGATTTGCTTTACTAGCATTTCGTATTCTCGTAAGAAAGTCTGCTATTGGGTCTGTTACTGGCATATTATATTCTTACCTTTGTTAATTTTACCAACTTGCTTTTCTAATTCCAGGAATTTTTCCTTCCAAAGCCATTTGTCGGAAAACATTCCGACAAAGCATAAATTTCCGATATACTCCTCGTCCTCGGCCTGTTACCGAGCAACGATTCCTTACTCGAACTGGCGAACTATTCTTGGGTAGCTTCTGCAATCCTATCCAATCGCCAGCTTCTTTAAGTTGTTTACGCCTTTCCGAATACTTTTGCACCAACTTAATTCTTTTCAAGTTCCTTGCTATTACTGCTTTGGTTGCCATATACTATTCCTTTCTTTGAAATGGAAAACCAAACTCACTCAACAAGGCATATGATTCTTCATCGGAACGAGAACGAATAACAAATGTTATATCTAAACCAGTTATTCTGGAAACCTTGTCGACATCGATTTCAGGGAAAATAATCTGTTCTTTTATTCCAACTGAATAATTTCCGTGTCCATCGAAACTTTTATCAGGAAAACCACGAAAGTCGCGAATTCTTGGCGCTGCAATATTAATAAATCGGTCTAAAAACTCGTACATCCTCGCTCGCCGCAAAGTCACAAAACATCCTATTGGAACACCTTTACGCAGTTTAAAGTTCGAAATCGACTTTTTTGCACGCGAAATTGCAGGTCTTTGCCCAGCTATTAATTCTAATTCATTAATTGCATTTACCAAAAGTCTTGGGTCTTGTGTTGCTCCACCAACACCCATATTCAAAACTATCTTTTCCAATCGTGGAACTTGCATCGGCGATTTATATCCAAACTTCTTCATCAGATTTGGTATAATTGTGTTTTTGTAATATTCATACAAACGCGGTAGTGGAGCTGGTTCTTTTTCTTTAACATCTTCTAATCTTGGACCTTCGGGTTTAATTTCTACTTTCTTCGAAATTCCTATTCCAACGGCTGCTCCTGCTTTCTTTTTTGTTTGTGTTGCCATAACTTTCTACCTAATGTTAATTACAAATCTTTACCATTCTTTTTAGAATATCTTATTCTAACAACTTTACCGTCCTTCTCTTCGAACCTAATTCCAATCCTTGTCGGATTTTTATCAGAATCAAGTATCATTACATTGGAGTAATGAATGGGCATCTCTTTGCTAATTATTCCGCCTTTTGGATTCTTTTGCGTTGGTCGAACGTGGCGTTTCCGAATGTTTACGCCTTCGACCAAAACTTTCATCTTTTCGGGATAAATTTCGAGTATTCTGCCTTCGGCACCCTTATCATTACCTGCTATTACTCGTACTAAATCACCTTTTTTTAATTTAAGTTTCATTTTCTACCTCTTATAAAACCTCTGGTGCTAACGATACGATCTTCATAAAATTTTTTTCACGAAGTTCACGGGCTACTGGACCAAACACGCGAGTTCCACGAGGTTCGCCTTGATTGTTCAAAATAACAGCGGCGTTATCATCGAATTTAATATACGAACCATCTTTCCTGCGAATTTCTTTCTTTGTTCGAACAACGACTGCACGGCAAACTTCCCCTTTCTTAACCGCAGTATTCGGAAGTGCTGCCTTAACTGAAACAACAATGATATCGCCAACTGTTGCATACCTTTTGTCGTGTCCACCAAGAACACGAATGCAACGAACTCGCTTAGCACCGGAATTATCTGCAACAACAAGATTTGTTTCTTCTTGTATCATCGCAAACCTCCCTACTTTGCCCTTTCAACAATTTCGACCAACATCCAACGCTTCCTTCGGCTCAAGGGTCTCCATTCCATAACTCGCACAAGGTCTCCAACTTGGCATTGGTTCTCTTCGTCGTGCGCCATTACTTTCTTCGACCTTTTGAAATACTTTTTGTATATTGGATGTTGGACGTATCTTTCGATTTTTACAATAATTGTTTTGTCTGGTTTGTTCGAAACAACCCGACCCTGAAGAATTCTTCTCCTTTTGGAAAGCCCTTTTTCCTGCCCGGCAAAAGAAATCTCTTCTGTTTTAACCTCCGGTGGGTTCACCGTTAAAATCCCCTCCTGCTGCTTGATTTCTTCTGTTTGCTCCAAATTTTCTTGCAAATTTTCCATATTAAAACCGTGTTATTATTGTGAAACTTTTCTTCGCTCGTTTAAAATCGTCTTAATACGAGCAATATCTTTTTTAATTATTTTAAGAGAAGCTGTATCTTGAAGTTGACCCAAAGAGTGCTGTAATCTCAAACGAGTTAATGTTTCGATTGATTCTCTGAGCATTTGGTTCAAATCCTCGTTTGGTAATTCTCTTAGGTCTTTGGCTTTTTTCGGTTTCATTCTTCAATATCCACACGTTGAACAAATTTTGTTTTTATTGGTAATTTATGGGACGCAAGGCGGAGTGCCTCTTGGGCATCTTCTTTCGAAACGCCTCCAACTTCGAAAAGAATTTTTCCTCGTTTTACAACGGCAACCCAAAATTCAGGTGAACCCTTACCACTACCCATACGAGTTTCCAAAGGTTTCTTGGTAACAGGCTTATCGGGGAAAATTCTAATCCAAAGCTTACCAACGCGTTTCAAATAACGGTTAATTGCGACACGTGCGGCTTCAATTTGCCTATTGGTTATCCAAGCACCTTCGAGTGCTTTCAGTCCATAAGTCCCAAAGGCTACAGTAGTTCCCCGATTTGCAACACCACGAACCCTGCCGCGCTGTGTTTTTCTATGTTTAACTCTTTTCGGTAATAACATCTCCTTTACCCTCCTAAAGTATTAGGCTAATTGAGGTTTTCCATAAATAAATCCACGGCAAATCCAAACTTTCACTCCAATACTGCCGTAAATTGTTTGAGCAACAGCAAAACCATAATCAATATCGGCTCGAAGAGTATGCAAAGGTATTCTGCCGTCTTTGTATTGTTCCGAACGTGCCATTTCGGCACCACCAAGCCTTCCCGAACACATAACTTTGATTCCAACTGCACCCATACGCATTGCATTTGCAACTGCCTGCTTCATAGCGCGTCGGAATGAAACTCTGCCTTCGATTTGGTATGCAATATTTTCGGCAACAAGAACAGCATCCAATTCTGGTTTTTTTACTTCGCTAATCAAAATTTTAACTTCCTTGTTGGTCAGACGGCGAACTTCCTCTTCCAATTTAGCAATTTCTTGACCCGAGCGTCCAATTACCATTCCAGGGCGAGACGAATGAATGGTAATTCGTAATAGTTTCGTCGTCCGCTCAATTACAATACGCGAAACCCCAGCTCTTTTAAGCCTATTTTTGATATAAGTACGGACTTTAATATCTTCGCTGAGTTTTTCGGCGAAGTTCTTCTCTTCGAGCCAGTTGGAATCCCAACCGCGAATTATTCCAAGTCGCAATCCTATTGGATTAGTTTTCTGCCCCAATTTTCTCTCCTTTATTTACTTTTTTTACTTCCTTAGTTGTTGTTTTAATTTTCTTTGGTAGTTCTTCAACAACAATTGTAATATGAGCCATTCTTTTTCTAATCCGATAAGCTCGGCCCATTGGAGCGGGCAATATTCTCTTCAAAGTTACGCTTTGGTCAACATAAGCTTGCTTAATTATAACATCCTCTGGGTCAACTTTACCACGGTCCTTTAAGTTTTCGAGATTCGATATTGCAGAACGCAAAACTTGTTCAACTTCTTTCGTTGCAAGCTTATTCGTAAATTTCAAAATCCCAAAAGCTTCGGAAACACGCTTACCACGAATCAAATCGACTACAAGTCTGATTTTTCGGGGCGATGTTCTAATATATCTCTTTATTGCTCTTGCTTCCATTATTTCCTCCTAATTACTTTTTCTTTGCAGCTGCTCTTTGTTCTTTACGGTGTCCAGCATGGCCTCGGTAAGTACGGGTCAAAGCAAATTCTCCCAACTTATGTCCTACCATATTTTCTGTTACATAGACTGGAATAAATTTGTTCCCGTTATGAACCGCAAAAGTATGACCAACGAACTCCGGAATTATTGTCGAAGCACGCGACCAGGTCTTAATCACTTGCTTCTTACGGCTTTGGTTCAGTGCTTCGACCTTCTTCAGCAACTTATAGTAAACGTAAACTCCCTTTTTTAATGACCTTGCCATTTTCTATTCACCTTTAATTAACTTTTTCTTCTTCGAATAATATACTTGTCCGAAGGTTTGTTCTTCTTCCGAGTCTTCAAACCTTTTGCCAATTGTCCCCATGGCGAACGTGGATGCTGTCGACCTCCACCTGATTTCGAACGACCTTCGCCACCACCATTGGGATGGTCGATTGGGTTCATTGCCATACCTCTGGTTTGAGGTCTAATGCCAAGCCACCGAGAACGACCAGCTTTACCCAAAAGAATATTCTCGTGGTCGGGATTACTTACTCTACCGATAGTTGCATAACAAGTATTCAAAATATGCCGAATTTCTCCCGATGGTAATTTGACTTGTGCATACTTTTCATCCAAACCAACTAATTGAGCAAAAACCCCAGCAGAGCGAGCAAGCTGCCCACCTTTCCCTGGTTTCATCTCGATATTGTGAATAAAAAGACCAATAGGAATATTCTTTAAAGGGAGCGCATTGCCAACATTGAATTCAGCGTCGGGACCTGCATATATCTTATCGCCAACCTTAAGTCCATCGGGTGCAAGAATGTAACGATATTCTCCATCTTCATACTTTAAAAGTGCGATTCTTGCACTTCGGTTTGGGTCGTATTCTATTGTTTCGACAGTAGCAAAAATTCCACGTTTATCTCGTTTAAAATCTATAATTCTATAACGTCGCTTGTGTCCACCACCACGATGTCGGCTTGTAATTCGTCCTGTGTTATTTCTTCCGCCCGTACTTTTTAATGGAACAACCAGCGGTTCGTAGGGTTTATCGGTTGTAATTTCTTCGAAAGTCGAAACCGAATAATGGCGTGTTCCTGGTGTAATTGGTTTTAACACTCTAATTCCCATCTTCTTTCTCCCTATACACTCGATACTAATTCAATTGATTGACCTTCTTTGAGGGTAACATAAGCTTTCTTTCGCAATGGGGTTCGTCCCTCCATTACACCACGTCGGGTAAATCTCCTTCGGACTTTACCTTTTACTCGAACTGTTCTAATCGAAATTACCTCGACTTCAAATAATTTCTCGATAGCTTGCTTAATCTGAATCTTATTGGCTTTCGCGTCAACTTCGAAAACATATTGCCTTTGTTCCCCAAGCTTCATTGCTTTTTCGGTTACAATCGGCCTTTTTATAATTTCTATCATCTTTCTTTACCCCCAAATTCAATTATTAAATGTATTTTGTAACTGTTCAACGGCACTTTTGAAAATCAAGAGCTTTTTGTGTGCTAAAATATGATATGTCGAAATCTTATCGGCGTAATAAACAGAAACCTTATCAATATTCCGTGCCGAAAGATAATGAGTCTCAGCCTTTTCTGGTAGCAGAACCAAAGTTTTTTGTCCAGTCAAATTAAGATTATTCAAAACTTGGAAGAATTCTTTTGTCTTGGGCTTTTCCATTTGGAAATCTTCTACAATAATGATATTTCCTTCTTGTAACCTCAAAGATAAGGCAGATTTTCGTGCCAAAATTTTAACTTTTCGTGGTATTTTCATCGAATAATCGCGTGGTTTTGGACCGTGTATCGTTCCACCGTGAACCCAAAGAGGCGATCGAATCGAACCAGCACGAGCAGTTCCTCGCCCTTTTTGTCGCCACGGTTTACGACCACCACCTCGGACTTCGCTTCTTACTTTAGTCTTATGTGTGCCTTGCCTTTGATTTGCAAGATACGCTACAACTGCCAAATGCATAGCATGTTCGTGGGGCTCAATTGCAAAAATGTCGTCCCGTAATTCTATTTCGCCTACTTTTTGCCCTTCTTTTGAAAATACATCTACTATCATTTTAAACCTACATTTTAACTATTTCCAATAATCCATTTACTGGTCCGGGAACAGCACCTTTTATTAATAGCAAATTCTTTTCGGGAATTACATCCAAAATTTCGAGATTCCTTACAGTTGCTCTTTTACCACCCATACGGCCAGCCATTCTCAATCCTTTAAATACACGCGATGGATACGATGATGAACCGATAGAACCAGGAGCGCGAACTCTATCGGATTGACCGTGCGTTGTCATACCAACGCCACCGAAATGGTGCCGTTTTACTACACCTTGGAAACCTCTACCTTTGCTTGTTCCACTTACCTTCACTTTGTCGCCTTTTTTGAAAATTTCTTCGACCCGTATTTCCTTCCCACTTTCTACATCGAGCGGGAAATCACGGAACTCCCTCAAAAAACGAAGTGGTTGGACCATAAACTTTTTGAAATGGCCAAGCATTGGTTTATTTACCCTCTTTTCTGAAATTGGTTCATAACCAAGTTGAACAGCATTGTAGCCATCGAGTTCGTATTTCTTAATCTGCACAACAGTACAAGGACCAGCCTCGACAACTGTACAAGGTTCAAATTGCCCTTTATCGGTAAAATAGCTTGTCATTCCTAACTTTTTGCCTAAAATACCTAAACTCATCAGTTCCTCCTAAACTTTAACCTCAACATCTACACCAGCAGGAAGCTCCAACTTCATCAGTGCATCAATTGTCCGCTGAGAGGTGCTGTAAATATCAATTAGTCTTTTATGAACTCTTTGCTCAAACTGTTCTCTCGATCTTTTATCGACATGCGGGGAGCGCAACACCGTAAAGATTGTTCGTTTGGTGGGCAATGGTATCGGACCCGAAACCATTGCCCCCGTTTGTTTAACAGTTCGAACAATTCTTTCTGCTGATTTATCAATCAGATAATGGTCATACGACTTTAACTTTATCCTTATTTTTTGCGTTGCTGCCACCTTTCATCTCCTAAAATAAACTCGTTTAATAACGAGAAAATTAAAATTTTAGCTTATTATTCAATAATTTTGGTTACAACACCGGCACCAACCGTTCGACCACCTTCGCGAATAGCGAAACGCAAACCTTCTTCCATAGCAACAGGTGTAATCAATTCGATTGTAATATTGTCCAAGTTATCGCCAGGCATAACCATATCTACACCAGCAGGAAGTTGAATAACGCCAGTTACGTCTGTCGTACGGAAATAGAACTGTGGTCGATAACCCGAGAAGAATGGAGTGTGACGGCCACCTTCTTCTTTCTTCAAAACGTAAACTTGAGCATTAAACTTTGTATGCGGTGTAATCGAACCGGGTTTTGCAATTACCATTCCCCTTTCGAGTTCATTCTTATCGATACCACGAAGGAGAAGTCCAACGTTATCGCCAGCGACTCCTTCGTCCAAAATCTTGCGGAACATTTCGATACCAGTAACGGTTGTCTTCTTTTGCAAGCCAAAGCCAACGATTTCGACTTCTTCGTTCAATCGAATAACTCCACGCTCGATTCTTCCAGTTCCAACTGTTCCACGACCTGTAATAGAAAATACGTCTTCAACTGGCATCAAGAATGGCTTATCGACATCGCGAATTGGTGTAGGAATATACTCATCCACTGCATCCATAAGCTCATAAATGCATTGCAATCTTGGGTCATCAGGTCCAACATTCGGGTCTATTCCAGCTTGCATTGCAAGCAAAGCCGAGCCTCGGACGATTGGAACTTCATCGCCAGGAAATTCATATTTGTTCAAAAGTTCTCGGACTTCAATTTCAATCAAATCAATCAATTCGGGGTCGGCAATATCTACCTTATTCAAAAAGACAACAATGTAAGGAACGTTTACCTGACGAGCAAGAAGTACGTGCTCGCGAGTCTGTGGCATCGGACCATCGTCTGCTGCAACTACGAGAATGGCGCCATCCATCTGGGCAGCACCCGTAATCATATTCTTAATATAGTCGGCGTGACCTGGGCAATCTACGTGTGCGTAGTGTCGTTTTTCTGTTTCGTATTCAACGTGAGCAGTTGCAATTGTAATACCTCGGGCTCTTTCTTCGGGAGCATTATCAATCGAATCGAATGTACGAACTTGTGTTCGTGTACCTTTTTTCGCCAAAGCCATTGTAATCGCAGCGGTTAACGTGGTTTTGCCATGGTCGATATGACCAATGGTTCCAATGTTAACGTGGGGCTTAGTCCTTTCAAATTTTTCTTTTGCCATTGCTTAAACTCCTTAAATTAATCCAACAATTTATAAAGTTAAATTCAAACATATTAAACTCAATTGAAAGATTTTTGTTCCACAGGTTCATAATGAGAATATTCCATTGTAAACGAAGCTCTACCTTTACTTAATGAACGCAAGTCGGTTACATATCCAAACATACGTACAAGGGGAACATAACCAAATACTTCGCTAAAATTCCCTTTTTGTTCAACCTTTTCTATTCTTCCGTGCCTCGAATTTAAATCAGAAATTATTTCACTTAAACATTCCGAAGGTGTAATTACCGTTATTTTAAATATCGGCTCCATCAATACAGTTTTCCCTTCCTTTAGTGCTTCGCGTACTGCAATTGAAGAAGCAACCTTGTAACCTAACTCAGTCGATGTTTCACGATTATATTCTACATCAATAACTGTTGCTGTAACATCGACAACAGGATATCCTAAGAAACCAATTTGAAAACCCTCTCGGATTCCCTCTTCAATTGCAGGCCAGAAGTTTTTAGGTAACATAGTTTCATCTACTGCAAATACTATTCTATTTCCTTCACCTTGTTGTCCAGGTTTAAGTTCAATTTTCACATATCCAAATTGATTGCGGCCAGCTATCTGCTTTTCGAATCGATATTCTTTAATAATTGGCTCAATTATGGTTTCGCGATAAGCAACCTGAGGACTACCAATTTTAACCTCCAAATGATTTTCTCTTTTAAGCCTATCAACAATAATTTCGAGATGAAGTTCGCCAACCCCTGAAATAATTATTTCGCCACTTTCTTCATCGAACTGATACCTAAAAGTTGGGTCCTCATCAACAAATTTATTCAAACATTCAATCAACCTATCGCGGTCAGAAATCGTTTTGGCTTCTATTCGCAGATTGATAACAGGTTCAGAAAATGCAATCCTTTCAAATAAAATCTTGTGCTTTTCATCGCACAATGTATCACCTGTTTTTGTGAATCGAAAATCCGGGAAAGCAACGATTTCGCCGCTAAATGCTTCGGGAAGTTCTTCTTTCCGATTGGCATAAAGTCGTAAAATCTTCGAAATTCTTTCTCGCTTTCCAGTACTCGAATTGTATAAGCTTTGACCCACTCGAACACTACCTGAATAAATGCGAACAAAAGTCAGCTTCTTCAAAAATGGGTCGGATGCAATTTTGAACGCCAGAGCAGAAAATGGCTCATCATCCGTTGCTTTCCGAACAACCTTTTTCCGAAAATCATCAACATCAAATCCTTCGACCGAGCCAATATCGGCAGGGGAAGGCAGAAAATAAATAACTGCATCTAACAACGGCTGAACACCTATATATTTTTTCGAAGAACCACACAAAACAGGAACAAGTCGGTTGCTTATCGTGCCTCGGCGAAGCCCAGAAATAATCTCTTCTTTTGTCAGGCTACCTTGCGAAAGATATTTATCGAGCAATTGGTCATTTGTTTCGGCAGCCGATTCAATCATTTTTTCGCGCCAATATGATACAACTTCTTGCATTTCGGCGGGTATCACTTCGTAAGTATAACGAAAACCCAATGTATTTTCATCAAAATAAATGGCTTGCTCTTCGATTAAATCGACAACACCTCGGAAGTTTTCTTCGGCACCAATGGGTAAGACCACAGGGACAGGATTAGCATTTAGCCTTTCTTTCATCATTTCGACAACCTTAAAATAATCGGCGCCAATTCTGTCCATTTTATTAATATATGCAATGCGTGGCACTCCGTAAACTTCTGCTTGGTGCCAGACAGTCTCCGATTGTGGTTCTACTCCGCCAAATGCACAAAAGATTGCTATTGCACCATCGAGCACACGGAGCGAACGTTGTACTTCGGCAGTAAAATCCACGTGCCCCGGGGTATCAATTAAATTAATCTGGTGGTCTCGCCAAAAGAATGTTGCAGCTGCCGAAACTATCGTAATTCCTCGTTCTTTTTCCTGCTCCATATAGTCCATAAATGCAGTGCCTTCATCTACTTCCCCCGGGCGATGCAAGAAACCTGTGTAGAACAAAAATCTTTCTGTTGTGGTTGTTTTCCCCGCATCGATGTGTGCCATAATGCCAATATTTCGTACTTTTGGTATTTCAACTTTGCGGGGCATAACACACTAACAGCATTTCATTTGACAAAGAACACATAATTGATTACCACTTAAAGTGTGCAAAAGCCTTGTTTGCTTCTGCCATTCGATGAGTATCTTCTCGTTTCTTAACCGCAGCACCTTCACCGTTCGAAGCTGAAATGATTTCAGCAGCAAGTTTGGCACTCATAGACTTGTCTTTACGTGCTTTTGCATAAAGCCTTATCCAACGCAATGCAAGCGAAATCCTTCTATCTTCACGAACTTCAACCGGAACCTGATATGTTGCACCGCCAATACGACGTGAGCGAACCTCAATCAAAGGAGCAACATTCGAAACTGCCTTCCGAAAAACATCCAAAGGGTTCTGCTTTGTCTTCCTTTCAATAATATCGAAAGCTTCGTATACAATCTTTCTTGCCAAAGCCTTCTTTCCTTTACGCAAGACAGTGTTAATGAATCTGGACACAACAACGTCCTGATATTTTGGGTCTGGTTCAACTGGTCTTTTTTCTGCTCTTTTCTTTCTCATTACTTAATTCACAAAGTTTAAGACATAACTATTATTTCGAAACAGTTTTCTTGGGTCTCTTTGCCCCATATTTAGAACGCCCTTGCTTACGCCCCTCGACACCTTGTGCGTCGGCTGTGCCACGAATAATATGATACCTCACACCTGGTAAATCTTTAACACGCCCGCCGCGAACCAAAACAATAGAGTGCTCCTGCAAATTATGTCCTTCCCCAGGAATATAGGCAGTTACTTCATATCCTGAACTTAATCGAACACGAGCAACTTTTCGCAATGCAGAATTCGGTTTCTTTGGTGTTGTCGTGTAAACACGGGTGCAAACCCCTCGGCGCTGAGGACAAGCCTTCAATGCAGGGGATTTGCTCTTGCGTCTTACTGGCTTCCTTGGTTTCCTAATAAGTTGACTAATCGTCGGCACAACTACTCCTTAACACATTTTTAATAATTTTCCAAAAAAATAGATTTCTAAATTATGAAAAAAATCTTAAAATACAAAACAAATTCTACATTTTTTTAAAAAAAATTGGGGCTAATATGAATTAGCCCCTCTCGAAACTCAAAATTAACATTAACTTTCCTTTTCGGGCACATTTTTAACTAGCTCTAATAGAAAGTCCCAACATTTCTTAACTGTCGAAATTTGAACGCGTTCGGCAGGCGAATGAACATCTTTTAATGTTGGACCAAATGAGATCATATCCAAATAAGGATATTTTTCGTAAATTAAACCGCATTCCAACCCTGCGTGAATAACTTCTACCTTAGGCTCTGTTCCATACATTTTTGTGTAAAGTTCTTTGGCTGTTTTAACCAGTGGCGAGTTGAAATTTGGTTGCCAACTTGGATAACCTCCACTTTTACGAACAACAGCACCAGCAAGTTCCATCAACGCAACAACCCGGTCGGAAATATCTACCTTTTCACTTTCAATTGAACTTCGCTGGCTGGTTGTAATCGATATTTCATATTCATCGGTTTTAACAACTGCCAAATTTGTCGAAGTTTGAACTAAATCTCTAACATCGGGCGAATACCTCACAACACCATGTGGCAGAACGTATAACAAACTCAACAGATTTTTCTGTACAACAAAGCTAAGACTAACGTTCGGTAATTCGACCTTTTCGGCAGCAAGGTTAATGTTTGGTTCTTTCGACTGCCACTCTTTTTTGTAAATTTTTTGGAATTTATCTAAAAACGTATGGAATTTAACTTCCTCGTTAGGGTTAAAAGAAATTACTGCAAATGCTTCTCTCGGAATTGCATTGTGTGCATTTCCACCGTTGAATGAAGTTAATTTGAAATTCAACTCCTTACCTAAATTCCAAAGGAAACGAGCTAACAACTTAATTGCATTTGCTCGCCCATCGCCTATTTCAAGTCCGGAATGCCCACCTTTCAGTCCTTTCAAAGAAATTTTATAAGAAAGAAAATTAGATTGCACAGGTTCTTTTTCGTAATAGAAAGTCCCAAATGTATTCACTCCCCCAGCACATCCAACAATAAAAGTCCCGTCTTCTTCCGAATCCAGATTAATTAGAATCTTACCATCGAGCAAATCTGTCCCGAGTTGTTGAGCCCCAGTTAAACCAGTCTCTTCGTCCAAAGTCAAAAGTACTTCGAGTGCAGGATGCGGGATGTCCTTCGAAGCAAGCAATGCTAAACCCATTGCAACACCAATTCCATTGTCGGCTCCAAGTGTTGTTCCTTGTGCTTTAACCCAATCACCATCCACATAAACCTTAATTGGGTCGTTCAAAAAATCGTGTTCAACGTCGGCATTTTTTTCGCAAACCATATCCAAATGCCCTTGAATGATAACCGGAACTTTGTTTTCGTAACCCGAAGTTGCAGGCTTTTTGATAACGACATTGCCTAATTTATCCTGCTTGTAAGTTAAACCATGAGCTTTCGCAAATTCGATTACATAGTTGACAATTTTCTCTTCGCGTTTCGATGGGCGTGGAATTTTTGTAATCTCTTCGAAAATTTCCCAAACTAATTGGGGTTCAAGATTTCCAAGTACTTTTTCCATATTAACTCCTTTTTAGTTCATAAAAATTAATAAAACCAGCATTATAAAGTTGCCTTAAAAAAACCAATGTTCTTTCGGTTGCAGGTTGAACTTTTTCGCCAAATCGTTCTTCCAACAAGGCAATTAATTCTTTTACTTTCTTTTTGCCATCAATATTTTTCCAAATGTGCGAACCATATTCATCCAAATTAGCTTTAAAATATGGATTCTTCATCCGCGGAAGAATAAATTTGCGAGCGAACACACTTGTAAACCGAGGTACAAGAACATCAACTAAATTGTTCGAGTTTATTTCATACTCATAAATATGAAATGGCGTAAGTTCTAAAAAATTATATTCCTTCTTGGGCTTTTTGGAAAACACGACTAATTATTAAAACATAAAAATACAAAATTAAAAACTTTTTACTAATTCTTTAAACGGACTCAAAACTCTTTCCAAAACCCCTTGAAGGAATGAGATTGTAACTCCATAATTTGTTATAGGCACACCCGCTTCTTTTGCTTTTGCTATACGATTTAACAGCTCACGACGCGTTAGCATACAACTACCACAATGAATAATTAATTTGTATTTTCTTAAATTGTCGGGGAAATCCCTACCCGAGCAAAAATCGAATTTCAATTCCAAATTCATCCGCTCACGGAACCAACGTGGAATTTTTACCCTACCTATATCATCCTCATTTGGATGATGTGAGCAGGCTTCTGCTATTAAAACTTTGTCATTGTCCCGAAGGTTGCGAACATAGTAAACTCCTTTTACAAATTCCGACAAGTCTCCTTTGTATCGAGCAAAAAGGATAGAAAACGTGGTGCAAGAAATATCAGCAGGTGTTTCTTTTACCATTTTATGAACAACCTGCGAATCGCATACGACTAAATCAGGTTTCCTTCCCAAGCTGTTCAAATAATAACTATACTCAGTGTCGCGAACAACGAGAACCGACTTTCCTGAATCCAAAACATCACGAATCCCTTGAACCTGAGGAAGTATTAACCTTCCTTTCGGTGCTTCGCTATCAATTGGAATAATAAATATCGCTAAACCACCCTCGGGCAACAAATCACTCAATATGGGTGTTTCCTTATAGAAATCTTTGGTATAATTCGATATTAATTCAGTTAATTTATGAAGATACGAGGCACGTCGAACGATATCATACGAAGAGAATTCCACAAAAGGGAATCCAAATGACTTTATTTTATTAATAAACTCTTCCAAAGGCTGGAAAGAATCAACTTTGTTTATCAACACAATTAATGGCAATGATTTTTTTACCGCCAAGTTGATTATCTCTTGTTCATAATCAGTCCAAACGTTTGGCTCAACCACAAGAAGAATCAAATCGGCTCGGTCCAACACTCTTTTGGTCGAGTTAATTCTTTTCTCTCCCAAAACAGATTTATCGTCCAACCCACCTGTGTCAATTAATGTAACTGGTCCAACATTATGAAATTCGAAAGGCTTTTCGACAATGTCTGTTGTTGTTCCAGGAATTGGAGAGACAATCGAAATTTCCTGATTAGTCAAAGCATTGAGGACACTGGATTTCCCCACATTAGTCCTGCCAAGAATAGCTATTGTAAACCTTAAACCTTTTGGTGTAGAAATCATAAAAAGTTCAATAATAATAACAAAATAAAGAAGTATAAGCCTTAATAAAATTGATTAAGGCGTAAAAGAAAATATTTAAAAAATGAATTACTTGGTTTTCGTTGGACTTTGCTTCTTTTCTTCGGGATAGTAATATTCAATTTGAGATTCAAACATCTCTTTCATTGCAAGAATCGTTGGCTTTGGAATTCTATCGAATTCTCGGGAAACCAGTAGTTGGTCAAAATTTGGCTCTTCCGTTTCAGTTGAAGATGCAACATCGGCAATTCTTTCTTGAAGCTCTTGTTTAATCTCATCATTAATTTGTCTTGCACGGATTCCCATTGCCACAATAGATTCGTAAATAACCCCCTTTGCGGATTCTTTCATTCTTACCAAAACGGGATTAATTGTTTCTTTTTTTGCCATAGCACGAAACTTTATATTATTTTTAGGAATATAGAAACGCAAAATAATAAAAAATGTTGTAATTTTAACAATATTCATTCGCTTTTGTCAATTTTTCTCATATAATGTTTTGAATCCCCATATTCAAATAAACCTACCTGCCGACCCAAATTCTTAATTCTTTCTAATAAACCATCACCAGTTTCTGCATCCGTTATTGGTTTCCCTTGATAAAGCAAATATTCTTTACGATTCTTTAATGGTGTAAGCGAAGGCATAATTACATTTGCTCCATACTTTAAACCTTCTTCACGACCCCGAGGATTTAATGCTTGAAGTGCAGTTGTCGAAGCAATATTAACATCTCGGAGATATAATCTTGTAGCTGCAATCATCTTCAACGAAAGCAAATATATTTGGTCTTTGTTCTTTTCCCACCACTCGTAATACCGTGCCATTGGGGTTTCGGGATGTATAATGTATGGTCCCATTCCAATCATATCTGCATCGATTTCTTCGAAGAATTGTATGTCGGCAACTAAATCATCAATAGTTTGATTTGGTAAACCAATCATAACGCCCGTCCCGACTTGGAAACCAATTTCTTTGAGGAAAAAAAGGCATTCCTTTCGCTTTTCAAAATCCACCTCGGGCGGATGAATTTGCTTGAATAGTTCAGGGTTCGATGTTTCAATTCTTAACAAGTATCTTTCGGCACCTGCGTCGAAAAACTTTTTGTAAGTGTTGTAGCTTTGTTCGCCAACACAAAGGGTTATTCTTAATCCATCGGGGAGCCGCTCGCTTCGTGTTTGTTTTTTAATTTCAGAGATTAAAAAACAAACTTCGTCGATAAATTTTTTGTCCCGCCTTTCACCCGATTGCAAAACAATTGAACCAAGGCCATTTTCCACAGCCCTTTTTGCACATTCCAAAATCTGCTTGCTATCGAGTGTATATCTCGTAACATTTCGATTGCTTCGCCGAATCCCACAGTAATAACAATCGTTGCAACAAATATTCGAAAATTCAATCAAACCCCGAAGATGCACTTTTTCCGAGCAGAACCTGACCATAGTCTCGTAAGCAAGCAACCTATACTGCTCAACTTTTTCAGGTTTGGTTTCGGCAAGAACCTGACGAACCAAATCTATTTTTTGCATCTTATTTATCATACAAATATTACGATTTCTTTTGTAAAGTAAGTTAATAATTTTGTGTTTTTTCAAAAAGCAATGGAACGAACAGAAAGACGAATGAAAAAAATAGATAACGTTTTAAAAAAGAGACAATTGGATTTAACTGTTGTTTTGGAAAATGTTCACGACCCGCACAATGTGTCCGCCGTAATTCGAACTTGTGATGCAATAGGTATTTACGAAGTTAACCTTATCTATTACAGTGGACAAAAATTTCCTGACTTGAGCAAAAAGTCTTCGGCAAGTGCAATTAAATGGGTAAAACTAAACTTTTTCGATGACGTTGAAAAATGTTTTGAATACATCAGGTCCAAGGGAATGAAAATTTATACAACACATTTGGATACAGAAGCGGTGTCAATTTACGAATTGGACTTAGTACAGCCTGTTGCATTGGTATTTGGAAACGAACACACCGGAGTCAGCGAAATTGCTGTAAATTTAGCAGATGGTAATTTCAAAATCCCTCAGGTTGGAATGATAGAAAGCTTGAATATTTCGGTAGCCTGTGCAGTAAGCCTCTACGAAACTTTCCGCCAAAGACAACAAGCAGGAAAATATGACAAACCTCAAATAAACGGAGAAATGTTCAACGAACTATACCAAAACTGGCTAAGAAAGTAAAACCGGGGAAATCAAAATCTTTTTTGGTAAAAATGGCAATAGGGCTTTTTACCTGTTTTATTGTAATAGTCCTGATGATAATCTTCTGCTTCCCAAAATTGATTGAACTTTTCAAGTGCTGTGGCTACTCGGTAGCCTTTTAATTTCAAGATTTCAATAAGCTCCTCGGCATATTTCTTTTGTACATTGTCCTGATAAAAAATTATAGACCTGTATTGTTCGCCGATATCGGGACCTTGTCCATCAACTTGTGTTGGGTCGTGAATTTCGAAAAAGTATTTAGCAAGCTCGTAAAAGTTAGTCTTCGAAGGGTCATAGGTAACTTCTACTGTTTCGAAGTGTCCCGTATTTCCAGCACAAACCTCTTCGTAGGTTGGGTTTTCCTTGATTCCTCCACAGTAACCTACACGAGTTTTAACAACCCCGGGAAACTTTTTAAACAAATACTCAACCCCCCAGAAGCAGCCGCCCGCAAAGTAGGCTTTCTTCAAAGTAGGCTGTTCGTCGGGAATAAAGTTCAAAGAAAGTGAGTTTACACAATGCCTTGTATTTTTCGATGTTAAATTTTCGCCATAGAAAATGTGCCCTAAATGAGCTCCACATTTAGCACAAAGTATCTCGGTTCGGATGCCATCGGAATCGGGCACTTTTTTAATCGCACCAGGGATTTCGTCATCGAAACTGGGCCAACCACAGCCAGAATCGAACTTGTATTCAGAACGGTAAAGCGGCGAATTACATCTTTTACATACGTAGGTTCCCTTTTCGAAATGCTTGTAATACTTACCTGAAAATGGTGGTTCTGTACCCTTATGAACGATAATCCATTCCTCTTCGGGCGTTAATTTATTAAACTCCATTTTACCACACGAAATTATTAAAAGAAATAAAAATAATAGAAACAAAGTAAAATACACAATTTTCACAAATGCCCTATTTTGGAAAAAGCAATCAACTATTATTGCTTTTTTCGTAATGCTTTTTCAATCCTTCTACTGCTTCGGGTAAAGAATTGTAAATTTCAAAGATAATATCCAATTTTGTGATTTTGAAGAGGTGTCGAATATAATCACTCATATTTGCTAAAACAACTTTGCCGTCAGTCTTTTCGAAAATTGCATTTGCAGATAGCAAAACACCCAAAGCAGCGGAACTTAAAAAGTTGGTCTTCTCCAAATTAATAATTGCAAAATTCTTTTCGCTTGCAGCAAGTTGTCGTAAATTAGTTCTCAGTTGCTCAACGTCCTCGTTGGAAACGAAATCTCCTTCCAACTGAACAACTAAATACCAATCGTATTCTTTGGACCCAATCAATGCCATATATTTCTCCCAAAATGAAAATTACTTAACGATGGAAATCTACAATTATTACATTTAGGAAATTTTACTTGTCGACCGGCACATTGCTTGTCAATTTGGGTGTAACTATTTGTCTTGTCGGTCCGTGGCAAGAAGGACAATTGTTTTTTGCAGCTATTTTTTCGATACCACCGGGATGAATAAATTCCAATCCCCTTGTCGAAACAAGTTCTTCGCCGGTTGGTGGTTTTTGGTAATAAATGATGTGGCAAGTATTACAGTCGTTTGTAATTACTTTGCCTGCAGGACTTATGTGTTTACCATCGTGACAACGGAAACAGCCTAAACTATACAAGTGCCCATTATTGCTTGGAGAGCTCTTCCAGTCAGTTTTCATATCGGGAAAATAATTTCGCATATAAAATTTGTAAATCTCACTTATTGCGGCATCTATTTCCTTTTGCTTTGTTTGAACAATTTCAGGATAGTTTCGATTGTAATAATCGTAAACAAAATTCCGAATATCATTGAATGATGTTTCCCGTCCCTTAACGTAATTTTCTAAAATTTGAACAGAGATTTTCTTTATGTAAGGCAAATTTCTATCTATTTTTTCAACACTAAGCAGGAAATTCATACCACGATTCGGTTGGTTGAAAATATGAGAAGCTCGATTATGACAATCGATACAATCCAACCTTCGAATCTTCTCGCTAGGTGGCGTTTTACCTTCAAATTTAAAACTTGTATCAATATAAATTGTCTCTTCGCCAGTGGAAAGAGAACGAACTTTAACCCAAGGAATGATTTGTCTTTTCTTGTCCACTGCATAATAGTAAATTTCGTTTGCTAAATACATATGCCAATGAATGCCTTCGTGATTGCCTATTTCGAGCGAGCCACCACCAACTTTTAAAAGCATCGAAATTTTATATTCGGAATTTCTTTCGTCGGAGGTAAAGAAATCATAGCTTTTCCTTTTTTCTGAATAAAAATGCTTCGGCCAATGGCATTGTTCGCAAGTTTCTTGCGAAGGTCGTAAATTTTCGACAGGAGTTGGTATTGGTTTGTGATACTTTTCAAAAATAGTAGAATAAACTTGGTATAACCCGGAAAGTTTTGAACGAACAAACCAACCCGCACCCGGTCCAATATGGCAATCCACACAAGGAACACGCGAGTGGGGGGATTCCAAATAGGCAGTATATTGCGGTTGCATTACTCGATGGCATACCAAACCACAAAAATCATTAGAATCGGTATATTCATATGCCTTGAAAGTCCCAAAAACGCTCAAAACTAAAAGTAGAAGCCCCCCCGAGGAAGACAACAAAATCCCAACTTGGTGCCGGGGATTGTTCAAATCCAAAACCGGGAGTGGTTGCTTCTTTTGTCCTAAACTTAAAAGTCTACGATTTTCTTTTAAAGCACCGACTATTACAAGGAAAATTCCAAACAGAAGAAATGTTGGAAGTACAATAAATGTAACAATTCCAAGATATGGATTAGTAAGGTCAGAAAATAGTTCAATGATAATAAGAAAAGCTATTATTACTAAGCTTAAAAGAGCAATTAAACTACCAAAAAGAGTAATTGGGTTATAGAAAACCACAGGTAAAAATCGTCTTCTCTTTTCCCGAGCAATTACAGGAGTTGGCAGTCTTTCTTCTTCAAAAGACAAGTGCCAGCCCGTAATCATCGATTTAAACAACTCGCCAATAGTCTTGCCCGTTGTTCCAAGATAAATATGGACAAACATAAATATGCTTAATATAAAGCCAACGATTGTATGGAGCAGAGCCATTGGCCATACCCCTCCCATCCCTAAAAATTCATCGGGCGCAGTCTCGGGAAACATTAGTAGATAGCCACTAACAATTACAAGTGGCATAAAAAGTGCCATAATAAAAAGATAGGTTAACTGCTGGAGGGGATTGAATTTTGATTGAGGCGAAGGTTCGAAAGGATGCGGCTCACCAATAAAAATTCCAACAAGGTAAAAACGAAGTTGAAGAGAAATCCTACGCCATAAGCCTTTAAGTTGAGGTAGATAATGTTTATAATTCTTTGTGATTATGCTCTTTATTAGAAAGAATAAATAATTAAGTGAAAGAAGGATTCCCGAAATGTTATGAATTACAACAGAAACTCGGAAAGGAATAACTCCACTTTTCGGGTCTGAGTAATGAAGACTTAAACCTGTAACAATCAACAAAAGAAAAAGTAAAGCATTAAACCAGTGCCAAAAACGCAACCAAAATGGGTAGAGATAAATCTTTTTGATTTTCATACTGTCTCATCCTTATTACCTAAATCTTGATTCTCACTACCACCTTCGGAAATCTTTTTATTTTCGGCTTGTTCGACTTGAACAGCGATTTTCGACTTTGAAGGCTTAAAATACCATCGCAAAATGCCGTGCAAACCAACTCCAATTATAACAACTCCAAATATAGCTATACTAAGAAAATCGAGATAAACGTTTCGAGTAGCTCCAATAACGTAAGCATCGCTGAGAATAGTACCATTAATAAATCCATATTTTTCTCGGGAACGGGCTTTTTCGTGCTTATAAAGCTTTGTCATCAAAATTGAATTTTTCGAATGACATTCTTCGCACTTTTTAACAGTTTGTTCGCGTGGCAATATATTATGCGAAAGATTTGGAGGTTCGTAAGAAGAATGGCAATCCACACACCGGACTGTTTCCCAATGTTTCGGCAAATTTGGTAACCAATCGTGTGCTTTCGATAGCGTACTCAATTTATATTTCGACATTAAATCTTCGTCGGCATGGCATCGGACGCAGAAAACCATTCTGTTGGTTGTAATAAGATTCAGATTCATTTGATTCGCTTCGATTATCCTTGTCTCGACTTTTGCCATAGGGCTAATTGCATGTTCGCCGTGACAATAAGTGCAACCTGGAACATCAGAATTACCTTTCAAAAGTTCTGTTCCGTGAATACTCGAATGATATTCTAGTGTAATTGAAATATGGCATTTCCCACAAACATCGGATACTTTAAAAGGATTTATTTTAGAATTAGGGTCATCAACTTTCTTTAGGTCGTGTACACCGTGACAATCAATGCAAACTGCAGCATTCTGATTGCCACGGCGTATTGCAGAACCATGAACACTTTTCTCATAGTCAATTAAAGTTTTCGAAAACTGTGTAAAAGGTTGATTTAAATGACAACCCAAACAAAGCTTCTCTTGATTAATTTTTAAATCAACCAATGACAAGCCACTCTTAGGGGTTATATTTTGTTTATGGCAAAAAATACAAGTAGGAGCATTCTCATCTTTCGAAGTAAGTGCTACGTAATGTTCGGAGCCTAAATGCTCTTGTTTTTCCTTTTTATGACAATTTCCACAAAAATTAGTAGAATTAAGAAAGCCAGTCTTCGAATTTGGATTTTTGGGTGATTCAACATTATGATAGCCGTGACAATTTTTGCAATTTACATCTTCCTTCTTCGATTTCCCACCAGAAAGTGCAATCTGCGGATGGAAAGTGTGCTTCTTTAATGTATTCTCGTGACACGAAACGCAATTGACTTCTTCGATTTTCTCTTTATGAGGAATTTCATCAGGATTAAAACCAACGTGACATCTTTCACATTTCAAAGAAGAATGCACAGAACGCGAAAAAATGAATTTCTTTACTTCCAAAGAAATTGTCTTGCCACCCTTCTCCATCGTTATTGTTGGGTCATCGTGGCAAGATAAGCAATGGTCGTTATCTGCTATTCTTTTCTGCTGAGCAATTAACTCTCCGTTGCCAAAAAATCCAATGAAAATAAGTAAAGTTGTTGAAACCGCAAAAAATAATTTTCTCATAAACGAATTGTTGAATAAAAGTACCTCACTATTCTTGCTTATTCTCTTCTTCTGGTTTTGTTTCGGGTTTTGGCGATTCCATTAAAATCAAATCTACGATTAAGTTTAAATCTTCATCAGACCCTTTGAAAGCAACTGGATGAAGCTTATCGTTGATTTTTTCTTTTTTCAGGACGTAATTCCTCAAAAATTCTTTATCGTATTCTATTTTTACTTCAGAAAAATCGGGTGCTTTGTTGCTTGCTGATTTGTTCTTTGCTTCGATTTCGAGCGATGAGAAGGCATGGCAAGTATTACATTTTGCGTTAATGTAAGCTTCTTTGGCTTTTTCTTTGTCGAAATCACTTTCTTCTTGATTTGGAGCTACGCTGAGGATTGGATAAAAAACAATTCCGAGCCCAACAACGACAATGCTTAATAAAATCAATTTTGCTTTCATTTTAAATCTCCTCTCTGTTGATTAACATTAAGAATACTTAATTATTAGTCTATTTGTTTTTTCATCAAAAGTGTAATTATAAGTTTTAAGTGAACCAAGTTTCACACCTTGCGGATTGGAGACCACAGCTCCCAAAGTACAATTCTTCGAAGCACAAAAATCCACGCTATGTCTTGGACAGTGAATTGGACCATCAGATTGTTTAGGTACTTCAAGCTCAACTCCTTGGTGGGGGCAAAAGCCTGAAAATATAATAAATTCATTTTCACCAACTCGGTAGATAATAAATGCTGTTTCACCAATGTTTGAAACATTTAACTTGACGAACTTATATGATGGAAAATTGCTTAACTCGGGATGTTCACTCAACTGAATGATAACTTCTGAACCCGGAGGTGCTGTGGGCAGCTTTTCATCCTCTTCGCAAGATGTAAGTAAACCCGAAAATCCTGAAATTGCAATTCCACCGATGAAAACCGAACCTGTGATTTTCAAAAAGTTACGCCGATACTGGTCAACTTTATTCTCTTTCATCTCTATCACCTTTGGTTATTAATAATAAAAATGCAATTGAATTGCCCACTGCTTTGCAACTCCTTCGTAATGCTCTCGGTCGAAAAGCCTGTATTCTACAAGTACATCCAATGATGGTAGTAAGATAATATGGGAACCTAAAACAACTTGCGTTGCATAGACAGGATTATTTTGATTTTTATCCTTCAAAACTGACCTTTCTGCGCGAATAAATGGCAAAAATGCATCGCTGAGCTGATAAGTAAAATCCAAAAGGAAAGATAATGTTAGCCGAGAATCTTTCTTCTCTGTTCGAACATATTCCCCAATAAGAGAGAACTTATCGGGAATACCAAAACCAAGGAAGGAGCTTGTAATATAGTAATCATCATTTAAATAAGCAGTACCACCAATGTAGGAGTTGGTTCCAGAAAGCACCTCGGTCGTTAACATTCCACGTCCAGCAAAACCAAAAGAGTTGTCTTTGACCAAAGGAATTTTATTACCCGATTTGTCGGGCACAGTCAATTGAGATAAGTTTTTACCCGAAAATGCACCCAACGATAAACTTAGCCAAGTAATCTCTTCATAATCGAGTTGAGCCCCCCATTCAGCATAGTCATCGGGAACTATGTAATGCCTTCCCGGTTTGGCAACAGCCGTTCGAACAAACATTGTGTGGTCGTCCCACTTTTGACCTATTGGAGGTTGAAAAAACCCTACCCGCAACGAAGGCAAAGAAGCAAAGGGCTTTAAATTTAAACTAAAAGCATAAGGTTGCTGTGCCGGATATCTTTTGGACTTTTCCAAATCGTAGGCAATGTTATAAAATCCTTCGAACCAGACAAAATCGAAAGGTTTGACCACAAGGTAGGGCGAAGCTTGCATAAGCATTATATCTCTTTCAGTTTCTACCAACCCTCGGGGCCAACGAGCAGATTGAACACGTGCATCGAACCCAAATAACACTTTGTCATCGAAATAAGAATTTCTAGCAGTAAGTTCATCGAAAAATTTTTTTAACCCAATCCAAGAAGGATTTATTAAAGTAATATCTTTGCGAGAGAGCCAACCGCCAATTGAGCGAACACCACCACCTTGAACATTAACATGGCATGCCGAACACTTTGCCCCAAAAGATTGTAGAATTGAATACTGGGGTCGGGCAAAAACCCCAACCCCAGAACAGTACAGCATTACTAAAACCAATATTAAAGCTTTTGTCTTTTTCATTATTCGAATTTCTCAAATTTAACATACTTATTGTAAAGCATTCAAAGTATTTACCAAAAGCGCCTTGGTATATTTGTAATTATGAATGCCATTACTTCGGTCTTTTGCAACAAGCAAATAGTTCAAAACCGCCCCAGCTTCCAATGCGGAAAACTTCTTCGGTCGATTACCCGGTAACATAATGTATTCGTTTAGAACTTCTTCGCCAGTAGTGTTTCTCGAAACATCAAGTAAACCTTTTTCGATTAGTTTCTCGCGAAGTTGAGCAATCAACCCTTTAATTTCGGTAACTTTTCCATCAATATCAAATTTGGTTGCACCAGGATGACAATTTGATTGTGCACAAGAAGCAACGTGTTCAACTTTGCTACCACCAGATTCATACGCCATCTTGAAGGTATGGCCACCGGCAAATGTGCCATAAGGTGTAGCCATATGGCAAGTTACACATGCATCTTTAATCAACAACTTATGGGGATTATTTGTGCCATAAGGCTCGGGTCCGGGAATTTCAAATCCACCAACTCCAGCCATAATATTTGCATTCATACTGTAATGTGGTCCCCAACGGAAATTAGAAACTGTGATGCTATCGCCATTAACAACAGGTAGAGGTGAGACAGGTCGGGCTTGATGGCATTTAACACAAATGTTAGCAGAACCGAAATCGTAAGTTTTGTCGCCACCAGCATAACGGAATTTCACCGGTGCTGAATAAGTTAATGAAAAATCTGTCGAGTCAAACTTTTTGTGAATGTTATGGCAAGTTCGACAGTTAACACCAGTGGGATGGGAAAACGCTGACAAAGCTGTGTCTAAACCCGTTGTCAACGATTCGATGAAACCTTCGTGAGTATGGCAGGTTGCGCAAGCTGTCCTATTAGCAGTTGCAAAGGCTTCGCCAAGGTAATGCAACGAATGTTCAAATTGTCGATGCTTCGCAAGCAAAAAAGAAGATGATTCGTGGCAAACGGCACAAACAGCTGTTCCAGGTGCTCCATCTTTTCCCGGAGGTCCTGCTGGTCCTTCCGGTCCAGTACAGCCCACAAACCCAATGAGTATCGCAGCGAGAATCAAAGAAAACACTGGCAAATTCTTCTTCATAATCCCCCTCCTTTATAGAAAAATTGAACAAAATCAAATGACAAAATAACACTTTTTATTCATATAAACAAGTTGTATTTCGATTTTTGTAAAAAATTGTAAAAAATTATTACCATTACTTAATTGGTGTTCTAATTTCGATTTGCACAGTTCGGCAGTAGCTTCTACCATAGGGAGTTGAATTATCGTAAAGCAAGTATTCTTCGCCAACAGGTTGAATTTGAACCTGTTTTTCGGGGATTCCAAGATACTTTAATGTTTCGAGGCAGCGACGCAAAGCCAATTCACGATTGTATTGCTCTTCGCCAATAGAATCAGTAAAACCTGATATCAGAACTTTCGAATTTGGTTCAATTTTCTTTTTAATTTCTTTCAAAATTGAAGTTTGTGCAGGATTTAACTCCCAACGGTCAAAATCAAACAAAATCAAAGAATATCTTTCAATTTTTTCGTCACCCAACCGAAGTTCACGCTTCATTCTTATCGATTTTTGCTGAATTGTTAGATTCTTCTTCAAAGATTCCTTATGGTCGACAACATCAGTGGCAACAAAAAGTATTTCAATTGGACTATCTAATTTCGGAATTGGCTCTTCTTCGACTTTCCAAATTAATTTGCCCTTGGGGTCAACTCCGGTAAACTTACGCAAAGCTTCGTTTTCCTGAATAATTTCCAATTGCCAACCCTTCAAATCAACATCGCTTTCAATATTAGTTGTTATTTCAATTATCGGGGGATTAGCCACTTTCTCAATTTCGCTTGTCCGCACAGGTGCTAAAATTTCTGAGTCGGTGGAATAAATTTCTACACGTTGATTCTCTTCCCTACCTTCTTCCAAATTTGGGTTGGAAGGCTTATCGGGTAAATTCTGGAAACGAACTTGGATTCGATTCGGTTCAATTCCCCAAACTACGACAAAGTAGTCACGAACAGATTCTGCACGAGATTTTGAAAGCTGAATGCTTTGTGCTTCCGAACCATACCCATTATTACAGCCAACAACTGTTATTTTGGCTTTGGGTCTCGCACGTAACCTACTTCCAACTATGTTTAACAAGTTTTTGTATATCTCCAAAGTCCTTGGTGGCAATTTAGATTCATCAAATCCTGCTGTTTGCTCGGGTGCAATTAAACTCAAATCCGTTTCGTAAAGATTTGAGTTATTTTCTTTAAAGAAAACATAAGGTAGAAGGGGGAAAAATTCTTCGGTTTCAATCTCTTCAATCACAACAGTTGGATCCGGTTGCGACTTGCCATCTTTGGTCTTTCCAACTATCTCTAAATTCAAAGATAATTCCGTTTGCTTAGGAACTTCCTTAACATATTTTTCGTAAATGTATTGCCTAAATAAAATCCCATCATCGAAGACAATTTTTTCGGATTCATACTTCTTTGGTTGCTCCAAATACACACGTGGTTCGCGAATTCCATAATTTTCCACAATAACAGTATCGCGAACAACAATAGTATCGTAGAACTTTTGTAATTCACGTTTTCGGTAAATTGGAAATCCAACTTGTGCACCAAGTTTAAAAGATAATAACTTCCAGCTTACATCGGAAATATTATACAATGGATAGGAAAATTGAAACACGGGTGAAATTTGCATTCGATTACTTAATAAAAAGTCATAGCCAACCGAAAGGTTTGGTCTTAAATAAAGTCTCTTAGCGTTTGGAATATCAATATCGTTGAATTCGTTCCGAACATTGCTTCCATTCAAGAATACTACCTCCGAAGGCTCGGTTATCTGTTCCTTTTGATTAACTTTAGTTGTTAATAAGTATGAAAAATCGAAACCCGCACCAACCCAAAAATTTGGGTAAAAAATATAAGCAAAAGTGGGCGAAAAATATACAGCATTAATGTTGGATTCAAGTATATGGTCAACATAAACAGGTCGGATTTCGAGCCGAGTAGGGTCGGTTGTGTAACGAACTGCTGTGTTGCCTATGAATTCATTAACTTGAAATTTTGCCCCTTCGCGAGCAAAACCCAAGTTGAAGTTAATAAAGTAATCCTTTGCAAAATCTTTGCGAAATGCAAGCGAAACGAAAAAATTTGGCTGGGAAGCCCATTCAAAGCTGGGACAGCAGTTAGGTATATTTGCTAACTTATTGAAATTAGCTTTGTGAATTACATAATTAACACCTCCAGCGACACCAACTCTATAAATTAGATTCGTATCCACATTTGCAAAGGCAATCGTAAAAAACAATGATGCTGTAAAAGTTATAAGCACTCTCATCTTATTATTGGAATTGTTATTAAACCTTCGGTTAACTCAATTTTTAAGAAATAAACTCCTTGCGCAAGCCAAGCAGGAATAGAAATTTTAACTTCATCAAACCATTTCTCAGTTTCGTATTGATTAGTTACAATCGTCTGGCCTAAAGTATTAATTAATGAAATTCTCAGCAGACCATTAATCGAGTGGGAAAATCTAATACTAATGAAATCATCGTATGTTGAAATTAACAAGTTAGTTTGCGACAATTTCAGTAATCGTTCGCCACCTTCGGTGCAAACAATGGTTCGTATCGAACCATTTTCAAAATTGACCGAGTCTTGCACCCAGCTTTTTGCACAGAAAGAATAATTCATTATCTTTTCCAATTGGACGACCACAAGGCTCGAATCGCCAAGTAAGGGAATTCCTCTGAGCTCCGTAAGAACACGTTGGTTCGAATTTTCGATTCTGACAGTATCGAATAACAATGTCAGAATTCTCTTTTCACCTTGAATCAAATCCGAAACGACTTTGCCATTTGTTGCAGAGATGAAGTGAAAAATATTCCAACGGAAACTAACTGAAACCGCAACCGAATCAATGTGGGCAGGATAAACAAGTGAATCGCCCGATGCAACAACTGGTTGAATTAATATTGGAATCGAAGCAGAGTTCTGCTTGGGATTAAACACCAAATCCGGAACCCTAACGAAATAGTTTACATCTTTGTACCCAAAGCCCTTAACTAACAAGGCGATTGTATCGTAGCATTGCCGACCCGCTACATCGAAAATCAAAGCAACCTTAATTGTGTCGGTTTGCATCCCTAAATCCTTTGGAACATATTGGATGAGGACAAAAGCTCTATCGTTTGCCATAACTACTTGCGGTGCGGTTGGTGTAATAACTTGGAATGAATTATTACTCGAAGAAATACTTTCGATTCGGGCAAACTTGTTGTCATTATTCTTGATTACAATCGCTGAATCCCTTGATTGATAGACCAAGCCAAGACAACAAATTCCAAAATCATATTCGCTTGGAACAAAATCGACCTTACGAACACGGCTTGCTGTGACTGGGATTCTAACTTCTCGAGTCGCATTATTGATAAAAGCATAAATAACCAAGGTGGCATTGTAGGACTTCTTTCCCCCACCTGGGTAGAAAATTAGCCGTAATTTCACGGCGGAATCGACAATTATTATAAACCTATGGTCGAGGAAAAAGTAAATGCTGTCAGTACCAACAATCCTTGCCGAATCCAATCGGAATGGAATAGTACCAAGATTAGTAATATCGAATTGAATTGTGTCGATATCGCAAATCCCTACTTCGCCAAAGTCTAATTTATCGGGATAAGCAAAATCGCCACTAACGCCCCTACCACGAACAACAATATATTGTGTGTCGGGACAGGGAATGTAATAAATAATCATCAAAGTGTCGTAAATCCAACCTTCGGTTTTAGGTGCAAATTCCACTTCAAATGAAACTTCAATGTTTGGGATTAAAACAAGAGATGTCGGAATTGCAATAAAGTCACCAGTTTTACCATAAATATTCGAAATTCGCTGTTGTAAAGAGCCTAAATTTGTAAGGCTTACAGAAAGTTTCTTCGAATCACCAATTTGGACGACACCAAAGTCTAATTCCGATGGTACTATTTCGACATTCAAATTCTCTTGGAAAGCTGAAAGATGGATTACTAACCGAGGATTTTGTAAATCTGTGCTTTCGATAATCAATTCCGCTGTTTTCCAACCAGCAGTTGCACCACGAATACCTTCGAACTTTACTACCAGACTATCAATAGCACCTGGGGGTATATTAAACGAAGGCAAATTCGATATAGAAAAATGCGGGGGAACATTCGATTCCTCTATGTAAACTCTGTTAATTTTTAACGTTGTCTGTCCACGGTTTTCTATGTATATCGTTGTATCTTTCGATTTGCAATATGGGAAGACACCCATATAAACAGAATCTACATTTGTAACAATCTTTCCGTAAGTACCAATTCCAAACAATCTTATTTCTAAATCAACATCGCAAATGTTGGGCAAATTGCCTCTCCCCGTTGCTTTTACAACATTTTCGAATTGTCCATCTTGTTGCGGCTTGAAAGTAAAGTAAAGTTTTAAGGTATCTCCTTTTCGCAAATAAGTTGGAAGTTCGGGATTGCTACCGATGAAACCAAAAGGCGGTAAAAAAATATCAATCTGCTCGATGTAAACAGTTGCATCACCATTGTTCGTAACGAAAACTACAATCGTATCTTCATCGCCTATTGGCACCATCCCAAAATTTCCTCCAACAACCAATAAATTTGGTTGAATCGCTCTTCCTTCAACATACAAAGTATCTATATAATCGCACAAATCAAACAAATACACAATTCGTGACCTAAAAATTCCTACGCTATCGGAACGGAATAAAACATAGTTAAAAGTTGTGTCATCAACTTGCAACTGGGTTTTGTTCGAAAAGTAAAAAACAAAAACATTAGAACCAGAAGTAGATTTCTGCAAAATCTTTGCCGAAAAATTACTGCTATTTTTAACAAAAAACTCCTTTCTTATCTCATTGCCAACGCATACATCTCCTAAATTTAAAGTGTCTATCTTTTTAGATTTGTCGTCGTAAAAAGCAAAATCAACCCTTGTGTTGAAATACTTGATAAATAGTTTTTTCTTATAGTAAGGACAATCCGTGGGATAATAAATGATTGAATCTATGTTCCAGCCATATTTCGAACCAAGATTATTAATCTTTAAATTAATGGTAGTTTCTTCGCCTGTTTGAAATAATTTTCCGTTAGGGGCTAAATCATACTTATTAGCTTCGAATTCAAATGAAATTTCTGCTGGAAAATTACTCGAATTTTTTAATATTAAATTTGTATCGCTTGTAAAATCGAGGCAATAAACACCTAAATTAATTGTATCCAGCTCGAGTTTATTGATACTATAGGCTTGGAAAGAATAATCTTCTAATTCAACTTTAACTTCGACCAACCAAGGATTAAAATCCGAAAATTGGTCATTGTGGGGAATAATCAATGTATCGATTACAATCGTTGGGGTGTTAGTTTCAACAACGAATTTGAATTTCACCCAAACAGTATCATCGGGCAACAAAGAAAAAACACTTGTTGGTTGAACAAGTCGAAAACCATTGCCGTTACGAAATTGTGCATTGTCGAAATACAAAAGCAAAGGTGCAGTCCCAATGTTTGTAATTGGCACTGAATCGGTAATTTCATTTCCTGGGCATCTTCTTATTTTCAATTGAATAAACCGTGAACCTGCAATTTCCGGAAACTTTGGCTTATACAAAATATTCATTGCGGACTGAGAATAGACATATCGCGGAACGTATGCGAAGCTGTCGACAATTGAACTACCCAAATCTTCTATTGCACAAAGAAAATAAAGCGAATCTTTACCTATTAAAGTTATTTCCTTCTGCCATTGTATTGTTCCACGTAAGCCCGACATTGTTTCTAAAATAGTCCAATTACCGCTTTCGGGTTTCAAGAATAGAATAACACTATCCGTCGAGGAAGATTTACTTCCGCGAAGAACAAATTTTTTGATTACATAGCTCGATGTATCGGTTGTTAAGCCCCGATAAGGCTCGGGATTAGAATGCGAAAAAGTAACATTACTTAAAACTGGTGCATCTACGCGGATATATCCAACCCCACCACCATTTCCACCACGAGCCGAAAGATTAAGGAAACTGGCAGATAATTTTGTAAAGACACCGACAGAACCACCCGACCCTCCACCACCAGCCCCGTAGCTACTTTGCCCACCATTACGTCCGTCGGCAGAGATTGAGAGATTTTCGACACTTTTAGCAAAAATTCTAATTGCACCACCGCCACCGCCACCAGAGCCTGCACAAACATTAAGTCCGTTCGGGTTGCCACTCGCCCCACCACTTCCCCCTGCAATCGGAACAATCATCCTATTTCCGTGCACTTTTCCGCCATTTCGATAATTCGAAGGTTCGTTTGCCCCAGATGTTGCAAAGCCTCCAGAACCACCCATTCGGTTATTTATTGAACCGGTTCCCCCACCATAACCGCCTAGATAGTTCCAATCGCTTTGATTGCCAGAGCCAATGCCCGACTTACCAAATGGGTGACCTGTGCCACCACCGGAAGCTTCCCAAGCATAAGGGATTGCAGGTGGAAGAATTCCATTTGTACTTTTACCCGAATCGCCAGTACCAGTTGATAGACTTTTGTAGGAGCCACCTCCCATTAAATTGTTTGTGCCACCACGACCTCCACTAACAAAACCACGCCCCCCGTCTTCACCAGGGTTTCCTGTTAGATAATCACAAAAGCGACCACCACCACCGCCGCCACCGGGTCCTCCGTTTTGAATGGCACCTTCGCCAGCATCCACACTTATTTTAGTTGAAATACCAACCCCCGTGATTTTTTCCAAAACCAAAAGAGTAAAGGGTAAATATGTCCGATTACTTTGTGGAAATGGAACAGAATTATCCAAAAATGCCTTGTATGTGTTCCCCGCTAATGACAAGTTATCCACAATCATTGCTCCACTTGGCGAGCGAATACCTAAAGGATTTGCACCGAAAATTTGATTACTTTGGACAAGATTACCAAAGGAATACGGGCGAACAATATAAAATGTGTCTGAATTTGAAATATTCGAACCAACTTGCACACGAATAGGTATCCGAAATTGATTATCCAAGTATCTCCAATCCGATGTATTAGGAGTATTTACCGTAGGCTTGACAAAAAAATATGTCGAAATCATTCTTCCGGACCAAGATACATAAATTGGACCAACAACTATCTTTGCTGTATCTTCGGGTCTATCGAAGACAATCCTTACATTCCCATTATTGTCTGGATAAAACTGGTCATCACCAAAATTTCCAAAAGCATCGTGTGGTCCAATTATTTCGACATAAACACCGAAATTCGGAGTACCAATATCTGGAATTATGTACGAAATTTTTGGTGTTTGCGAAAAGCAAGCAAAGTATATTAAAAAAAACATTAAGCATATTGAACTTATTTTCCGAAAAAAAACAACTTTATTCATTATGCCTTACCAAAAAATCATTCCCAAACTTTTCAAATATAATAAATTATTATCTATAAGATTAAAAGATATTAAAATTGTCTGATTGCATTTATTATCGCCTCGTGGTCGATTCCATTCATACATCGAAAGTGTGTCTTGGGGCATCTACTTCGACCAAAATGAGTACAGGGTCTACAATTTAAATCATTGTTTTCAATTATTTTATAAGGAACACGAAAAGGAACAAAACCGAATTCAGGCACAGTCGAACCGTAAATCACAACAACTTTTACCTTTCTTGCAGAAGCAATATGGACAATTGACGAATCCACAGAAACAACCAAATCCGATGAATCGACAACTCTTGTGGCTTCTAACAAATCGGTTTCCCCGCAAATATTTACAATTCTTTTGCTAATCTCAAGCTTTTTGCATTTTAAAGCATCATCCTTGCTCCCAAGCAAGACTACTTCGTAGTCAGTTTCATCGAGTAGCTCTTTCAGGAGTTTCGATGCAATTTCAAGTGTTAAACTTTTAGTTTCGTGCTTTGCAAAAGGCGAAAAAATTATCCTTTTGCAAAGATTAGAATCACTTTTCTTCGTAAATGGAGGGTAAAATTCTCTTTCTTCGGGCAACCATAACTCCAATCCTAATCCGTCGTCAATTTCACAAAGTTCTGGCATAGTGTTTTTGTACAGAATGGGTATAGGTTGAAATTCCCTTCGCCTTTTTTTAAACCAAACAAGTGATAATTTGTAAAGCCTTCGTTTATCGAAGCGATAAATTGCACTTCCTTTCCCAAGGGTATACACCCTACTTCTCAAATTATTATGCAAATCAATTATAATGTCGTAATGATTTGGATTATGAATGGAAAGAGTTTCGAAAATATGCGATATGAATGGTTTGCTTTTGTCATAAGTTAATACATTGTTAATTCTCGGATTGTATTGAACCAACGAGGCAAAATCTTTTGCAACAAGAAAATCAATTTGTGCATCGGGAAATTTATTTCGAAGTAACCTAACAGCAAAAGAGGTTAATATCACGTCTCCAATTGATGACAAACGAATAACCAAAATTTTCATATCGAAGCAATTAATTTTGTTATATTTGTTTTTGTCAAAAATCAAACTACGAAAATGAATTTAATAATTGAGCATTTGAACGGTTTCACAATTGTTAGAGTCAAGTCAAATAAAATTAATTCCGAAAATAGCCCCACTTTAAAAGCAAAACTTCTGATTGAATCTCAGCCCGGAATCAAAGCTTTAATAATTGATTTAACAGAAGTAGAATCTGTCGATAGCTCTGGATTTAGTGCTTTCCTTCTTGCAAACAGGCAACTACAACCACTAAACATCCCCGTTGCAATCGTTGGCGTGCAAAACCATATTTTTAGATTATTCAAACTTTTGAGAATCAACGAATTGTTTCACTTTTTTCCAACTACAGCCGACGCAGTAGCAAATTTGACAAAAGATTAAGTAAGCTCGCCATCTCTTTCAGGATATGGGGGAAGTGGAAGTGTTCCAGGAATCCCCATCAGAGGGAAATCTTTTCGCAAGGGGTAATATGGTTCACCTGTTTCGGGGTTCATAAAATCCTCGGGCATATAAAATCGGCGTAAATCAGGATGCCCTTCGAATATAATTCCATACATATCGTAGGTTTCCCGTTCATACCAATTCGCACTTTCCCAAACTCCGACTATCGTTGGACACCGAGGGGAGTTATTGTCGGGAATTGGAACATTAACTCGAAGCCGAGCTTTGTTCTTCAAAGAATACAGAAAATAGACTACCTCGAAACGGTTCGGCTTTTTGTCCAGCCAATCAATTGCTGTTACATCAATTAGCATATCGAATTTGGTTTCGGGATTGTCTCGCAATTCGAGCATCAAGTTGACCAAATTATCGATAGGCACTACAAGGGTATATTGCCCACGAAACTCAACAATTTCATATCGTGGCGAAATCGCTTTTGCAATATTTTCTACAACTTGAAGTAAGTTCTTATCCATATTTTCCAAAAAAAACAAAATTAATATTTTTTAGTAAAATGGAATTTTCAAATTATGGCAAAAATTGAGAAAGAAAAAGAAAGAAATTTTCGAAAGCATTTGGAATAATTAAGCCAGTTATAATCAAGCCCGAAATTGCACCCCAAAAATGTGCATCGTGATTTATGTTGGAATTTGGGTTTTTCGAGGCAATGTAACAATAAAGAAGGTAAAGCATTGCAAAAATTGGTGCAGGTATTGCAATCGGAACAAAAAACACATATAACCTCGAAAATGGAAATAACAAAATATAACTAAATACTATTCCCGAAATTGCCCCCGAAGCACCCAGACTATAATAATTTGGATCATCTTTGTATTTGATTATCGAAGGAAGAGAAGAAATCAGCGATGAAACAAGGAAAACAATCAGAAACCTTGCCGAACCAATTACTATTTCCAATTGAGGTGAAAAAAAATAAAATGTCAGTGCATTAAACAACAAATGAACATAATCGCTGTGGATAAACAGATGTGTAAAAACCAAATAATACTTCCGATGATACAATACCCTGTATGGATTCAAAGCAAATCGATATTTCGAATTTGGTGCCACACTAATTGAATAAAACCCCGTTGCAAGAAAAAGCAGAAAAATTCCCATCGAAAGTTTTGCATCAAAAATTTCCATTGCTCACCACGTTAAAATACAATTTAATTTTTTTACAAAATTGACGATAATATTTTTGAGTTAAGTTATATTTTATGGAAATAAATTTAAATTTCGAAGCAAAGTATTACGAAAGCAAAACATTAACAAAATTAACCAATAATTGCAATAATGCTTCTTTGGAAACGAATGATTCAAAAATTTTCAATTATTTGGATAATCTACTCGACCTTGGCGACCCAAAATCTTTCAATTGGTTAAAGTTAAACAAAAATGAAATCGAAAAGTTTGGCAAAATTCTTTCGAAACTTGTAAGAAATGGCATCATAGGTTACCGATATTACGAAATCAACGGACAATTGGAACGCCACTTCATCGAATACGAAATGGCAAACCCAAGATTTGCAAACGCTAAAATTAAATACATTGACAAAAAGCAATATTCAATCGATTTCCTCGTTTAATTCTTTCTTTAAAAAATTCAAGAAAGTTGAAAGGTTTTCTTGCAATTACCTACAAGGATTTATTAATTGAATTCAAAAATCGGTATTCAATTACCTCATCTTTGCTTTTTACACTTGTATCCGTAACAATTGTCAATTTTGGTGTTTATCAATTCCGAATTTCGAACGAAATTTACATAGGTCTGATTTGGATAATTATGTTTTTTGCCTGTACAACGGGGATTTCCCGCTCTTTTATTAGCGAAGAAGAGAAAGGCACATCTTTGCTTCTGCGTTTAGTAACCACACCCAACAATGTTTTTTTTGGAAAATTACTATTCAATATCCTTTTCACCGTTTTAATTAACTTAACAACTCTGGCTTTGTTCCTTGTTTTTTTCGATTTAATCAAAATTGGCTCTTTTTTCCTATTTTTTCTAACACTCTTAACTGGCGGAATTGGTTTTGCTTCGGCGACAACTATAATTGGAGCAATTGTTTCACGGGCAAACGCAAAAGGTGCTTTGTTGCCCGCTCTTGCTTTTCCAATTTTGATCCCAATCCTGATGATTGGCATCGATGCATCGAATTTAGCAGTCAAGGGCATCGAAACGATTTCAATTCTACAAAACAATCTCTTTATCTTCGCTTATTCGGGTTTAATTGTTACTCTTTCAGTAATTTTATTTGAATTTGTTTGGAATGAATAAATCTAATTATCACATTTAAATTTATTTTTGCAATTTTTGTAAGGAAATCAATATGAGAAAGTGGCGAATTGAAGATTCAATGGAATTATATAACATCGGCGGTTGGGGTCAAAATTACTTTAGCATTAATGAAAAAGGGAATATTGTAGTGACTCCATCTCGTAACGGAGTGCAAATAGATTTGAAAGAGCTTATCGATGAGCTTATTCTTCGCGATGTCTCTTTGCCAGTTTTGTTGAGGTTTCCCGACATCTTAGACGATAGAATCGAAACTTTGACTCGATGTTTCGAGGAAGCATCGAAAGAATACGGATTCGAAGGAAAGTACTACAATGTTTATCCAATTAAAGTCAATCAAGTTCGACCTGTTGTCGAAGAAATTATGCGTTATGGTAAAAAATACAACATTGGACTAGAAGCTGGGTCGAAGCCCGAACTTCACGTTGTCCTTGCAGTAGCGAACTCACCCGAAACACTCATTATTTGCAATGGTTACAAAGACGAAAGTTTCATCGAGCTTGCTCTTTTGGCTCAGAAAATGGGTCGAAAAATCTTTATCGTAATTGAAAAACTTTCGGAGTTGAAATTAATTATTTCAATTGCTAAAAGGCTTAAAATAAAACCAAATCTTGGCATCAGAATCAAACTGTCCACCCAAGGCAGTGGAAAATGGGAAGATTCCGGTGGCGACAAAAGCAAGTTTGGCTTAAATGCAAGCGAACTAATCGAAGCATTGGAAATACTTTCGGCAAACAAATTACTCGACTATTTGAAATTGATTCACTTCCATATTGGAAGCCAAATCACAAACATCAGAATGATTAAGAATGCCCTACGAGAATGCTCCCAATTCTATGTTCAAGTCAAAAAAATGGGTGCTGCCGTCGAATTTGTCGACATCGGAGGAGGTTTGGGAGTAGATTACGACGGAACACGTTCTTTTAGCCCAAGTAGCATAAATTACACAATTAAAGAATACGTCGATGATGCTGTATATATGCTCAAAGAAGCAAGCGATAAAAACAACCTCCCGCATCCAAATGTTATTACTGAATCTGGCCGCTCGTTGACTGCACATCATTCAATTTTGGTTTTCGATGTCTTGGAAACTACTTCTATCCCTCGTTGGGACTACGACAATGATGTCATCGAAGAATCTGACCACGAAAATGTAAAAGAACTTTTCAACCTTTTGGAAAAACTCAATTCTACTAACCTTTTAGAAACTTGGCACGATGCACAACAAATACGCGAAGATTCCCTCGATTTGTTTAGCTTGGGGCTGTTGGATTTGCCAACGCGAGCCAAAGTCGAAAAACTTTTCTGGGAATTAGCCTACGAAGTTTACCAAATTGCTTCGGAAATGAAACATATGCCCGAGGAGTTGCGCGCACTTTCTCGGATGCTTGCAGATAAATATTTCTGCAATTTTTCACTCTTTCAATCATTGCCCGATTCGTGGGCAATTGACCAAGTATTCCCAATTGTTCCAATACATCGTTTAAATGAAAAACCCACCCGCTTTGCAACTTTGCACGATATTACTTGCGATTCGGATGGCAAAATCGAAAACTTTATTGGATTGAAAAATTACTCTCATTATCTTCCAGTGCACGAATTCCATCCAAATGAACCATACTACATTGGTGTATTTCTTGTAGGTGCCTATCAAGAAATACTTGGCGATTTACACAATCTTTTCGGCGATACAAATGCTGTCCATATCCTTGTCGATGGCGACAGTTACAAAATCGTACAAATAATCGATGGAGAAACTGTTGCCGAAGTTTTAGATTATGTTCAATACGATGCTAAACGTTTAGTACGGACAATCGAAACTTGGGTTACTCAGTCCGTAAAGGAAGGTAAAATCTCTCCCCAAGAAGGAAAAGAATTCCTTTCGAATTATCGCTCTGGTCTATATGGTTACACTTATTTGGAGTAATTTTTATGGGAAATCACACCCCTTCTCGGGATGAAGCATTCGAGCTTCTAACTAAATATAACAAAGAAGAGTCTCACATTAAACACGCTATTGCTGTCGAAGGCGTAATGCGCTACATTGCACGAAAATTGGGGGAAGACGAAGAAAAATGGGGAATTATTGGTTTGGTGCACGACCTCGATTATGAACAATTCCCTGAACAACATTGCCAAATTACAAAAACGATTCTGGAAGAGGCAGGTTGGAACGAAGAATACATTCGGGCAATACTTTCTCACGGCTGGGGAACTTGTACCGATGTCGAACCACAAAGTTTGCTCGAAAAATATCTCTTTGCAATAGATGAATTGACGGGATTGATTATTGCCGTTGCTCTGGTTAGACCGTCGAAATCTTTGGCAGATTTGGAGGTAAAATCGGTAAAAAAGAAATGGAAAGAGAAATCTTTCGCCGCTGGTGCAAACCGCGAAATCATTCAAAAAGGTGCCGATATGCTGGGCATTTCGCTCGATGAATTAATTCAAATCACTATCGAAGGCTTGCGTACTGTTGCAAAAGAATTAGGGCTATAATACTATGATTGTGGCAAAATTTGGCGGCACCTCGGTTCAAAACTCCCAAGCAATCAATCAAGTCTATAATATCGTTCGTTCTTATAATTCCAAAGTTTTCGTTGTTGTTTCTGCTTTTGCGGGTATCACTAATGCTCTTGTAAAATTAATCGACTTTATCAACGAAAAAAGTATTCCACAAATTAATAATTTAACAGAAAATATATTTCTTCGACATCGAAACACTGCCCGAGAACTCGGTGTCGAAAAAGATTATATAAAATTTCTTTCAGAACAAAAGAATCAGTTCGAAACCATTGTTTCTGCTTTAATTGCAATTGGAGAAACCACTTCCCGTTCCGCTGATTTAATTCTTTCCTTCGGTGAATTGCTTTCTTCGAAATTAGTTTACTTATATTTTCTCAAAAAAGGTTTGGACGTTAAATACTTCGACCCAAGGGAATTGATTAAAACCGACTCGAATTTCACAGCTGCTGAAATCGATTTCAACTTAACACAAAAAAATTTTGACCAAATTTTTGCTAACGAAAGTCACCAATTTTTCGTTACGGGCGGTTTTGTAGGTTCCGATAAATTCGGTAATACCACAACATTAAGTCGGGGTGGTTCGGATTATTCTGCTTCGGCAATTGCCTCGGTTGTAAATGCCGATGAACTTCACATTTGGACAGATGTTTCGGGAATTATGACTGCCGACCCAAAAATTATCCAAAATGCCCAAGTCATCCCCGAACTTTCTTACATAGAAGCTGCCGAACTTGCATATTTCGGGGCAAAAGTTTTGCACCCAAAGACCATCTATCCCGCAATCAAAAAAAATATTCCTGTCAAAGTTCTTAATACATTCGAACCCAACGAAAAAGGAACTTTAATACTTCCAAAAGCTAAAAGCAAAAAAATAGTAAAGGCTATTACAACTCGGTCGAACAACGTCATTGTTACGATCAAATCAAATCATATGCTCGGTGCCTATGGTTTTCTAGCTAAAGTTTTCGAAGTCTTCAAAAAATTCAAAACTCCTGTCGATTTGGTTTCAACATCGGAAGTAAGCATCTCGTTAACAATTGATAACTATGAACATTTAAAGGAAATTTGTAACGAATTGAAAAGTTTCTCGACCATTAAAATTGAACGAAATCAGACTATTATATCAGTTATTGGCGAAGGCTTAAAAGATTCGACTTCGGTTCTCTATCGAATTTTCAACGCTCTCGGTAACATTAAGGTCAAAATGATAAGTATGGGGTCTTCGGATGTAAATTTTAGTTTCGTTGTAAATAGCAAAGATGCTATCGAAGCAACAAAATCAATTCATAAAGAGTTTTTCGAAAAAACAAATGAGTAATTTGAAATGAAAACTTTAATCAATTTTTCGGAAATAGCCGAAAAATTCGGCACTCCAACTTATGTTTACGATAAATTAAAAATTGAACAAAATTTTCGAAAACTATACGATAGTTTTTCCAAATATTTCAAAAATTTTTCGATTCATTATTCTGTTAAAGCAAATTCTAATCCGCATATTTTAAAGATTTTTAAATCATTAGGTTCGAAAGCAGATGTTTCGTCGCCAATTGAATTGAAATTGGCTTTGCTTTCGGGATTTCAACCAAATGAGATTATGTATACGGGAAATTACGAAAGCAACGACGATTTCGCAGAAATCTCGAAATATCAAATAAGAATAAATTTTGATGACATCGACTCATTCAAACGATTTTTGAATTTTACCAAACCCGATATTGTTTCCTTCCGTGTCAATCCCGGAATTGGAAAAGGTGGATTCGAAGGAATTACCACAGGTGGAACAGATGCTAAATTTGGCGTCCCCTACGAGCTTATTCCCGAAGCCTACTGTTTCGCTAAAAGTCTGGGCTTCGAACAATTCGGTGTTCACATTATGACTGGTTCGAATATCTTAGAACCTTTTTATTTTGCAGAAATACTCGAAAAATTATTTAAAATTATAGGTAAAACGTTCCAAAAGCTTAAAATAAAACTCGTTTACATCGATATTGGCGGTGGTTTTGGTATTCCCTACACCGACGATGAAAAAGAGTTAGACATTTCGTACACTTCCCAACTGATTTCCGAGGTCTTCTACGAAAATCTTGCCAAATATGAGCTTGGAGAGCCCGAATTGATTATCGAACCTGGCAGATATTTGATAGCAAATGCTGGCTATTTAGTTTCGAAAATCACAAACATTAAAAATGGTTACAAAAAATTCGTTGGTATCGATGCAGGAATGAACACATTGATTCGACCTGCTCTATATGGTGCAAAACATAAAATTTTCGTTTATGGAAAAAGCGAACCAACCCAAATTGTCAACGTTTGCGGTCAAATTTGCGAAAATTCGGACATACTTGCTTTTAACGTTCCATTCCCTAATGTTAAAATAGGAGACATTGTTGTGGTGTGCGATGCAGGTGCATACGGATTTTCAATGTCTTCGAACTACAACGGGCGACCCAGACCCGCAGAAATATTAGCAAACAATAGTCAATTCACATTAATTCGCCGAAGAGAAACAATTGAAGACATTTTGGCAACAATTGTTGCTTCGGAAAAACAATAACAAATTGAATTAGTTCAAATTTTCCTGCAATTCTGATTGAAATCGTTTTAATTCAAAGCAGTTTGAAATTGCTCAACAAAGGTTGGGAGTATTTAATTAATTATTTTGGCAATGATTAGTCAATCCTGTCCTTCAAGAATAAAACTTGCTGCGCTGACTAATTTTTCTTTCACTTCGTCCAAACTTTCGCCATAAAAACGGCAGCCAGCTGCATTCAAATGACCACCACCACCAAACTTCAAAGCGATCTCCCGAGCTGAATAATTGCCTTTCGAACGGATTGAAACCCGTATCTCTTTCCTTTCAACAATTTCCATCACAAGCATACTAACACAGACGCCCTCGATTGATAATATTGATTCGACAAAGCCTTCCGTATCCTCTTCTTTTGTATTTGTCAAGATAAAATCATCATTGCGGATTGGCATCAAAGCAAGTTTGCCATTGTAATACGATTCCAAATTAAAGAAGCCCAAACCCATCAACCTTGCCGAATTAAATGGGATTTTGTTGTAAACTTCGTTATACAAACGCACAGGGTCGACACCATAATCTATCAAATCTGCAACAATTCGATGAACATCCCCGTCGGTTCTTTCAAAACGGAAGTTGCCAGTATCGGTCATTATTGCAACATAAAGATTTTCGCAAATATCCAAAGACCACTGCATCTGTTCGTCTTTTTTCAAAAGTTTGAAAAGAATTTCTCCGGTTGAACTTGCAGTTGTATCGATCAAATAATAATCGGCGAAATCCTTTGGTTCTAAATGATGGTCTATGACAATCTTGGTGGCATTGCTTTGCAAAACATAATCGCCAACTTTCTGAACCCGAGAAATATCATTCAAATCCAAAACAACAATGCAATCGAACCCAGAATGATTTGTTAATATCTCATTTAAATCGGTTGTAATATTGTCTATTCCAATCAAAAATCGTAAATTAGTAGGGATTGGACTTTGAAGGACAAAAATTGGGTCTTTACCTTTTTGTTTTAAATAACTATACATTGCAAGCGATGAACCAATTGCATCGCCATCAGGGTTATTGTGTGTTACAATCAAAACGTTTTGACAATTCCCCAGTTTCTCAATTATCTGTTGCGATGATTGTTCAAAATCGGGTACTTTTATTAACTTGCCTAATGTGTTCGTTTGTTGGTTATAATAGGTCATTTTTTTTTGCAAAAATTTAAATTCTTTTGACGATAAGAGAATATGTTAATTTTAAATAAAAGGTGTTTTATGAAGCAAAATCTTTTCTTTTTCACAATTATTCTCCTTTTGTTTTCAGCTTACTCATTCGCTCAGGAAATTTTTAATGTCGAGCTTCCTAAACAATCGTTTAGATTAGGGGAAGCTTTTAAGGCTAAAATTATCCCAACACAAAAATTCAATGCAGATAACTGGTTCAAAATAGAACTTTCCGACCGATACGGCAACTTCTCCAATCCAACCTTACTTGGTGAAATCAAAGAACGCGATACAGCATTTATCCAATGTTCAATACCAAACAACATAGAACTGGATAAAAACTACAAGATTCGTGCAATTTCAACCTCTCCGCAAAAGTTTTATTATCTCCCTGCAAATATCTTGCTCTACGTTGGAAGGAAATATTACGTTTCGACCGATGGCGACGATAACAACACAGGCGAAAACACTTCGCCCTTCAAGACAATACAACACGCAATCGACCTATGCTGGTATTACGATACGGTGCTTGTGTTGCCAGGCACATACTACGAAAATATTGTTCTAAAAGGAATTGATATTGCCCTCATTGGTGCCGAAGGTCCACAAAAAACAATTATTGATGGCAGAGCTAATGGAAATCCTGCCTTACTCATCGAAAATTCCGAAACCGAAGCAACTATCATCGATGGATTCACTATCCGCAATGGCAGAACCTACGATATGGAAATTGGTGCAGGCATCACAATCCGTTACTTTTCGACAACCCCAAGACTTAGAAATTTAATTATCACAAAAAATGAGGCTTCTGCTTATGGTGGTGGCATATATGTTTTTGGTAGCAAAAAAATTGAAATTAAAAACTGCCTGATAAGAGAAAATAAAGCACGATACTTCGGTGCTGGAATCTATTCAAACGATGCGACCTTAGATTTGGAAAATTGCATAATCGCCGATAACAATCCAGGTGGCATCTTTATTTACAGGAATTATGCAAACTTTACAAACTGTCTAATTTACAATAACACAAGCACCGAAGTTTCGATTTATTCCGACAAAGGTATTCAACTAAAACCAAAATTGATTCATACTACAATTGCCTCTACTCCAAACAATCTTGCATTGTACTTAGACGGCAGATTCATTGCCGAAATTTACAATTCAATCATTTTTGGCAAAGATTCAACAATTAGCTTGGTTGGCGATGCTTACGATACACTTAAAATTGCTCACAGCATTGTGTACAATTACCCCAAAGGCTTTCGCAACACAAAGGTCATTGTGCTTCTAGGTAAGCAAGTTCTATCCGACGACCCATTGTTCATAAGCCCCCAAAATGGCAATTTTAATTTAGATTCTTGTAGTCCAGCATTGGGTTTGGCAAACAAAATCTTTTCGCCCTCCTACGACCTTTTTGCTTTTCCACGCCCAATTGACCCAAACGACGAGGAAAACCCCGATATGGGTGCAATCGAAAGCTCTTACAACCAACGCCAGAACATCGTAAATATCATCAATATTCCCAAAACAATGTTCTGTAAAGATGAAACTTTTAAAGTAGATTATTCCGTAACGGGATGCCCATTTTTCATTGGAAACGAATTCATCGTTGAACTTTCTAACGAAAATGGAGACTTTCTCTCTGGTAAGGAAATTGGTAAAGTAAGCTCGACTTCTTCTGGTTCAATAAATTGTACTATACCTGCAAATGCAAAAGCGGGCAAAAATTACAAGATTCGAATCCGTGGCACTAACCTACCCTACCGCTCAAAACCATTCGGGCAATCAATCCAAATCTACGACAACCCCAAAGCACTAATTTTTGGCGATACAAATGTTTGCTCTCGTCGTCCAATTGAATACTGGACTGACTCATCAGAAATAATTACAAACAAATGGAGTATCCGCAACGGAATTTCTTATAATTTACTAAACGAAAATAAAATTGTTGTAACCTGGTTGGATAGTGCAAGCGGCACGATTAAATTAACTCAAACTAACGTTGCTGGCTGTAAAGACTCAACTGCAATTAAAGTAACTATACGAGCAACACCCGATAAACCAACAATTCAGCTGCTAAGCGATGGCTACCTTGTTTCCAATTACCCAAATGGTAACCAATGGTATCGCAATGGTAACCCAATCCCAGGTGCAACGGGTAGAATGTATCTTCCACAAGTCAACGGATACTACTCCGTAAAAGTCAAAACTCCCGACGGTTGTGAATCGGATATGTCCGACAGCGTATTTATTCTAATTCATTCTGTGGAAGAACGAAACAAATCAAATTTCTATTCCCTACTGCCACAATCAACAAATGTGTGGTCAATAAATTACCGAGGAGTTAGCCCATTTAAAGTAGAAATTGTAAACGAATTAGGTATTCCTCTTATGGCGAAAACATTCGAATCTATTGCCTCTTCATATCAAATCAATCTTAATAACTTCCCTGCTGGAGTTTATTTTGTAATAATTTCGAACCTTGAAACTATTTCTGTCCAAAAAATATTAGTATACTAGAATGCGGAAGTTATTGCACCAAGAAATCTTAGAAGAAAGATTAACAATTGAAGAAGCTAAAACAATCGAACGGCATCCTATAACAATTCTCCTTCATAACATACGAAGCCTTTACAATGTTGGTTCGATTTTTAGAACTTGCGATGCAGCACGAACAAAAGAACTTGTACTTTGTGGTTTTACTCCACATCCACCTCGGGCGGAAATCGAAAAAACCGCACTTGGTGCAACTGAAACTGTACCCTGGCGTTACTTTTCCAATACATCCAAAGCAATCGAAACCCTGCGTAACGAAGGAAATAAAATCTTCGCCTTAGAAATTACAGATAAAAAAAGGCGCTACGATTCATTGCGATTCGATGAATTTCCATTAGTTGTGGTTTTAGGCAATGAATTGGTTGGCGTCGAAAATCCAATTCTTCAAATGTGCGACGATGCAATCGAAATTCCTATGTTTGGCGTTAAGCATTCATTAAATGTTGCAGTCGCATGTGGTATTGTGCTTTTCGAGGCTGTGAAAACTTTTCGTAAGGCAAAAATGTTGAGTAAATAAATTTTGGAGTTTAATCGCTTATGTTTATTAACTTCTTTTTTGTAGTATTTATGATCTTAATAATTTCTTTAATTGTTGTATTAGTTTCCCTGTATCTTCGAGCAGAAAGACAAAAGAAGAAAATATCCGAAATCAGTTTAGAACGATATCGCTCATACATTGAACTTTCGACCGAAGCAATATATTGCTTCGAAGGTCCAAAGCCTATGCCAATTAATTTACCAATCGATATCCAAATGAAGCTAATATTTAATTTTGCCAAACTCAGCGAATGTAATAAGGCATTTGCTAACTTCTATGGCTTTGCTTCACCAAAAGAAGCAATTGGAACGCGTATGAAAGAGATTATTCAACAGGACAACCCAACCAAAATCGCCCTGCTCAAAAATTTCATCGAAAATGGCTACAAAACCAAAGGCTTTATTACGGTTGCAAAATATAAAAACGGTGAAGAAATCTATGTTAGAAATACAATCGTAGGTATCGTAAAAGATAATAAACTCTACCGAGCTTGGGGAACGTTCCAAGATGTTACCGACTTAATAAAATTACAAAACAAATACAAAGATATTGCCTCTCGGTACCAGAACCTACTTAACAATGTAAACAGTATTGTTCTGCATTGGAATCTCGATGGTGTAATTTTGTTTATGAATAATTATGGACTAAACTTCTTCGGTTATACTTATGATGAATTGATTGGGAAAAATGTGATTGGTACAATTGTTCCAAAGATGGAATCCGATTCTAAAAGAGATTTGGAACAATTAATGGCAGAAATTTTGAAAGACCCTAAAAAATTCGAATACAACGAAAACGAAAATATAAAAAAGGATGGCACACGCGTTTGGATAGCTTGGAGAAACACACCCATCTTCGACGAAAACAATAAACTCGTAGAAGTTCTTTCTGTCGGAATTGATATGACAAAGCGCTACCTTGCCGAACGAGAAGCTAAAGCCTTGTGGTCATTGTTCCAATCTTTTATTGATATTAGTCCCGACACAATTGCTATGAAAGACACCAAAGGAAGATACATTTTCTGTAACAAAGCCGAAATCGAGTTATTCCACTTGCACGATATCGATTACAAGGGCAAAACAGCTTTTGAAATTGCCGAGCTTAAACCTGAATTTAAAGATACTCTTTTAAATTGTTACAATTCCGAAAGAATTGCTCTGGAAGAAAGAACCCCTCAGCAATTCATAGAAGTCGTTCATCTAGCCGATGGAAGCAAAAAAATCTTTCAAGTAAATAATTACCCATTATTCTATCCCGATGGTTCGTTACAAGGATTAGCAGTCATTGGAAGAGATATCACTACCGAAAAACTCGCTTTCGAAGCTCTTAAGCAAAGCGAGGAGAAATACAAGAAACTAATTGAATCGTTGCCATTACCTACGTTTGTTATCAGCAACAACAGAATCGTATTTTATAACTTTTTGGCAAAAATTCTATTTACCCAGCTTCGAATCCAACCCGAAAGCCCCTCTTTCGATATCTTTTCATTAATCCCCAAAGAAGACTTAGAAAAACTATACCTTGAACTCAATAATGAAGGTGCATTGCTTAACCAGATTGAAACTCAAATCCAAATCGATGGACAACAAAGGCATTTTGTTGTAACTGGTGTCCCTATAATATTCGAAAGCCAAGATTCCTTCCTTGTTGTATTGAACGAGGTTACCGAAATAAAAAAATACAATGAATATTTGGAAAAACTCAGTAAAGAATTAGAAGAAGAAAGGAACAAATTAAAGGAAGTTAACCTTCAACTCGAGCTTGCGAATAAGGAATTGAAGGAATTGAACCTTACAAAGGATAAATTTTTCTCAATTATCGCACACGACTTACGCAATCCCGTCTCGGGATTAAAAAACTTAATCGATGAATTCTATAAATCGTTTGAACTACTCGATAAAAACGAACTAAATAGTTTCTTTCAAGCTCTAACTTTGTCATCGACTAAACTATACGAGTTATTGGAAGAACTTCTAACTTGGGCAAGGACACAAACAGGTAGCCTAAAATTGAACCCAAACCCAATCGATATTTATTTCGTAGCCGAAAGTGTTACTTCTTTGTTTACAAACCTCGTTAACCAAAAAGGTCTAGTCCTTTTGCAAAAGATACCACAAGGAACTTTTGCTTATGCCGATAACTTCTGTGCAAATACCATATTAAGAAACCTTGTTTCGAATGCAATAAAATTTTCATATCCCGGAGGCATCATTAAAATTAGTTCCGAAGATGTATTGATTGATGGTAAACCTTTTGTAAAAGTAGAAGTTTCCGATACTGGGGTTGGAATTCCTTACGAACTTCAAGATAAAATGTTCCAGTTGGACAATCCCATTACTTCCATCGGAACGCAAGGCGAACAAGGTACAGGCTTGGGTTTAATTGTCACAAGAGAATTAGTTAAGCTTTCCAAAGGTAATATTTGGTTCGAAAGCCAACCCAATGTTGGAACAAAATTCTACTTTACATTACCAAAGGAAGCATAGTCTATTCGCAGACAAAGCTCGCAAAAGAAACAATTGAACTCGTCTGAAAATCATCCCAATAGTCTCGGGCAACGAAATGAATTTTTGAAGGGCAAATAACATTCAACAATGCGTAAATTGGAGACAAACCACAAACTTTGTATTTATCCTTGACTTTCGAAATTGCTCCGAAAAATCCTTGCGAGTCGCATTTTTTTATCTTTTCGATTAATTCATAATCGTGCTTATGCACTTCTTCCAAAACATCCCGACCATCGTAAGGGTCTTGGAACTTCCTACCAACGTGACAGAAATCTACCCCTGCAACAAACAAAGGTTTCTTGTATTTTTCGTAGGCAAGTCTTTTCAAATTACCCAGAAACAGACGAATCTTTTCGTTGGCAATTGGGAGTTCATTCGATTGCACAAATTCGTGGAACGAACCCACTAAGATCGGAACTATTTTTATTTCTTTATCGGGGAAAATGTGTTGTAGCCACAAAACCTGAAATTCAATAGAATGCTCGGAATAATGTGCAAGGTCGTCGAAGGTAAGTTCGAAAGAATTATGTTCATTTAATTCATTTATAAAATCTTTATCGGTTGTGGCAACTCCCAAAGGAGTTTCGAAATCCTTCTTGGTAAACATAAAATAATCCGAATTGCCATAATGAGATGTACCAAAAATTATGAATGCATCGTAATCATTGCCAATTAAGTATTTATATGCTTTTCCATAAACCTGATGTGCTGGTTGCCCAATTCGAAAGTCAATATGAGGAACAATAATGGCTCTTGGATTTTTAAGTTCAGGGGCATCATTGCCAAAAGACAACATTACATTTAATTCATTATGAATTTCAACTGGTTCAGTTGAATAAGAAAACCCTGCACAAACACTTTTCCGTACCTTAGAATTTATATACGAAACAATTTCATCTCGAAGTTTGAAAAAATTGGGGGTTTCCAAATATAAAAGGTAGTCGAGCTCGTCGATTAAATTTGAAAGGCTTTCGAGAAATTGCTCTGTTTCACCTTCGTAATTTTGTGCTATAATCTTTTCGAACTGCCCAAGAGTCGTAACTCCATCGAAAAATTGCAAAATAAAATAAAATTCGGCGGGAAAAATCAGTGGTTGTGGCGCAATTTTACTCTGGTCAAAAATTAATAGTTTTTTTTCGCCATTGTTTTCAATTATTTTCATTACAACATCTTGGCGAAACTTTGGTAAAACTCTCGACTTATCCATAAGCTTTTAACTATTTTATTTTAATTTCTTTACCAAAAATAATAAAGTTATCGAAGCAAAAAAATTGGCAATCGAAACGATAGAATACCAAAATTCCTTGCTAAATAAATACGCAAGAAAAAAAAGTAGAGCAATTACGAAATTCAAACCAGCCAAAAGATAAAAGACTTTTAAATTCATATACTCCTTAAAGATTGTTCTAATACCGATTTAGTGTTTGTTCGTTCGTCTCGGTATTTAATAATTATCGGGGAATAAACCGAAAGCCCGTATTCTTCGGCAAAGTCGCCTTTCAATTTTCTGCTGCCCGCAACAACAACCGCATTTTCGGGTACAACCAAAGGAGAATCCGCTGAACCCGAGTATATTGTCTCGTTAACAACATCAAATATTTTGGTCGAAGATGTAAGAATTACACCAGATGCTACAACTGCACCTTTGCGAATTAACACCCCTTCGTAAATTCCACAATTTCCTCCAATGAAGACATCGTCTTCGACAATTACGGGGCGAGCACCAATTGGTTCCAATACCCCACCGATTTGTGAACCAGCACTCAGATGAACATTTCGACCAATTTGGGCACAAGAACCAACCAAGGAATGAGAATCCAACATAGAACCTTCATCGACATAAGCACCTACATTGACAAAAACTGGTGGCATACAAATCACCCCAGGAGCAATGTAACTACCCGAACGAATCGAAGTACCCCCGGGAACAATCCTAATTCTATCTTCCAAAGCAATTGGTTTCAAAGGGAGTGTATCTTTATCCGCAAAGAAAAAAGGTTTGTTTGAATATTCTTTCAAATTCCCATATTTGAACAACAAAAGAATTCCTTCCTTGACCCAAGTATTTACAACCCAATTGCCATCCTCATTTGGCTGAGCAGAGCGAATAATCCCTTTGTTCAACGCATCTAAAAATGATTGAACAAAATCTCCAAAAACCTTAGGATTGAACTTTTCTTTTAATTCTTCGACCGCCTGTTTGAGGTTTTCCATTTGTTTCTTTCTTTATTTCATTTGACTTCGAAATTCCATTTGCAAGAACGAAAGGAAGTGCTTCGAACAAATGCTTAACGGGGATAATGTTTATGTCTTTTTTAACAAATTCATTAACTTCTATCAAATCGGGCTCATTATCCTTTGGAATAATCACAGTGTTTATTCCAGCACGCTTTGCAGCAAGTAGTTTTTCGTTCAACCCACCAATGGGTAGCACATTGCCACGGAGTGTAATTTCGCCTGTCATTGCAACATCGCCTCGGACAGGAATACCCGAAGCGGCAGAAATTAAAGCAACTGCTATTGTAATACCAGCCGAAGGTCCATCTTTTGGAATAGCACCTTCGGGTACGTGAATATGGATTTCTCGGTGCTTGAAGAAATTCTTTGGTACTCTTAGTTCTTGATAGTTAGAACGAATGAATGAAAGTGCAGCTTTTGCAGATTCTTTCATAACATCGCCAAGCTGTCCAGTAAGTGTGAGTTTTTCCGAGCCTGGCATTATAGCAACTTCGATTGGCATTGTATCGCCACCAACACTTGTCCAAGCCAAACCCATTGCAACCCCAACCTTCGGTTGCAAGTCCTCGTGCTTAATCTTGAATCGGGGCACTTTCAAATATTCATCGACTTTCTTTTCGTCAATTACAAATATTTTCCTTCGAATTGATTTCAAAAAACTTGGATTTTCGACCAAGGCAGTTGTTATACCTTCTTCTGAATTATTCTTTTTGTGTTTCGATTCGTGTTCCAAAATCATTTCTTTGATGAATTTACGCATAATTGAACCAAGTTCTCTTTCAAGGTTACGAACACCAGCTTCACGTGTATATTCACGAATGACTTTCTGAATTGCACTATCAGTTATTTCCAAATTTATCTTGTCCAGACCATATTCCGATTTAAGTTTTGGGATAATATAGCCTTTTGCAATTTCTGATTTTTGGGGTTCGAGATAGCTAGAAATTTCAATTATCTCCATTCTATCCAACAGAGGCTCGGGAATAGCATATTTAACATTTGCAGTTGTTATGAAAAGGACATTGGACAAATCGTAATCGATTTCGATGTAATGGTCTTGGAAAGCAACGTTTTGTTCGGGGTCTAAAACTTCGAGCAAAGCAGCCGAAGGGTCACCCCGAAAATCCATCGACATTTTGTCAATTTCATCTAACAAAATTACAGGATTTATTGTGCCAGCCTTCTTCATTGCTTGAATGATTTTTCCTGGCATTGCACCAACGTATGTTCGCCTGTGTCCACGAATTTCGGCTTCGTCTCGGACTCCACCAAGCGAAAAGCGAACAAACTTCCTTCCCAATGCCCGAGCAATTGATTTTGCAAGTGATGTTTTCCCGACCCCAGGTGGACCAACAAAACAAAGTATTTGCTTTTTCAAACTTCCTGCTAAATTCAATACAGCAATGTATTCCAAAATCCTTTCCTTCGGCTTTTCCAAATCGTAGTGGTCTTCGTCCAAAATTTTCTTTGCATTTTGAATACTGAAATTATCCTCGGTTTTAGTGCTCCAAGGCAAAGAAACTAACCATTCCAAATAAGTTCTATTTACGGAATATTCGGGCGACATCGTTGGGGTTTTCTTTAATCTTTCGAATTCCTCTATTGCTTTTTTATAGGCATGTTCAGGCATCTTCGCATTTTCGATTGCTTCTTTTATTTTGGCAAGTTCAGGAACCGCTTCCTCTTCTTCTTCCAATTCCTTCTGCAAAATTCGAATTTGCTCTTGAATAAAGTATTTTTTCTGGGTCTTCTGGATTTGGCTTTGAACCTTTGAATCTATCTCCTCTTCTATCTTCAAAATTTCCAACTCCGAAGTCAAAATTGAATTCAAAACAAAGTACTGTTCTTTTATATCGGTCTTTTCAAGTATTCTTTGCTTTACTTCCACCGATTGGAAGATGTTCGAGGCAGCAAAATAAAGTTTTCGCAAAGGGTCTTTGATATTTTCGAATGCAGTAAAAATATCGGGCGAAAGCAAACGGTGGGAACGAACATAATTGTAAAACAAATCGCTTGCGCGCCGCACCAAAGCAATCAACTCTTGGTCATTTTCATTGTAATGAACAATAATCGGGGCTATTTCAGCTGTTAAAGGAATTCTTCCTTCGATTGGTCTGATGATTTTCGAATGATACAAACCTTCGACCAAAACTTTGAGTAAATTATTCGGTAGTTTAACAATTTGCAAAAGCCGTGCAGTTGTTCCATAGAAATAAATATCATCGAACGAGGGCTCATCGATTGTAGGGTCTTTCTGGGCAGTAACAAAAATGAACTTATCTTTTTCGGATGCTTCCGAAATTGCTTGCAATGAACTTGCCCGTCCAATAAGGACAGGGTAAATCATAAACGGATAAATTACAATATCCCGCAAAGGCAGAATAGGCAAATCCCTTGGAATCGAAAGTTCTCCGTCCGAATATTCCAATGTATTTTTTTGTGGCTCTTCAACTACTTTCGTCATAAGAATCCATTAATATCCAAAATAAAATAAAACGAAGTAGACATCAATAAATTTGAGTTGTCCAAAAAATTGAATTTTCTAAATGAAATTGAGTTTTAATAGTTCAAAGTTCCTTTCGAATATTTTTCTTGTAGCTTCTTAATCATATCTTCTACCATTTTAGGCATATCGTACTCAGGTTTCCAACCCCAATCGCGACGAGCACAAGAATCATCAACATCGAAGGGCCAAGAGTCGGCTATCGCTTGCCTATGGTCGGGTCTATATTCAATTTCGAACGAAGGTATGTGTTTCCTAATTTCTTCGGCAAGCTCGCGTACAGTAAAACTCATAGCACCAACGTTGTAATCGCAATGGTGAGTCAGATTTTCCACGGGCGCTTCCAATAAATCTATTGCAGCTTTAATGCAATCAGGCATATACATCATTGGTAGACGAGTTTCGGGTCCAACAAAGCAAGAATATTTTTGGTTTTTTACAGCATAGTAGAAAATTTCGACAGCATAATCTGTTGTACCACCTCCCGGAGGTGCTTCACTCGAAATGATACCCGGATAACGCAAGCCACGGCAATCCAACCCAAACTTGTTGAAATAATAATCAGCCAAAAGTTCAATTGTGACTTTTGTTACTCCATACATAGTCTTGGGTTTTAAAACACCATCTTGGGGAGCAATCTTGGGAACGTGGTCGCCCCACACAGCAATAGAACTCGGAACGAAAACTTTGGAAACCCCGTGTTTCAATGATAAATTAAAAACATTCAAGGTTCCATTGATGTTCACATCCCAACATTTTTGAGGGTTACCTTCCCCAGTTGCCGAAAGAATTGCTGCCAAATGAACAATAGTTTTAACCGAATAGTTGGAAATTACGGTTTCCAAACTCTCAGGGTCGAGCACATTAACCTTTTCGAATGCAAGTGATTGAATTGGTGAATTTGCAGCGGGCATTGAAATGTCCGAAGCAATCACATTTTCACTGCCATATCTTTTGATTAATTCAAGTGTTAATTCAGAACCAATTTGACCACAGGCTCCTGTAACAAGGATTGGCGTTTCAATTGTATTCATTTTTTCTCCTTTAGTTGAAGCTTACATTATATTTTGAACATTTACCATATTCGACTTCGAAAACTTGTAAATTTGCATTGGGAAGTTTGAAAACGGGGAAGGTCTCCAAACTTGTTAATGTTACAAAGGTTTGAGCGTTCTCGTTTAAAATATGATTTAATACATATTTACTTCGGTCTAAATCTAACTCGGAAAAAATATCATCGAACAAAACAACAGGATTAGTCCCTATGTGTTCCTTCAAGAAAGTAAATTCAGCAAATTTCAATGCAATCAAAATTGTTTTGATTTGCCCTTGCGAAGCTATCTCTTTTGCCACTTTGCCATTTAAAATAATATCAAAATCATCCTTTTGTGGACCAAAAAGTGTCATACCCCTTTCAATTTCTGTTCGCCGGTGTTTTAAATATAAATTTCGCAAAGCATTACGAATTAAATCCTCATCAAAAGAATTCTGGTCAATTGCAAAAGGTCGGTAAACGATAGATGACACTTCTCTGCCAAGACTAACACGGCTATAGTTATGTTCAAAAACTGGGACAAAATCTCGGAAAAATCCAACCCGTGAAATCACAATTTTAATATTCAATTCAATTAATTCACTTGTCCATAGGTCGAGCAAAGTAAATTCACTCGTTCCCGATTCTTTTAACTCCGAAAGCAATTTGTTCCTCTGTTTCAGCACCCTCTTAAGATTATACAAATTTTCGAGATAATTTGGCTTATATTGCGAAATAATTTTATCCATAAATTCACGCCTAAACGAAGGAAGTCCAAAGACCAATTCCTTCATATTGGGATTCAAAACTACTACAGGGATTTTGCCGATGATATTTTTGGGTTGAACAGTAGTTCCGTTGGAAAGGATAAACTCTTTTTTTCTTTTAAACTGATATAATACTTTAATATAGAATGGTATGTTCGATTCGTCATTTGCATTCAATTCAACTGCATAGTAATCGTGACCAATTTTAATAATATTTTGGTCGAAATTTGTAACAAAACTTTTGCCCAAGGAAGCGATAGAAATAGCCTCCAAAATTGATGTTTTTCCTGCCCCGTTTTGACCAAAAAGAATGTTTAATCCCGAAATTGGGGTAACTTGCGTAAAACTATGAATACGAAAATTTTCTAAAACAATGTTTTCTATGTACATACATCGCAAGTTAATCCGAAAGACGAATTGGCATCAAAAGCATAAAGAGCTTATCGGAATCAATGTTCGGTTTTACAAGTGCTGGTCGATTTGGCTCGGAAAAAGTAATAACAATCTCATCATTCTCATCATCGAGAAGTTGCATATTCTCCACTGCTTCCAAAAGAAATTCATAATTGAATCCAATAACGAACTTATCGGTATTAAATTGGCAAGGAACGATTTCTTGTCCTTGAAGTCCGCTTTCTTCGTCTTGAGTGATTAATGTAATTTTTTCGGTTTGAATTTCGAGTTTTACTTGCTTTGCCAATTGACTTGCAAAAATCGACACTCGTTTCAAAGCAGGAATAATTTCCTTTTTGTTCACTTTTAATATTAGGTTATTGTTCGAAGGAATAACACTTTCGTATTTTGGATACTTTTCGTCGATAATACGCGAGATAACAACCAGATTCCCAATATCAAACCGAATATGAGTGATATCGCCTTCGAAATTGACAAAGGAAATTAGTGCATCTTCGTTAATTTTCCTGAGCAATTCGACAGTCCTTGCAGGCACAATTACACTTTTATCCTTTGGGAAAATATTGACATTATCGGCAAAAATCGTTGCCTTTGCTAAACGATAACTATCGGTCGAAACAAGATTTAATCTATCGCCTTGGAATTGGAAGAAAACACCCGTCATTGCGGGCTTAAAATCATCCTTCGAAACACAAAAGAATGTTCGGTCGGAAGCCCAAGTCAAATCCTTGAAACTGACCAATGCAGCCGAATCTTTTAAATCATCGGATAGTGGTTCAACTAACCTCGAAAGTTCGGGCTTTTGCGATTGGAACAACTCGGGCAATTCCAAGTAATCTTTGGGGTCGAGCCCTTTCATTGTATACTTACCAAATGTCGTTTTGATGGAAATTTCGAAGTTTTCTTCGTTCGAAACAAATGAAATTTCCTCTTGGTCTCCCAATGCCTTAATGATGTCGGTAATTCTTTTACCTGGGACAAGAACACGACCATCTTCTTGTGAACTTACCTGAATTTGATTCATAATTGTGATACTTTGGTCGGAAGCAATCAACTTTAAGTTATCGCCATCCAATATGAAATAAAAATGCTCCAATACAGGCAGAGTTGTTCGACGAGGAAGTGCTTGCGATACTTTTTGTAACGCTTGATTCAATTCTTCCAAAGATGCTGTAAACTTCATATCTCCCTCAATAAAAATTTTAATACAAAAATTGCTAATTTTAAATTTTTAGATTTACAAATTATTAAAATTGATTTCAAATCGAAAATGAAAATATCAAAATATGGACTCGATAATTTTTTTGGCGGCATTCTTGCTGGAATCTTTCTGATTCTCTTCGCCTATTTCTTTGCATTAAGTTTGACTTTGACTCTAATTTTTTCGGTCCTGGGCTTGTTTTTGATTTTATTCTCAATATGGTTTTTTCGTGACCCAGAAAGATTTCCCCCCGAAGTATCCAAAATTGACAACTCGATTATTCTTTCCCCAGCCGATGGTAAGGTAATCGAAATTAGTGAAACCAATGAACCAAAGTTTTTACGAACCCAATGCCAAAAAATCAGTATTTTTCTTAGCCCTTTGGATGTTCACGTTAACCGTTCCCCAATGACAGGGATAATCGAACATTTCGAATACAATCCTGGCAAATATCTCGTTGCCTACCATCCGAAAGCATCCGATTTTAATGAACATACATTTATTGGTATGTCGAATGAATTCGGGAAAATTGCGTTTAAGCAAATCGCTGGAACATTGGCTCGTCGGGTCGTCTGCTCTTTAAAAGTTGGGCAAAAAGTCTCGGCTGGGGAAAGAATCGGAATGATGAAATTCGGCTCACGAATGGACATCTATCTCCCCACCCAATCCCAAATCTTTGTTAATTTGAATCAAAAAGTTGTCGGAGGCGTTACCATTTTAGCAAAACTTAACACAAAAAAGGATTAACCAATTTTATGGTAAGAATCACTCGTTCGGTTGTTCCAAATCTTCTGACAATTGCAAATCTCTTTTCGGGATTCATTGCAATCGTTTATGTATCGAAAGAAAACTATATCCTTGCTGCTGTCTTTGTCCTCGTTGCCTCGCTATTCGATATGATGGATGGAATCACAGCAAGATTAATTAATTCAACAAGTGAGTTTGGTGTTGAACTGGATTCCCTTTCCGATGTTGTATCTTTCGGCGTTGTGCCTTCTTTTATGCTATATAAAATTCATTTCTATCAATACAATGATTTGGGAATATTAATTTCTGCTTTGCCATTGATTTGCGGTGTCTTGCGTTTAGCCAGATTCAATTTGTTAACATCTGTTTTCGAAGACAAAAAATTTTTTGTTGGGCTAGCCATCCCTGCCGGTGCATACACAATTATTTCGTATCTGATTTTCTACTATAATTCCGATTTCTTTTCCAACCAAACAAAAGAAATATTTATTTGGATAGTTACTATTTTTGTTTCTATATCGATGATAACTACAGTTAAGTTTTATAATGCTCCAAGGCCTTCGAAAAAGTATATACGGGAAAATAAGACAATTGTTGTTTTGTTCTTAATAGGACTTGTCTTGGCAATTTTTTCTCGTGGATATTCTATTTTCCCTTTTTTCGTCCTTTACATTCTTTTTTGTTACTTCCGCCATTTTTATTTGTTTTTCAAAAACATTTTAAAGGTAAAAAATGCCAAAATTTAAAGCAAATGTTATTGTAATGCTCAAACCTGGAATACTCGACGTTCAAGGGAAGACTGTCGAAAATGCTTTGAAAACTCTGGACTTAAATCAGATTTCGAATGTAAAAATTGGCAAGTATATCACCTTCGATATCGATGCCAACACACCCGAAGAAGCACACAAGATTGCATACGAAGCTTCGGACAGGCTACTTCACAACCCGAATATTGAGAAATTCGATATTTCGTTGCATAAGATTGAGGGTTGAAATGAAGTTTGGTGTTGTTGTATTCCCCGGTTCGAACTGTGATTACGACGCCTACTATGCGTTGAATAAGAATCTTGGCTACCCAACGCAATTTCTTTGGCACAAGGATTCGGCTATTCCAAAGGAAATCGAATGCATAATTCTTCCCGGAGGTTTTTCGTACGGAGACTACCTTCGTGCAGGTGCAATTGCTCGGTTTTCTCCAATTATGCAAGAAGTAATCAATTTTGCAAAACAAGGCAAATTTGTCATTGGAATTTGCAATGGTTTCCAAATCCTAACCGAATGTGGTCTTCTTCCCGGGGCCTTACTAAAAAACAAGAACCTTCGCTTCATTTGTAAAGATGTTTACATAAAAACTATTAACAATAATACACCGTTTACCTCGTTGCTTTCGGAGGGCGAGGTAATGAAAATACCAATTGCACATTACGAAGGCAATTATTTCGTCGAAAGCAATCTCTTACAGAAAATGTACGACAATGGACAAATTGTATTTAAATATTGCACAAAAGAAGGTGAAATTTCGAACGAAGCTAACCCAAATGGGTCACTCGAGAATATCGCAGGTGTTGTCAACGAAACAAAAAATGTGTTAGGTATGATGCCTCACCCCGAACGAAAATGTGACCCAATCTTGGGTGGAACCGATGGAAAAAAAATATTCGAATCAATTTATTATTTCATAAATTATAGGAGGTAATATGTTCGGATTGGGTGTTCCAGAACTCCTCTTGATAGGATTAATAATATTAATTGTCTTTGGTGGAAGGAAGATACCGGAACTGATGCGGGGTTTAGGCCAAGGGATAAAAGAATTCAAAAAAGCTTCGCAAATTGACCAAACCGAAGATACTAACAAAGAAATTAAATAGTACCTTATGTTCGATATTGGTGGCGGCGAACTTCTTTTAATTATTTTAGCAATAATTATACTTTTCGGACCCGAAAAGATACCCGAGGTTTCTAAATTTATTTCCAAAAGTCTGCAAAAAATTCGCCAAGCTCAAATACAAATTCAACGCGAAATCAACACAATATCTGCCGAAATCGAAGATTCCCTTAAAAACGAGCAAGTGAAGAAACCAACTAACACATCCGAAAAAAACTAATCTCCTTCTTTACCATCCAACCCCAAAAAGTTCCTTCCCGTAAGCAACTTGCCCGGAGACGATATCTACTACCTCCAATAGCAATACGTAGCCTCCGGAGCGTAGGTTTTCGCCGTTGGAATCTCTTCCATCCCATTGGAATTCGTATACCGAAGGAACTACTTCGTTGTTCATTAGGTTCGCTATTTTAATCCCATTCAAATCATAAACATCCAAAGTTACCCGAGATTGCCGAAAAGGAAGGAAAAACAAGATTTTGACAAAAGAACCCTGCAATCGATTCGGCGAAAATGTTTGTGGTTCAATGATGATTTTTACATCTTCGCCTTGCTCCAAAGAAACACTATTTACTTCCAGAGGTGTGCTTCCACGATTGGAAACAGAAGTAAACCAATTCTTCTCATCCCAAGATTGCGATAAAGGGTCAGATTTTTCCAAACTCTTATTTTTTGTATCTGTAAAACGACCTTTGTGCCAAAGAGGGTTGTAAGAAAGCGAATCCTGTTTGTATCCAAAACGGTCGAATACTACAATATCGTCGCCGTTATTTCTTAAGCTAAAACTACCTTTGGTGCAAAAAATCCTCGTATCCCAACGTAAATAATCGAAAAAGTTAAAAAAAGCAGAATCCCATATAATAGCAACAAAGTCCTTTGGCTGAATTACAAAATTAGTATCTGTTATTTCAACAAATTGGTTTCTCGATTGACTACCACGATTATAAATTCTCCATTTAAAAAGTGAAACCGGATTGGATGTTGTATTATAAAGTTCAATAAACTCTCCGCTTCCTTTCTCAACATTATAAAGGAATTCATTTATCAAAATGCTTTCATAAGGCTTTACCAAGCTTAATGGAAATTGTTTAAAAGAAGAACCACGACCAGTTGCAGAATCGTACGAAACTTCGACTATCAAATCCTTCAAAAATCCTGAATCAAGCAACCCAATAATTTCGTCAAGATTTACAAAGCTCCCGAAGGATTGAAATTTACTTAATGTATCTATTCTTTTTCGAAAAAATTCCCTGCTCTGTTCGAATTCATTGGTGGAATAAACAATCGAAAGAACAATTTCTACGTTAGTTAAAGAATTTTTCCCAATGTTTAGGACAAAATATTCAATAATTTTCTCAATTTGTTTCACTTCAATAGCAACACCGAACTGGGGGATTGTTTTAGAATTGTGTTGGCACGCAGAGTGCCCTTCGGGGTTTACACATAAATTCCAATTTCTTTCATCAACAGCGGGGTAGCTCCAATCATATCTTTCCAAACTAAAACCCTTCACCCCCCAAGCAGAAAAATTATAATAGACTGAATCAACTAATGTGCTATCCTTTGCTCGAAATGTAATCCATCCCAAATCGTTGTGCAAAGTAGGTAAGTTCAAAGAATATTTTGTGCAAGTGGCATCTATTTTGGTGCTGTCTTTGCAAATAATCACAAATGAATTTGGTGGACAAATGATCTTCTGTTTCGAAAAATAAGACGAGGTCTTTGTTGTGATATAGCAACCTTCGAACAAAACTACGCTGTCGTGCGGATTAAATATTTCGAACCATTCTGATTGTCCGCTATTTGGAGCGGGAAAAATTTCGTTTATTACAACTGTTTGAGCAAAACTATTTAAGTAAATTAAAAAAAAGCAAGTAAAAAAATATTAATCATAATACGACAAAAATTTTTGAACATCCGAATTGGAAATCAAAATTTTAAGCAGACTTTCTATTAAATCGGCTTCACGTATAGAAAATCGTTTGAAATTCGGGCTATCCAAATCGAATACACCGATGATTTTCCCGTCGTAAGAAACTGGCACAACCATTTCCGAATTGGCAGTCGGGTCGCAAGGAATATACCCTGGGAACTTGTGAACATCGTCGACAATGATTGCTTTTTTTGTTCTAACAGCACTTCCACAGACACCTGTGTTGATATTAATACGAACACAAGCAGCCTTGCCTTGATAGGGTCCAAGAATTAGTTCTTCGCCACAAAGGAAATAAAAACCACTCCAATTAACACCTTCGAGGTTATGAAATACAAGTGCTGCGAAATTGCAAGCGTTTGCCAAAAAATTCTTTTCTTTTGCTACAAATTGTAGCAATTTTTCTTTTAAAATTTGTTCGGGATTTCGACCAATTTCAATCTTTTGCATAAACAAAATAAAAAATACAAATAATAAAATTAATAAAATTATGCAAACTTTTGCTTCCAAAAATTTAAAAATTCAATATTTTCCGAAAATTCATCTTCCAACCTAATCAGTCTATTTTCAACATACTTCTTGAAATCGACAAAGCCTTCTTCAGACAAATTCTTGGATAGCAAAAAATCGCTAAAAATTTCCTTCAATACAGTTAAATCTTGAATAGAACCTAAAATGTTTTGCACGCTTTGCAACTTTTTTATCTCACTATTTTCGATACCCAAATAACTTTCTAAAATTTCCATTGTGTAACGGAATCGCTTCAATGCCAAACGAACCTTATGATAAGTCGGGTAATTTCCCTTTTCGATTTGCTCTATCGTGGTAATTAAACTTCGAAGAATTTCTCGGCAATATGAAATTATTACGTATTCATCAACGTTTTGACTTTGGATTTTATTTTTAAATTCCAAGCGATAAAAGAAAAGTAATCCGAAAATCCCTTTGAAATAGTCGGATGCGAACTTTTCTTGAAGTTTATACTTTTCAAACTCTTCAAGCTTCTTCAAATGATATAAAAACTCAATTAATTCAGGAAATTTGGAAGCCACTTTCGCACAAAAATCAATCTGAACTTGGAAGTCCCGAAGATTATTCAGCCTCTTTAATAGCCTTTTTAACTCTTTCCTCAAATCCTGGGAATACAATGTCTCGGAAAAATGAATGTCAAAGTTGATAAAAGCAAGTATTCGCCTGCTCGCAACTCGCAAGTCGTGAATTGAATCGGGTGAAAATTCATCCTTGACAAGTTTATAATTTGTTTCGAATTTTTCCTTCAACAGGTCAAATCGTTCGACAAGCAATTCAGGTAATAATTTATTTATCATAAGTTTAAAACCTCAATTGTCCAACCTCTTTGTATTGAAATATTAGCAATATACTTCAAGATTTTTTCAGAAAAAATCAATGGCACGGGACGCCCAAAATCCAGCTGTTCGTTATTGTTCTTATCGTCAAAAATAAGCAGAGCATAATTCCCAACAGGAATAGAAGATAATTCCCATTGCCCATTCATCACTGGTGCTACATAAACGAAGTTTTTGTTGAAAAGCATAATTTTTGGGTTTGAACCTTCGTATTGTTGAATGTTGCTCAACGTCCCTTTTAATTTGCCGAAACTAATTTCGGGCAAAACAACAATTTCGCCTTCTCTACGAATATGCACATTTATTTTCCCAATGTCATCAAATAACGAGTCGATTTTCAAAATCATCTTGTAACGTGTGTCCCATTTTAAATTCTGCAAATTAAAAGCAATTTCCAAATTCGAAACAAAATTTGGAACAAAAACTAATGTATCGGAACTCGTTGGCTGAATCAATTTCAACACAGCACCTTTAGTCCGAATTGTATCAATTGGCTTATTTAAATGAAAACGAATTCTTTCGTAGGGCGAAGAAATCGTAAGCTTTGTTGGGAATAAGATATCAGGTATTGGTTCAGAAATGTTTTCGGGTAATTTTAATGTTATGATTTTCTGCACTTCGAAATTGTTTCCTGCCGAGTCGAAAAAAACAAATGCATTTTGAAATTGAAGTTTAAACACACTTTGTGGTAACTTGTTAAGAAAAAATAAGTTTATCGATTTACTATCGCTCCAATCCCGAATAACATATTTAGGAACAAAAACATCCTTCGAAACAGTATCAACCAGTTGCACCGACTCAATCAATGTGTCGTGGAAAAGAACATCTTCAGAAAAATCCAATTTAATATTTCGCTCCGAAACAAATTTTGCATCGACCAACAATGGTGGAATATAATCCAAATTCTTTCCTAAAAATACCAAAACCGTGTCCTGAATCAATTTTCCTGCAAAAACAGGTTGTGTACAAACCCCAAAGTCATCAAATTTATAATCGAAAGTCCTGTTATTGTTGTTGTCACGAAAACAGAAAACAACATATTTAGCCTCTTTTATTGCCTGAAACTTAAAAAAGCCTTGACTATTTGGTTGAATTATGTAATAGAAACGGCTTTCGACATTAATTAGCGAGTCCTGTTCACCGAAAGGGACAAGATAAACATAAACTTTTGCGTAATCTGAAGCAATGACCTGACCAACAACAACGCCACTATCGATTTTTTCGGAAGTTGAAAAAACTATATTCAATGGTTCTTGGGCTTTGTTTTTATCGAGGTCAGTGTAGTCCGAGCCAAGAAGGAATGAATATGTAGTCAATGGTTTTAGTGGTTCCAGAAAATTAATTTTAATTGTTTTCCCACTCCAACTAACTTTATATTTGACAGGTGGATTGATAACGATATTGCTTACGACACTACCACGGTCAACCCATTTATTGAATGATATGCGAATTTCATTGCCATCGAAATTCGTTTGGAAATTTTCGGGGTAAAATTTCACTACTTTTGGTGGGGTTCGGTCGGGTTCGCCTCCACTTGGTGGTTTCGGATTAGCACACGAAAAAAAGATAACCGAAAAAATCACCATTGCAAAAATGTTTGTTAATTTTTTCATTGTCCAATTAAATTTTAAATTTTCAATTTATGCTAAATTTGAATTTAATTGAATTTGGTAAATTAAAAGGTTTGCTATGAAAGACAAAATTTTCATCATCAACCCCGCTACCGAAGAAATTATAAACGAATTCGACGAAATGAGCGACCAAGCGATTGAATCCTGTTTGGAACAATCCGACAAAGTATTCACCCATTGGTCAGAATTTCCAATCGAAAAAAGATGTGAATTAATTAAAAATCTTGGTCAAATATTGCGGGAAAAGAAAGAAAAATTAGCTGAACTTATTACCTTGGAAATGGGGAAACCTATCACGCAATCGATTGCTGAAATTGAAAAATGTGCTTGGCTATGCGATTACTACAAGGATTCTGCTCCAAACCAACTCGCCGACATTCCCGTCGCAACCGAGTATTCTAAAAGCTACGTCGCTTTTCTTCCGCTCGGTCCTATTCTTGCAATTATGCCTTGGAACTTTCCATTCTGGCAAGTTTTTCGCTTCGCTGTTCCTAATGTCATTGCTGGTAATACAGCACTCTTAAAGCATTCCCGAAACACAATGGGTTGTGCCGTCGAAATCGAAAAATTATTCAACGAAGCAGGATTCCCAAAAGGCGTCTTCATAAATTTTATAATCGGTTCAAGTAAAGTTGCCAAAGTTATTCAAGACAACAGAATCAAAGGCGTCACGCTCACAGGAAGCACACCCGTTGGAAAAGAAGTAGCAAAAATTTCGGGATGGAATTTGAAGAAGACCGTTATGGAACTTGGCGGAAGCGACCCTTACGTTGTCCTTAAAGATGCAAAACTTGAAGATACAGTTCAAACTTGCATTTCCTCTCGGCTCATTAACAATGGTCAAAGTTGTATCTCTGCTAAAAGATTTATTGTCGAAAAGCCCATTGTCAACGATTTTATTGATTTGTTCAAGGAAAAGATGAAAACTATTGTTATGGGAAATCCGTTAGATTCGAAAACAAATTTAGGACCATTGGCTCGGAAAGATTTGCGTTTTGACATCCACAACCAAGTCGAAAGAAGCGTTGCGCAGGGTGCACATTTAGAGTTAGGTGGGACTATCCCCGAAACTAAAGGCTATTTTTATCCTGCTACTATTCTTACAAATGTTAAACCCGGTATGCCCGCTTTCGACGAAGAAACTTTTGGTCCCGTTGCTGCAATAATCGAAGCTCGGGATGAAGAAGAAGCAATCGAACTTGCGAACCAAAGCAACTTTGGTTTGGGTGCAGCTGTTTTCACCTCCGACATCGAAAAGGGAAACTACATAGCAAAATATAAAATCCAAGCCGGCAACTGTTTCGTAAATGATTTTGTTAAATCGGACCCACGCTTACCTTTCGGCGGAATTAAAGAATCGGGCTATGGTCGTGAACTTTCCGTCTTTGGAATCCGCGAATTTGTTAATATAAAAACCGTGTGCGTAAAATGACAAGAAAAACATTTTTCAAAATAATATTAGCATTGATCTTTGTATTTAGTTTAAAAATTTTTACTCAAACCTACCTGCCACATCCATACAACTTGGATTTCGAAATTGGCGAGGTTGGTAAACTACCTGCTGGCTGGACAGTACCATCCTATGCTGACAAATTAGGTTATAAAGCATACTTAGCAGATTACGAGCCATTGAAAAACAAGTATTGTCTGGAACTAACCCGAGACGGCGAATTTATCGAAGACATCTATGGCTCTGTAATGCAAAGTATTGATGCAAAGCCTTACCGTGGCAAAAGAATTCGTTTTCGGGCTGCCGTGAAAGCCGAAATCTGGAGCCCAAAAGGGTCAGCTCACCTCTGGATTCGAGAACGGTTCAAAGATGATGACCAAATTGGACTATTCGACTTTATGGCAGATAAACCTATTGTAATTCGGCAATGGAATTACTACCAAATTGAAGGCTACATAAGTAAAGATGCTTTGTTTATTAACTTTGGCCTTATGCTTTTCGGAAATGGCAAAGCTTGGATTGACGATGCTTCGTTCGAAATCATCGATGATGCAAGCTCAGTAACTTCTGAAACATATAAACTCGAAACCAATAAAATCAATGAACTTGTCGATTTTGCTAAACTTTATGGATTGTGTAGATATTTCTATCCCAGCGATGAATCGAAAAAAATTGATTGGGACAAATTCGCTTTACTCTGCGTCGATAAAATTCTAAGGAATGATACAATTGACCCCGACACTCTTTTGGTTAATTTATTTACCCCATTATGTCCTTTACTCAAAATATTGCCAAACCCACAGGATTTCGTTCACCCAAAATTCAACAATGCATTAAAAGATGTGGCATTGTACTATGCCCACTATGGTTTCCCCACCTCCACTTCTTCCCATCCAATCATCAAAAGCCAAATACACAATTTGTTTGTCCCAATTGTTCCAGTCCCTGGTTCTGTTTCTCAAATTGTCCATATAAGAGATTTTACAAATGCAAAAGCCGAAATTTCTCTCTCTGCAAAAGGTTATCCCAAACATTTTTCAACAAAATTCTACTTAATATTGTCATTCGAAAACCAATCAGGACTAATCAAATCCCCCAATAACAGGAAAATTTACGAACTTGACATTTATTCTTCTAATTGGAAAAACTTAAAATTCGAGTTTAATTTCCCCAATGAAGCTGAATTTTTAAAAATAGAATTTCTATTGGCTGGATTAGGAACTTTCTACATTGACAAAGTTCTAATGAAAATTGATGGTTCAGAGACTGAACTAATCAAAAATCCATCGTTCGAGCAAGGCAAAGATTCAATCTTGGCTTTTGGATGGAAACTTTCCGAAAAATCCAAAAACGAAGGCTATTTTGCAATCATTTCTTCGGAAAATCCTGTCGATGGCAACAAGGTTTTAAAAATCATCTATGAACCCGAAAATAAATTCGTTTTTCCAAACCTTGATTCTACATTTTCTGTAAAATTAAACAATGGAAAATTTGCCGTTGTACCTTCAACAATTCATATCGATTCTTTTAGAACACTTCCTCACTCTTCAATTAACAACTTACTTGCCGAATTGGAATCAATTGATTACAATCTTATTAATCCATCAAGCAGGTTAGCTACTACAATCATTCTTTGGAATTTGATTTACCACTTCAACATATACAAAAATCCAGCATTCGATGACACGGTCCTTGCAACTTTGTTAGAAAAAGCTGCTTCTGCCACTTCCACTAAAGAATTTTTACAAAACCTTCAAGAAATGTTGCACTTCGTCGAAGACAACCTAGCCCGCATTTGGCATCCCGAAACCGAAACCGAGTTTACCTTCCCATTTCAATGGAAATTCGATAATGGAAAAATTATTATTACTGAAATCAAAGGAAACTATCCAAATGAACTTGTTAACTCCGAAGTAATCAAAATAAATAATATTGATTCAAAACAATACTTAGATTCAATCTCAACTTTTATCTCATTTTCAAACACAAATTGGAAATACCTCAAAGCACTTGCATACACTCGGTATTACTCGGACAGTACCATTTCTTTAACTTTAAAAACAAAAGCTGGTAAAATCTATGACTTTCAATTTTCAAAGAACACCTCTGTAAATGAATTTTTCGAACCAAGACCACAACGAATCGAGTTTCTCGATAAGGACATTCTTTATATCGACTTAACTAGGATGAAAGATGAGCAATTGAAGAAATTTCTGGATTCATTGCCAAGAGCAAACTATTTTATTTTCGACCTTCGCGGTTTTGTAATGCCCAGCGAACATTTCCTTTCTTATTTCACCGATTACCAAATTACTTCACCCGATTGGTTCTTGCCAATTTTTACTTTGCCATTCTCAGGGGAAATTTCTTGGAAAAGAATTGCATCGCAAATTCCAGCCAGAGCCAAAATTAGCTTCAAAGAAATTTATTTTCTAATTGACGAAAGAACTGTTGGCGTCGGCGAAGTAATTGCAATGATTGTCCGCAAATATAAGATTGGCAAGCTTGTTGGAACGAAAACTGGCGGAAGTCCGTCGGAAACTATCCAATTTGCTTTGCCAGGAAATTTCTTCGTAAGTTGGAGCTTCACCAAAGTTCGTGATTACGAAGGCAAATTTGTATACCGGAAAGGTATTCAACCACATATTCCCACAAGAGATAGAGAAAATCCTTTGGATAGAGTTGTTAAAAATATCAAAATAAATTATTAATTTTGTGTTTTGTAAATCATTTATTTGGAGGAAAATATGACAAAGAATTCTTTTTTTGCAATTTGCATTGCTTTGTTCTTCGCACTGACTTTCGTCCTAAGTGCCGAAGTTAGCGAATCGAAAATCTTAACCAATGCTTTTTGCGGTGGCTGCAAAGCGAAAATCGAAAAGGCAGTAAAGAAAATCAAAGGAATTAACGAAGCAAACTTAGACCTCGAAACCAAAATATTGCATGTTAAGTTTGACGATTCCAAAACAAATACAGACAAAATCATCGATAAAATCAAAAGCATTGGTTACGAAGCAACTATTTACAAGGAAGGCGAAATTCAAGCTCTACCCGCCCACGAAGACCCCAAATGCAAAGACAAAAAAGAAGACAAAGATTGCAAAGATGAACACAAGACAAAGAAAAAATAAACTTTGATTGTTTAGACAAATCAACAAGGCTTCCAAACGGAAGCCTTTATTGTTTTTATTTGAAAATGAAATTCCTAAAAAACATTGAAATATTATTCAAAAAAATTATCCGAAGATTTGTCTTTTCGGAAAATGAAAAATTTAATCCCACAGTTGCAAATTCAAAAATTCCTGAATTCGAAAATATCGTAACCATTCTGGTTCTAAGAACTGACCGAATAGGCGATCTCTTGGTCTCCATCCCAACTTTTAAGGAATTAAGGAAAATTTGCCCGAATAAGAAAATTGATGTTCTGCTAAGTCAAAGAAACTTTGTAGCAAAAGCAGGAATTGAAAAATTTGTCGATAATATATCGGTTTTCCCAAAAAACTTAATCCAAAAGCTTAAACTACTGTTTAAAATTAGAAAGAAAAAATACGATTTAATCATAGATTTATTCGATAATGCATCAGTTACAAATAGTCTACTAATCAAAATCTTAAACCCCAAATTCTCGCTTGGATTCGAAAAGGAAAACAAAAAGATTTATACTCATATAGTTCCTTTGCCCGAAAAAACGAAAATCCACATAGTAGAAAGAATTGCAAAAATCCTTGTCCCACTTGGTGCAGATATTAATTTTAAGCCCGAAAGGTTAGAGTACCCAGTAACTTCCGAAAAACTACTTCCACCTAAAAAAAGCCGAAGAGTTGGCATCAACATTTGTGGCTCGGAAATTAAGAAACTTTGGAACAAGGAAAATTGGTGTAAATTGATAAACTCTATCAAGGAAAAATACAAATTCGAAATTGTAATTTTTGGAATCCCCCGATACAAAAATGAAATTGAGTTTATCTCGAAAAAAACAAATTCGCAAATTGCACCTTTTGTAAAACAGTTCGACAAATTCGCTACAATGATTTCTGAATGCGACTATTTGATTACACCCGACACATCAGTTGTTCATCTTGGCTCGTGCTTCCAAATTCCAACCTTGGCTTTCTATCATTTCGTAAGCGATAAATTTGGTTTGCCTTGGTTTCCTTACAAAACGAAATATACTTACATTTTAAGCCCAAACGATTTTTTCGAGGACATAACACCCGAGTTGGCATTCGAAGAGTTTAAAAAACTTGTTGAAAAATGAAAATTGCAATACTACAATTGGGAACCTTTGGGGATTTGATTCTTTCTACTCCAATCACAAAAGCATTAAAAGAAAAATACCCAAATTGCTCAATTTGGTATATCGCTGGTAGACGTAATCATCAAGTTCTAATAAACAATCCTTATGTCGATAATATCATTGTTTGGGACAAGTCGCCAACAAAAGTTATTAAAACTTTGCTTTTAATTAAAAAAAATAAATTCGATTATTATGTCGACCCGAAAGACCATTATTCAACCCAAGGTAGAATTATTGCAAGGTTAGTGAATGCTCGAACTAAAATAGGCTGTAACATCAAATGTAAGACTTTCGACATATCGATTCCACCTGAAAGAGAAAACACGCAACTCCACTTTGTGCAACGTGTTTTCCAAGCATTTAATCATTTAGGAATACAAACCCCTCAGGAAAATGCAATACCCAAACCTTTACTTTTTCCGACCGACAACTCGAAAAATTTTGTAAATTCTTTTTTGGAAAATCATCAAATTGAAAAATTTATTGTATTTAATATTTCTGCAAGTAATTTCAATAAAATGTTCGAATTAAGATTCTTGCTTCAATCGTTAAGACAAGTTTTTTTCCCAAAATCATTGAATGTTGTTCTAACTTTCACACAGAACCATTTAGATTATGCAAAAGAGCTATTAAACAACTTTTCGAATTTCATAGCTTTCAACTCTCGAAATTTTCACGATGTTATTGCCCTTATTCAAAAGTCTGCTGGTGTTATCACTCCCGATACTTCAATTGTCCACGTTGCTTGTGCATTCGAAAAACCTTTACTCGCATTTTATAGCGGTCTCGACGACTTCTTTACGAAATTCCATCCCATTGGTAACAATGTTTCAATTGTTCGTGCCAAACAAGGCGACGACGGTATCCATTCAATAAATTCTTCGGAATTTATTGATTCATTTAATCGTTTTATGTCAAACTTAATGGAGGATTTGTGAAACGTTCAATTTATCTTTCCCTTACCCTTTTAATCTTAGTTTTTGGCAACAAAGCATTTAGCCAGGAAGGTCAAAGCTTTGGAATCAAATGGAGCGGCTACGTCAAAACCGATATTCTCTACGACTCTCGTCAAATTTTCGAAATTCGCGAAGGTCATTTCTCAATTTACCCAAAGAAAAAAATTGAGGATGCAGAACAAAAAGACATCAACGCTCATCCTAACTTTAATATTCTTTCAATTCAAACCCGACTTGCGGCTACCATTACAGGGCCAGATGTTCTTGGTGCAAAAGCAATTGGATACTTCGAAACAGAGTTCTTTGGAATGAACGACGCAACAATTAACACACTTCGACTTCGCCACGCTTTCCTGAAATTCACTTGGGATTACGCCGAACTACTTGTTGGGCAATATTGGCACCCAATGTTTGTAGTCGAATGTTACCCAGGTACGATTGGATTTAACACTGGTGCTCCTTTCCAACCATTTATTAGAAGTCCGCAAGTTCGGTTCTCGCTAAATTACTCACCTGTTAAACTCATCTTTACTGCACTTTCCCAACGCGACTTCCAAAGTAATGGTCCAAGCGGTCCTTCTTCTGCATATATTAGAAACGCACCTCACCCTAATCTCGATGCCCAAGCACAAATAAAGCTATTTGGAAACTCCCTAATTGGTGCAGGGGTCGATTACAAAAAACTTGCACCAAGAATCGTTACATCGAAAAACTTCAAAACCGACGAAACTGTTGAAAGCCTTTCTTTCATTGCCTTTTCGAAAATTGCCTACGAAGATTTCACCTTAAAAGTCGAAGGCGTTCTTGGCGAAAACTTGACCGAAATGATTATGCTCGGCGGTTATGCAGTAAAAAGTGTAGACTCGCAGACCGACAAGTGGGAATACACACCAAGCAAAGTTTTAAGCGTTTGGACTGATATTTCCTACGGTAAAGACATCGAAATTGGTGTCTTTGGTGGTTATAGCAAAAATCTTGGCACTAAAGATAATTATATTTCCTACTTTGGTCGTGGCGAAGATGTTGACGAACTGATAAGAGTTTCACCAAGATTGCAGCTCACCTTTGGAAAGACAAAAATTGCTGCCGAAGTTGAACTAACTCAGGCAAGCTTCGGTACACCCAACAAAAACGACAAAGGCAAACTCTCGAATATCGACAAGGTATTGAACATCCGCACTCAACTTGCATTTACATACAACTTCTAACAAACTATTAATAGTTTTGAACTAACTACAATTTACATTTTTCAAAAACACTTGGGGCAGGTTTTCAACCTGCCCTAAACTTTTTTCAGAACTTAATTTAATTTCGTGAAAGAATCAGATTCTTCAATAAAATATTTTTTTGTACTACTTTACAATTTGTTTTGAGCTAACTTCTTTTGCAAGATTAAAGAAGTTCGAAAACATTACAGAAACTCGCTTTGAAATAGAAAAGAGGCTTTCGACGAAAAACATAAACAATATTGCTCTTTTCGGATTAGAAGTAGGTCTACGCATAGCTTTAAGATAAGTTTTGTGAATTCGTTTAATCTCATTATCAAATTCACTTTCTTCCAATTTCATTTCGAATTCGCCTGCAGGATTTGGAACGTTATTTATTAAAATCAATTCGAAATGTTTCAAAACTTTATCAAATATTTGATTAAGATGCTTCAACACATTCTTCAAATCAGAAACTTGATTTGTGGTTAATTGCTTTTGGCTGTTGTCCACATAAATTAGGCTCCGTTCACAAATTTCAAAAACTTGACTTGAAAGAAGGCTTAATTCACTCAAAGAAGAAGAATAAGAATACGACAATCCAATTTCATCATCTTGAAACGATTTAATCAATCGAGCAAAATCAGTGAAAATAACCTCAGTTTTCTTTTGTAATTCTTCGGCTTGCTTATATGCTTTCTTCAAATCTTTAAGTTTATATTTAATCAATCCTTGGCTCGCTAAATTCGTAATCTCCTTAATTTTTGTCAGATATTCATAAAAATCATTTTTGAAAACAACAAACGAGCTTTCCAGGCTCTTCGCTTGTAGTTTTAATTTTTCTTCTTCTTGCTTTCGAATTTTCTCTCGTTTTCGGTGTATTAATGTTGTTCTAACGATGATAAAGGCAATCAAGCCAACAAAAATGAAAACCCCAATAATATTTGTAAAATATATTATTGTTGCCATTAAACCCGAGGTGATAATACAAATTACAGCAGTGAGAAACCAGCCACCAATAACAGTCAAAATTCCTGATATCCTATAGACAGCAACATCGGAACTCCAAGCACGGTCGGCAAAAGCAGTACTCATCGCCACAATAAATGTAACATAAGTAGTAGAAAGTGGAAGTTTTAAAGAAGTACCTAGCGAAATAAGCCCAGCTGCAATGGATAGATTTGTTACTGCCCGAATAAGGTCAAACGAAGCTTTGTTCCCTTCCTTGTCTTCAAGCAAAATAGCATTTGTGACTTCGAACCGACTATTTACCCAATTGCGAACACTTTCGGGAACAATTTTGGCAAGAAAACTACTTACATTTATTGCAATTCTTATAATAGCACGAGCAAGAGGGATCGATTCGAAAGCTTCGTAACCTTCGAATTGCCTACCCAAATTAACTTCGGTCGAAGTAACGGTGCGCGCTTTCCGGGAAAGGAACAAAGTCATAACCATAACGAAACCAGAGGCAAGCAAAATCCAAGTCGGGGCCGATACAGGTTTCGCAAGGCTTTCCATTGTCATATTCAATGGGTCGGGATGCCCTATTGCATACTGATACGATGCCAATGAAGCCAATGCTGGACCAACAAAATTAACTAAGTCGTTGGAAGCAAATGACATTGCCAAAGCAAAAGTTCCTACTAAAACTACAAATCGAAGTATATTCGTTTTAAAAACCCAAATCATCAAATAAAAAATTACAGACCAAAAAATGAAATTTGCCAACAAAATATAATAGAGATTTTGATTAACAAAAGCTACCATTTCCTTTGTAGCAAAAGAAGCACCTTCTAAACCTTTAACTAAAATAAAGAAAAGAATAAATGTAATTGAAAAGGCAGCCCAAAGTGGGCCAATCCATCGAAATACTTTAATGTAATTGAATGAAAATATAAGCCTCGAAATCAATTGACTGGAAAAACCAATTATGAATGAAACTACAATGGATATAATAATTGCAGTGTAAATTGTTGTAAGCTTAGTTAAATTGAGAAAATCGATAAGGGTTTTTCCTTCGGCTATACCCGAAGAAATATGAATAATTCCCAACGCCAAAGCTGCGCCAGTAAGCGAAGAAACCAATGAAACAGTGGTCGATGTAGGTATTCCAAAAGTATTAAAAAAATCAAGTAATATGATATCGGTCGCTGCGGTTGCAAAGAAAATAATCAGAACATCGTAAAGTGTGAACGCAGAGGGATTAAAAATTCCTTTTCGAGCTATTTCCATCATTCCGCTTGAAAGAGTAACACCGACCAGCACACCCAAAGATGCAACTATTAAGGCACGGCGAAAAGTTGTTGCTTTCGAACCAACGGCACTGTTCAAGAAATTTACAGCATCGTTGGCAACTCCAACGGTTAGATCGAAAATCGCAAGTAATAGAGTAACTACTACAAAAACTAATGCAATTTCCAAGGCTAAATAATTTTGTTAAACTAAACCTAAAATAATTTGCAAATTAAGTCAATTTCCCCAAAAAAATGTTAATTTTCTGTTAATTCTAATATTTCTTTTCAATATTCAGTACTAAAAATTGTGCTTAAATATTTAATTTGCATTTTTTCATATTTTTATGAATTATGATTGAACGTTACACTTTACCTGAAATTGGCAGAATCTGGTCGGACGAAAACAAATATTCCATTTGGTTGGAAATCGAAATTTTAGCTTGCGAAGCTTTGGCAAAACTTGGCACTATCCCAAATTATGTGCCCGAAGAAATCCGAAAAAAAGCAAAGTTTTCAGTCCAAAGAATTCAAGAAATTGAAAAAACTGTTAAACACGATGTTATTGCTTTTTTAACAAACGTCGAAGAGCATATAGGCGAACTGGCTCGTTATCTACACTTTGGAATGACTTCGAGCGATGTTCTCGATACTTGCTTAGCAGTTCAAGCAAGACAAGCTGGCGAACTAATTTTGAACAAACTTGTTGAATTTTCCGAAATTTTAAAAGCAAGGGCAAAGGAATTTAAATACACAATTTGCATAGGAAGGTCGCACGGTGTTCACGCCGAACCAACAACTTTTGGATTGAAACTTGCTCTATGGTATGACGAATGTAGAAGAAACATCCAACGAATGCATAATGCAATCGAAGAAATCGCCTATGGAAAAATAAGCGGTGCAGTCGGAACTTATGAACACATCCCACCTTTTGTCGAAGAATACGTTTGCGAAAAACTGAACATTAAACCTACACCTATTTCTACGCAAGTTGTTCAACGTGACCGCCACGCATTCTTCATCTCCACTCTTGGTATTATTTCCTCGATGTTGGAAAAAATTGCAACCGAAATCCGCCACCTTCAAAGAACCGAAGTTTTAGAAGCCGAAGAGTATTTTTCGAAAGGTCAAAAAGGCAGTTCCGCTATGCCACATAAAAGAAACCCAATCACAAGCGAAAATATTTGCGGACAAGCACGCCTGCTACGTTCATATATCATCCCTGCTATCGAAAACAATACACTTTGGCACGAGCGGGATATTTCGCACAGCAGTGTCGAAAGAATAATTTTCCCAGACGCCACAATCTCGTTATATTATATTCTTACAAAAAGTATCGATTTAATTCAAAATCTAATTGTTTACCCCGAGAATATGGCAAAAAATCTCGAACTAACTGGTGGTTTAATATATTCCCAAAAAGTACTTCTTGCTTTAATGAGGAAAAATATACCTCGGCAAAAAGCATACGAAATCGTTCAACAATCCACTTTAAAAGCTTGGAACGAAAGCATCCCATTCAAAGATTCTCTTCTCCAAAATACTGATGTTATGTCCTACTTAACAAAAGAGGAAATCGAAAAGTTTTTTTCGCCCGAAGATATTTTCAAATCTGTTGATTTTATCTTTAAGCGTCTCGGTATTGAATAAATGGGCTCCTCTTTCAGAAATCTTAAGGATTTTGGGATACTCATTTCAATCCAATTTTTCGAAAAACTTGCTTACACTAACTTAATTCTTCAACTTCCCATTTTCATCGCGCAAAAGGATATCGCCAAAGGGCTTGGCTGGAGCCAAGAAACAAAAGGACTTATTTACTTCTTCTGGGCATTAATCCAAAATACTGTCCCAATTTTTGCTGGTTACATATCCGACCAATACCGAAAAAAAACAATTGTGGCACTTGGAATTGCACTCGTTTCGTTGGGCTATTCATTCTTCTTTATCCAAAAATCGATTCTTTCTTTCATTTTAGCCACAATTCTGATTGGAATCGGAAGTGGTTGTTTCAAACCTGCAATTCAGGGTTCTTTGGCAGCAACAATTTCTAAAAATAAAATCAATTTCGGTTGGGGAGCTTATGTCGTAATCGTTAACATTTCTGCTTTTACTGCCGGAATTCTTTCCAAACAACTCCGTGAAATCAACTGGGATTTTGTGTTTTTAGGAAGCATCGTTCTGTCATTAATTACATTAGTTTTAATTTTATTGTTATATCCAAATGAAAAGTATTCCATACCCGCCGACAACACAAATGTAAAACTTAATTTCAAAGAGCTTTTCGATGAGTTAAAGTCACGTAAGGTTTTGATATTACTTGGAATTGCAAGCAGTTTCACATTGATTTATATGCAATTTTACGAAAGCCTGCCTAATTTCATTTACGATTGGAGCGATACTTCGGGGGTTTCTCGCTCATTTGCCTTGCCTTCGTTTATGCTTATGCATACTTACAAAGCCAATCAAATTAGTTACGAATGGATTTATAACCTGAACTCTGCCCTAATCATTTTATTTACTATTTGGTTAACAATTCTTCTCAAAAAAACGGATAACATTAATGCTTTGTCAATTGGTTTAATGCTTGTAATTTTGGGTTTCTTTTTTTGCGGTTTTACACGAAATGGTTCAATTTTAATACTCGGAGTCGTCATTTATACTTTCGGCGAAATGATAATGAACACTTTTCTTTTAGAGACATTCTCGAAAATTGCACCCAACCACAAAAAATCAACTTATTTGGGCATCCTGAACTTGAGTTATGCGTTTGGCCTTTCGATAGGTGCACTTTCGGGCGGCTTCCTATACAAACATTTTGCCGAAAAACAAACGCTTGCACAAAAATTCCTAATAGAAAATGGGCTTTCGAATAACAACGTTAATCCAATTACTTCAATCTCTGAAAAATTCAATTTTTCGCCCGAACAAGTAACTACTTTTCTTTGGACAGAATTCGTTCCCTACTTGTTTTGGACTCCTTTTATCGTAATTGGATTTATCGGATTATTGTTATGTTGGTTAGTCAAAAAATATAAATTGATTTAAATTGTCTTTGCATTTGAAAAAAACTGATATTTTTTATGAACTGGATAAGTGAACAAGAAGAATCGGAAAGAAATTTTCAAAACGAACTGAAAAACAAATTAAAGTTGCCCAAACACATTGGCATCATAATGGATGGAAACGGACGCTGGGCAATTGAACGAGGGCTTCCTCGAACCGAAGGACACCGGCAAGGAATTGAAAGCGTTCGCGATATCGTCAAAGCAACTTCACAGCTCGGTATTCCTTACCTTACTTTGTACGCATTTTCAATCGAGAATTGGAAAAGACCTTCCGCCGAAGTCGGTATGTTGATGAAACTGCTCGAGCACTATCTAAAAAAAGAAACACCTGAGCTTCACGAAAATAATGTTAGACTCTTAGCAATCGGAAAATTAAATTCCTTACCAAAAAATGTGCAAAAATCCCTATTTAACTCCATCGAACTTACAAAAAACAACACGGGCTTAACACTCACCTTGGCTTTAAGCTATAGCGGCCGGTGGGATATTGTCCGCGCAATACAAATGCTTGCGCTCGACGTCCGACGTGGCAATCTTTCTCCCGAAGACATTACCGAAGAGTTATTCGCAAGTTACCTTCAAACCGCAAAACTCCCCTACCCAGACCTAATCATAAGAACCAGTGGTGAAATGAGAATCAGCAACTTCCTTCTTTGGGAATCAGCATATTCCGAATTCTATATTTGCGAAAAATATTGGCCTGAATTCCGCCGAGAAGACCTTTACAATGCACTTATCGACTATTCTAAACGTGAGCGACGTTTCGGCAAAACTTCTTTCCAAATATTGTTGGAGGAAAACACCAAAGCAAATAATAAATTATGAACATACGTATAGCAATTTCCGAAAAATCATTTCTTTCGAAATGCCTTCTATTAAGTATTACTATTGTTTTGTTTATTAAATTCCCTGTTTTCTGCCAAACCGAAAAAGAGCAAACTTACATAATTGGTGGAATATCGGTCGAAGGAAATGTATTTTCCGACCCAAAGACTATAATTGCAGTTTCGGGACTTAATAGTGGGGAAACCCTTACATACCCTTTCGATTCCAAAATCCAAAAAGCAATTCGAAATCTTTGGCAAAGAAAACAATTCAAAAACATCGAAATATTAATCGATAGAATTGTTGGGAACAACATCTTCCTTATCATTAAAGTCGAAGAATACCCAAGAATTAATGAAATTGAAATCCGCGGCAACAAGTCAATATCGACTACCGACCTGATGAAGATAATAAATAAAAACCGAGGCGATATTATTGCTTCGAACGAAATGTATTTAATCAAGCAAAAAATGATTAAGAAATACCGAGAAGAAGGACTTCAATTCGTAAGCATAAAATTCGATACAATACCCGCTTCGGAAAAATACTTTGTTAATCTTATTGTTGAAATCGATGAAGGTGTCAAATACAAAGTAAAATCCATTGAGTTTGTTGGAAATAACCACTTTTCGAACAAAGAGCTAGCATCTGCATTCGAAGATACAAAAACTAAATCTTGGTGGGAATTTTGGAAATCTGCAAAATTCGAACCAAACAATTACGAAAAGGATAAGGAACTTTTACTGAAATTTGCAAAAACAAAGGGCTTCATCGATTTCGAGATTTTAAAAGACACTTTGATTTTCGACGATGCAAACGAAGCCGTGCATCTTAAAATTTGGGTAAACGAAGGCAATCAATACTTTGTTCGAAATATTTATTTCTTTGGTAGTGTAACTTTTCCTAGCGAACTTTTGCTTTCGAGGCTCGATTTCAAAAAAGGCGATGTTTACAACAAAGAAAAGTTCGAAAAAAATCTCAATGGTAACCCCGAAGGCACCGATGCAATGAGTATCTATTTCGATAATGGCTATCTTTTTGCCCGAAACGATATCCAAGAGGTTCGCGTTGGCAAAGATTCTGTTGATTTATTCATTAAAATATATGAAGGAAATCGTGTTACAATTCGAAAGGTGGAAATTGTAGGCAACACAAAAACAAAGGACAAAGTAATTCGACGGGAACTTTATACTTATCCAGGTGACTTTTTCAACCGTTCTGCTATCATTCGTAGCATTCGAGCTTTGGGATTGCTCAATTATTTCAACCCCGAAACTCTCCGACCTGACATTAAAATGATTGACAATACCAAAGTCGATGTCATTTATAATGTAGAAGAACGCTCAACCGACACTTTCAATGCCTCGATTGGCTATGCTGGCTCGTTTGGCTTGACAGGTGCTATTGGCTTTTCATTCAATAATTTTTCTCTACTTGAACCCCTGAAAGGTGGTGCGGGGCAAATTCTAAATTTTAACCTCGAATTTGGTCAGGCTAATAGATTCCAAAACTTTGCTCTTGGCTTTACCGAACCATGGTTATTCGACAAGCCTACAACTGTTGGTTTCAACGTTTACGATTCACGAATTAATTACTTCTTCCAACTCCGCAGAACTGGCTTTGGAGTTAATTTCGGAAGGCGAGTCCGATGGCCCGATGATTACTTCCGTGTTGATTTCGGCTTCCGTTTCCAAAGAAATGACGTTGGCAGTGGAATTTCCCAATACTATCGGCAAGGCATAAATACTGAATATACCCTCAGTGGCTCTGTTTCTCGTATTAGTTTAGATAATGTGTTTTTCCCAACAAGTGGCTCGCGATTTTCTCTTTCCACAGAATTTGCAATGGGTGCACTAAACATTGGAACTACCGACTATTTGAAGAGCGAACTCAGATTCGAAATTAACCAACCAATAATAAGAATTAAGGAACAACCTCGTATTGTTTTGAATATTACATCCCAAGCTGGTTATATTTCGGGTTTGAAATCGGATACAACAATTTCGCCTATCGAATTATTCTATATGGGTGGAACTGGAATGAGCGGATTTGCTGTAACCCCACTTCGTGGCTACCCCGACCAATCAATTGGACCTCGTGGTGGAGGAAAAGTTATGGCGCGACACTTTACCGAACTCCGATTCGCTTTGTCCTACGACCCAATGCCAATTTATTTCTATGCTTTTGCCGAAGCAGGTAATGTGTGGTCAACTTTGAGTAAAACTGACCCTTTTAACCTAAAACGTTCCGCAGGAGTTGGAATTCAAATCTTCTTGCCACAAATTGGTATTCTCGGCTTCAGTTATGGTTACGGATTCGACAAAACTGACGATACAGGTCAACTTTCGGGTTGGCGTTTCTTATTCCATTTTGGTCAATAATTGTTAATTTTGTTTTTTAATTATAGGGAAAAATATGAAAACTCGAATTATCATTCTAAGTTTAATTGCTTTCTTTTTATCTGTTAGTTTAATTTTTGCCCAAAAACAACAGCAAACAATATTAATCGGCGTTGTCGATGTCGAGTACATTGTCCGTCAAATGCCCGAAGCATTGGATGCAGATGCTAAGTTAAAGGAGATGCAAAAAAATCTGCAAGACACAATCTTAAAACTTCAAGACGCTTTGCAAAAGAAAGCCGACGCTTACTTAAAGCAAAAAAGTATGATGCCTGCCGACAAACAGCAAGAACAAGAACAAGCCCTACAAGAGGAAAATCTTAGAATCCAGCAATTATACAACGAAAGGTTGAATGAAATACAAACAAAACGCGAAGAATTTTTAGAACCTATCAGGAACAAAGTCCGCAATGCTATTCAGGCTGTTGCAAAAGAAGAAAATTTTAGCTTTGTTTTCGACAAGGGGAATCCAGCAGTTCTTTTTGCCGAAGAAAAATACGATGTAACATTCAAAGTGTTAGATAAAATCAAAAGAGGCAATAAGTAATTTACTCCTGTTAATTATTCATCTTTATGAAAAAAGCAGTATTATTTATAACCATTTCACTTATTTTTGTTTTTCCAGCTTTCAGCCAAAGAGTTGCATTCATTGCTACCGATGTCATTCGCGACAAATTTCCCGAAGCTAAACAAGCAGAACAAAGAATTCGTTCTATTGTCGATGAATGGAAACGGGAATTAGATGAATTGGAACAACGAATTGAAGCTCTACGGTTCGAAATTAACAAAAATCGCCTGATTTGGTCTGACGAAGAAAAAGCTGCAAAAGAAAAAGAGCTTAGCGATTTGTTAACCCAAAAATTAACTTATTCCCGAAAAAAGTTTGAGCCAGGCGGAGAATACGATATGGTTGTAAAAACAATTATGCAACCAATCGAGGACAAAATCAACGCTGCGATTCAGAAAGTAGCTGCCGAAAATGGATTCGATATTGTTTGGGACAAAAGTACTCAACCCCTTGCTTATGTAAATTACAAGTATGACCTTACCTTAAAAGTGTTGCGCGAATTGGGTGTCGATGTTTCTCAAATGGAAAAAGAATTAGAGGCGAAAATTTCGAAAGACCCACGAAACATCCAGCAAAAAGAAACTACACCAAAGAAAAAACAACGTTCTATTCCCAGCAAAAAACAAGAGCAACCACAAAGGCAAGAGGAAGAAAATCCAGTCGAAAAAGAAAAAGTTGAATAAATGGAACTTCAAAATCCACTGACTTGTAGCGAAATAGCAAAATTAGTAAATGGTGAACTAATTGGAAATCCTGAGCAACTAATCTATCGGCTCGATAGAATCGAATTTGCCGGCGAAGGCGATTTAACTTTCTTTTCGGATAAAAAATATTCCAAATTTCTAGCTTCGACCAATGCAAGTTGTATTCTTATCCCAAAATCCTTCACCGAACTTCCTTCGTCGGATAGAACTTATATCGCTGTCGAAAACCCCTACTTTTCGTTTTTCCAACTTCTGAAAACTTTCGACACTTTCTACCAAAAATACTCTTCTTATATCCATCCAACTGCGATTATCGGACAAAATTGTCAAATCAGCCAATCTGCTTTCATTGGTCCATATTGTGTAATCGGGGACAATTGTAAGATTGGAGATAACACAATACTTATTGCCAATGTTGTCGTTTCCGATTGTGTCGAAATAGGCGATAACACATTAATTCATCCTAATGTTTCAATTTACTACAAATGCAAGGTCGGCAATAATTGCATTATTCACAGTGGTGCAGTAATTGGAGCCGATGGTTTTGGATTCATCGAAAACAAAGATGGTTCTTTTACTAAAATCCCACAACTCGGCAATGTAGTCATTGGCAATAATGTCGAAATTGGTGCAAACACAACAATTGACCGAGCCATCGTTGGAAGCACTGTAATTCACGACGGGGTTAAAATCGACAACCTTGTCCAAATTGCTCACAATGTCATCATTGGCGAAAATACTGCAATGGCAGCCCAAGTTGGTATTTCCGGCAGCACTAAGATTGGCAAAAGGAATCGGTTTGGTGGTCAGGTTGGCTTCGTCGGGCACATCGAAATTACTGACGATGTAATTATCGAAGCTAAATCCGGTGTAGCCAAATCAATTACGGAAAGTGGCATTTACTTTGGCTCGCCCCCAAGGAAAAAGACCGAAGCTTTCAGAATCCTTATGGCTACTTACGAACTACCAAAAATTCTGCAAGAGTTTAACAAACTCAAAAAAATTCTAAAAGATAAATTCGATATTGATATTTAATTTTTATTTTACAACTGTTAAATCGACTCTTATTCCTTTCCGAACAAGTTCGCCTGCTGCAATCCCTTGTTTCAATACTGTATTCGGTAGATATGTTTGATTTTCGACATATCTAATTTCTCCAACATCGAGTTCCGATTCTTGAAGCATTCGAATAGCATCTTCGAGCTTTAATCCCTCGACAAATGGAACCTTGATTTGCTCGGCGGGACCTAAGCTAACAATTAAATTGACTTGTTTACCATAAACAACCAATGCTTTTGGCTCGGGCGACTGAGAAATAATCGTGTCGGGTCCAATTTCGGGGTGATTTATATATTGAACAGAGCCAACCTCCAATCCATTGTTTTTTATGATAAAACGGGCATTACGAATGTTTTCACCAATCAGATTAGGCACTTCGACTCGAACTGCTCCCTTGCTTACAGTTAAAAATACATCCCTACCTTTACGAATTATTTGATTTGGTCGTGGGACTTGGTTAATCACCGTTCCTTCTCCGTACTGTTCGCTGTAAACTTGGTTAATTTGAGCAAGCCGTAAACCTAAATTGTCCAAAACTTGTTCAGCATCGGAAATATTTCTGCCAATTAGATTTGGCATTTTTATTTCATCGCTTCCCTTTATTAACAACGGAAATAAAAGCTTATCGAACAAAATTACAACAAGAATCAACGTAGAAACAAAGGATATCAACACATAGAAATATGGCAATAACTCTTTAATTCTGGACATAATTTTTAGTTCGAAGTATACAAAAAATGCAAATTAATAACATAATTTTTAAAATAACAATTTCAAAGTAACGTCACTACTTTTTGTTTAACATAAAGTAATTATTAGCTTATGAAAAATTTAATTTGGATTATTACTTTTTTTGTTACATTACAATTAGCGTCATCGGAACAAAATTTTCAAAATAAACAAAATCAAAATGCTATGAATTTATATTCGAAAAACTTTGTAGTAAACGATATAGACAAAAAACCAGTTAAGCTTTCGGAATACAAAGGCAAGGTTTTGCTAATCGTCAATGTTGCAAGCAAATGCGGATTTACTCCACAGTACGAAGGATTGGAAAAATTGTATCGAAAATATAAAAATCAAGGCTTCGAAATACTTGCTTTCCCTTGCAACCAATTTGGTAACCAAGAACCTGGCACAAACGAAGAAATTAAATCTTTCTGCCAAACTAACTACAACGTTACCTTTAAACTTTTCGACAAAATTGATGTAAACGGAGCTAACGCCCATCCACTATATCAATTCCTAAAAGATGCAAAGCCAGGAATTATGGGTTCTAAGGACATAAAATGGAACTTCACAAAGTTTCTTATTGACCGAGAAGGCAATGTCGTAGAACGTTATGCTCCACAAACAACACCGGAAAGCGTAGCAAAAGATATCGAAAAGCTTTTAAGTCGCTAAATTATTCTTGCATACAGTTTTATAATTACACTGCTTGCAAAAATTCGGATACATAGGCTTAACTGGGAATTGCAAAGTTCGCGATATCGCCTTAATAATTGCTTTTGTCCATTCCAAACTTTGATTCAATAAATCTTCTAATGAAACTTTTCCACCGAATTCGAGAGAAACTACAAAGTTTATTTCTAAATCTTTGTTAATCGGAACTTTCACTGTTTTTTGTCTCTTTTTGTTTTCGGCGAGCACGGAACGAGAATCGATATAAAAGTCCTGATAATTTTTATATAACTCATTGCTATTGTTCGCATTCCCTTTCACTTTATAATTCAGTATCTGATAGGATAAATTGATAATAAAATCATTTCCAATATTGGAATAATTTTTCAAAATTTCGGAGAAAGCAATTGCATAGAAAGGCATTTGGAAACTCCGTCCTTTCAGAACATCCGAAAGGCTTTTGCATTCCGATTTGCTGAATTTATAATCAATAATCCAAAATTCGATTTGAGGATTGCCGTCGAAACTTGTTTCTGCGTAATCAATCCTATCTATTTTCCCAATTAATTTAATTTCGTGTTTAGAATCAAGTTTTACCGAAACCTCGGGAAGACTAAATCTTGCTCGGCGAAAGCCAAATGGTAACTCGAAGATAATAGGCGTAAATTGTTTCTGTTCAATCTTCGAAATCTCGTAACTAAGCCAACGCTGGACAATACCAAGCTTGCTACGGCTTTTCGAAAAGAACCTTTCGCGTTCCAAATCGAAAAAACTCGAAAAACTTTCGAATGCATCCAAAACCTCGTCGGTAATTTGCCCCAACACAGACTCATAGTGAGAATAATCAGAAATATCGAGATACACAGGATTAAATTCAAAGTCCTTAATTCTTATAATCGCAGCACTTCGATTTTTTTCGGCTTGCTCTTTGGCAAGATATTTATAGAACCGAGACAAAATCTGATGGAGAATAATGCCTCGCTCCAAATTTGTCAGAAACATATCGAAATCGAATTGTGGCTTTTGCAACCTCAAAATTCGCCGAGCAAAAAATTTGTATGGACAATGTATGTAATCTTCAAAAAATTCGGCAGAAACTGGCTCACTAATAACTTTCTCCAAATAATCTTTTGCAAAACTGTTCAAAAGGCTTTCTTCTAATTCAACGTTTAATGGATATTCTGTTATAGAATTCCAAGAAAAGAGTTTATCGGGAAATGCCATCTTCAAAAATAATTCATCGGGTGTAAGCAGATATTGTTTCCAAGGAGCAAGCTCAAATATGTCATCTGTTAACGACAATGTAGAATGTAAATGAACAATTGCTTCATCTTCTGTTTTACCAATTAAATCCAAAAGAAAATTAATAAATGAACTTCGCACATACTCTCGTTTCACATCTCTTCTTGGATAGAATATATAAATCTCGTTGTTTCCCTCATCCAAAGATGCAGGCGAATTAGTAAGAAACAGATAAAATTCATACCTTTCGTTTTCGAAATGCCTTTTTTCTGTTTTACCAAGTTTCTTACCTAAAAATATTTCGGGATTATAACGAGAAGGAAACTCGCCATCTATCGCACCACATAATATCATTACTTTGAACGGAATTCCACGAGTTTGCTCAATAGAAGTCAGGTTTACAGCATAATTTTGTTTGATTGACAGCTGAAATTTTTCGCTAAAAACAAGAACCTTGAAAAGTTCGACCAACTCGGAAAGTTTAAATTTCCTCTCCTTCTTTCGATAGCCACGATTTAAATAGAAGACAAATTCATCGAGAATCTTCAAAAATTTCGAAAAAGCCCGACTATCTCTTTCAACTTCTTCGAGCTTTATGATTTTATCTTCAAGTTCCAAGTTCGGTAACTCATTCAACGAAAAATCAATTGTTTGTTGCAATACTTCGAAGGTGTGAAACTTCTTTAATATTCTGTGAACAAGGCGACTAAATTCTTCTGGTGTATAGTATGTATCTTCGAAATCAAAGTAATCCAAAACTGTTTTCAATACTTCGTAAGCTTTTTCGAATACTTGGAGCTTGCGTTCCAAATCTTTAATTTCTGTCTCGTCAGGATTTTGAACATTTCTTAATCTTTGAATTGCTTCTTTGTACGAAGAGATTCGCTTTTCGAAGCGAAAACGATAATATTCCTTCCCTGCCCCACCAATCAATCGCATCGAAATCATCGCAGAAAGAAGAGAATCAATATCTAAAAGGCGTGGTTTAGATGAATCTGAATTTGTCTCGTAAAATCTGAAATAAAAGCTTTGAAATACTTTCCTCAAATCCGAAAATCGAAAATTATTTAGCACAGTATCGAAAACTGCGAAAATACTCAAAACAAGCGGGGAAGTACTCAATTTAAACCTTTCGGTTGCATTCAAAGGAATTTTTTCCCGATTAAATGCTTCACGGAAAATTGGAACATACTTTTCGGGGGATTTAGTTACAATACATATTTCCGAAGGCTTGTATCCTTTCAGCTGAATTAAATAATTGCACAGCCGAACAATTTCGGCTACCTCGTTGAACCTGTTTTCGCAAGAATAAATCCGAACTTGCTTGGATAGGTCTGGATTTTGAAAGTATCCAAAATTGTTGAACAGATATTTTCGAATGAAAATCGATGGTGGCAATCTTGTCCCATCAAGCTCGGGCATCGGTAAACTTATGGTCAAAAACCCTTTCTGTTTAAATAATCCGATTAGTTCTATAAAATTCCCAAACAAAGGACCATTGTTTTCATCGAAATCTAAATAAATTGCCAAGGGATTCCGAAAGTTTAACATTGAAGTCAAAAATTCAACCTCTGGTGCTTTGAAATCGAAAAAATAGCTCAATACAATGGCTTCCTCTTTGTCGAAAAATGGTAACACAGGATGGGTATCACTATCTCGTCCATAATCCGAAATTTTCTCGGTGCAATATTTCATTGCCGAAACAATGTCGAAAACATCGTATTCCTTCAACAATTCTTCATATTTCTGGAAAACAGAATAAGTATCTTGGAACTTAGCTTCGTTAACAATTGCAGGGTCTTGGTTGATAAGCTCTTCGAACAACTTTTCGGGCGTTATTCCATCTTCTTTCAAACCAAAAACAATTTGCGATAGCCATCTAACCGTATGCAATGATTCTTTTCTATTGGAATTAGGATTTATGAAAAAACGAAGTGAGGAAAAATTGAATGCCTGATAAAAGATTAAGAAACGGAACGAATCGCCTATAATCTTCGAACTTCCATTTGGTACAAAGTAACTAAATGCAGTTCTAATCAGAGATTCCAAATTCCCAATTTTGGGGTTTACCAAAGGTTTGTTATGCATTTCGAAATACATCTTGGCTAATTGCAATTCAAAATTTCTTGCAAGCCGATTGGTTGCTGTTACAAAATATACCTTATCGACAATATCGTTCGATAGCACCTCGGCGAGAAATGAATCAAAATCTTTCGTACCATATTTATTTACAAAACTTTTGTTGCAAACTAAATACGACATTATTACTTCGCTCGTGGATGATACATACTATGTATTTCAATTAAGTACTCTTTCGTTAAATGGGTATAAATTTGAGTTGTGGAAATATCGGAATGACCCAGCAATTCCTGAACAATACGAATATCGGCACCGCCTTCGAGTAAATGTGTTGCAAAAGAATGGCGGAAAACGTGCGGATGTGCCTTATTTTCCAATCCTACCTGTTTTGCATAATATTGAATAATCTTCCAGATGCCCATTCTCGTCAATTTCCCGCCTCTTGCGTTCAAAAACACTAAATCGGTTCGGCGAAGTTTTTCCAAAAAGGGCCTACTTTCTTGCAAATACCGCCTAAGCCATTCCAAAGCAATCCTGCCTATTGGTACAATTCTTTCTTTGGAGCCTTTACCGAAAATCCTCAATATTTCCACCTCGAAAATAATATTTCTCAAAGTTAAATTAATCAATTCCGAAACACGTAAACCACACGAATAAAGCACTTCAATAATAGTTCGATTCCGAATCCCCAGAATCGAATCCGTAGGAATTACATTTATTAGCTTTTCTATTTCTTCGTAAGTCATAACCTCGGGTAATATCTTTTTAATTCTTGGACCATCAAGTTTGTCGACTGGATTAGATGGAACAATACCTTGGGTAACTAAATACTTAAAGAAACCTCGCAAGGAAGAGATATACCGCGCAACTGAACGCGAAGAAAATTCCCTTTCGAACAGCCACGACACAAAATGCTCAAGCACAACAATATCTACATCTGTAATTCGCTTTACCTTTTGATGCCGAAGAAAGTTAAAAAAGCAATTCAGGTCGAATTTGTAAGATTCGACCGTATTTCCAGACAAACTTCGTTCAATTTTCAAAAAGAACACATAATCATCCAAAAGTTGGTCGAATTGTGATGAATTTTTCACAATCTTAAACACTATCTTTTTGCTCATTATTGTTTAGTGGGATTTCTTTGTATTCGACACGAGGATGTGCATAGCCATACAAATGGCGAACACAAACCTCTTGTATAATCTTCAAATCACTCATTGTAATGTTCGATTCATCGAATTGGCCATCGAGTATTTTATCTTGAATCAATCTTTGGATTGCTTTCGATAATTCTTCTCGGCTTCTTTTCGGAAGTCGCGACATTGCTTCGGCAGAATCGCAAATCATTACAATAGCAGTCTCTTTGCTATTTGGTTTTGGTCCTGGATAACGGTAGTCATCTTCGTTGACAACATTGTTAGGTGATGATTCTAATGCTTTTGCATAAAAATGTTTAATCAATGAGGTCCCGTGATGCATTGGAATAAAATCAATTATCCGAGGCGGAAGATTATATTCTTTTGCAATTTCAATTCCTTTAATAACGTGTTCACGAATGACTTCGGCACTTCTCAATGGAGACATATGTTCGTGTTTATTATCAATATCCATCTGGTTTTCGATAAAATATTCAGGCTTGTAAATCTTTCCAACATCGTGGAAATATGCACCAACACGAGTAAGCAGTCTGTTTGCACCAATTGCAGTAGCACAATTTTCGGCAAGTATTGCCATCGAAAGCGTATGCTGGTATGTTCCCGGTGCGACTTCTGCCAACTTTTTCAACAATGGATGATTCAAATTATCGAATTCTTTCAATTTCAAATCGCTTGTAATATTGGAAAGCTTTTCGATTAGAAATAGCAAGCCATAGGCAATAACAGGCGAAAGAATTGCGTTCAAAGTTGCCAAACTGATTGATTCGAAAAAATTTTCAATCAATGCCGATCGTTGAAGTGCAAAAGCCGAAATGGTAATAAAGAAACCAATAACGATAAACAACATCGAACGAAACATTTGTGTTCTGCTTTGAATATCCCGAACTGAATACGCACCGATGATGCTTGCGAACATCAGTATCGATGCAGTTTCGAAATCATTTCCACGAATTATTGCAACAAGCATAGCAATTGTTACAGTCGAATAGAAAGCAGTTCTCGAATCGAAAATTATTGCCAAAAGTATTGCAATAGATGGCAAGAAAATTAAAAATCGCAATGGCAAATCCGAAACAACCGAAAAACTTATCCAAGAGATAAAGCCAATTAGCACTACACAAAAACTAATAATTCCAAATTGCCAGTTATCGGCAAAAATTCTTTTCCTAAGTATTATCAGGTAAATCAACAGAATTGCATAAATAAATAAAACATTTAGAAACGAACCTAAAAGATTACCAAACGAATACGATTCCTTTGTTATCATCAGCTTAACTCTTTCGTATGATTTTAGTTTTAACAATATATCTTCGGTAATTTTCTTCCCTTTTTCGACAATAACTTCGCCTTTTCGGACGTAGCCTTTGGTTTTTGGAACAGACATTTCGGCAAGCTTCAATTTTTGTTCTGTAAACTCGGGTGAAAAAACCAATGAAAACAAAGGCAATTTGCTTGCAATTTCTACCCCCAAACTAACAGCATTCGATTGAAATGATGATTGTAAAAATACCCTTAGCTCATTCAGAAGCTTTTGCCTATCGTAAATTGACTTTGTTGGTAAAATTCTTTCCGTATTATTTTGTTCATTCAAAACAATGATTTCATTGTTTCGGATAGCATTCAAATTAATATTAATTATTCCTCGTTGAAATGCTGTATTCAAAAACTTTTTCAACGAAGTTATTAGCCTTTGGAATTCTATGCTTTTTTCTTTTGGATTGCTCGAAGAACTTTGGAAAAACTCCACAGATTGGAATACTTCCCCAATTACATTTGGCGAAAAATTCGAGTTGAATACGACATAACTAATGGAATCAATCTTGTTTGAACATTCCAAAAATGCATTGCTTTTCGAAAGGAATACAGGTGGAACTTTGTATTTTGCTCGCTCCACTTCTTTTAAATATTCGTTCCTATCTTTGTAAATTGGAAAAGAAAAATCTGCAATTAATGTTTTATGTGGCCATATACTTCCAACTTGCAAAGCAAAATTAAGACTATTTCTTTCATCACCAACTTTGATTGTGTTGAAAATCGTAAGAACCAACAAAGTAACAACAATAATAATTGCCTTGATTATAATATTCTTTGTTTGTAACCCCTCTTGTTTACCTCTGCCTATTAATTTAGTAAGCTCATATAAAGTTTTTTTACTCTTTCCCATAAATTAAATGCAAGATTACTTTGAAAATATTTAAATTACTAAAATAAATTTTTCGAATTTTATGTTAATCAAAAATTATCAAAACATTGCTATTATCGAAACTGCTTTTTTGGGTGACATTGCTCTTTCTCTGTTTTTGCCCGCACTAATCAAATCTTGCCACCCAAACGTAAAAATTCATTTCGTCACCCTTCCAAAAGCAAAATCACTTGTCGAAAATTGCAGAGCAATCGACAACTTCATTGCTTTCGACAAGCACAACACAAATAAAGGAATTGGAGGAATACTCGAAATTTCGAAACAATTAAAAGCCAAATTAGTCGACCTAATCATTGCTCCACACCGTTCTGCGAAAACATCAATCCTTGCTTGGCTTTCGAAACCAAAATTTTCAATTGGATTTCGAAACTCTGCATTAGGCTTTCTTTATAAAAAAACAGTTCCTTACAAACCATACTTGCATCAAATTGATAGAAATTTCGAACTTTTAAAAATTTTCGTAGATATCGAGTTTCGACAACATTTGCCAAAAGTCCAATTCGACTTTTCCAAAATCAATTCCAATAATTTCAGTTTCTTGAATAATCCAACAAAAACAATTTCCATCGCACCAGGTTCAGTTTGGAAAACGAAACAATGGAAACTCAATCACTACACCGAGCTATGCAAGAAATTCATCTCGCAAGATTTTCAAGTGGTTTTGCTCGGAGGGACTGAAGACTCTGCAATCTGTAATGAAATCCAAACATTAACTGGTGCAATAAATCTTGCAGGCAAAACCTCATTAATTGAAACGCTATTCATTTTAACTAAATCCGAACTGTTAATCACGAACGATAGTAGTCCCACACATTTTGCTACATTAGTTGATTGTCCTTGCATTACAATTTTTGGACCTACAAGCCCTAATTTTGGCTTTACACCTCGCAGCACCAAAAACAAAGTAATTTACAGCAAAACCGATTGTAGCCCCTGCTCATTGCACGGATACAACACCTGTCCGCTTGGTCATCACAAATGTATGGAAAACATCAGTCCCGAAGTTGTATTTAACGAAGCTTTGGAGTTAATAGGAAGTTAATTCTAACAAAAAATTCAACTATTGCAATCCAAGAAGAATAATATCTTCGATTTTATATAACTTTTGTGGATACTTTGCTCTCATAACATAAAAAGTATCGACACAGGAATAGTATTTGTTTGACGATGAATCAATTTCGATAAAGCAAGACGGAAGTTTACTAATACGGAATTTGCTTGAATATGGATGATGGGAATTTGGGCTAAAAGTAACCCAATATTCGACAACACTATCGGGAATATTACTAGATTTCAACACTTTAACTAAGCTTGGAAAATCTTTTTGTGTTTCGGTGCAATTACAACTTGGATTTACAAAAACGATAAACCGATACAATTTCAATTTCCAAAGTGAATCAATCGCCACAACAACATCCTCTTTGGGTTGGTATACCGAAAACTCGTAATCGAACCATTCGAAACCAGGAAGTAACCTAAGCTCATCTAATGTATATTTTTGTGCATCGGGATTTTCGTTTTCAACCCCACAAGAAACCAAAACAAAAAGCAAAACAAACCAAAATATATAGTTAACTTTCATTTTTAGTCCCTTGTAATTTCTCAATTTATTAAATTAGTAATTTAAAACAAGATAAACAAAATAAAATTGACAGCGATGAAGCCAGAATCTATAAAATCATTACTTTCGTTTATTATTTTTTCCTTTGTGCTTTTCGCTTGTAAAGAAACTACAAACCAATTCGAACCTAACGCAGAAGAATTTTACGTTCCGAAACATTTTCCTAAGCCCGAATTTCCAGTTGATAATCAATATTCCAAAGCCAAAGAAACATTAGGGAAATATTTGTTTTTCGATAAAATTTTCTCGCACGATTATTCTCTTTCCTGTGCAAGTTGCCACAACCCACGCTTTGCTTTTGCTAACAATTTGCCCAGTCCTATTGGTTCAAATAGAATTTCAATACCTCGGAACGTCCTTTCCCTTGCTAATGTTGTTTACCGAAAGACACTGGGTTGGAACGGCAATACGATTTCTTTGGAAGATGCAATTTACCACGATTTCGATAGCCCCATTTTCTTTGCAAACGATACGAATGAAATTTTCAAACGACTTATCAATCATCCTTTTTACCCAAAGCTTTTCGAAGAGGCTTTCGGTCGGGGCACAAAACCTTATCCATATCTCGCTTCAAAAGCAATTGCAACATTCGTTCGCACACTCATCTCGGGCAATTCCGCCTACGACAGATACATCGCTGGCGATAGCAACGCACTCACTCCAAAACAAAAATTTGGTATGAATTTGTTTTTTAGCGAAAGAACCAATTGTTCCAAGTGCCACTCCGAGTTTTTATTTACAGACGAAGACTTTCACAATACAGGAACAACAACCCATTATTTCGACCGGGGTCGATTTGTTGTAACAAACAAGTATAGCGACCGTCACAAATTCAAAACTCCATCGCTGCGAAATGTCGAAGTGACTGCACCTTATCTTCACGACGGCACTTACTCTTCTCTCTTCGAAATAATCGAAAACTATGACCGTGGTGGCTTACCTTTCTTCAATAAGGACACACTCCTAAAACCACTACATTTAACTCAATACGAAAAAGAAGCACTTGTCGAATTTCTTAAAGCCTTAACCGATTGGGAATTTATTAACTCCAAAAGATTCGAAAGCTTTGGAAAGTAATTCAAATAACTTATGTTAAATTACGTTTTAACTTTGGTAACGGATATTTATTACAATGAGTAACAACAGAAGAAATTTTCTGAAATTATTGCTAACAGCAGTTGTAACCACAACAGCGTGCCCACATAAATTTCTGGGTAAAATTGTACCTACCATTTCCCAAAAAGACGACAAAATACTTGGCATATTCGGTATAAACATCTACAAATATCCTCCTTTGCTAAATATTTGGGGTTCTGTTAGGGTCTTCATTGAAGGAACAATTGGGTACTTCCCTAAAGTTATTGTTACCCGAGTACCCTTCGACGAGTTTGGGGTAGATTTCACCGCCCTTGCCGAACTTTGCCCTCACGAAGGTCAATATGTAAAAGATTTAGACCCCGATTTGCATATTTTCGAATGCTCGGGGCACGGCACAATTTTCGACGCTGCGGGAAAGTACCTCTGGGGTCCAGCAGCAAAAGACTTAACTCGCTTCGATTTAACTTTCAACGGAGTCGATACAATTTATATCGAAATTCCCGCTCTACCAACCAGTGTTCCCGAAAGCTCCGACAATCTTTTCGTACTGCGTCAGAACTACCCCAACCCCTGTTCGGATTTTACAACAATTGAGTTTGCTGTCGAAAAACCTTCGAATGCAAAGCTAATTATTCACAACCTTGAAGGTAAACACTTTGTAATTAAAGATTATTCTGTTGGTGAATCCCAAGAAATTTCCGAAAAATTAGATATCCGCAATCTTCCGGAAGGTGTTTATTTTTATAGCTTGTACTTGAACGATAAGATAAAAGCAACCAAGAAGCTAATCATAAAGCGATAGGGTATGAAAATAATTATTCCACGACGAGATTTTTTAAAAAAAGCAAGCGAGTTGGTTGGTGCAATTGGTCTTGGTTTTGTCTTCCTTCCAATTTCAAGTTGCGAGAACGATTGGACTATTCCACCAAAATTAGAAGGCAAAACCATAGAAATTGATTTAAACAATCAGACGAGCGATATCTTGAATCTTCCTGTGCTTAATTTTTTAGGTGCTGGATTTACAAAACAATTCGATTTTCTAAACTATGGTATTCCAATTATAATAGTAAGGTTAAAAAAAGAGAACAAAAGCGACGATTTCGTTTGCTTTTCGGGCTTATGCACTCACGACCATTGTTATGGAAAAGATAAAGTCCGACCACCATACAAAATCGAAACCGCAAATAACCAACGTATTTGTCGAGTTGTTTGTAATTGCCACGGCTCGGAATTCAATTTGCTCGACAATGGTCGCGCAATAAAAGGTCCAGCCGAAAAACCCCTGAAACAATTCCAATGCTCTTTCGACCCTGAAAAAAATACTCTAACAATCTACTATTGATTTATGGGCAAAACTTCGTTGATTCTTGCTACTGTGTTCCTTTTGTTTTCGTGCAAAGAACAAACTTTACAAAACCCCGACGATATTGTCTTCCCCGATAGCAACGTAAGTTTTCAACAACATACATTGCCAGTATTAAAAGCCAATTGTGGGCTTTCATACTGCCACGGTGAAGTCTCACCCCGTGGGAATGTTCAAATCTATGATTATTTCTCTATTATGAATTCGTTGAGTGGGGCTTTGGTAATCCCCTATAACCCTGATGGCAGTGTTTTGGTACAAATTATTGAATATCGTTTGCCACACAATCCATCGCTACTGTGGAAATTTTCGAACAATCAAAAAAATGGAATTCGAACTTGGATTCGAGAAGGTGCAAAAAATAATTAATACTTCATTTTTTTTTCATAAATTGAATACTTAAATATTTCAAACTTTATAAAGGTGGAATATGAAAAAATACTTCTTTTTACTTTTTTCGCTTTTCATCTTATTTGCTTGCGGCGAAAAGAAACAAATCGTCGAAATTAAAGAGTTGGCTGTTTACAAAGACCCCGTAATGAACTTCGAAATTAAATACCCCGTGAATTGGGAAATTCAACGCTACCCCGGCGACCGTTTCCTTGCTTTCACAACTAAAACTGCAATTAAAAGATTCAGAACCTTCGACCCCGAAGGCGAAACAGGTGCAAAAATCGAACTACTCGTAGTTAAACTTCAAGGCGAACAAACAATCGATTCAGTTATGGCAATTAAGCAATTTACTCCCGAAACCTACTCGCCACCACAAAAAGTAACTATCGATGGCGTTGAAGGCTACAACCAATCCTATGAATTTCCACTCGGCGATGGCAAGTTTCAAGGCGAAATTTATTATGCACAAAAAGACTCCCAAGTAGTAACTGTAATTAGTTTCGAAGCATTCGGAGAAACTTTTTCCAATTATAAGCCTGCTTTCGATGAAATAATAAATTCCGTAAAACTTGCCTATATGCCCCAACAACAAGTCGATACTATCCGAAAGATAATCGAAGCACCGCCACCATCGCAAAACCTTGTATCATACAAAGGGGAAGGATTTGTAATTTCAATACCCGACAACTTCGACACCCGCAATCCAAAAGTTGGAGCTGCAATTCGTTCTTATCAATTCATTGGCGAAAGACGGCTCGACAGCGACATTCGAATTGATATCTTCGATGCTTCCAAACAAAAGAATTTGGAAAAAATTGTTCAAGACAATAAGTCGAAACACGGCGATGTTAATCCCCGAGAAACTACCATCGGTGGTCAAAAAGCTTATGTTTTCGAATATTCCCCCGTTCCAAAAGTTAAAAGCAAAGTCTATTACACAATTCATAACGATAAACTCTTCCGAGTAACTGTAAATTGGTTCACCGGCGAAGAACAAAACTACAAACCTGTGTTCGACAAAGTTATCGCTTCGTTTAAGTTTCAATAATTTTCAAATAACAATTATTTGCAGTGAAAGAAAGAATCATCATTCTCGACTTTGGTTCGCAATATACTCAACTCATTGCCCGAAAAATTCGCGAAATTGGTGTTTTTTCTGAAATTTTGCCATTCAACACACCTTTCGATATAATTGCTAATCGCCACCCGAAAGGCTTAATCCTTTCGGGTGGACCCGCAAGTGTTTTCGAAGAAAACGCCCCTCGCCCTGACGATAAAATTTTCAACCTGAACATACCCATTCTTGGCATCTGCTACGGATTACAATACATAGTCTTTCATTTCGGTGGTAAAGTCGAAAAAGCCGAAAAAAGAGAGTTCGGCAGAGCAACTCTCAAAGTTTCGAAAAACGACCCGCTATTCGAAGGCTTTCCTACCCAAAGCCAAGTTTGGATGTCCCATAGCGATAGAATTCTCAATATCCCTCAGAATTTTGAAATCATTGGCGAAACCGAAAATGCAATTTCTGCTATCAAATCATTCGACTCTCGAATCTATGGCGTTCAATTTCATCCCGAAGTTCACCACACTCGATTCGGAACAAAATTGCTCGAAAATTTTGTCCGCAACATCTGCCAATGCAAAGAAATTTGGTCAGCCAAATCATTTATCGAAGATTCTATTGAGCAAATTCGCAAACTTGTTGGAAATGAAAAAGTAATCCTCGCTTTAAGCGGTGGTGTCGATTCGACTGTTGCGGCAATACTTATCCATAAAGCAATTGGTGAACAACTTACCTGTGTTCATATCGACACTGGTCTAATGCGCCAAGGGGAAAGCCAACAAGTTGTTGCCCTTTTCCAAAACAACTTTAAAATTCCAATAAGATTAGTCAATGCTCAACAAATCTTTTTAGAAAGACTCAAAGGTATTACCGACCCCGAGCATAAAAGAAAGATAATTGGGTATACCTTCATCGAAATTTTCGAACAAGAAGCCTGTTCACTCGGTAATTTCCAATGGTTAGCACAAGGCACTCTTTATCCCGATGTAATTGAATCAACTTCTGTGAAAGGACCCTCCGCAACAATAAAATCGCACCATAACGTTGGTGGGTTACCCGAAAAATTCAATCTGAAACTATTGGAACCTCTGCGTGAGCTTTTCAAAGATGAAGTTCGAAAAGTTGGTTTGGAATTAAACATCCCCCGCTGGTTTATCGAACGTCATCCATTCCCCGGTCCTGGCTTAGCAATACGGATTATCGGCGAAGTTACCCAAGAAAGCCTTGAAATTTTGAGGAAAGCTGACCAAATCTTTATAGAAGAAATCCAAAGCGAGGGCCTTTATAACAAAATTTGGCAAGCTTTTGCAATTCTTCTACCAATTAAAAGCGTTGGTGTTATGGGCGACGAACGAACTTATGAAAATGTTTGTGCTTTGCGGGCTGTAACAAGTACCGATGGTATGACTGCCGATTGGTATCCATTTGAGCCAAACTTCTTGGCAAAAGTTTCAAATCGAATTATTAACGAAGTCAAAGGTATAAATCGAGTCGTTTACGATATTACAAGTAAACCACCTGGAACGATTGAGTGGGAATAGACATCTTTTGACATCTATTCAATTTCGAATGCCTTCTTGCGCTCCAAATAAGCTTTCCTTCGAAATCTAATTTGTTTTTTTGCAAAAAGGTCCTCTAACTTTTCGATTATTTGGGAAAAGTTTTCGAATGGAAAATGTGTTATTCTATGCTTACTGCAATACTTCTTCAACACTTTCGAAGCAAAAATTATGTCCGAATATTCAGTCATACAAAAATCCGAATATCCATCGCCAATGTAAACCAAAGCTTCATCTTCGGCAAGTTGGCTTAAAATAATATTTCGTTTGCAAGAACCTGCATTGCACCGACAAGATTCCGATGCATAAGTAAAGACAGGTTCTATCCCTTGGGAAGCGACTTGAACAGAATTTGCAAAAAACTTGAGATTAGAAAGACCATATTTTCGAAAAACAGTTCGAATATAAAAATCAAATCCATCGCTAACTACAATCAAAGGAAGATTGTTATTTTTACAATAATCAACAAAATTCAAAAAAGTAGTGTCGATAACAATTTCATTTTCAACGAAGGTTTCAATTTCTTCTAATGTTATCCCCTTTGGAAGGCTTTTGAATAATTCAATCCAGTAGCATTTCAAACTGATTTCGCCTCGGACAAGCAAATCGAAAAAAGGCTGAAAATTGCCAAACTTTTTAAATATCTCATTGCATACATCGACTGTTGCAATTGTGCCGTCGAAGTCTACAAAAATTTTACAGCCCTTCGGTTTTGGAAAGCCCCCACCCATCAGTTGATTTTCGCTTTTAGAGGTCCCCGAAGCCCACGATAACTCACCAAATCTGCACTGACAAAGCCAATTAGAATTTTAGTTGCAACCTTGACGGGAATTTTTCTATCATCATCGGTTAGCCAAATGTAGATGGAACCTTCGCTTTTGAACAGACCGCCTTCGACGACTAATGGTTCGACAACAACACAACGGAACTTACCGGCTTCTACTTCTACTGTTTGCTTACCCAAAATCTTAACACCTAAACGATAAGTTGAATCTTTGAAAAAATTATAAAGGTAAAAAACTGTATCCTTGGGCATTGAACCAAGTGGAAGTGTCCTGACGTAGTAGAAAGCAGAAACAATATCGTGAACGTATGGAGGAACCTTATATGTTTTCCCTTCGGCAAAGGCAAGATTTCTTTCTTGGTCGAATACAGCTTTAAAATCCCTTTTGTAATTACCTTCGCGAATGTGCTGTTCGAATTCCCAAGGAAAAATACCATCGACATCCAAAACAGTGCTATACCAATCCCTTACACGATAAATCCATTCCAATGACTTTAATGAATTTACTTGAAACCTAACGTCATAACATTTCCGATTATTTCGGTATACAGGACGTTGCAGTATATGAAGATAGCCTTCGCCTGCAACTATAAAACCATATTTCACCTTGTAATCTAAACGCTCGCCAAAACCAAAAGCTTCGTTCGGATGATTTCGAAAACTATATTGTGAAATACTTTGACTATTGCCAATTGTGAAAATTAAAAAGAAAAGAAAACCAGCAAAAAAATGATAAATTCCACGCATCTACTAACCAAATAGATTTATCGTAAAATCAACAACGATATTTGGAAAAACGCCGAAAAGAATAATTGCAATCAGACAAATAACAACCGAAAGCAATGGCAATCCCATTGCTGGTTGTAGTTTTTCTTCCGCTTGTTCCTTGAAATACATTACAAGAATCAACCCAATGTAATAATACATCGAAATGATAGACGAAATCACAGCAACAATCGTGAGCCAAACAAAGCCGGATTTAATCGCTGCAACAAATAGGTAATACTTACCAACAAAACCAGCCAATGGTGGAATTCCAGCAAGAGAAAGCATAAAAACCGAAAGTGTTGCTGCAATGAAAGGATGCTTTTTTGAATATCCTGCATAACTTTCGATTGAATTTGTATCCTCGCCTTGTCTTTCATTCATCGAAACAATAATAAACGCACCCAATTGCATAAACAAATACGCCACCGAGTAAAACAGCAAACCGTTCCAACCTTGGACATTATTTGCAACAATCCCCATTAGCAAATATCCTGCGTGAGCAATAGAGGAGTAAGCCAACATTCTTTTGACATTCTTTTGGACAAGGGCAATGAAGTTCCCCACAAGCATAGTAATTGCAGAAATTATTGCTATTATCATTTGAGAATTTTCGATAAAGGCACGAAGAAATTCGAACCCAGAAACATTTACAAGGAATGCTTTTGTCACAATAAGAAAAGCCAGGACACCAGCACTTTTACCAGCAGTACTCAGAAAACCTGCAACAACAGTAGGAGAACCCGAATATACATCGGCTGCCCATTGGTGGAAAGGAAAAGCAGCAATCTTGAAAGAAAGTCCAACTAAAATCAAACCAAAGCCTATTGTAAAGTAAGTTCGATTAAAATTATTATTCTGAATGGCAATGGAAATTTCATTTATCATCAATGTTTTCGCAGCCCCGTAAACTAATGCAATTCCATAGACTAGAAAGCCAGTGGCAAAAGCACCTAAAAGAAAGTATTTCAAAGATGCTTCAACCGATTCATCGCTAACACGGAAAAAGCCCGCAAGCACATAGAAACTTAGCGACATCGTTTCGATACCCAAAAATAAAACCAGCAAATTATTGGAATGCCCTATGATTGACATTCCAAACACCGCTAACACAATAAGTGAATAGAATTCATTCAGTTCCTTGTATTCTCGGGAAATATAACTCCGCCCCGCCAAAAGTACCAACAATCCCGCAAGAACAAAAATTAAATCGAAAAAGTAACTAAACCCTTCGAACGATAACATTCCTTTCGAAACTAATTGCTCAGGTTGGAATGGTTTGAAATTTTGAAAAAAAACCAAATCGTACGCAATACCGATAAAAGCAATAAGCAACGAGACGAATGTTAAATCAAAATTCAATTTCCTGTTTTTCCAAATGCCATCGACAAGAAGAAGAATTAACGATGCAATTCCTAACCACCATATCGGAAAAGTTGCTAATATTTCGTTACTCATTTGTATTTACCATAGTTGTTTGACCTGGTTTTGTAAGTCCATTTATCTTAACTTCGAACTGAGCAGTTTTGCCAAACTTCTTTTCGTAAACATGAGAAGATATTTTCTTCATTGAAGATTCGGAGTATCGCAAAAAGAAATTCGGATAAACCCCAATCCACACAATAACAATAACTATTGGGACAAGATACGCCCATTCCCTTTTGTTAATATCTTTCAAATTATAATTTTGGGAATGGACAATCTGACCGAACATAACCTTTTGAAACATTAAAAGCAGATATACAGCAGCAAAAATAACCCCCGTCGCAGCAAAAATCGTGTAAAGCTGCGAGTTCAGAATAGGCGACTTAAATGCACCCAAGAGCGAAAGAAACTCGCCAACAAAGCCGTTTAATCCCGGAAGCCCAACGGAAGCAAGCATAGCAATTCCAAAGAATACCGTAAATGCGGGCATCACTCGGGCAATACCCCCAAAATCTTGAATCGAGCGAGTATGCCGCCGTTCGTACAAAATCCCAACAGCAAGGAACAGCATACCCGTCGAAAGTCCATGGTTTACCATTTGAATTAAAGCACCCTGTAAGCCTTCGACTGTAAGCGAAAAAATCCCTAAAACAACAAAACCAAGGTGACTAACTGAAGAAAAGGCAACCAATCTCTTCACATCGGTTTGAACAGCGGAAACCAACGCGCCATAAATTATTCCAATCACAGCCAAAACTGAAATCACCGGTGCATAGTGAATTGAAGCCATGGGGAATAACTCGACATTGAATCGAACCAATCCATAAGTCCCAAGTTTAAGCAGAATACCTGCAAGTATTACCGAACCAGGAGTCGGTGCTTCGGTGTGGGCATCGGGCAACCAAGTATGTAATGGAAACAAGGGAACCTTAATGCAAAACGAAAGAGCAAAAGCCAAAAACAACCACCTTTCAATTTCAAAAGGTATCGATGTATGCGAAAGTACATCTCTTATCACAACATAATTTGTTGTAAAGCCACTTACCATACCCAAGACATTGTCACCAACAAACAAGCCCAACCAAACAATAGCAATCAACATAAACAACGAACCAACAACAGTATAAATAAAGAATTTGACAGCAGAATATATTCTATTCGTTCCACCCCAAACGCCTATGATAAAATACATTGGTATTAATACCAATTCCCAAAAGACATAAAACAACAATAAATCCAATGAAACAAAAACCCCTGTCATTGCAAATTGTAAAATAAGGAGAAGGAAGTAATACTCCTTGTCCCGCTTTTCAATTGCAGAAAACGAGGAGAGAATTGTCAATGGACTAATAAAAGTGGTAAGTATTACAAGCAAAAGACTAACACCATCGACTCCGATACGGAATCCAGCATCGAAACTTTGTATCCAAACCGCTTCGTAATAAAATTGAAATTCAGTATTCGAAAAGTCGAACTTGTAAAGCAAGACTAGCGATACTAAAAAAGTAACCAACGAAACAACAAGCGAAAAATATTTAATTGCTTTTGTGTTATTCCGATTGAAAAACAGTATTGCAACTGCTCCAACTAAAGGTAAAAACAGTGTAACCAACAGGAACTCCATTTTAGCCCTAAAAAGTTCAACAAATTAAATTATTAATAAGAACCAAAGAACAATTACGATAATACCAATAAACATCAGCATAGCATAATTTTGAACAACGCCAGTTTGAATTCTTCTTAAAACCTCGCTAAATCGTATCGTTACGACTGCCGAGCCATTTACAATTCCATCGATAATCTTCGAATCGACAAATTTCCAGAGAAACTTCGAAGACAAATTGATTAATGGGTCGGCAAAAGCAAAAAAGTAAAACTCATCTACATAGTATTTGTTCAATAGCATACGAAATAATTTTTTGAAATCAGTTGCAAGTTTCCGAGGTAATGTCCAATTGACATCGGAATAAAATTTATTGGCTAAATAAATTCCACTAATAGCAACAACAATAGAAATTATCATCAAAAGATATTCAGAAAGTTCGAGATGGTGGTGTTCGGAAACGGCTCCCGAACCAGCAAAGATTAAAACTTTGTTAGCGGTATCGAAGATAGGATTTAACCAGTTTTCAATCAAATTTGGATGTTCGCCAAACCAGAAGCCCAATGCGTAAGGAATTCCCAAAAAGCCACCGAACGCAGATAGAAATGCTAAGATTTGCAAAGGCACAAGCATAACTTTTGGTGTTTCGTGAGGATGGATGTGATGATGGTCGAATCGTTCACGACCCAAGAATACTAAATGCAAAAGACGGAACATATAAAATGCAGTAAAGAAAGCAGAAACAACCAAAATAATCCAAAGCAGGTATTGATTGCCCGAAAATACCTTCCAAAGAATTTCATCTTTCGAAAAGAAACCACTAAAGAAAGGAATACCCGCGATTGCAAGCGTTGCAATCAAAAAAGTAAAGTAAGTTTTGGGCATATAATTTTTAAGCCCACCCATCTTCTTAATATTTTGCTCTTCGTGCAAAGAATGAATTACTGCACCCGCAGCAAGAAACAACAATCCCTTGAAAAATGCGTGAGTCATAACGTGGAAAACCCCTGCTGTGAAAGCTCCAACCCCCAAAGCAGCAAACATAAATCCAAGTTGACTAACAGTCGAATAGGCAAGCACTTTCTTAATATCGTTTTGCACAAGTCCAATACTTGCTGCAAAGAATGCAGTCAAAGTACCAACAATAGCAATAACCAAAAGTGTTTTTGGTGCAAGAGCAAAAATTACCGAATTCCTTGCAACAAGAAAAATACCCGAAGTAACCATCGTCGCAGCGTGAATCAGAGCACTAACTGGTGTCGGACCAGCCATTGCGTCCGGCAACCAAACAGCCAAAGGAATTTGAGCAGATTTCCCCGTGCAAGCCAAAAATAACAATAAAGTAATTGCAGTAATTATTGGCAAATCATAAAAATTTAAATACGATGATGAAAAAAGCGAATTTAGATTATTATATTCCAAAGTTCCGAAGTTGACAAACAAAAGGAACATTGCTAATAGAAATCCGTAGTCTCCAATTCGATTAACAATAAAAGCTTTGTTTGCTGCATCGCCAGTCCATTGAATACGCACTCCTTCGAATTTTCTATCATACCAGAACCCTATAAGCAGATAAGAACACAAGCCTACTCCTTCCCAGCCCAAAAAAGTCAGAAGAAAGTTACTCGAAAGCACCAAGTTCAACATCATAAAAATAAACAAATTCATATAAGCAAAGAAACGATAAAAACTTCTATCGCCGTGCATATAACCAATTGAATAAACATGAATAAGGAAACCCACACCCGTTACAATTAACGCAAAGACAATGGAAAGTTGGTCGACCTGATACGATATACTTGCCGAAAAGTTCCCAGCAGAAATCCAAGTATAAAGATTAACTATTATAGGTTCCTTGTAACCTTCTACTAACCACTCGATAAAAATCAAAAGAGAAACAACAAACGAAAGAAAGACAGAAAAACTTCCAATAAATCCAATTAATGCTTCTTTTTTTAAATATCTACCAAACAAACCATTGATGAGGAAACCAACGAAAGGAATGATAGGTACTAAAAAAATTAAATTACTCATATCAATTCCATTTTAGATTAAAATTTCAATAAATAAAAATTTAAAATTACAAAAGTCGAGTATTAGAAACAAAACAATAATTAATAATGTTTTAAAAATTTAGGCAATAACATTGCAAAATTTTTCATAATTTTGAATGTTATTCAATTATAATTATTTCTGTTTTATGCTCGAAAGATTTTGGTTTTCTTGTGAGCAAACCCAACAAGAAGAAGAACTTTTGACAATAGATTCGACGGGGCTATCGTTCCCTGCAAGAGTGATATTATTCAACGACGATATACACACGTTCGAAGAAGTCGCACTACAATTAGTCAAGGCTATTCATTGTTCGTACGAACGTGGTATGGAAATAGCTTGGGAAGTGCATACTCGTGGGAAAGCGTGTGTTTATGAAGGTGATATTTCCGAATGCCTGCGGGTTAGTAGCATTTTAGAAGAAATAGCTTTGCACACTCAAATTGAATCCTAATTCTATTTTTCAAAATCAATTCTAATCAACTCGCCACATTTACAACGAACCTCAATTGCCGTTAACTCGCCATTTTCGTCAAAAATAAATCGAGGGGGGTTCGTTGGCTCTTCTTCCTCACGACTTTCTTCGAAAGCTTTTTTGATATCGAATTCCTCTGCTTCTTCTCTTTCAATCAAATACTTTTTTTGTCGAGCTTGCGTACCCGAAATTTTATTCAAAACAAGAAAATCAATAAATTTAGCAGGGGGTCGCAGTTTCTTTTCCTTTTCGACTTCTTCTTCGAAAAAAACTTGAAACTTTTTCGAAAGCTCTTTGGCTTTATTCTTAGTAAAGAAATATTGTTCCAAAAGTGTGTTTACTTTTGCAATTTCCTCAGGTGTTTTTGGAACGCCAACACTTTTTATGTAATCGACAAAATCGGAACTTGAAGATGGCAAATTTTCGAAAGGCTTTTCGATTTTATAATTTTCTGCTTCTTCCTTCCGAATTAAGTTTTTTGCCATAATTACTAATGATTTACACCACCTAACTGATGTAACAGATTAGGAATTTCTTTCAAAGGAACGACCTCGTTTGCAATCCCTGAATTAATTACAGAGCTGGGCATACCTGCAACAACACAACTTTCGGGCGTCTGAGCCACAACATATCCACCTTTTTCGTGAATTACTTTAAGCCCCTGGGTACCATCGTTGCCCATACCTGTCATAATAATTCCAACCGTGTGAGAACCAAAAATTTCGCCAATCGAAGTAAACATAACATCAGCCGAAGGTTTAAACAAAAGATTTCGGGGTTCATCAGAAATTACTATTCTACCTTGTTTATTAACAGACATTTGGTAACCACCTGGACCAATATATGCACAACCATTCTCCAACAAATCCATATTCTCAGCTTCCTTAAACCTAATAACCGATAAACCATCAAGTCTCTTTGCCAATGATTTTGTAAACAAAGGTGGCATATGCTGAACAATTAGAATTGGGAACGAGAGTGATTGTCGAACACTGGAAAACACCTCTTGCAATGCAGCTGGTCCGCCAGTCGAAATTCCAATTCCAAGAACATCTATTTCACTTGGTGTAGGTCTTTGCCTCGGCACAATTAGATTAGAATACGAAGGTGCTTCTTTTTCTTTGGTAACAACTGTTGTTGTTTCGGATTTCAAGGTGGATTGTGCTTTTTGCAAAAGCCTTCTTCTAATCAATCTATTCTTTATTTCCGAATTCTTTGCAATGTTTCTTACCTTCGAAAGCAACTCCTCCTTAATTGTAGTCATTTCGGTAAAGGAGGACTTTTTGGTAACAAAATCGACTGCACCGAGCGACAAAGCCTCTATTGTAGCTTCGGCACCTTCGGAAGTAAGTGTACTTACCATTAGCACAGGTATTGGGTTTTCTTTCATAATTTGGGCCAAAGCCTCTAACCCATTCATCACTGGCATCTCTATGTCCATTGTAATGACATCGGGGGATAATTCAGCAGCCATTTCGACAGCTTCTTTACCATTGCGAGCAAATCCTACTATTTCAATGTCGGGTTGGGAAAATATCTTTGCAAGAGCTTGACGCATAAAAATCGAATCGTCAACTATTAGAAGCTTTATTTTGGGGTTCATAATGAACTAATTCCTCCCGTATACTAATTCACCAACATCAATTATCATAATAACAGAACCATCGCCAAGGATAGTAACTCCCGCAATTCCATCTATGTGGCCAAGATACTCACCTAAGGACTTGATTACAATTTCTTGCTGACCAAGGAGCTCATCGACAATCAAGCCAACTCGGAATTCCCCGATACCAACAACAACAACATATTTATTGTGCAAACTTTCGTTAGCTCCATTTACCGAAAGAACCTTGCTGAGACGAATTAAAGGTAGTATGTCTTTACGAATTCGAATGACTTCTTTTTTGTTTATTGTATTTACTTTTGATTCGTCGCAATCGACAACTTCTAAGACCGAAGCCAATGGAATTGCATAAATTTCGTTATGCACTCGAACTAATAGTCCTTGAATGATAGCCAAAGTCAGTGGAAGTTTGATAATGATTGAAGTTCCAACTCCTACTTCCGATTCAATGTCTATCATTCCTTTGAGCTTAAGAATATTAGAACGAACTACATCCATTCCAACTCCCCGACCCGAAACACTGGTAGTAACTTTTGCTGTGCTAAACCCAGGAAGGAAAATCAATTGATAGGCTTCGCGATCAGTCATCTGACTTGCTTCTTCGGTTGAAATCAAGCCCTTTTCGATTGCTTTAGCTTTTAACTTCTGTGGGTCAATTCCCCGCCCATCATCTGAAATGGAGATTACAATATTATTGCCTTCCTGCTGGGCGCTTAAGTATATCGTACCTACCTCTGGCTTACCCAATCGGATCCTCTCTTCCGGTGGCTCAATACCATGGTCACAGGAATTTCGTAACATATGAACGAGTGGGTCGCTAAGCTCATCGATTATTCCTTTATCGATTTCAGTCTCCTCACCTTCCATCACAAGCTCGATTTTCTTACCAAATTGCTTCGAAAGGTCGCGTACTATTCTTGGAGCCTTTTGGAATAATTTACCAATTGGAATCATGCGCATCCGCATAATCGATGCTTGAATTTCGGATGTAATAAAGTCAATTTGCGATGTGGTTTCCTCCAATTCCTTTAACATCTCTCTTGTAATTTCACCCGAAAGAAAATTTGTAGTAATTTGTTCCAAACGGTTTCGTCCCAAAACCAACTCGCCCGAAAGATTCATCAGCGATTCAATTCTATTTACATCGATTCGTATTGTTTCGGCAGAAGTAGATGCTGTTTTCGGGGTATCTTTCGGTTTTGAAACCGTATCGGTTTGGGTATTTTTATTTCCAACAATTTCGTGTTCAGTTCCAAATTCCTTGGGCCCTTCGCTTTCTTTACTAACTTCTTCCTTTGGCTTTTCTTTAAATAAATCTTCAAAATTAATGTTTTGCTGATTTTGTTGACCTATTAGTTCTTGGTTTACTTCACGGAAAGCAGCATCTATTAAAGCTTGTTCTTCGGGGGAAAAATCTCCTGGTTTCGAAAGAATCTCTTTCGACTTTTCTAAAACAATTTCGACCGTCGATTTGTCTTGGGGTAATTCAATTGCTTGTTCGGTTGTTTGTGTTTTACTCTCCGTAGATGCAAATTCAGCCAAGCTCCCGCCCGTTTTAACAATTTCAATCTTTTCTATTGTTTTGGAAAAATCAACATCTTCGGTACTTTCTCCTTTTTTAACTTTTTCGACTAAGTCTTGGATAATGTCGTAAACTTCAAGCAAAACATCGATTATATCTTGGTTTACAGCAAGTTCCGACTTACGAAGTTTATTCAATATATCTTCGGCGTGATGAGTTATAGTTGCAATTTTTTCGAACCCCATAAAAGAGGATGTTCCTTTAATCGTATGAAAAGCCCGAAAAATCTTATTTAGCAATTCAATATCATCTGGGGTTTCTTCTAAAATCATAAGGTCTTGGGATAAATTTTCGAGTAATTCTGTGGTTTCGATAACAAATGCTTCGAAAATTTCCTTCATTTCATCATTGTACGACATTTTTACCTCCAGATATTTTGTTCATTGATTCGTAAAAAGCTTATCAATTTCATCTTGCGAAATCTTCCCTTCGTCTCTTGGAATAGAATCGTCGGTTAAAGTTTTGTTGTAATTATGAGTTTTTTCTGTATTTTCGATATTCGAAGAATTTTGGGAAAATAATTTATCGATTTCATCTTGGCGAGCACTACTGTCCGTAAGGCTATCAACTGCATCGGGGTCGAACGCAATCTCCCTATGTAAAGTTGAAACATTTACTGTTGGAACGTTTTCTTTCAAGAAACCTTCGACATTCGTTGTATGAATTTTATTGATTAGTACATTCAACCGAGTTTGAACAGTTGTAAGCAAATGGTTTACAGCTGCAAGTTGCTGAGCTGTAATATCTTGAACTTGCAAAGCAAGCATAATCGAGGTCGAATCATTGCGAATTTTTTCGACCAATTCATCGATTTCTTTAATAACCAAATTTTCTCTTTTCGTTGGGCTTTCGGAGTTTTCCAATAATTTAAGGTTGTTTTTAATAATGTCCAGTTTATAAAAAATTCCATCGACAATATCCAAAATTTCATTAGTTGCAAGTTCAGTGGCTTCGGAAACTTTCGAAAGTTGTTTCGAAAGGGTTGGCATTTTATCCAAATTCTCTTTTATCGATTGATTTATTTCTTCCAACATCGGCTTGATTTCACCAACGAATGAAAAAACTTCTTCCAAAAAAGGTATGACCTTTTGTCCTAAAATAAATAATGCTCGCAACTCTTCTGCTTTTTGTAAAAGGCTTTTAATATCATATTCTTTCATTTTCACCTCTCCAATTTTTACTGAGAACCTTTTAATATTGCCATAATCTTTTCTTTAAGAACTTGTGGAGTGAAAGGCTTAACAATGTAATTGTTGACTTTTGCTTGCAAAGCTTGAATAATATCTTCTTTCAATCCTCGGGTTGTTACCATAAGAATAGGTATGTTTTTCCATTGGTCACTTGCTCGCAATGTTTTTGTTAAATCGAGTCCACTCATATTGGGCATATTCCAATCGGTAATAATAAAGTCAATCTTATTCGATTGCAACTTTGAAAGTGCATCTTGCCCGTCTTCGGCTTCGACAACGTCTTCGATACCAAATGATTTCAAAGCATTTATTACTATTCTTCTCATTGTTGGGGAATCATCGACAACTAAAAATTTCATGTATCCCTCCGATTTGTTAACTATTCTTTACCTGTTCCTAAATATTTCGAAACCTCATATTGTAGTCTTTTTGCATTAAAAGGTTTAATTAAGTAAGAGTTTGCACCGACCTCGAACCCTTTTTTAATATCCTCGTCTTTACCTAAAGAAGACAGAATGATTATTGGGAGTTCTTTGTAAAATGGGTTCTCTCTTAACGATTTAATCAAAGCGTAACCATCGACATTTGGCATATTCAAGTCGGTAATCACCAAATCGAATTCATGAAGTGGAATTTTTTCCATTGCATCCATTCCATCGACAGCTGTAACAACATCGAAACCAGCCAGTTTCAATGACATCGAAATAAACCTTCGAATCGTTTCTGAATCTTCGACTACCAATATTTTTTTGGCCATATCTTTATCTAACCAATATTGTTAACTACTCTTTTTTATATGCAATAGCTTTTGGTAGATGAACTAACTTAAATGCTTTGGTAACACCATGTAAGGATTCGGAATAACCCACGAACAAATAACCTCCAGGATTTAATGCATCGTAAAGCATTGATACTACTTTTTGCTTTGCGGGCAAGTCGAAATAGATTAATACATTTGCACAGAAAATCACATCGCAACCACTGACCAAACGCATCTGATTCGGGTCAAAAAGATTAATATTGTAAAATCTAACCATACTTTTAACTTCATTGTTCAAATAATACAGCCCATCTTTGCTTGTGAAATACTTTCGTAGGTATTGTTCAGGAACATTACGCACTGAATATTCACGGTAAACCCCATTTTTTGCTGTTTCCAAAACATTATTACTTATGTCGCTTCCCAAAATCTGGAATTGTACACTTGGGAATAAAGGCTTGATTTTCTCCAAAATAATCATAGCAATTGTATACGGCTCTTCCCCCGTCGAACAAGCAGCACTCCAAATTCTAATCACAGGAGTTAAACTTCCCGACTTATTCTTAATTAGTTCGGGTATAATAATTTTCTCTAAAGCTTCGAACTGTTGTTCGGCACGGAAAAAGTAGGTTTCGTTTATTGTAATTGCATCGAAAATATGCTTCAATTCATCTTTATTTTGAGGCGATTTTATGTAATTTACATAATCATACAGTGTTTTTAATTTTAATGCATTTAATCTTTTTAAAATTCTACTTTCCAGAAGATATTTCTTGCTTTCGGAATAAAAAATCCCGCTTGTCTTATAAATTATATCACGGAGTTCTAAAAAAGCCTCATCACTTAATGTCATTTTTGTTTCTTGTTGTGTCTCCATAATGAGCAAAACCTAAAAAGTAAAATTACAAATTATATTGTTCTTTTAAAAAGTTTAATCTATTTTTATCTACAAAAGTAGAATATTGTGCAACTTTGTTGATTGCTTTGGAAAACAATTCTGGGTCATTCGAAGAGAAAAGTTCAAAGAAATCACTCAAGATAGACTCGGGTACTTCATCAATTAAAGTAAGGATAGTTTTGATAATTTCAAGTTTATGTGGTTCGGGGAAACTTTCCCAATTTCGATAGAAATATGCAATAATATTAGAATATATTTCGCCGGCGTCTCTCAAAAAAGCAACCTTTTCCAATAACTCCGAAACCAATTGTGGCTCAGAATTATACATAAGATTGTCAAAAATTAAATCAAAAGTTTCGGGTTCATTTCGCGAAAGTTCAATAATTAAATAATCTATATCGTGGCTATTGTAGGTGTTCCGCAATGCTTTTAACGCAGCAATGCGAATTTCCAAGTCTTCTTCTTTTAATGACTCCAAAGCTATCTCGCGAATTTGAGGTGGGATTTCCCGAATTGAGCAATACTGTTCGCCAACTTTACATAAAGTCTTCAAAAAATATGGTTGGATATGTTTGGGAGTTTTAAGCAGTTTATCCACTAAAATATCTATCAAAGGCTCATCGACTTCCAACAGACTAAATGAATCGATGACAGCAAACTGCAATAGACTATCGGTTTCCTTGCCTAATAAAGAGAACAAAAATTCTTTTGCTCTTTCATCACCAATCTTACCTAATGAATTGATAACAAATGGTCTAAATTCTTCATCCTCGTTATACTTTTCTATCAATTTATCTACAACCTCTTTACATCGAATATTGCCCAAAGCAATGATGGCAGAAATAACAACATTTTTGTTAGAATCATTAAGCATTTCCACAACTATTTCCCAATCTTTGCTACTTGCGATATTACCCCATATATCGAGAGCAAATTGCCGAACATCGGCAGTTGGATGTTTTAAGTAATCTTTTAAATATTCATAACATACATCTTGGTATCGATTTAAAATATCGGAAGCAATGTTACGCAGTTCGATATCATTGCTTTCGATAAAATGAACAACATATTTCGAACCAAAATTATGCAATTCCAGAGGCAAATTAATTAAACAATCAATAGCTAAACTCTTTACTCCCTTATCTTTGGAGTTAATCAAATCGGCAACTAATTTAATTATTTCTTCATTGTATGTTTTGTTATCGAAAAGGAAATACAAAGCATTTTTTTGTGTTTGAATGTTATCGCTTTTTAAGGCAAGAATTATTTCATCTTGTGTCATATATTCTCCATCTGTGTTAATTAATTACTTTTCCAGAAATATTAATTCCTAACTGTTCAATACGATAACGCAATTTAGCACGAGAAATACCTAAAAGTTTAGCGGCTTTTATTTGATTGCCATTAACAAGGCGTAATGTTTGAACAATTAAATCGCGTACAACATTGTTCATTGATGCAGCACTTTTCGAAATTATTAATCTATGTTCACCAGGTTTCAACTCTACATCTAAATTAGATAAAACAGTTGTTTCGGGCTGTGAGTCGACTTTAAGGAAGCTCAAAGACTCTTTCGAAATAATTTCGTCGGCTTCGAGCAGTACAACCCGCTCAATTACATTTCGTAATTCACGGACATTACCTTTCCAATGATAATTTCGAAGAATTTGCACAGCTTCGTTTGTAAAACCTTTGACATTCTTGCCAAATTTTTTGTTGAACTCTTCGACAAAAGCCGATGCTAAAAGCATAATGTCATCGCCACGCTCACGCAATGGCGGTAACTCCAATCTTGCAACGTTTAACCGATAGAACAAATCTTCCCTAAACTGAGCTTTTTCGACAAGTTCTTCCAAATTCCGATTAGTAGATGCAATAACTCGAACATCGACAGATATTTCTTTGTTCCCTCCAAGACGGTAAAAAGTCCTTTCCTGTAAAATTCGCAATAACTTAACCTGAAGTTCCAAACTTAATTCCGAAATTTCATCCAAAAAAATTGTCCCGTGATGTGCCATCTCGAATCTTCCTTGCTTGAATTTTTCCGTAGCACCTGTAAATGCACCACGTTCGTATCCAAAAAACTCACTTTCGGCAAGTTCTTTTGGAATAGCACCACAATTTATTGCAATAAACGGCCCTTTTGCCCTTTTGGAGTTTTTATGAATATATTTAGCCAAAAGTTCTTTGCCGGTTCCCGTTTCTCCAACAATTAAAACAGTTGAATCGTAAGAAGCAACTATCTTTGCTCGCTTTAAAACTTCTCGGAGTTGCTCGCAATTGCCAATAATTTCACTTGGTTGTTCCAAAGTAAGGCGTTCGGTAAGAATATCGTAGTTCCTTCGTAAATCGAAATTCTTTAATGCTTTTGCAACCGAAACCTCCAACTGTTCTAAATCCAAAGGCTTAACAATAAAGTCTTCTGCCCCGAGCTTCATCGCTCGGACAGCCATCTTAATATCCGAAAATGCTGTCATTATAATGACAGGGATATTATAACCTTGCTGACGAAGTTCCTCCAAAATTTCCAAACCATTATACGGACCAAGGAAAATATCGAGCAGGATTAAATCGGGAGCGAGAAAGCTTAAATCGTTCAATGCTTCGGTAGGATTCAAATAAGCAAAAACACGATTATACTTCGATGTTAAAACATCCTTAACGGTCTTGCTTACAAGCGGGTCGTCTTCTATTATCAAAATAGTATAGTTCTGCAACTCCATAGCAATTTACAAATTTAATATATTCAAATATAAGAATTTTCTACAAAAATTAATCACAAGAGGGAAATTTAATGGTAAAAGTAGTACCCTTGTTAAGTTCACTTTCAACTTCGATTTCGCCTTTGTATTGAATCAACAATCGTTGAGTTATCGGCAATCCAAGCCCCGTTCCATTTGGTTTTTTCGTGAAAAATGGATTAAAAATCTTACTTATGTCTTCTTTCGAAATACCCACACCATTGTCGGTAATACTTGTACAGATGAATTTTTTGCCACTTTTACCACTTTCTTCGAAAGTTTTAATAATTATCTTTCCTTTGCCTTCAATTGCATCTATGGCATTGGTAATTAAATTAATCAAAATCTGTTGAACTTGCTTTGGGTCAGCTTCGAACAGCCCTAATTCGTTTTGAAAATCGAAAGCAAGTTCAATGTCTCGCTTTTTAAATAAATGATTAATTAATTCCAATGTCATTAATATTATTGAATTAATTTGAATCTTTTCAATTTGAGGCTTCGAAACCCTCGAAAAGTTCAAAGTAACATCAATTATTTTCGAAATCCGTTCAACCCCTTGAAGAGCTGTCTGAATGTATGAAGCACAGGAACTGTTGTTGTCTAAATTCCTTTGCAGCAATTGCAAATTTAAATTTACTGCTGCCAACGGATTTCTAATTTCGTGAACCAAAGAAGCACTCAGCTGACCAAGAATAACAAGCTTATCGGTTTGAATCAATTTGTCGTTCATCTGGTATTGGTCGGTAACGCTCCGACAGATGGCAACAATATATTGTTTCCCACCACTCTCTAAAATCTGAGCAAAAATATCGACGAAAACTTCTCGGTTATCGACTGTATCCAAAACAAGTTCGGAAAGGATATTTTTGGTATTCTCTTTCCTCAACAGTTTAAATATTCGCTTAAACTGTGGAAGTGTAAAACTCCCAAGTTTATCTTTGCTCAAACCAAACAACTCCATTGCTGATTTGTTTGCTTCGACTAAACTCCAATCCTCAATATCCACGATGATTAATGGGTCAATGAATTCATCGAACAATATGGGCAATAGATTCTTTACCTCATCTTTTATCATAATGCCTTAATGCTTGGGTTCAATTACATCGGGTTGTTGAACTTCTGTCGAATCTGGTTTCTTTTTGAACTCATCCAAAGGATTTTTTGGCAATTCAATTTGAGGTTTGAGATTTTCGGGACTGAAAATCTCCTTTACATCCTTCATTATCTTTGTCGGGTCTTTGATATAATCTAATGGAGTAAACTGGCCACCTTCATTTTTATCGCCTTCCTTGGAACTTTCAATTTGGCGTGGAGGCGGTGGTGCTATTTCAAGTCCCTTGAATGGATGTCGTGGGCGTGGTATTACCTTCCTCTCCTGCAATGAATCGGGAATCGGTCCACCCGACTTGACAGCAAGATAATAAACTACACTCAATTTGACATCCTGAGCATAGACGCTTTCGGGATATTCATCCAAAAGTTTCTGGTAGTAATGGTATGCACTATCGTAATTAATCAAATCTCTTTCGTATGTATAGCCGATACGATATAATGCCCTCGGAGCAAGAGCGGAACTCGGGTAAAGTTCATATAATTTTTTCAGTTGAGCAAGCCCAAGTTGATAATCTTTAATCTTCAAAAGTCTATTACCCGATACATACAACTCCAAGGTGGAATCTATTAGAAAATTCGAAGTATAACCAAGCTCTTCCAAAACAGCACGACCGTAAATTGTTCGTGGATATTTTTCGACTAATATTTCTTTTAGGCTATCGGCAAGCAGCAAATCTTTTTCGCCAATTACTCGAGAATATGCATAAATATACCTTGCAGTGCTGGAATCATCCGCTGGCGAAACTTCCGCAGAAAGCTTGTAATATTTGATTGTAGAATCCTGAAATCCCAATTGTTCAAAAGTTCTACCTAATTCGAAAAGTAAACCTGCAAGTAAAAGCCGAGTTGTATCTCCTAAATCTTCCCCTTTTTCTAATCTTTCAAGTAGTGGTTGAGCAAACTTTAATTTTTGTTCCCAACTATTCAGCAAGTTAAACATCCTATCGCTTGCCGAATAGACAGGAGTCCGAACATTACGAGCACGAGCAAAGTATTTTCTCGCCTCGTTGTAATTGCCACAATTGTATTCAATTAAACCTTTTTCGAACATTACCATCAAAATTGGGGGACTTGTCCGAAAAGCAGTATCGGCTTCAATTTCTAACTTTTTAAATCCTAACGAATCGTTTTTCAAAAGTGCATTCAACATAAACCCCGAATGAGTGTAATCTTTCCATTCCTCCCATTTCTTATCTTTTTTCAACGAATTTAAAATACGTTCTGCTTCTTCATATTTCCCCAGACGACTAAGACAATAAGCTTCGTAAAGATAAGAAGAGTATGTAACCAGGTATGATGGCGAAAAAGAGCGAACTTTTCGGAATGCTTCCAAAGCCTTTTCAAAATCGCCAATTTTGTAATAAAGACTTGCTAAATCGAATTGCCAATTAGCTTTCAACTCATTATCGTCGCACTGAGCGATTGCTTGACGATATGGTCTTGTTGCTCCTTGGTAATCACCTTCGAACAAAGCTAACTCGGCTTGCAATCGAAAAGCTTCCGAAAGTATTTCGTAACGTTTCTTTTGCCAAGCAATATCAACAGTTCTCGAAAGTAAAATTTTACCCGAATGAAATTTCTTTTGAATTAACAATGCCTTAGAAAAAAGAAGGTGTCCGTCGGGCGAAAATTCACCATCGGGGAACTTGTCAATCATTTCGCTACATTTAATCTGGGCAGGCAACCATTCATTCTTGTAAAAATATGATTTTGCCATCAAGTATAAAGAACCTTCGATGTAATTACTCTTTGGATGATAGGCAAGTATCTTCGAACCTTTTATAATTACTGAATCCAATTTGACACGAACGGGTTGAAGTTGCCTTTGCGAGACAATAAATTCTTGCATAAACGGAGGGGGACCACTTTGGACTTGTTCCCGAGCTAACAAATTCGATAAATCCGACTCGGGATAAACAAGCTTTGGCTTTGTCTTAATCAATTCTTCTTGGTATTGAAATTCAGTTTCTGCTTCCTTCACCAACCGCTGAGTGTTATAGTATGTATTGAAATAAGTAGTAAAATTATCGTAGTGACGACAGGAAAAAACGAACGAGCCAAGCAGAATCAACAAAATTATTTCTTTGATACGCATATTAAAACACTTATAAACAACAAAATTAACGCTTTTTTTACCAAAATATTGCTACAAAATTTCATTAACAAATTCATAGAGAATTTCATTATCTGTAATTGATTTATCTGTTTTTTTGTAATTTTAAATTGCTCAAAATACAATTGAATATGAAAAGTAGTTTCACAAATATTTTATTTTCTCTTCTTTCCCTTGTCCTCTTCGCTTGTGTTAGTCAAGAGAAAATTCAGCAGCCAGTTGTAAAAATACAAAAACAACAAAATTGTAGCCCAACCCAATGGAGAGGAATTCCAATCGATACCAGCCAAGAATACAAATCCGTAGCCGATTGGTTTTATGTTTTCGAACCTGTAAAAAGAATTAACACAATTGAAGACGAATGGCACCTTGCCTTCTTAGATTCAACCTATGCCATACTTACGTACAACGATAACCTTCAGCAAACTTCGATTGCTGTCAGGTTCTCTTCCGAAACTTCCGCTTCATTTTCCTCGGGAATAACGATACCTTTCAGCGGACATATCGGAAGTTTCAGTTTGAACCGCAACAATATTTTCTTCGCCGCTGCACCGTATTCATCCAATCCCAATGACATAACGGGAAATTCAAAAATTTATTCGGGAAAATTTTCAAAGAATATAATTTCCAATATCGAACAAATTTCTTCAATAAATCCCCATTACCAAAGTTGGGAATCGCATCCCGCTATTTCCCCAAATGGCAAAGTCCTGTTCTTTGCATCCGACCGTCTTTCGTATAAAGGGGTTGACCTTTGGTTTTCTGTTTTACAATCCGATGGCCATTGGAGCGAACCAATTAATTGCGGTGATTCTGTCAACACAGAATGCGACGAAATCACACCTTTCGTAACTTTCGATGGAACCCAGCTTCTTTTCAGCTCAAATGGGCACGAAACAGTCGGCGGCTACGACCTTTTATCGTCCAATATATCGCCTGAATTCTGGAAAGCTTGCGAAAATTTTGAAAAAAATAAAGAGATTGAATGGGGAAAGTTTTTTTCCAAAGCCAGAAACCTGCGTCCACCAACAAACACTCCTGCCGACGAAATCTTCCCTTCGACCCCCACAGACCCAGCCAATCTGCTGTATTATAGCTCCAATCAATTTGCTTCGCAAGCGAGCCCAATTTTCCGACGAGGTGGATTCGACATTTATTGTAGATACAAATTCACAAAGGCAAAACCAGTAGCCGAAAAAAGAAAACCCACTGAACCCACGCTGGTTGTCGAAACACCACAACCAAACATTGAACTTCCAAAGTTACAACTCGACTTAAATTTTACCCTATTTGGCTATGTTTACGACCTTAATACAAAACAAAGCATTGGAAATGCTAATGTGTTTGTGTTTCAAATCGATACGGTTACCCTAACATTGCCCGACTTAAATGCAACCGCACCAACAAAACAAACGAAAACCGATAAGATGGGATACTTCGAAATCCCACTACTCAAAGGTTTCGATTACCAAGTTTTTGCCGAAGCAGAAAGATATTTTTACGATTCCAAACGAATTGGTTTGGAAATTGGCGATACAACGAGAAAAGTCCGTTTAGACTTTTACTTGCCATTGCAATTTATCCTACGAATCAATTTTCCTTTCGATGTTTACGACCGACCATACAAGTTCGTTCTCGATAGCAACGGAGTTGAAACTAACATAACTTGGGAGGAAGAATTAGACCTCTTGGCTCTGAATATTAAAAACTCCCGAGATTACATCCAAAAAATAGTTTTAGTTGGCCATACCGATGATGTTGGAACGGTAGAATACAATATCAGACTTGCTCAGAACCGTGTAAATTTCATTATCAATCAATTAATCAAAAGGGGGGTCGACCCTAAAATTCTGGAAGGTATCTCTGCTGGCAAAAGCGAACCTTTACTTCGCCGACAGAACGAAGATATCGAAACTTATCGCAAAAGACTTCGCAGAGTTGAATTAAGAAAAATTTATTAACTTGCTTGTCAAACTAATTTCAACAATGCTATGAGAAAATTTATTGCTTTGCTCACGGACTTTGGTTTGGATGACAACTATGTTGCATTAGTTAAAGCAACCATATTTTCTATAAATCCAAATGTAGAAATTATTGACATCACACATAATATTCAACCGAGGAACATTCGCCAAGCAGCATTTATTTTAAAAACTTCCTTGGGTTACTTCCCCGACGATACGATATTCGTTTGCATTGTCGACCCAGGTGTGGGTTCTAACCGAAATGCCTTGTGTGCCCGATGTGGAAATTACTATTTCGTTGCACCCGACAATGGAATTTTAACCTATGCCATTAGTTCAAGCAAAAATCCAAAGATACACATTTTTACAAACGAAAAGTATCAGCTGGAAAACCCGAGCAAAACATTTCACGGACGCGATATTTTTGCACCACTTGCTGCTTACATTGCAAAAGGTATCGATTTAAGCGAATTCGGAGAGTCTATTTCATTCGAAAACATTGTAAAGCTTCCATCTTTAAAATGCTACTACGATAAATTTGGCAACTTAATTGGCGAGGTCATCCATATCGACAGATTCGGTAATATCATTACTACCATTAGTGCAAAAGCACTTGGAATAAATATGCACAACATTTTAAAAAATGACCTAAAATGGAAATTCGAAATAGGCCACCACAATATAAAAAACATTAGCCTAACTTACTCGGATGTTGAACCAGGTGAATTTGTTGCATATATCGGAAGTAGTGGTTACCTCGAAATCGGTATCCGCGACGGAAATGCCGCACGCGAAATTGATTCCTTCATTGGACAATTAGTATGTGCAAAAAAAGTTGGTATTTATGAATCATTTATTTAGCTTGCTTATGAAAAAGTTTTTCATTTATTCATTGGTGATTTTCTTTCTGTTTTCACTTCATTCGTTTTGTGAAGTTATTGTTCGCAACGATAACAACCAACCTTTTTTAGGCAATTATCCCAGCCGTTCGATGTGGGAAGAAAGTAAAATACTTAAACCTGGAGGACCGTGTATAGTAAAAAAAGTCCAAATTTATTTTGTCGGTACAACCCCGCAAGTAGATACGATTTTTATCGTAGGCGACCCTGCCGAAGGTGCCATACCACCTACACTTTGGGTAGCACATTTTAATTCATTGCAGGAGCCAATAATTTTCAATTACACTGGTAAAGCTGGTTGGTACGAATTTCCGGTTCAAAATATCTACCTTGGCGGTTTGGACAGGATTGTCATCCAACATCGGTTGAAGCCCACTGGACCTTGGTTTGCATACGATACCGATGGTGCATCTACTCCTTACAGTTCCTTCCTAATGAATCCAAACGAAACGAACCAGCTCGGCGGTCCTGGGGTTTACTACCTCGCCTCCGGCGATTTCTTGGTCCGAATCGCAGTAGAATACTTATATCCACTCGACAGTACTTCGGCGCCACCCCCTTCCCCAACTTTAACTAATATAACCCGAGAAGCAAATTTGCTTGTTAATGGTAACACTTTAAAATCCAGCGATGTTAGCGTCGTAGATTGGAATAACGACAATTTCGATGACATTGCAATCGGTGCAAATTTTTTCGAAAACAAAGGTGATGGAAAATTCGAGCTTATTAATGTTGGAGTAGAAGCAGGTGCAACTTCTTGGGGCGATATCAATAACGATGGCTTAATAGATTTTTATGCCTTACTTAATGGAAACTATGTGGAACAATCCAAAATGGTTTTATCCCGAGACCGAATTTACTTCAACAAAGGTAACTCCCGTTTCGAACCTATTAATCCAAAAGAAATTTTCGAACCTCCTTACCCTAATCCAAGCGAAGATTTCAACTTAACACCAAAATTTTCGAATGATTCTATTCCAAATCCTTATAGCTGTATTACTCCACTTTGGTCGGACTTCAACAGTGATGGTCTGCTGGACTTATTCTTAGCAAACAATCGTGTCGGGACAACTGTTTCGGGGAACTACGTCGAAAGATATTTCCCCGACCAAATTTGGATTCAAACAAACAATGGAAAATTTGTAAATCAAACAGCAAAATCAAAAATCAAAGACTTCGAACCCTACTCTGGCTCACAAAGTGCCCTTGGATATTACGATTGTTATGGTGCAAATGCCTGCGATTACAACAATGACAATAAAATCGATATCTTTGTCGCAACTTACAGATTGGCTCCGGATTTGCTTTTACAAAACAACGGCGAGGCAATTTTTACTAACGTTGGAAATTCAAAGGGTGTCCAAGGAAAACCAACTGCCGTCCCATATTACTTTGGTCACGGTATGGGAAGCGAATGGGGCGACTTTAACAACGATGGGTTCCCCGACATTGCCGTGGGTAATTTGGGGCATCCCGATTGGCGTGGAATGTATTCAAACCCATCTTTGATTTTCAAAAATCAAGGTCCACCGAACTTTACTTTCGAAGAAGTAGGTGGAAAAATGGGTTTGAAATTCTTCGAAATGAACGCTGGAATTCTTTGGGCTGACCTCGACTTGGACGGGAATTTGGATTTATGGCATGGACAAATTGCTTATAACCCCGAAGGTCAGAACAATGAACCAAAAAGAGCCGCAAGAATCTATTTCAATTCTGGTGTACCCGATTTCAAACTAATTGATAAAACCTGGGAACTTGGTGCAGTTGTACACGGTCCGTGGAGTGCATCCCGAATTGACTTCGATAACGACGGCGATTTGGATTTGCTCGTAGCAAGTTCACACGAAGGTGTCTTACTTTTCCGAAACGACATTGAAAGAAAAGGTAATTGGATTGGATTTCGACTTTCGGGTAGTCCAAAAGATAAAGTAAATATGAATTGCTTTGGCACAAAAGTTTATCTTTATGCAAACAACAAACACTATTACCGCGAGCTTATGGGAAACATAGCTGGGACGCGTTGTACTCAAAACTCTTTTCTATTGCATTTCGGTGTCGGTATGGTCGACATTGTCGATAGCATTATAGTTCGCTACATAAATGGTTTAGAAAGAAGGTATTACAATATCCCTGTAAATCGCTATTTCAAAATTCCTTATAACAATGAACTAATTCCATTGAAAATTGCAACCCCAGCCTTGAAATATCCTAAAAACTATCAATACAAAATACCACAAACAATTCAACTTGAATGGTGGCAAGTAAATGGTGCCGAACTTTATGAAATCGAAATTTCCTCATCACAAAACTTTTCAAATTCCGAGAAGTATTCAACAACTGACAATAAGATAACAATTGACAACCTTTCGAGCGGGCAACAATACTTTTGGAAGGTACGTGCAATATCTTCGAGCGATACTTCTATGTATTCATCGGCTTGGACATTCATCGTTGGAAATCCCTTACCTACAAAAGTAAAACTTATTTTACCCGAAAATCAGTCCCAAAAAATTGGCAAGAATCCAAAATTTATTTGGACAAGCTCTAAATATCCAATATACATTCCCGAAAAAATTTATTATCAACTCGAAATTTCCAAGAATTCCAATTTTAGCACAAGCATTTTCAAAAGCGACAATCTAAGTGATACAACCTACACCCTTGAATCCAATGTTTTAGAACCTTCTACTACTTACTATTGGCGAGTGAAGGCAGTTAATTCTGACGGATTTGGTGAATATTCGGATATTTCTGAATTCCAAACAAATAGTTTGCCCCTGCAAGCCATACTACTTAATCCTCCTAACAATCAAGAGAATGTACCGCTAAAACCAAATTTCAAATGGCAAGCAATTCCCGATGTCGAATCCTACTTGCTTCAACTTTCCACAAGTGAACAATTCGATAGTTTGGTAACCGAAAAGGAACTTCAAGCTCCAACTTACCTACTACTTAAACCATTAGAGCCCGAAACAATTTACTTTTGGCGAGTAGCAGGAAAAAATAATTTCGGACCTGGGGAATGGTCGGAGGTATGGAAATTTAAAACACAACCTGCAAGTTCAGTAGTTGAAATCAACCAAGAGATTGAAATTTACCCAAATCCAGCGAAAGATAAGCTCTTCGTAAAAATCAAAAATAACAGCCATAACTCTTACTTAATCCAAATTTTCAATCCATTGGGAATTAAATACTTAGAAAAGCACACAAATAGCGAACAAGAGGAAATTGAAGTTCGTAGCCTTCCATCGGGAATATTTTTCTTAATAATTAAATTTGATTCTAAAACTTTCGTTGGAAAATTTATATTACATTTTGATTAAAATTTTATTATATTTGTTTTGATATGAAATTTATTTTTAACAATAATTTTTCAATGGGGTGCCTATGAAAGGTTTATCGAAAATTAGCATCTTTGCATTTGCTGTTGCATTTGGACTTATTTTCAGCAGTTGCTCGAATAAGATTACCGAAGAGCAACTACTCCAACTCCGCGAATTACGTAAACAAGAACGAAGCCTAACAGAAATGCTTTCGAAAAAGCGCGACGACAAAGCCAAGCTCGAACGAGAATTAAATTCGAGGAAAGCCGAATTGAAAGAATGCGAAGACAAAAACAATCTGGTCAAAGAAAGACTTGCAAAATGGCCCGATGTATGGCCCGACTGGAAACCAGCTCCCCCCGTTGAAGAACAAGCACAACCCGCCGAAGCTCCAACTAAAAAAATTAGAAAGAAATAACAAAAGGAGGGGTAAAAATGAAAAAGATCAATTTATTTGTATTGATTTTAGGACTAATTCTTACAAACGCATTTTCAAGTTTTTCGCAAAAACCCGATGAACAACTTACCCGTGAAGAAGCAAAACAAAGAATTCAAGAATACCAAAATATTGTAAATGACCTCGAAAACCAAGTAAAAGCACTTGACGAAGAAATTGCAAGGCTCCAAAATGAGCTAAAAAATGTAAAAACCAGACTCAACGACTGCTTAGAAGGATATTTGGGACTTCTTGGTATTAACCCCGAAACTAACCAGCCCTTTACAAAAGCCGACTTTGAACAATTCAAGGAACGACTTGGAAGAATCGAAAACAAAGTTCGAGAAATGCAACGCCTTTCCGATGACGTTCTCGCCGAACGAAGAGCCGAGGTTCAAGAACTGGAAAATTCACTTAATCAGCTTCGTATGATTAAATTGGCAATCCTGCTCGAATTTTACGATAAAATCATTAGTTTAGCGTCTGATATTAGGAGACTTTACAAAGAACCAAAAGTTCGGAAATACACTGTTGGAACTTGGGCAGAAAACCGCGACTGTCTTTGGAATATAGCTGGCAAAGTCGAATTCTTTGGCGACCCATTTATGTGGTCAAAAATATGGATGGCAAACGTAGATATCATCAAAAATCCAGACATAATTTATCCTGGACAAGTTTTAATTATTCCAACTCCAAGCCCAAAGACACCCGATGAAATCAAAATGGAAAGAAAATATTGGCGACAAAAACGCCTGCAACAGCAAGAAGAAAATAAAAAAGCTGAATAATTTGTTGTTCTATTTCGTGAAAAATTTTAACAAAGCCCCCATTTCTTTGTTGGGGGCTTTTGTATTAATTTTGTTAAACAATTTGAAAGGGTAATGGAAGTTTTCGAAAAACAAATCCATCTCGATGACGAAGATTTCGTCTATTTTATCGGTTACAATGACCAATTCATTCAACATATCGAAAATAGATTTCACACTTTAATTACTCTTCGAGGTAACAATTTAATTCTCAAAGGTACAGAAAAAGAAATAAAATCCATCGAATCTATTTTTAAAGAGCTTGGTTACATCCATCGAAAGAGTGGAACAATTTCTTTTAACGATTTGGAAACTGTTTTGGAACTTTTAGGCAATTTAGAAGAAGAACTTCCCAGTAAGCGAAAGACTCAGAAACCCGAAGATGTTGTTGTCTATTATAGTGCGAAAGGTCCAATAAAGACCAAAACACCCAAACAACTCGAGTACATTCAAAAAGTTTACGAAAATGACATCGTTTTTGCAATTGGTCCAGCAGGAACTGGCAAGACCTTCCTCGCTGTGGCAATGGCTTTGGCAGAATTGAAAAAAAACCGAGTTGACAAAATTATTCTCTCCCGTCCCGCTGTCGAAACAGGCGAGTCTTTGGGCTTTCTTCCAGGCGACCTAAAAGAAAAGTTAGACCCATATCTCAAACCACTTACCGATGCATTATTCTATATGCTTTCACCCGAAAAACTCAAAAGTTATTACGAAAAGAATATTATCGAAATCATTCCTCTTGCCTATATGCGAGGCAGAACTTTAAGTAACGCATTTATTATATTGGACGAAGCACAAAATGCTACAATTACTCAAATGAAAATGTTTCTCACCCGAATGGGAAATAACTCCAAAGTTATTGTTACCGGCGACATAACCCAAATCGATTTACAAAAACCCGAAGAGAGCGGTTTAACCAATGCAAATAAACTTTTACAAAATATCGAAGGAATTGGCTTTGTTTACTTCGATGAACGTGATGTAGTCCGACATAAACTCGTGGCAAAAATTATTAAAGCTTATCAAACCGAAGCAGAGAAAAAATTTCAACCAAACCCGCCGAACCAAAACAATACAAATGAATCGGGCAAATGATTGAACTATTTAAAATAGGGTTTTTAACAATAACATTGACGGATTTTCTCGACTTATTGCTCCTTACTGTTGTTTTCTATTGGTTGTATAATCTTTTGAAAGATACCATTGCCGCACAAATTCTTTTTGCATTGATTGTTCTCATTTTAGTTACTTTCATTACCGAAATTGTAAACCTAAGGTCACTGAATTGGTTATTGAAAAACGTAATGGGTATTTGGCTTTTGGCTTTCATTATTCTATTTCAACCCGAACTAAGACGCGTTTTACTTAAAATTTCGAATCTGCCTATTCTACGATTTTTCTCACGTTCGAACTTAACCCAAACCATCGACGAAGTCATAAGTGCAGTTAAGGAAATGTCCGAAAATCATATCGGCGGCTTGATTATTTTTTCAAGGTCTCAAAACGTAGAAATGAATATAGATAAAGGTATTCCAATCGGTGCACAGGTTTCGAAAGAATTAATTTTGTCAATTTTCAATGCTAAATCTCCACTTCACGATGGCGCAATTTTAATCGAAGGAACAAACATTCTTTATGCAAAGTGTGTTCTGCCTTTGTCTTCTATTCAAAAAATTGATGGAAGAGTACTTGGCACTCGGCACCGAGCTGCATTGGGGCTATCGGAACAAACCGATGCATTTGTACTTATTGTTTCGGAAGAAACTGGATGGATTTCGTATGCTGAATATGGCAAACTTTTCACAAATATTAATAAAAATCGATTAGAACCAATTCTCAAAGAAAAATTGCAATAATACGATGGATATTGATTTCGACTACCCAAACTACAATTACTACAAAGAAGCGCGCAAATATCTTGTCGAAAAGTTAAAAGAACGAGGAATTAAAAACGAAAAAATTTTGCAAGCAATTGCCAAAATTCCCCGTGAACTTTTTGTCGACCCAATGTACCAAAGTCAAGCATACGAAGATACGGCTTTACCAATTGATTGCAATCAAACAATTTCTCAGCCTTACACGGTTGCATTTATGACGCAATGTTTGAACGTAAATGAAGGCGACAAGGTTCTTGAAATCGGTACTGGTAGCGGCTATCAAGCAATTCTACTCTATCTTCTTGGGGCAAAAGTCTATACAATCGAAAGAATTTACGAACTTCACGTAAAAACAAAAAAACTTCTCGAACGTTTTAATGCCCGAATATTTTCAAAATGGGGCGATGGAACTCTTGGCTGGAAAGAGTTTGCACCCTACAATGGAATAATTGTAACAGCAGCTGCACCCAAAGTACCACAAGCTCTACTCGAACAGCTCGCAATTGGTGGACGTCTTGTCATACCCGTCGGTGACCGCCATGCCCAATCAATGTATATTATCACGAAAATTGACGAAAACAAATATACCGAGGAGCAAGAACATTACTTCAAGTTTGTTCCACTGATTGGTGAATTCGGTTGGAAGAATGGATAGCTCGGTAATCAATAAACTAATCAACAAGAAAATCGCAATTGCTATCGTTGGACCAACAGGAATCGGCAAAACAAAAGTCTCTTTGGAGTTGGCCGAATTCATTCCCACCGAAATCATTTCAGCCGACGCTCGGCAAATCTATAAGTTTATGGATATTGGAACAGCAAAACCAACAACGCGGGAGCGAACGAAAGTGCCCCACCATTTTATCGACATTAAATTTCCCGAAGAAGACTATAACGCTGGTGAATTTGCTCGCCAAGCCGAAGTGGTAATTTCCAAATTATTCGAAGCCAACAAAATTCCATTAATCGTCGGTGGTTCGGGACTTTACATCAAAGCACTTTGCGAAGGCATTTTCGACGAAAACTATTCGGATGAAGAGAGAAGAAAAGCATTGCAAATCCGTAAAGAATTAAGTTATCTGAGCAAGGATGCACTCTACCGCAAACTTCAAGAAATCGACCCCGAAACAGCCAAACTCTACCCCGACAAAAATCCCGTCCGCTTGATTCGTGCTCTTGAATTCTACCTCGTTAAAGGAATACCAATTTCTTTGCGCAGAAAAACCTTGACCAAAAAGCCAAACTTTCGAACCATTTACTTCGGGCTTTCAACTAATCGTGATATATTATACCGAAGAATTGAACAACGAGTAGATGAAATGTGGGAAGCTGGTTTGGTCGAAGAAACAAAAAGACTCCTACAAATGGGTTATTCCGAAAATCTAAATTCTTTAAATACAGTTGGTTATAAAGAAACCATTCAATTTCTGAAAAATAAACTTTCGCAAACCGAAACAATTGAATTGATTAAACGAAACACACGACGATATGCCAAAAGACAAATCACTTGGTTTAAAAAAAATGAATCAATAATTTGGATTGATGTGGAAAAAATGAATGTGTTAAAATTGATTTTTAATGCCTTAGAAAATGTTGTAAATTCTTACGTGTAATTATGAAAATACGAAAAACATTTTGGGTTTTTTCGGTAGTTTTTTTTCTGAATTTAACATACTTAATTGAAACTCCAAATTCCATCGCAAGTAAGCTCAACCAAATTAGTCCCGAAGACTCTTCCAAATCCATCATTTTCCTGAAAAAGCAAATTTTAAAAACTTTGAAAACAATCCAAGAGGAAAACACAAAGTTTGGAATTGCAATTTATTCTTTGGACAAGAACGAGTATTGCTTTAAGCAAAATTCAGACGCAACCTATATCCCCGCCTCATTGACAAAACTTGTTACATCTTTTTCTGCATTAAATAAATTCGGCTCTAATTTTAAAGTTACAACAAGTATTTATAGAACGGGCAAAATTGAAAATAGAACACTTTATGGCAACTTGTATATCTATGGTCGTGGCGATGCATTGCTTTCCGTATCGGACATTGATTACCTTGTCGAAAAAATCATTGCAAGTGGCATTAAAAGAATAACGGGGGGAATCATCGCCGACGATTCCTTCTTCGATGGACAAACCGATAGATTCGTTTACAGTGGGGATGCCGATGTGGTTCAAAAAACTCAACCAATTACTTCTTTAAGTCTTGAACAAAACATTGTTACTGTTATTGTTACTGCTGGTTCAATCTATGGTCGTTATGTCAATGTCCAAGTTATTCCCGCTTCTTTTGGATTCAAAGTATTTAACTCCGCAAAAGTAGCTCGTTCCCTTGGTAATAATACACAAATTGATGAAATAGATGATTTAAGCAAATTCGGCGACCAAATTCAAATCGCCCAAAATAGGACACAAAGAAAACCTTCACAAACTTCCTCAAAAAAGCTTTCAGTAAGCTCCAAATTAAATCAAGGCTTCCAAGAAATTTATGTATCGGGTAATTTGGAAGCGGGGACAAGCAAAACATACTCATTTTTTATCGAAAACCCCCCTTTGGTTGTAGCTGGTTGCTTGAAGAAAAGACTCCTTGACAATGGTGTTCAAGTCGATGGCGACATCGGTATTGGTCAGTTGCCTTCACAAAACTTCTTGGTATGCGAATTCTCTCGCAATATAACTGAAATTCTCGCCCCGATGAACAAAAACAGCGACAATTTCATTGCCGAAATTGTATTCAAAATGATTGGTGCATACGATAAAAAAATGACATCGAATAGCAAAGAAGCTGTAAGATATGTTTTTAACCTGCTGGATTCTTTGAATATCCCTTGTTTGGAATGCAAAATGTACGATGGCTCGGGGCTTTCACGACGAAATCGTTTCACCCCCGAATCAATCGTGCAAATCCTAAAAACTGCTAAATCGAATCCCAGCACTGCTTTCTTCGATACTCTCCTTTCTATTGCTGGTTGCGATGGCACTCTTGCTAAAAGAATGATTGGAACAAGTGCCGAAGGAAAAGTTTTCGCTAAAACAGGAACGCATTCGAATGCAAGCTGCTTAGCTGGTTACCTCAAAACATTGGATGGAGAACTATTAGCTTTCGCCTTTATGTTCAACGGTGAAAAAGTCGGTACTTACAAAGATATCGAAGACAAATTATGCATTATCCTTACCGATTTCTTCTACTTCAACGAAATACGATGAAAAAATCTAATCGAATAATTGCTTACTTCATATTGCTTTTTGCAACTATTGTGTTTACTTTTCCTTTAATTTGGATGTTATTACTTTCGTTGAAAGAAGTACCCGAACGATTTAATAGCCTTCTCCAACTCATCTTTTCTGACTACACCTTGAAGAACTATTTCCAAGCTTTTACAACAAATTCCTTTCTTACATATTTTATTAATTCTTCTATTGTTGCATTTGCCGTCTCATTAGGGAACGTCTTCTTTTGCTTTTTCGTTGCCTATGCTTTGGAACGAAAGCAAGTATTCCTAAACAAACTTGTGTTTTTAACAATTCTTTCTGTTATGATTATTCCACAGCATATCGTGATGATACCTTTGTATCGGTTGATGGTTAATTTTGGCTGGATTAACACATATTTTGCACTAATCGTTCCATGGATTGTCACACCTTTCGGAATATTTTTGATTAAACAATATTTAAAGCAAATTCCAACTGAAATCGAAGAAGCTGCAAAAATTGATGGCTGTAACGATTGGAAAATCATTTTCAAAATAACTATGCCTTTGTGCACACCAATTTTAACAGTTCTTGCAATCTACATTTTTCTCAACAACTGGAATTCTTTCCTTTTCCCATTCCTTTTTACAAATGACGAATCAATGAGAACTTTGCCAGTCGGCTTGGCTTTTTACCTGGGAAAACAATCAATCGATTGGGGTAACTTGATGGCAGGAGCGTCTATTTCTTCGCTTCCAATTATTATATTTTTTCTAATTTTTCAGAAACAAATCATCAAAGGACTTCTTGCTGGTGCTCTTAAAGGTTAAATTTTCTCAAATACCAATTTTCATTTTTCGTCAATATTGTTTTTATTTTTAATGAGGGAGAATATGAACCAACACACTTGCGATGTTGTTGTAATTGGCTCTGGTCCAGGTGGCTATGTTGCCGCAATAAGGGCTTCGCAACTTGGTTTCAACACTATTTGCGTCGAACGCGCTGAACTTGGTGGAATTTGTCTTAACTGGGGTTGCATCCCAACAAAAGCCCTACTCAAAAACGCGGAATATATGCACTTTATTAAAGAATCCAAAAATTTCGGAATTGAAATTAAAGAATACAGTGTCGACTTTAAAGCAGTTATTAAACGAAGTCGCGAAGTTGCTCAAAGAATGTCCAATGGAATTAGCTTCCTGTTCAAAAAATACAATGTAAAGCATATTAAAGGAAGCGGTCGCCTGGTTGATAAAAATACAGTCGAGGTAACCGATGAAAACAATAATGTAACCGATGTAATTAAAGCCAAATACATTATTTTAGCAACAGGTGCACGCCCAAGGATGATTTCTGGAATCGAGGTAGACCATAAAAGAGTAATAACTAGTAAAGAAGCGATGATTTTGGACGAGATTCCAAGCGATATCGTTATTTTAGGGGCTGGCGCTATTGGAGTCGAATTCGCTTACTTCTTCAATGCATTCGGTTCGAATGTAACTCTTGTCGAAATGATGGATAGAATCCTTCCAATCGAAGATGAAGAAATTTCCAAAGAATTAGAAAGACATTTCAAAAAACAAGGAATCAAAATTTTGACTAAGACCAAGGCAATTTCGGCAAAAACAAATGGCGACAAAGTGGACATAAAAATTGAAAACAGCAAAGGCAAAGAAGAAAATCTAACAGCAAGCTACGTTCTTAATGCAATCGGCATTCAAGCAAACATCGAAAATATTGGTCTGGAAAAATTGGGAATCGAAACTGAAAAAGGTTTTGTAAAAGTAAACGAAAATCTTCAAACCAATATCGACAACATATTCGCAATCGGCGATATTGCAGGTCCACCTTGGTTGGCTCATAAGGCTTCGCACGAAGGTATCTATGTTTGCGAATATTTAGCAGGAAAGAATCCACCCAAAATAAACTACCAAAGAATCCCTGGCTGCACTTACTGCAATCCCCAGGTCGCTAGTATTGGACTTACCGAAAAAAAAGCCCGAGAACGTGGTTACGATGTCATTATCGGTAAATTCCCTTACACTGCAAACGGTAAAGCCCACGGAATTGGCGAAGCTAAAGGCTTTGTTAAATTGGTTATCGATGCGAAATACGGTGAAATTCTCGGTGCTCACCTAATCGGTCCCGAAGTAACCGAACTTATTGGCGAACTTGCAGTTGCAATGAATTTGGAAGCAACCGCTCATAGTCTAATCAAAACAATCCACGCACACCCAACATTGAACGAAGCGATTATGGAAGCTGCTGCTGTTGCTTATAACGAATCTACCAATTTTTAATATCAACATATTAAAGTTTTCTCTTTTTTAGTCGATATTTTAATTAGTAATAAAGTAAAAGTTTGTTATGTTTGTCGGGGAGGTTAAAAATTCCCTTTATCCTGATTTGGATTTTATCCAAAATAAAAATATTGTTTCTCCGAATCAAGGCAATGACACTAAGGAAAACACAATACAGAAATCACCAAAACAAGCTGAAAATTCTACTTCAATTGCCTCTTCAAAAAATAAAAAAAATAAGGCGGGGATTTTCAAGGAACTTTCGCCCGAAGAACAACGACAGGTCGAAGAACTACGTAGGATTGACCAAAAGGTACGTGCACACGAACGAGCACATATCGCCGCAGGTGGCAATTTAGTTCGAAGTGCTGCTAACTACACCTACCAGACTGGTCCCGACGGCAAACAATATGTTGTTGCAGGCGAAGTTACAATAGATATGTCGTACGACCCCGAAAAGCCCGAAGAAGCAATCCAAAAAATGCAACAAGTTCGCCGAGCTGCTCTTGCACCCGCCGACCCTTCCCCCCAAGACCGAGCTGTTGCTCAACAAGCATCGAATATCGAAGCCCAAATGCGTGCAAAGCTTTTAAAAGAAAGAGCAAACCAATCTATTGAACAAAATTCCAATAGCTTTGGAAATAAATCTTATAACCCTGCAAAGCCTAATACACCAACAAATCTGACTCCTTACTCTGCTTCCCAACCTGTTCAATTTTCCTTCGATAAGAAAGTCTAAACCAATCAATCTCTTCCGAATTCTATTGCGATTATTTACGATTCTATTGTAGGGACCCATTACATTGCGACCCCTTACATTCGGAAAGATTATTGATATGAAGTAAATGTTGTTAGTTGTGAAAGAATAAATATAACCCAACCCCTTTTCCGATTGTTAAATAAAATTACTTTCAGCCTAATAAAACAAAAGAGGCTGGCTTGTTTGCCAGCCTCTAAAAAGCGAGTAGTTGCAAAGTAATTATCGAACAATCATAACTGGAATTGTCAGATACCTATTGTTAAATATTAACTTGCATTGATAAACACCCGAAGCGATTTGATTCCCATCGAAATCAATCGAAAATTCAAATTTTCCAGCATCTAAGTTACCTTCGAACAATTTCAATACATCCCTACCAAAGGAGTCGCTGAGAATGAGCTTGGCATAACCAAACTCGGAACTTTCAACAATTACTTTCGAATCGTTTGTAACAGGGTTAGGTATGACAGAAATGCTTACCCCCCCAATAGAATTTTGCATCAGCCCTGAAATTGTTTTATACGTAACAACGACTTGGATTTCTTGGGAAGTTGCCGAACCACAATCATTAGTAACAACGCAATAGTAAGTTCCGGCATCATCGGTTGTTACGTCTTCTTTTGTAAACGTTGTCGAATCAGCTCCCACAATCGCTTCGCCATCCTTGTACCATTGCACCGTAAATGGTGGTGTTCCATCGACTTCAATTTCCAAAGTTAGCACATCGCCTTGATTCAAATTAATTGGCGATGATGGCTGACTTACAATTGATGGCTTAACGTTCACGATAAGAGAAGCAGATTGAGATATTCGGGTGAACCCCGATGGTAGATTAATAATTTCTACATCGTACTGCCCAACATCGCTCAAAGTAACATTTTCTATCTTCAAAGTATTAGTTTGAGAACCAGTGATTCTGCCATTGTCGACAAGTGGCATACCATCTTTTCGCCATTGATATGCAATAGAAGTACCTCCTGTGATTGTCGCCTGAACAGAAAATTCAGCATCTTCACCTTCACAAATTTCAAGATTACCAGGATGTCGGGTAATTTGAATATCGGGTGCAGTAATGGAGAAGTCTCGGGCTGTATCGGAACCGCATTTACCCGTTACAACAACCCAATAATCGGAACCCAGATCGGATGCCTTTACGTCACGAATTGTAAGAATGTTCGACTTTGAGCCCGAAATACGGTCGTTATCGATAAGTGGGAAGTTCCCTCGATACCATTGGATTTCAGCATTATATGTCGGCGGGATACCTTCGACGTGGGCATCGAACTCAAATTTTGCAACATCGCCAAGCTTAACAATCTGCTCTTTTTCAGTTTTCGTTATCTTTGTCTGAGAATGCACATAAATTAGTACTTCATTTGTATAAACATCAACAATTCCACGGCAATCTTGGATAGTTAACTTGCACTTATAAACACCTGAATTTTCGAATTTAGCATTTTCGACATATAGAACAGCCGTGTTGGCGGTTGGGTTGTCCATAATTGGTTCGCCGTCTTTCATCCATTGATAGTAAAGAATAGTTCCTTGGGTTACAATATACAACATAAAGTCTTCGCCATAGCATAAGCTTTGTGGTTGCGGTTGTTCGACAATTCTAAACAATGGCCAAACTACAATATCAATTTCATTCGAAACCACAGGCTGGCCATCAGGATAACAAGCTTGGGAGCCATATACCAACAGACGATAACGCCCCGACATCGAAGGGTCAGCATTTGTAAATTGCAAAGTTCTCTGGTTAGCAGTTGGGAATTTCGATAAATCGAGGTCTACCCAGCTCCCTTGTGCAAACTTTTGCCAACGGTACCCAGTTATTGTACCTCTTGCGGTCGTTGTTAAAATGAAATTATCTAGTTCACAAATATTCAATGGGTCTTTATCGCAGGAAATGAAATTATCCTTAACTGTTTCGGTAACATTTACTTCTGCCCAATTAGAAGCAACAGAAGCAGGACCACAATTGCCTGGACCGAGCACAACAACACGATACCGGCCTGAAGCCGAATACGGGTCATTAATCGTAGTTACAAGGTTTTGCTGGGTTGCACCTGGGACATCTTCCCAAGCACTTGTGTTTGGATTAAATTTCTGCCATTGCCAACCAGTTATCGTACCCGTAGAATTGCTATACAAAGTTAACATCGGATTCAAATCAACGCAAATGTCACGATTTTGAGGATGCTCAGTAATTTCGATAGGAGATTCGACTTTCAAATGACGCTGTGTGAGAACCGGGGATTCTCCAAAGAAACTAACATAGCAACCGTAATCGGCTGAATCAGATTGCGACAATGGTCCTAATTCAAGCGATGAAGCATAAGCTCCAGAAATTGGTTGAGTATTTTTTGCCCATTGGTAATCGAAGATAGGATTTGTAACTGTTCGGGAAATACCATCCTGGTAGCCAGTAATTGAGGCAGAAATGGACATTGTAACAGAGCCATCCTTGCAATAAACAGGATAATCGGGGGAAAAACCAATCGCCGAAGTTGAAATTATTGGTCGGACCTCATCGCATCCAAATGTAACATTCGAACTTCGCCTTGTTTCGCCATCGAAATCAACTGTTACATCCGACAGAGCTGGAGCAAGGAATCTTTTATCGCCAACCGTAGCACCTGTCAAATGTAAATCTGTCATCGAAATAAAGTTAGGTTCAACGTTGATTGAGTTATTATCTTGTCCCGTTGCACTTTGCCAGTCGGTAATTGTAGTTCGGTCGCTTCCTAAAAATCCTAATATTCCAAAGTTTCCGGTAGCATAGTAATCATTATAATTTATGGTAGCAAATGAAGTTCCACTTGGGAAGTAGACAGCATACATTTTGCTAGCGGGCGAAGAAATGTAACTATTTAAAGCATTTACAAAAATATTGTTTCGAACATCTGTATATGTCACTGACGAGCTAGTATAAATCAAGCAAGCGCTCATACTGGCAGAACTTCCGACATTAGCCTGGTAACCATAGAGATAAACTGTATTGTGATAAATCTTATGGTAGGTTCCACCAACAATTCTAATTCCAAAAGGATTATAAGTAGTACTCGACGAACTGTAATTCATTGTATGCAAGTCAAAAATCATATTGTTGGCTATTAGTATGTAACTATTGCCTGTGGAGGTGTTTACGTTAATTCCATAAGCACCCCAACCACCAGAGGATTCCTGATAAATTCCATAAATCTTGTTGCCAACAATACTTGCATATTGGCAGTAAGAGTTAACTTCGATTCCAGATAAGTTAGTTCCATCAGTTCGTTTAATGTTATAAATTGTATTTCCACTTACAACTGCATAAGGTGCACCCTGAATGTCGATACCGCGATATCCAACGTAATCAGTTGATATGTCAGCACCTACGATATTATTCCTAATTATAAGATTATCTAAGGTACCGGTTGTCGAAGCAGGTCCGCGAGTGAAAATTCCATAGTAAACTCTTCTTACGTGATTGTTTTCAATCGTTAGATTGTCGTTATCGGCTCCATTTCCAGAGGTCGATACTGATGTTCCCGCGGCATAAATTCCAATTGCACCTGTGAATGAACTCGAGTTGCCGGGACCTACGATGTTACAATTGCGAATTGTAACGTTGTTGCAACCTGCATTTGTTCCCAAACTCGAAATCCAAATTACAGAAGATGTAGAAGATGTGGTGTTATTCTGGAATGTTAAATATCGTCCCGAACCTCCTATACTTCCATCTATCGTAACGCGGTCAGCTCCACTGAGAACTACCAAACCAGTTGTATAACTACCTTGAATTGTCCGACTACCACCCGAAGGTTGAATATATAAGCGGTAGCCACTTCCACCATATTCGGCCCATTGATTCAATGTCGGGGGAGTTGCACCAGTTTCGTTAATATCGGTCATTATCAGCAAAGTAACATTGCCTTTCATACCAAATAAATTAATATCGGTAAAAGCTTCGCTGAGAGTCGAATAATATTGCCCGGTTCCAACTGTATAAGTTCCAACTCTTGGTCCACGAATTTCTCTATTTCCGGTTGGATTTGTTACCGATGGTGTGTAACTTGTTCCACCAACAACGAATCCAGTGCACTGTGCATCAAGAAAGTTTCCTTCGGTGGCACTTGCCGAAACATCGTACACTAACCAGAAGTAATTAGTACCTGCCGAAAGTTGTTGATTGCCCGTAATGGTAAAAGTTCCCGAAGGATTTGTCACCGTGGTACCAAATTGTGTACTTGTCGAAAATGTAGAGGATATCCCCGTATAATAAACTTTTGCACTAGCAATATCGGCAGTATTGGTTGTTCCTGTGGTATTGAAAGTAATACTTGTGAGCGATAATGGGTCGGCAGCACCTTGCATAGTAACTTCAAGCCGGATAATAGGTTGATTAGTAAAGCCAACACCGACAGCACCGGTGATTTGGGTTGTTGTCGAAGACGAATATCTCATAACATCGGGATACGCATCGTAACTAACATCATCGAGGAACATATTATTACCATAACCGCTATATGCTTCAAAGATAAGGTAATTAGTCGAACCAGTAAATGAAGAAGGAATACTATATTCAAAGAAATACCAACCCGCAGTGGCATTATATCGATGAATAGCGCCAAGGCGAGTTGCACCAGAAGTCGATGCAGAAGTATTTATATAAACAATTATACTATCGGTCGAGCTTGAATAACCAGGGTCACGATACATCCAGAAACGTACCTTGGCAGGATATGAACCTCGTTGAGAAAGGTCGAATGGGGGTGAAACCAGCGCAGCTGCATTTCCAGAGGATATGCTAAAACTATTATAATACGCCATCGCTGCACCAGAATGAGGACTACAAGTTGGATACGAACCACTTGTTACGCGTTCCCATACACGCGTACTTGTTCCCCGAGTTGTAAATGTTTGCCAGCCCGTTGGTGGAAATGCGGTTCCATCGAAAGATTCACTATATATCTTAAGGTAAGTAATGGTTCTATTCCCCGATGGCGAAGTAGTCGAAGGTGTTCTTGCTGAACCACCAATTGTAATACTATTACATACTGCATCAACTACATTGCCTACAGTAGCATTGTTTGCAATATCATAAGTAAGCCAGAAATAATTCGTACCATTTTGAAGTTGTTGGTTCCCTGTAATAGTAAAATTACCTGATGGATTGCTAATTGTTGAACCAAACTGATTGCTTGTAGAAAAAGTGCTACTGGTACCTGTATAGAAAAGTTTAGCATTAGCGATATCAGCTGTGTTCGTAGTACCAGTAGTGCTCAAAGAAAAAGATGTAGCCGAAAGTGGGTTGTCGGTGCCTTGCATAACAACTTCTATTCGCAAAATGACTTGATTTGTCAATCCTTTTCCAGTTGGGTCTGTAATCTGATAAACATTTGATGATTGGTACGTCATATTTGTAGCGGGTGAATAAGTAAAAGTAATTGTTACATCAGTCGCAGAATGTCCCCCATCGCCATAGGAATCTTCAATCCAAATATCCCAATCACCGTTCATCGACTCGTTATTAAAAGCACTTAAGTCATAAGAATAATCCCCGCTCGAAATGTCATTGGCTACTGTTACAATTGTACCATTTGGGGAACGCAATAGTAGACTTCCTTCCTCTGGCCAAAAATCTGTTGTCCAAGTGAAGCTAACAGTAACTTGCGAAATCACACCAGTTTGAGTAACGGTAAACGTGTGCCATCCCAACTCATCCAAAGTGTTGGAAGAATAATCATACTGGTCGGGGCTATCAGGGATAGTTACCGAGTAAGTGTCAGCAAAGAGAACCGAAAAAGGAAAAAACAATGTTAAAATTGCTATTGCAATGCTCTTCATAAGTAGATTAGCTTTGTTTTTCATAATTAACTCCTTTTATTTGAAGATAAAAAATGAAATACATTACAAAAATAAAATTATTTTTAAAAAAATAAAAATTTATTTAAAGCGAAATTGATTTGTTAATCCCCAATGCATTCGTTTTGAAATGGATTGAGTAAATATTTGTTTAGGACGTCCTGCCTCAATTTCTAAGTCCAAATTTATCTTCATTTCTTTCATTGTGCCTGAAGTCGAAAGATATTGTGCGAACGACCCAATGCTTTTTGTAATCGATAAAGTCCAATCCAAGTATGGCAAATTATAAAATTTTACTTTCTTCGGCAAAATAAAAGATTGGGTTAACATTCCTTCAATAACGTAATTATTATCAAATAAACCCTTAACCTTTACAACAATAGTGTCCCTTACAATAATTCCATCAATATTCATATATATAGGCGTAGTCCAGAGCGAATCTTGGTACACAGGGTTAATTGGGTAAATAATCTTAAATACATCCGCGATATGAGCTAACCTTTCATCGCTCAGACCATCAGTCCAATAATAGTAGCTAATGCTATCCGGAGAGTCTTTAAATGACTTTTCGACATAATCCCGAAAATAATCCAACCTTTCGCCTTCTATTTTTACAATTTCACCATAGGGTGAATATTCTATTGTGAACTCTTTACTCATTGGAATGCTTACAGTTTTGAAATCATCGAAATTGAAAACCTTCGGGTCGAAATTTTCCAAAGAAGTAAACTCATATCTGGTATCTCCTTCTTCGAAAACATAATGAATCGAATCTATCGAAACATCAATTTTCCAAAAACCTTTGCTATCGGGCGGGTCTGGTTGAAATATTGTCAAGTAATAATTCACAATTCGTTTATACGAAAGTTCAGTGCTATCGACATATGTGCGACGAACAATCGTAGTATCCGAATACAAATAATTGTTATAAATATGAGTTCTAAAAATACCTTTCAAAATATAAGCGGGTGGAAGCTGGTCTTGTGCACCCGATTTAGCTTCTGGCTGAGAATAAATATTAGTCACAGCAAAAAAGATTGCGAAAACAAGCACCAGCTTGCTAATGTCATTCCATCCCATATTTCACCATTTTTAATTTTATCAATAACCTGTTCTCTTTTTAAAATCAATACCTCAATTTCTTCGCTTTCGTCGAGTGTTTGTTCAACTTGCACGAGTCCTTTTGCAAGATAAACCCAACATATTTCATCTGTCAACCCATTGCAGGGATTAAATTTCCCTAAAAGTTGCAATTCTTTGGCAACATAACCCGTTTCTTGCTGTAACTCCATCGAAGCATTTGCCTCAGGCGTAAGAATAGACTTTAATCCACCACCTGGTAATTCAATGCTAAATTCATTATTAAGATACCGAAATTGCCGAGTAAAGACAAACGTTCCATCGTCTAAAATCGGCACAATCATCGTCGAACCAGGAGTATGAGCAAAATAGTATTTTGCGGTTTTTCCATTTGGCAGAACATACTCATCGATTATATAATCCCAGTATGGGTTGCTGTCAAAACTCATCCTACTTATTCTAGAATATTTTTCCAATTTTGGTTAAATCCAAAACATAATAAGACACACAAAATATTAAAAAGTTTCAAATGAGGTGTAAAAGTTCAAATTTCGAAAAAAAGAATGCAACTTCTCGTTCCCCGTTTTCCTTGGAATCGGAACCGTGAATTGCATTTCGTTCAATATTTTCGCCAAAAAGTTTACGAATTGTGCCTTCTTCGGCTTTGTTTGGGTCGGTATTGCCAATGAGCTTTCTGAAATCTTCGACTGCATTGTCTTTTTCTAATGCAATGACAACAACTTTGCCGCTTGTCATATATTTAACAAGGTCTTGATAGAAGGGCTTTTCCTTGTGAACTTCGTAGAATGCTTTGGCTTGGCTTTCAGTTAATTTTATTAGTTTTAGCCCAAGAATATTGAATCCACTTTGCTCTATTCTGTGGATTATTTCTCCGATGGCTTTTTTTTCGACCGCATCCGGTTTTATTATTGCTAAAGTTCTTTCCAACATTTGTAACCTCTACATTTACTTACTTTTCTTTTTTAATACCTTTTTTTTGTAAACTTCTAAAACAGTCTTACCTATTTCGGCTGGGGAAGGAACAACTGTAACACCGGCATTTTCCAGAGCCTCGATTTTCTCATTCGCTGTGCCTTTTCCACCAGAAATAATAGCACCAGCGTGACCCATTCGACGCCCCGGAGGTGCAGTCCTACCTGCAATAAAAGCAACAACAGGCTTACGAACATATTTTCCAATAAATTCCGCCGCTTCTTCTTCGGCAGTACCCCCAATTTCACCAATCATAACAATCAACTCTGTTTTGGAATCTTTATTAAAAAGTTCAATAACATCAACAAAAGTAGTACCAATAATTGGGTCGCCCCCAATTCCGATACAAGTGCTTTGCCCCAAACCAATATCGGAAATCTGCTTTACAGCTTCATACGTTAGCGTTCCACTACGCGAGACAACGCCAACTGTGCCTGGCCGGTGAATAAATCCCGGAATGATTCCCAATTTACATTCCCCAGGAGTAATAATACCAGGGCAATTCGGACCAATCATTCTGCTTTTTGAACTTTTCAATGCAGAATAAACTTTAACCATATCGCGGGTTGGAATGCCTTCTGTAATTGTTACGATAAGGCGAATTTTCGATTCAATTGCTTCCAAAATTGCATCGGCTGCCAATGGCGGTGGAACAAAAATAACAGAAGCATCCGCTTTTGTTGCTTCGACTGCTTCGCGCACAGTGTTGAATACAGGCACTTCTTTTGTGAAAGGGTATTGTTCGCTACCTTTGTAGAAAAGACCACCTTTTCCGGGTGTTACTCCTGCAACAACTCTTGTCCCATAGTCGAGCATTTGCCCAGTGTGGAAAGTGCCTTCCGAACCTGTAATACCCTGAACTATTACTTTTGTCTTTCTGTTTACTAAAATACTCATAATAAACGAATTGATATTATACAAAAATTTAAAATTAAGACTTTTTGGTTAGTTTAAGATAACAAAATTCAAAATTTACAATATTTTTAAAAGTTCTGTAAATTCAGAGTGGTTTTACTACTTTGGTAGCCACAACGATAAATACCGATTTCTCCAAATTACAGCGAAATGTCGCCCTGTTCGATGACTCTGATTTTCATAAAATTCTTCTAACATTGGCAGGTTTTCGTCGAAACCTAAAATAACCGCAGAAAATTCTCTTTTCTTTAACTTTTCGACCAACTGCCGATAAACTAACCCTTTTTCTTTAACATTACTTATCAACAAATCATTGATTAAAACATAGTGTGCATAACTTTTTTTACCTGCCAGCCGAGGTATAAATGAACTCACTGGCAAAAAAACATCTCCTTTAATTCCTTTTACATTTTCAATAAAGTTATTCCATCCAACAACAGACTTCTGTGTTGGAATATATTGCAAAGGATTGTACACCAAAACCAGAAATTGAAAAACCAACAACACAAGTATTAATTGTTTGGAAATAGAAGTCGTTCGTGTTTCTTTTAGAAACTGAAAAACGGTGTAAGGAAAAAGAATTGCAATTGAACCAACGAAAGGAATTATCACATTTAAAAAGCCACCATAGTGCAATCGAAGTAAATATGAATTAATCATTGCACCAATAAAAAAACAAAAAATTATTCTTTCCGAAAAATTCCAAGAAAGCTTTAGTTTATCGATAAACCACAAAGTAATAAAAGAAAGTGCAATCGAAAAATAAGGCAAAATGTCACTAGTCCAAAAAGTAAAAAACCTTTCGAGCAGCCAATGGTGCTGTGCAGGTAGATAAAAATTCCAAAAAATATACCAACCATCGGACAAGATTCCTTCGACTAATGTCGAAATTCCAATCGCCAAAAACAGAACCAAGGCTGTAATCCAAAAATCTTTCTTATTTTCGATAAATATTGGAACTAACAAGAAAAGAGTTACCATTAAGTTACTTTGTTTAGTATAGAACGAAAGGAAGCTAAAAATTGCAAAAAGCAGATATTTGCTTTTATAATTCGAAAGAAGAAAAAAGACCGAGGCAAAAAGGAACATATTTGCAAGGCTATCGACACGAGCTAAATCGAACCATCGACCAACTACTGCAAAAGATAAAGAAAACAAACCAATACTAATCAATGCAAAAAAACGTTCGTTGGTAAGTTGCTTAGTAATTTTAAATATGAAAATCAAACTCAAAATATGTGAAACAATAGACACAAGCCTAAGTGGCTGGTAGCCAATTCCAAAAAACTTCGTAAAGAACCAGCCGACATAGTAGTACAACGGAGTATAAATCATTGGTATAAATTCGATTGAAGGGGGAACAAATACTTTCGAACCATTTTCCAAACGCAAAACGTGTTCGACAGTAACACCTTCCATATGCTCGAGTTCGTAAGGAAACCAAAAACGAAAACCAATGACAACAAGGGTAAGTAAAACACTTATTGCAGAAATAACCACCAAAAATACTTTAAATCTTCGAGTTATAGTGAAAAACCCATTCATAAACTTTTTAAATATTTATGGCATATAATTTGCATTATTTTCAGTGAGAAATAAAATTTTTTTAAATTTGTTTCGAACAAATAAAGTTAGTTATAAAATAAAATGGAAAAATTAAGAAATTTAATAGTTATAATCTTTGCCTTCTCGCTCCTACATTTTAGTAATTATGTTATCTCTCGGGATTGCCTATCGCCTCGTCCAACTCCCGAGCTGATTTTCAATGGCGACTTCGAATTGGGTTTCGTCGGTTTCTATACTACTTACGATACAAATTATATCAAGTTTTCGAAAAATATTAAAGTCACCTCTAATCCAAACTCTTTGTATTACACTTTCGATTCTTGCCAAGACCCAACAAAACCCAACGGAAAGTTTCTAATCATTAACGGTAATGATGTATTCGATACGACCGAAATTATTTGGAGACAAGTTGTAAGAATTGAACCCCAAACATACTATATTTTCAAATACAAATATTCCAACATCGATATCAAACACGAAGTCAACAACAACTTGCCAATAATCCAAGTAGATTTTAACGGAGAAGTTGTCGATGTGGTCGATGTTGAACCACAAACTTGCGATTGGAAAGAAAAAAAGATTATGTGGTATTCCAATTTTTATGATTCGGTTGTCATTACATTTCGCGATTTACGACATGCTTTCTTTGGAAATGACTTCGCTTTGGATGATATTTCCTTGATTTCCGAATGTAAACTCGTAGCCTGTGCCGGTGATAATATTGAAATATGTGAAGGCGATACAGTCCAACTTGGTGTTCCAGAATACAACAGTGCCAGATTTGGATTCAAACCATACACTTACAAATGGTATCCCGAAGAAAGTTTAAGTTCTGCTTATGTTCCATGTCCATTAGCCTTCCCAAAGGAAACAACAAGATATATCTTGGCCGTAACCGATAGCCTCGGTTGTATCGCTTACGATACTGTAACTGTCTTTGTTCGCCCAAAACCAGATGTCAAAATTATTACCGACAAAGACACTTCTATTTGCCCTTGCGATAGCATTACACTAACCGTAGTTGGGGGAGACCAATTTCAATGGTCAACAGGCGACACAACCAGAAGCATCGTTGTAAAGGATAGTGGATATTACTTTGTTGCGGCTAGCAACAATTTTGGTTGCACAAGTACCGCTGGGATTAACATTAATAAAAAACCTGTTACAGCTCAAATTAAAATCGATACAACCGAAGCCAATATTGGCGACATCGTTTCAATCCCAATCAAAATTACAAATGAAAATAACCTTTTCGATTGCAAATATAACAATTACAAAGCCAAAATTTCATACAATAAATCAATTTTGCTCCCAATTGGAAAAAAAGCAAATTCAATCGATAATAACACCGAAGTAATTGAACTCGAAGGTACTACTCTTACCGATTTAATCGACAATCTTCGGTTCTTTGTGACTTTAGGAGATAGCGAATATACTGACGTTGCATTCGAAATTTTCGAATGGGTTTGCGACAAAGTAGAAACCGAAAAATTCAATGGTCGTTTGTATGTTTCTGGTTTGTGCAAAGAAGGTGGAAAGCGGCTCGTGGATTTATCCAAGTCTCTATTTTTGAGCAATGTTCAACCTAATCCCATATCAGAAAAAGGTTATGTGTATTTCAAGCCAATTGAAAAAGGTCAAAATTCTTTGAAAATCTACAATACTTTCGGTCAAATAATTAAAGAAATTACGCAAAATAGCTTCGATTTGCAAGAAATTATTTACGAAATTGATGCTACTGAACTACCCGTTGGTCTTTACTTCTTGATTCTGGAAACACCAACAACCACCATTACTCGAAGCTTTACAGTGTTGCGATAAGTCTAAATTAAATTTACAAGCCTCTTTAAATCGTGGATTTCCTTCTTTGTCAAAGGTCTTAATTCTCCTCTTTTCAATCCCCTTGTGGTTAAATTACCAAAAGCTTTTCGGTCTAACTTTTTAACCTGATACCCGAAATGCTCAAACATTTTTTTGATTTCACGATTTTTACCCTCGGTCAACACCATTGTCAAAAGTCGAGGATTTTTGAAATCAATCAAAATTTCACAAGGATTGAACTTTACATCCTCTATTTGTAGACCCGATGCAATTTTTTCGGCAATTTCAGGCCGAAGAGCTTTATCGAGACCAACCCGATACACCCTCGGTATACGATATTTTGGATGCATTAATCTATTCGCCAGCTCACCATCATTTGTTAGCAAAAGAACACCCGTAGTATTCCTATCCAATCGACCCACAGGGAACACTCTCGTCTTTACTTTGTCCTTAATCAAATCAATTACAGTCCGCCGACCCTTTTCGTCTTTTGCAGTTGTAAGTGTATTCTTTGGCTTGTTCATTAATATGTAAGTATAGCGGCTAACAAGTTTTATTGGTTTACCATCGACAGTAACTAAATCGGAAAAATTAACAACAGTGCCTAACTTAGTTACCAACTTGCCATTGACTTTTACACGCCCTTCGAGAATTAATTCATCTGCTTTGCGACGAGAAGCAATCCCCGCCTCGGCAATCAGTTTGTTCAATCTAATCTTCTCTTTCGAATATGGGTCATGTTCGAAATTTTCTTTTACCATCTTTGATTTCTTTCACTTATTACTGTGTAATTCCAACTTTTCTACCGTGACAGTGTTTGTATTTCTTTCCGCTTCCGCAAGGACAGGGGTCGTTTCGTCCAACTTCGGGTTGAGTTTTACGGAATGTTTGAACAGGTTTAAATTCTTCCGTTTGTTTAGCTCCACCTTGTGCAAAGGGTGCAACAATAAACGATGGTAATGTAGATTCGTGCGAAAATTGCATATTCGAAGTATCCATCGCTTTTCGGCGCAGCGGAGGTAAAGCCGCTCTTCTTCCAGGTATTTTAATTTCTCGTTCAACAATGGGAGGAAAGTATCGCAGAACAAATTTAACAACATCACGATTAATATTCCGAATCAATTCGACAAACAAATTAAAAGCTTCGGCTTTGTATTCCAGTAACGGGTCTTTTTGTCCATAACTTCGAAGATGTATACCTTCCTTCAAATCATCCATCGCGCGGAGATGTTCTCGCCATTTTTCGTCAATAATATGAAGCATTGCAATTCGTTCGAGCTGCGCCATAAACTCCGAACCAAGCAGTTGCTCCTTTCGGTCATAAAATTCCCGAACAGCAGTAAGTACGCGCTCGATAACTTCTTCTTTCTTCAACTTTTCGAATTCTTCTTTTGTTAGATTTATCTCGCAAAGAAGATTTGTTCTCACTTCGTCTTTAAGTCGCTCAACATCTAAATCGGGATGATACTGGTCGTACCAATCGTAAGCCATATCCTCGATGTACTCGAAAATTTCGCCTCGTAATCGCTCGCCCGAAAGAGCATTTCTCCGTCGGCTATAAATAACCTCCCGCTGTTGATTCATAACATTATCGTATTCGAGCAATCTTTTTCGAATAGCAAAGTTATTTTCTTCGACCTTCTTTTGTGCTCTTTCGACATTCTTGGTTATCATAGGATGTTGAATTGGCTCGCCTTCGGGTATCTTCAATTTTTGCATAATCGAAGCAATTCGCTCGCCACCGAAAAGCCTCATCAGGTCATCTTCCAAGGAAATAAAAAATTGAGATGTGCCGGGGTCGCCTTGCCTTCCGGAACGTCCTCGCAATTGTCTGTCGATTCGCCGTGCTTCGTGTCGTTCGGAACCAATAATAGCAAGCCCACCATTTTTTCGGACTTCGTGGTCAATTTTAATATCAGTTCCACGACCCGCCATATTAGTCGCAATTGTAACGGTACCTTTTCGGCCTGCTTGGGCAATTATTTCGGCTTCCCGTTGGTGATGTTTTGCGTTCAAAACATTATGTGGAATTCCTTTCCGACGCAACATCTTGCTCAAAAGCTCAGATACTTCTACACTTGTTGTTCCGACCAAAACTGCTCGACCTTTGCGTATCTCTTCCTCAATCGCTTGTATAATCGCATTATACTTTTCCCTCTTAGTTTTGAAAATTAAATCATCATGGTCTTCGCGAATTACAGGTTTATTTGTAGGAATTACAACCACATCCAATTTATAAATCTGCTCGAATTCGGCTGCTTCGGTCTCGGCTGTTCCTGTCATTCCAGCCAATTTTTTATACAATCGGAAATAATTTTGCAACGTGATTGTAGCAAGTGTTTGCGTATCGCGTTCGACTTGAACGTGCTCTTTTGCCTCAATTGCTTGGTGCAATCCTTCCGAATAACGCCGACCCTCGAGAATTCTCCCTGTAAATTCATCAACTATCAATACCTTGCCGTCTTGAACAACATAATCGACATCCTTTTCGTACAATGAGTATGCAACAAGAAGCTGATGAATAGCATGAATTCGCTCGCTTCGTTCAGAATAAAGCAGGTAGAGCTCGTCTTTCCTTTTTTGCTTCTCTTCCGGAGTTAAAGTCGAATCGGCTTCCAGTTGACTGAGTTCGGAAGCAATATCGGGAATAACAAACATATTCGGGTCTTCTTGGGCATTGCAAAGAAGTTGCCTACCCTTTTCGGTAATATCGACATTGTGGTTTTTTTCATCTATTGTGTAGTAAAGCTCATCGTCGATTTCGTGCATTCGAATGCCTCGGTCACGAAGATACAAAAGTTCTGTATCCTTCATCAATTTCAGATATTCAGGCTCTTGCAGTAGCTTTGTAAGTTTTTTGTGCTTTGGCAAGCCACGATAGGCTCTCAAAAGTAAAACACCGGCTTGGCTTAAGTCGTCTTTGTTACCCGATTCGAGTAGTTTTGTGGCTTCGGCTACAATTTGGTTGACTAACTTATTTTGTGCTTCAACTAAACGACGAACCCTCGGTTCCATCTCGTTGAAAATTTCGTCAGTAGTGCGTTCAACGGGTCCAGAAATTATCAAAGGTGTTCGTGCTTCATCTATAAGAATAGAATCAACTTCGTCAACTATTGCATACCAATGCCCACGTTGAACAATATCGTTGGCATCGATAACCATATTGTCGCGAAGGTAGTCGAACCCGAATTCACTGTTTGTTCCATAAGTAATATCACAATTATATGCTTCTTTTCTCTGTTGGGTATCCATATTGGCTTGGATAACTCCAACGCTTACCCCTAAGAAATCGTAAACAGGTTTCATCCATTCTGCATCGCGTCGGGATAAATAGTCGTTAACAGTTACCAAATGGCACCCTTTCCCTGCAAGCGAATTCAAATACAAGGGCATAACAGCAACTAATGTTTTACCTTCACCTGTTGCCATTTCTGCAATTTTGCCCTCGTGAAGCACAATAGCACCCATTAATTGGACATCGAAGGGAACCATATCCCAAATGTAATGCTGACCAGTATAGGTATAGGCGTGACCCCTCCCCTTTAATCTCTTGCAGGCTTGCTTTACCAAAGCATATGCTTGGGGAAGAATCTCGTCCAAAGTTTCTTCTACTACCTCGAATATTTGGCGGTCAAGCTTCTTTATCTCTTCTCTAATGTCGGCAACTTCATCTGCCGAAAGAGCTTCTGTCTTTAACTTTAACGAAAGCTCCGCTTTTTTGTCCTCTAACTCCTTTGTCCGCTCTTTTATTAGATTTCTGAATTCATCTGTTTTTGCACGAACTTCCTCATCAGTCAAACTTTCAAACTCTTCGAAATAGCGATTGATTTCCTTAACAATTGGCTTTAATCTTTCTACATCCTTTTCGTGTTTTGTCTTTATTATTTTCTTCAAAAAACCAAACATAATCCACCAAAATAGAAACAAAATATATCGACGTAATTTTCACAAATGTATTTGTTTTTAACTAAACTAATCTGGATGGATTGAATGAACGATTTCCATAGTTATCTTGTCGAAGTCAACTAACATTAAATAAAAGAAGGAGGGTAAAATACCCTCCTCATTTAAATATTAAAAAGTTAAGTCCAAAAAAATGTTAATTAGTTCTCGAAGCCAACGGATCTCTTGTGCCATCGGGGTCGTTGGATACATATCCACGAGTGTAGATTGTACCATTATTTGCTAGAATAATTCCCGCAACATGCGGTGCAGCCATAGATGTCCCACTCATTGTTGCATAACGACCACTTTTGTAAGTGGAATAAATACTGACCCCAGGTGCACAATAATCAATTGGTGGGTTACCATAATTCGAAAAAGAAGCAAAGACATCACTGCTATTATGAGCAGAAATTGTAAAAATTCTGTCGCCGTTGACTCTTGCTGGAGAATAATTATTTGCATTACTCGAAGAATTCCCCGCAGCAATTACAACATACATCCCTGCTTCTGCCACCCCTCGCACAGCATTGTCCAAAGTTGTGGATGCACTACCTCCTAAGCTCAAATTCACAACATCACCCGTATTTCCATTGGATGCAACATAATCCAAACCATTGACAATATCGGAAATATACCCCGAACCATTGCTCGAAAGCACCTTTACAGCAACAACTCTTGCACCAGCAGCAACACCAACCACACCAATTGTATTGTTTTTTGCTGCAATAATACCCGCAACATGAGTTCCATGCCCATTGTTATCATCGGCGTTTCGCGAATCTCTGCCGGAACGAACAAATGTTCGAGAAAGATTAGTATTTACGTTCAAATCGCTATGGTCTAAATCAATCCCAGTATCGACAATCCAGGCAATTCTGCTGCTATTGGAGCAATCAACATATCCACCAACCCGACTAATTCCCCAAGGTGTCGTCTGTGCCTGCGGAATATCTTCTTTTTCGTCCAAAGGTGTCATTTCACTCGGGTCAAGTTGAATAATTCTATCCTTTTCGATGAGTTTAACATTTGGATTATTCTCTAACCTCTTTACCTCTTGTTCAGTCAGCGAAGCAGCAAAACCTTTCACAGCTTTCTTGTAAATGTAAAAAACATTGTTTAAATCGATTCCATTTGCAGAAATAAATGCCTTAATATTCTCTTCGATATTATAGATGCTCAATTGCTTATCTGCCTTGGTATCTTGGAGTAAAACAATGTAGTCGCTTCGAATCTCGGGATTTTCCGAGTGGCTTGTTAAAGGTTCATACCTTTCGCAAGCACTAAAAACAACAATGAGAATCGCAAAAAAGAGATTTAAGAAAACTGCTTTCATATTTCCTCCAAAAAAAGTTAAACATATACAAATTTATAAAAAAAATTAATAAGTTTAAAAAAAATCAAATTCTTACAACAATTTTCCCAATTTTCTCTCCGCTTTCGAATAAATTATGAGCATTGGCAATTTCTTTTAAATCAAAAACACTATGGATGTGCACTTTGATTTTATTTTCGTTTGTCAATTGCACTAATTTTTCGAAAGATGCCCTATTCCCCATATATATTCCATGAATACTTTGGTGTTTGAGGTAGAATGGTTGAATGTTGAACGAAACTTCCCGCCCTGTCAAAAATCCAAATACAACAAGTTTACCTTTTTTTGCAAGCATTGAAAGAGATTTTTCGAAAGTTTGTGTTCCAACATAATCGAAGACAATATCGACACCATTTGGAAAAATCTTTCTAACTTCACCAACAACATCATCGGTATTGTGATTAAAAACATAATCGGCACCAAATTGCAAAGCATACTGCTTTTTGTATTCCTGCCCAACAGTTGCAATAACTTTTGCACCCATTAGCTTAGCTATCTGAATTGCAAACATACCGACACCGCTTGTTCCACCCCAGATGAAAAACACATCATCGGGTCGTATCTTTGCAACAGAAACCAAACCGTAATAAGACGTCAATCCCGCAATTGGCAAAGTAGCTGCCTCTTCGAAGGAAACTGAATCGGCAATTTTAAAGACATTCTCTTCGGGCAGTGTTACATATTCGGCATAAGAACCGTTGATGTGCATTCCAAGAAATTTCCACCCATCACTGATGTGTTCTGCTTCTTCGAACTTGGGATTTGTCAGTTCGGGTAAAATAATTGGATAACAAACGACTCTTTCGCCTGGTTTGAACTTATTAACTTTTTCTCCAACTTCTTCGATAACTCCGGCAACATCGCCCCCCAAAATATGAGGGAAATTCAACGAAAGACCAGGATATCCTCGGCGTAATACAATATCGACATTATTAAGGGAAGTAGCATAAACACGGACTAAAACTTCGTTTGGCTTACACCCAGGCTTTGGAAAATCCTCGACATAACGAAGAACTTCCACTCCTCCATTCTGATTGATTGTTACTGCTTTCATTTTACTTCATTCTTTTGTAACACAAAAATCAAATTTAGCAAAAACTAACTTATTCAATGCTTCGAGACTTTATTATTTCAAAAATTTTCTGAAATTTGCTTTTTGAAAATTAGAGGTAAATATGTTGAAAAAATTATCTTTCCTGCTTGCACTTATTTTTCTATCTTGGTCATTGCTTTTCTCTCAGAATCAACCAAAGGACAAATCGAAATTTATAGAACCTAAAAACGAATTTTGGGAAGAGATTGACAAAGCAACAAAGGAATATTGGAAGACACCCGAAAAGAAAAAACAACGGTTAATTGTCGATTTCGAAGGAAAAGATTTGCCTAAATCGAAAGAAGAGTTCAAATACTATTGGCACAACGAACCATTTTCGCAAGGAAAGACTGGAACTTGTTGGAGCTTTTCGACAACATCGTTCTATGAATCGGAAATTTACCGACTCACAGGAAAAAAAATTAGACTTTCGCCTATGTACAACGCCTATTGGGAGTATGTCGAAAAGGCAAAATTTTTTGTGCAAACACGTGGCAAATCATACTTTGGCGAAGGTAGTGAATCGAATGCAGTTGCGAGGCTATGGAAAAAATATGGCTGTGTCCCTTTCGAAGTTTTTTCGGGTAAACTCCCCAACCAAGTTCATTATGACCATTCTCGTATGTTCGAAGAAATGAATTCGTTCCTTTCAAGTATAAAAAGCAACAACTATTGGAACGAAGAGTTTGTTACATCAACAATTAAATCAATTCTAAACAAGTATATGGGCGAACCACCTACAAAATTCAAATTCGAGGGCAAAGAATATACACCAATAGAATTTTTATATAATTACTGTAAACTAAATTTGGACGATTACGTGGATTTTATGTCGCTCTTAGAAAAACCTTATTACACGAAAGCATTGTTCGATGTACCTGACAACTGGTGGTATGATTCAAGTTACCATAACGTCCCGCTGAATGATTTTATGGATATTATTAAAGAATCAATCAAGAAAGGCTATACAATTGTTATTGGTGGCGATGTCTCCGAACCTGGAATTGAATCGCACTACGAAGTAGCTATTGTCCCTACGTTCGATATTCCTTCGGATTACATCGACGAGCATTCCCGACAATTTCGATTTTCGAACAACACAACCCAAGACGACCACGGAGTTCATCTCGTAGGCTATAAAATCGATAATAATGGAAGATACTGGTTTCTAATTAAGGATTCTGGCAGTAGTTCGTTTAACGGCAACAACAAAGGCTACTATTTCTATCACGAAGATTACGTCAAATTGAAAATGTTGACCTTTACAATACACAAATCAGCGGTCGAAAAATATTTGGAAAAATTTAAAAACTAATCGATAAGACTATCGACAGCTGTTGGCTTATAAATCAATTTTGGCTCTGCTTGGCGAAGAACAACATCTTCATCGATGATACAACGTTGAACGTTTTCTTTGTCGGGTAGGCTAAATTGCAAAGGTAACATTATTTCTTCGACTATTGAACGAAGGCTGCGTGCACCTGTTTTCAATTCTTTCGCCTTTCGAACAATTGCGTCCAAAGCATCGGATGTAAATTCCAATTCAATTCCATCCATTTCGAAAATCTTCTTAAATTGTTTGATAATAGCGTTTTTGGGCTCAACAAGAATCCTTTTCAGGGCGTTCTCATCCAATTCATCCAATGGTGCAACGACAGGCAAGCGTCCAACAAATTCGGGAATAAATCCAAACTTTATCAAATCTTCGGGCTCAACTTTTCGGAGTAATTCATAAGTTGGCGAAACGGTCGGCTGAACTTCGGCAGTAAATCCAATTGTGGTCTTTTTTAATCTTTTTGCAATAATTTGTTCTAAACCTACAAACGCACCACCACAGATAAACAAAATGTTTCTTGTATTGACATAAATCAACCTTTGTTCGGGATGTTTTCGTCCACCCTGCGGTGGAACTCCTGCAACAGTTCCCTCCAAAATTTTAAGCAAAGCTTGTTGAACACCTTCGCCCGAAACATCCCGAGTTATCGAAGGACTTTCGCTTTTGCGCGATATCTTATCGATTTCATCAATGTAAACAATTCCGATTTCGGCAAGACTAACATTGTAGTCTGCGTTTTGTAGGAGTCGCAAGATTACTGTTTCAACATCATCGCCAACATATCCTGCTTCGGTTATTGTCGTTGCATCGGCAATTGCAAAAGGAACGCGCAATATCTTTGAAAGAGTTTGGGCAAGAAGAGTTTTACCTGTCCCTGTCGGACCAATCAATAGAATGTTACTTTTATCTAATTCGACATCGTTATTGCTTTCGAAGCTGTAAAAGATTCGCTTGTAATGATTATAAACAGCAACCGAAAGCACCTGTTTAGCATAATCCTGCCCAATGACATACTCATCCAGTTGCTTTTTTATTTGGCTTGGCTTTGGAAGAGAACGCAAATTCGTTGCCGAAAGGAAGCTTTCGAACCTTCGGGCCTTCAACGCTTGGTATGAACCTTCGACACAATAATTGCAAATAAAAACTTTGTTGAAACCTTCAACAAATCCTTCGACCTCGTACTGCGTCCTTCCACAAAAAGAGCATCTAATTAGTTCGTATTCGTGGGCTTTCTTTTGTGCCATATTACTTATTTTGATTCTCTGCGGGTTTTGGTGCCTTAGTTAGTATCTTATCAATGATACCATATTCCAAAGCCTCTTGTGCAGACATATAGTAATCTCTGTCTGCATCTTTACGTATTTTTTCTATATCTTTATTCGTGTGTTTTGCAATAATTTGATATAAAGTTTCCCGAATCCTTATCATTTCTTTTGTATAAATTTCAATATCGACTGATTGGCCCTGAGCACCACCAGTTGGTTGATGCATAAGTATACGTGAATTTGGAAGTGCATACCTTTTGCCAGGGGTTCCTGCACAAAGAAGCACTTGTGCCATCGAAGCAGCCATACCTATGCAAATAGTAACAATATCGGGCGAAACATACTGCATCGTATCGTAAATAGCTAATCCAGCGGTTACACTACCCCCAGGGGAGTTTATGTAAAGATGAATATCCTTCGTTGGGTCTTCGCTTTGCAAAAAAAGTAGCTGAGCAATAACAAGACTTGCAACATTGTCATCGATGGGCGTCCCAAGAAAGATTATCCTTTCTTTTAGCAGGCGAGAATATATATCGTATGCACGCTCGCCCCGACTTGTCTGCTCAATTACTATTGGAACTAATTGTGATTCCATACTCATACCATATGAAAAAGTAGATAGACGAAAATTTCAGAATAATTATTTCCCTTCTTCTTGTTTTTCAGCGTCCAAACGCTCGGCACTCGAATGTTCGTTGCCTTCACTACCGAATAGTTCCCCGCTTCCTTCTTTACGACGGTATTCTTCAAAATCAATCTCCTCGGTTTCCGAAAAACTTATTAGTAAGTCCAAAGTTTTCTTTTCGAGAATTGTATCGATGATGTACGAATTTTCGTAAATCGATTTTTTAACAGTTTCGTGGTCTTTACCCGTGCGGTTTGCCTCACCATTTACAATGTCATCAATATCGTAATCTTCGACCTTTATGTTTTCCTTTTCAATGATTTTCTTCTTAATTATTGCCCATTTTACTTGGTTTTCGGCAATTGGAATGAAATCCTCCAACAAATCTTCGGGTTTAAAATTTTCTCTCTGCATCTCTTGGTAATATTTTTTGTAGAAATCGGCTGCTAACTTACTTGCAGTTTCCCAAACCACTGATTTTGGCAAATCGAACTCATGCATATCGGTAATTTTTCGAATAACCTGCTTGACCATTTCGTCACGGCTTTGCATATCCCATTTCTGCTGAAGTTGAAAGCCAATTTCATCCTTGAACTCGTCAACAGTCGAAAGTCTGCCATTTGTGTATTCTTGGACAAATTCATCACTTAGCTCGGGCGGAACAATTTGCAAAACTTCAACAATCTTGAATTGGTACTGCTCGTCGGGTGCAGATTCGTCCCACAGTCTCGGTCGAGCAACAAAAGTTTCGCCTTTCTTCTTGCCAATAAAAATTTCACGCATTTTATCGGGGACGGTGTGCGAATGTAAAAATATATGAGTCTGTTGTGTTGTATTCAAGACAGGGACAGAAGTTTGCTCATCTAACTTAGTAAGTTCAACAGTAACAATTGCTAAATCATCTTTGATTTCCTCGGCAATCTCTGTTTTTCCATTTCGAATTAGAATATGAAATATCTCGTGTTCAACTTCCTCGTCGGTTACTCGGTGAACGGGTTCGAAAAATTTTAAACCCCGATATTCTTCAAGTTCGAATTGAGGAAGGACATCGTAATTGAAGTAAAATTCCACAAATTCTTCGCCCATCTCGTGTTTCATAAACGAAGGTTTCCCGACAAATTCAATCTTTTGTTCTGTTACAGCTTTGTTGAACAAGTCGGTTGCAATATCGCCAATTGTATCTTCTTCTATCTCTTTACCAAACCTTTGTTTGATTAACGAGATGGGAACACGGCCTTTGCGAAATCCCTTCATTTCGATATGTTTCTGAGCCTCCAAAAAAGCATCGTTCAGATACTTATTGAATTCACCAATTGGGATTCTAACTATTAATTCTTTTGTAGCTCCATCGATTGATTTAATTTCCGATTCCACGAAAACCTCCAAATAAAAAAACTGTGCGGATGGGGAGAGTCGAACTCCCACGGGTTGCCCCACTAGATCCTAAGTCTAGCGCGTCTGCCAATTCCGCCACATCCGCAAGTTTACAAAATTAAGAAAAATAATCGAATTTTTGTGTGTTTGAGTAGTTTAGTTTAAATTTGTATTTTTTAACAATTGTTGGATGGTAAAAATGACAACTTTGCGCAAAATTTCATTATTTATATTTTTTATGGTTTCCTTTATGAGTTTTGCTACATACTCTAATGCACAAAATCATAATACTTCCAAGGATGACTATCGTTACATTGTTAATGTAAAAGTAGGGAACAAAGAGCTTGGTTCATTCATTATTGAATTATTTCCCGATGTTGCTCCCCAACACGTTCGAAATTTCGATAGCCTTGTCTCTATTGGTTTCTACGATGGTCTTGCATTCCATCGTGTAAAAAAAGGATTTATGATTCAAGGCGGATGCCCAAATTCTCGGAACCTACCCAAAGACAAATGGGGTTTGGGTGACTCAAGCCAAAGAAAAATCCCCGCTGAATTTAGCGATATTCCTCATACCCCTGGAATCATTTCTGCTGCAAGAACAAACGACCCAAACAGTGCTACTTCCCAATTCTTTATCTGCACCAAAAAAGCTCCTTGGTTAGATGGGCAATATACTGTCTTTGGGCGAGTTGTCGAAGGTATGGATGTAGTTTATAAAATCGAAAATGTTAATGTCGAAAAACAGCCTTACGGAAATGAAATAAGTAGCCCTGTCGAAAAAGTGGAGTTCACGATTAAAAAATATAAAGACTGAAAAATGCCCTTTTTGCATAATGGAAGAAATTAAAGATATCGATGACCCAAGAATTGCATTCTACAAAAGTCTCCGATATACTCCCGAAAGCCACATAAAAGAAAAAGTCTTCATCGCCGAAGGCAAACGTTTAGTCGTTCGACTTTTGAAAAGTAACCTTGCGATTCACTCAATCTTTGCCATAAATTCTTTTTACGAAGAAAATTGGGATTTGATTAATGCAAAAAACATCAATGAGGAACGGCTTTTTGTTGCCGACCTCAAACTTATGGAACAAATTGTTGGCTTCCACCTTCACAGTGGGGTGATGGCAATTGCCTACCAACCAGCGGATTGTCCTTTGAATGAATTCTCGGACGTCGTTGTTGCATTAAACAAAGTAAACAACGCAGAAAATGTCGGGTCGATTGTTCGCTGTTGCAACGCCTTTGGTGTCGATTCCCTCCTCGTCGACTCGTTTTCGACCAGCCCCTTCATTCGTCGTGCAGTTCGTGTTTCGATGGGAAATGTATTTTCGATGAAGATACACCACACAAAAAATCTTTTGGAAAGCCTCGCTTTTCTGAAAACTCAAAATTATTATGCCATCGCAATAGAATTGACAAATAAATCCGTCCCTTTGTGGGAATTTTCTATTCCCAACAAATCAATCTTTATTTTTGGAAATGAAGGTAGCGGAATAACCGATGAAATTTTACAATTTGCCGACAATATAGTAATGATTCCAATTAGTCCCCGAACGGAATCTTTAAATGTGGCTCTGACCTGCGGAATTGTCCTTTACGAATACAATAAACAACAGAATAAATGAATTTTTATGTGGCACATTGAAGAAATTCTGACATTATTATTTTCAAAAATTGCATCCCAATCGAAAATTAAAAATGCAATCGAAAAATTCGGAAGTTTCGAACAATACATCGATTTCATTAAAAGCCCCGAAAATAAGAACATTTTTGGGAACTCCGATATAGATTTGCATTTAGAAAAAGGAAAAGCCGAAGCACAAGTTCAACTCGAAAAGGCAGAGAAACTGAACTGCAAAATCATTAGCATATTCGACAGCAACTACCCCGAACTTTTGAAATCAATTCATTCACCACCCCTTGTGCTTTATTATCAAGGTGAATTACAAAACCCTGATGCAATGTCCATATCGGTTGTTGGAACAAGGAAATGCACAACCTACGGCAAACTTGTAACTGAAAAGTTTTGCGAGGCATTTGCCAAACACAATATCATTGTAACAAGTGGTTTAGCAACGGGAATCGATACATTAGCACATTTTTCGACAATAAATAACAATGGCATAACCTATGCAGTAATTGCTTCTGGATTGGACTGCATTTCGAATTATCAAACCAAAAAAAACATACAGAAAATAATTGAACATTCGGGTGCCGTGTTAACCGAACACAAATTTGGTGTAAATGCAAAACCCGTCTTCTTCCCACAACGCAACAGAATCATCAGCGGAATATCGCTGGCAACTCTCATCGTCGAAAGCGACATTAAAGGTGGAGCAATGATTACAGCACGGTTTGCATTCGACGAAGGCAGGGAAGTCTTTGCCGTTCCCGGGAACATAAACTCGCATAAAAGTCGTGGCACAAATTACTTAATCCAAAAAAACATTGCTAAAATTGCCACCTCAGCCGAAGATGTCCTCCAAGAAATCGGTGTTAAAGTCGAAAGCTTTATTTTTGAAGAAGACAACATTGCCGTTATTATCAAAGATGAGATTGACCGAGAGATATGCGAGTTTTTATCGGGCGAACCTAAACATATCGATGTTATTGCAATGGAGCTTAAAATTGAAATTTCTGAACTTCTTGTTCGCCTGTTGAACTTGGAATTTAATGGATTAATCAAACAACTACCTGGAAAATATTATATTAGGTTATAAAATATGTTAGACTACAAATTTATTTTGGATAATTACAAAAAGGCAGTTGAAAGCCGTATTTACTATTTCATTTCAAAAGCTGAACCACAACTGATGTATGAACCAATACTTTACACATTCGAAGGTGGTGGCAAGCGCATTCGTCCAATACTTTCGATGCTTGCTTGCGAATCTGTTGGCGAAGATCCACTTCACGCAACCGATGTTGGCGTAGCAATCGAAATTCTCCACAACTTCACTCTTGTTCACGACGATATTATGGACAACTCTCCCCTTCGGCGCGGCAAGCCAACCGTGCATCGACAATGGAACACACCCGTTGCAATTCTTGCAGGCGATGCAATGATTGGCATTGCTCTTAAAGCCTTGCATACTTATTCGAACCAAACCAACTTTGGCAAAATTATCGACGAATTTGCCGATGCACTTATCGAAGTCTGCGAAGGTCAAACTCTGGATATGGAATTTAACGAATTAACTAATGTAACCGAAGATATGTATATTAAAATGATAGAAAAGAAAACTGCAAAAGTAATCCAATCGAGTCTAGCTTTGGGGGGAATTTGTGCAGGTGCAATTGAAACCGATATTCAGTTGCTACGAGATTTTGGTTATTGGTTCGGTTTAGCATTCCAATTGCAGGATGACCTTTTGGATATGATTGCCGAAGAAAAGAAGTTCGGCAAAAGAATCGGGAACGACATCATCGAAAAAAAGAAAACATTGCTCATAATTTTAGCAAAAGAAGAAGCAAAAGACAAAGACGATATTGAATTAATTAGCAAAATATTCTCGGATGAGCCAATCGAACCAAATCTCATTCCAAAATTCGACGAAATGTTCAAAAGGTTGAACATTTACGAAAAAATCAAAAAACTTATCAGAAAATACATAGAAAAAGCAATCGAAGTCTTGGATGAACTACCACAGAATAATGGCACAAAAATGTTGGAATATTTTGCTCGAAAAGTTAATGAAAGAGTATTCTAAACTCATATTCATTCTTTGCTTTGCATTAAGCATTTCTTTCATTACACAGGCAGAATTCCGAGTAAATAATATTTTCATCACCCGACATAATGTGTTTGACCCAAACGGTAAAGACTGGTTTTTTGCTGCTGGTTTGGCAAATTCACTTCATATTGTGACCCACGAATATATTATTCGCGACGAGCTACTCTTCCGAGAAGGCGATATAATCGATTTCGATATCTTGAACGAGACCGAGAAAAACTTGCGTGATATGAACATCTTTTCGAAGGTTGAAATACTTCTCGATTCCATCAATGAATTCAACTACGATATATACATCGAAACATACGACCGATGGTCAACTAACCCTGCACTGCTTTTTGGTTCTGGGGGCGATGCATATCGTCTCGGCTTCCGTATCGAAGAGTTAAACTTTTTTGGCACTGCAACTGTCATTGTCCCCGAATTGCTCTACCGAACCGAAAATGAAACGCGCTGGCAAGGCGAACTATCCATCCGAAATAAAAGGCTCTTCCGATTGCCTTTATCATTTGAATATGATTTATTTATCAATCGCTTTCGAACGTTGCACAATTTTACTTTAAGTAAGCCATATTACTCTCGATTCACAAAAAATTCGTATGGCATTCGTGTTGTAAACAACTTTGGAAATGACCTACTTTTTCTACCAAGCATTGGATACGAACAAATGAATTTCGGGGAAAAGGGTGCTTCGCTGTGGTATTCGCATTCTTGGTTAAGCGAAGACAAACTTTTCGTAACTGCTTTGTTCGATTTTCGCAAAATCGACCGAGGCGAAGAAAAATACATTCGTGCTTTCGACAATACTGCTCGCCTTTTGGTTGCTTTCTCTTCAATTTCTCAAAACTTCTATAAACTTTCGAAGATTAACTCCATTGTCGACGAAGACATCGTCGTTGGTGGCTGGGGGACAGCAATCTTGGGACGTCTCTTTGCAATCGATTCGACTGGAACAAATGCATTCTATCTGGCTGGTATTGGCGAAAAATCTTATCTTTCGCCCAACAATAAATTCTATGCTTTTGGGAGCCTAATGGGAGGAAGTGCTTTTTCGAATTCAATTGGGTTCAACACATACCAAGAATTCTTTGGACTTGCATTCTATCGAATTCACCAAGATTTACTCGCAGCATTGCAAATCCGACAGCAAACTGTTTGGAACTGGAAACATATCCGACAACTTCTTTTGGACAACGAACATTACCTGCGTGGATACAAATTGAACCAGCTGACGGGCGACAATCGTCTTGTTACAAATTTCGAAATTCGCTACTTTACGCCTCTTAAATTCTGGATTTTTTCCTTTTCCCCCGTCCTGTTTTACGATGGTGGAATGGTTTGGCAACAAAACAAGAAAATATTCAAAAACAAGTGGCGGAATTCGGCTGGGCTGGGCATCCGAATCTTAAACGAAAAAACAGCCGGTAAACTTGGTGTTGTTCGCATCGATTTTGCTTTCAATTTCGAACAGAAAAAATTTGCCGAAATAATTATTAGCTCCGAACAATTCTTCTCGGCATTTAAATCGCATCAGTATCGATTACCAAAAATACTTGGGGAGGAATTTGAGTATGAATGATGTGGATTTATACCGTAGGTATATTGATTATACAAATCTTCAAACAAATTTGACTTACGACGATGTTTACAACTTTTGTATTCAAGCAAAAGAAAATAACTTTTATGCAGTGTGCTTACAACCCTTCTTCGTACCAAGAGCAGTGCAAATTTTAAAGAATAGTTTAGTGAAAGTATGCTCTGTTGTAGCTTTTCCCTATGGAGCTACTTCTTTGGACGCAAAGCTTTTCGAGGCAGAAAAATTAATCAAATTGGGGGTCGACGAAATCGATTCTGTTATGAACATTCCAGCCTTCATCAACAAAGAATACAAAGTTGTAGAAGAAGAAGCCGAAAAACTTGTCGAAATCTGCCATAGTAACAAAGTAATATTGAAAGTCATCATCGAAACCGGCTTACTTGTTGCCGAAGAAATTGCCGAAGCAAGCCGTCTGCTGTCCGAAATTGGGGTCGATTTCATAAAAACATCGACCGGAGTTGTTAGCCGTGGTGCAAAAATCGAAGATATATTGATAATTAAGGAAAATGTAAAAAATAATTGTAAAATAAAGGCTTCGGGTGGAATTCGAACTTTGGAGCAAGTACGGAAATTTATTGAAACTGGGGCATCTCGGATTGGAACAAGCAGTGCATTGGAAATTTTTACGGAAGCCTAAATTGTAAGAAAAGTGGTTCTTCGAAATTAATTTCCAACATTTATCAGGAAAATTCAAAAGATTTTGATATTTACTGATTATTTTTCAAAGGTTATCTAAAAAAAGAGGCTACCATTTCTGGTAGCCCCAAACGAAGATAAAAAATGTATAAAATTGAGATTAGTAATTATTCCTATTCTCTTTCGTAAACTCTTCCATAAACTTCAACAAGGCTTCAACCCATTCAACTGGGCAAGCATTGTAAATCGAAACCCGAATTCCACCAACACTTCGGTGTCCCTTCAAGTTTGTCATATTGTGTTTGGCTTTCGCTTCTTCGACAAATTTTGCTTCCAATTCAGGCGTTGGCAAATTCACCACAACATTCATTATCGAACGGTCTTCCTTGTTCTTCACTGGTGTTCGCCAAAAATCACTGTTTGCATCGAAGAAGTCGTAAAGCATATTGGCTTTCTTCAAATTGGTTTGATAAATTGCTTCGACACCGCCATTTTTCAGCAGCCATTTTAAAGTTCTATTCACAACGAAAATATTAACACAAGGTGGAGTATTGAAAAGAGAATCATTTTTGATATGAACTCCATAGTTTAGCATTGTTGGAGCATTTGGATTTGCCTTTTCTTCGACCCATTTTTTCTTTATAACTACAATTGTAACACCTGCAGGACCAACATTCTTTTGGGCACCAGCATAAATGAGTGAAAATTTAGAAAAGTCGCGTGGTATACCCAAAAAGTCGCTGGACATATCGGCAACAAGTGGAATACCATTGGTATCGGGAATCTCTTTCCATTGCGTTCCGTAAATTGTGTTGTTCGTTGTAATGTGGACATAATCCGCAGTTGGAGTGAATTTGATATCTTTGGGGATGAAAGTGAATTTAGCATCTTCGCTCGAAGCAACAACGTTGGCTTTGCCAACCCATTGAGCTTCCTTTAATGCTTTTTTCGACCAAGAGCCGGTAATTACATAATCGGCTTCATTTCGCAAGAAGTTCATTGGAACCATAAGAAATTGCAAGCTTGCACCACCACCTAAAAACAAAACTGAATACTCATCGACAGAAAGTCCCATTGCTTGCAGTACAAGGCTCTGAGTTTCTTTAATTAATGAGTCGAAATCCTTCGAACGGTGGCTAACTTCCATAATGGAAATGCCTAAATCGTTAAAATCCACAACCGCTCGAGCAGTGTCTTCCAAAACCTCGACAGGTAGAACTGCTGGACCTGGTGAAAAATTATAAGCTCGTTTCATAAATAACCCTCTTAAAATTTATTTTCTTTTTAAAAAAAGCAAATTAAGAAAAATCTTTTTAAGTATTTAAACATATCCAATTATGTTGCAAAGTTTGCAACATTGAAATCGGGATTTTAGTTAAAAGTTTTGTCAAATTTGGAATATTATTTAACTTTGCTTTGCTTTTGTTTAAAGGAGAAGAAAATGTATAATTATGTTAAGAATTCTGACCCCGAAATTTACGAAGTTCTTATTAACGAATACCGCCGACAGCACGACAAAATAGAACTAATCGCAAGCGAAAATTTTACCTCCCCTGCCGTAATGGAAGCACAAGGTTCAGTACTGACCAACAAATATGCCGAAGGTTACCCTGGCGCCCGCTATTACGGTGGTTGCGAATGGGTTGACGTTGCCGAAAATTTAGCACGCGACCGCGCCAAAAAGCTTTTCGACGCCGAATATGTAAACGTTCAACCACACAGTGGTAGTCAAGCCAATATGGCTGTTTATTTTGCTTTCCTTAAACCGGGCGACACGGTTTTGGGTATGAGTCTTGCACACGGTGGTCACCTTACTCACGGCTCCCCTGTTAACTTTTCCGGACGACTCTTCAACTTCGTGCAATATGAACTTGACCCGCAAACTGGTCGAATAGACCTCAACCAAGTCGAAGACTTGGCAAAAAAACACAAACCCAAAATGATTACTGTTGGCGCCTCGTCATATCCCCGAGAAATCGACTATAAAGCCTTTCGCGAAATTGCCGACAAAGTTGGGGCTTTTTTGTTTGCCGATATTGCTCATCCTGCGGGTCTTATTGCAAAAGGATATCTCCAAAGCCCATTGCCTCACTGCCATGTGGTCAGTACTACAACACATAAAACTCTTCGTGGTCCACGTGGAGGTATGATAATGATTGGAAAAGATTACGAAAATCCCTTTGGTATTGTGGCACCTAAATCGGGCAGAGTAAAACGTATGGGCGAAATCATCGATTCTTGGGTTATGCCTGGTATTCAGGGGGGACCTCTGATGCACGTCATTGCTGCAAAAGCTGTAGCTTTCGGCGAATGCCTTACAGAACAATTCGACCGATACATTCAACAAGTAATCAAAAATGCCAAAGCTCTTGCAAAAGCCTTATTGGAAAAAGGCTACAATTTAGTTAGCGGCGGAACGGACAACCACCTAATGCTAATTGATTTACGAAATAAAGGCGTCACTGGGAAACAAGCCGAAACTGCTTTGGATAAAGCTGGTATAACTGTTAACAAAAATGCTGTACCTTTCGATACTCAACCACCTTTGATTACTTCAGGTATCCGAATTGGAACACCTGCAATGACTACCCGCGGTATGAAAGAAGAAGAGATGAAAATTATCGCCGACTTTATCGATAGAGTTATTACGAATATCCACAACGAAGATGAAATCAATAAAGTTCGCGAAGAAGTAAAAGAATTTACAAGTAAATACCCGCTTTTTGCATTAGTAAGCTAAACCAAAAGAAACTATTTTGATTCTTCTTTTCGTTGGCAAGTGTTTATTTTAAAAGGTAAATAAAGTGGGCAAAAGCCAACAATTCCTGTAATTACGAAAATAATTGCTACAATACCAAATATTATTGCCCCAAGACCGGAAAACTGATTAAGTAAAATCAAAACACCCAACACAATTGCCAAAATTATTCGCAATGTGCGATCAAAAGAGCCCATATTTTTCTTCATATCAACCTCATTTTTTAATTCAACAAAAATTTACTTTTCAAATTACAAAAAAAATTATAATCTTGTACGGAAACCTTTGCCAACAATTTCGTATACATTTGAAATTACAACAAATGCATCCGGGTCAATACTTTTGATTTTGTCTTTCAACGCTTCTACTTCTTTAACCGAAACAACTGTCATTACCAATTCCCTTTCGACGTTTCTATACAAACCACGAGTTTTAAACCCTGTTGCACCTCTTCCCAATTCGTTCAAAATTGCATCGCCAATTTCTTGATACTTGTCCGAAATGATGAAAGCCATTCGTGCATAATCGAAACCATCGAGAATGACATCAATTAGCCTGCTGGAAACAAATAGAAGAAAAAATGCATACAAAGTCAAAACTAATGCAGGATAACTCCCCGAAGCACCTTTGAAATGAATAATTAACCCTGCAAAACTAATTACAAAAAAATCTATAAGCATTATCGCTTGACCTGGCTTAATTCCAAATCTTTTATTTATAATTGATGCAACAATATCCGAACCCGCAGTCGTTCCTTTATAACGAAAGATTATCCCCAGTCCAACACCCAATAAGACCGAACCAACCAGAATTGTAAATAAAAAGTCATTTTCACGAAGAAATATTACCTCTTGCATCTTATGAAGTTTCACAAAACCAAGGTAGGGGATTTCCCCTCGCATAAAATCAATAAAAATTGAGTTTGTTGTAAATGCATAAAATGTTCGGAAAGCAAACTTTTTTCCTAACTCCCTAACTCCCCAGATAAACAAAGGAACATTAAAAAGCCACATTAACAAACCAACAGGAATTTTGTTGTTCGAAAGATAGTGAATTGCCATCGATATTCCGCTGACTCCACCCGGGACGACGTAGCTATCGACAAGAAACACAGCAATACCCAAAGCCATAACAAAAGAGCCAATTGACAAAAAAAGATAATCAACGATCGTTGCTTTCGAAAGTTTCATATGTCACCTTGGGTTAATTTTTTTTCAGGAAAATTTCTTCTCGAACTTTCCGAGCAGGAAAGTATCTGGGATTTATCTTTAACGTTTCATTTAAATCGCTTAATGCCCGTTCCAAATCGCCAAGTTCCAAATAGCACAATGCCCGATTATAGTAAACATCGAATTGGTTACTATCGAGTTGAAGTGCAAAACTAAAATCATCAATTGCCTTTCGATAATCACCTTTCGACATAAAGGCAAGAGCACGATTAACATAGGAATTGACATATAATCGATTTATCTGAATAGCCCTTGTAAAATCTTCTATTGCTTTATCGTAATTATTTAAATCCAAAAACAAATTTCCTCGGTTGTAATAAGCAAAATAATAGTTCGAATCTAATTCAATTGCTTTATTGTAGTCTTGTTCTGCATGGAAAAAGTTTTTGTTGCTCTGAAAAATAAGTCCCCGTCCTAAATAGGGATGCGGAATTCGATTCGGATATTTTTCGATACAATCGTTCCACAACTCGAATTCGTTCTGCCATTTTGGCAATTCACTTTTGGCAAAATACACAAAAAGTATTACCAGCGATGCAATCAAATAAACAAAATACTTTTCGGCAATCTTTTTTACCAAAAATGGTACAAATAACGAAAGACCTAACATAGAAATGTAAACATACCTATCGGACACTGTCGAATAGTATTGGTAATAAAATGATAGCAAATTGGAAACAGGAAGGAATCCAGCTACAAAAATCAACAAACCAAGCCAAAAATACTTGTTTTTCCAAATTAAGCCGAAAATAATTATAATAAAACTTATCGAAATATACAGAAAATGCGTTGGGTTTTGAATTAAAAAAGTATGCGTTAGACCATATCCAGGCGAAAAATCAATTGGTATTGTTATTTTGAAAATATAAAATCCAATAGAATTTAACCAAAGAATGGGTCTAATCCATATTGGTGGGGCAAAATCGATAGTTTGGGTTGCCTCTCCAAATTTGGCAAGCATAGCAAATGGAATTATCAATAAAATATAGACTAAATTTCGATAAATCAAATTCTTCCAAGAAAGTTTTTGGTTTACAAAAAAATCCAAAACAATAATAATTATTGGAAAAACAATCCCACTTGGTTTCGAAAGAATCGAAAGGACAAGAAACAGAATGATTAATAATCGCTTACTAATTTTATTGTTTGAACCCGACAAGTAAAATAAGATTGCCAAAAACCCAAACAATGCGGAAAGCAGTCCCCGTAATTCGGAAACCCAAGCAACAGATTCAACCTGTATTGGATGTAAAGCAAAGATCAATGCTCCCAAAAAACTAAACCTTTCCTCGCATCGCATCCTCTTCAAAATAAAAAAAACGAGAAGAGCGTTCAAAAAATGGACAAGAACATTAGCCAAATGGAAAGGCAAAGGATTAAACTTGTCGCCTTCCTTCCCTCCAAGATTACAGATAATATTCCAAACCGAAAGAGTAACAGGAATATACATTTTGTTCTTTGTGGGAATAAAGTATTCAGGAATTTTCTCGATTAAGCCCGACGCAGGAAAATTATCCGATGTCAAATATAGTTGCAAATCATCCCAAACGAATTCATATCGAAGTGATGGGTAGTAAACAAACACAACAAGAGCAAAAATCAGTATTATGTAAAACAAAGATTTAGATGAATACCTTTTCATATCGAAAAAAGCAAAAATAATCAAAACTTTTCGATGTTCTTTCGTTGGGAAAACGAACGACAATTTTAATTTTTAAAAATTTATGATTAATTTACTTTTTTAATTTGGTAAAAAAATGATTGATAGTAAGTCCTTTGGCGAAAACACAAAATGTGTTCACGCTGGTATTAAAGAATATGAATTTGGACCCGTTGTTCCACCAATCTACCAAGTTTCGACTTTTAAATTTAAAAATGCTGAACACGGCGGGCGTTTGTTTAAAGGCGAAGAGGATGGCTACATCTACACAAGAATGCGAAACCCTACTATCGAAGCAATGGAAGATGCAATTGCAGAGCTCGAATGCGGATACAAAGCTATTGGCTGTGCAAGTGGTATGGCTGCTCTTAGTTTGATTTTCTTTACACTTCTTCGAGCAGGTGACCACATCATTTGTGGCAATTCTGTTTATGGACCTACTACCACACTGCTTGCCCATTTCTTTACTAAATTCAATGTCGAGGTTACATTTGTCGACACAAGTTCACTCGAAGCTGTCGAATCTGCGTTTCGGGAAAACACCCGTGCATTGTTTTTCGAAACACCAGGCAACCCTACCCTTTCGGTTACCGATATTGAAGGAATTAGCCAACTTGCCCACGCACGCAATGCGTTAGTCATTGTCGATAATACTTTTATGAGCCCAATACTTCAAAAACCCTTGCTTTTAGGTGCCGATATTGTTGTTCATAGTATGACCAAATTCCTAAACGGACACGCTGATGTTGTTGCGGGCATCGTTGTATTGAAAAACGAGGCAGACTACCCATTGTTCCGTAAAGCTTCGAACCACATGGGTGGGGTTATCGACCCATTCAACGCTTTCCTTGTCCATCGAGGCTTAAAAACATTAGGCATACGAATGCAAAAGCATTGCGAAAATTCCCTACAAATTGCCCGTTTCTTAGAAAGCCATCCAAAAGTTGAAAAAGTTTACTATCCATTTCTGGAAAGCCATCCGCAATATTTTCTTTCGAAAAAGCAATCCACTGGTGGCGGTGGCGTTATTGCTTTCGAGCTCAAAGGTGGTATTCAATCGGGCAAAATTCTTTTGGACAATGTTAAAGTCTGGCAGCTTGCAGTTAGCCTTGGTGGAGTTGAATCACTAATTCAGCATCCAGCGAGTATGACACACGCAAGTATGAGTCCAGAACTTCGCCGAGAAGCTGGAATTTCCGATGGCTTAATCCGACTTTCCGTCGGAATCGAAGACGTCGACGACTTAATTTATGGTCTCGAAGAAGGATTAAAACATATTCAATAGATGTGAAGAGGAAAAAAGAGATAAAACCAAAACGAGTTTTCGAAGAGCTCGCCGAACTCGGTGTTCTCGATGAACTTTTGGATTCGAAATGGAGACGATTCTACGAACAGAATGAAAAATTCCGAGAGGAAGTTAACGAGATTTTATTTAACACAGCAAAAAAGAATGTTACAGTATTAGAAAGATATATTCTCGAAGAACTTTGTAAAATTTTAGAATACTTTCTTGACTATACAAAACTATGGAGGAATCCAAAGCAATAAGCCCTGAAATCAAGGGCTTGTTCGAAACAATTAAAAAACAAGCAGCGGAATATTCCCGTGCTTTCGAATTTTTCGAAGAAGAAAAAAAAGCAATAATCCGCCAACGACGAGAACTCGAAGATTTAATGAATATACTTACAGAAGAACTTAACCAAAAACTTCAACAATTCGAAAGAAATTTTACTGAATACGTCGCAACAATCGAAGAAAGGGCGCAATCAATCAACGAAGTCTACCAGCAACTCGAATCAATTGCGGAACTGAATAAGTCGATGACCAACCTCAATTCCGAATTGAAAGTAAAACTTTTGGAAGTAGATTCCTTGCTGAAAACACTAAGTAACCGAATTGACAGTGAATTCGAAAATCTTCAAAATAAATTAAACCAAAAGTTCCAAGAAAATTTGGAAACTACTTTAAAAAGGATGGAAGTCAAGTATTCGTTAAAATTTAAATCTTTGGATGAGAAAGTAATTAACTTTGAGCAAAAAATTCTTAATTCCACCGTTACTTTTTCCCGTTTCTCGAAATCATTTTACGACGAAATTGATTCAATTAAAGAAAACTTGCAGAATTTGAAAGAAACTATTTATGACGAACGGCAACGAATCGAGGCGCGTTTTTCGGAATTTATGGAAAATCTGAACCAAAAGCTTATTTATTTCGACCAAATTGCCAGCAAAGCCGACGAACGCACAGAAACAAGCTTGCAAGCCCAAATCGAAGAACAATCCAAGTTGCAAGACCAAGTCCGAATCTTGTTCCAACAGCTTAACGATTCACGATTGAGAACTAACCAATTAGAATCGTCACTCAAATTATTAAGAATGCTATTGATAGTTTCGTTTGTAATTTTAATTGCTTTAATTGTAATATTGTGATGTTTAACAAAACAAAGTGTTGAAATGAAATTTGCAATTTTAACAGGTGGTGGCGACTCCCCTGGTATGAATGCTTTTATTCGTGCAGTAGTTCGAAGCTCACTCAACCTCCGCCCAGCAACATCAGTCTGGGGTGTAATCGATGGCTGGCGCGGTCTTGTTGACGGAAATTTTCGAAAAATTACGAAAAAAGATACCGCAGGAATTGCCCACCAAGGTGGAACGATTCTCGGAACGCTTCGCGTCCCAGAACTCAAAGATAACATTGATATGCAAGAGGCAATGGCTTTCAACCTTCACGATAATTTCTTCGATTATTTATTTGTAATCGGGGGCAATGGAAGTCTCGCCGCTTCCAATGTATTGAATAACATTATAAAAGAAAAAGGATTAAGGACGAAAATACTCTTTTGTCCTGGTTCAATCGATAACGACGTCTGCAACAATTTTGGTTATTCAATTGGCTTTTATAGTGCAATAGACAAAAGTTTGGAAATGTTGGAATGGATACGCGACACCGCTTCTGCACACCGCCGTGTTTACATCATAGAATCAATGGGACGCGACTCGGGCTACTTGGCATTCTTCGCTGGCGTTGCAACAGGTGCCGAATACATCATTCTCCCACGCGAAGAAGTTGACTACGAAGAATTAGTCAATCTCATTAGCGAAAGGGACCGCGACACCCGAATTATCGTCGCTGAAGGGTATCCCAAAACTGCTGATGAAATTCGCAAAATACTCGAAGATATTTTTGCTCGCCGAAAGATTAAACACGAAATCCGCCACGTCGATATGGGCTACTTTCAGCGGGGCGGTAAAGCCGCAGTTAAAGATATCTTGGCTGCAAGTTGGTTAGGCTATGTTATGGTAGTCGATGCCTTCAACGGTGCCGATAGTGGATTTTACACCTGCTATTTTCCAGGGGAAAAACCCACTATCTTGCCTTTGGACAAAGCAGTTAACGATGCCGAAACAAATCAACTCGATATTCCCAAAGAACTAATTGATTTTGCCAAGGCTTTGAAATAAAACTTTAATCAATGATGTTGTACATTGGTCCGCGTGGAGTTAGCTTACTTTCGATTAGATTTACTTGGAAACCTTTGATTTCGAAACTTGGCGTATCCTGATAACTCTGGATTAGTTTTCGAAACTCGCTTTTATTAACACTTTTAATGCGTAGCAATGTCAGATGCGGATGATATTCTCTTTCGTCTAACTGAAATTCAAAATTTTGCAATATTTCTTTTATTCCGGTGTGAATATCGTTTAATATTCGATTTTCATCAATGATATTAACAAATAGAACTCGTGGACTTGAAAAATTTGGAAATGCACCCATTCCTTTAAATTTCAAATCGAAAGCATATTCTTTCAAAAAATCTCTCAAATCAATTTTTAATTTTTCCAATGTTTTCGAATTTGTTTCTCCAAGAAAATGATAAGTAAAATGCAAATTCCACAATTCGACCCATTTACCAATTACACATTTGGAAAAATCGGCTATTATTTTTGGATATTTTTTCGAAAAATCGTCGTTTTTTACAAAAGTGCCGATAAAAATCCGATGTTTGATTTCGTTACCCATAGAAAACAATATTTTTAATTATGAAAATTTTAAAAAGAAAATTAGTTATTTTAAAAATCTTAAAAACAACAATTTTGGAAATACAATGGAAAATTCGGATTTGATTTTTCATTTAAAAAGTGTAATCGAAGGCAAAAGAAGATTCGAAAATGTTTTCCAATCGGTTTCTCGAATGATTTTGGGAAATCCAGAAAAAATTCGAAAGGTGATTGTTAACGGTCGTCAGACTTACGACTTTTTGGTTTTCCGCGAAGGAAAAAAGCATCTGGTAGGTATGTTCGACGAAATCAATAGCCTTGTTTCGTTTGTAAAAGATGCAGCCGAAGGTGGTTCTTCTGCCGAAATGGCTTTTGTGCTTATCGGTGAACCAGGAAATGGTAAAACTTTTTTTGTCGATTATCTAATGCACTTGTATCGCAACTTCATACTGCAACCCGAAAATAAGAGATATTTCTTTAAATTCACGAATATCGATAAACTCGGCCGGTATGGAAAAATCAAAGAAATTGAATCGCAAACTTACGAAGACCCAATGATTCTCGCAATGAACTTATTCGAAGACAAAGAGAAATCGAAGGAATTCTTAGCTTCTCTTGGTGCAACAGACCAACAAATCGAAAATTTCTATAAACTATATCGCCCTCTCGGCTCTTGTTCCTATTATATTTTAAATCAAATTCGAGAGTACTGCGATGGCAATATCGATAAAATGCTCGAATTTATCGAAGTGATACCAGTTCCAATTTCCGAATCCCGTGGAACTTTGACAGGAAAATATGCTGCAAAGGATAAAATTACATCTTCGGCGGTGGATTTAATTGGCGAAGAATCCATCACCCGCCTGCTTAACATTGCCGATACAGATAATCCATACCGATACGATTTACGACGTGGTGCTTTAGCGCGTGTTGCCGGCGGTGGCATTCATTTTGCTGACGAAATCTTCAAAAACAAGAAAGACTTGATACAAGTCTACCTCGGTGTAATTCAAAACAGAACAATAGAAATCGAAGGATACAAATGGCCACTCGATACACTTATCATAGCAACAAGTAACAATTCTGAATTTGCAAGATTCTTGGAAGAAAAAGAACAAGCTCCTATTGTTGACCGCTGCCGTCTGTGTTATATGTCGCACAATACAAACTACAAACTCCAAATGGAGCTAACATCCTATGCAATTGGAAGCTGGGAAAAAACAACTTTTGCAGGCGAAAAAATGCATATCGACCCAAATTTGGTTTACACTGCTTCGGTTGCGGTAATTTTGACTCGGATGCCAAAATCCGATAAATTAACCCCAATCGAGATGATGAAACTTGCTGCGGGTGAAGTTGCTGGCGAAAAATCATTAAAAACACTTAACGAAGTTATAAACGAATTAAATGCTGACCCCGATATTACAAAACGATTTGGACAAAAAGGTTTGGGGCACCGGAACCTTGGCAGAGCAATTCAAATTCTTTTGGAACGCACCGAAACGCAAGAAGGAAAATGTATGTACGCCGGCGATATTTTCCCAGCACTCGAAACTGTTATACTCGACTACGTGCAAGACCCAAACGACCGAACAAAATACTTTAACGACTTAAAATTAGCCAAACAGCTTTATCGTCAAAATGTTATGAAAGCTATTTTCAATGCATATATGAACGAACCCGATGCAATCGAACGGGATGTAATGAATTACGTAAATATGGTAATCGGAATCGATGCAAAAAATCTTGGACCCGATAAAATTTGGACCTACCGCGACCCACAAACGGGAAAACTTGCCTCGATTAAAATAGACGAATCTTTCATAAACAGCGTCGAAGATAGATTGGGTTTGAAAACACGCGAACAAAAACAAAGTTTTCGAACTACAATCATCAAAATCTATGGGCAAAGAATTTTGAAAGAACCAAACTATAACTTTATGGACAACGAAGAACTTGTTCGAGCCGTAACCGACGTAAGATTGAAATCCGATATTTCGGGTGCGGGTAGTCTTGTCGGGGCTCTTTCGAATAGAACAAACGAAGAGAATCAACGTCTTTACAATCGTATGATTGATACAATGATAAATAAATTAGGGTATTGTAAAACTTGTGCGGAAAAGACAATTGAGTACTTCTGTACCCAAGAAGACGAGGCGTAAGAAAAACCAAACTACAGAAGCCGAAATCGCTGCCGAACCAAAGAAAAGAAAAAAATTCGTTCGACTCGAAACTATTTACACAGCCTCGGTCGAAAACAAATTCCAAATCACCGATAAGATTATTCTCGGTATTGCACGATTAGCAAAAGAACATAATTACAAAATCTATCTTGTCGGTGGTTATGTCCGAGACCTAATACTTGGCAGACCTCGTAGCGATATAGATTTTACAGTTGTTGGCGATTCGATTGAATTTGCCAAAGTTGTAGCCGACAGTTTCAACTCCAAAATTGTTGCCTACCCACGTTTCTTCACTGCGATGGTTCCTATTGGAAAAAATAAAATCGAATTTGTCGGAACTCGTAAAGAATTCTATCCCGCTCGAAGTCGTAAACCAATAGTAACAATTGGTAGCCTCGAAGACGACCTAAAACGAAGGGATTTTACAATCAATGCAATGGCAATTTCCGTTAACCAAGAAGATTTTGGAAAATTAGTTGACATTTTTGGCGGGTATCAAGACATTCAGAAAAAAATAATACGGACACCAATCGACCCAAAAGTTACGTTCGAAGAAGACCCACTGAGAATGCTACGTGCTATTCGTTTTGCGACACAATTGCAATTTCAAATTGAAGAGGAAACGCTTTCGGCAATCTCCGAAATGAAGGATTCAATATCCATTGTTTCGCAAGAAAGAATAACCGACGAACTCCTTAAAATTATTGCTTCGCCTAAACCAAGCATAGGTTTTAAGTTGCTTCATTCAACGGGGCTTTTAAAACTTATCTTCCCCAAACTAGACCAAACAGCAGGAATCGAAACTAAAGAAGAAAATGGCATCATTTATCAACACAAAGATGTGTTCCTCCATAGCTTGAGGGTCTTGGACAAAGTTGCAGAGGTTTCCGATAATCTTTGGCTTCGGTTCGCAACTTTAATTCACGATATCGGTAAACCAAAAACAAAAAAGTTCGTAGCGGGTATTGGATGGACTTTTCACGGTCACGAAGATGTTGGAGCCAAAATGGTTCAAGGTATTTTCCGCGACCTTCGTCTACCTTTGGATAAAGTAGATTATGTTGAAAGATTAGTCCGTTTGCATCAAAGACCAATGGCTTTGGTCGACGACGGGGTTACCGATTCTGCAATTCGACGCCTTGCTGCTTATGCTGGCGATTCACTCGAAGATTTGTTTACTCTTTGTCGGTGCGATATTACTACAAACAATCCCCAACTTTCGAGCAAATACCTCGATAACTACAATAAGGTGTGGAACAAAGTACTCGAAGTTCAAGAAAAAGATAAACTTCGCGAGTTTCAATCTCCTATTCGTGGCGAAGAAATTATGGAAATCTTCGGCTTTCAACCTTCCCCAGAAGTAGGAATAATTAAAACAGCCATCGAAGAAGCAATTTTAGATGGAATTATCCCCAATTCTTATGAAGAAGCCAAAAAATTCCTCCTCGAAAGAAAAGAAAAATGGGCAAATATGCTAAAATCAATAAATGTCCGTGAAACTAAAAAAGACAAAGACTTAATCAAAAAACTATTCGTCCTTTCTACTTTATGATTTTTATTTTTACAAAATTTATTAATTTTGCTATCTAAATTGAATAAATCAAGGTATTGAAATGGCAAAAAAGGAAGCAAGAATTATAGTAACATTAGAATGTACCGAAGCAAAGAAGGAAGGTAAACCCGCATCTCGTTACACAACCACAAAAAATCGAAACAACACTCCCGACCGATTAGAGCTACGAAAATATAACCCATATTTGAAGCGATACACTATACACAGAGAAATTAAATAATTTTTTGGCACTTCTTTCGCAACTTTTTACTAATTTTATCGTAGTTCTTTTTCGATATTAGGAGGAACTATGAGAAGACTTTTAATACTCTTTTTTGTTTCAATATTTGCATTTTCCCTTTTTGCTCAAGAGAACCACGACGAAGCAACCGATACCAGCGAAACCTTCCTGAACAATAAATTCTTCCGGAAAAAAAAGGACTTTTGGTGGGATATAGAGCATCCAACAATCAAATTGTCAAGTTCAATCACCTACCCAAGCCTAAGTTCTATGCCATCGGCTGACAAATTCAACGATATGAACTCTTTAGCTTTCTACTTAGGCAATACAAAATTGGACATCAAAAGAAATAAAAAATGGGAGTTATATTATCCTTATAGCCAAAGCTTCCTATTTTTAGAAAATTTCTCCTCGAAATGGAAAATAAAAGATAACTTGAATATTGATGGTAAGATTTGGAAATTTGGATATATTTCTGCTGACGGATATAGCCACCCATTAGGACGAACAACAACTTTGAACTTTATTCATTCAAAATCTTTAAACTGGTCAAGGCTTTACCTCGATAATTCCAATTCTGAATTGCAACCATATACCGAACAATTTCGTTTCGGTTCGTTTTTTGCCAGCGGTTTAAACTTATCGTTCAAGTATTTTTCGCTGGATTTCCAATACCAGCGGGCTATGATTTTCCCTCATCATAAGTTCTGGTATTGGCTTGGTAGTACTCTGATTGAAGAAATTTCCGAAGAGTTGTTGGACATCTTCATCAAACAGGTCATTAATTCCACCCCGGAGGCTGCTCCATTGGTTAATCTATTACTCAAAAGCGGACTTTCTTACGGACTTTACGAACTCCGAAAAGACAAAATGAATTGGCCATTTAATACCGCTGCACCATTAATGCATCAAGGTTTTAATATAGGAATCTCATTCACATTCTAATGAATAAATTTCTTATTGCTGGTGCAACCGGCGGAATTGGAAAATATCTCGTTAACTTCCTTACCCAAAACAACATTGAAGTAGTTATACTTTCGAGAAATTCGAATCGCTCCCAAACTTTATTCCCAAACGCCTATTTGTATTTAGAATGGAGAAATCCCGACGAACTTCTCGAAGCAATTGAACAATCGGATGTAATCATCAATTTAAGCGGAGCCTCTATTGGTTCGAAACGATGGACAAAAAAATATCGCCAGGAAATCTACAATAGCCGAATTGAAACAACTAAAACACTTGTCAATCTTATCAACAAAGCCACGAGTCCGAAAGTTTTTGTCAGCACGAGTGCAATTGGTATCTACCCCGATTTAGGCGAACAAGAAATTGATGAATCGTTTCAAACAGGTAATTCTTTTCTTGCTCGTGTATGCGTCGATTGGGAAAACGAGGCTAAAAAATTAAACTCGAAGCATCGACTGATAATCACTCGGTTCGCTGTTGTTTTGAAAATAGATGATATTGCCATACAAAGGCTCTTATTGGCTTATAAATTTGGTTTTGGTGTAACTTTCGGCGGTGGTACTAATTGGTTTTCGTGGATTCACATTAAAGATTTAGTCCGAGGAATCCTTTTCCTAATTAATAATCCCAATCTTTCGGGTGCTTTTAATTTTTCGTCACCAAATCCTGTTAGATTCATAGATTTTGTCAAAACAGTATCTGAAGTTCTGGGTAAGCCTTTGATTCTGAATTTGCCAAAATTGATTCCCAAAATTGCCTTTGGTAAACAATCCGAGGTAATTTTAAGTAGTGCCAAAGTTTTTCCAAAACGGCTGATTGAAAACAATTTTACTTTTGAATTTGACACAATTGAAAAAGCATTGGAAGATATTTTGAAAGATATTACTGAGTGAGCAAATCAGGTCTTCGTCGCTTTGTTTTTTCAATTGCCTGTTCCAACCGCCATTCGCTAATTCTTTTGTGGTTTCCGCTTAACAGAATCTCGGGGACTTTCAGCCCACGGAAATCAGCAGGCTTTGTATAAATTGGTGGTTCTAACAATCCAATTTGAAAAGAATCCTCGAAAATTGCTTGTGCATCGCCCAAAACACCAGGAATTAACCGAACAAGTGCATCCATCAGAAGCAGTGCAGGAAGTTCGCCCCCACTTAATACAAAATCGCCAACCGAAAGTTCCCGAGTCACCAAAACATCACGTATCCTTTGGTCAACTCCTTTGTAATGTCCACAGAGTATTATTAAATTCCTTTTCAAAGAAAGCTCGTTCACAATGGTTTGAGTAATCCGTTCTCCATCGGCAGTAAGATATATTACCTCGTCGTAAACTCTTTTCGATTTTAACTTTTCGATGCATCTAAACACCGGCTCACATTGGATAACCATTCCTGCACCACCACCGTAAGGTGTATCGTCAACGTGACCAAATCTATCGGATGAATACTTATGCAAGTTATGTACCCTAACTTTAACTAATCCCTTTTCCTTCGCTATTCTAAAAATCCCACTTTTCAAAGGCGATTTGAAAACTTCGGGTAGAACTGTAATCACATCAATTCTTAACTTTTCACCCATAGAATTCCAATCTAACTATCTATTCAGTCGAGTAATCCTTCAATAGATTTTATTTTTATAACCTTCTTATTTTCATCAATTTCCTTTACAAATTCATCGATAAATGGAATATACTTTATTCCACTTTTAGTTGAAATTGCTAATAAATCGTTACCAGGATTGGGAATTATTTCAACAAATTTACCAACAATAGTGTTGGTAGTAATATCGAAGACATCAAATCCTATGTAAACCGAAGCTTCGAACGGAACCAGTTCTCCATCAATTTCGCCAATATATTTTCTTTGGCAAAAAATAGCCATTTCGACAAGTTTCTTTGCTTCGTCGATAGAATCGATATTTTTCAACTTAACATAAGAATAGCGCCGAAAAGTTTGTTTGAACCGTTCGAGAATAAAATCTTCTGAATGTGACAATGAAAAACCAACTTTACAGGGGGCTCCTTCGGTAAGGTTAACGAAATTCAATAATGATATTTTTAATTCACCAAGCAAGCCTTTCGTACCAACAATGACCCCAACTTTTATCCAATTCGAATCATTGTCCGAATTAATTATCATTTTGCAATCTCAAATTATTAGCAGAAAATTCGACCATCGCAATACACAAAGCAACTGTGAAAATACCTTCACGGTGCAAAAAGTGAGCATTTGTATTATTCGCAATAATTATTGCAACAAAAGTTAAAAGAGCCGACAAAGCCAGAGCTCGCCGAAATGGCTCTGTTTGCTTCGTCACAACATAAATCGATTTCCCAACATAATAGAAGAAAAAAGTAAAGAAGACCAATGCCAAAGGAATTCCCGCACGAAAGACATACGATGTATAACTGCTATGAATATTATGCTGCCAAATGTTAGCAACGTGAATTGGGTCACGGAAATGTATTTTCTTTGCAAATCCATTGCCCCAAAATGGGTTTTCTTTTATTCCACGCCAAACTACGGGATATTCTGCCAACCGTGACATCAACGACTTGTCTTTCCTACCTCGGGAAGTCGACTCGAATCGTGCTTCGACAACCTTGAAAAATATCTTGGCATTTTCCTTGAATACAAACAATGAAGCGAAAATTATTAACACAGTAGCAAAACCCAAAACCCAAACCAAACGCAGTCTTTCCTTCCTTTTCATTAAAAAAAACAAAGAAAGGATTTCCACTACTGCAATTACCCAAAATGTTCTTGTGTAGGTTATCAGTAAAGTTGCAGAAGCACAAAATGCTACTACCAGCAAGTATAACCTAATCCAAAAATTATTTAAATACAAATAAAGAAGTATCGAAGTAAAAATCGAAAAGATTAGAAAGATTTGGTTTATAATAATCGATTTACCCAGTTCGTAAGCATAAATTGCTTGTTCGAGAACCCTCTTTTGAAAAATTATATAACTATTGATAACAACGAAAAACAAAACAATCGATACAACAAACAAAAGAATCTTAAAATCGGATTCCTTTTTAAAATAATCACGGATTGGGAAATAGAACAAAAATAGAATAATTACAAGAATTTCTCGAAGCCAACGAAACATATCAACATCATTCAAGTAGGCGAAGATTGCATTGAAAGGCACAAGGATAAAAAAAGAAACAATTGCAAAGTCGCCAAAATTTAACACCAACCTTTGTCCTCTAATAAGCAATTTCGAAACAAAATAAATTGCTAAACCACCCAAAACATATACTGAAAAGACAATTTCGAGATGCGAAATGCCTTCGTCCCGAAACATTAAGATTGGACCAAACATCAAAATCGAACTTAAAACCCAAAATTTGGGAAAACGGAAGGAAAGATAAACAAAAGGAACGGCAAACAAAGATCCTAAATAGTAAAGTTCAAAAGAAAAAAGGGAAGAAATGACAAGACCAAGCACAAAGAAAACAATTATAAGAGAAACAAAAAGTATTTCTCTTGGTTGCTGCATTCGAAGGCTACCTACTTGCATAATTTACTCAAATTCAGGCATTTGTACCTTGGAAAGATAGAATTTCACCCGATAGTAAGCCATTAACGAAAACCAAATCAATACAAAAGAACCGAAAAATGTCCCAAGAACAATCAAAGAACGTTTCGGTCGAGACTTTTGGTCGGGTGGGGTTGCTCTATCTAAAAATATTAAACTTTGGTACTGGCGTACTTCGTTTAGTTTCATCTCCTCCAAAACTGGAAGAAGGAATGCTTTAACTTTCAAAAAGGCTTCGATATCGGAATATAAACGAAGATAATCCGAACTTACCTTTGCAGCCTTAGTCAGTGGGAAATTACCAACATAGCCGGGTTTATTTTCAAATTCATATAATTTGCTTCTCAAATTGTCAACGATACTTTTTTGCGAAAGTGTAAGAGGGTCGTTTTCACCATATCGCATTTTCAACATATCGTAAATTACCTCTTGTGCAATTTTGGTTGCTTTCAACTCCGCATAACTTGAACTAATTGCCTTTGCCTGTTCCATAGGCGAAAAAATTAGGTATTCCTTCGAATACCGTTGCAAGCTGTCTACGAGTTGGTTCAAAGTTGCCTCGATTCCTTCGAGTCTTTTTTCGATAAAATTGCGGGAAAAACGAGCCTCTTCATGCGCTACTTGCTGGGCTACATAATTCGAAATTTCAACATAATCGTTTACTATGTCGGCAGCTCTTCGAGGGTCCCGGTCAGTAAAAGAAATATAATAATTCCCTTCGACTTCCAAAGTTATTTCCAAATTCTGTTCGAATGCCTTTCGAAGTTTTGTCATTTTAGTCATTGGTATGTTGTAAACTGTATCCAAGCGATATTTTTTGATGATTGAATCTTTTACTGCCCTACTGTCAAGAATTACAAGAAAACTATATATGCTTTCTCCTTTACCACCTAACTTTGCCAAACCTATGTCGCGAAGTGTTGAAGTAATCCCACCCAAAAGATTGTCCAACGAACTTGCAGAGGTTTTCGGTGGTACTGCATTTGCTTTTGCAGTATATTCATTTGGAATCAACAAAGAAATAACAACTGATGCAATTGTTGCAATAACTACAAAAAGAACAATAAGTCTCTTTTGCTTTTTGAAAACATAAATTGCAAGGTCTCCGTAATAAATATTACCCCCTTCACTCTTCATCATTCATTCCTTTCGAACAATGGACTGACCAACTTTGGTGGTTTTTGAAAATCCATTTCAATGTTTTTTAATTCTGCATCCTCGAAAAGCAAGTTCGGAACGACAATAGAGGCTTGGACATAACCACTTCTGCCAAATCCCGATTGAATAATTGGTGCGAGAATATGAAGCAAGTTGGAATTTTTACCAACGAAAATAATATCTTTGAAAGACTGCGGTGTAATTCCTTTTAGTTCACAACCACGAATTAACTCTTCGCGACCATCGGGGTAAACCTTGTATGCTTCGATTACAGGAATTGTGCTTTGAGACGATGAAAACTTATAATCTATTGGTGAAAGATCATAAAAAACAGTCGAAAGTATGTTTTGATTCATAATTTTTCGTACTACAATACAGTATGGCAACCCACGTTTTTGGCAAAGTTGAATTAACTTATTTTTGAGCTCCTTATTCGACTTTTCATAATTCTTTTTTGATTCAACAACAAGATTGCTAAACATTGGCGAACCATCACGCGAGTTTCCATTAGAATTCAACACTCGTTTAACAGGGGTTCTATCGGTAAGCAAAGTTTTTAAATAACCATTCTCAACTAAAGTTAAATTTTTAGCTGGAACACCTTGGTCATCGACAGGATAATAGCCAATCAACGGGAAGTTTTGATATTTTTTCAATGTAGGAAGAGAGAGTACAGTTAAAAATTCGGGTAAAACTCTACCGCCGATTTTAGTTTGAAAAGCAGTAAAGCGCGAAAAGTTTTGCAAACCTTGCTCGCTTAGCAAGGGTCTTTGTGCTACAAGATTAGGAGCAAAAACTTGGGCAAATAATTCGCACGCCGCTTGGCTTTCGAACAAAATCGGACCCGAATAGGATTCTTCTAAAACAGGTGCCTGTTGCAAATTTATTATCTTTTCGCAAAGTAAATTTGTGGCTCGAAGCAAGGAGTCAACCGTTGGCAATTCGTCGGGCAGTAGTCCATAGAAGTGAATGAAATCATTAACAATCATACCATCGACCGCACGCGAAGTTCCCGAAATTTCTATTCCCGTAAAAGCTTCAGGTTTAACAAATTCGAAGCCTTCACTGTTGGTAAAGTATTTAACTTCTTGAATATGTTCGAACGTTGCAAGCGAATTGTTAATTTCGGGATAGTTCGCAAAAATCGAAGAAGTTCTCTTTATATCATTGACAATTGTAATGAAATCAATCTTTGGGAATGAAAAATTTGTGTCGATGTATTTGTGTGGTGTTTCTCGGGAAAAATCGGGAAGAGTATCTTTCAAAACTCTGTATTTCATTGCAGAAAGTTTCTTCGTGTAGGTTTGTGTTGCTTGCCTAAATGCAGCATCGGTTGCCAACCATAATTCTCTTCGCAACATCCAATAATCAAATTCTTTGGGGATACTTCGGGAAGCCGAAAATTCGTCCATTTCGCCAAAGAAAAGAAAACTAAAGGATAAGTCCAAAAAGTTAGAATTATCGAAAGAATAATCGCCAACTCGGACATTAACAGTAATTTGGGCACGAAAGGAACTATTTGTGTCAATTATATTCCCAAGCGTAGCTCGAACGTTGTATGAATTTGTTAATGTTAATGTGTAATCTATATAGTAAGGCTGTGGCAAATCTTCCAGCTTCAAGCTATCCATCGAACGTTTCAACTCATCTTTCAAAGCATTCAGGATTTCTTTGTGGCTAATCGAAAACAAATTTGTAGCAACAATGAAAAATACACATGTATTCAATAAAAAAAGTTTTATTCTCATAATTTTCCCACTTAATTCAAAAAATTTATCAATGTTAATATCGATTATGGACACGAAAGAATTGGGGGCTTTTCATCGGATTTTTCCTTCTTTTGAACTTCAATCTTCGAAACAAGAATGCTCGGTGAACCAGCAGAAACGGGAACACCACCCGATTCGGCCCCACAAGTGCCATTAAAAACTTCGAAATCATCGCCAGTTGCAACAATTTGAGCGAAAGTTGTCAGTGGAGTTCCAATCAAATCGACTCCGCGCACCATTTCATCGGGTCTTCCATCGACATAAATTTTGTAAACAACCAAAGGCATAACATTAAAAGCATTTGGTATGGTGCGTCCAGTAAAGGTAAAGCCACCTTCAACTTTCTGAAATAGCAAGCCATATTCCTTGCCTTGTTTTTTGCATTCTTCGATTAACTGTTTGCGCAGTTCAGAAATCGGCAATTGTTTTCTACTCAAAACCAAAAGATTCGATTGTCGTGTAACAGCCCTGTAACCAGGTTGCTTCCTACCATGGCCATTTGAATTCGGAAAATTCTCAATTGGTGACCGAGACATCAGGAAATTCTTGAAAATCCCATTGTCGACAGTAACGACTTTCTGCGCCAATACACCTTCGTCATCGTATTTATAATAACCCGAAAGTGTTTGCCCATTGTATTCTCGGATTGTTGGGTCGAACACAACATCAATGAACTCGGGCAAAACCTGCTTGTTTAAATACGATTTAAATGTTTGGCTCGACCTCGGGTCTTTTTGTCGATGACCTTCGACACGGTGGCCAAAAATTTCGTGGAAAAACACTCCCGAAGCTTCACCACTCAAAATCGCTGGACCCGAGTAAGTTTCCATAATCGGTGATTTCCGCAACGAGTCAAGTGTCATAACTAACTTCATTGCTGCTTCTCGGATTGCCGCTTCGCTGGGCAATTTATCTTCTTCGAATTCAAAAAAGGTTTTATAAAGATACAGCACCATACCATCATCGGCTTTCGTCCGAACCATTATGAATACTCTAAAACTTGGTTGATTGACTGCAATTTCTGTCCCTTCGGAATTTACTATTATCTTGTATTGATTGGAAAAGTTAAATGAAATCGAAGCAGATAAAAGCCATTTGTATCGGTCGAAAAACAAAGAGGCCCGGGTAAGTATGCCCTCCCACTTTTTCAAATCAATCGAATAGACCTTTTGCTCTTCGAAATACTTCGCTGGTACTTCGCGAGAAAAATCTGCCGAGGTATCTTCTTCTCGGACTTTGATAGCACGAGATGACAAAACATTTTGGTATGAAATTACAGCATTGCGGTAAGCTTTCTCGGTTTCAAGCCAAATTGCGTTTCTAAGAGCCAGAATATCATCGGTTTGTGGCAAAAAAGCAGTCTGGATTGTCGAACGACCTGAGCTTGTCGGGTGAGTATTATCCAAATTGTAATCGCCAACTCGCAAATCAATGTCTAATATCCTTCGGTAACCAGTACCCGACGATGAAATCCTACCAAATGAAGTGCTAACATAAGCATCTTGAATATCAGTAACTTGGTATCCAATGAAGTATGGAGGATATTGCTCGGATTCCAGACTATCGAGAAACCTGCTGATTTCGGTCTTTAATGCAGAAATTGTTTTGTCGCCATAAGATTGCAAGTCTGCAAAAGCAAAAAGCAAAATTGCAAAGGATAAAAGGATTTTTTTCATTTTAATCACTTAAAATTTTTTTGTTTACAATTTCGAGATTTTCATTCAATTCGTAAATATAAGGTACACCTGTTGGAATGTTCAACTCTAAAACTTCTTCTTTCGAAAGGTTTTCCAAATACATTACCAATGCACGAAGCGAATTGCCGTGGGCAGAAATCAATACATTTTTGTTTTGTTTTAACAAAGGCTCAATTTTCTGCTTGTAGTAAGGCAGAACTCGGTTCTGAGTATCTTTCAATGACTCACCGCCTGGAGGTGCAACATCGTAACTCCTTCGCCAAATCTTTAACTGGTCGAAACCAAACTTTTCGCCTATTTCTTGCTTGTTCATTCCCTGCAAATCACCATAATGCCTTTCGTTCAATGCTTGGTCTTTTTCGTAATGCATTCCATCGAGTCCGAGCTCATTCAAAATTATTTCTGTTGTTCGTATTGCCCTTTTCAATGCAGATGTAAATACTGCATCAATTCTAATATTTTCTTTTTTAATCTTTCGACCAGCTTCGTGGGCTTCTTCTTCCCCTTTTGGAGAGAGGTCTACATCAACCCATCCAGTAAATCTGTTCTGTAAGTTCCATTCGGATTCACCATGTCGAACCAAAATTAATAGTGCCATTGTCGTTCCAAGTAACTGTTAAACATAATTTATTCACTTTTTTCGCAAAGTTCAATCAATACACCATTTGTGGATTTTGGATGCAAGAATGCTATTTTCATCGAATGTGCCCCTTGGGTCGGCTTTTCGTTGATAAGTTGAATACCAGCATCGGATAGCCTCACCAATTCGTTTTCGATTCCTTCGACTTCGAAAGCAAGGTGGTGGATTCCTTCACCACGTTTTTCGATAAATTTCGAAATTGGCGAATCGGGTGCAAGCCCTTCGGTCAATTCAATCTTTACACCATTGATTTCGAACGAAGCAATCCTTACCTTCTGCTCTTCAACTGTTTCGATGTGAACTTGCTCGATGTTAAATATCGACTTGAACTTTTCCAAACTTTCATCTAAATTCTTAACTGCAATGCCAATATGATTAATAGATTTGACCATTGAAGATTCCTTTTCTTATTGAGAATAATTTTTGTTTATCAAACTTTCTAAAAAAATCAGTTCTTCTCTTTTGTTAATACCAATAACTTCCCAAAAAGAATCAATATGGAAGACACCAACTTTTAGGTTATTACTCCTGTAAAGCGAAATCGCATCGGTTAGGTAATATTCCCTTTGAGCATTATCGTTGTCAATCTGCTTCAAATAGTTGAACAAATTTTCGGTTTTGAATACGTAAATTCCCGAATTAATTTCATTTATCTGTTGGAGTTCTTCTGGCAAGTCTTTCTGTTCAATAATCGAAACAACATTGCCACTGCTGTCTCGGATAATTCTGCCATAGCCAAACGGGTTGTCCAAGGTAGTAGAAATTAAAGAAAGATGATTGTCGCTCGAATAGTGAAATTCCAAAAAATCAGAAATAGTCGAAGAAGTAATTAAAGGAACATCGCCCGAAAGCACAAGCAAATTCTTAAAACTATTGTCAACGACAGGTTCTAATTGCAAAATTGCGTGTGCAGTTCCGAGTTGTTGGCTTTGTTCGACAAATAAAATATTTTCCGGAGAATAATTCTTTTTAATATGTTCAATAACAAGTTCTTTCAGTTTGCCAACAATAACAAAAATTTTCTGGGGATTTAGTTCCAAAGCTGTTGTCAAAACGTAGTCAATAAGTGGCTTACCTTCGAGCGGAACCAATACTTTTGGTAAATCCTGTAAATGCATCCTTTTACCTTGCCCAGCGGCAAGTATAGCAATAGCTAAATCTTTGAATTTCATCGCCCTACGATATTTTTTGGCAAAGTTTTGTCTGTAATTTTGGAAATATTATTATCTTCGTCAAGAATAACAATTAAAGGTTTGTAGTCTTTCAATTCATTTTCGTCAATGATACAATAGCTGATGATAATGACGGAATCACCAACGGCACCCTTTCGGGCGGCAGCACCATTTAAACAAAAGTCTTTTTTGCCTCGTTCGCCTGGAATAACGTAAGTATCGAACCTTTCACCATTGTTGATATTTACAACCGATACTCTTTCGTAGGGAAAGATGTTGGCTTTTTCCAAAATCTCTTCGTCGATTGTAAAACTGCCTTCGTAAAAAAGATTGGCTTCAGTAATTTTGGCTCGGTGAATTTTCGATTTTAACATTATCCTTTGCATAACTTTCAAAACTTAATTATTTAAAAGACACTCTTATGCTCATTTTATTTGAAAATGATTAAATCTTACAAAATTACGGAATAGATTTGTGATGATTGAAACAACATAATATAATTTTACCAATTGATAAAATATTATTGATTATTAAATTGCATTTTTATTTAGCAGATTGAATGAAAAAGATATTAATTGTTGACGACTCGGATTATATTCAAGAAAGCTTACTCGTAATATTAAGTTTAGAAGGATACGAAGTCCATACCGCTTCCAATGGAGAAGAAGGCTATAAAAGAGCTCTCGAAATAAAACCCGATTTAATACTTTGCGATATCCAAATGCCAGTAATGGACGGCTACGAAATGTTGGAGTTGGTTCGAAAAACACCCGAAATTGAATCCACACCATTTATCTTCCTTACTGCATTTGGCGAAAAGCAAAATATGCGTCAAGGAATGCAATTAGGAGCCGACGATTACATCACCAAGCCATTTACTCACGAAGAATTAGTCCAAGCCTTAGAAACACAATGGAAAAAACTCGGTACAATACAAAAGAAACTCAAGGAAAGCGTCGAAACTGTTGGAAAAGCTGTAAGTTTTGCCATTCCGCACGAATTTCGCACTGTGCTTAATGAAATCATTGGTTCTGCAAAATTCATTACTCAAAGTTTCGATGAACTCGAAAAAAACGATGTTGTTGAAATTGCAAACGATATTGTTAAAACTTCCCAAAGATTACTTAAAATAACCGAAAATTTTATTATCTACACTAAATTAGAAGCATTTGCCAACATCCCCGAAAAACGAAGTCAACTTCGAATGCATCACACCGACGAACCTTATGCAATGCTTCAAGACATTGCAACTATGAAAGCACAGAACTTTAATAGAGTGGATGACCTTGTTTTCAGCGATTTCAATGAAAACATCTCGGTTGAAATTTCGACCGATAGTTTCTACAAAATCATCGACGAATTAATTGATAACGCCTTAAAATTTTCGAAATCAGGAACACCTATTCATATCTCCGCTTTTCTTTCCGAAAATAATCTTGCATACTTCACCATCGCCGACAAAGGTCGGGGTATGGAGCCCGAAAAAATTAATTCTATAAACACATTAACTCAATTCGAAAGAGACCTTTACGAGCAACAAGGCGTTGGTATGGGACTAATTATTGCAAAGCGATTAGTTGAATTACACGATGGCACCTTCGAAATTAAAAGCCGAATTGGCGAAGGAACAACTGTAAAATTTTCCTTACATTATCTTCAAAAGTAATGTATTAGAATTTAATGGAATAATAATATGGCAATACCAAGAATTTTAGCAATTAATCCAGGGTCAACTTCAACAAAAATAGCACTATTTAAAGGCTTGGACGAAGAATTCACAATTACAATCCGTCATTCGCTCGACGAACTCAAACAATTCGAGCAGATTTTTGACCAATATCAATTTCGAAAGGACACTATTCTCGAAGCATTAGAAAAGGCTAATCTCGATATCAAAACAGTAAATGCGGTCGTCGGGCGTGGTGGTTTAGTTCGCCCAATACCCAGCGGCATTTACCGAGTAAATCAAAAAATGCTCGATGACCTTCGGAGCTGCATCTACGGTGAACATGCTTCCAATCTCGGTGCAGTATTAGCACACGAAATTGCAAGCTATATCGGGGAAAACATTCCCGCTTTCATTGTCGACCCCGTCGTTGTCGACGAAATGGACGAAATTGCTCGTATTTCGGGCCATCCAGAACTTCCACGTATTAGCATCTTCCACGCACTTAACCAAAAGGCTGTTGCACGTCGCTTTGCCAGAGAAATTGGTAAAAAGTACTCGGAACTTCAATTAATTGTTGTCCACCTTGGTGGTGGAATTACCGTCGGTGTTCACAAATTTGGCAAAGTGGTTGACGTAAACAATGGCTTAGACGGCGAAGGTCCTTTTTCTCCCGAAAGAAGTGGAACACTTCCCGCCGGGCAACTTGCTCGGCTTTGCTTTTCGGGTAAATACACTTATAGCGAAGTCAGAAGAATGATTACAGGTCGTGGCGGCCTTGCTGCTTATCTTGGTACAAATAATGCTCTTGAAGTTGAAGAGCGAATCTCCTGCGACGACAGCTACGCCGAATTGATCTACCGAGCAATGGCATACCAAATCGCAAAAGAAATCGGGGCAGCTGCTACTGTGCTTTTTGGCATTATCGATGGTATTGTTATAACCGGAGGTCTTGCAAATTCCCCATTGTTAATCAAATGGATTAAAGAACGAATCTCGTTCTTAGCACCTATTTACATATACCCGGGCGAAGACGAAATGTTCGCTCTCGCCGAAGCTGTTTACTACGGACTTAAAGGCGACATGGAAATCTTCGACTACTAAAAAATAAGTTATTCATATAATCGTATGAAGATTATTATGTTTTATTAATTCAAATAAAGGTTTTATATGAAAAAATTCAGCATTCTCTCTATTCTGCTTTTAACACTCTTTGCAGTGGGTTGTATTACAGAAAAAAACAACCCTATTAATCCCGATACGAACAAGATTACATTGCCACCCGACTACAATCAAACAATCATTATTACCGACAGCAAAGGGAAAGTATACGATACAGGAATAATAGATAGAGTTTTGCCCGATGGGTCAAAAATTTCCGACAAGATTCAAGAATGCATTCAAAATGCTCGAAATCACGGGGACTTCGTTAGTTGTATGGCACACCTTACAAACTATCTTCGCAAAAATGGATTCATTACCGAAAAGGAAAAAGGGATATTAATGAATATTGCTGCTCGTGCCGATATTCCATAATATTTTTTGTTCAAAAATTTGAAGTTAAAAAAGTAGAGCCTTCCCTTTTATTTAATCTTCCCGAAGATTAATTGCTTCCAAAATTTTTTTCAGATATTGGCTTGCTTTTTCTACAATTTGCTCGGCTTCGGCAAGAATTTCGGACTTGAATTTCTCGTCGGTAATTTGTGGCATATTAATCAAAACATTACGATATGCACCCCAGATTCCTGTTTCCAAGGCTTTTGCTCCAACTTCGACATCGGATTTGGAGGCAATATTCCCAATTTTTGCAACTTCGAGCATTGCTTCCCAGCAACTATCCCCAAGTCGCATAGTTTTCAAAGGCACTTCGATTGCTTTTTTCAATCCTAATTGTATGGCTTCTTCTCTTATTTTCCTTTCTTCTTCGGTAGTCTTGGGCAAACGTAACGCTTCCATATAATCATTGAAAGCATTTGCATCGGCATCAACCATTTCAATTAACTCACGAGTATTGTAATACAATGGGGGAATAACTTTACGAAGTTGGTCGGTAAGTTTTTCGAATTTCCGTACACCATAGGTAAGTTGTGCAACCATACAACCCAAGGCACAGCCAATTGCAGCAATTGCAGCCGAAGCCGAACCACCCCCCGGAGCAGGAGTTCTTGCCGAAATCTTCAAAACAAAATCTTTTAAACTATCGTCAACCAAGCCTTTTGTTTTCTCTTCGTCTTCTTCAATCAAATATTCAATAATCCTACGTTTTGGCTCAAATTTGCGTATCGAATCTAATCCTAATCTATCGATTACTAATTTAATTTTCTGATCTTCTTCCAAAATAAACAGGTCTTCCTTTTCTATGTAATAATCTGCTGCCATCAACATTGCTTCCAGTGGAATTAGCCCTACAAGTTCCGATCCAACAACCCCCACGCGCAGTTCTCTTGCCTGTCTTTTAATTTCCTCGTATACAATATGCGGTGGTGTAACTTTAAAATTGGTTAAATTAATCGAAACCTGAGCCATATTGTATTCTTCGACCCACCACCCTATTGCTTTGACTTCTTTAAATAAGCCTGGTTCATTTGGTCCACGGCCAGCTTCACGAATATTCAAAGCAATACGATGAGCTTGTTCCTTCGTTCCAAGAATATTAACATTGTATGCTATTAAAAAATTCCTTGCACCTGCAACAGTTGCACCCCAAGAGGGAACAAATTCGTCTGGACCAAAATCAGGTTTCCAATCAGGTTTTTTTATTTTCTCTTTCAAACCTTCGTATTCACCTTCTCGTATCTGGGGCAACTTTTTCCTATACTCCAATGGCTGAGCATATTCGTAAAGATAAATAGGTATTCCCAACTCTTCGGAAGCTCGACGGGCGAATTTCTTTGCACATTCGACACACTCGTCCATGGTTACGTTTGCAACTGGTACGAAAGGACAAACATCCAATGCACCTAAACGAGGATGCTCACCTTTGTGATTCCGCATATCAATAAGTTTAAATGCAACACGTGCTGCATTCAAGGCCCCCTCGACAACCGATTCAGGGTCGCCCACAAAAGTATAAACAGTTCTGTTTGTCGACCAACCAGGGTCAACATCTAACAACTTACAACCAAGTGTGTTTTTAATTGCTTCTGCAATTGCTTGAATTACCTCTTGGTTTCTCCCTTCAGAAAAATTCGGAACGCATTCAACTATTTTTTTGGTTTTTCTGCTCATTTTTCACTCTGATTATAGTTAACAATAATCTTTTGAATATTTTTTATTAACTCGATTTCGTTTTTCTTAATAAAAACTATGACTTTTTTAACCAAATTTCGATATTCTACGAACTCGGAAGATTCTACATTTGGAACTTTAAGATTAACTCTGATAGGGTTCAAATATTGAAAAGCCCGATATGTTTTCGAAAGTTCAATTCCTTGCCGACCCTTCTCTTCCGAAACAACTACTGAATCCACCCACAAGTGCTTTGTTCTTTTAACAAATATAATAAAATCCTTGTGCTTTGATGGAAAAAACTCAAAGGGCTTAGCTGTATCGTCAGAAATAAATACAACAGAAGTAATTCTGTTCGAAAAACATTTATTAAAGGAAATTTGATTCAATCCTAAATAATCTCCTGATATTTTTAATTGCTGAGCCAAGACGATATTTAACTTAAAAAATGAAAGCTCTTCGAGCAATCTATCGGGAAATTTTTCGAAATAAATTGTATCGGACTCTGCAAAACAACATAAGCCAAGTGAAAACATCAAAATTGTTAAAACTAAATATCTTTTCACTTTTCAAACATGAGAAAAAAACAAAATTACTTGTTAATTTGCAAATGAAATTCATTATAAGTAAATTTCGTGCTTTGTCTATGCAAAAACATTATTAATTTTTAACATTAATTTGTTTTGTTATTTAATAAAAGTTGTTTAGTTTTGAATTTATTTTTATGGAACATTTTAATGTCGAAAATTAAAGTTGAGCAGCAAATAGGTGGCTATGTAGTTAAGCTTTCGGGCGATTTCATCGGTGGCGACGAAACCGATGAACTTCGTGATACGTTAAAGAAACTAGCAGAAAGCAAAAAGAAAGTAATCATTTTGGATTTATCCAAAGCAACTTATATGAATTCTACTGCTCTCGGGGTTCTCATTTCCGCTCATGCCACAATTACAAAAAAGGGTGGAAAAATTGTATTGTGCGGATTGGATAAATCTCTCGAAAATCTGTTTGTTATTACCAAGTTAACAACTGTTTTCCCTATATATTCTTCCGTTTCGGAAGCAATTGAAAATTTGGAATTGTAATTCATTTTATTGTTTGTTTATTAAAGGGGTTTTATGAAAAGGTATTTTAATGTTATCGTTATAACTTTATCACTAATAATTGCTTATTCAATCTATTTCTTTTATTTTGGTAATCCGAATAATTTCGAAGACCCGGCAACAAAGAAGAAACCCAAGAAAGGTAGCGTTGTTGGCGCAATTTACACTGGTGGACCCATTGTCGGTATTCTTATGAGCTTGCTGATTATTGCTGTAACATTTGTATTCGAACGAACGTTTTCAATTAACAAGGCAAAAGGCCGTGGCGATATTTCAGTGTTTGTTAAAAGGGTCTTGGAACATCTTCAACAAGGTAACTTCGACGATGCCCTCAAAGAATGCGAAAAGCAGAGGGGAAGCCTCGCCAACATCCTGCGGGCAGGAATAGAAAGATTTCAACAAATTGAAAATGACCCAGAATATCCATTGGAAAAGAAAATCACCGAAGTTCAAAGAGCTATCGATGAAGCTACAAACCTCGAAACACCACTTTTGGAAAAGAACCTCGTTATTCTTTCAACTATTGCGTCGATTTCGGTGCTCTTTGGTCTTTTGGGAACCACAATCGGTATGATTCGTGCATTTGCTGCATTTGGCGAAACTGGAACAGTCGATGCTACTCAATTAGCTATTGGTATTTCCGAAGCTCTTTACAACACTGCGGGTGGTCTTGCCGGCGCAATAATATCTATTACCTTCTTTAACTTCTTTACAACACGAGTTGATAATTATTTATATATGATAGATGAAGCAATTCTTAATGTAACACAATTATTTACTCTTCGTCTAAAGCGTTAATAAATTTTTGAGGAGGGCAAATGCCTAAAATAAAGAAAAAAAGACTCGGATTCGTAGTTGACCTCACCCCATTAGTCGATATTACTTTTCTTTTACTAACTTTTTTGATGTTTACTGCAAAATTTAAATCCGAGGCGGAGTCGGAAAAAGAATTTATTATTCGACGCCCGATAGTTTCTCCCGACACAACAAAGCTACCCGAAAGGGATTTGGCATTAATCAACATTGCTATTGACGACAAGAACCCAACCGATACTTCGTACTATTACGGGCTAACAAATACAAGGGATATTCAACAAGTGTGGCAATTAGTACCCGAAATTCCACCTGAATACTACAATAAAGCACTTATTAAAGTTGATACTACTGTTCTTTCGAAATTAATTCGGGCAACTCTTTCTGTTCGGAGTTCAACTCGGTTTGCAATCGATGCCGACAGGCGTGTCCGATTCCAATACATCGAAGATGCTATGAACATTCTACGGCGTAATCGTGCCTTTGTTTTTAATTTCGTAACCGAAAAACGACGAGAACAACCCGAAGAAGAGAAAAAATAATTTTCTTTGTAACTAATTTCGTATTTTTTTTGTCTATATTAATGTAAGAAAATTTAAGGAGACAGAAAATGGCTGGTGGTGGTGGAGCGCTCGAAATTCCCGAAAGGGTTAAAAGGGGCAAAATAGTTAGAAGAAAAAAGAAAAAAAGAATTGGCTTCCGTATAGATTTAACTCCATTGGTCGATATTACCTTCTTGCTCTTAACATTCTTTATGTTTACAACTACAATGCTGAAGCCTCAAATAATGGAGATGAGAATTCCACCCGAAATGTATGCCAAAGTTGAAGTCCGTGCGTCCGAACTTTTAACTTTGATGCTTACAAAAGACAATAAACTTTATTGGTATAAAGGCGTCGTCGACGAAAACAATAAACCACAAGAGATTGCGATTAAAGATTTGAGAAAACTCGTTATCGAAAAAAACCTTGAACCAATGGTGAAAAATAAACTTATTACTGTGCTTAAAATCGATAAGGAAGCCAACTACGGCAAAGTTGTCGAAATTCTCGACGAACTGAACCTTGCTGAAATACCAATTACCGAAGCCATCTCGAAGGAATTAGATGAAAATGGAGAACCTATGAAACGACAGAGAAAATTCACAATTGCCCCACTCGAAGAAACTGACTTAAAATATATTGAAGGTTATTCGGAGGATAAAAATGTCGGAAAATAATCTAACCATAGAACTTCATCAACCAACCTATGGTTTTGTTGAATTGAAGCAAATCATTCCTCGAAATACTCTACGAGGATTTATCATAACTGTGTGTATCTTCTTGCTATTACTTATTGCTTATTGGAGCTACGCTACATTAACCGAAAAACAAGCTACATCAGTCTACCGAGCTCCAATTAGTAAGCTCACTCTCGGTGGTCCACTGCAACAGTTAGAAGAACAAAAGGAGGATGTACCACCACCGCCAACTACTCAGCAAATTATGGAATTTGCCACTGCTGCAAAAGCAGGAACACCTGTGCCAATTCCGGATGCCGAAATTAAAGAAGACTTGAAAGAATTCGCAACATTCGAAAAACTTAGTGAATCGCTTGCAAGGGAAAAGGGTCAAGAAATTGATATCAGTCAATTGCCACAAAACATTAATTTGGACGAAAAAATTGATGTTAAAAAAGAAGAAGAACCACAGATTGACGAATTTATCCCCGTTGAAAAAGAACCATATATCGATTTAGCTGACTTGCAACGAAGAATTGTCTACCCCGAACTTGCACGTAAAGCTGGAATCGAAGGAGTTGTTGTTATTCGTGTACTTGTGGACAAAAATGGCAAACCCAAAAAGGCAGTCGTCCAACAATCCGATTCTCAAATGCTTAATCAAGCAGCTATCGATGCCGTTATGAGTTCCACTTTTACTCCTGCTATTCAAAACGGTCAACCTATTGCTTGCTGGGTAAGTATACCAATTCGGTTTAAACTTCGTTAATTATTATTTATTTGGTAACAGATTGGTTGCTTTTAACTACGCGGTAAGAATACTAACAATCCTTGTTGGTTTTTTCTTTCTTTCCGGTAAGCTTTTTTACGAACATCCATATCAAACCGAACTCCAAGTAATTGGTGGCTTACTAATTATTTGGGGAATATTTCGTCTTTATACCTACTCGAAAGCATTAAAACAACTGAAAGAAGACGAACAAGATGAATCTGAAAATTAAATACCTTTTATTCACACTTTTCGTGTTAACTCTTATTTTGGCTTCTTGCGGAAAAGAGCAACAACAGACCCCGCAAGAAGAAAGAAAAATATTAGTCCATTGCGATGAATCAATAGCCCATCTAATTCAACCTTGCGTTGATCACTACGAAAAAACTGGAAGTTTGGTCAAAGTCAAACTCGTTGTTACTTCTGCTTGGGATGCAATGGCACGCCTCCTTGCTCGGGAAACCGACCTAATTGTTATTGCCCGAGATTACACTCGATACGAAGATTCATTGATGAAAGCTTTCAACGTCCTTCCCCACCAAAGGTTGGTTATTGCATTCGATGCCCTTGTATTCTACGTAAATGCAAATTCTAAATTAGATACACTCACGGATGAACAAATTCGAAGGTACCTAACCGAAAAAAATTTCTCGTTAGCGAAAATATATAAACTTCCCGATGAACCCACTATTGTTGTTAACAGCCCATTATCATCGGAGTTAGTCAATCTTAATCAATTGGCTTTAAAAGGCAAAAATATTGCCAGACCCGTTAAAATTTTCCAATCGCACGATAGTGTTAAAACCTATGTAAAAAATAACCTAAATGCTATTGGAATCGGCTACCTTTCACATTTATTTGCTGAACCCGAGCTAAGACCTTTACCTGTAAGCTTTATCGATTCTACTGGAAAATACTATTTTCCTCATAACGTCAACCAGCCAAATATCTTAAGAAACAATTATCCTTACATCGTAAAACATTACGTCTACGTTCTCGATAGAATGAACGATAATTCGATGACCTTTGCCCGTTATCTTTATAATCCAGGTTACCCCCAGAAATTTTTCTTCGAAAAAGGAATAGTCCCTTCAAATGCAGAATTTAGGTTAATTGAGGAAGAATAATATGAAAAAACATGCTGTTATCATCCTTCAAATTTTACTTTTAACATTAAATTTGGTTGCCCAAGACAAAGTTCGTCAATTTAAAGATTTCTATCAGGAAGGATTTTTCGACGAAGCTAAAGCATTAATACCCGAAATATTAAAAGATAAGCCCCGAGACGAAATGCTATTCGTTATGTTCGGAGACGTCTATTTTGAATTACAAAAATACGATTCAGCTTACATAATGTACAAAAATGCTTTCGACATAAAGAACAACAGACCCGAGGTTGTCGTAAAATATTCCCGAGGCTTGTCCTACGTAAAACAGCACAACGAAGCAATCAAAGTTCTTCGGGATTTCCTCAAAAAGAACCCTGACAACTGGGAAGCAATTTTGGAATTAGGCTATGTATTTTTGCGTGCCGATTCCTTACGTCAAGCAGAATACAACTTTACAAAAGCAAAAGAAGTTAGCAAGAAGAACCCACGTCCAATTGTTGCATTAGGCGATTTGTATTTTAATCAAAAAGTATATGAATTAGCACGATGGAATTTCGAAGAAGCACTGGCAATTGACCCAAATCTCACAGAAGCACGAGTTAAATTAGCTACAACTTATTATTATCTTGCTAATCGTGAAGTGGACAAAGATCTTTCGAATGAATTGTTCACTCGCTCGCTCAAAGAATGGCAAATTGTTTCGCAACGTGACCCCAAAAACGCAAGTGCTTGGTTCGAACAAGGTAAAATCCTTTTCCTTGCCAGCCGTTACGAAGACGCAGCCCGTGCTTTGTATCAATTCGTCCAACTACGACCATCTGTAACTATGGGACGCTGGTATCTGGCTCAAGCTCTTATCGAAATTGGCAAATGCGATTCTGCCGAAATCCAATTGGAATATGTTATCAAAGAAATGGATACATTACGCCCCACTGCTTATTTGAAACTTGCTCGTTGCTACTTCGATGTTAAGGACTTTTCCAACGCAATAAAGATTTACACAAACTTTACTGACGAAAACCTTTTCGAATCAAAAGACTACGAACGGCTTGCAAGCTCATATCTTTCAAATGGCGATACAGCTTCTGCCTTCAAAGTTTACGACAGACTCTTCGATAAATACCCCCAAAATTGCCAGCTGATCTATCAAGTAGGAAATCTTGCTCTCTTTTCGAAAAATTACGAAAAAGCTGTCCAACTTTTCTCTAAAATTGTAAATAATTGTAAAAATAACAGCCTGAAACCCGAATTTTACAACAAGTCGTTGTATTTTATCGGCAATGCTTATCTGAACACAAACAAGCACGATAGTGCCATTTATTACTTTAATCTCTACCTTGAAAAGGATTCAGCTGATATCCTTGCATTCATCTACCGAGCCGATGCTTACGTGAATTTAAATAACAAAACACAGGCTCGCAACGATTACATTCAGGCTATTAATCTCATTAATAAAGATACCGAAAAATCCTCACGATTCATTTCTATTGCATACTTCAAGCTTCTTAGCCTACTTCTCGAAGCAAAAGATTACAAGGAAATGCTCAAATATGCCCGCCGTTGGACTGAATTGGAGAAAGAGTCCTCCGCCGCTTGGAGTTATCTTGCTATTTCGCACCAAGGTTTGAAAAACACCGATGAAGCTTGTAAAGCACTGAAAAAAGTTCTGCAAATCGACCCTAAAAGCGAATTTGCTAATAAATTCCTTCAACAACTTAATTGTAAATAAGGTTTCTTTTTAAAAGACCCCAACTTTGGCACAACTATTGCTGCATTCTCGCTTTAAGACTTTGTGCGATAAAAATGAAGAATTACATATTTACAATTATTTTTGTAATATCACTTTCAGCTACATTAACTTTTACTCAGGAAATCACTCTAACCCGCACCGATGTCGATTCCACAAGAAGTAGCTTTGTTACTGCAACTCTAAATTTCTCGCTATTAGTAAAACTCGAAAATGTATCGAATGTAACAGGAGTTACATTTGTTTTAATACATAACCTACCCGATTATGTTAAATTTTCTAACTACAAAATATTTGAATTCGGGAAACAAGGCTCTACCTTTGTTTATCCATTCTACGATCCAGTTTCGGGCACCGAAAATATTTATTTTGGCATATTGAGTGGCGACACAATTGGTAGCACTGGCTACAATTCGCCAATTGTTGCAGAATTCGATTTTACTATTCTGCCTTCGGCACCTAATGGTCAAACTCTAACATTTTATTTTTCTGAACCAAAGGCAATTGTTTCGGAAGGCGATACAGGCTTAATTGTTAACCTGAATTTCAACGCTTACTCCTTTACAATTCACAGCTTTGTCGAAGTTTGGCCAGGGGACGCAAATAACAACGGCAATGTCGAAATTAATGATATTACGACAATTGGGCTATTCCTCGGCTATGGTTCAAGCAAAATGAACTTTCGTTCCTTCCGCCGACCAAATGCTTCTACTTTTTGGATTGGACAGCTATGCTTGGCTTGGGATAGTATTCCAATAACATACGCAGACTGCGATGGTGACGGCGAGGTTACCCTAAACGATATGCTTATCGTTCCTTTAAATTTTGGCAAAGAAAAATTTTCCACTTTGCTTTTCACTCAACCACACGAAACAAGTAATGTAATTTTTGATGAACTTGACAAAGCTGACATACCCTTTAACTCCACACAAACCAATTATGTAGTCTTTTCGAACGAGCCACTGATAGCTTTTGCATTGATTTTAACGCCCGAAGATCTAATCCTTAAAGCAAATCCAATCGATGCATTACAAAATAATTACCTTTTCTACCAAAAAAAACTCCCAAGTCGGGAAGAAATCCTGCTTTTGGTTAGTTCTACGAATTCAAGCTACTCTCTCGAAAACAAACAAGTTGTTAGCTTAACCACCGATAAATCATTCGAACCAAAAGAATTGGTTGCAACAGGAATCACCACATCGGGCAAAATTATTGATGTTAAACTTCTACCTGCTAAAACAAATGACTTCTCGGGCGTTATTGACCTCGCAAATTCAGAAGATAAATTTGTTTATCCAATAACGATAAAAGTTTACAATATTTTGGGCAATTTGATTAATACTTATCTTTTTACAAACCCACTTAATAATTATTTCAACGACCTACCCGCAGGAATATATATCCTCGAAATCAAGGATTTTCTGGGTAAAACTACTTACCAAAAAATCTTCATCAATTAATAAAAAAAACGAAACTTTTCCGAAAATTTTTCGTAGTTGTTATTTGTAAAAAATTTTTAGGAGAAAATATGAAAAAGGCACTCGTTTGGCTTTTACCAACACTAATTCTTTTCGGTTCTGTTTTGTCCTTTAACACTCTCGTTGCACAGGACAACCTTAAAGAGGTTCGCTACTCAATCGATGTAAAGACACAAGATTCCAAAATCAAAATCGAAACTATTGTCAATTTGCTCAAAGGCGTAAGCGATGCAGAATACGATTTGAAGACAAAAACTCTAACCGTCCACTACGATGATTCCGAAATCCAAGAAGAAATGATTCGCTACACCTTGCAAACTATTGGCTTCTTTCCGAAGAAGATTGATTCAATAATCAAGCCCACCGAAACAAAAAACAGCACAAAAGACGCCAAAGATTCCACCCGTCGATGAAACTTTTTGTTTTCATACTCCTATTACCACAACAAATGGGGCAGGAGGCAATTTGCCACTGCCCCAAATTTTTTTTTGATTTTAAATAAAATTTTTTAATTTGTTGTCTATTAATAATAAATATCTTTAACAAATTTTATAATTTCTACAATTATGTTAAAAAAAGAGGAGGCCTTTTATGCTCAAAAAAAGCATTCTTCTACTAATTCTTTCTTATGTCCTTATTTCCTTAAATCTTTCGTTCGCCCAAGAAGATAATGCTTTTCCCGCTCTGACTGGTGTTCCATTGGCAAAGCACTCGGAAGATACGGACTTATTCCCCTCGGTTATGTTTGCTCGCCCGCCAATCTCTTCCGGCAAATCATTAGAATGGGGATACTACTTCCCTGGCTCAGATATGATTCACTTTGTTAACAATAAGAATGGGAATTACGACATAACTGGCGGAAAAATTGGAATTACGAAGAAAACAGATACATCGCGAATCCCCGTCTATTGGAACGGCTATGGTTCTTTGCCCGATGAAATCATAAACAGCGACTCTGCATTTGAAAATTTCAAGGGATTCGACGAAGATTTTCAACAATGGATTTCTTCCCGAAGCTCCCCCGAGGTTGTTCATTATCTCTTCTTCGCTGGGTATCCTAAACCAGAACTTCGAGAAATTACATTCAACCCTGAATTGCCCCCAGGGTGGTTTTTCATCGCAATTGACACAACTACTGGGGAAAGACTCCTATTTTGGTGCAGTTTCGATGGAAACGCAACGGGAATGTCCCGAGGACCCGGGGGCATATATTTCTTTACAGCACGCGAAGGCTTCCCATCGGCTCAGAATAAAATCCAAACCAACAAACAACCTTCATTTATTATGCCTTTGGGCAACATCGATACTCTTGGGAAGTCAAACAATTGGGTTTACGTTTTCCCCAACGATAATGATGTGTCCGTATTTAGAACCTTTGCACTCACCCAAAGTGAATTTTTTGCAGTTAATGAACCCGAGTTGGATAGCTCGATACTCGAATTTATTTTTTCTGATTTCCCCGTTTACTTCAAAGCAAACGGATTTTCCGACGACTGGTACGATAGTGACTTTGCAATGGAACAGATTAGAAACAATCAAACCTACAAGGAATTTATGCAAAACTACAATGTTTTCGAATCAATATTTTTTGGCGGAAGGATAAACAACAATGGTGCAGCGTTAACGGGTGAACCTGTGGGTACACCATTTTGGTTCTTACTCGGTACTACTACTTATCCAATTAATAATGGTCCTTTTATTCTTTGCTGGTGTAGTTTAGAACCAACAACGGGACAAGTACCCGGTGTAACTACGGGATGTCTTTCGGTTGTATCAAGCGCAGCCGAACCAAATGCAGTCGATATAAGTTTAGCTCCCAATCCAGCTCAAAATACTCTACTTGTAAAAATTCCAAATGACCAAGAAATTAAAAATTTCAAAGTCATTAATTTGCTGGGAAGCCAAGTTCCAATCGAAGCTACTATTTCTGGTTCTGTGGCTAACGTAAATGTAGAAACTTTACCGGTTGGAAGCTATATCATTTTTGTTCAAACAACCAGCGGAGTTTCGCAAAAATTATTCAATGTTATACGTTAAAACAGATTCTCTTTTTTCCATTAACTTATAAAGCAAGGGGGAAGCTTACTTCCCCTTGTTTTATTTCATTTTAATTTAATACATCCCAAAAAAATAACGATTAATTCTAAATTTCCTTGATAAAGTATGCTTTTTTACAAAAAATTTCCATTAAGTAAATGGGACTTTATTGATTACTCATAACAACCAAATGTCTTGTAGCCAATAAATAACTTTAAAATTTTACCCAAGGCCACAAATAATAATGTACCTAATTCTTTTCGAAAACATAAATTTTCCATATATTTGTTTTTTTAGGAGGTTTTATGGGTCGAAAAGCAAGTCAAATAATTGGTATCGATGTTGATGAATTAGTCAAAATACTCAACGCTGCACTTTCCGAAGAATGGTTGGCATTTTACCAATATTGGATAGGTGCTCGGGTAATGGTTGGTCCGATGCGAGGCGAGATTGAACCCGAACTGCTTTTGCACGCTAACCAAGAACTTAACCACGCTGTCCTCATTGTCGACCGAATCATTCAACTCGGCGGAACACCTGTGCTAACTCCCGAAGACTGGTTCAAACTTGCCCGATGCAAATACGACCCCCCGACCGATGGATACATCGAAGTAATCTTACAGCAAAATTTAGAAGCCGAACGCTGTGCCATTCAAAGATATCAGGAAATTGCAGAGTTAACCAATAATAAGGATTTTGCAACATTTCAAATTGCAACAACTATTTTGAACGAAGAACTCGAACACGAAGAAGACATCGAAAGCTGGCTCGAAGATATTAACCGCTTAAAAGAAGAATTCAAAAGTTTTCGAATCTAACATTACTTAATTGGTGTGTAAATTACCGTTATATTTTCATTTTCAGGAACAAGTGTCGGGTCGGTAACATACATTTCGAACTGCCCTTCGGCGACGTTTGGGCTAAGCTTCATCCGAGCAAAATAATCCTGAATTTTTGCATATACTTCGTGAAACTGTGAATATGAAGACAAAGCCACAGCTCGGATGACTTTACCTGCATTTAAAGTTCTTATTTTAATTATTTCACTGTTGGTCACTGCACCAACAGATTTAATTGGAAATCCTGCTTCCATATAAAATTTTTGCCCATCTTTGCTCATCCCTTTCATAACACTAATTGGGTAGCCATAATATTCGATTTTGGTTTGAACAACGAAACTATCCAAGGTGGCGAAAATTTCGGCATATTTTTTGGAAATTTCGCTGCCTTGGGTTAAGCAAGAATCGTAAATGTATAAGAATTCAAAAGGTTGAAGACTATCGACAAAAAATAATACTTTATTCGCAACAGCATTTTCGGAAAGTTTTTTCACATTTGCAAGCCCAATTTCGAAATCCCGACCTGCAGTTTGGTCAATAAAGAAGCGGAACCATTTGGCAAGGAATTTAAATTCGCCTTCCATTTGCCATTCAACTTTTGTCTTTCCATTCAAATTCGTAAACAACACCTTGGCATCCGATTGGATGTTTTCCCCGAATGTAAATCGATAGGAAATACTCTTGAAGTAGTCTTCGCTTTCAATTTCAACTTTCCCTGTGCCAACGTTTCTATTTTGGCTTTTCCACGTAAAATATGAGCCTTTACCAATAAGTGGTCCGCCGTATGTTCTAATTTGATTAGTATCCAAAGGAAACCACGCATCCCAATACTTCCAATTTCTTAAATCATCAAATAGGTAATAAACAATTGTGGTTGGAGCGTTAATTTCAATTGTTCTTTTGACTTCAAACTTCGAGGGCAAAAACAAAGTAATAATCAAAAAGACAATAATTAAAACAAAAATTGCAATGAAAAAACCTTTAAAAACTTTCATAGTGAACCTCTCTTTGTATTGTTAAAAAGTAATTACACCATTTTCGACATACACAACTCTACCAGTTGATTCTTCCTTTGCTTTAAAAGAAAAAGTGCCTGTAACTTTTGAACCTTGAATCAATGTAATTTCCAATTTGCCAATTTCGGAAACAAAGTAGGCTTCTTTGTCTGAACCTTTTACCAGTTCGAATGTGCCAACTGCAAAATCTCCACTTTTCGAACTAATGCTGTCGATATCAGTAAAATCGAATATACCCGTTTTTTCTATTCCATCCGAAAAGATGATGAAAATTCCAAGCATATAATTTTTGCCATCAATTACCGCAGAAGTTCCCAACTGAACAACATATTTATTGGCAACCAAACTAACAGTAGCTCGACCACTACCCGAGTAGTTTAAATTATATGCACCTTTGATTTCTGCCAAAATATTAGGTTCAGCAGGAACAGGCTCGTTGGTCTTTTCTTCGCAACCGAAAAGAAAAAATATTAAACATACAAATGTCAAAATTCTTATCATATTATCCCTCAATTATATGATTTCAAACAAAATAAAATTACAAAAGTTACAATTATCAAAAAAAGAATTTTTCCAAAACAATAGTCAAAGTTTTCATAATTTTGAATTTTTGTTTGATGCCTATGGGGTATTTCCCAATCTTTGTAGATTTAGAAAAATTCAAAATATTAGTTATTGGTGGTGGAGAAGTTGCTACTCGCAAAGTCGAAAATCTATTGTATTTCAACGGGAAGCCAACAATTATTGCCCCAAAGGTAACCAACAAACTTTCTGAATTAATTTTGCAAAATAACCTTCAATTTTTCCAGCGCAATTACCAAAGAAATGATATTTCAAATTATGACTTAATTTTTGTAGCAACCGATGACCCCGAACTTAGTCCAAAAATTGCAAATGAATTAGAGGGCAAACCTGTGTTGATTAATTTTGCCGATGAACCTCGGTTTTGCAATTTCATAATGCCTTCCTTCATTCGCCGAGGTGATTTGGTAATTGCAATCTCTTCGCAAGGAGTAGCCCCCTTCTTTTCGAAATACGTCCGCCAACTCTTGGAAAAAACATTCACTGTTAATTTTGCTGACTTCGCTCTTTTAGCTAAAACTTTGCGAGAAAAAATAATGGAGATGAACATCGCAAGCGAAAAAAAAATGAAAATTATCGAAGAATTCCTTTCTATCGATTGGCTTAAAATTTTAGACGAAAACGATACCGATTTTGCATTCGTATTACTTGACAATCTAATAAATCATTATGCAAGAAATGAATAAAACGGGTAAAGTATTTATCGTTGGTGCTGGACCCGGCGACCCATTTCTCATAACATTAAAAGGTTTTAAGGCTCTTCAAAAAGCCGATGTTGTCCTTTACGATAGATTAGTTCACCCCTATTTACTTACTTTTTGCAAAAAGGATTGCCAGAAGATTTACGTTGGAAAGCAAGCTCGGAAACATACATTCAAGCAAGAAGAAATCAATCGGATGCTAATAAATTTTGCCGTCGAAGGCAAAAACGTTGTCCGTTTAAAAGGTGGCGACCCATACATTTTTGGTCGTGGAAGTGAAGAATCTCTTGCCCTTGCCGAATCTGGTATCGAATTCGAAGTAATTCCAGGAATTTCCTCTGCTCTTGGGGCATCTGCATTTGCAGGCATTCCTCTCACCCATCGAAATCTGGTCACACAATCTATTTTCGTAACTGCACACGAAGACCCAACCAAAACGCAAACCCAAATCGATTGGTCTCAACTGGCAAAGATACCAAACTCATCGCTGGTTATATTTATGGGCTCAAACCTACTGAAAGAAATATCAATGGAGCTGGTTTCGAATGGAATGCATCCTTCGACCCCTGTTGCAATAGTCCAAAACGCCACACTACCCTATCAAAACAAAGTCGTAACAACGCTGGAACAACTCCACTTATCGGCCGAAATCTTAAACCTAGGCTCTCCACTTCTGGCAATAATAAGCCCAACAGCAAGCTTTTCAAATCAATTGGATTGGTTCAAAAAGTTACCATTGAAAGGAAAAAAATTAATAATAACACGTTCAGCGAACCAATCCAAGTCCCTGTTCGAAAATTTAATAGAGCTTGGTGCTGAACCAATACTGTTCCCAACAATTGAAACATCATTTGTTGATTCTGGCGGAATTATTTTGGATACTTTTACAAATAACAACCCCGATTGGATTATCTTTACAAGTGAAAACGGTGTCCGTTTCTTCTTTCAAAACATTTTTAAAATGAAAAAAGACACTCGAATATTGGGCAACTCAAAAGTTGCCGCCATTGGTAAATCGACTGCAAGAACGCTAGAAGAATTTTCCATATTTGCCGATTTCGTTCCGACGATATTTGATTCTTCGAACTTTCTCGAAGAATTCCAAAGCAAGTTCGAGATTTCGAACAGTACAATAGTTCGGGTTAAAGGAGATTTCAAAACTGATTTAATTTCCGATGTATTGAAAGAAAAATGCAAGCATCTCATCCCAATTGAAGTTTACAAAATCATCAAACCACAACACGATGAAACTTTGATTTCTGAAATTAAAGATTCGTCACCCGATGCAATAGTATTTACAAGTTCTTCGACAGTTGAAAATTTTGTGTCAATCATTGGGGAAAAGCTTTCGAAAAAATTACTTTCGAATTCAAAAGTAATAGCAATAGGAAAAACAACAGCAAAGAAATTACAAGAGTTCGAAATAACTAATTACTATGTTGCAAAGGAGTTTACAATAGATGGAATAATTGATAAAGTATTGGAAATTTTCAAAAAAGGTGAGCAATGAAATACATTCTTACGCCCGACGAAATGCGTAGCGCCGACAATTTTGCCATTAATGAATTCGGGATTCCTTCGGCTCTGTTGATGGAAAATGCTGCTCGTTCCAGCTCGATTTTCATAAAAAAAATTCTTAAATCAAACCGAAACAAGAGAAAGAAAGTTATCTTCTTTTGTGGAAGTGGAAATAACGGTGGCGATGGCTTTGCGCTTGCCCGTCACCTTTACGACGACTACGAAATTAAAGTTTATTGGGTTGGCGATGAAAACAAAATGAGCGAGGAAACTCGAACTAATTTCAACTCTCTAAAGAAAATAGGAATTCCAATACAAAAACTTGAAACCCAGGATGAAATCGGAAGCATCGATTTATTTGCCGATGCGGTCATCGATGCATTAATCGGAACTGGTGGAAGTGAAAACATTCGTGGAATTACACTTAATATTTTGCAAAAACTTCGGACTTTCGATGGAATTAAAATCGCTATAGATTGCCCAACAGGGTTAAACTCCCTTACAGGGATTGCAAACCAATTTTGCTTCCGTGCCGACTATACAATCACTATGTTTTCGTACAAACTTGGATTATTTATTAACGATGGTCCTGACTTTTGCGGCAAAATCTTGGTCGCTAAATTAGGTTCGCCAACAAGTACTGTTTTGAAATTTGCAAGTACCTACGCTTGGGAAACTTCCGACATTAAAGATGTGATTCCACCCCGCAAACGAATTAGTTCAAAATTCGATTATGGTCGAATCCTTATCATTTCGGGAAGTAGAAAGTACCCCGGAGCTGCTTGCTTAACTGCAAACTCCGCTGTCTTCGCCGGAGCAGGACTTACTATTTTAGCAAGTACCGCTTTCCATCCCAAACTGCTTCCCGAAGTAATTCAAATCAAACTTAAAGAAACAGACGATGGCTCCATTGCAGCCGGAAATTTCGAACAACTCGGGGAAGAAATCCAAAAAGCAGATGTCGTTGCAATTGGACCCGGAGTTGGTTCCAACCCTGAAACAATTAACATGATTTCAAAAATCATACAACAATTCTCGTCCGAAAAGCCAATGGTTATCGATGCCGATGGACTACGTGCGGTAAACAGTTTAAGTCCACTTTCTCCGAAAACTATCCTCACCCCCCACATTGGCGAATTTTGTAAATTATTTGGATTGGAAAAATCTGTTGTTGAAAGAAACTCCTTCTTTATAGCCAAAGAATATTCTGCAAAAATGAATTGTATTATTCATCTCAAACATATACCCAGTATAACAACAGATGGAAACAAATCCTTTCTTTGCCTCGCAGGAAACCCCGGAATGGCAAGTGGTGGAAGCGGAGATGTTTTGACTGGCATCATTGCCTCGTTTTTGGGTCGTGGTTTGGAACCACTTGTAGCTGGCTCGCTCGGAGCTTATGTCCATTCCCTTTGCGGCGACTACTTAGCCAAAAAGTATGGGTTGGAAAGCACATCCCCTTCTTTAATGATTAGAGTATTAAGAACGGTATTGCCCTAATGAAAATATCTAAATTCCAACTTACTTTGCCGTCGGTTATCATTGGAATTTCTATTTTCATACTGACAAGCATTCCAAGCGAATATTTACCTGAATTGGAATTCATTCTTTGGGACAAGCTTGCACATTTGTTTATTTTTTTCCTCTTTGGCGCCTCGCTTGTAATTGCTTTTACACCCAAAGTTAACAAAGTCCAGGAAAGTAAAATTATTATTGCCATCTTTCTGATTGGCTCGATTTATTCATTTCTCGACGAATTACATCAAATTTACGTTCCTGGGCGCATTTGCGATTTTTACGACTGGCTTTTTAGTGCTGTTGGTATTGTAATTAGTATTTTGATAAGAAAGAAAATTTGGAACTTTGTTAACAAGAAACTCCTTAAAAATGGCTCTTTTTAAAATCGAAAAGTTTGCTGACGAAGGAAAAGCACGCGCCGGTTTTATTGAGATCAACGGTATTTCTGTCCCAACACCTGTATTTATGCCAGTTGGGACAGCCGGAACAGTAAAAGCAATGCTACACAAAAATATTATTGAAATCGGTTATAGACTAATTCTTTGCAACACATATCATCTGTTCCTTCGCCCTGGAATTGACGTAATTCGGGACTTTGGAGGGGTTCACAAATTCATTTCTTGGGAAGGTGGTATTCTTACCGATAGCGGTGGCTACCAAATTTTCTCGCTTAAAGAGCTCCGAAAAGTAAAAGAAGATGGTTACGAATTTCGCTCGCATATCGATGGCTCCCTTCACTTTCTTACACCCGAAAAAATAATCGATATTCAAATGATTTTTGGTTCGAATATAATGATGGTTTTGGACGAATGTGTGGAATACCCTGCCGATTACCTCACCGTTAAAAAATCTGTCGAACTTACTCTGAATTGGGCTTCGAGGTCAAAAAAACATTTCGAAAAAAGCACGCCACTTTACAAACATTTCCAGCATTTGTTCGGAATTGTCCAAGGTGGCACCTTCCCCGAATTACGCAAAGAATGCATAAGCAAGTTACTCGAAATGAATTTCGATGGTTACGCTATTGGTGGACTTTCCGTTGGTGAACCCGAAGAGGAAATGTACAAAATTACCGACGTTTGCACAGAACATCTCCCTAAAGATAAACCCCGCTACCTTATGGGAGTTGGAAACCCAATCAATATTCTCCAAGCCATAGACTTAGGAATTGATATGTTTGATTGTGTCCTTCCAACAAGGAATGCACGGAATGGACAAATTTTTACAACACGAGGGAAAATTAACGTCCGAAATGCCAAATACAAATTTTCGAAAGAGCCAATCGACCCGAATCTGAACAACGAAATCAGCCAAAATTTTACATTAGGCTACCTGCGTCATCTCTTCATTTCCAAAGAAATTTCTGCTTATCAAATAGCGACATATCAAAATTTATCGTTTTATTTTTGGTTACTTAAAACAGCCCGAGAAAAAATACTCGATGGTTCGTATCGTCTTTGGAAAAATGAATTAATTTTGAATTTTAAGAATGTTTAACTTTTAGGAAATGTTATGTTTTTACCAGCTTATATTTTATTTGTTCCACCACAAGGCGGCGGTGGTCAAGCATCTGGTAGCGGAATGCTCGTAACTCTTATAATGTTTGCCTCAATCTTTTTGATTATGTATCTTTTAATGATTCGACCTGCACAGAAAAGGCAAAAAGAACACCAGAAGATGCTTGAAAGTTTAAAAAAAGGCGACCGAGTAATCACAAACGCTGGCATTCACGGAACAATCGTCGATATGGATGGTTCAACTGTTACATTGCAAGTATCCGATAATTGCAAAATTCAATTCGAAAAAGCTGCCATTGCTGCTAAGAAATAATAACAAAATTGATTTGCTATGGATACAATAGAAGATGCCCTGAAAGACCTTGCTTCGGGTAAGATGATAATTGTTGTCGATGACGAAGACCGAGAAAACGAAGGTGACCTGATTGCGGCAGCCGAGCTTTGTACCCCCGAAACTATTAATTTTATGTCGAAATATGCTCGTGGTCTGATTTGCGTCGCAATAACAGAAGAAAGAGCAGCCGAACTTGAACTCGATGTTATGGTGCGCAACAGCACAGGCCTTCACGGGACTAAGTTTACTGTTTCGGTCGATTATATTCACGGCACAACTACTGGAATTTCCGCATTTGACCGTGCCAAAACCGTCCGTTCTCTTGTTAATCCCCAAACCAAGCCTTCCGATTTAGCTCGTCCAGGCCATATTTTCCCACTGATTGCAGTCAAAGAAGGAGTGCTTCGCCGGGCAGGCCATACCGAAGCAGCTGTAGATTTAATGCGATTGGCGGGACTCTACCCCGCCGGAGTGCTCTGCGAAATAATAAAAGAAGACGGAACAATGGCAAGAGTTCCCGACCTCGAAATTTTCGCAAGAGAAAATAATTTGAAAATGATTTCTGTAAAAGACCTCATTGCTTATCGCTTCAAAAGTGATAAATTAGTCCGATGCGTTGCCGAAGCTACACTGCCAACAAAATATGGTGAATTCAAAATTAAAGCCTATCGAAACATTGTCGATAATAAAGAGCATGTTGCTTTAATAAAAGGCGAATGGAAAGAGGACGAGCCTATTCTCGTTCGTGTCCATTCAGAATGCCTAACTGGTGATGTTTTCGGTTCGTTGCGATGTGATTGCGGCGAACAACTTTCCGCAGCTCTTAAACAAATTGCTAACGAAGGCAAAGGTGTTCTTCTCTATATGCGTCAGGAAGGTAGAGACATCGGAATTGTTAATAAAATCAAAGCATACGAGTTGCAAGAAAAAGGCTACGACACTGTCGAAGCAAATCTCTTGCTTGGTTTCCAGCCCGACCCACGCGACTATGGAATTGGAGCACAAATTCTTGTTGACCTCGGCGTCCGAAAAATGAAACTTTTAACTAACAACCCTAAAAAAAGAGTCGGAATCGCAAGTTATGGATTGGAAATCGTCGAACTCGTACCAATCCAAATTACACCAACAGAAAATAACTTCAATTACCTTCTTACAAAAAAATTGAAACTTGGACACTATCTCGATAACTTAAATGAATAATGTTAAATTAATAGGAGTTTTAAAAATGAAAAAAGCACTAATATTAGTTTTGGCACTGCCATTACTGTTTTCTAACTCATTTTCTCAAAAACCAAAAATCGTAACACACAACGATTCGCTCGCTTATTCCATTGGATACAATTTGGGCAAAAACATTGTTTCGCAATTAGAATACGACTCGCTTTTTTTGGATATTAACTTGATACTGAAAGGATACGAAGATGGAATTAAAAAGCAGAATCCAATGATTCCTGAAGGAGCAATCCAACTTTATATTGCCGAAGTTCAAAAGAAAATTTCGGAAAAAAGGCAAAGAGAACAAGAGCGAATGGAAAAAGAATTAAAAGAGCAAGGTGAGAAAAATTTAAAAGAGGCACAGGATTTCCTTGCTAAAAATCGAAAGAAGCCAAACATAAACGAAACCTCTTCGGGACTTCAATTCGAGGTACTTAAATTAGGTTCAGGTAAAAAGCCAAATGCCGTAAGCACCGTAAAGGTAAACTACAAAGGCACTCTACTCGATGGAACTGTCTTCGATGAAACTTACAGCCGTGGGCAACCCGCAGAATTTTCGTTGGATAAAGTAATCCGTGGTTTTCAAGAAGGACTTTTGCAAATGCCCGAAGGCAGCAAATTTATGCTATATATTCCACCAGATTTAGGATATGGCAGTCGCCAAGTTGGTAAGATACCACCAAATTCTCTTCTGATATTCGAAGTAGAATTGCTCGAAATAAAAGATTAATTATTAATTATTTTATAAAATCATTTTCCTTTTTCATCTAAGAGTAATAATAATTTATTAATTTAAATTTTGTCTATACTATCTTTTTTTTAAGACTTTATTAATTTGATTGCTGAATTTTCTTTAAAACAAATTACAAGTAGCCTTAAACAACATTGTATTTTATGAATAATGTATAAATTTGATATGAAACAATTAGTTTATATTCAGCTAATGTTTATACTTGCCATTAATTGCCTGCTTTCACAGTCAAACTACAAGTTTGATATTATACTCCAAGGCCTTCATGTACCGTGGGAAATAAAAGAAATTGGTAAGGATTTAATAGTCTTTACTCAAAGGGATGGTTATATTCACAAGTTTAATCTTCAAACCAAGGAATTAAAACAAATTCTAAAAGTTCCCGATGTATTCGAGTGGGGGGAAGGCGGATTACTCGGGTTAGAACTACACCCCGACTTCCCCGATTCAAATTTCATTTACATTGTCTACAACTATGGCAATTCTTCTAATTATAAAGAAAAAGTTGTAAAATACAGGTTTGAAAAAGATACTTTAATTGACCCTACTATTATTTTGGATGGTATCAATGCTTCAAGCGTTCACAATGGTTCCCGACTTATGATTGGTTCTGACCGAAAATTGTATGTAACAACCGGTGATGCAAACAATACCAATACTGCCCCGGATACTAACAGTCTTAACGGAAAATTGTTGAGAATTAATCTCGATGGCAGTATTCCCGAAGATAATCCATTTGGTAATGCAGTGTGGTCTTTGGGGCACAGAAATGCTCAAGGTTTAGTGGAAATAAATGGAAAAATCTTTATTTCCGAACACGGACCCAACACCGACGATGAAATAAACATAATTGAAAGAGGCGGAAACTACGGTTGGCCATACGTCTTGGGCTATTGCGACGGAAATTACTACGCAGAACCCGAGTTCTGTAAAAATCACAAAGTAATTGAACCTTTGATTTCACTATATCCTAACTCAACCCTAGCCGTTTGCGGCATCGATTATTATTCAAAAGACTTGTTCCCTGAACTTAAAGGTTCCTTGCTTATGGTAACTTTAAAAACTGGACTGCTTCTTCAAATCAGATTGAATGATTCCCTAAACAGAATTCTCGAAATTAACAAAATCATCGATAATCAATTCGGAAGGTTACGAGTAGTAAGGGTGCTTTCGAATGGCAACATCATAATTGGTACTTCAAACTATATTAATGACAAATTAATTTTAATTGAGCCTATTTCAAACTCGGTAGAGTTTAACAATAATCAGCAATACTTCGATTATTGGATTTCCGATAGTGTTTTGAAAATTAATCTTTCGGAATTACACTTATTTAAATCTTGGCTCGAAATAATCGATGTTTTTGGGAATATTGTTCATAGTTCTCTTTTGCAATCTAAATTTGAAGAAATAAACCTTAAAAGTAAACCTTCGGGGATTTATTTTCTAAAAATTTCGAACGCAGAATACTGTTTTGTGCGAAGCTTTCTTCTGGTAAATTAATTCAAATTAATAAAATTGCTATTCCCAAATTGATTAAGTTAAGGGTCTTTTATCATCTAATACGCAATCTTCAATATTTCGACAATGTCGTAATAATCCAAAGAAAGAATTTTGCCAATTGTGGAGCCTCGGTCGAAGTATTTAGCTACAATGTTAGCAATGTGTGTAATTGCAGATTTTTCGAAACCAAGTTCCCGAAGCGAAACTGGGGCTCCCCAACTGCGGTATTTTTCCTTCAAGGCAATTACTGCACTTTCGACATTGCTTTTACCGAACAAATTATTAGCCCAACGCAGAAATGTTGGCTCATTAAGCGAATGAACATATTTTATCCAAGCAGGGAAGACAACAGCCAGCCCCGCACCGTGTGCTACATCAGGATTAAATGCACTAATTCCATGCTCGATTGCATGCGAAGCCCAATCGCCACCATACAAACCTGCACCCGAAATACCATTTAAACCCAACGTCGCAGCCCAAGCCAAAGAAGCCCTCGAATCGTAATCATTGGGGTTTGCTTTCAAATTATCTACACATTTGAAGATTGTCTTCATTAATGCTTCGTCGAGTGCAAGTGTTGTTTCTTCATTCTTTCCTTCAAAATAGAATTCCATTATGTGCGAAAGTGCATCAATTGCACCAAAAACAGTCTGATTCCAAGGCAGTGTCATTTGCACCGATGGGTCAACAATCGAAACTTTTGGGTAAAGAGCAAAGCCTTCGATATTCCATTTCTTATTTTCCTCCTCATTTGTAAGAACAGCATAAGGGTCCATCTCCGAACAAGTGCCCGAAAGAGTTAGAACTGTAAAAATCGGCAACGCTTTTTCAATTCTTTTGCGTTGTTCGAATGCATCCCAAAGATTATCCAAATAAAACCCTGCTGCAATACACTTGCCCTCGTCGATAACCGAACCACCACCGACAGCCAGCACTGCTTCCAAACCATTGTCCCTTATTATCCGAATTCCTTCCAATGCATGGGACAAAACGGGATTCGGTCGAACACCCCAATGCTCAATCCAAGTTATGCCTTCTTCTCTAAGTGAATTTACAACTTGTTCATATACACCATTTGTCTTTATCGAACCTGTACCTGATAGCAATAAAACCCTTTTAGTTCCATATTTCGTAATCTCTCGCCCAATCTTTCCTATTGTTCCTTTCCCAAATATTATTTTTGTTGGGTTGTGAAAAACAAAATTTTGCATACCCCCTCCAATCTTATTCTAACAATTCTTTGGTAAGTTTTTTCAAAAGTTCACCGTAATCTTTTATTTCATCCCTTTCGAGAACACCATCAACTTGCTTTTCAATTCTTAGCCCTTCGGGAACAATCTTGCAAAGAAGAAGGTTTACCTTTGGTTTGTAAATATCATTGTCGAAGAAAAACTCGCCAATAATTACATAATCGGAAATCTCGAATTTTTGTAATGCTTCGATTTCGAGTTTCGTTATGGGATTGAAATTCTCAGGCTCGAAGAAATTGAAAAAAGCATAGATTGAATCCCGAGTCTCGTTATCGACAACGAAATACTTTTTAGAATTCAAAGCCTCTTCAAAAATCGTTTCGATTGCAAAAAAGGAAGTAACTTGCCTCTTTTGAAAAATATCCCATTTCCTCAAACTATCACTTTCAACATAACGAATAGTTCCTATTACAAGAGTAGGGACAGGGCGAACCCCCATCTTACCTTCCAAAAAATCGAACATAGAAGTATCTTTGTAAAGAACCGCTATGGCTCGTTGGGTTGCTAATAGAAGACTCGGGTCGTAAAGTGGGGCATTCTTGTCTTTTAACCTATATCTCAGATTAGAATACGCAAACGCAGAATCATAGGCTTGATTTACAAAGTCGTAGCTTGCAATGTCCACTCTTAAAATATTGACAAATTGGCTTACCTTAAAAAAAAGAACCTTCGTAGCACCCAAAAGATTGCCTACCAATTGTAACGATGGCTTTTCGCCTCGTTCAGCCAAACTTCGTGCAACAGAATCCCGAACAGAATTTGGTATTAACACAAACCTTCGTGTAAGCTGCTCTATCAAAGCAAGTGCAGCTTCAACCTTGCTTTCACTTACTTCAACTATGTTCTTACTAAATTCGACCCTTCCAATAAGCACTTTTTCGGTGCTATCCTGAGCATAAATTTTACCGCAAAAAATAATGGCAATAAATACAAGAAGAAAATTCGCCTTTTTATTCACTTTTCTTTCCGATTTTTTTTAAATATTTTCGAAACTCATCGTAGTTCAAGCAATTAATTACATCTTCTTTTGTTAACCACCCTTTTCGTAAAAATTTTACCCCGTAGAAAATATCTTTCAAAGAGAAAACATCGTGGGAATCTGGACCGATTGAAACTTTGACGGATAGTTCAGCAAGTTGTGGCAAGTATTTCCAAGGAATGTCCAAACGATAGGGATTTGCATTAAATTCAATTGCTTTACCATACCGAGCTGCAGTTTCAATTATTGTTTCAATATCGACCCGATATGGCTCTCTTGCAAGAAGCAACCTACCCGTTGGGTGACCCAATACGTGGGTCATTGGACTCATCAACGCATAACTCATCCGACGCGTCATTGCTTCTTCGGGCATCTTAAAATTCGAATGCACCGAGGCAACAACAAATTCGAAATGAGCCAACTCATCGTCTGAGTAATCCAATGAACCATCGGCAAGAATATCCGATTCAATCCCCTTAATTATTTTTATGCCAATGTCTTTTTGATTCAGTTCATCAATCAATCTGTGTTGTTCAAGGACTCGATCGAATTCAAGCCCATTGGCATATTTTGCAGATTGCGAATGGTCACAAATAGCAATATATTCAAAGCCCAAACTTTTTGCCATCAATGCCATTTCTTCAATTGAATTGAAACCATCGCTCCAGTTGGAATGAACATGAAGCATACCTTTTAAATCAGAATCTTCAATTAAACGTGGTATTGAAAAGCTTTTTGCCTTTTCCAAAGCATATCTGCTTTCACGAAGTTCGGGTGGTATAAATTGGAGTTTAAGCGAATCGAAAAGCTCTTCTTCGCTTTGCAAAATCCTTTCTCCAAAAATTGAAGGAATTTCAAGTGGTTGAAAATCGACTCCAAAATTGTCTTGCAAGTATTGTTTAAAATAACTTATGTAATCTTCGCTGGCAGTTGTATTGTGCAAACGCCAAACGAAATCCTTTGCACTACATATATCAAAAATCACAGGGATATCAAGTTCCGACGTGAAAATGATTTGCCTTAATGCAGGGATAAAACTACCTTCGAAAGTATGTAAAAGCTTAGCAACAGCGTTTTCAAGCTCTTCGACTTCAACAACAAAGTTGATAGAAGTAATTACTTCGGTTACCCTTCGTATTTCTCCACTCAAAGAAAATTTAGTAACAAAAGGGAGTTCACTTAATTTTTTCGAGATTTCCTCGGCATAATCTAAACATTCGAATTGTTGCTTTTTGCCACGCCACGCACGAAGGTGCTGAATCCCATTTAAAATAACTTCCTGAGTCTTATGCGAAAAGCCCTTCAAACTTGCAACTTTGTTTTCCAAGCAAGCCCGTTCCAAATCATCTAAATCCTTTATGCCCAATTTTTCGTAAAGCTCTTTTACCGATTTCGGACCAACCGAAGGTAATTTTGTCAATAAAACTAAAGATTCAGGAATCTCTTGGGTTAATTTTTCGTAAAATGAGATTTTCCCTGTTTCTACATATTCCGTAATTTTTTTTACTAATGCTTCGCCAAACCCTTTAATTTCGCCTAATGTACCATTTTTAACGTGGTTGACGACATCGATTTGGTTTGCTTCGATTAAATTTGCTGCATTTTCGTATGCTTTTACCTTAAAGGGATTTTCGCCTTTTATTTGCAAAAGGATTGAAATGTTTTTCAAAATCCGAACTAATCTACGGTCTACCATTTGCTATTAACTAAAGGCACTAAAACCAGTAATATCTTCGCCCAAAATTAGAGTATGGATGTCGTGAGTTCCTTCGTAAGTTTTTACTGATTCAAGATTTGCCATATGTCTCATCACAGGGTATTCATCTAAAATTCCATTGGCTCCGTGAATTTCGCGGGCAATACGAGCACATTTTAAGGCAATATCGACATTGTTTCGCTTAGCAAGAGAAACTTGTTGGTAACGGGCACGGTCTTGGTCTTTCAACCTACCCAAACGAAACGCTAAAAGTTGTGCCTTCGTTATTTCATTTAACATCCAAACTAATTTTTCTTGGATTAATTGAAATGCTGCAATTGGTTTACCAAATTGAATTCTGGATTTTGCATAATTCAAAGCCGATTCGAACACAGCTTGGGCAGCTCCAACCGCACCCCAAGCTATTCCATACCGTGCTTGCGTCAAACAGCTCAGCGGTCCTTTTAAACCTTCGATTTCAAGATGATTTTCTTCCGGAACCTCTACATCTTCCAATATCAATTCCGATGTGACAGAAGCCCGCAAGGAATGCTTACCTTTCATCTCGATAGCTTTGAAACCTTTCATTTCCTTTTCGACTACAAAGCCATTGATGACACCATCGAGCTTTGCCCACACAACTGCTATATCGGCAATGCTACCATTAGTAATCCACATTTTTGTCCCATTTAGAACATAACCTCCGTCTGTTTTTCTTGCGGTAGAAAGCATCCCCGCAGGGTTCGAACCAAAATCCGGTTCGGTCAGCCCAAAACAGCCAATTGCTTCTCCTTTTGCCAGTTTTGGTAACCACTTTTTTTTCAAACCCTCTTTGCCATATCGATAAATCGGATAAATAACTAATGAATTTTGAACAGACGCAAACGACCTAATTGCCGAATCGCCTCGTTCGAGCTCCTGCATTGCCAAACCATAAGTAGTGTAGTTAGCACCAACCCCACCGTATACAGGGGAAAGAGTAATTCCCAATAAACCAAGTTCAGCCATTCTTGGAATTAAATGCATCGGGAATGTTCCTTGGCGATAATGCTTTTCGATGATTGGAATAACTTCACGGTCGACAAACTCTCGGACAGTCGAACGAACTAAACGCTCTTCTTCGGTTAAAAGCTCTTCGATATTATAATAATCAAATACATAACTTTTCATATTTCACCAAATATAAATAAGTATAGTCGTATTTTCGAATAAAATAATTTTAAATTGGGAAAACCCAAAATTTCGAAATACTTGATTTATTTACAAAATTAATTTAAAAAACTATTAATTTTAAAATTAATTTAAAATAAAAAATGGAAAAACTCTTTCAAGAAAATACATCCGAGGCGTTGCCCTACCAGCCTTTAGCAGAAAGAATGCGACCCAAAACAATTGAAGAAGTCGTCGGGCAAATGCATCTGCTTGGCGAAAATGCACCCCTCCGCAGGTTTTTCGAAATAGGCACTTTTCCTTCAATGATTTTTTGGGGCCCACCAGGGGTTGGAAAAACAACCTTGGCTTATTTGATTTCAAACTACGGAAAATACAAATTTTATCGAATCTCGGCTGTCGAAGTTGGTGTCAAAGAAGTAAAACAAATAATAAACAATGCAGAAATATCATTAAAACAGGGGAAAAAAACGCTACTATTTATCGATGAAATCCATCGATTCAACAAAGCCCAGCAAGATTACCTTCTTCACGCAGTCGAAAAAGGAATTGTAACATTAATTGGAGCAACAACCGAAAATCCATCCTTCGAAATTATTCCTGCTCTCCTTTCGAGATGTCAGGTATATAAGCTTTACCCACTTTCCTTCGACGAAATCAAACTCCTTCTCGATAAAGCTATCGAAACCGACGAGGTGCTTTCGAAAAATAAAATCGTAATCGAAGATTATCAGATTTTCTATACACTTTCCGCTGGCGATGCCCGTATTGCTTACAATCTTTTGGAAATTTCATACAATCTTCACCCGAAACGAGACCTAATTAAAATCACAAGGGAACTTGTTTTAGAGGCTTCGCAGCAAAAATATTTCCAATACGACAAGCATGGCGATTACCATTACGATACAATATCCGCATTCATTAAATCCCTTCGAGGTTCTGACCCCGATGCTGCTTTGATTTGGCTTGCCCGAATGATCGAATCCGGCGAAGACCCACTGTTCATTGCACGAAGGATGATAATCTTTGCAAGCGAAGATGTTGGCAATGCTGACCCATTTGCATTGCCATTGGCTGTGGCTGTGTTTGAAGCTGTTGAATCAGTTGGAATGCCCGAAGCACAAATAATTCTTGCCCAAGGTGCTACCTATCTTGCTTCTACTTTCAAATCCAATGCCTCGTATATGGGATTAATCGAAGCGCTAAATATTATCAAACAAGAGCCAAAGATAGAAGTCCCCCTGCATTTGAGAAATGCACCTACAAGACTAATGGAGCAATTCGGGTATGGCATTGGTTATAAATACCCACACGACTACCCCGAACATTTTGTTAAAGAAAATTACTTTCCCGTCGATTTCTCTCCAAAACCACTTTACCTTCCAACTGAATTTGGGAGAGAAAAAATCTTAAAAGAAAGACTTACCAAATTGTGGCAAGAAAGATACAATTTTGATAAAAATTTTAAAAAATAGTTGTTTTTGAAATATTTTTTGTAATTTGCTTTCGAAATTGTTCCTTTCTTGGGAAAGATTGGAATAATTTCATTGGTTTTATTATTAACTATTTAAGGTTCTATTTATGAATATCTATGTTGGAAATCTCAGCTTTTCTACAAGCGTAGAAGAGTTGGAAGACCTTTTTTCCCAATTTGGGGAAGTCGAATCTGTTCGCATCATTCGTGACCGCCAAACTGGTCGCTCTCGTGGCTTTGGTTTTGTCGAAATGAATTCCGAAGACGGTGCAAATGCAATCCAATCTCTCAACGGAAAAGAATTTGGTGGAAGGAAACTCGTCGTTAATGAAGCAAAACAACAAGAACCCAGAACCGAAAGAAATTTCGGCTACAATAACAAAAGAAACTACCAAAAAAATTATTAATACAGGGGTTCTTACGCTTTCGAAGGGGCTGGCGAACCAAGCCAGCCTCTTTTTTAGTTTCTATATGTAATCGTTATTATTCTTTCGTTTTCTTGATTTTCGACATTGCTAAAATTCACAACATAATATGGTAGTGGAAGAAAATCTAATACTCTTTCTGCCCACTCGATTAGTTTCAATGAATTCTGAGTATTGATTAAATCGAAGAAACCCAGATCAATAAGCTCTTCTTGCTTGTTTATCCGATATAAATCAATATGATATATTTCGAATTCTTCCCCATTGAACTTACCAATGTATTTGTTAATCAAAGTAAAAGTTGGGCTTGTAACAATTTCATCAACATCGAAAAATTCACAAATCGATTTAATGAATAAAGTCTTACCTGCACCCAAATCCCCAATCAAAGCAACTGTATCGTTGTTTGTCAAACGCTCGCAAAAGGATTTTGCAATTTCTATTGTTTCGCTTTCGCTGTGCGAATGAAATGTTTCGTTGAACATAATAATACTATTTAATAAACTTTATTTGTTTACTGTCAACTTGTATTCGACTTCTAATGTAGTTTCTGAATTAGGTTTAACCGACAAATTAAACGATATTTTCTTCGAACTCTGGGAAAATGGTTTAACATTCGTATTAACAAGTTCTAAATCGCCCGATGAAGTAATCGAATATTCTAATTCAACCGATTCATTCTTATTATTTTTAACAAATACTTTCAAAAATTTTTGTTTAGTATTAAAGGGGATATCAATTGTTTTTTCAATTTTAGATTCCACGACTAAGTCGCTTGCCTTTCCTAAATTAACCTCGGCACTTTCATTCTTTGGAGTAAAATTAAAGTTAGTTTGCCCGATGAACTCCTCGAATAGTTGCGATTTTTGGAAAACATTCACCATTCCCGAAGGGAGCGTGTATCCCAAGTTGTTTTTTTCATTATTTTCGAACGAAATTAATATCCAAGGCCTGTCTTTAACGTAATCGCTGTAATTATAGTCGAAAAAATCTAACTGGAATTTCTTTTTGTATCGTACAGAGTTTGCTTGGAACAGAAGAAACGATTTCATTTCTTCATTCATAAGAGTTACCTTATGAGGAATTTTTAATGAGTAAAATTCAAAAATTCCTTCGGGGACAACGTTCGATTCTGCTAAACTGAGTTTTTCAATTGTGCTTTGTTCAAAAATTTGGGAACGAGAACGCAAAACTTCGCCTCCAATGATTTGCAAATCGCCGTAACTGAGAGTCAAATCGACATTTCGAAAGTCAACGCCCGATGTATTCGAAACATCAGCCCAACATTGAATGTCTAATTTTCCCGACTTTTCGTCAATAACAGCATAATAATTTGCTCTCCAAGAAAAACCTTTTGCCAGGTAGGACAAACTCACATTGTTTATGCCCAAATTTTTTGGCTTCGCAACAAAGGAAATACCCAAATTTGCGGCAAGTTCTTTTTCGCTGAAATTCACTGTACTAATTACAAAATCTTCGATACTTGGAATTAAGACTAGTTTTTTATCCTCTTTCAAAAGAGCCAGTTTCCCATCTTCGAAACCAATTAGTTTTCCATTAAATTGCTGACCAGATTCGAAGGAGATTAAGGAAATTTCTTTGTTGAAGGAGTTCATTAAAACAGACTTTAAGTCAATCCTTTGGTTATTAACTTTCTTTTCTATCAACTCGCCATCAAGAGAGATTAAAATTGTTGCAGGAATGGCTGTCCCGGGGATATTTGTTAAATTAACTTCGAAAGGTGAGGAGGAGAAATTAATAGCCTTCTTTTGGAAGATATGAGCAATACCTTGGGTGTAGATTGTAATCTTATTAATTTCATCGTTTGAAAAAGCTATGCTATGAAAATACAATAATAAGAGAATAAAAAAGAATAATTCTTTTTTTGGTCTCATTTAGTCACCTTTTTACTAATTTTGCTAAATTAAAAAAGAAAATTAATAAAAAAATGGAAGAAAAAATAAAGAAAATAAAACTATTAGTAATGGATGTCGACGGTACTTTAACCGATGGTAAAGTCTATTATTCAAAAAATGGCGAAGAGTTGAAGGCATTTTCGATAATTGACGGAATGGGAATAGAAATCTTTCACAATCTTGGCTACCGTACAGCAATTTTAACAAGCGAAACTTCTCAAATTGTTACGGCTCGTTCGATGAAATTAAAAATTGATAATGTAATTTTAGGTTCGAAGGACAAAAAAAAAGATTTAGAAAACCTTGCAAAGGAATTGGAACTCGACCTTTCGGAAATTGCATACATCGGCGACGACATTAACGACGTTCCTGCTATGAAAATCGTTGGTTTCAGTGCTTGTCCAGCAAATTCTTTAAAATATGTTAAGAACTTTGTCGACTATATTTGTGAGAACTCTGGTGGAAATGGTGCTGTGCGAGAAGTAATTGAATTAATTTTGGAAAAACAAGGTCGCCCAATAGAATCATTAATATAAATAATAATTAAAGGAGGAGAAAATGTCGGAAGGAAAAGAATATTTAAAAGGTTTTATTTTAGGCTCAATTCTTGGTGGAACTGTCGGTGCAGTAATTGCATTATTATTTGCACCTAAGAGTGGACAAGAGCTCCGCAAAGATATTGCAAGTAAAACAAGCGACTTATACTCCAAAGCATCCGAACTAATAACAGACTTGGAACAAAAGGTTGACCAACAAGTTTGGAACACCGTCAACGAAGGCAGAATAAAAGCCCAAAGTATTATCGATTCGGCTAAAGAACAAGCACAAAAAATTATCGAAAGTGTCGACCAAATCGTTTCGGAAGCAAAAGAAAAATTCAAAGCTTCGCAACAAACAGTCGAAGAAAAAATCCAGCAACTCAAAGAAGCTACAAAAGCAGGAGCAAATGCATTTAAATCCGAACTCGAGAACAAAAGTTAAATACATATAAAATTAAGATATTATGGATACTTATTTCCTTCTGCAAATTGCACAGATTGTTGCGTTGATTTCGGTTTCAATTCTTGTCTTCTTTCTTATTTTCTACCTAATTTCATTAAATAAGCTCATTAAATCGCTTTTAAAAGATATCTCCGATTTGTCGAATCAAATTCTTGTGTCATTGACAAAAGTAACCGATGAGATTCAATTAATCCGCAACCGATTAGAAAGCACTCTTACAAATTCCGATTCCACTCTCGACCAAATTAGAGTTACCTTTCAAAATGTCGACGAAAAAGTAAACAAAATTGGCAATATGCTTCAACCTTTCGAAGAACTTGCCAACTACATTTACCTTAAAGTATCGACTCCTTTGATTTCCACCGCAAAAGTCATTAGCGGTGCTTATAAAGCAGTAAACTCATTTGTAGATGTTTTATCAAAAAAGAGAAAAGAAGATGGAACTTCATCAACTTCAAGAAATTCTTAAAACCCATAAAAATATTGCAGTTTATGGTTTTTCGAAAAACTCCGAAAAAGTTGCTCACACGATTCCTGTATTTTTGAGCAAATTCGGTTATAAAATCGTTGGGATTAACCCACAAAAGTTCGAAGTCGAAGGAATTCCTGTTTACCAAAAACTAATCGATGTCGAAGAAAACATAGACATTTTAAATGTCTTTAGACCATCGGAACATTGCCTCGATGTCGTAAAAGAAGCAATCGAAAGAAAAAGACAAAAAGGCGATATTAAAGTCATCTGGCTACAAGAAGGAATTGTCAACGAAGATGCACGCCATCTTGCCGAAGAAAATGGCTTCACTTTCGTTCAAAACACCTGCATATACAAAGTATTTACCTCTTTAAAATAATCAGGTTTGAGTATGAACATCAAAATCGAAAAACTTACGCCTGAACAAATTAAGCAGATGGGAATCGAAAATTGGCCAATTTGGACAAAAGAGCCATCAACTTTCGATTGGTACTACGATGAAATCGAAAAGTGTTATTTTTTAGAAGGCAAGGTAATTGTTGAATTCGAAGGCCGTTCTGTCGAAATCAATAAAGGCGACTTTGTCGTCTTCCCACAAGGATTAAGTTGCGTCTGGAAAGTAATTGAACCCGTGCGAAAACACTATAAATTTGAATAATTATTTGCATATCGTGTTTCGGCTGGCTATCGGATTACTAGTTTTTTTCTTTTCCTTTTTTCCTGTTTTTTCGCAAGCCGACACAACTTCACAATCCACATCAAAAGATACAACTCAACCATTGCAATTCCTACCCTTTTTAGGAACAACCCTCCCCATTTGCAATACTATTGCTGTAAAAAAGCATTCTTTTGTTGAAAGTGGTTATTCCGACTTCCCCGATGCTTTGAAAACAAAAACAATTCACTTTGCAATGAACTTCGGCAATTGTGGTTTTTCCACCCCATTTGGAATTTATGGAGACAATGGTTTCCCTGCGGTTCTCCGCAATGGTGTTCCTTTATTCATCAGAACGCAAAGTCTTCCGAATTTCGAGCAAATTCCATTGCTTTATTTCGAAACGATTGAAATTCATACGGGCTTGGAATCTTTCCTTCTTGCTAACAATTCCAATGGACTTACCCTAAACTTTGTTCCAAGAGTATTCGACACGCAATATCCATATACTCAAATTTGGATTGGACAATCGGGATACGAATATCTTGGTTCGAGCGGTATTTTTTCGCAAAACATTTCGAAAAACTTAAATTTTGCATTTACATACCAACGCTATTGGAGTCGTGGTCGTTACGAAAACTCACAATCCGATAAATGGAATCTTCTTTCGGCTTTACGATGGAAGATTAATCCTTGGTCGAACTTACTTTTCGAAGTCTCATATTTCGAGCTAAACAATGGGCTTTGGAATGGAATAAACCCACAAAAATCCCTCGATATTTTCGATAATACACTTGCACAAATAAATTCTGATAAAAATAAAATCCAAACGAAGCAATTCGATTTTAACCTTGTTTTTGCCTCAATCCTAAATCAAGATTCATCAATTTTGTTGAATAGTTCCCTGACTTTATCAACTTCAAAAGCAACATTTATGACTGATTCTTTTTTTGTGCGGACAAATGAAATAATCTATGGCTCTTTCGATGAAAGCACCGATTATCTTACATTTCAAAACTATCTGAATTTCCAAAACCAAAACTTTAAATCCACCGCAGGTATGGGTTTTGAATTCATTCCCGAAAAAACTAAGCGCTTGAGCATTTTAAAACATTCTACTAATTTCAATATTTTTTCGATAAATACCATTCATTTCAGCCATTTTTTTGAAATGAACTTTGGTGCAAGAATTTACTACGAAAACAAGCATTTAAATTTTGCTCTTGGCGATAAACTCATTTTCAATCTTTTCTCGAATTTCAAACTTTTTGGGGAAATAATTTTCTTTCGTAGGTTTTATCAACTCAATTTTAACTCTGAAAGCACAACTAACAAAACCAACATCGTCCAACTGGGATTTAATTATTCATTACCGCTTCTTGAATTGAATTTCGTAGCCTACCGCAAGCAAGAAGATAGTAAATTCAACTTCATTCCAATCACCGATAGCGATGGTAACATAACAAAATGGAATGCAGAAATTATTGAATCCGAAAATACATTTGGCACTCGCTTGAACGCTACTTGGCATCCATTTAAAAATATCGATAGTGAAACAAATATATACTTAAATTTCAATGGTTTGCAAGTCAGTTTTCCAAAATCTACAAACTTGATAATTCACCAAAATGTAGGCTATAATTTACAAGTTGGACGAAGCAAACTTAAAATCGGGTTAGAACTCGAAGTGCTTTCACCTTTTAAGCCAAGCATTTTTGACCAAAGATGGAACATATTTTTTTCGGGTAACTCCGAAGCAAAATGGCAATGGAACGGCTTGAATATCTACGCAAATGCAAAGTTGGGAAATGCTTACGTCAGCCTATCTGTTAATAATCTCTTATCTTCAAACTACTATTACTTTTACCTCTATCCTGAATACGACAGATACTTTAAAATCTCGCTCTTCTGGTCATTTCTGGATTGAGCCTACTGAATTTTAACAATTTTCCCATAAACAGGGTCGGCGTATACTTGGGATTGGATTGAAATCCTGTAAAAATAAATTCCCTGTGGGATTGAATTGCCATTACCATCGAAGCCACCCCAAACAATGGCATTAGTATTAATATTTAACTTTTGTGAAATCGTGCTAATTTTTTTGCCATTCAAATTGTAAACATCAATCACTGCAACTGCATCGTTCACAGGCGAAACATATTTAATTTCGAAAACGAGATTCTCTTGGAATGGATTTGGGTAAACTTTATGTTCAACAATTCGAGCACTTTTTGCAACATAAACTGGCACATCCAACGTATCTCGATTCCCACTTGGGTCGATTGTATAAATTGTAATGTAATTTTTCCCAAATTCCAAATCAATTTCGGGAACGAAATACTTGCATTTCAAGGGAATTGAACGTTCGAACGAAACGAACTCGCTACTGTCTATTAAATCATAATATTTTGTGTTTAGCGAAAGTTTGGTCGAATTGCGGTCGAAAGCTAATTTGCTGTTATCATAAATTTCAATCAATGCATTGCATTTTTTAGCAACATTTTCGCCACCAAATATTGGTAAACCATCGATATAGAGTCGGATGGATGGTGCAACAGAATCTTCAAATATACCAAAGTTGCAATTGTCTTGGTTATTAAACTTGAACAGTTCATTAACTGTTGGAATTATTGTAGCATTGATTTGAGAATTACTTTCTATCTTGTCGGTAATTATTTCTTTTTGTAATATCAAACTGCTGTTGGGATTAAGTGAGGCAACCGTGTCGGAAGCCAATTTGATGGTCTGCAAAATCGATTTAATATGTGTATTAACAACAAATGGACCAGACGACGCCCGCAACGAAAGGTTTCTTACTTCGTATGACAAATTAATTTCATCGCCTCGCATTATAATTGTATCATTTGCAACTGGCAACAGCCTTTCAATTGTTAATTCTTCTAAAGGTATAAATTTAAGTCTAATCGAATCCAAAGCAAAATCCGTTTTTTCGTATGGATTCGAAATCAATGTGGAAATCGAAAGAAATGGATTTTGACTCAAATCAAAATCGGGGAACTCAATTTTGTTCGATTTTGTCTCGGAAATCAATTTGCCTTGCAAAGAATAGTCATTCGTAAAAGCCCATAATTGATTAGTAACTGAAATACTATCGTTTTTCGAAAAATAAATCTCAAATTCTTTCAATTTTTTCACGCCACCGAAAACAGGCGAACTTATCGAAGCAGTGGTAGGATATTGCACCAAAAAACCTTCGGCAAAGACAGAATCACCTTCGTTGTCGAATCCTTCGACAATTTTAGTCATTTTGCCAAAATTTCTTCCAACAAAGAAGAAAGATTGCTTCCAGCGACCATCTTTACCTAAAGAATCAGCAAAATCTGAACCCCATTGCCGAAACACTGAACGCAATGAATCCAAACTACCCAAACTTTCAGGATAATATTGTTGCCAAATTATAGGCAAACGAAATGGTGAATCGAAAGCAATTAAAAATACATAATGACCTTCGGGAATTGAATCCTTCAAAAACTTAACAAAGTTGAACGAAGAGGAATCTTTCTTTGCTTCGTTTATATCCCATTTACCTAAGGTATTGAAATACTTTATTGCTTTTGCAGTAAAATCTTCGGGCGAAATCACAACAACGTGAAAACCAGCCAAATCGGGTGGTGAGGTAAAATAAACCCGGTTGTTGACGACTATTTCTCCACCACGTGGGTCTTTTTCTGTGCCTGCACAGGAAACTATCCTGTAGGAAATTCTGTATGGTTCGAAGGAGGGCTTTCCCGAACTATCAATCGTTATATTTTTGAAAGTAAAAGCTCGAATTTCCTCTTGGTTGGAAATTATTATATTAACAGTGGAATCAATTTTGGGCCTTATCACGTTAATTGGAATCCAAGAAGATTCACTTCGGAAGTTGTTATCCAACTCGACTTTATAATAATTCAACCAATACTTTCCTTCTGACAATTGAACTACGGGTTTCCAATCGAGGTAATTCGAACCAAAAAATAATTCATTTGGTTTCGAGTAAGCAAAAGAAATACTATTTGTATCGGGATGTGAATAAAGTCCAAAATGATATTCAGCATTGCCATTTTTAAGATTTTGGTCAATAAATCTAAATACAGGTCTGTCGGAAGATATATCCCAATATGGTCTTGGGTCTAAAGGGAAGAACGAGGATGAGAAAACTTCTACCTGAAATGAATAAATATTATTAGAATAATTTTGTTCGTAAATCGCACTATCGGGATTAACGATAAGCACAAAATCATGAATCCCATTTCTTTTTTGGATTGGAAGAGAAAATTCAAACTCAAAAGGCTGACAGAGATTGTAATGCACTTGCTCGAAAACTTCGGTGGTATTTGAATATGAATGAATTAATCGGAGCTTAAAAGATTTATTTACAGAATATCCCATATTGGCAATTGTTCCTCGAACCACAAACATCGAATCACTTTGTTCGAATGTTGGCTTTCCATTCTCGTTGGTTACTCGAATCGTATTTTCGACAAAATACAATTCAGGGTAACGTGCAATTTTCATATCCAAAAGCGGGTCACCGAGGTAGTTGTAGTGGTAAATTGCAAGAATGTCGTTATATTCATTGCTTTTAGCCATCGGAATTTTTGCCAAATTAAATATTTGGGAAATGTTCGATGTTTTAACACTCGTATCTGTAATAACTTGTAGGATATTCAGAGCAAGATTTAGCGAATTCAATCGGAAGCTAACGCCACCTGAACCAATTGTCCCAATAAAGCCTTTGTCTTTCCAAATTGCATACTCTTCGTTCCGAGAAGTCAAGGCTGGTTCGGCAAAAACAGCAGTATTGCAAGAAAATGAGCCGAAAAACCCATATTTGCCTTTGTTATTTAGTGTTGGTGCTCTCCAACCATCGGTATCGAAAACGTGAGGTGCAGCGTGCCCCGCAAAATACATAAATCCAATGCCACTATTTATTTCGGCTCGGATAAACGAAGCGTCGGCTTCGCTTCCGACGATTGCATCGCTCTTGCGAATCGAACGAACCTCGGGACAAAATGGACTTGGTGAAAGTACATAATCACCAAAATATCCTTTTAGCATCTCGTAAAAATAATCTCGCTCGATTACATCCTTTCCACCACTTAACATCAGAAACCGCTTCATCCACGGATTCAACGGTGCATTGTCGTAATCTATAATTTTTTCGATGTAATCATACCCCTCTCGATTATTTTGAATAGGAATGCGACCAACTCCGATATCGGGGATTAAGTCCACCCCATCAATCAGCGAATACCAATAGTCAGTTGCAGGCCAGCCATACGCAGGCACAAAATCGGGTGTAACATCTTTGTAAACGGAATCTTTCAGTACACCACGAGCATCCCAATTTGCATCGCCCCAAAGAACTAAAAATTTTGGCTTCCTTTCGCCCCAACGGTTGTATGCCCAAACCAAAAATCGTTTTATTGCATGCGGCGATTTTTTACCAAAATTAAATTCCTTATACAAATCATCAACAGAAACAAGCAAAAACTTATACGATGGATGCGTCTGTATACGGTAATTAACATATTGCTGGGCTGATTCCCAAAGGTCGCGATGTGTTACTACTATTACATCTGCTTGGTTTTCGGTCAAAAATAAATTGCTCCGAGAAACCTTCGAAAGTATTGGCTGTTCAATCAAAATTTTGTCGGCTACGAAAATGAATGAACTATTACCCGAACCGGGATTCAAAACAAAGGAATAACTTGGGGAGAAGCTGGAAATAAAATTAGCAGAAAAATTCAAAATTTCGCTTGTACCCTTCCTTTCTGCAACTTCAGTGGATTTCGACAATTTCGAAAAAAACCAACTTTCACCCGTTTGAACTTTATCGACTAATTTAGAACCAAGAGATTCGAAGTAATTCACTGATTCAGAGTTAATTGTATTTCCATTAAAGGCTACAAAAATCAATGTTTCGCTTGGTAGTCCATTTATTAGATTAATAATCGAATTCGAAAATTCAGGAAAAAAAGAATATTTAAAGTTTTTCCCTTCGGAAACAACAAGATGGAAGCCTCGATTGTCAGTTTCTATAACAGTATCGGCAATAATAAATCTTACCTTTTTGGTTTTATTTTGGATCGAGCCAAAAATCGAAAAAGTTGGTTTTCCAAAAATATATGAAATTTCATTATTGATTGTATCAATCACAATGGCTTCGTTGAATTCAAAGCCTAAAACTGCGATTGTATCCGAAGAAGGACGAGGAAAGTTCAAATGTCCATTAGGTGAATAAGGTATTGCTTTGTATTTGAGTTCGCAATACTGAAAGCCAATGATATCTGGCGAAATTATCTTTCCTGTGTTCAGGTCAGTTGTTCCAATGGACTTAACTTCAATTTCATTCCTTCCGAACAGTATTTTTTTTGCAGGGTAGCCAAATTTAATTAGAACATTGTTACCAGGTCGAATTTGTGCTAAATTAGCGGTATCTCCATTAATTGTAATAAGCAATCTATGTATTGTTCGCAAAGAATCATATTTGCCATTAAATCCGAACATTGTAAAGTAAATCGAATCGGCGGTTTCGTCGGGAAACAAATCGACCCAAAATTTTAATGACCTTCGTGTTTGGGAACTCGGCTCATTTGTAGCGGTGGGTTCTAATAATTGCCAAACCCAACCTTCGCTATCGACATTTTCGGAGGAGAATTCGTGCTGACCAATGCAATATTTGTGGTGATATTCCAGATGCTGGTTCACTAACACCGAGTTTCGAAACGGCAAATCATTCCCCTGAATGCTTGTTAGTCGATAAAATTTGCCCTCGGCGGATTCATCGTAAGTAAAAAAGAATGATTCAAAATTCGAGTAGCTATCGAACCAAGTTGTATCGCCACGGGGACGGCTTCCCAGGAAAATCATTGTATCGGCTCGGTCAAAATATTCATCTGTCGATACAACAAAAAAAGGAACATCTTTCCCTTTATGTAGAAGATGAAAATATTGAATTTTTTTATTTTCAAATTGGCTTTCGAGTTCTATGATTCGGCTTGCAGGTATTAAATAAATTTGGTCTTTGTTGGTTTGGATGTGAACATAATCGAGTTCAGGGTTATACCATTTATAATTATCTGGAATTTGAATTGATTTTTCAATCCAATAAAGTTCATCTTTTATGGATTGAGAAAAAACACATTGAGCGAAAGCAATGAAAAAATATATTGCAAGCCAAAATCTATTCATAATTCTGCTTTCAGCAATTTATAAAAATTTAAAGACAAGAATAATAAACAAAAATTGCATCTTTTAGTTACAAACCGACTCGAAAATCAGTTTTAAATTAGCAATCAAATTGTAATTTTCAAAAAAAGAGGCTGACAACGAGTCAGCCTCGGAAAATGTATATGTGGATAAAGTTTACATTACTTTTCTTCCGGCAAGAAAGACTCTTTCAATCCAATTATTATTTTCTGGCTTATTTCTTCGGCAATCATTCTTTTTACGTGGTCATCGCTTGTAAGGTATTCGGAAATAGCTTTTTCGACACGGCTTTTGATAATTTCAGCGGATTGACCGATAAGCACCGAAGTGAGTTGGTGAATATCGTATTGTTGCGAACGGAGTGCTTCCAATTGGCTCTTGTTGGCATCTTCCATTTTCTTCAGCATTCTGTCCATTCGTTCTTCCTCTTCGGTGTAAATCAAAGTAATAGCAAGGAGAGCAAGCATTGTAAATTCGAGAAAGATAGCCATCAAGATGAACGAAGGTCGGGTAGCAGGGATAAACTTAAGACCACGAATACCAACAGCGACAATGAGGAACGAAGCACCACCGTAAGCAAGCCCTGTAACATTGTTCGAATACTTTTCGGTAAAGTGGTGAGCCATATATAAACGCAAGCCTTTGAAAATTAAGAAGTGATTCCTACGCCAGAGTAATCCATCTCGTGTATCTTCTATTTCTTTTAATACGAAATCGGAGAAGTAATCCTTAATTCTGTTGTAAAGAGTTTCGTTTCTGAATTTAACTACATCAATTGTCTCATCGAACAAATCTTCGAACCTAAAGGCTTGTCGGGGCGAGGAGAGCTCTTCGCCGATGGTTCTTTCCCAAACAATTCGAAATGCTTTTTCAACCTCTTCTCGGTCAAGTTCACGCAGTTTGTCATCGGGCATAATGAGAACATCGACAACATCTTCGGGGAAACCGGTCTGCAAACGAATCTTAGTTTTTGTGTTATCAATTTGCCTATCGAATAGTAGCGACATAAATCCGATATTTGTCGGCAACATCATTGTAATAAACAAAGCAAAGAAAAGGGCTAAATCCAGAGCAAGAATCCAGAACCCAACCCAAGGTTCAAGGTAAATTGGGTTTTCGCCAATAACTTCGGATTTGACATAAAATTCGGTAGATGTTTTAACATAGCCGTGTTCTTTCTCATTTCTGGGTTTAAAAGAAAAATCAAAAATAAACTGCTTATTTATTAAGTCCTTAGAAATATCGACCCTTCCTCGTCTAATGATTTCCTCTTCCTTTTCTTTTGTCGTCGAAGCCCATACTAAACCTTCGAACCTAACGAAACCAATTTTCTCCAACTGGTCACCACTGGGCGAAAACAAAGGTACAACAAACTTTGCAACCCCGTATGGTATCACCTGATAAAAGAAAAAGAAAAAAAATACGATAACCATTGCAACAAAAAGAACTACATGTGGTGCACCAAGTCGCTTTTGCAATTGAAGTTGCCTTTTAAACTTTGTTTTGGCGTTCATTGATACTCCAAATAATTAATAAACAAAATAAATTTTATTAAAACAAAATTATTTTCAAATTCACAAAAAAACAAAAAAACTTTTAAACATCACGTAACAAAATTAATAAAATAAATTTTTCGTAAAATAATATTTTAAATGAAAATTTTGTCAATTTAAACAGAAAAAAATTGTAATTGTCTTTGTGACAAATTGTTACAACAAAATTTATTAAATTGCAGTATGCGAAGTAAAACACTTTTTGCAAATACGGTTTCCGAAAGAGGAACCATCCGAGGTGGCTCCTTTATTTCTCTTTTCTTCGCTCGTATGAATTTACTCATCTATCTTAACTTCCCTTCGGGTTTCGATTCCTTCCAAAGCTAACCTTTTTGGAATTACAAATATAATTATTTTAAAAATAAAAGGTGAAAAAATGGAAAAAACATTGGTCAAATTTCAATTCAAGTACAAAGTCGAAAAAGAAAATGTTCTTGCATCTTTGAAAGAGCATATGCTCGTCGATGGTTTCCCAATAGTCTTGGACTTATACAACAGTACCCCACGATACTTCGTCGATTCAACTAACGGAACACTGTATAACGATCTCTTCACTTGTTTTGCTTCTTTGCCATTGGGTTTGAACCACCCAAAAATGCTCGACGAATCCTTCTTGGAATATTTAAAGTTCGTAGCAATCAACAAACCTTCGAATTCCGATATTTACACCGAAGAAATGGCAACTTTTGTAAATACCTTTTTCAAAATTGCTGTTCCAAAGGATTTTAAATATGCATTCTTCATCGAAGGTGGTGCTTTGGCAGTCGAAAATGCATTAAAAACAGCATTCGATTGGAAGATACGCAAAAACTTGTCAAAAGGTAAAGGCGAAAAAGGCACAAAAATCATCCACTTCCGCCAAGCCTTTCATGGAAGAAGTGGCTATACAATGAGCCTTACAAATACCGACCCAAGGAAAATATTGTATTTTCCAAAATTCGAATGGCCACGGATTACCAACCCAAAAATGCGATTCCCTTTCGAAGGTGAAAATGTTCGTCAAACATTAGATTTAGAAAAGAAATCAATCGAAGAAATAAAAGATGCCTTCGTTGGCAACCCCGACGACATTGCTGCAATTATCATTGAACCCATTCAAGGGGAAGGTGGAGACAATCACTTCCGAGCGGAATTCCTCCAACAATTGCGAATTTTAGCAAACGAAAATGATTGCCTTCTCATTTTCGATGAAGTTCAAACTGGTGTTGGAATTACAGGGACAATGTGGGCTTTCGAACAATTGAATGTAATTCCCGATATTATGGTCTTCGGTAAAAAAATGCAAGTTTGTGGTATTATTGTTACCGAAAAAATTGATGAAGTACACGATAATGTGTTTCATGTTTCGAGTAGAATTAATTCCACTTGGGGTGGGAATTTAGTCGATATGGTTCGAGCAACACGCTATTTGGAAATCATCGAAGAGGATAATCTATTGGAAAATGCTAAAATTATGGGTAACTACTTATTACATAGGCTGAAAGAATTGCAAAACGAATTTCCATCTCTTGTTGACAATGTTCGGGGACGTGGTCTTTTCTGCGCTTTCGATTTGCCATCGAAAGAGCACCAAACAACATTCCGAAATTTAGCATTCGAAAATAAATTATTAATTTTGGGTTCTGGGGAAAATTCGATTAGATTTCGACCAGCTTTGTGCATACAACAAGACGAAATCGACGAAGGAATTGAAAAAATCAGGCAAGTTCTAAAAAATATGAGTAAAAGTTAAAAAACAATTATGTCAAACAAAAGAATACAACTTTGCGGCTTAGGCAATGGTTTAGTCGATTTGCTTTACCAAGTCGAATTCGAGGAGCTCGAAAGGTTCGGTCTTCGAAAAGGGGAAATGCGACTCGTCTCCCCTGCAGAACAACAAGAACTACTCCAATCACTTGACAGTCGCCCGCACGTTCGTTGCAGTGGAGGCAGTGCTGCCAATTCCATCATAGCTTATTCGCAATTCGGTGGGCGTTCGGCTTATCAAACTGTTCTCGGAGACGATGAATTTGGACATTTCTATGCCAATGAATTCAAACAATTGGGAATCGACCTATTAGCACCTCACATCGATGAACCAACGGGCACTTGCATCGTTCTCATTACTCCCGATTCCGAAAGAACAATGAACACCTGCTTAGGTGCTACGGGGAAATTTTCCGCCGAACACATAAATCCTTCGTTCATTCAAAATTCCGAATGGATATATTTAGAAGGATACAAATTCACCGCTCCCGAAAGCACAAATGCATTGTTCTATGCCATAGAACTTGCCGAAAAGAATTCTGCCAAAATCGCTCTTTCTGTTTCCGATGTATTTATTATTCGCAATTTCCACGATAATCTGTTAAGAGCAATACAAAAGACCGATTTACTTTTTTGCAATGAACTCGAAGCAAAAGAATTAACACAAGAAAAATCATTAGAAAAGGTCAAAAATCAATTATCGAAACTTGTTCCAAATTTCGTTATTACTCTCGGCGAACTCGGTGCAATTGCATATTTCAATGGTCGAGAATTCGAAATTCCTGCTTTCGCAACGAAAGCGGTCGATACAACAGGTGCGGGCGATATGTTCGCAGGCGGATTTATGTATGGCTTGCTTGTTCACAAAGATATTAAGCTTGCGGGAATATTAGGCTCATACGCTGCAAGTAAAATCGTCTCGCAATTTGGTGCTCGATTGCAAAGCGACCACAAACAAGTTCTGGAAAACGCAATAAAGCTTTCGAACTATTATGAAAAAATTTAAACTTATCGCTTTTGGGATATTATTATTCATCTTTTCCCAAATTTGCTTTGGGCAAAATGGTGTAACATTTTCTGAATTTTTAGTAAAAATTTCACCACATTTTAATAACGAAATGATTTCGGACTTACAAAAATTCTTACCGCAGACTTTTCGATTCACAGTTTGGGGTTGGGATGTTGGCGATTTTTCGGGCGACAATAACCCCGATTTATCATTTGTAATCAAAATTACCCAAGAGCGAAAAAAGATTGTCTATGTCTATATGTTTGTCGATGATGATGGCTTCTTCGAATTAGTTCAAATTTTACCTTTCGAGTATTACGAACTACCTCTTGAAGTTGGCATTGTTATTAAAAACAATGAATGTCAAATTTCACACAAACAAAAAGACGACGATTGGCAAATCTACAGCTACACCTTCCAAAACGGCGTTGTCATTTTAACTTCCGAGTCCTCGTTTGTTAAAAACAATGATTATTTCCTTGAAAGAAAGATAAACTACATTACTAATCAAACACAATTTAAAGTTAACTCTCTTGTTAGTTCCTTTAACTTCTTTGCAGATTTCCTTACAGTTCCATCTTACCCACGGGGCTTAAACATCTTTAAAGGTTACCCACAACTTTCAACTGCTCAGCATTCTCAATATGTTATCAAAGGAAGTTACTATTGGAAAGGCGAAACCGATGCTTCTTTTTCCGTCAAATCCAGCTTCGATGCAAACTATCTTTATTTCACATTTTATGTTGCCGATGACAACGTCGTCAGTAACTGCGAACGATGCCAAAAGGATAAGCTTACCCTGTGGTTCGATTTCGACCCCGTTAAAAGCACTAATGAACGGCTTTTCAAAGTAGCTGGCAGAAAGCTTGCAATTAAATCAATAAACACAAGCAAAGTTTACAAGTTAGAAATCGATTTGGGTAATTTCTACGATATTACGCCATCTGTTTCGGGTTTCTTTTCTAACGAACCTTTGGATGAATTCCAAAAAAAAGCAATGGAAAAAATCCGCCTCTCGGCTCAGCAAACCGAAAGCGGATTCATTTTGAAAATCCGTCTTCCTTTTGTTCTTTTTGGCTACGAAACAGTCCCATTAGATAACGATAAGTCCATATTTATTGGTTTTTCTACTGTTTACCAAGATGTTGACAATGAATTTCGACCCGATGAGTTTACTCTTCTCGCTAGTTCAATCTTCGATGAAGAGCAGCCTTCCAGCTATGGGGAAATAATTCTTCTCCCAAAACCTAGCTCCCACTACTTTGTCAAAAATGTCTATCTCGATAAAATCCTCCAACTACTCGAAGAATATGGATTCTAATGAAAACTAATGACAAATTCAAAAGTAAGTTACTTAAAGAGATTGCACCATATATCAATCTTGGCTGGCAATTGGTTATTACTATTTTTATCTTCGTTATTATCGGGTGGTTTCTGGATAAATGGTTAGAAACAAAGCCAATCTTTTTGATAATTTTTTCTTTGTTGGGCTGTGTTGTTGGTATGTATGATTTTATTCGGAACGCACTTAAAAAGTAAATGAAAGAAATTTTAACTGCAATTGGAATTGGTCTAATTAATTATCTAAGTGCAATTGTAATTTATCACATAGCCATTAAGAAAGAAGACAAAAAGTTCTACAAACTTCTTTTTTCATCAATCTTTTTTCGTTATGTAATCAATTTGTTACTATTTTTTATCTGCCTTAAATATTTGGGATTTAATGCATTTAGGTTTACTTTAACTTTTTTCATCGCAACTTTTTTTCTGATTATCTTAGAAATCATTTATTTCAATTCTAAATCAAAATTATTAATTTTGCATAATTATAAAGAGAAAAATGAATAATGAGTGAGAATTTAGCATTAGAATCAGGCACAAACTCGGGCGAAGTTGGGCATCATTCTTCTCATCAAAACGACATTCCACCCCAAGAAGTTTTTCCCGTTTTGCTTAGTTCATTGGGTGAACACCGTGAACTCACATTTTTCAACTACCATATCGTTGATTTGCCCGTAATACTTTACGACAAAGAATACGGATTAAGCTACTATCCAAGTATCCATTCTATTTCTCAGGATGGAAAATATACGGTAACAACTCATCATAAAATTGTCAAAGCAAACACACAAGAACCGCCAACACTTGATTTGTCTCCTTCGAGTTTGGTATGTTTCCAATGGTTTGCAATAATTTTTGTTTTGATTGCATTCTTTACATCCGCCCGCAGATATAAGAAAAACCCACTTTCTGCTCCGAAGGGCATCCAAAATCTAATCGAAACTATTGTGATTTTCATTCGTGATGAAATTGTTGTTCCAAATCTGCCAAGCAAAAAACTAGCATATAAACTTTTGCCCTACTTTGTTGCTTTGTTTACCTTTATTTTACTTATGAATTTATTTGGATTAATCCCTGGTGGACATACAGCAACAGGAGCATTGGGAACAACGGCTGGGCTTGCTCTTACTGCACTTTTGGTAATCAATGGCACTGCAATCTCGCAAATTGGTTTAGGCAACTGGTTTAAGCATCTATTAGGTGGAGCTCCAATTTACCTTGCTCCAATAATGTTACCAATAGAAATCATCAGTTTATTCACCAAGCCTTTTGCTTTAACTGTTCGTCTCTTTGCGAATATGACTGCTGGTCACGTCGTACTTCTTTCACTTGTTGGATTAATCTTTTATCTTAAAACTATTGTAATGGCTTTTGTTTCTGTTCCGTTTTCGGTATTTATGTACTTTTTGGAACTACTTGTTGCTTTTTTACAAGCATATATTTTTACAATGCTTACTGCAGTTTTCACTGGTTTGGCAATAGGTGAACATTCCCATGAGGAACATAAACATTAATCTGATTTATGTTGAATTTATTAATGGAGGTTTGAAATGGAAGTAGTAAACTTAGCTCATCTTTCAGCAGGAATAGGTGCTGGACTTTCCGTTATCGGTGCAGGAATTGGCATTGGAAAGTTAGCAAGTGCCGCTCTCGAAGCATCTGGCAGACAACCAGAAGCATCCGGGGCACTGCGAACTACAATGATTATTGCAGCAGCTCTTATCGAAGGTGTGGCTCTCTTCTCCTGCGTAATCTCGATGCTTTTAGCAATTAAATAATTTTTTTTAATAGTCATACTTAGACCTTAGGGTTTAAGTATGACTTTTTGATTATTAATAGTTAATTGGGAATCAAAAATGGAAAACCTACTCAACGTTTCACCAGGGTTGATGATTTGGACAATTTTAAACTTTCTAATTTTTCTCTTCCTTTTGGTTAAATTTGGGACAAAACCAATTGCAAACGGATTACGCTCACGCGAAGAATACATCGAACAAAATATTCGAAACGCCGAGCTTGCTAATAAAGAAGCTCAAAAAATACTAGAAGAAAGTACAAACAAATTGAATCAAGCCCAAAAGGAAATGCAAAATATCATCCAAAAAGGTAAACAACAAGCCGATGAGTTAATTGCACGGGCAACCGAAGAAGCCGAAAAAATACGAAGACAGAAAATTGAAGAAGCTACCCGAGAAATCAACCGAAGCAAGGAACAAGCTCTAAGTGAACTTCGCAAAGAAGTCGCCGATTTGGTAATTTATGCAACCGAAAAATTGCTCGAAGAAACTCTCGACAAAGACCAGCACATAAAAATTATTCAAAAATACATTGACAAAATTCCTAACAACTAAATTTATATAACAATGTTTGAAGAAAGAGTATCTTACCGATATGCTAAAGCTTTGCTCGAAGCAGTAAAGCAAGATAATATTTTAGATGAAATATTCCGCGACTTAGAATTCGTCGAAAAAATTTTCAAAGCGAACAAGGAACTCCAAAGTCTTACACGAAAACCGCTTATTTCACCCTTTCGAATGAAAAATATTTTCCGCGAAATTTTTGCAAACAAAATTTCAGAATTCACATTAAACTTTCTTCTCTTTTTAATAGATAAAAGCAGACACGACTTAGTTGTTAGCATAGTTGAACAATTCAGAAAGTTATATTATCAAGAAAAGAACCTTATCGTTGCCGAAATCATTGTACCAATTGAAATAGATGACAATATAAAAACTACCATAGTCGAAAAGATAAAAGAACTAACAGGGAAAGGCATTGTTCCCGAGTTCAAAGTGAACCCAAAAATCAAGGGTGGTTTAATTGTTAAAATCGAAGATTGGGTCTTCGATGCAACATTGAAGAACAAACTTGAATTGCTTTACGAACAGTTAGTTTCGTAGAAAATATGTTCAATATAAAAAGGTAGAAAAATGTTTGAAGTAAAACCCGAAGAAGTATCTGCGATATTGCGACGTCAGCTCACTGGTTTCGAAAAAGAAGTCGATATTTACGAAGTAGGTACAGTGTTACAAGTTGGCGATGGTGTAGCCCGGGTCTATGGTTTGCGAAAGGCAATGGCTGCCGAACTTGTTGAATTTCCTAACAATCTTTTTGGAATGGTTCTCAACTTGGAAGAAGATAACGTTGGTGTTATCCTCTTCGGCGACGACCGATTAGTAAAAGAAGGCGATTTAGTCCGAAGAACCGGCAGAGTTGCTTCCGTGCCTGTTGGGAAAGAACTCCTTGGGCGCGTAGTTAACCCACTAGGTATCCCACTCGACGAAAAAGGTCCAATTAACACAAAACAATTTTTGCCAATCGAAAGAAAAGCACCGGGCGTAATTTTCCGCCAACCAGTAAAAGAACCTCTCCAAACCGGACTTAAAATGATTGATGCATTAATACCTATTGGACGTGGACAACGAGAATTAATCATTGGTGACCGCCAAACGGGTAAAACTGCAATTGCAATAGATACTATCATTAATCAAAAATTTACACACACCGAAAGAGCAAAAGAATTAGGAATTGAACCAGTATATTGTATCTATGTTGCTATTGGACAAAAAGGTTCGACCGTAGCAAATGTGGTTGCAACTTTACAGGAATACGGCGCAATGGACTACACAATAGTCGTTGCAGCAAATGCTTCCGACCCAGCACCATTGCAATTTATTGCACCATACTGTGGCTGTTCAATGGGTGAATATTTCCGCGACAATGGTATGCACGCACTCATTATTTACGATGACCTTTCGAAGCAAGCAGCAGCTTACCGCCAAGTATCCTTGCTTCTCCGACGCCCCCCCGGACGCGAGGCATACCCTGGCGATATATTCTATTTACATAGCCGACTTTTGGAACGTGCCGCAAAATATGCCGACGAATACGGAGGAGGCTCGCTTACTGCACTTCCTGTAATCGAAACCCAAGCTGGCGACGTTGCTGCATACATCCCTACAAACGTTATTTCCATTACCGATGGACAAATCTACCTCGAACCCAATCTGTTCAACGCTGGTATCCGTCCCGCAATGAATATCGGTATCTCGGTTTCCCGTGTAGGTGGAAATGCACAAATCAAAGCAATGAAAAAAGTCGCTGGGCCACTTAAAATAGAATTAGCCCAATATCGAGAACTTGAAGCTTTCGCAAAATTCGGCTCGGATTTGGACAAAGCAACCCAACAACAACTTCGCCGAGGTGCACGTTTAACTGAAATCCTAAAACAAAAACAATATAATCCGCTTCCCGTCGAAAAACAAATCGCTCTGCTGTGGACAGCAACAAATGGTTATCTCGATGCACTTCCTATCGAAATTCTTCAAACTTTCGAAGCCGAATTCTTCGAATTTATGGATACAACCTATCCAAATGTTCTCGAAAGCATCATCCGAATAAGAGACCTTACCGAAGAAATTGTTAGCAATCTTAAAAAAGCAGTCGAAGAATTTGTAAAACTCTTCAAAGAAAAGCACAATTTGCAATGATTCTTTTAACTGGTGGTGCTGGTTTTATTGGCTCTTGTTTCTTAAAACTCTTAAACAACAAAGGGTATACCGATATTGTTGTTGTCGACCATTTAGGCAATTCCGAAAAATGGAAAAATCTTGTTGGCAAGAAATTTCTTGAATATTTCGACCGGGATGAATTTTTGAATTTCTTCTACTCAAAAAAATTTTCCAATTATCGTTTCGAAGCCATTTTCCATTTAGGTGCTTGCACTAATACGTTCGAAAACGATGTAAATTATCTTATCCAGAATAACTATAAATACAGCATCACATTAGCAAACTATGCATTGGAAAAAGAAATTCCATTCATCTACGCAAGTAGTGCCGCAACTTATGGCAAAGGTGAATTAGGCTACGACGACAATTTAACCGTAGAACTTAAACCACTTAATCCATACGGCTTTTCAAAATATTTATTCGACTGCTGGGTTGCAAAAAATAACTACGACAAGCTCTTTACTGGCTTACGTTTCTTTAATGTTTTCGGTCCGAACGAATACCATAAAAAAGAAATGGCAAGTGTCGCTTACAAAGCGTACTTACAAGCGAAAACAACAAAAACAATCAAACTTTTTAAATCCAACAGCCCCGATTATGCCGATGGCGAACAAAAACGCGATTTCATCTATGTTTTCGATGCTATTGAACTTACTTGGCTACTTTACCAAAAAAAAGCCAAAGGCATCTTCAACATTGGTACAGGAAAAGCAAGAACTTGGAACGATTTAGCCAATTCCATCTTCAATGCTATGGACATTCCCAACGGTAAAATAGATTACATCGAAATGCCTTCGGAACTTCAAGACCAATATCAAAATTTCACACAAGCGAATATCGATAAGCTTATTTCCCAAGTCGGTAACTTCCAGTTCACATCGTTAGAAGATGCAGTGCAAGACTATGTAATAAATTATCTTTCTAAGAACTGGTCGTATTTTTAAAACAACGGAGATAGTATGGCTACTTTAAGAGACATTAAAAGAAGGATTGCTGCTGTAACAAGTACTAAAAAGATTACACAGGCAATGAAAATGGTTTCGGCAGCAAAATTGAAAAGAGCACAAGATGCTATAATTAATGCCCGACCATATTCAAATCTTTTAAAATCCAACTTGGAACTGCTTATAAATTCAATTGGTACATCAATCGAACATCCTCTTTTGGAAAAAAGACCAGTAATTCAAAACTTCCTTCTTGTTGTAATAGCTGCCGACCGTGGTCTTTGCGGAAGCTTCAACAGTAACTTAATCCGATTCACCCTTCGCTACATAGATACCGAAATAAAAGCTAACTGCCAAAATCCTAACATTAAAATCATTCGAATTGGTAAAAGAATTGTTTCGGGCTTAAAGTCCCCCGAATTCGAGTATCCAAAAGATATAGTCAATATTTCGGGGCAGGTCGATTACCAAATCATCGAAAATCTTTCAAATTATATCATCGATGAATACGAAACAAAAAGTGTCGACAAAGTCATAATTTTTTTCAATGAATTCAAAAATGTTCTTACCCAAATTCCACGAACTTTCAACCTATTACCATTTGAACCCTCGGCAAGCAATTTGGGCCAATCCACTAAATACAACATTAACTACATTTTCGAACCCGAGCCAAACCTGATTATTAATAGCTTAATCCCAATGTATATAGAAAATCAAGTACTAAGAATCATTTTGGAATCCAATGCTTCCGAACAAGCTGCCCGCCGACTTGCTATGGAAAATGCAACAAACAATGCAATTGAACTTATTAAACATCTGGAATTAGTCTTTAACAAGGAACGCCAAGCTGCTATTACAAAAGAAATGCTCGAAATTGTTGGCGGAGCAAACGCACTCCGAAGCAAACAATAAATCAAACTATAAGTTCAAATTCAAACCCAAAAACAAAAAACCTACCCCGAAGGGTAGGCTGCAAGCGGTTGAGGATTAATTAATTAGAGCAAACTTAATTCTTTTGAATAGTTTCCAAAGGATAAACAGAAACTTTTAACTTAGTCTTATCTTTTCGTTCAAATTTAACAATACCGTCAATCAGAGAATAAATTGTATAATCTCGTCCTAAACCTACATTTTTCCCAGGATGGAACTTTGTTCCAAGTTGACGGACGATAATGTTCCCGGCACGAACGAATTCGCCACCAAACTTCTTTACACCGCGACGTTGACCAATTGAATCGCGTCCGTTTTTCGATGAACCGCCACCTTTTTTGTGTGCCATAGCTAACCTTTAATTTTATGACAATACAATTTCTTTAATTTCCAAAATTGTATGTTGCTGACGATGTCCACGAAGCCTTCGGTAACCCTTTCTTCTCTTCTTCTTAAAGACTAATACCTTTTCGCCTTTAATGTGTTCAACGATAGAAGCAACCACTTTCGCATTTACGAAAGGACTGCCAACAATTTTTTCGCCTTCGTTATCGACAAACAGCACCTTGTCGAATTCAACAATATCTCCTGGGTTGCCTTCAATAAGTTGGGCTTTTACCTTCGAAGAAGGAGATACTGTATACTGAAAACCTGCAATTTCGACTAACGCCACCATAACTTTTTTATGAATTAAAAAATTAAGAAATGCAAATTACAAAAAAAATACAAATAACAAATTATAATTCGGTAGATAATTTATTTTGTCCCGATTCAATTGGAACGGGATATTCACCCGTAAAGCAAGCTGTGCAATAACCAATCCCTTCATCTTTTGGAACTGAATCGAGTAACTTTTGCAAAGAAAGATAATGAAGGCTATCGACACCAATGGCTTCGCCAATATCTTCTTCGGCTTCGTAATAATTTGCAATTAATTCTTCTTTGCTTGGGAAATCCATACCATAGTAACAAGGAAACTTGATTGGTGGCGATGTAATACGCATATGAACTTCTTTTGGATTGGCTTCGCGAATTAATTTAATTAGCGATTTCGAAGTAGTACCACGAACAATGGAATCATCGACAATAACTACTTTCCGATTTTCGAGAACACCCCGGACAGTGTTGAATTTAACTTTAACTTTAAACTCTCTACTATCTTGCGACGGAGCGATAAAAGTTCGACCAACGTAATGACTCCGAATTAAACCAATTTCGAAATTTGTTGGGAAGCCTTTTTCGTTGTTGACACGCGCAAAACCCAATGCAGCAGTGTTACCACTATCGGGAACCGAAATGACAATTAATTTGTCATCTTTTCGAGCTTCGACGGGGCTTTCGTCGGCAAGATTCTTACCAAGTTTTCTCCTCACCTTATCGACATTATGACCAAAGATTTTGCTATCGGGACGCGAAAAGTAAATATATTCAAAAATGCAATGACGAGCCTTTGGTGTTGGTTCCAAAATTGGATATGATTTGATTTCGCCAGTCCGAACAGTTTCCGAATCAATAACAATTAATTCGTTATGATTTATACTTCGAATGTATTCAGCATTGACTATATCGAAGGCACAGGTTTCTGATGCCACTATGTAAGCATCGCCATTCGCGGTCTTTATTTTGCCAACATTAAGAGGACGAAAACCGTGTGGGTCGCGAGCAGCAATCAAGGAATCTTCAGTCAAAATAGCAAGTGAATAAGCTCCACGAACTATTCGCAATGCCTCGAGCACTTGGTCAATAACATCTTTTTTCCTGCTATGTGCAATCAAATGAAGAAAAATTTCCGTATCAGTTGTGGTTTGGAATATCGCACCTGCTGCGTCGAGCTTTTCCCGCAATTCAATTGTGTTAGTCAAATTGCCGTTATGCGAAATAGCCAGTATTCCACTGTGGTAGCTAATGACAAAAGGTTGGATATTTTCCTTCTTGGCTAAACCAGTGGTAGAATAGCGATTATGTCCTACTGCACTATAGCCACGCAATTCTTCAACTAATATTTTTGGTTCAGCGAAGACATCCAAAACCAAACCTTCGCCTTTGTGAACAGCAAACCTTTTGCGTCCCTTTTTCTCGTCAAAAAAGAACGACACAATTCCACAGGCTTCCTGCCCTCGGTGTTGAAGGGAATGCAAAGCATAATATGTTATTATCGAGGCTTCCGGATGATTGAAAACCCCAACTACTCCACAGTTGGCTCTCGGTTTATCCAAATTTTGATTTGCGACCATAGCTAATTCAAAAAAACAAAATTAACTTTTTTTATTAATTTTGAATTTTTAAATTTGTTATTTAGGAGGTTCGATATGGCAAAAGCAACAGAAAAACCAGAACTTTTTACAGCTGCAAAAATTGCCGAAAAATTAGGCGTTTCGGCAAAAGATGTTAAAGTAGCTATCGAAAAATTACAAATCCAACCCGACCAGAAAAAAGGAGCTTGCAGCTACTACACCTCGTCCACTGTGGAAAAAATAAAAAAGGCTTTGGGAAAATAATTTATACTTATCAACTTTATTAAAAAACTAAGGCAAAGTATATTGCTCGTTCAAGGATTGAGCAATTGTTTTATTAATTCCAATACAAATTTTGTGTTTTTTATAAGCTCACTAATATTACCATTGTTCACAATCGTAAAGTCTGCAAGTTCTCGCTTTTGTTGCGGTGGGATTTGCTTTTCCCAACGCCTTAAAACTTCTACTCGACTGATTGCTTTATCGGCCAATCTTTCGGCTACAACATCTAACGGACAGTCGACTAAAATTACGTAATCGAAACCTGCTTCGATCCCTGTTTCGTAGATTAATGCACTTTCAACGAAAACGAGTTTATGTTTTCGACCCAATTCCTCAATCTTTTCATCCAATTTTTCCAATACTTTTGGATGAACAATTGAATTGATTTTTTGAAGTAATTCTTCGGATTTGGAGTCGTTCGAAAATACTAATTTTGCGATGAGATTTGTGTTTAATCTACCTTCGGGTGAATAAGCCTCTTCGCCAACAAGATTTATTATCTCTCTTTTTAATTTTTCATCAGTTTCGTAAAGTTCCTTTGCAAGTTCATCGGTATTTACGACAGGAAAACCTTCGTTTTGAACAATCATCGAAACGGTGGATTTTCCTACACCGTAATTACCCGTAATTCCAATAACCAAAAAATTATTTTCCATAATAATTTTTTTCTTAAAAACAAATTTATTAATTTTGTATTTCTTTGAAAAATGAAATGGCCCTATCGACTAATGGTTAGGTCACCACTCTTTCAAGGTGGTAGTACGGGTTCGAATCCCGTTAGGGTCACTTTAGCCTTCAAATACTGACTTTATATAATTTCGTTTGCTCTTTTAAAAAAATTTATTAATTTTGCAATTGCAAAAGCCACCTTAGCTCAGTTGGTAGAGCAGCTGACTTGTAATCAGCAGGTCGCTGGTTCGAATCCGGCAGGTGGCTCATTTTTTTACAAAACTGGATTTTATATTCCCCTAAATCAAAATTTAGTCGAAGTTAATTCGTTTTATCCTTTTTAAAAAGGTGTACGCAATGTTACAAAAGTACTTAAAAATCATAATTATAATATTTACATTTTACAATCTTTATAGTCAAACCGAGCGTGTTTCTATTTCTGGCAAAGTCATCGACGCCTTAACAGAAAAACCCATTCCAGGAGCGACCGTAAAAATTGACGGAACAAACCTTGGAGCAATCACCCGAACGGATGGATCTTTCAGCATTCGAAATCTTGAACCCGGTGTCTATTCAATCCGTTTTTCCGTTGTTGGATACGAAACATTTGTTCAATCGAATGTTTATGTAACAAATGTCAAACCTGCATACCTGGAAATCAAATTAGTTCAAAAGACAATTCAAATCGAAGGCTTAGAAGTCCGCGGGAAATATTTCGAAAGATTTGTCGAAACAACCACCAGCACACAAACTTTTTCTGCCGAAGAAATTCGCCGAACCCCGGGGGTTCAAGAAGATGTTGTTCGTGCTGTGGCTTTGCTTCCCGGAGTTGGAATTACCCAAGCAGGAAGAAATGATTTGGTTGTACGAGGTGGTGCTCCTTACGAAAATTTATTCATTGTCGACAATATCGAAGTCCCAAACATTAATCATTTCGGCGCCCAAGGAACTACTGGCGGTCCTCTGGCAATAGTCAATATTGACTTTGTGAAAAATGTGCAATTCTCCACTGGTGGATTCGGTGCAAAATATGGAGACAAAGTTTCTTCACTCACCTTAATTAATCTATATAATGGTAACACCGAAAAATTCGGTGGTAAAGCAACACTTTCGGCTACTGGATTCGGCTTAAATCTGGAAGGACCAATTAACCAACAAGGCTCATTCTTCTTCTCCGCACGACGAAGTTATTTAGATTTACTCTTCAAATTAGCTGGATTTGCATTTATTCCTGAATACTGGGACTTTCAAGGAAAAATTAACTATAAAATTGATGAAAGAAATAGCTTCCAATTTTTATCGATTGGAGCATTGGATTTCGTAACCTTGAACAACGACAACGAAGATAATAAATACAAAAATAGTAGGGTTGCTGTTCCCGAACAAAAACAATATTTTGCAGGACTATCTTACCTTCGCACATTCGATAATGCCCTGTTTTCGATTACTCTCGGGAGAAGTTACGTAAAATTTTACACATTCCAAAACGATTCAAACTTAAAAACAATTCTTTTAAACAATTCCCGCGAAGGCGAAACCTCTTTGAAAACCGAATTAGACTGGAATTTAAGCAAAACATTCAACCTCGTTATTGGTAATCAATTAAAATTTGCATCTCTATTGGACTACGAAATTACAATCGATGGTTTATTCCGCCGAGACCAAAATTTCAATCCCGTTCCTTTGTCAGTCGATTCAAGCTTTAATGCAATTAAAAATGGAACTTATGCTTCTTTATCTGCAACAATTGGCCGACACCGAGTAGCTTTTGGCCTCCGAGGCGACTACTACAATTTCACTAAGGACAAATTCTTCGTCTCCCCAAGACTTTCTGTTTCTTATATGATTAATCCAGTTTCCACAATTATTTTCAGTTTAGGAAGATATTACCAATCGCCTTCTTACGTCTGGCTTGTTGGGGCTCCTTTTCAACAACTCAATCCAATTCGTGCAGATTTAGTAGTTTTAGGTTACGAACACACACCTTTCGAAGACTTAAAAGTCCAATTAGAAGCTTATTATAAAATTTATCGCAATTACCCCGCCCGAGTATTCCGACCACAAGCCGTTCTGGCTCCATCGGGATTCGAAGATATTACCTCCGATATCCCCTTTGGATTGGAGCCACTCGTAAGCGATGGCACTGGTTGGTCTCGTGGAGTTGAATTAATTATCCAAAAGAAATTCTCTCCTCAATTACCAATTTTTGGGCTAATGAGTGTTACTGTAAGTCAAACAAAATTCAAAGGGCTCGATGGAATTGAAAGATTTAGTAAATACGACTCACCATTGATTTTTAACCTTGCTATTGGATACCGAATCAACCCCGAATGGGAAATTTCATACAAATATCGGGCTGCTATTGGAACTCCTACAACTCCCTTTCTCCAAAATGGATTTTTGGATTATTCAAAATACAACGAAGGCGAACGCTTGCCAATTTTCCATTCAACCGACTTCCGAGTCGATAAACGTTGGTTCTTTTCCAATTTTAACCTTGTTACATACCTCGACATCCAAAACCTTTTTGGTACCAAAAACAAATCCGGAATCCGTTGGAATCCACGAGAGCAAAAACCTGAATACTTGCAATCCATAGGCATCTTACCAAGTATTGGCATTTATTTAGAATTTTAATACCTGAAAAGAAAGCAAATTTGGTTTTTCATTCAATCGCCCACTTCGAGTGGGCTTTTTTTATAAAATTTTAACACAAACAAATCGTAAATTATCTTTTAAAAATGGGAAATATGGAAAAGAAAAAATTAGTTATAGTTGAATCGCCAACAAAAGCCAAGACAATAAACAAGTACTTAGGGAAAGATTACGCAGTCGAAGCCTCTGTTGGTCATATTAAAGATTTGAACAAATACACATTGAGCATCGATATTCAAAATGGATTTAAGCCAATTTACCAAATTATTCCCGGCAAGCAGAAAACAGTCAAAGAAATCAAGGACAAAGCAAAAAATGCAAGAGCTGTATTGATTGCTACCGACCCCGACCGAGAAGGCGAAGCTATTGCTTTCCACATTGCCGAAGAAATTAAGCAAGTTAACCCAAACATCAAGCGTCTTGTATTCAATGAAATTACCAAAACGGGAATCGAAAATGGAATCAAGAATCTAAGGGACTTAGACGAAAAGCTCTACTTTTCGCAGCAAGCTCGCCGTGTGTTGGATAGATTGATTGGCTATAAAATTTCGCCATTCGTAACCAAAACTCTTGCTAACTCCAAAAGCGAAGCCCTTTCGGCTGGACGAGTGCAATCGGTAGCACTTAGGCTTATCTGCGAACGCGAAGAAGATATTGCCAATTTCGAACCTTTTACTTATTTCAACATACTTGGTAAATTTTCTATTAAGAACAAAAATATCAACGCAAAGCTTGTTAAGTTCGACGGCAAAGAAATCCGAAATCCAGATGGTTCGAAGAAACCACAAAGAGACGAAACAGAAAATGAATATCAAAAACGAATCCATAAATTCCTCTTCATCGAAACCGAAGAACAAGCCAAAGAACTAATCGAAAGAATCCAAAAGGAAGAATACTCTGTCTCCAAAGTCAAAAAAACAGAAATCACAATAAGCCCAAAACCACCGTTCATTACAAGCACTTTACAGCAGGAGGCAGCTCGGAAACTTGGCTTTTCCAACAAAAAGACGATGATGCTTGCCCAGCGTCTCTACGAAGGTGTCCCAATCGGAGCAGAAGGCAACGTAGGTTTAATTACATATATGCGTACCGACTCGGTCAGAGTCAGCAACGAAGCAATCGAAAAAGCTCGAAATCATATCCTAAATACTTTTGGGAAAGATTATTTGCCCGAAAATGCTCGAATTTTCCAATCCAAAGGGCAAAATGTTCAAGATGCCCACGAAGCAATTCGCCCAACTTATATCGATTACACCCCCGAACAACTTAAGGACTATCTGGAAAAAGACCTTTATAAGCTTTACCAATTAATTTACAACCGTTTCATTGCCTCGCAAATGGCTTCGGCAACTGTTGAACAAACTACAATAGATATTTCGAGCCAGAATTTCGTTTTCCGTGCTACGGGCAGAGTTGTAACTTTCGATGGTTTTATGAAACTTTACGAAGAAAGCGAAAGTTCGGACGACGAAAACGAACGAGACCCAGAAGAAAAAAACCCTCGGCTTCCCAAAGTAGCCGAAGGAGAAAAGGCGAAACTTCTGGAAGTCGACTACAAAGAATCGAAGACTTCGCCACCGCCCCGATACAATTCAGCTTCGCTTATTAAGGAACTCGAATCGAAAGGAATTGGACGCCCAAGCACCTATGCAACAATTGTTTCGACGCTTCTAGAACGCAAATACATAGCTCAAAAAGGGAAAGCCTTTGTTCCAACTGAACTTGGAATCCAAGTAAAAAAGATATTAATACAATATTTTTCGAATATATTCAATGTCGATTTCACCGCAAAAATGGAAGAAGAACTCGACAAGCTCGCCGAAGGAAAGGCTGAATATGTTAAAGTAATTGAAAAATATTACAAGCCATTATCTGGACTTTTGAGCGAGGCAACAAAGAATGAAATTGAGAACACAAACGAGGTTTGCGAAAAGTGCGGTGCTCCAATGGTCGTCCGAATAAGCAAATATGGTAAGTTTTTGGGATGCTCACGGTATCCTAAATGCAATTTCACAAAAAAACTTGAAGACCAAACTCCGAAAAATGAACCCCAAATTGCCGAAGGTGTAACCTGCGACTTGTGCGGAAAGCCAATGGTCATTCGCCAGAGCCGACACGGAAAATTCCTCAGCTGCATTGACTACCCCAATTGCAAAGGGAAAAAACCTTTCAACAGCAACGGAACCAAATCCAGTTTCACACCCGTCGAAATATTGAGCGAAAAATGTCCAAAGTGTGGTTCGACTATGATTTTAAGGCGAGGTCCGAAAGGTTATTTTCTCGGATGCAAAAACTATCCAAATTGCAAAGGAACAAAAAAAGTAACCAAAAAAGAAGCCGAACAACTAATAAGTCAATCCGATACTCGTTCGGATTAATCTTGCCCACTTTTTTTATTCTAAATAATAATTTAATCTTAAATTTGCATTGGTTATTTTGCTTTTTCGGTAATCGATGAAGGACAAGAATACCCCATTAATTAGACAATACTTACAAATTAAAGCAAATTATCCAAACCATATTTTGCTTTACAGAATGGGGGATTTCTACGAAACTTTTTTCGAAGATGCAGAAAAGACTGCACAAGCCTGCAATATAATTCTGACAAAACGCAACAATGGTGCTGCGGGCGATGTACCCTTAGCGGGGTTCCCATACCATCAACTGGAAAACTACCTACCCAAGCTTATTAATGCAGGGTATCGCGTTGCCATTTGCGAACAAGTCGAAGACCCAAAACTTGCAAAAGGAATCGTCCGCCGCGAAGTTGTCGAAGTTGTAACACCTGGGGTAACAATTAACGAAAAACTCCTTTCTAACAAATCGAATAACTTCGTTTCGGCTATATATTTAAATCCAAAGTTGGACAGAAACAAAACCCTTGGTTTTGCTTTCTGCGATGTTTCCACTGGCGAGTTTTTCATTTCCGAATTTCAACTTGGCTTACTGCAAGACATTCTCACAAATCTGGATGTAAAGGAAGTCATCATTTCGAAAGAGCAAAAGCAGATTCTCGAAAATATCTTACAAAAAATTAATCCAAATCTCCTAATAACCAAATTAGAGCCTTGGGTTTTCGATTTTTCGTTTGCAAAGGATGGCATTACGGGTAAGTTTAAGACCCTAACATTAAAAGGGTTTGGAATTGAAAATTTACCACTGGGTATTACTGCAAGTGGTGCTTTGTTGTTTTACATCAAAGAAACTCAAAAGATATATTTGAACCAAATTCAAAAAATTTCACTTTACAACCCATTCGAATATATGATTTTGGACGAAGCTACCCGAAGAAACCTCGAAATTCACACAACTTGGTCAACCTTGCAAACGGGGAGTCTCCTTTCCCTGTTAGACGAAACCCAAACTCCAATGGGTAGCCGTCTTTTGAGAATTTGGATAACACATCCGCTAATAAATCTGCAAAAGATAAACGAAAGACTTTCGGTAGTCGAACATTTTTCGGAAAATGAGCAATTTTCCGAACAAATTTCGAAAATACTTTCGGATATCCCTGATTTGGAACGCATAACAGCCCGCATCTGTTCCAATCGTGCTTTGCCTCGCGAGGTTCTAACTTTGGGCAATTGCCTCAACCAGCTACCAACTTTAACAAATTTGCTGAAAAGTTCCAACAATCGAAGGCTACAAGAATTAGCCGAAAAAATAGTTCTCTTAGAAAGCATAAAAAATTTAATCTTCGAAAGCATCGACCCAAACACAACGAACACGCTTGGCAGTGGAACTGTAATTAAATCAAACTTCAATCAAAAATTTGACGAGCTTCGCAATCTTGCTATCAACGGTAAAGAAATAATAAATCAAATTCAAGACCAAGAGAGACAAAAAACTGGAATACCAACACTCAAAATTGGCTTCAATAATGTGTTCGGTTATTACATAGAAGTATCCAAGATTCACGCTCGTAAAGTGCCAAAACACTATACACACAAACAGACTCTTGTCAATGCCGAAAGATACACAACACCTGAACTTCGCGAAATAGAACATAAATTGATAAATATTCAGCAAGAAATTCAATCGTTGGAAACTGCACTATTTTCTCAAATTCTTGCTCGAATTGCCGAATATGCCACAGAACTTCAAGAAAATGCAAAGGTTATTGCCGAAATCGACTGCCTTACGAATTATGCAAAAATTTCGAAAAAGTACAATTTCACACGGCCAATTGTTGATGAAGGTTACGAAATTATCATCGAAGATGGAAGACATCCTGTTGTCGAAAAAAATCTTCCTTTTGGCGAAAAATACACCCCAAATTCCACAAAACTTACGCCCAACGAATTCATCCATATCATAACTGGTCCGAATATGTCTGGCAAATCGTGTTACCTTCGGCAAGTTGGTTTAATCGTTTTGCTTGCTCAAATTGGTTGCTTCGTTCCCGCAAAAAGTGCAAAAATTGGAATAGTCGATAGAATCTTCACCCGAGTTGGAGCCCAAGACAACATTTCCCAAGGCGAAAGCACATTTTTAGTCGAAATGCAAGAATCGGCAAACATCTTGAATAACGCTACACGAAGAAGTTTAATCCTTCTCGATGAAGTCGGGCGAGGCACAGCCACATTCGATGGTATTTCCATCGCATGGGCAATAACCGAATTCATTCACAATCACATCCAAGCTAAAACACTTTTTGCAACACACTTTCACGAACTGAACGAGCTTGCCGAAAAATACGAAAAAATTTCGAACTACTTCGTCGAAGTCATCGAACAAGGCGAACAAGTTATCTTTACACACAAAGTGAAAAAGGGCGCCTCCGACCACTCCTTCGGTATTTACGTCGCCGAAATGGCTGGACTTCCTCAATCAGTAATTGAAAGGGCAAAAGAAATCCTCGAAACCTTGGAAGCCGGCACAAATAAACCAGGCAACCAAGAACTTTTTAAGGTCAACAAACCTAATCCAAAGAAAATTAAATCAATCGAACGAAAACCATTTTACCAACAACTTGCTATCTTCGACTTTTCGAACAGTGAAATAATCGAAAAAATCCAAAATTTAGACCTAAACAATATTACTCCGCTGCAAGCATTGAAAATTCTGGAAGAACTTCAAAATCAAATTAAAAATCAATGATTTACTGGATAATAATTCTCCTGTTTGCAATAAATTACACTTTCAATGCAAAAGAGCAAGAAAAAATAAATTATGTTACCTACAGCCCCAAAAAAGGGGAAAAATTGGAAATAATTTGCAAAAAGTTCCATCTACCTTTCTCACCCAGTTTTAAAACATATTTCCACCTACTAAATAAGAATAAAATCAAAAACATCGACAAAATCCTTTGGGGAATCTCGTACAAATTGCCAATTATAATACTAAACAACGATGAATTTGAACTCAATTATGTTCAAACATTTGAAAAAAGTAACCTCGATAGCATAAAATCATATAATCGAATTGTCGAAAGGAAAGGAATCAAACTTGAACGAAAAACAATTTGGATTCCGTTCCATTTAGACCAATCTTTTTTTATTGAAAAAACTGGAATACATTCTCCAATACCTATTGAACAAAAAGAAGAAGAGAAACCAAAAATTGAAAAAGCCAAAAAGGAAAAGAAAGTAGACAAATTTAGTCGACCCTACTATGGTAAAAAGTATAAATCAACTAAATACAAAAGTAAGCAATTAAAAAACTTTGCTTTTTATTTAGTAAGCGGACACGGAGGTATCGACCCCGGCGCAATTGGATACTACAAAAATTACGAACTTCACGAAGATGAGTATGCTTACGATATTACATTAAGGCTTGCCCGAGAACTCGAATCGCACGGAGCAAAAGTTTTTATGATTACAATCGACACTGCCGATGGTATTCGCAACGATGAAGTCCTCAAGCCCACCTTCGATGAACTCTATCACGGCGGAATTCCAATTCCCGACAACCAAAAGGAAAGATTGCAACTTTGTGCCAATATCGTAAATCAACTTTATAACGAAAACAAAGATAAATACAAACACCACATATCGGTAAACATTCATTTAGATTCTCGCTCGGAAAGCAAAAAAATTGATGTATTCTTCTACTACCAAGAGAACAATCCAACAAGTATTAAAATTGGCGAAATACTTTTGGAAACCTTCCGTAAGCAATACGAAATAAACCAGCCGGGTCGTGGATATTCTGGAACTTTACTGACACGCAATCTTTTTATGATAAGAAATACCATCTTCCCTACCATTTATATCGAGTTAGGTAATATTCGCAACCCAAACAATCAAGTTAGATTTCTCAAAAGCTCAAACAGAGAAGCATTGGCGAAATGGCTTGCTTTGGGCTTTTTGAATTACAAAAAGAAGTTAGATAAAAAGTAGAATAGCAACACTGCCATTCATTATCCAAAATAAATATTTCAATTTTGGTAATTTTGCTTTTTTTTGAGGTAAAAAAATGAATATTCTTGTTTTGAATTGTGGTAGTTCATCTTTAAAATTTCAAATTATTCAAACAGATTTAGAAGCAATAAAAAACGACCAAGACAAAATGCTTGCCAAAGGCTACATTGAAAGAATAGGTAGCCAAGCAATTATTACATTGCAGGCAATTGGTCGCCCACCTCTACGAACTGCCGAAGCAATACGCGACCACAAACACGCCCTGAACTATGTTATCAACTGGATTACTAATCCAAATACCCAAATCGAAGGCATTAGCGACCTTTCCGATATTCACGCCATCGGACACCGTATCGTTCACGGTGCCGAACGATTCAAAAAATCGACATTGATTAATGAAGAAGTTATTGACCAAATTGAAGATTGCATACCACTTGCTCCCTTGCACAATCCACCTAATCTTCGTGGTATCTATGCTGCACGCGAAGTTTTCCCAGGTTTGCCTCAGGTTGCTGTCTTCGATACTGCTTTCCATTCTACTTTGCCCGAAGAAAATTACCTATATGCAATTCCTTACCAACTTTATCGCCGATTTAAAATCCGAAAGTATGGTTTCCACGGAACTTCCCATCGATACATTGCCTACCGCTACCGTAAGCTCAAAAATCTCGAAAGGGAACAAGTAAATATTATTACCCTGCATCTCGGAAATGGCTGTAGTGCTTGTGCAATAAAAAATGGCTTCTCGCTCGACACTTCTATGGGTATGACCCCTCTTGAAGGTTTAGTTATGGGTACCCGAAGTGGCGACATAGACCCTGCGATTATCGAATTCCTCGTTCACAACGAAGGCTCTTCGTTGGAAGAAGTTTTCAATGTTTTAAATAAAAGGTCGGGTCTATTGGGTATTTCAGGTCTTACAAACGATATGCGCGACTTACTCGAAGAAGAACGCGAACACCAAGACCGACGAGCTTCGCTTGCAATTAATATTTTCTGCAATAGAATTAAAAAATACATTGGTGCTTACTTGGCTGAACTAAATGGTGCCGACGCAATTTGTTTCACCGGAGGTATTGGCGAAAACTCGCCCGAAATTCGTAGCCGTTGCCTAAAAAACCTGGATTTCTTTGGAATTAAAATTGACGAAGAACTTAACCAGAAAGCCGTCGGTGTAAAAGAAATGAAAATTTCTGCCGAAGATAGCAAAATCGAAGTCTACGTTATTGCTACAAACGAGGAATTGCTAATTGCACGCGATACTCTTCGCGTTGTTTTAAACGTTCCAAGAATTTGGTAAATTTTTTAAGGAGTATTTATGAGTTTAGATTTCATTCAAACAATTCGGGAAAAAGCAAAAGGCTTGAACTACCGGGTCTGCTTTCCCGATTCGGAAGACATTCGCACACTTCAAACAGCACGTTACTTACTCGATAACAAAATTGCAATTCCCATTCTCTGTGGTAACCCTGATGCTCTCAATAAAATTGCAATCGAAAATGGCATCAGTCTCGAAGGTATTGAAATTATCGAGCCAATTAAAAGTAACAACTACTTAGCTTATTCCGAAAAACTCTACGAGCGACGTAAAGCAAAGGGAATGACATTCGAACAAGCCAAGGAGCTTACCAGCCAACCAATTTACTTTGCAGGTATGATGCTCGATGCTGACGAATGCCAGGTGGTCGTCGGGGGTAATGTTTCGGCAACAGGCGATATCATTCGTGCCGCTATCTACAGTGTTGGAGTTGCCGAAGGAATCTCCATTGTTAGTAGCTACTTCATTATGGTATTTCCCGATAAGCTTCTTGGTTTCGCCGACTGTGCCGTTAACCCAGACCCAAATGCTCAACAACTTGCCGATATCGCCATTACAACTGCACAAAACTTCAAAAAAGTTACTGGATTAGAACCTTACGTGGCAATGCTCTCGTTTTCGACAAAAGGTAGTGCCAAACACCCACACGTCGATAAAGTCATCGAAGCAACAAACATAATAAAGCAAAAAGCTCCTCAACTAAATGTCGATGGCGAAATGCAAGCCGATGCTGCATTGATACCATCAATCGGCGAACGCAAATGCAAAGGCTCCCCTGTTGCGGGAAAAGCAAATGTCCTAATTTTCCCTGACTTAGATGCGGGAAATATTGGCTATAAATTGACTGAACGTCTTGCAGGTGCCCAAGCTGTCGGACCAATCGTCCAAGGCTTGCGTAAACCTTACTGCGACCTATCTCGTGGTTGCAGTGTCGACGATATGATTAACGTAGCTTGTATTTGCAGCCTGATGGCAAAAGGCGAAATATAATTTTATTTTTCCCACTGAAATGCAGGGGCACAATACACTGTGCCTCTATTAATTTATTCTTTACATATGGTCAAGCCAAAAATTATTAGTCGAAAGATATCCTCTCATTGCTTCGGCAGTTAAACACGAATGCACTGGCAATATTCCAATTAAATCGCCTACCTTTAAATTTTTAATATTTGAATCGTAAAAGCTAATTACACTATGCTCTTGGTATAAATCCGAAACAAAAGCCCCTTCGAAAACATTAGCCCAACCACTGGGATTAATTTCGACACACAAACCATAAATTTTCAAATTATCGACAACAATAAATTCTTTCGAAAGATGAATAGAACCCGCATAGGTAACAATCTGATTTCGTGAAGGATAAACGCCAACAATGGGGGCAGCCAAGCAAATTGCAATATCATCTACCGTGCAACTACCCAAATTCACTTGCATTACATCGTAAAAAACAAAATTGCCGGGACGCAACTCATCCACTCCGCGAAAGTCATTGGCAACACTTACCGAAGGTGTATCGCCCACACAAACCCGAATAGGGAACCCATTGAATTCAAAAAATGCTTTCATCTCGCCAAGTTTTTCCAGAAAGCGGTTGTGCAAGCGAAGAACATCATCTTTCGAGTCCGCACGGTAAACAAGCCCGTTATGTGAAGAGATACCAACAAGTTGAATCTTTTTATTTTTTTGTAAAACTTTAAAGATTTTTTCGAATGTCTCCTTGTCATTATAGTCGAATCCACTGCGTTTGAAATCTACATCTATTTCGATAATGATTTTCATTGGAATTGTAAGAACCTTATCTAAAAAAAGCAGGGTATCATAGTCAGAAATAGTAACTTTCAAATCAATCAGTTTCGAAATTGCAAGGACTTGGTCAAATTCTCGAATATTTAAAGGGAAGGCAATAGTTATATCGTTCCAACCCACTTGCATAAAGTATTCAGCCATTCGAACCGAGGAGACGGTGATTTTATCGACCCCAATTTCACGAAACCACTTGCTGATTGCTTTGGATTGATGAGTTTTGAAGTGAGGGCGAAAATCTATGCCCAATGATTTAACTTTGTTATAAATTCTCGAAATATTGTTTTTGCAAATATCTTCATTAAGCATTAATGTTGGAGCAGTTATTTCATCTATGTTAATTGCCATAGTTTTCCTTAAAAATTTTCAGGCAGTAACTTTTGTAATTCGACTCGGGCATCGAATACACCCAGTCGAGATATTGTTCGGGAGTGATGTATTTTCTTTTAAGAGCAATTTCTTCCAAGCAGGCAATTTTTCGTCCCTGTCTTTGTTCAATCGCACGAATGAAAAGAGCAGCATCCAACAAATTCGACGGCAAACCAGTATCCAACCAAGCAACACCACGTCCAATAAGTTGAACATCGAGCTTATCTTGGGCAAGGTAAATGTTTTGCAAATCAGTAATTTCCAACTCTCCCCGAGCACTTGGCTTTAATTGTTCGGCATAATACGAAACATCCTCATCGAACAAATATACCCCTGGGATTGCAAAAGGCGAAAGATATTCTTTAGGCTTTTCAACAATCCTCAATGGCTTACAATTTTTGTCCAAAACCACGACACCATAATCTTGGGGATTTTCGACCTCATAGGCGAAAATTGTTGCATATCTTTGCTTTTGAATAGCAAATCGAAGAAAATCCAAACGTCCGTAGAAAAGATTATCCCCAAGAATTAGGCAAACTTTTTGATTTTTAATTAATTCTTTTGTGAGAATAAATGCTTGTGCAATGCCTTCGGGTTTTTCCTGAATTACGTAATCTATCCTTATTCCCCATTGATTGCCATCTCGGAGTAGGCTTTTATACATTTCAATTGCTTCGAGCGAAGAAATCAAAATAAAGTCACGTATTCCAACAAGCATCAAAGTTGAAATTGGATAATAAATCATAGGTTTGTCGTAAATTGGCAATAGTTGCTTGCTTATTACATTTGTGCAAGGATACAAGCGAGTTCCCTTGCCACCTGAAAGCACAATACCTATCATATTCAATCAAGTTTAATAATAAAATATTTTCAAAGTTAAGAAATTTTGACAAAAATTGTAAATTTGTAATTTTATTTCTGGTAAATTTGTAAACAAAAGGAGGCTACATACTTGAAAAAGTCATTTTGGAAAATCGTGTTGATTGTTGCCCCATTTATTATTGCATTAGTTCTACTGTATCCAACCTATCAGTCCAGTGAATTAGAAAAGGTTCGCATTCAATATTACGAACGTGCCAAAAAAGCAGCAAACCCGCAAGACTCACTTGCTATAATCGAAGAATTCGAAAAAATTTATGGCAAGGATTTGCTCGACGCACGCTCGAAAAGAATCAAATTAGGATTGGATTTGCGTGGTGGAATGTATGTTACCTTGGAAGTCGACGTTCTCCGAATGCTCGAAGATTTAGCACAAAATGACGCTATTGACGAAATATTCACCGAAGTTTTAGAAAAAACAAAAGCAGAAACCCAAAATACCGATGCCGATGTCATCGACGTCTTTAAAAAGAATTTCGACGAAATTGCCCGACCAAAACGGAAGTTCCTCTCCGATTACTACGACTTCGGGGGCGATGCAACAATAACCGAGGAGAAAATTCTCGAAAAACTCCGAGAAAATGCCGACGAAGCAATCGAACAAGCCTTGCAAGTCATCCGTCAACGTGTCGATAAATACGGTATTTCTGAACCAAATATCCAAAAAGTTGGGCAAAAACGAATTCTTTTGGAACTTCCCGGTGTAACTAACGAAAACGAAATGCGTCAACTAATTCAAACCACTGCCCGACTGGAATTCCGTTTAGTGAAAAACGACGAAAACCTTGTCTCTGCTTTCTATAAAATAGATGAATTCCTTAAAACCGAGAAGATAATAACCCAAAAGACAAACCTTTCGGCTCCCGATACATTGCAAGACCAGACAAAAATTTCTTCTGCCGACACAACTGCAAAGGCACAACAAAACGAAACCAAATCCGACACAACTCAAACAATTGCAGGCGATACTGCCAAAACAGAAGCCGATACAACTAATCCATACGAAGGACTTTCGAAAGAGGAACAGACCCGCAGATATATCGAAGACCACCCATTTACTACGCTTTTCGAAACTAATTACTTACCACCAAACGCCGAAAGCCAAACTTACCAACGAGATGTGCGGTTCTACAATGCTTCGCAAGTTCCAAAAGGTGAGTATAGCTTCACAATCTTCGAGCCTGCTTTGAAACAATTCAATGCTATACTTAGCCGAAAAGAAATACAAAACCTTCTACCCTATGGAGTCGAAATTCTTTTGAGTGCTAAACCCGAAATTGTCAAAGACCAAAAAGGTAAAGAATATAAGCTTTACTCATTCTATGGGCTTAAGAAAGAGCCTGAACTTACAGGCGAAGTTATTACCGATGCAGTTGCAACTTACGACCCAACGAATAATCAGCCTATTGTAACAATGACGATGAATTCCGAAGGTGCCGACCGATGGGCAAAAATTACAAAAGCAAATATTAAAAAGAGAATTGCTATAGTTTTAGATAATGTTGTTTATTCGGCACCCGTGGTTCAACAAGAAATTATTGGTGGCAATTCTCAAATTTCAGGGATGTCCAGCCCCGAAGAAGCTAAACTATTGAAAATTGTATTGAAAGCTGGTGCTTTGAAAGCACCAGTTAAAGTAATCGAAGAACGATTGGTTGGTCCTTCGCTTGGCGAAGATTCAATTGCCCGCGGGGTTCAATCTTTGTTAATCGCTGCAATCCTTGTTCTTCTGTTTATGGCAATTTACTATTCGCTCGCTGGTATTTACGCCAATGTTGCTGTAATTATGAACGTTATGCTCATCATTGCCATTATGGCTGCTTTCCAAGGAACATTGACTTTGCCTGGTATCGCTGGTATAATATTAACAGTAGGTATGGCAGTCGACGCGAATGTTCTCATTTACGAACGCATTCGCGAAGAGCTTGCAAAAGGACGCTCAATAAAATCTGCAATAGATGAAGGCTTCAATAAAGCTCTTTCGGCAATTCTCGACTCGAATATTACAACATTTATTACAGGGTTAATACTTTACTTTTTGGGCTCCGGACCAATCCAAGGCTTTGCAATGACCCTGATGATTGGTATTTTAACAACTCTTTTCACTGCATTAGTTATCACAAAAGCCTTATTCCATACGACCCTAAATCTTGGTCTCGAAAGAGTAAGTTTTGGTGAACGAAAATTACAGAAGGTATAAAAATCGGGAGAATAAAATGGAATTTTTTGGCAAAACAAATATTGATTTTTTAGGGCATCGACGCAAGTTTTTTATTTTTTCGGGAATTGTAATCCTAACTTCATTGATATTAATTCTTTTCGTTGGTTTCCGCTTTGGTATCGATTTCACAGGTGGTACAGAATTAGCTATCCAAGTAAACAAAAATATAACAACCGACCAACTCCGTAAAGTTTTAAACAATGCAAATGTCTACCCAAATGAAATTAAATCGTATGGCGAAGAAAATCAATTTCTTTTGCGTCTTAAAGAAACAGGGGAAGATATCGTCCCACTTCAAAGTAAAATTTTAACTTCTTTGAAGGACTACCAACCCCAAGTTTTGAAAATCGATACCATCGGACCAAAAATCGGTAAAGAATTGCGCTTCGAAGCTTTAATAGCAGTAATTCTTGCCATAATTGCAATACTTATTTACATTGGTTTTCGATTCGAATTTGTTTTCGGTCTGGGTGCTATTGTGGCACTTGTTCACGACGTTATCGTTACACTTGGAATGATAATAATTTTCGATAAACTTCAAATACTTAACCTCGAATTTAATCAAGGAATTGTTGCCGCACTTCTAACCGTTGTAGGTTACTCCGTTAACAACACAGTTATTATTTTCGATAGAATCAGAGAAAACCGAGAAAAACAAAAGGGTCTTCCCTTGGTAAGAATAGCCAATTTAAGCATCAATGAAACTCTTTCCCGTACAATAATCACCGTCCTTACCACTGCCATTGTTTTGGTTATTGTAGTTCTTTTTTCAGGACCAGTCCTTCAAGGATTTGGTTTCACAATGCTGGTCGGTCTTTTCGCTGGTACTTATTCTTCGTTCTACATTTCTACTGGCTTTGTTATCTGGTTCAACGAAAAAGTCCGTAAAATAAAGGTAGAAGAAGAACTAAAACCTGCTGTAACCAAGTAATTTTAACCATATATGACAACTTTAATTACAAAACGATACGAAAAATTCAATCATATTCTCGGTGTTGAACTTCCGTCCAAACTTTTGGGCGGAAGTTTTGCACTTGAATTTTCTGATTTCATCAAATCACTTCCCAAAGAAAACTTGCGATTCGTTATTTTAAACTTCAAACAAGTCGATTCAGTCAACAGTTCCGGCTTGGGAATGCTGGTTTCTGCTTATACCTCATTAAAGAAAGATTCAATCGAACTCGTCTTGGTCAATGTCCCTCAAAAAGTATCTCATCTTTTACAAATCACTCATCTCGACAGAATCTTTCAAATTTATCCTTCCGAAGAAGATTTCATTTCCACTATTGCTCGGCAATAACTTATTTTTCCGTCAAATTTAATCCGCCTAAGTAATCAATGATTGAAATGATTTGTCCTTTTTGATTTAAATACTCAATCAGCCATGCAAATAATTGGTTATTCTTAAGCAAATCTGCATTCCCAAAAATCAAAAGCAATTCCCTGGCCCTTGTCAACGAAACATTTAATTTCTTATCGACATTACATCCATTTAGAAAAGTATTTTTGGGATGCAACGATTTAAGTTGCTTTACATTAGAATATGGGAAAGAAAGAAGTATTATTTCCCTTTCCGAACCTTGAAAACGTTCTATTGTATCGACTGTGATAACCGATTTGGCATTTTCGGACAGAAAGCCATAAATTTGAGCATTTTGTAACCTAAATGGCGAAACCACACCAATCAGATTCTCGTCGTACGCACCGTATTTCGAATAAAAATAATCGACCGTTCCTGCTATTGCATAACTTTGGAATTTGTTGATTTTTTTATGCGGTTCGATTGGGGAATCGACAAAAATAATTCTTTGGTCAGGACGGAAACCCCAAATTTTAAGGAAATCTTCTATGCATTTACCTATCGTCTTATTGGAATTCCTGTCTGGAACTACTTTAACTTTATTGTTATAAAAGAGCAAATTGATGGGTTCAACCAACGAGGGATGCATTCTATATTGGTATTCCAACATCGAAATGAACTCGCTTGCTCCAATTCTATTCAAATTATTAATTAACAATTCAAAATACGATTGCCCCAAATCGGTGATACCAAGTTTTTCGATATCTGGGTCATTTACTTTTGTAAATCTCGGATTTTGCTGAATTACGCACGAAAGTTGCATTTCATCGCCAATCAAAATAAATTTTTCGAACTTCGCAACCAATCCTAAAATGTGAGGAATCAGAATTTGCGATGCTTCGTCGATAATTGCAACCGAAAACTGCTTCAATTCCAAAAGTTCGGCAGTCAGGTGAAGCGACAAAACCGTCGATAGAAACAATCTACAACTGTTCACCTTCTTTCGGACTTCTTCTATTGTCAAATTTTCCGAAATTACCGAAAGCATTTGTTCCTGATTGGGCGACGACTCCTTCGAACCAAGACGAATGAAATCTACGAACCCATTCTTCAATAAAAGCTCAACAATTTCATCGACTGCCCTGTTCGTGTAAGCCAAAACCAAAATATTTTCGCTCGTATGAAATAAATAATACCAAATCAGTTCCTTGACAAATGTTCGGGTTTTCCCCGAACCAGGCGGACCTTGAATGACATAATACGGATAGGCTTCTACTGCTTTCGATAATACTTCTTTGTAAACTGAATTGGCAAAAAATTTACGAGCCTCTGGATTTGGCTCAATCCAAGGTTTTTTCAATCCCAAAAGTAAATCTATTCTCTCTTTCGAATTAGCAAAGAAATTAAAAAGTGAAGCAAGCACATATTTTGTTGTCGAATCGATGTAATCGGGTTCAACACACCAATGCCTTTCGCCTTTGAAAAAGCTCAGATTCGTAAGTTTATTACGTAAGCTGACCTTAATTTCATTCTGATTTAATTCTTTAATCACCCCTTTGAATAATTGGAATGCGTTTTTGTGGTAAACAATATCTTTCGGATAAATAACAACTGGGTCAGCCTTTCTAAGTGATGTCAACTCGGGTGTGGTCGATGTTTTCCGAAAAATTAAATGAAAATTTTCGAAACTGCTACGCTCTTTGTCCAATACTAAATCTGTTAGCACACTTTGGCTCTGTATTTTCTCTTCGAATGAATCGTTCCAAAGCGAACTCTGGCAATATTGACCATTGGAGAAGATATCGCCAATTTTCGAAATTCTGTTTTCATTCAATATGAACGAATAAAAATTGAAGAGAAGCTTTTTGTATTCCTCGGGCATCGAGGCGAAAATTTCACGAACTCTTGGCAATTTGGACGAAACCAAATCATTTGCCAGTGGAAGCTTCCGAATCAAAGTATCGAAAATGGAATAATTCTTTTTGATGATTTGGGTTTCCAATGAATAAATCCAATTGCGTGCTTTTAGAAATTCTCGCTTGATATTAATCTCGTTCACTGCTTCGCGCAAAGGGGCAACAGAATCTTTGGAATAAAGAATCATTGAACTGCCTTTGCGGCTTTCGTAAACAGAATCGGCAAGTAAATTGTAACCTGTAGCTTGTGCATAATGCGAATGCCAAATAGGTGCATAAAACGATACTCCATCGCTCAGTTGAAACCGCACAGGACTTTGCGGGCAACTTCCCGACTTAAGCTCGACAACAGTCTTGTTCGATGAATCGGACAAGCTTTCCAAAAATAAATCCATCCGACCCAACAAACCATAATCGGCTGAAAAGAAAGTAGGTTCAATTTGAAATGAAAAGTTTTTGAAATATGGTAAAAGTTTTTTCAAATTTTCGAAATGAACTTCTAAATTCGATTTTAAGAAACCATAAATATTTGGTTCTTCTCGCTCCAAAACAAAAAAAGTTAATATCTTTCGCTTAATATTCTTTTCAATCAACTCATCGATTTTTACTTGTTCTTGCGACAATAACTCGTCGAAGACAAAATTCACCAGCGAGCCAAAGAATGAATGAATCGAATGCGATTGCTCATCAAAGAACTGATTTACAAAATAATAATATGCATTAAAGCCTTTTTTGGTGAATGAAGAAGCAATTTCGGTAACATCGAAAAGGTAATCGGGTTCGATTACAACAAGCGAATTTTTTGTTGTGCGAAAAGCACTGCTTTCGACTTGCTCCAAATCGAAACAATTCAAGATAGTCCCTCTGTTCGTAATCTTTGGAATTTCCTTCCAATACTCTTCGAAAGAGATTGACACTAAATCGTTACCACTAAAACAGACAAGCATATACTCATCGCCACCAGAACGAGAATCAACTATGACCCTTTCAAGCGTGGTTATTCGTGTATCCTTAGACTTTTTATGAATGAAATATTTAAATATTTTGGATTCATTTTCGAACTGATTACGAATGTTGGTCAACTCAATTTTTTCATCATAGAAATGCGAAAGAACATCGGCAATCATCGAACAAATCGAAAGGTAGTCTGCTTTCGAAAGTTTTTTCGAAATTCTTTTGCTTTTGAAAATTTTGAGAAGAAAATAGAATTTTAATTTGACTTCCGCATCGATTCTGTATTTATTTACAATGAAAAGCGCTTTCGAAAAATGATTCGAAAACAATTGTTTTTCGTTCAAAACAAGTTCGTCGATAAAACTTAAAAAAATCGACTTCAATTCAAGAAAAAAATACGAACCTTCCTCTTGCGAAAAACTACCGCCACCAAATATCTGATTAAAAATAGATTGCAGATGTTCTATTGGAGATGCTTCTTCTTGCATTTTAGGATTGTAACCTAAGGTCTCGGATTCTTATTTGATACTGGGGAATCTTAGAATTTGCAATTTCTTCCAGAGTAAATACAATATCGAATGGTTTACCACTTGTAATGATATTGAGTTTTTCCATTAAATTATGAGCCAATGCATCGATTTCGAAGAAGATATTGCCACCATTGATGTTCACTGGCTGAACAGCACGGAAGCGAATGTTATTTGCACCATAAACTTTTGCACCATTTTTCGAAAGCACCCCACGAGCAAGAAAAGTTGGCTTCTGGTTTTCGTAGCCAAAAGGAGCAAATTTGTGTAAAAATTGGAAAAATCTCGGGGAAAGCTCCGAAAGACTAATTTCTGAATCTATAATAATTTCGGGAATAAGCATATCGGGAGTTATTTCACGAACAGCAATTTCATTAAACTTTTCGATAAACAATGGTAAATTTTCTAACTTCATCGAAAGTCCTGCTGCGTGCTTGTGTCCACCAAACTCATCCAAATATTCTGCACATTCCTTCAAAGCCGAATGAATATCGAAATTCAAAATACTTCTCGCCGAGCCTTTAGCCATATTATACATAGTTGTAAGCAAAATTGTAGGGACGTGGAAACGATCGACAAGACGAGAAGCCACAATCCCAATCACACCAGCGTGCCAGTCTTCTTTATGCAGAACAAGGCATCGGCGTTCGCCTTTTGAAAGAAATTCTTCTGCCATTGGCACAGCCTCTTCGAATGTCTTTTCGTCGTAATACCTTCGCATTCGGTTATCTTGTTCCAATTGCTGAGCCATTCGGAACGCCATCACCTCGTCTTTCTGAATCATCATTTCGACCGAACGCATTGCATCGCCCAACCGACCCGCCGCATTAATCAGCGGCGCTAAGGAATATATGATATTCGCAACACTCAAATTGCCCGCTTTCAAATTCGTGCAATAAAGAAGCCCTTTAATTCCAGGTCGTGGGTTTTCGTTCAAAAGCTTCATCCCAAAATGAGCAAGAATCCTGTTTTCATCGACCAAAGGAACCATATCGGCAGCGGAAGCAATTGCTACATAATCGAGAAACTTGTATGCTTCCTCTTCTCTTCCAAGCTTAATTGCTATACCTTGAACCAATTTGAAAACAACACCACAGGCAGCAAGATGTTTGAATGGATAGCCACTTTCGGGAACAAATGGGTCTAAAATCGCATAAGCTTTGGGCAGCTCTGGACCTGGTTCGTGGTGGTCACAAACGATTGTATCAATTCCAATGGAATGAGCATAATTTAATGCTTCGACCGAGGTTATTCCAACATCAACAGTTATTATTAAACTCACTCCTTGATTCTTTGCTTCTTTTACGGTCGAAGGTATAATTCCATAACCCTCTTGAAACCTATCAGGAATATGGTAGATTACATTTGCGTCCAAAGAACGCAAGAACTCCAACAGCATTGCAGTGCTTGTAGTTCCGTCGACATCGTAATCACCGTGAATACATATTAATTCTTTATTACGCACAGCCCGAAGGATTCTTTCGACTGCTGCTTCCATTTGATTGAATAAATAAGGATTATAAAGCCTTTCCAACGAAGGTTCGAAAAATGCAAATGCATCTTCTTGATTAGAAATGCCACGGGCTACGAGGACTTTTGCAAGACCCCGAGGAATTTTCAATTGCTTAACTAATAATTGGACAGCGGAGTCGTCGGACTGTCCACGAAATTTCCATTTTAAATCTGACATTTTTCATATTTCCAATTTTCTAACTGAAACAAAAATAATAATTTGTTTTCATTTAAACAAATTTTTGTGAAAATTTTTACAGACTGTGTAAATTTTTACACACCTTTCGAAAGAAAAAGTTTCCTAATTTTAAGTTTTTACAAAAATGTTTAACAAAAAATATGAAGTTTGGCGAGGATTTTGATTTAACTGAAACCCCAAAAAAACCCAAAAGCAAAAAAAGAGTGCTTGTAAAAGACGAAAAGAAAACCGTCGCAAACATCATCAAAGGCAAAGTAATAGGTGTAAAAGGAAAAAATTATATCGTTAAGCAATTAGATTCTGAGCCACTTACTGCAATAGATTGCTTCATCTCTGGTTCACTCGAAGTTCTTCACCCACATTACACACTCATTACTGTTGGGGATTATGTCCATTTCGAACTTATCGAAAGCCCATACCAAAAAGCAAAAACTTTGGGCAGAATTGTTAAAGTCGAAGGACGAGATACATTCCTGATGAGAAAATCGATTATTGGCAAAAAAGAAGATATTCTCGCAGCAAATATGAATTATGTCTGTATCGTAATTGCAGCAAAAGAACCCAACTACAACCTTCGTCTTCTCGACAAAATTCTTGTTGCAGTCGAACAAGGCAACGCAAAGCCAATAATCATTGTGAACAAAATCGATTTAGTCGACCAGCAAGAAATTCAACAAGAATTTTCTATTTATCAATCACTGGGTTACAAAGTTTTGTTCCTTTCGGCAAAAGAAAACCAAAATCTCGATGAACTCCGCCAAACCATTAAAGGCACTTGCAGTTTGTTCATTGGCGCCTCGGGTGTTGGTAAATCAACTTTAATCAATAAACTATTAGGAAAAGAAATTCAAAAAGTTAGGGATTTGTCGAAAAAATCATTTGGAAGGCACACAACTACATTTTCTCGTCTTTTCGTACTAGATTCGGCAACCGAAATTATCGACTCGCCTGGTTTCCGAGAATTCGACATTTGGAACGTAGCAAAAGATGAGTTACAATTTTATTTCTCCGATTTCAAAAGATATTTTCAGAAATGCAAATTTCAACCTTGCTCGCATACTCACGAACCAAATTGTGCCGTGAAATCGGCAGTCAAAAGGGGCAAAATTTCCTTCGAACGTTACATTTCATATCTCTACCTTTACGAATCCATCGACGAAAGCAAATATTAATTTTTCAACTTTTCGAAAACGAATTGAAAAGCCCGAGTTCTTTTGGCAGGGTCTTTTGGGAAAATTTTCAACACCAATCGACCATCCTTCCGAAGTTCCAATTGCTCGACTAATTCATTTTCGGTTTTCGAAAAATGGTCTACTAACAATATCTTTCCACCTTCAACAACGATTTTCGCAGAATCGAGAATATTCCCCTCTAAATCCTTAAATGAAACAGTATTCGGTTCAACTAACATTATTCTTTTTTGCAAAGTATCCGACCAATGCGATAAAATCCAACCCAAAAACAAAGCAGACTTGTCTTCCTTCAACTGAACTTTCTTTAAAATGACTTCATTCGATTCAACAAATCGCCATTTACCCAAGACTTTTGTTAAATTACTTTTATCAATCCTTTGGCAATCACTATTGTAAGAAGAAAGCATAAGTATTACAAAGATTAACAAAATTGTGTAGAATAAATCTCTTTTACGGTTGGATTTCATATAAACCTCCATTCAAACTACTATCAAATTTATTTATACTTTTCGATTTTTGCAAATCATTTCCTAAACATTTGGATTAGTAAAATTTTTTTGCTAAATTTTCTAATAATTTGAGGTTAAAATGAAAAAATTTAAAAATATATTTTCGCTCCTTATTTTAATACTTGTCATTTTTGCAAACCAAGTCCTTTCTCAACGATGGGAAAAGGTTACAAGCATTCAATTTCCATATTCCAATAACTACTGGTTAGATGTTTATTTCCATCCTTCGAACCCAAACTATGGATGGGTTTGTGGCTTTAATGGAATGGTGGCATATACAACCGATGGCGGCAACAGTTGGCAAGGCTCTACAATAAATAATGCTTATCATCTTGAAAGCATACATTTCCCATCATTAACAGTTGGATATTGTTCAGGAGTCGACGGAATTTTTAAATCCACCGATGGCGGGAGAACCTGGACAGACATCACGCCTGCGGGCACAAGGGATACTACCGCTTTTTGGGGTTGCTTCTTTCTGACTGAAAATTATGGAATGGTTGTTGGCGACGGCTGTGGTTCGAACCGCCAACATTTTTGGCTAACAACCGATGGCGGCAATACTTGGTCGGTTTTCATCGGCAATGAACTCAACTCGGGTATGACTGATGTTTTGCTTTACAACGATGGCACTGGCTATGCAGTAAGCAGTGGGCGACTTTGGCTTTCAACCGACTTCGGACAAACATGGCGCGTATTTGCAAATTCCGGACCTAACTACTGGCAAGAGGAAATAACAAAGTATGGCAATTCTTTCCTTGTGCCATATTCGGGTAACAGCTGCACCGGCGGTGGAAACGATGGCGGAATGCGTTTTTCTACAAACTTTGGCTCGACTTGGGTAAGTTACCAAACTGGCACCCCAATGTTCGGGACTTTTTTAATCGATGCCCAAAAAGGCTGGGCTTGTGGATATTCTCGGGCCGTATATTATTCATCTAACGCAGGAGTTACTTGGATTCGCAAAAATTGCGGCATAGAAAACGGAAATCTCGACGACATCTGGTTTATTAACGAAAACAATGGTTGGGTAGTTGGAGAGGGAATTTACAAACTTTCGCCACCAATCGGTCGAGTCAGCAGAACAATACTTAATTTTGGCGAAACTTGTGTAGGCAAAGCAAAATTCGATACGCTCTACTTTTCGAACATTAACTTCAACGATGCTACGATTAGCCTTTCTTTGACTGGTAACACCGAAGACTTCCAAATCCTTTCGCCTGGAACGACTGGTTACGTTCAATCCTGCGATTCGATAAGAATTATCGTTATGTTCCTTCCCAAATCCAACGGAGGCAAAAATGCAACTTTACAAATTTCTGCTCCCTACCAATCTCCAATCACTGTTCAATTACGTGGAAGCGGTGCACAATCTACTGCTAAACTGCTCGATACCTTGCTTATCTTCGACAACGTCCGCTGTGGGCAATCCTACGAAAAGTATGTAACAATGGAAGTCTCGGCAAGTGGCGAAAAAATAATATCAATTGCTAAAACCGAAGGCAATGCACAAGTTTCCGTTAAAAACACTATTCCAATGGACATCATTCCTGCAACACCAAATAAAATCTACTTTACTGCTACTGCTACCGACACTGGTTGGACAACTACCCGCTTTCGCTTCTATCTGTTCCCCTGCGACACACCCTTTTTCGTTTCGGTTAAAGTTTATGGCAAATCACCTATTATCAAAATAGACTCTACTTTCCACTTCGATTTCATCTGCAAAGTCGATACAATTCTAATTCCAATTGCCAATGTAGGAAACGATACATTGAAATTCGATGACATCGACTTCAGCCCCAAAAACAACAACATTGCTATCTTGGGCTGGAAGTCGCAAAATACATTGCTAAAAAATATTATCCTTCCAAAACAAGCTGACACACTGGTTATTGCTATCCTTCCAAATTTCGAAGGAAGTTTTTCTTCTAAACTAATCATTAAAAACAATGACTTTACAACTCAACGTGGCTCGCGGAATAATTTGTCCATTCCAATCACAATTCAAGTTTTGAAACCCGAAATCTCTGTTGTCCCCACTACAATTGACTTTGGTAAACTTTGTATCCGAGATACCGCAACAAAATATGTTGCTATCCACAACAGAGGTAATCTCGACGAAATCCTAAATAAAGTCATTATTCAAAACCAAGGTTTCCGATTAACCCCTAATTTTTCAGTTCCAAAGCCAATTAAACAAAAGGACTCAATCCTTGTCCCAATACTGTTCAACCCAGCCTATCAAGGGATATTCGAAGACACAATTTATTTCACAACAAGCGAATGCCCCGACACTTTCAAAATTTATGTTCGTGGCGAATGCGTTATCCAAAAAATCGATTACCTTCCAAAGGAAATCAGGCTACGATTAACAAAAAACTCACTTTCAAATCAAAAAGTTACAATTTGGAATCTATCGAACTACGACCTTGTCTTCACATCGCACAAGTTTGGCTCTTTACCAACAGATTCAATCGAAATAAAAGCCGAAAATCTGATTGATTCAATTATCAAAGCCAATGACACGCTAAACTTCAATCTAACTATTTCGGGAAAAGAAAAAGGGAAATGGACAACCAAATTATTTATCACTCTCGCTGGTATCTGCAATTTTGAAATCGAAATACCCATCACAATCGAAATTATCGATAAAGATTTGCTTTATGGAAAATACTACAATTTTGGCAAAATCCTTTGCGAACCCCGTGAATCGGAAACTCGAATTAAATTCTTCAACCTATCGGAAATCCCCGACACAATAAATCAAATTCAAATTGTCCAGAAATTCAATCAATTTGCTTTTAAAAATCTATCCACCCAACCTTTTATCATTCCATCGAGGGATAGCATAAGTCTCGAAATTTCGTATTCCCCAACAATTTTGGGCTACGATACTGCTTTTGTCCTTCTCCTATTCGATGATACTCAACGCAACGATACAATCATCGTCGAAGGCTTCTTTGGGAAATCGATAATTAAACTCGACACCAACAGAATTGTCTTTGGTAAATTCGAATACTGCGAAAATCCAGTCAGCAAGAAAATTGTAATTCGAAATACTGGAAACATTCCCGATACCTGCATAATTACAAAGCCATTCGGTATTCAACTTTTTGGTTGGAAACTCGATAATATTTTCATTGAACCAAGCGACTCAATTGTAATCGAGATTAGTTTTTCGCCCGAAAGAATTTATGGAATCTTCAATGATTCTTTGGAACTTGCCTTTTCAACTTGCAACATCAAAGAACAAATTATTGTCGAAGCGGAAATTTTCATTCCAAACTACTCAATCTCTCCCAAGTCCATTGATGCAGGCGAAATCTGGATGGGAACTCAAAAACCAATCTCATTCGACATCCAAAACAAAAGCAATCAAAATTTAGGTTTACGGCTTTCGCCCTCGTCAAATTATTCTATTAACTTGAAATTTGATAATAATGTTTCTTTCGATTTAAAACAAAATGAAGCATATAAACTCACCGTCAACATAGTTGCATCCGAAGAAGGCGAATTTTCCGACACTCTCATTGTCGAAATAAATAGTAATTGCATCTATTTCGATACTTTAATTGTCCATTACATTATACCAAAAGAGATATACGAACTAATTCTTTCAGTTGGAAAATATTTCGTTAAACCAGGCGATTTGGTCAATATTGAAATCGAAAACTTAACCCCAACAAATCTTTTGAAGCTCGATACACTTGAGTTTGAACTTTTGTTTGATGATTATTTGTTCTATCCAATAGAAACTTTTCTAAGCTTCAATAAAGAAAAAATCGAAACACGGCGAAGCACAAATAAATTAAGTTTCACTCTCGTTGGTAAACAAATTGAAAGCTTCTTGCAATCATTAAGCAAAATCGTTGTCAATGGTCGTGCATTGTATTCTTCGCCCGATTCTACTATTTTAGACTTGCAAAACTTGGTGTTTACGCCAAGTAAGAATATTTCGGCAATGCTCAACGATGGTTTACTTAAAGTAAGCCCCATTTGCCATCCCGTTGCAGGGCAAAGATTGGAATTTATCGATATGTTTAATTTGCAAAATTATTCTTTTGACGACGGCAGAATCATTTTCAAAATCTATTCCCAGGCGGAACAGATGATTGAATTTAAAGCATTTAATCTGCTTGGCAATGAAATATCGAAAGAGGCAATCAATTTAATGCAAGGCGAAAATGAATTCTGCTTTGAGCATAAAAACTTATTTGCTTCGCAAACTTTAATATTCATTTTTCAAAATAATACACAATCCATTAGCATAATCGTTCCAGTTTTCCGATGGTAGAATGTTACGTTGGGACTTCGGGATGGTCGTATTTGCATTGGAAAGGAATTTTATACCCCGAAGGCTTACCACAAAAAAGTTGGCTTAATTATTATTCCCAATATTTCAACTGCGTCGAAGTTAATTCTACATTTTATCGAAATTTTGCTCCTTCGACTTTCAAAAATTGGGCAAAAAGTGTTCCCGAAAGTTTTCGCTTTATTTTCAAAATACCCCAAGAAATTTCGCACAAAAAAAGACTGATTGACGTCAGAGCAGACTTAAATAATTTCTTTTCAAGTTTAGAACTAATTAAAAGCAAGATTGGTTGCCTTCTTTTGCAGTTACCCCCAAGTTTTTTTATCGAACTCGACAAATTCGAAGAGGCAATAGCCTTTGCAACTGAATCATTCCCAATTGCTGTGGAGTTTCGGAACAATTTTTGGCTTTTTGATGGTGTCGACGAAATATTGAAGAAATACAAGTGTATCTTTGTCAATCCTGATTCTCCAAAAAATCCTTTCCAAACCGTTTTGACAACCAACAAACTTTACATTCGACTTCATGGAAGAACGAGTTTGCACAAATCATCATACACCGAACAAGAATTGCAAGAGATAGTCAGCACAATTGAAGAATTCGACAATGAAATTGACGAAGCATGGATTATCTTCAACAACGGGGTTTATGGACACGCCATTACAAACGCAATGCGACTTATTGAGTTGCTTTCACAAAAACCGAAAACAATTAAGTTCGAACATAGATGTAACCCACAATTGGGTCTGTAGTGTTGTGTGAAATTAGCATTTGAATTGTTTTTTCTTTCAGTTGTGCACCAGCAGGTAAAAGCTTTATGCCCGAATATGTAACTACATCTCGGGCAACAATCATTCCTTCTTTTAAATCCTGCAATTGAACAGGCTTTACATTAAATTCGCTAACAATTTCGCCGCTTTCGTAAAGATATTGTTCAAGAAAAACAGTAACCTTTGGGTCGTAAAGCCTTCGGGAGTTACTTTTTATTTTTTCAAGGGCTTCTTTTGGCTCGATTTTCAACAGATAAACAAACTCGTAATAATCAATTGCAACACGAAGAATTCTCGATTGCAAAGGAATTTGCCACGATTGTAGTTTCGCTGGAAAACCGCTCCCATCGAAATTTTCATAGACAGAATAAAGATATTCTTTTACATTCGAAAGAGTCGCTATATCGCTCAAAATTTCTTTTGCTTTGATTGGAACTTGTGTACAAAGTTCATCGCAAGGAACTCCTTCCTTCATCACTGGAACAGTGATAAGGGATTCAGGAAGACAAAATTTGCCAATGTAGACAAGATTACCTGCAAATTCAATGTCATCGATTTCATCATCCATAAAGTTACCCATCCGTTTTGCAATCCAAGAAGCCGCCTTTGCAATTTTAATCGAAATATCGGCAAGCACAGGAAATCGAATGGAAAGCATCCGAACAACCAAACTTTTTGTATCGTTAATTTGCTTTTCCAGTGCTTGGGCGAGCTCGGTCAATAACTTATTTTCTTCTTCCCGTTGCAATTGAAGTTGAACGATTCGAACAGCAGCTTTAATTCTCGAAAGAAATTCCTCGTTTTCTAATGGTTTATTGATAAAATCATCAACACAAAGGTTCAATGAACGGGTTCGAAGCTCTTTATCATTGTATGCAGTGAAGAGAATAAAATATATACTTTTGTATTTATTTATTGAACGAAGCTTTTGGCAAAATTTTAAGCCATCGATTCCACCAGGAAGCAGATAATCGCAGATAATAATTTTTATGTTGTTTTTTTGTAAAATTTCGCCTGCTTTTTCAATTGTCGCCGCTGTTTCCAAACCCGCATCGGGAAATGCTTTTAGAAGCAATGCTTTAACGTTTGCTATTACCGAAGGGTCGTCATCTACTACTAAAAAATTAATATCGCTCATTCGCCTCTCTTTGCATAATTCTCTATAATTTCCGAAGTAGTAATGTTTTTAATTAGAATAGTCGTTCTCCTGTTGGTGTAATCAAAAGGATTTTCGGGGTTTCGGAGCTTTTTATCGGCAAAGCCTGTTACCTTGACGATTTGACCTTCCCACAATCCATTCTGTTCTAAAACCCGACGAGCGGCATTTGCACGGTCTGCCGAAAGTTCCCAGTTGGAGTATTGCGACTGTTTCGAATACTGCCGGCTATCGGTGTGGCCTTCGACTTCAACATAATTTGGTAACTTGCCAATTTCTTTAGCAAGTATTTTCAAAATCTCGACTGCTTCGGGTTTAAGTTTCGAGCTCCCAATTTCAAAAAAAGTAATATCCTGGGACTCAATTAGTTCGATTCGTAAACCCTCCTTTGTAAGTTCAAACTTAATCGAATTAAGTAATTTTGCTATTTCAGGGTTTTTTGCCTTGGTTTCTTCGAAAATACTGCTTAATTCTTTTGCAATGTTCTGAACTCTTTCAACTGCTTTTATACTATCTTGAACAGCTTGCTTACGAAGTTTTTCGGTTACTTTGGTAGCAAGAGTATCTTGTTGTTCAGGTGGCAAGAAGAAGTAAAATTGATGCTCTTCTTTCGATTTGCCTTTGCCGGGTTCAGGATTTTCGAAAATATCAATTTTCACAGGCACAGTTCTTTTGCCAGTAATAAAATTAAATGCACCAGGGTCTTTGAAAAAAGCCGAAACCATCTCTCGTATTTGTTCGCTCTGGCCAAGAATCCACATAACAATGAAAAATGCCATCATTGCTGTGACAAAGTCTGCATAGGCAACCTTCCAAGAACCACTATGTGCCCCGTGACCGTGATGAACCTTCTTCTTTTTTATTATTATCGGTTCTTCCTTGTGCTTTTGTTCTTCAGGGTTCGACATATGACCTCCTTAACGTGCTTGCTTAATTGCTTGTTCTGTCTCTTGGAATGTAGGACGATTTTCGGGGTCGATTGAACGGCGCCCATATTCAACTGCAACCGAAGCAGGAGCACCTTTGGCAAACGCAAGCAATGCAGCTTTTATCGCCTGAAGATATTTCATTTCTTTCTGTACAATTTTATTCATAATCGAAGCGGTTGGTCCAACTAAGCCATAACACATCAAAACTCCAAGGAATGTTCCTACCAAAGCAGCTGCAACGTGGTGTCCAACTGCTTCGGCACCTTCGGAAACAGATGCCATTGTTACAATGATTCCCATAACAGCAGCAACAATTCCTAATCCTGGGAATGCTTCCGCCAACACCTGCAACGATTGCGATGGAATAAGCTCTTCTTCTTGGATATTTTCTAAATCCAAATCCATTAACTCTTCCAAATCGTGTGCTGGTACTCCACCGCTAAGAACAACCTTCAAAGTATCCGAAAGAAATTCTACTGCAATTTCGTTACTCAAAAAAGATGGGTATTTTGTAAAAATAGAACTGGATTTAGGGTCTTCGATATGTGGTTCAATGGCAATTAAACCTTCCCTTTTGGCAAATTGGAATAATTCATACAAAAGTTGTAAAAGCTCGATGTATGCTGCTTTGTTAACTTTTGGTCCCTTCAATGTGCCCAAAACCTTGGCAATAATTTTCTTCAAAATTGGCAAAGGGTTTGCAATTAACAATGAACCAGTTGCCGAGCCAATAATAATTATATACTCTGCTGGCACAATTAGTGCCAATGGATTTCCACCTGCAACAATTAAGCCACCTACGATTGAAACTATTACAACAACTGCTCCAATTATAACAAACATAGCCCCTCTCTATTTAATTATACTTTTCATTTTTTCAATTTTCTCTTTCAATTTCGATTCATTTATTTCGAAAGAATTAGCTTTGTCGAAATAAAATTTAGCCAAATTGTAATCATCTAAATTATAATAAATTTCAGCCAAATGCAAATAAATTTCAACTATTGCCTCGTCGTTGTATTCATAATCTTCAATAATATCTTTTGCCAACGAAATAAAATAAAGTGCCAACTTAAAATCTCCATTTTTAAAATACCACCAACCATAAGTATCCAAAATATATGGATTCTTTGGTTGAAGTGAAAAAGCTTTGTCAATTAATTTTTTTGAGTAATCTTTCCTAATATCACGTTCTATTAAAGTATAAGAGTAATTATTTAAAAGCATTGCGTCGTCGGGAGAATTTTCAATTGCCTTTTCGTAGAGCGAATCCGACAGTTCGTAGTTTCCAAGTTCAAAGTAACAATATGCTAACAATTCTTCGCAACCACCCCGATATGAGCTATGCTCCATCGCTTTTTCGAAGTAATACCGAGCTGAATCGTATTTTTTATCGTTGAAATAGATTTTACCAAGCTCGATTATATAATTTGGCTCTGATTGAAATTTTAAAAAATGCTTTTTCAGTAATTCGTTGGTAACTTTTGTCTTATTAACAAATTGTAAAAGTCTTAACACTCGTTCGAGTTCATTTACAGAATCCACTTGTATTGAATTAACTATTTTTTCGGCAAATGTATTCGAGTCCATTAGATTAACTTTGTTTAGAAAAATGTAGCTCGATACATCCTTTTCAATTCTATCATCGGATTGGTTGCAAAGCGATTCGAAAATTGCTTTTACTTCATTACTAAATTTTTCCGATTCCTTTTGTGTGTAATTAAAATTATATTCTTTCATAGTAATTGTAAATCCAATAAGCGAACTACAATCGAGTAGATAAATGTAATTATCGAGGTATTCCAAAAATTTCGATAGTTTACCAATATCCAAATACAATTCTAATAATTCATATAAATAAGATGACAAATCCTCGCTGGATTGCCTTCTCGAACCAAAGCGGTCGAACAATTCCTCGTATGCGGAAATAGCAGACAATGTATCATTCAAATTAATCAAGGAATACGAAAAAATAACCTTGTATGCAAATGGATACCGAAATTTGGTCGGTAAATTTTTACAAAATTGATAGGACAAATAAACTGTTGAATCCAAATTTAAGAGAATATAAGCGTGTCGGAGCAAATCTTTTTCGCTAATCCCCTCTCCTTTTAATTTAAGTAACTTCTGAGAAAAAAATATACTTTCCGAATATCTTCCCAAGTCCATACTTATATTGACCAACAAATTGACAGTTGGGTGGAATGTAGAATCATTCCGAAAACTTTCGAGTGCGTATTGGTAGGCAAGTTCCAACTTTCCAAGATTGTAAAAATTTTCCGCCAAAAGATAAAAAATAGTCCGAGATGAATCCAATCGTAAAGCATCCAACAATGTAATAATTGCATTCGGAAAATCATTACTCTCTTGGAAAAGAGCTGCTTGGGTTATTAAATCGAGAACTTCCCTGCGAGCCGAAAACTCATCAACATAACTTTTGTTTTTCGAATTATATAATTTGCCACCTATTGTATCATCGGGGAAGTCTTCGAAAGACTGAGCACTTTTGTTAGCTAAACGAATATTGCAGGAGAAAAGAACTAAAAACAAAACAGGCAAGATAATATGTATTATTGACCTTTTCAACTTTCAAAAACTTAACAAGGTAAAATTAATAAAAAAACTGTCTGTAAAAACAGACAGTTTCTAAAATTGTAAGAATTGAAACAAAAATATTACAGGTAATTAATTTCTCGCAAAACAGCAGAAATTCCTTTTTTGTCAATAGTCTTTATTGCTTTTGCGGTTACACGCAAACGAACCCATTTTTTTAATTCAGGCACCCAAAACTTTTTCCATTGCAAATTTGGTAGAAAACGCCTTTTAGTACGATTATTAGCGTGGGAAACATTGTTCCCCACCATTGGCTTTTTTCCTGTGACAACACAATGTCTTGCCATTGCAATTCTCCAAATTAAAGAACACAAAATTAATAAAAATTTTTTTAAAAAAACATTTGGAAATTTTAAAAAACCTTTATAATTTGTTTTATGAACTTCGTTAATGTTATGAAAATTTTTGATAAACCACATAGAAAATGCTTTTCTTCTCATTTCAATTATGTTTCACAATTATGGAGTTTTTATGAATGTTCGAAAAATTTTAAATGTTTCAATTCGGGACAGGCCTTTAGAATCGGTTTGAGATTCTTGCATTCTATCTATTCCTTTATGTCGTTTAAATTTTTAAAACTCGACAAAAATATTTTAACTAATTATGTTTAATAATGGTAATAGGAGTATGAAAACATTTATTTCTTCCCTGATTTTATTTGCATTCTTTTTTACATTTACAGCTCTATCGCAGGATAGAGTTGTAAGCGGTAAAGTTACCGATGAAAACGGTAACCCGTTGGCCGGCGTTACTGTAATGGTGAAAGGAACTGCCGTTGGAACCTTCACCAAAGGCGATGGCACTTTCACTGTGAAAGTTCCCGCACGAGCACGAACTCTTGTCTTCCGCCGTGTCGGTATGAAAACCCTCGAAGTATCTGTTATAGGTAAAGACTACTTCGATGTTGTGATGGAAGAAGACAAACTTCTTACCGAAGAGGTTGTCGTAACAGCAATCGGTTTGGAACGTGAAAAGAAAACCATTGGTTATGCAATCGAAGACCTGAGCGGTAGAGTTGTTTCCGAAGCACGAACAACAAACATAATCAATTCTATTACCGGAAAAGTTGCAGGTGTTCAAATTGTTAACTCGACCGGTATGCCCGGTTCTTCGGCTTACATCCAAATCCGTGGACAAAATTCATTCTTGGGAGGCAATCAACCTTTGTTCGTTGTCGATGGCATTCCCATCGATAACTCTATGTCGTATAGTGGTAACCCTGATGATGGAACCAATAACCTTCTTGCCAGTGTTGCATACTCGAACCGTGCTATTGATTTGAATCCTGATGACATTGCTTCTGTAACCGTTTTGAAAGGACCTGCAGCAACAGCATTGTATGGTATCCGTGCTGCAAATGGTGCTATCATCATTACAACAAAGAAGGGGCAAGCTCTTGCTACCGAAAGAATAAATGTTTCCTTCTCCCATACTACCTCGATTGAAGAAGTAAACAAATTACCAGAACTACAAAACAAATGGTCTCAGGGTGCTGGTGGCCGATTTGTTCAACCTGGAAATGCCCAGTCACGAACTTGGGGGGCATTAATCGATACGCTTTATTGGGATTTAAACACTACAAATAAATTCAATAAATACGGCAACATAGTAGGAAAATCGGTTTATGATGCAGATAATGACAAAAGTCATTATAAGAAAGTCGAACCCTACGATAATCTTTCCAATTTCTTTATAACCGGAATGACTAACACACAAAATCTTTCTCTTGCCGGTGGGACAGAATTTGGTGCGTTCTTCTTATCGCTTTCTAATTCCAAGTCCTTTGGCGTTGTACCACTTTCTCACTTCTCCCGACAATCCGTTCGCTTCAATGGCGAAGCACGGATTAGCTCACGCTTGAAAGCCGCAGGAAACATTTCTTACACTAATAGTGGTGGACGTAGAATTCAACAAGGAAGCAATGTTTCGGGCGTTATGCTCGGTCTACTCCGTACACCCCCAACATTCGACAACTCCAATGGCTACGGCAAAGAAGCATACGACCATCCAGATGCTTATATGTTCCCTGATGGAACACAGAGAAATTACCGAGGTGGTGGTGGTTACGACAACCCATATTGGACAGTTGTTAAAAACCCATTCTTCGACGATGTCGACCGATTCATCGGTAGCATCGAACTGAACTATTTCTTTAGCCCAAATATCGATCTTCTTTACAGACTTGGTGCCGATATTTACTTCGACAAACGCCGACAAGAATTTGCTATTAATTCCAGAAATGCACCTGCCGGACAAGTATTCTATCACGAATTATACAGCAACGACCTAACTTCCGACCTTATCTTGACTTTAAACTATAACCTTACCGATGATTTGGTTGGTAAATTAATTTTAGGTAATAACTTATATCAATCAATTGGTAGCAGTCTCTACACGCAAGGCGATGGACTTATTGTCCCGGACTTTTACCATATTTCGAACACTACCAGCCAAATTGTCCGACAATCCAAAGGAACGCTTAGACGATTAGGTTTCTATGCCGACCTTTCTTTGGATTACCAAGAATGGTTATACCTTAACGGTTCAGTTCGAAACGATATGTCCACAACACTACCAAAGGACAACAACTCATTCTGGTATGGTCAAGGAAGTATAAGCGTCGTATTTACAAATCTTTTCAAAGATGTTTTCCAAAATTCATTCTTCAATTTTGGTAAAATTCGTTTCAATTACGCACAAGTTGGTAAAGATGCTCCAATGTACGCCACTACAACTCCTTTCATTCAAGGCTCCTATGCCGATGGCTACACAAATGGTGTTTCTTTCCCATTTGCCGGCCAAGTTGGTTTCGTAACCGGCGATGTCTTGGGTAGCGATAAACTTCGTCCCGAAAAAACAAACTCCTGGGAAATTGGTCTCAACTTAGTTTTCTTTAAGAACATCTTTTCTTTAGACTTCACGTATTATAACTCTGTGAGTAAAGACCAAATATTTAGCGTTCCAATAGCGCGTTCTACTGGGTATTATGCAGCAGTTTTCAACGCTGGCCAGATATCTAACAAAGGTTTCGAAATTATTCTCAATGCAACACCGCTCAGCACAGCCGACTGGCGATGGGATATTAATTTAAACTTCTCGAAGAACGACAATATGGTCGATGAACTTTACGAAGGAATCGATAACATCTTCCTAGGCGGATTCGAAGGTTCCTCCGTTCGAATTGTAGCTGGCAAACCATATGGTAGTATTTTCGGTTTTGGTTGGTTACGCGATGATAAGGGCAATGTGATTATCGATGATGACCCAAATTCTCCAAATTACGGTTTCCCAATCTTGGATGTTAATAACGAAAAAGCATTTGGAAGTGCAAACCCAGACTGGTTACTTGGTTTCAGAAACTCAATTTCTTGGAAAGGTTTAACCCTTTCATTCTTGATTGATATCAAGAAAGGTGGTAAAATGTGGAATGGAACCCGAAGCGCTCTTTATTTCTTTGGAACCCATAAAGACACCGAAAATCGGGGTTACAAGAAAGTTTTCGAAGGTGTAAAGCAAAGCAATGGCCAAAAGAACGATATTGAAGTCACAGTTGACGAAAACTGGCTGTGCTTAGGTAATGGAAATGGGTTTTTCGGTAGCAACACCGAAGATTTCATCGAAGATGCCGGTTGGATTAGATTACGTGAATTAAGTCTCTCGTATAAGTTACCAAAAGTAATTGTCGATTATACACCATTTTCTAATATCAACTTAACATTTACCGGTAGAAATTTGTGGTTAAGCACGAAATACACAGGTGTCGACCCCGAAACAAACCTTATGGGTGCTTACAGTGCCCAAGGACTCGATTACTTTAATATGCCGGGGACACGAAGCTACAACTTCACAATTTCTGTTGATTTTTAATGAAGTTTAACAATTAAGGAGAAGTTAAATGAAAATAAAAATATTGTTATCAGTTTTCTTAATTTCATTGTTTGCATTTTCCTGCGATAGTTGGATCGACTCAAATTTGAATACTGACCCAACAAGCCCAATGAACGTTCCTTTGCAAGTTGTACTTCCCACAACACAAGCCGGTATCGCATACGTCCTTGGTGGCGATATTGGTAGATTCACAGGTTGCTTCACCCAACAATTTTTTGGTAATAATCGTCAACATCTTGGCATTTACAACTATACATTTAAAGAAGATGACATAAGCAATGCTTGGAACACTATGTATGCTGGACCAATGAAGGACTTGCATCACATCATTCAAACAGCAACAGAAAACAACTCGCCACATTACAAAGGTATTGCTCAAATTCTTATGGCATTTAGCTTGGGAATGTGGACCGATGTATGTGGTGCTATCCCTTATTCCGAAGCATTCAAAGGTAACGACAACCTAACACCAAAATATGACACTCAGGAGGAAATTTATAATTCAATCCTAAGTTTATTGGACGATGCAATCACAAATCTTCAACAAACTACTAGCGTATTCAAACCCGGCAGCGACGACTTTATGTATGGTGGGAAAACAGCAAAATGGATTAAAGCCGCTTACACATTAAAAGCACGTTACTACTTGCATCTCAAAAAATATAACGAAGCGTTAGCAGCTCTGCAAAATGGATTTACAAGCAACGATGACGATTTGCAATTTAATTTCACCGATAAAGAAACCGAAGCCAATCCACTTTACCAATTCGACCAGCAACGTGGAGATATTTCTATGGGACCAGCACTAATGAATCTTATGAATAATTTCAATGACCCACGAAGGCCTGTAATTGCAAAACCTGATGAACAAGGTAATTTTTCCGAAAACTCCCCTCTTGGTGCATTCTATGCAAGCGCAAATTCCCCTGTTCCATTTATTACCTACGTCGAAGCCAAATTTATCGAAGCCGAATGTCAACTCGCTCTTGGCAACAAAACCCAAGCTTACAATGCTTATAAAGATGCTATTATGGCTTCGATGGCAAAAATGGGGGTCTCCGATACCGATGCTCAAACATATTGGAGCCAATCAACAGTCGATGTAAGCGAAAATAATTTAAGCTTACAAAATATTATTGAACAGAAGTACATTGCTTGCTTCTTCAACCCTGAAGTCTGGACTGATTGGCGACGAACTGGTTTCCCACAATTGACTCCTGTTTCTGGAAATAGAATACCGCGGCGCTTCCCCTATCCACAATCAGAAAGACTCTACAACTTTAACAATGTTCGAGCAGCAGAACCAAACTTCCAAGATATTGACTTCATTTTCCAAAAATTGTGGTGGGATAAAACCTACTGGAACCCGTAAATTTCACTGGGGGCTGGTTTTCCAGCCCCCGCATATTAATTTTTTTCCGTTTCATTAATCCACATCAATGAGTCAGGCTCCATTAATCCCAACTTTTCCCGAGCATAAGGAATTATTCTTTCCGGTGCTTCAATTTCTTTGAGCTTTCTTAAAAGCAAATAATTTTCCTCGCGAATTCTTTCGAGCTCCTTTTCTAAAACATATTTCTCCTTGTAAATTTTATTTATGCTCACCACATTGTTTACATACAATAGAAGCCAAATTCCAAAGAAAAAAAGCCAAAATAATACCCTACGCTTCTTCATTTCAAAAAAAATTATTAAATTACATTTGCTTTTTTTGAAAAATCAAAAATAATAATTATAACTAATTCGTTAATAATGTGTGAAGTGTGAATTTTTCTATGATTTTATGAAGTAGTTGCTCCAATGTTTTTCCCAAGCCATATTTCACAAAACCATTTGAATTGTCTAAAATTTAAGGAGGGATAAAATGCATACCACAAAAGATGGAAATAACCAAACTATGGTCGAAACAATTGATATCGAATCTTTGAAGAGCAAAAAAATTGCTGAACTTACTGCTATAGCAAAATCGTTAGGTATCACTAATTTCGCCGACCTACGCAAACACGAACTGATTATGAAAATCATAGAAAGCAAGTCCCAAAAAACTACTCAAACTGTTCAAATAACCCAAGGGAGCGAAACACATACAATAGAAAATGTCATTAGTGCATCGGGTGTGCTCGAAGTTCACCCGGAAGGATATGGATTCCTTCGTTCTGCCGATTACAATTACTTACCATCGAATAATGATATTTATGTTTCAAATTCACAAATAAAGCGATTTGGCTTACGCACGGGCGATACTATTCGCGGTTTAGTTCGCCCACCAAAAAATAACGAAAGCTACTTTGCACTTCTCAAAATCGAATCTATTAACTTTTTGGAACCAGACCTGATTCGCGACCGACCCCATTTTGACGATTTAACACCAACTTATCCGGTAAAGAGAATTAACTTGGAAACTTCGCCAACTGATTATTCGATGCGAATAGTAAATCTACTCTGTCCAATTGGAAAAGGGCAACGTGGATTGATAGTTGCACCACCAAAATCCGGTAAAACAATCCTTTTGCAACAAATTGCCAATGCAGTTGTAAAAAATCATCCCGAAATAAAGCTAATCATTCTTTTAATTGACGAACGACCCGAAGAAGTAACCGATATGCAACGTTCGGTAAAAGCCGAAATCATCTCATCTACGTTCGATGAACCACCCGAAAGACATATGCAAGTTGCCGATATGGTTTTAGAAAAAGCTAAGCGACTTGTCGAAGCCAAACTCGATGTAGTAATTCTTCTGGATTCAATTACCCGACTTGCCCGAGCAAGTAACACTGTTACACCCCATTCGGGCAAGATTCTTTCTGGTGGAGTCGATGCAAATGCTTTACACAAACCCAAACGTTTCTTCGGTGCCGCAAGAAATATCGAAGAAGGTGGCTCGCTTACAATCATTGCAACCGCACTGATTGAAACAGGTAGCCGAATGGACGAAGTAATTTTCGAAGAATTCAAAGGAACAGGAAATATGGAATTAGTATTGGACAGAAAAATTGCCGACAGGAGAATTTTCCCCGCAATCGATGTAAATCGTTCCGGTACACGAAAAGAAGAACTTTTGCTCTCCCAAGAAGAACTCAACCGTGTTTGGGTACTTCGAAAAGTATTAAGCGAAATGCAACCAATCGAAGCAATCGAGTTCTTGCTCGAAAAGATGAAAGGAACTCGTTCGAACCGCGATTTCCTGCAGTCGATGAGTTCTTAATTCCTAACTCATCAAGGCTTGTTTGATTTGACCGTAAATTTCTTCTATCTTTCCAACACCGTTGATTAGCTTAACTAATCCTTTGTGCTGATAGTATTCAATCAATGGTTTAGTTTGCGAATGATAAACTGCCAGCCTGTTGCGGACTGTTTCCTCGTTATCGTCGCTTCTTTGATATAACTCGCCTCCATCAATATCACATTTTCCTTCGATGCGAGGTGGGTTATAAATCAAATGATATACCTTACCACAAACTTTGCAGGTTCTCCGAGCAGTCAACCTCAGAACGAGCTCATCATCGGGAACATCCAAAACAAGCACACAATCTAATTTCTGACCAAGTTCAGCCAACAATGAATCTAATGCTTCGGCTTGTGGAATAGTTCGGGGAAAGCCATCGAGAAGGTAACCATTTGAATACTCAGGCTTTTTCAATTCTTCTCGAATCATTTCAACAATCAATGAATCGGGGACTAATTCACCTCGGTCCATATACTCCTGTGCCCGTTTACCAAGTTCTGTGCCTTCGCGACGGTGTTGTCGGAGAATATCGCCCGTCGAAAGTTGCTGAATTCCAAAATCGCGGCAAATGAATTCTGCTTGTGTTCCTTTTCCCGCACCTGGAGGCCCAATGAAAATTATCCTCATTTTTCACCTTGAATTTTACCAATAAATCTTTTCTTTTTTTATTTTAAAAATTTTATCGATATACAACTTTTGCTCTTTTTCTTTAACCTTTCGTAGAACCAGATTACGAACTTTGGATTCTATTTCTAACCCAAACATATCGATAAAGCTCGAGTAAAGTAACACCAAATCGGGAAAATCAGCAAATTTTTGTATGACATTTGCAAAAATTTCGAGCATTTCTTTGGTCGAAACACCTAATCCCCGCAGAGTTTCGAAAAGAGCAATTGCCTGATTTGCGTCCGCTATCGAATCAATTCCCTTTTGAATTCCTTTGCGATACTGTTCGGACAAGTTATTCGTTCCGAAGAATTCAATAAATTTCAAAATTAAATCAAAATTTTGCTCGGTGGATAATAGTTTTTCTAAATTTTGAAGTGCAAACTCTTGTCCAATTCCATAATCGAAGCACACTTTTGCATATTTCAAAGCATCGTCAGCCGTAACTACTCGCTTCCTCCAATTATTAACATATTGCTCAACTAAATTCCGCCCTTTTTCCTTATCCTTAACAATTTTCATTACATAATCGCAAAAAGTTTTAAGTTCATTTATGAATCGCAATCGATTGTTGTAAACATTATTGAAAATTGAAACAACCCAAGCCTCATCGTTAAGGGTTGCAAGTATCGAAAGACACAACTTTGCGTAACTTTCCAAATCCAATGGTCGGCTTTCAATAAACTTTTCCGCCTTGACTAAAATCTTTCTGCAATAATGCTTGTCATTAACTTCTTCGACAATTCTTTTAGCCAAGGAAATGTAATCCACAGCAAATTTGAGATTTGATTCGATTTTCAAATACTCATCATACTTATCCTGGAACTGCTCTCGTTTAGATAGCTTCTCGTCAATAATTTGAATATATTCGATCTCGTCGGGCAACAACGTTTTAACTTTTTCTGCAACTAACTTCATTTCGACTGCGTTAGTAACCGAATCTTCGGCAAGTTGCAAAAGTCTTTTGCACTCAATTGTATCGGAAAGCAACAAATGAAATTTTTCGGCAATTGTTACATAATCGGCTGTTTGCAAAGCCATTTGCTCCGCTTTTACCAGCAAATCCCTTATCAATTTTTCATCATCAAAAAGTGCCTTCGATTTATCGATGAGTTCAAAAATCTGAACCAAGTTCTGAGAATTTTCCAATGCCTTTTGGAAAAATCCCTTACTTAATTGCAAATTGTTCAACTTGGTTTTAACAACTTCTGCTAAACTCATCAATTCTTTGGGTTCAGTTATTTTTTCCAAAATTGTTTCGGCAATTTTATTCGTATGCTCGGGTTGACCAGAATATTGCAACGATAAATCGAAACATTGTTGGTAATCGGCAAAAGAACTTGCAAGCGAAACAAATTTTTCAATTAACTCATCGACCAATTGCAAATTGTTTAACTTATTTTTCGAAAACTCAATTAATTGCTTGACTTTTTCTTTATCCCGCAAACCTTTCAAAGCTTTCGTAATTAATTCCTCTGCTGTTTTTTTATCATCTTGCAAATCCCAGACAACGAAGACAAGACGAAGCATATCATCAGTTTCTGTTGCAAAATCCTTTGCCAAAGATAGCATTTCCTTTGTCTTGTCCTGTTCACCAAAGTTTCGATAGGCTTTTGCAAGTTCGATAAATTCTTTTGTAAACTTTGCATCGGTTTCGACTTCTTCCAACAACCCCTTTGCCCAATCAACATCTTCGAAGATTTCATAAATCAAATTTGCAAAGCCCACAGTATTTTCTATCCCATCTATCCATTTTTCGACTGAACGAGCAACTTCTCGGACAAATTCTTTTTCGACCGATTTATCTAATAGATACGTTAAAACTTTCTTGTAATCGGCAAAATTCTTGCATAAATTAGCAACCTTACTCAATGCTTTATCGAACGTATCATTCTTGATATTTTGTTGTATCAACGAAGCAATTATCTGCAAAAGTTCGTCTAATTTTTTCGTATCGTTCAAAGCACGAGTAATTAATTCAGCAAATTTTTCATTGTCTTTCAAATAAACTAATATCGAATTGGCAATTGCAATTAATTCACTTGTTTCGAAGGCATTTTCTTCGGCTTCTTCGTAAATTTCTTTTGCTCGCTCAATTTCATTGGCAAGAGCAAAACCTTCGGCAACAAGTATGTAATCGGTTGGGAACTTGCATTCTTCGTAGGCTTGTTCCAATAATTCGAACGCATAGTCAACATCTTTCGGCTCATCTAAAGCTTTTTTTGCTAATTGAACATAGTCGGCAACTTCGACGCAATTTTTTTCTTCTGCTTGCAATTGTTCTTTTGTCGCCATAATTTCACCTAAAATTTTGAAATTTAAAACTATTACATTAATCTTTAACTCGAAAATGAAAAAATCAAACTGTAATTAATTTGTTTTAAAATTTTTAATTTAAAATTTGTCTTATTATCATTTCAATAAAAATGATGAAGGAAAAGTTCAAGGCATTAATTTCAGAGGAATTCGAGCCAAATAAATTTCGCAAGTTTATTGGAACAAAAACAATTGACGAGCTTCCTCCGAACGATGTTATAATAGAAGTTCATTACTCATCGTTGAACTACAAAGATGCTCTTTCTGCCCGTGGACACAAAGGAATAACACGAAGATACCCACACACCCCCGGAATCGATGCCGCAGGCATTGTTGTTTCGAGCAAAAATCCAAAATTTAAACCGAACGACCCAGTACTCGTTACCGGTTACGACCTTGGAATGAATACTTCTGGTGGTTTTGCCGAATACATATGCGTTCCTGCCGATTGGGTTGTACCACTACCGCCCAACCTAACATTAAAGGAGAGTATGATACTTGGTACGGCTGGTTTTACTGCTGGTTTATGTGTGCACCATATTCTTCACAACGGAATTACTCCACAATATGGCAAAGTGTTAGTTACTGGGGCAACAGGCGGAGTTGGTTCGTTAGCAATTGCAATTCTTTCGAAATTAGGCTTTTGGGTTGTGGCTTCGTCTGGTAAAATCGACGAAAAAGCCGATTACCTCCTTTATCTTGGTGCAAAAGAAATCATTCACCGAAATGAACTGCGCGATGAAACACCAAAACCATTGCTCGAAAGAAAATGGATTGCTGCTGTAGACAACGTCGGTGGCACGACACTTTCGACAATTATTCGTTCAACCGATTACCACGGAGTTGTCGCCTCGGTCGGTCTGGTCGAATCGGATAAACTTTCACTTACGGTTTACCCTTTTATTCTCCGTGGCGTGATTCTTGTCGGAATTGATTCGGCACAAACCCCAATGGACAAACGATCAAGAATTTGGGATAAATTAGCAAATGAATGGAAACCCGATATCCTTGACGAGATTTACAAAGAAGTTTCGTTGGAAGAATTACTTACTGAAATAGATTTAATCTTAGAGGGAAAACAAACAGGAAGAGTAATTGTAAATCTGAAAAAATAATGGAGGTCTTATGGTTCTATTAATAATTGGAATTGTCCTAATTTTATTTGTTCTTTTCTCTTCGAAACAATATTCTTTAATTTACAGAAATAAGCGATTGCTGTTTCTAATTGGCCTTTTACTTGCAATTATTGGATTTTTAACATCAACAATTAGGCAAATCGACGCTGGTCACGTTGGTGTGCAAGTACTTTTTGGTGAAGTTCAACCAAGAGTTCTTTACGAAGGTCTAAATTTCGTTAATCCTTTCGTCGAAATAAAGCAAATGTCGATTCAAACACAAAACTACACAATGTCCGGACAGACCGACGAAGCACGTGGAACGCACGACGATGCAATCCGAGTTCTTAGCCGCGATGGTCTTGAAGTTTCTATCGACTTAACTGTGCTTTTTCGTATCGACCCCAACAAAGCCCCTAGAATTTACCGAGAAATTGGCTTGAATTATCAAGATAAAATCATTAGACCAATAACGAGAACAGGTATACGCGAAAGTGCTACCTATTACGACGCAATTAGTTTATTCTCCGACAAACGCGAAGAATTCGAACGAAAGATACGCGACAAAATTTATTCAGATTTTTTAAAAAGAGGCATAATTTTAGAAAGGCTCTTGGTTCGAAATATTACCTTGCCTCAATCGGTTCGGGATGCAATTGAAAGGAAAATCACAGCAATTCAAGAAGCTCAACGAATGGAATTCGTCCTGCAGAAGGAAAGACAAGAAGCAGAACGTAAACGAGTCGAAGCACAGGGTATTGCCGATGCACAAAAAATTATCAGTATGGGACTTAACGATAAAGTACTTCAATTCGAATTGATTAAAGTGCAAAAAGAATTGGTTAACTCCCCAAATTCAAAAATTATTATCCTCGGAGGCAAACAAACTCCTCCATTTATTATCGGCGACCAGAAGTAAAACCCAAACGAAACAAAATATCTAAATTTTGTCTAAATCAGTACTCTTGGCAATTTTGAGCAAGTTTTTATTTACATTTAGTCTGAAACTTTTTTTTAAAGCTTCTTCAAAAAAAAGACTTTAATTAATAGAATAAACATTTCTACCTGATTGGTTTTGTTTAATTTTGTAATTATATTTTCGCAAAAGTTATGTATTCAATAGCAGAAAAGGAATCGAAATTCATACTCCATACTTACAAGCGATTTCCAATTATAGTTGACTACGCAAAAGGGACACGAATTTACGACACTGAAGGCAATTCATATTTGGATTTTCTTGGTGGAATTGCAGTAAATGTTTTAGGACATTGCCATCCAAAAGTTATCGAAGCTATAAACAAGCAAATCAATCGTTATATGCATCTTTCAAATTACTTTTATCAAGATGTGCAAGTCGAGTTTGCCGAATACTTATGTAAGATTAGTGGCTACGACAAGGTGTTTTTCTCGAATTCTGGAACCGAAGCAAACGAAGGTGCTTTAAAAATTGTCCGAAGGTGGGGAAATAGAAATAAAAAGACAAAAGTTATTGCTTTTACAAATGGATTCCATGGCAGAACCTATGGTAGTTTGTCTTTGATGGATAAACCCAAATACAAAGATTTGATGGGCCCATTTCTCGATGGAATTTCAATTCTTAACTATAACAGCATACGAGATTTGGAAGCATCGGTGGATAACTCCGTTGCAGGCGTTTTTTTAGAATTTATTCAAGGAGAAGGAGGCCTGCAACAAGCGAACTCCGAGTTTGTCGAAAAACTTTTTGAGCTGAAATATAAATACAACTTCTTGGTTGTCGCCGACGAAATACAAAGTGGCATCTTCCGTACTGGCGACTTTTTTGCTTTCCAGAAGTTCGGAGTTCAACCAGACATTATAACTCTTGCGAAAGGACTCGGCGGGGGTTTACCTTTGGGTGCAATTCTTGTTTCGAAAACACTTTCCGACATTTTCGAAATTGGTATGCACGGAACTACTTTTGGCGGGAACCCTGTTGCCTGTTCGGCAGGACTAATAACTTTGAAATTGCTCGAAACTGAATACCTCCATCAAATTCGCTCTGTCAGCAATTACTTACTTGTTAAGCTGAACGAAATCAAACAGGATTTTCCAAGCAAAATTATTGAAATTCGGGGGCGGGGACTTATGCTCGGTCTTGTTCTTTCGTTCAATGCTACGATACTTGTCGATAAACTTCTCGAAGAAAAAATTATTACTAATGCAACTTCTTTAAATGTCCTCCGCTTGGTACCACCACTGATTATTACTAAAAGTGAAGTTGATGAATTTATTACAGGTTTAATAAATGCCCTCAATAAAATCAATTCTTAAATTCTATTGCCTTTCCTTTCTTATTGTTTTTTCGATAGGATGCAAAGAACAAACCCCGACAAGTTCCACTTTCCACATTCGCATAAGCAAAATAATTCCCGATTCAATTTATCCTTTCGATTTAGTAACTATTTTTGGAGAAAACTTAGGTTCGTTTGACAAAAATTCCTTCATCCAAATCGATTCGAACTTTGTCATTCATTCATTCAATTGCACAAAATGGAATAATAATTTCATCCAATTTTACGCACCAAAGAACTTTGCTTCGGGCAAATTAAAAGTAATCGCCTACGGGAAAGATACTTCAAACTCATTGCTTTTCAACTACTTTCCGTATCCAAAGATTGAATTCGTTGTCGCACCTGCAGGGAAATTCCAAATGGGTTCAAATTCAGGTCTTGCATACGAACAACCCGTACACGAAGTTGAATTAAGCCATGATTTTTGGATTTCCAAATATGAAATTACACAAAAGCAGTGGCTCGCTGTGATGGATACCAACCCAAGCATATTTGTTGGACTGGACTTGCCTGTTGCAAATATTGATTGGAAGGATGCAATCGTTTTTTGCAATAGACTTTCGAAAATGTTGGGTTTCGACACTTGCTATTCTTTCTACGAAGGCAATGTATTTTGGGATACAATTGCCAATGGTTTCCGCTTGCCAACAGAGGCTGAATGGGAATATGCTTGCCGAGCTGGAACTACAACGGAATTCGCAGGAAATGGTAATCCTTTGGATATGGGTTGGTTCGATTTAAATTCTGGCGGGAAACCACATCCACCAGGACGCAAAAATCCAAACGATTGGGGAATTTATGATATGCACGGCAATGTTTGGGAATGGTGCTGGGACTGGTTCGAGCCCTTCTATTACAGCAACTCTCCTAAAACTAACCCGATTGGTCCCCCAACGGGAAAAACCCGCGTCGTGCGTGGCGGTTCGTGGAATAAAGGAACAACTTTTGGACGTTCTTCGAGCCGTGCTTTCCCCGAAGACCAAAAAACCAACTTTGGCTTTCGAATAGTGCGAACCATTTTTAAATAACACGAGAGCGAATTGGGGTGGGATTTGCTTGAAGTTTCAAATTACGATAAACCCCAAAGTCGGACGAACTTAATTTTAGTTCACCTAAATACGCTATCATTGCAGCATTATCCATACAATAAACCATTTGAGGAATTATTAATTGAACTTCCTGTTGTGTTGCCCGCAAACGTGCTAGCTCCCGGAGCCTAGAATTTGCCGAAACACCCCCAGCAATGACTAATGTTCTGGCTCGATATTTTTCCAATGCTTTGAAACTTTTCTCAATCAATACCTCTACTATTGCCTCTTGTAATGAAGCGCAAATATCGTTAAGCTCCTTTTGGTCGGGAAGGCGATTTGCAAAATTTTTTTGATAAAAGTATCGCACCGAGGTCTTCAAGCCACTGAAGCTGAAATCGAAATCTTCGGAATTAATTAATCCACGAGGGAAGTTATATTTATTTGGGTCACCCTGCCGAGCTAACTTATCAATCATAGGACCACCGGGATAACCTAAACCCAAAAGTTTAGCAATTTTATCGAAAGCCTCGCCTGCGGCATCGTCACGGGTCGACCCAATCATTTCGTATTTGTTAAAGGATTCGACATAAAAGAGTATTGTATGCCCACCGCTTACAACAAGTGAAACAAATGGGAATTCGATTCTCTCCCCTGTCAAGAAACCCGAGAAAAGATGACCTTCGATATGGTCAATCGGAACTAAAAGTTTTTTGTACCTGATTGCCAAACCTTTTGCAAAATTTAATCCAACTATTAACGAACCAACCAACCCAGGCTGAATAGTTACAGCAATGGCATCGATTTTATCAATTGACAAATTGGCTTGTTCCAAAGCGCCAGCAACTACTTGCGAAATTATTTGAATATGTATCCGAGAGGCAATTTCGGGAACAATTCCCCCGTAAAGTTTATGTAAAAATTGCGACGAAATAATGTTGCTCAGCACTTTGCCACTGCAAGCGACTGCAGCCGAGGTTTCGTCGCACGAAGTTTCAATCCCAAGAACAATCATCTTGACAATCCTTTTAATTTAAAATACAACATAGTCAATGCTTCGGCTACACTTCTTTCTCGGTTGATTGCACGGTCGCCACCGAATAAAAATTTCTTAGCAAAAACCGAGCTCGAATCGGCAAGTCCAATCCAAACTGTTCCGACAGGCTTTTCCAAAGTCCCTCCGGTTGGACCTGCAATACCAGTTATGCTAATACCATAGTCGGAGTTAAGTAATTTTCGGACTCCTTCAGCCATTTCTTTCGCTGTTTGTTCACTTACAGCACCATATTGCTCGATTGTTTGGGGTTTGACACCTAAAACTTTAATTTTAACCTCGTTACTATAAGCAATTACTCCCCCTTTAAAATAATCGCTACTTCCAGAAATGTTTGTTATTTCGCCACCTAACAAGCCACCTGTACACGATTCGGCAACGGAAAGTGTCTTCTTTTTTCCTTTTAACAATTCGCCAATCGTTTCGCTCAAGCTTCTTTCACCTTCTCCGTAAACATAATCACCAACTTTTAGATAAATGAAATTTTTGACCCGTTTCGATTTTTCTAAAGCTTCGGCTTTGGTCCAACCTGTCGAATTTAAGCGAAGTCGAACTCCTCTATACGATGGAAGATATGCAACTCGAACATCTTGATCAATAGAATCAATCCCTCGAAGTCTATCGGCAAGAACACTTTCGGGAATACCACAAGTTTGAATAACCTCGTAAATTTCGACAATTGGCCTTTCAATTTCAACTTTATTACGAATTAAAGGCAGAACATATTCATTCATAATAAACTGCATTTCCTTTGGAACACCCGGCATCGAAACAACAACCTTGTTGTCTTTGAAAAAAGCCATTCCCGGAGCAGTTCCATAAATGTTTTTCAAAGCAATGCATTTAGAAGGAACAAATGCAAGCATTTTGTTTCTTTCGGAAACTTCCTGCACACCACGTTTAGCAAAAAATTCTCGTATCCAATCGAGTATTTCTTCCCGAAAAACCAATTCATCATCGAAAAACTTAGCTAGGGCAGGCTTAGTTAAATCATCAGATGTTGGACCTAAACCACCAGTAATTAGGACAATATCGGAAATATTCATCAAACGATTTAATTCCGAAATAATCATTCCTTCTTGGTCGCCAACAACTGAATGTGAAACAACTTGGCAACCTTCCTCCACACAACGCTGCGAAATCCAGCTTGCGTTTGTATTTACTACCTGACCAATACAAATTTCATCCCCAACTGTTAAAACCGAAACTTTTATCATTCTAAAACCTCGAATTTTTCGATTACAAAATTACTCAATCGATTCGCTTGTAATTCATTCTCACATTCGAAGATAATACGAGCAATCGGCTCGGTATTGGAACGACGAAGATGTAACCACCAGCCATCAGCCGTTTGCAAATAAATCCCATCTTCTTCGGAAATTTTATAATCCCTTAATCGAAATTTATTAATTAACTGCTCCAGCATTGTATGAAAATTATTTTGATTTGAAATTTTGTATTTCCTCATAATTCGTAATGGAAAGCGAGAGACAATGCCGGACAATGTCAACTCGGTTTTTGCCAATAAAGCTAAAACCAATGCCAAACCAACCAAGGAATCTCGCCCGTAATGACAAGCAGGCAAAATTACACCACCGCTACCTTCCCCGCCTATTACAGATTTCAGCCTTTGCATTTTTCGGACTACATTGACCTCACCTACAGGTGAACGATATACACCAAAATCCAATTTGCTCCCCAAGTAATTAACCAAACTTGTAGTCGAATAATTTACTACAACATTTCTTTCCCAAAAGTTTCCAAAATAATCGAAGAAATTAAATAGACTTTGAATAGCAAGGACAATTGTCATCTCTTCCCATACAGGATTTCCAGATTCATCGACTAAAACAAGCCTATCGGCATCGGGGTCAACTGCAAATCCAAGGTCTGCATTTCGAGCCTTTACAACTGAGCCGAGTTCGGACAAGTTTTCAGGTCGTGGCTCGGGATTATGCACAAATTCGCCATCACCATTACAATTCAATTGAATAACTTGGCAACCGAATCTTTCCAAAAGCATTGGAACTATCTTTGAACCAGACGCATTTATGCAGTCCACTGCCACTCGGAAATTTCGTTTTTTGATTTTTTCGACAACATTTGAATTTTTGAACAACGGCAAGTCAAAAATTTTGTTAATGTGAATCATCTCGGCTTTAGTAATCGGAATTACTTTAGATTGGCTTGCGGTTGAAAATTGCCTTTCTTTTTTATCGACAATCTCCCACAAAGCTTCGATTTGTTTAGAATCGAAAAAAATTCCATCGCTCGAAACAAATTTTAATCCATTCCAATTTTCAGGATTATGCGAAGCAGTTATGGAAATGCCTCCCGAACTTCGAAGTTCAGTTACTAAAAGCTGAACTGTTGGTGTTGGGACAAGTCCAGCATCAAGGACATTTCGACCCACAGAAAGCAAAGAACCTATTACTAATTCTTTTATCCAATGACCACTTTTTCGCCCATCGAACCCAACAACAACCGAACCTTCGGGAATTAACTTAGCAAAACCCAAAACATAGTTAACAATAAGGTTTGGAGTTAAGCTTTCGCCCAATGTTGCCCTCAGTCCCGAAATTGACCTAACCAACGACATATAATTCAATTTTGTTAAATTCGTCTTTTCAAATTAATAAAATCTTGGCAATTATGATTTTTAAAAAAATCAGTCCATATATTACATTGACTTTCCAAGTTTCGCTTGGATTTGTTTTAGTTTATGCTTCGGCTGGAAAACTTTCCGACCCAGGCACTTTTGCAAAAGAGATATACAACTACCAAATTTTCCCTTTATTCATTGCTAAAAGTATAGCGATTTTTCTACCTTGGTTAGAACTAATCCTTGGCTTGTTCCTGATTTTTGGTCTAAGACTCAAATCGAGTGCAATTTTTTCTACATTTTTACTTGTTCTGGCAACTCTTGCCGTTGCGAGTGCATTTGCTCGTGGTTTGAATATTAATTGCGGTTGTTTCGCTCACCACGTTGAATACGTTGGCTGGAAAAAAATCTTCGAAAATACTCTTCTAATTGCAATGGGCATCTTTATCTATTTCTTCCCAAACTCTTCTTTTACCTTCGAAAAGTTCATTAACTCGAAGTAATGCATTATACATTTTCGGCTGTATTCGATAAGATTAATTCATTATTTAATTCAATCAATAACGTCATCGCTCCACCACTTTGTTTGATATGCGATTCGGTAATTGAAGAAAAATCCACAAAAACTGACCACATTTGCAACAAATGTTACCACCTGCTCCCGCCACCTTTACCTCCCAGAGTTATTTTGGAACGAGTTTGCTCGCATTTTCCCAATGCAGACTTTTTTGTTGATGCTTTCTCGTTATACGATTCAGGAACAAACAAGGAATATTTGCAGTTAATTCATTTAATCAAATACACAAAGTATAGAAAATTCGGTTTCTTTCTGGGCAAAGAACTTGGTAAAAGAATAATTGAAGCAAGGTCTGAACCCGAAAAGTTTTTCGATTTGATTGTGCCTGTGCCAATTCATTGTGTAAGGAAAAGGGAACGTGGGTTCAATCAAGCCGAAGTCATTGGGTCAGCAATTTCGCAAACAACAGGTATTCCATTAAAAAATTCAATTTTAAAACGAATTCGTTACACAACAAGCCAAACTTCCCTTAGCTTGGAACAGCGAAAGCAAAACGTTGCAAATGTTTTCGTCGTCGAAGGCAATCCTACTCAACTTAAAGGCAAAAGTATAATTCTTGTCGATGATGTCTTAACCACCGGTTCAACCCTTTATCATTGTGGGAAAAAACTTATCGAAGCAGGCGCAAAAGATATTGCTGTTGCTGTGCTTACAACTGCTTGAAAATTTCCTCATTAACAAAAATTTTTAGTTCATATTCATCGAAAAGCAAAGGCTTGGCAGTTAGTTCGCATTGCTGTCTGGTGAAATAATCCCATAAATCAGGGAATTCACTTTGTAAAGATATTTTTTGAGGCAAATTACTGAAATTGCCAAGAACAATCAGCATTAATTCGTCTGCCGAAGATAAAGAATAGCCGACGACTTCTTGGTTACCCGTTTGGACAACATTCAATTTCAAACTTCTGGGTCGAATGTAACTGCGAAGATGATTGACTTGGCGAATGAACTCCAAAATATGACTCTTTCCCCAATCTAATGCCAAAGGAGAAAACAAAGAAAGCCTTTCGGGTGGGTATTTCTCGATTTCTTCGGGAGTAAAACAAAGTCCCGTATTCCAAGGTTTCGAATCGCAAAGTTCAAATCCCGATAAAAGAAATCGAATTCCATCGAGGAAAGAATTGAAACCCCAAACAAGTTGATTAAATTTACAACCAAACCGAGCAGAACGAGGTGTGTTGTGGCTTTCCGAAGCAAGGAAAAACGGCAATGGAAATACTCGATTCTGAAACTTCATTAATAGTTCGTTTAATTTAACGGGGTCGTGCTGGTCGAACGGTAAATAACCCAAAGTTGCATTATAGCCCAATTGTTTGGATTTCTCTTCGACATTGAAATTTTCTTCCCAAAAAATAAAGTCTTCTTTTATTCTCCTTGCTTTGTTAATGATTTTTCTCAACAAACTTATTGGCATTGCGTGCCCCATATCAATCATTACCCCATCGATGTCGTAATTTTCGATGTAGTGCGGGATAATGTTTTCGAGGTACTCCCAAAGTTTGTGATTTTTGCAGCTCTTTTTTGCCAACTCTTGCTCATACATTCTTACTGTATTGTATGCAATATAATTATATTTTGGATGGTCGTAATATTTCAAATACGTAACATCAAACCAAAGGGGTTGGGTATCGTTCGGAGGCCAATCGGCAAAAGCATTCGGTATTTTCAACTTTTGTCCTTTCGTGTTAATTCCTACAATTTTTTCCCCTTCTCGTTTGACAATTTTTGGTGGGTCGGAAAACAATTTAATATACTCGGGCGGGGGTGGGGGCAAATTCTCGAAATCTCCATTTTTAACTTTTGTTTCAATCTTTATTAATTCTTCGGGACTAAAATAAGGAGGTTTAAATGTTCTTTGCTCGCAGTCATCGTAAATCCAATAGAACCATTCAGGGTGTTCCAAAGCAAGGTCGCAATCGACACTCACCGTTCGCAAAACGAATTCAACAACAACACGAATTCCTAAATGATGACAGGCTTCGACAAGTGCTTTGAATTGTAAATCCAAGCTCTCTTCGAAAAATGGCTCGGAAAGACGCGAGTCGAATCTAAAATGATTATTTATAGCATAAGGAGAACCCAAAATGCCTTTTTTTGAATGCTTACCAATTTCAGTTAAAGGCAGAAAATAAAGACAATTTACACCGAAAGATTTGTAGTATGGCAAAAGTGCAATTGTCTTCAAAAATGTGCCTGTCTCGAAAAATTTCCCATCAATTGCAGAAAGCGAAATTTTGCCATCCAAATTATGGTCAAATGCAGACGAATATCGTGGAAGCAGCGAATAAACAATTAAGTTCTCGTCGTTTGGCAAATCACCCCTTGGTGCATCGAAAATCGCTTCAATTCGGCTCTTAAAAAATTCGAACGGGTTAATATCGGCAATTTCGTTCGAATTCGAAAATGGCTCAATCCATAACTTTGGGACAAAGTATTTTCCGATGAATTGCGTTTCAGAACTTGTTATTTTTTTATACAAGGCAAATAAATTTTTTAAATCATTCTTCATTATATTTAAAACAGCCTTTTTTCAGAATCGTCTAAAAAGATTACAAATTCAAAAATTTTTTTGTGCAAATGACAAAGTTAATATTTTTAACATTTATTTTATCGGTTGCAATTGCATTTTCGCAAAATATAGAGCAAAGCAAATATCGCTTGGCCCAATCATACGAAAGTGTTGGCGATTTTATAAATGCCGAAGTGCTTTACGAAGAACTATATCGGCAGAACCAAAACAACCTTGATTACTTAAATGGTTTGATTCGTTGCAAAAAGAATTTGAGCAAGTTTACAGAGCTTATCCCAATTGTGGAAGAAGCAGTACAACGGAAACCCTCCGTCGAACTATACTCGACCCTTGCCGAACTCAATTGGAGAACAGGAAAACTTAACCTTGCAAAAGACTATTGGTCGAAAGCAATAAATTTAGAACCACAAAAGGAAGAAACATACAGAATTGTTTCAAATACCCAAAGCTCTCTACAACAATTCAATCTTGCAGTCGAAACATACCTTTTGGGTCGAAAAAATTTAAGAACTAATGCAATTTTTTCCGAAGAACTTTTCAGGCTTTATCTAATTACACAAGACTACAAAAGTGCAATTAACGAAACATTTTCGAACTTCGAAAATTCACTGAACATCAACAATGCACAAGCAAAATTAGGCTTGCTCGTTGCTTTGAACGATAAACAAGTAAATTCCCAAATTGAATCGAAGCTAAAGAGCTATCCCCGAGACAAAGAAATCTATTACAAAAACCTAACTGCTTGGTTTTATCGCTCAATTGGTGAATTCGATAAAGCTTTGGATATTTATATTGAACAGGACAAGGAAAGAAACTTTCGTGGCTACGAAGTATTGAACTTTGCCTCTTCTTGCCTAAACGATGGCCAATTCGACATCGCTACAAAAGGATATGAATATGTGGTAAGTTTAGGGAAAACGCCATATCTTCTTAACGCTCTTTATGGTCTTGCACGAACTTTCGAAGCAAAAGCAATCGAAGGCAAGAATTTCGACAAAAAAGTAGTTACCGAAATTATCGAGCGATACGAAAGCCTAATTGAAAAGTATCCCGATGAACAAATTACAAATGAAATTCGTTACCGAGCTGCTGAATTCTACGCCCGCTACCTTTTCGACTACCCCAAGGCCTTGAAACACTTGGAAACCATTCGTAGCGTAAATCCAAAACTTCAAACAAAAGCATTGTTTTTGAAAGCAGACTTGTTGCTCTTTCAATATCAATTCGACCAAGCCCGAGAAATTTATTTCCAAACCGCCAAAAAAAATAAGCAATCGAATACCGAAGAATACTACCTTGCTTTGCTAAAAATTGCAAATTCTCTGTATTATCAAGGCAATCTCGACTCATCCTTGTATTACTATTCCGAACTTCTTGTCGATGCACCCGCCGATATTACAAGCGAAGCACTAATAAAAAGCCTGTTTATCGAAGCCAACAAGCAGTATAATTATGCAATGGAACAAATTGGGCGAGCCGAGTTGAAAATCGAGCAAAATAATCTTGATTCGGCAATTTCTATTTACGAAAATTGCTTGGAATCGACTTTTAAAACTCCACTCGAAGAGTATATTAATCTGCAACTTGCTAAACTTTACATCAAAACTAATAATTTCGAAAAATGTGAAAACATTCTGAAAAAATTCCCCGATTCTTTCTCGAATTCAATTTATTTGGACGAAGCGTTGTTCAATTTGGGGGTCTGTTACTTTTTGCAAGATAAGAATACCGAAGCAATTGCAATTTTTACCGAACTTCTAACTAAATTTCCAAAATCAATTTACAATAGCAAAGCCCGTAGTTATATAGAAAAAATCAAGGAAAAGCAAAGTTAAGACTTTTCATTCTTTCTTTAATGACCCCGAACCTCAAGCCTTTATCGCTTACAATCAGATTTTCGATTCCCATCCTTTTGCATAAAACCAACAAAATCAATGCTCCTGCCAAAAGCACATCGGCTCTGCCCGTCGGAACATAGAGCTTTTCGACTATCTCCTTTGGGGTCATGTTTTTCAATGTTTCAATAATTCTTTCCAATTCTTGCAAAGAAAGAATGTAGCCATCGACTAAATTTCTGTCGTATTGTTTCAAACCAAGCGAAATTTGGGCTAATGTAGTCGGCGTTCCCGCAACAGCGTATGCTTGCGTCAAATTCTTAGGCAATTCCGCAACCGAAAATACAGAATTTAACTCGGTCATTGCATATTCGAGTTCGTTCTCTTTTGGCGGCTGACCACTAAACAACTTTTCTGTCAACTTCACAGCACCAATGGGAAAACTGTGCCGAAAGCCAATTTCAAAATTTTGCCCAAAGACTACCTCGGTACTTCCTCCACCAACATCAATCACAACCGATGGTTGCGAATCGTTTACAGTTCCCAAAAAAGTGTAACTCGCTTCCATTTCGCCCGATATAACTTCAATTGGATAATCCAACACATCTCGAAGCTCTCGGAGAACATCTTCCCTATTGCCTGCTTTGCGTAAAGCTTCGGTAGCAACTGCAAAAACAAACTTAACACCTTCTCTTTCTATATGCGTTTTGTATTCTTTCAATACACTCTTGGCTCGGGCAATAGAATCGACCGAAATTATTCCGCTTCGATTCAGTCCTTCACCAAGTCGGGGAATAGAATGATAATCGTGAAGAACCTCGATTGTGCCGTCCAAATGATAATTTGCAATTAACATAAGAATTGTATTTGTGCCAATATCGACACCCGCAACTTTTATTGGCGCACGATTTTCAGATGAAGTGCTATCCATTCATCCTCTGCCATTTTACTAACTACTTCCAAATTTAAGTTTCTGCATAACGAAATGAACTCCTCTTCATCGTATTTAAGCAAACCACTGACAAGAATATCGCCACGATTGGATTCGACCGACTTAACAAATTTCGGAAGATTTCGTTTCAGAATCTCAATATTCAAATTCGCAAAAATTCCATTGGATTGGGGTAACTGTTCAATTGAATCGATATCGAGACCTCGCAATTCGATTCCATTTTCAACATTGTTCAATTTGAAATTTTCGCGAGCATTTTCCAAAGCCCATTCATTGTTTTCAATCGCAAGGACTCGCTTTGCACCAAGCTCGATTGCAAGAATTGCGAGAACCCCCGTGCCAGTTCCAATGTCAATCCAAAAAGAGCCTTGCTCGACAAGATTTTCAGCCAACCGACACATCATTCGGGTTGTAGCGTGGTGCCCCGTTCCAAACGACATCTTCGGGTCGATAATGATTTCGTATTTTGCCAAAAGTTCACCTCGTCGCCAAGACGGTGAAATTACAATGTTTGGACTAACTTGAATTGGTGTTACTTCCTTTTCCCATTCTTCAAACCAATTCTTCTCGTCTATCGAATACACATCGATGATTTTAGCATCGGGGTCAACCCGTCGAACATATTCAAAAATCTCTTCGGGCGAAACATTTTTCCACTGCTTTTGGTCGTAATAAACAAACAAATCATCGTATTTTTCTTCAATCCCCATAAATGGGAAAAATGAAAGCATTCCTATTACCTCGTCGTGCCTTTCTTCGGCACTACTAATATGAATGCAATAATATTTATTCATTCAGTCGACCTGTAATAATTGCTTCCAATTTAGCTAAATCATTTATTGGTTCTGAACAAACAGAGTTTGTGCAAACATATATAGTTGGTCGATTCCCAATTAGTTTGTATTCGGCAAAATGCCCAAGTTCAGTGCCTATCTTCTCTTCCTTCGCTTTATCGATGTAAACAATTATTGTATTCGGCAAATATTCCGAAAAAATTAATCTTCGATAATTTTCAATCGAATTTGGATTTTCGTACACAAAAACAATCTCTTGGCTTTCGATTAAATTTTGTAATATAGCAAAATTCATATAATTATGAGCAGAAGAATTTTCGGCAAGATAAGTTTTAAATACATCCAATAACCAATCGGCTAACTTATTGTAAAGTTGTTTACCAGTTAATCGATAAAAAATATTTGCAAGATAATACATAACAGAATTAGCAGAAGGAATTGCACCATCGAAGAATTCCTTTGGATTTATAAAAAGTTCGGTCTGGTTTTTGTTCGAAACGAAAAAACCACCCTCATCATTATCCCAAAAATCATTTACAGCACGATTGAACAATTCGATTGCCATAGTTAAATACCTACCATCGCCTGTTGATTGATATGCTTCCCAAAATCCCCAACTCGTGAAAGCATAATCTTCAATCATACCATCGATATAACTTTCCGAATTATAATATGAATGACGGATTGAACCATCCGCTTGAAGAATGTTTTGCACGAAAAAAATAAAGTATTTTTCTATCAAATCCTTAACTTTTGAATCGAAATTCGTTCTATAATAATACGAAAGCCCAGCCAAAGTAAGTCCATTCCAATCGGCAAGAATCTTCTCATCACGCATCGGTTTGATTCTATTCGCTGTATAATTTCGTAATTGATTAATAAATTTGTTAATTTTGTTTTGAAGTTCACTTTCGTCAATATTTAAAGACACAGCAAGTTCCGAAGGCAACCTTGTCATAAACAAAATATTTTTGTTTCGATGCGAACTTTCGAAAGAAGTAAAATTTCCTTCCGCCGAAACATTAAAAACTTTGCAAAAGAGTTCGAAATCTTCGGTGATTACATCCGATAACTCTTGGTATGTAAATAAATAATACTTTCCTTCTTCGCCTTCGCTGTCGGCATCTTCGGAAGAGTAAAGCGCACCTTGTTCGGAATACAAATTTTCCATCAAATAACCGAAAATCTCATCGGCAACTTTGCGATAAAATTCATTTTTTGTAACTAAAAATGCCTTTGAATACACCAACAGCAAAAGTGCTTGGTCGTACAACATTTTTTCGAAGTGTGGTAGTCTCCAAAATTGGTCTGTCGAGTAACGGTGGAATCCAAAATGAACTTGGTCGAAGATTCCGCCCAATCGCATCTGTTTCAAAGTCGTTTCGACCATAGTTAAGGCTTGTGGTTCATTACGATATTTGTAATAATCCAGCAAAAAAATCAAGTTACTTGGCATTGGAAATTTTGGTGCAGAGCCAAAGCCACCATAGGTTCTATCGAAAGAAAACGATAAAATTTCGAATACATTTGCAAAATAATCGGCATCGAGAGTGATTTCGGTGGGCTTTGGTTTTTGCAAACGGAGGTAATTTTCGAAACTTAACGTTGCTTTTTCAATTTCGCTTCGCTTTTCCTTCCACAAGCGTTCTACGTTGGAAATCAACTCAATCAAACCGATTTTGCCCCAACGAGTGGTTTTTGGGAAATAAGTCCCTGCAAAAAAAGGTTTGCCATCGGGAGTTAGGAAAACCGTAAGAGGCCAGCCACCGCTCCCAGTCATTGCTTGGCAAACATTCATAAAAATTGCATCGATATCGGGTCGTTCCTCTCTATCCACTTTAATACTAACGAACAAACGATTCATCATTTCGGCAACCTCGGTGTCCATAAAAGATTCTTCTTCCATAACATGGCACCAATGGCAAGAAGAATAACCAATTGAAAGAAAAATCGGTTTATCTTCCTGCCGTGCTCGTGCAAATGCCTCTTCGCACCAAGGATACCAATCCACAGGGTTATTTGCGTGTTGACGCAAGTAAAGGCTCTTCTCATTTATTAGTCTGTTGTGCTTCATTTTCTTCTCCTTTCAGATGATAATAATTCCTTTTTAAACCATTGAACTTCACCCTACGAACAGGTGAATTTGAAAATCTATTTCTAAACACCTCCTCGTCCATTCTTTCCAAAAACTCTTCCCTAAGATTCGTTTCGCCAAATCTTGGATAGAACGCAGATTCATCGGTATATCGCTGCTTCTTGTTCCATGGGCAAACCTCCTGACAAATGTCACAGCCAAAAATCCAGCCATTCAAATCAATACTTTTCGGTATGTTCTGATTAGCCTTTGCTTCAATTGTCCAAAAAGAAATACAGCGATTTGAATCCACAACTTTTGGAAATACAATTGCTCCTGTTGGGCAATTTTCAATACAAAGATTGCAATCCCCACAATAATCCTTAATTGGTTTGTCGGGTGGAAACTCCGCCGTGGTCAATATCAACCCAAAAAAAACATAAGAACCATATTTCTTTGTCAAAACAAGGCTATTTTTTCCATACCAGCCTATTCCTGCTCGCACAGCCCATACTTTTTCCAAGATCGCCCCTGTATCGACATAACTTTTACACCGACAATCGGGATAAAGCTCTTGGATTCTGTTTTCGATTTGCTTTAATTTTTGACTCAATACATTGTGGTAATCATCGCCCCAAGCATACCTCGAAATTTTGTATTTTTCAGCATTGTGTTGGAAAGGTGTATTGTAATTAAAGGCACAAACAATAATCGTTCGGCAATTTGGCAGGATTAATTCGGGATTTTCCCTTTTGTGCAAGTTACGACGCAGGTAATGCATCGATGCATCGAAGCCATAATCAAGCCAAAGTTGGAACTTTGCAATATCATCCTTCAATGCTGTCGCTTGTGCAAAACCTACTTCGCAAAAACCTAAACTTTTTGCATACTCTTGTATGATTGCTTTTGCTGAATTGCTTCCCATACAATTTCAAAAATTTTTCCACGTGGTGGTTTTCTCAATTGCTATCATAAATATCTTGCCATCTCGTTCGATTACCTCATATTTTACAAGATTTCCACCACCTTCGCTCTTATCAAGCTTTTCGCCTGTTTCAATCGAAAACTTCCAACCGTGTTCGGGACAAGTCAAAATTCCGTTTTCTATCTTACCTCTGTAAATACTATGAATATGTAAATGCGGGCAAATGTTCGAAAAACAATACAATTTGCCTTCTACCCGAAAAATTGCAAGTTCGTGTTGGCTATCGGCATTAACAAAAAGTCTTATTCCCTTCCCTTCGGGAACATAGGAGGATTTGGCAACCTCGATTAATTTATTATTTTCAATTTTTGAATTTTCTTTTTCCAAAACAAACCCGATTGCAATTCAAACTGACGAATTATCGACAGTTTTGTTTATCAATGCAAATTCATTTTTTTGTTAAGCAAAAAATGATTAAATTATTTTTGGTAAAAATCGATATGAAACAAAATTTTAAAATATTGCTTTTTATTTGTCTTGCGGTGTTAAGTTCCTGCCTTCAAAATCCTTTAAACATAACCGAAAGTCCTGTAATTAAGACAATTACAAAATATGAAGTTGATTCGTTGGATAACATCATCCGCGTTTGCTTCGTTAAGGAATTCGATATCACGGGGCACCTTATCAAATTCATTGAATACGAAGAAAATGGTAGAACAATTGAGCATAACTACGAAGTTATAAGCAAAAATTTAATAATTGAAAAAGTACTCTTCTTTGGTAGCCAAAACAATATCGATTCAATTACAATCAAGGAAAATTTCTACAACGAGAAAAACCAAATTTCTAAAATCATCACATTCAATCAGGCGGGCGATACCCTAAGTTTGCATCTCTACGACTACAACAACTCGGGGAATATTACCGAGATTAAAGAAATTGACCTAATAAACAAGCTAAAAAACGAAAAGAAATTCAGCTACAAGTTCAATGGTAATGGAGAGCTCGTTGGTATCGAAATAACCTTTTCGGGAAGTGACACACCAACACAATTCGAACAGATAGAATATCTTAGCAATTTCAGGCAAGTGCGAAGCCAATACTATTTGGACGGAAACCTGAAAACAATTAAAATCAATACTTACAATAGCCTTGGACTATTAATTTCCGAGCTATACTTAAACCCTGACAACAGTTTTCAGAAAAAGTTCAAATATGAATACGCCTTCTTTCAATAATTAACAATCATTACGTTGGATATTTTATTGCCTTCAACTGCTTGAATTAAGTACCAACCCTTCGATAATTCGAAAGGCAAGTCTAATTTTTGTTTTATTTCCGAACCCACAATGGGAAATTCGAAAGAGTACAGTAATTTGCCAATCGAGTTGTAGAGATTGAATTTAACCTTATACGAAGAAGATTCATACGATTTGTAGCTAACAAAAATACTACGATTTCCCGGCAAAGGATAAGCCAAAAGATTGTCAGATTTGTCATCAATTTTGGGTGGCACAGAAAGAGGATAATCGAGAACGAAAAGCCCGGCTTCGGTTGCCATATACAGCCTTTCCTGTCCATTCTGGTTAAAATAGTATGCTCGCCAAACATTTGCTCGTGGTCCAGTTCCACCATAAACAATATTCCAATTCAAACCTTCATCTGTGCTACGAATTATAGTTCCGTAATAACCAACCATTAACAAAATGTTATCGGGGGTTAAAAGAAGTCTATTAAACTTCCGAGCGGTTATGTATTTAATTTCCTGCCAAGTTTTGCCATTGTTCCGAGTCAGGAGCAGATTGCCTTTGTCCTTCGCAACTACAATTGTTGAATCGTTAATTTTTACTGCACCAATGAAGAAAGCATTCAGATCGGAAAACAAAATCTGTGGTGTTTCCAACTGCAAGTTGCCAAGCATTACAAAGCCATCGGAGGTTGTAAAAATAAATTTATCCTCATCAGTGAATTCAAGAGAGGTAATATCGCCTGTGGCAACATTTACCGATTGCCAAGTTATACCGAAATTGTTCGATATAAGAATAATTCCATCGCTACCCCAAACAATAATTCTTTCTGCATCGATGAATTTTACTCCCGTCAATTTGTAATTTCCAGGAATATTTGCTTGTTTCCAAGTTTGGCCAAAATCGCTTGTCAAAAATACAACTCCTGCATCGCCAACAACAGCACCATTACCATTGCTGAAAAACGAGATTGCATTAAAGTTCAAGTTTGTTGGTAAAGATAATTGATTCCATGCAAAACCAGAATTAGTTGTATAATACAAAGTGCCATTGTCGGAGCAGAGGTAACCAAATTTACCATTAATAAAGCTTGCACCATTTAATTTAACCCAATCGTCCAAAAATACCAAAGACCACGATTTACCGCCATCGATTGAACGCAGAACTATGCCATTATCCCCACCTGCAAACAAAGTGTCGGATGATGCATATTCACAAAAATACAAAGCAGAGTTCTGACGTCGGTCAGTAATTACCCAATCGATTTTATCGTCGAAATTAAGCCAACTTCCTCCACCATCGGTGGAAATCCGAATAATTCCCGCTCCTGGAACACGAAAAGTGTCTATTGTGCCAATGTCTTCGGTGTAACCACCAATGAAAATTTCATCGTGAGTGCCACGGTCGGCTACGGCAAGCGCCCAAATACTTGTATCCCGAAAAGCAAGCAAATCCCAAGAATATCCTCCATCGGTTGTTATGTGCAATCCACCATTGTTCCTGTTAAGAGGGAAAAGATATGTAATTACAGCATATCCAACTCGTGAGTCACGAGGTGAAAATTCAATTCGAGTAATTTCGCAATCGAACTGCAAACTGTCGGGCTTCATCAAATAATCTTTGAGCTCCCAAGTCAATCCACCATCGGTGGAAAGGAAAATTTCGCCTAAAATACTCCCTACCAAAATGATGTTTGTGCTATCATCGCGTAAACCAATTGAACAAATCTTGGTATTGGTTAAACTGTCCTTCCAGCCAGTTGAATCGGGATATTTGTAATAATGTTTAACAGTAGAAATATGCTCCCAAGTTAGACCAGCATCGGTACTTCGCCAAATCTTACCCCACATAAAATCGCCCAAATATACAACATTGGGGTCATCGGGTTTTAAAAGCATAGCTTTTCCATTCAAATCTATGCAGTAATTCGATGAAAGCACAACATCCCAAGTTCTGCCTTGGTCGGTCGAACGAGCAATATTGCAAAACTTCAGTCCACCGAGAAGGAGTACGTTTGTGTCCTGGGGCAAGATTATCAAATTATTGAGCATTGCTGAATTCAAAGCCCAAAAAATCTTCGTCGAATCCCAAGTATTCCCCGCATCGTAAGAACGATACACCCAACCATCTTCGCCACCAACTATTATTGTATTCGGGTTCAAAGGATTTATTGCAACATCGAAAGTTGGAGCAGGTAGCAGCAAACGCCAACGACTACTCGTTTGGGAAAATATTGCTCCTACCGAAAGAAACAAAAAAAGTATTGTGATTATTTTTTTCATAATTCAATTTCAATTTATGACAAAATAATATCATGCACGGTAGTTTTATATCGGAAACGAAACGTACATTCATCGTATGGAATTTCGTAATCACGGCGAATTACATTCCCTTTTTCGTCGATTATATTGCTAACAACTATATCGAAAGGCTCGTTTTCGGATTTGAAGTAAACAAAAGTATAAATTCCTTTGGTAAATTCAACCTTTTCGGGGATAACTTCGATATAACTTGTCTTCGAATAATCCTTATAAAAAAAGCCATACTTGGGTAAAGGTGGAACAAATTGATACTTCTTTTCCATAAATGCTTCAATTTTTGGCAATACTATCAATTCGAGAAGCGACTCGCAAATCGAATCGAAAATATCGTAATTCTCTAATTCTTTCCAGCCAATGCCTGATTTTTCCAACCAAGGTAGCAAAGCAAGTAATGCTTCACGAAAATTGTTTACAAGAGAACTAACACCTGTCATTTTTCTAACTTTCCCACTCGACTCCATATTATCCTCTATTTATTTTGAATATAAAAACAAAAATATTAACTTTTTTTCTAAGTTCATAACAATCTTGATATATTCTATGATTAATTTTGAAATTAATTCGGAGGACTTTATGCAAAATACTGCCGAAAGAATACAAGGTATTGCAGATTCAATCTTTGGAATTATTAGCAAATTAGCCTTCGAATACAAAGCAGTCAATTTAGGGCAAGGCTTCCCCGATTTTAGTGGGCCCGATTGGATTATACAAAGTGCATACGAAGCAATGAAGGAAGGTAAAAACCAATATGCTCCACCTCAGGGAATATACTCACTTCGCAAGGTAATTCACGATGTTTACCAAAAATACTATTCTATCGAATTCGATTTCGAAAAAGAAATTACAATTACAGCAGGCGCCACCGAAGCATTGTTTTCTACTTTTTTAGCTCTAATTAACTCGGGCGACGAAGTAATACTTTTCGAACCTTTCTACGATGCATACCTTTCCGATGTTATCCTTGCTGGTGGTATTCCAAAATTTGTAACATTGCACAAACCCAATTTCGAATTCGACTTCAAAGAATTAGAACAAACTATTTCAAATCGAACAAAAGCAATTGTCATTAATAACCCTCAAAATCCAACAGGTAAAGTATTCTCAATCGAAGAATTAGAATTTATTTATGAACTTGCCCGAAAGCACGACCTCTATGTTGTTAGCGACGAAGTATATGAATTTCTGACATACGATGGGCTTGAACACACAAGCTCATTAAAATTTGACCCAGGTCGGGAAAGAACGATAATGATCTCTTCCACTGGAAAAACGTTTAGTATGACAGGCTGGAAAATTGGTTGGGCAATATCTAATCCAAAAATAACAAATGCAATACGAAAGATTCACCAATGGACCACATTTGCTGTCAATACACCAGGTCAACACGCAATGGCTTTTGCATTTTCGAAAATCGATGAATACTTGCCCCAGTTTCGTAGTGAATACCAAGAGCGAAGAGATTTTATTTACAACCATTTGCTTTCTACAAAATTTAAGCCCTTCAAACCACTTGGAAGTTACTTCCTAATGGTCGAATTCCCTCAAATCGAAGGGATTGACGATTTCGAAATGTCGAATTTATTGATTAAAAAATTTGGTGTCGCAACAATTCCACCATCGCCGTTCTACAAAAAATCGGACGAAGGCAAAACAATGCTACGCATCTGCTTTGCTAAAACCATCAAAACACTACGCGAAGGTGTGAATCGTCTCGCAAAGTTTTATTACGATTAATAAAAATATTTTATGAAAAAAATTCTCATCACCGGCGCTTCCGATGGAATCGGTAAACAAATTGCGATTAATTACTCACTCAAAGAAAAAGCAACTTTTGCACTCTTTGCAAGGAATTGCGAAAAGCTTCACCAAGTTGCAAGCGTATTAAATACTAATGGCTCGATCACATTCATCTATCCTACCGATGTTTCCAATAAAGCAGATTTCCAAGACAAGCTCCGCTTAGCAAACATCCAATTGGGAGGAATCGATATAGCAATCCTTAATGCTGGAATTAGCGAAAGTCGTTGGATTGATGAACCAGATTATTCCGAATCACTCGAAAGAATTTATCGTGTTAATGTTTTCGGAGTTGTTTATGCTTTGGAATTCTTAGCCCAAAATATGAACGAAGGCTCGACTATTGCCATCGTTAGTTCGCTTGCCGATAGCCGTGGCTTTCCCTCATCCAGTGCCTATGGTTCGAGCAAAGCTGCTTTAACAAAAATTGCCGAAGCTGCGCGAGTTGAATTAATACGCAAGGGCATAAAAGTTATTACTATCAGACCGGGTTTTATCAAAACTAATATGACAGAAAAAAATAACTTCACTATGCCTTTTCTTTTAGACGCAGAAACAGCAGCAAAAATAATAATCGAAGGAATTGAAAAAGGGAAAAGGCAAATTAACTTCCCATTTGGTATGGTTTGTATGACTAAGCTAATCACTGCATTACCTTCGGCTTGGTACGAAAGTTTAGCTTCTTTGTATAAAAGAAGAAAATGAATCGTGGCTTATATCAACTCCTAATTTTTATCAACCAAAATATTCAAATCAACCACAACAAATTAGGTAAGTTCGAATTACTATCGGGACATTATCTTTACACTGGTTCAGCCCAAAAGAACTTAATTCCACGAATCCTTAGGCATCTTTCCAAACAAAAAAAGAAACATTGGCACATAGACTTCCTACTTTCAAATCCAAATGCCAAAATTCTTCTAATAAAACTCAAAACCGACACAAACGTAAACGAATGCGAATTAAACTTGCATTCTGCCGAAAAGTTCAAATCCGATTATCCAATTTTAGGATTTGGTTCGAGCGATTGCAAAAGTTGCAAATCGCATCTGCTGCAACTTAACGAACCTTGAATGTTGTCATTGCAAGTATTGCCAAAATAACAGCAACAATATAGAATCGGACAACAATTTTTGGTTCAGGGATATTCTTCTTTTCGAAATGATGATGAAGCGGGGCTATGAGAAACAATCTTCGCCCTTCGCCATACTTCTTCTTTGTGTATTTGAAATATGAAACTTGCAGGATAACAGAAAGAGTTTCGGCAAAGAAAATACCACCAATGATAGGAAGTAAAAATTCCTTTTTGATTAATATCATAAGTGCACCTAATGCTCCACCTAAGGCAAGCGAACCAGTATCGCCCAAAAAGACTTCAGCAGGATAGGAATTAAACCACAAAAAGCCTAAAGCTGCACCTACCAAAGCAAAACAAAATACTGTTAATTCGCCTGTACCACGCAAAAAGATAATATTTAAATAATTCGAGTAAATGATATTACCAGTAACGTAAGTAATTATCGACAAAGCCAGAAAAGCAATCCCAACTGTTCCAATTGCAAGTCCATCCAATCCATCGGTCAAGTTAACTGCATTCGATGTTGCTGTGATTACAAAAATCACCATTGGTATATAGAAAATTCCAAAATCGAAATTCAAATTTTTCGCAAATGGCACTGTTGTAAAAGTGTTGACTTGTTCGAAACCACTATCGAATACAGCAGGGAAAAAGTAGATAGTAACTCCAACTACCAATCCAACAAAAATTTGACCGACAAGCTTCCATCTTGCAATTAGTCCTTTTGGCTTCTTTTTTACAACCTTTAAATAATCGTCGTAAAACCCAACCACACCCAAAAAAAATGTAGTAAAGAAAATGACAATAACATACCAATTTTTAATATCGCCCCAAAGCAAAGTAGGAATCAAAACGGCGCTTAGCACAATAATTCCTCCCATCGTAGGCGTGCCTGCTTTTTGACTATGGTTTCCAATTCCGTTCAGTTCCAACTTATTCTGTTCACCAATCTGCTTCTTTCTGAGATACCTAATCACTTTTGGTCCAATAATAAAACAAATAAACATAGCAGTAATTGCCGAAAGTGCGGAACGAAAAGTAATATAATTAAACAAACCAAAGCCAGGTGGGTCGAAAACTTCCCTAATCCAAAGAGCAAGATAATATAACATTAGTAACCTAATTTATTAAGAAAACTCGAAACCACTTCTTCCATTCGAATGCCCCGAGAAGCTTTGAAAAGCACAATGTCGCCCGATTTTACGTAATCATATAAAGCATCGGGAATTTCACTTTTGTTAGGAAAATATTGAACATTTTTCGGTGGGGTTGAAAAGTTCGAAAATGCTCGGTGCATCTCGTTCCCCGTTGCAAAAACGTAATCGCAAACGAGGGAGGCTTTTTCCAAAATGTCGCAATGCTCGGTAAATGAACTTTCACCAAGTTCAAGCATATCGCCAAGCACAGCAATCTTGCGTCCCGCAGCGGAAAGACTTCCCAATGTCTCCAAAGCCAAAAGCATCGAAGATGGGTTTGCATTGTAAGTATCGTTTATTATGGTAATATCGCCATAATTTTTGATAAGCATTCGTCCGTATTTATTCGATTCGTCCAAACGGAAGGTTTCCAAACCCTTTATGATTTCATCCTTGGTTAACCCAAATTTCAAAGCTACCGAAACAGCTGCAACTGCTGCTTTTGCTACTGCAAGACCTCGATTTAACAATTTTGCAGAAAACGAAAATTCGGAGGCACGAAATGTCAGAATTGGATGTAAATCCCCATCGAACTGCATTTCGTAACGAAGAAAAGCATTCTCATCCTTGCCAAAAGTTGTGTACTTTTCCAAAATCTTACTATACTTCGCAAGACGTGGGTCATCGATATTTACAAAAGCAAAACCATCGTGTCGAAGAAGATAGCCAAACAAAGTAGTTTCTTCTAACTCGACTCCATCCAAATTCAACAGCATTTCCAGATGTTCTTTGCCAATGTTGGTCAAAAGACCGTCGGTGGGTTGGGCAATTTCGCAAAGCCTTAGCATTTCCCCAGGTTGGTTCGTCCCAAACTCGACCACCGCAATTTCGTGATTCGGATTTAAACCCAACAACGTCAATGGCAATCCAATTTGATTGTTGTAATTTCCCTGAGTTTTTAACACACGAAATTTCTGAGAAAGAAGATGTGCAACGAAATCCTTTGTTGTGGTTTTGCCGTTCGAACCACCAATTGCAATAACAGGAAGATTGAATTTATTGCGATGAAGATTTGCTATTTCGCCCAATGCATAAATGGTATCTTTTACCGCAAGAATAGGCAAATTGGTATTTTCGAACTTGTGGAATGAATCCAACGAAACTATTGCAAGCTTTGCCCCCATTTCGAATGCAGAATGAACGAAATCGTGCCCATCGTGCTTTTCCCCCCTTATTGCAATGAACAAATCCCCACTTTCTACAGTCCGTGAATCAATCGATATTCTTTCGATAGAGCTGATATTTTCTAAATTTTGATGTTTTGGGCTGTCAGTTGCAACAAGTATTTCATCAATTGAAAATTGAAGGTTCATAAAGTTAAATTTCAAAAAATACAAAATTAAATAACAATGTTAGATTTGTGTCAAAAAACTTAAAATTTAAGTTTTACACCCACTGTTAATTTAATATCCTAGTTTTTGTTAATAAATTCATAAATTTGTAGTCTACTTGAAATAATAAGGTAAACAAAAATGAAAAAACTCATTGTTATCATCTTTATTCATTTAGGAATAGTTTGTTCATTCGCTCAATTAGAATACCGATTGATTCCACCTATTGTTGACCCCGAATTTAACGCCACTAAGACATTGCCACAAGTTTTCCGACCACGATTTACCCCTCCTGCCGATGGCTTTCAAAAAGGTCCTGATGTAATTCTAACCAGCTCGGGAATTCAAATTATTAACATTGTCGATGGTGGCGGTGGGCAATCGGAAACATACATTACAATTGACCCTAAAAACCTTAACAGAATTATTGCCTCGGCAAACGATATGCGATATAACACAACTTCGGCTCGATACCGAATGGCTGCGTATTATTCCGAAGATGGAGGCAAAACATGGAAAACCACTCTTACCCCTCCTAACCAAGATGTATTTATTTCACTTCCAACCACACCTGGTAGCGGTTTGACTAATGTCGACCCAGGCTTGGCTTTCGATGCTGAAGGAAATGTCTACTATTCCTACATTGTTGCCCAAGTCGGTGGAACAGGAAATCTTATGGATGGTGGTGTTTTCATAAACAAATCGACCGATGGAGGTAAAACTTGGAGCGACCCAATCCCTGTTGTATACACCGTTGGCGGCGGGTCTAACCAAGATGCACACGACAAGCCTTTCATTGCTTGCGATGCAAACCCAAATTCTCAATTTAAAAATAGAATCTATGTTACTTGGTTCTACATTTCTGCTTCCAAAGGACCTGGAATCGGCTTTTCTTTTTCAACCGATGGTGAAAATTTCAGTCCACCTACATTTGTTCCTGGCTCAATCAATATGGGAAGTGTTCAATCCCCAATGCCAATTGTAGATAAAGATGGAACTCTTTATGTTATCTGGGAAAGCAAAGATGGCCAAAACACAACTGTATACCTGCAAAAATCTACCGATGGTGGTGTAAGTTGGTATTGGCCCTCGCCTCGGGTTGTTCAAATTGTCCGTACAATAGGCGAAAAAGTTAATCTGCGACAGGCTTTACCCAATAAAGGTAATATGCGTGTTTCATCTCATCCCTACATAACTTTGGGCAAAAATCCTGGGGAATTATATGTTGTTCAAGCAGGCAAGGACGAAAACAATCGCTATCGAATTTACTTTGCAAAATCGACAAACGGAGGCGAATCTTGGATAAACAAAATCCGTGTCGATGACAATCCATACAGCAACGATATGTTCTTCCCTGCAATTGCTTTCGACCCCGTCTCTGGAATTCTTGCGGTTGCCTATTATTCTTCGGCTAACGACCCCGAAAACAAAGCCGTCGACTTGTATGTTGCAGTTTCATTCGATGGTGGCAATACTTGGAAAAATATTCGGGTAACTCCGCAATCTTGGTATCTCGACCATTCAAACGCAGTAATCGATGCTGGTGGAGCTTCACTTGGTAGATATTGGGGCGATTATCTTTCAATCGCCGCCTACGATGGCAAAATCTTCCCTTGTTTCTGGATGCCAAACGCTCCTCGGGGCACATTCTATTCTAACAATGCTTATGTAGCGATACTGACTTCCGCTCCAATGCCTGTCGAAAATCTGCAATATGTAAACACTTACGAAAATCCAACTTCTGTTACACTGACTTGGACCGACCCCACAACGAATCTTCTTGGCGGAAATTTAGGCAACTTCAAAATATGGATTTACAGGAATAACCAAAAAATAGCAGAAGTCGAAAAAGGCGTTCAAACTTACACCGACAATACATTAATTGATGGCGAAACTTATACCTTTTCGCTAAAGGTAGTTGACCAAAACAATTTGGAAAGTCCATTTGTTTCGATTTCGTTTACAGCTGGTGGTGCTTTAAAACCAATGCCACCTGTGATTCTCTTTGCTCGACCACATCCCGATGGAATCCTCCTTACTTGGGAAAATCCTTCCCAACATATCGATAGTACCTATTTCCACGATTTCGATAAAATTGAAGTTTTCCATAACAATAACCTTATTCACAGTATCGAAAAATCATCACTTAAAGTTGGCGAAATCCAAACATTGGTCATACCTGTCGAAACCCGAAAATTTTACAACATTAGCCTCCGTGCCATTGGAAAACGAGGCGATAAAACCACTCCAAGCGAACTTTCTGAACAAGTTCTTGCATATTCTGGTGCACCATTGGAATCTTTCTCCGAAAACTTTGACAATACCGAAAATCTTACACCTTACTACACCGATGGCACAACAGGAAAGTGGGGCTTGACAAATAAAGCTGCTTTGTCTCTGCCAAACTCACTTACCGATTCGCCCGAGGGCATCTACCAACCAAAATCCGACAACTTAGTTATCTTTGCTCCTGTTGTTGTTACCCCACCTAATACTACTTTAAGTTTCGAACACATTGCTATAATCGATAGCCTTGGCGATGTTGGTGTTATTAGCATTTCCCGAGATTTTGGTAAAACTTGGCAAGAAATTGCTTGGTTCGACCAAAGACGTTCCGAAAACTTCCTCGACGATGTTACTAAATCCTCTTGGAAAAGCGAACACATTTCCCTTGCTTCTTATTCGGGCGATACAATCCTCATCAGATTCTCATTGGTTACAAATCCATTGCGGAACAAAGATGGCTGGTATATCGATAACATCCGGCTCGACGATGATGTTAATTTCGTAAAAGAAATCATCGAAGGCGAAAATAACTTTGCTGTTGAAATTTTCCCAAATCCAGCTTCCTATTTTGTTTCCGTTAACCTAAGTGCAAAGTATTTAACTGACTATATTATTTCTGTTTACAATTCTCTTGGTCAATTAATTTGGGAAAGCAATTCCGCGCAAAGCATTGTTGGCAATCATTCTGTCCCGTTAGATATATCTCGATTCACAAGTGGGACTTATTCGGTTATTTGCCGTTTTGGTCACTTTGTAAAACAAACTCATTTTACAGTAATTAAATAATTGCATTAAAATCGGTCTTGCAAGCAAACTCAACAAGAAAACAAGAAAACAAGTTAAAAAAAATCATTCCGAAGTCCACCGTTGGCTCGGTTTCGCAGCACATCGAACTCGATGATTTTGCAAATCGGTTCATTGCCCAATTCGATAAAGTCTTTCGAAAGGATTTTCTTATTGAAAAAAACAACAAAATTGTTCTCGCTGTTAGCGGTGGGGTCGACTCTGTCGCAATGCTCGATTGCTTTGCAATCATAGCACCAAAGTTCGGATTAAATCTTGCAGTTGCCCACATTAATCATAAACTTCGGGGAATTGATTCCGATTTGGATGAAGAACTTGTGAAAAATTTAGCCGAAAAATACGGCTTGCCTTTCTTTACTCAAGCAATCGATGTAAAAGAATTGGCACAGAAAACTTGTCAAAGCATTGAAACAACTGCTCGCAATGTTCGATACGATTTCCTAAAAAAAGTCGCTCAATCTTTCGATGCAAATTATATCGCAACTGCTCACACTTGCGATGACCAAGCAGAAACTATTCTGATAAACTTAATAAAAGGCACGGGAATACGAGGTTTGCGCGGAATCGCAAAAATAATCCAAATCAACAAGAATCTCTATCTAATCCGCCCTCTGCTCAGCTTTCCAAAAAGCACTTTGATTGAATATGCCAAGCATAGGAATTTGCAATGGCGCGAAGACAAAAGCAATTTCAGTTTGGACTACTTCCGCAACAAAATTCGGCACGAACTTCTTCCTTTAATTAAAAAAAATTACAATCCAAACATAGTAGAATTACTTGTTAAAACTTCCGAGCTTGCACAAGCCTATCACAACTATATCAAACCAATCGTCGAACATATTCTGAAAGAATCTACGAAAATCATTAGTCCAAACGAAATTAGGATTGAAATACCAAAAGTGGTAAATTACGAACCTTTTCTCGTCGGCGAATTAATTCAAGAGGTTTTTACTTCATTTCTTAAAAAACCACCAATAAGTTTTCAGAAAATAGAAAACATTAGGAAACTTTTTCACGCACAAACAGGGAAGGTCCAACAAATATTAAGCAACCTGATTGCATATAAAGACCGTGAGTATATTTATCTTATCGACAAAAGTACGAAGCAAATTCAAATTCTTGCCGATGTCCCAAAATTAGGCAGGTATTTATGGAATAGCTCGACGCTAATTATTTTGGAAGAAGTCGAAAAAGATGATTTTGAACTCAACGAGAATCCAAATATCGAGTATTTCGATTACGATAAAATTCAAGAGCGAATCACCATACGAAGTTGGGAAACGGGCGACCGATTCGTTCCTTTGGGTATGAAGAAATCAATCAAGCTTAGCGACTTCTTTGTAAATCAGAAAGTCCCCAAGCATTTGAAAGAAAGAATTCCTGTGTTAGTTTCTAGGGGCGAAATCTTTTGGGTTGGTGGTTATCGAATAAGCGAAAAGTATAAGGTTACCCGAAAGAGCAAAAGAATCATTAGAGGTAGAATTATCAAAATAGAGCAAAATGATGGAAATTAAACGAAACTTTGTAAAAATTAACGATTTTATTTTCGTCCCATACCTAAAGAAAAGTCAAATAGAAAAGCGAATCAAAGAGCTTAGCAAAGAAATTTCTAACGATTATAAAGGCAGAGTCCCAGTATTTCTAATTGTTTTGAAAGGCTCTGTTTTCTTTGCTACAAAACTTTTACAAAACATTACTGTCCCGTTGAAAATCGAAACACTACGAGCGAGCAGTTACCGAAACGAGATGGTTACGAGTGGAAAGGTTGAACTTCTTCTTTCGAACACAAATTTCGAAAATCAAGACCTCATCGTGATCGAAGATATTATCGATACAGGAACTACAATGAAATCCATCATTAATTCGTTAAAAGAATTTAAGCCAAATTCGATTGAAATTGCTTCGTTGCTAATTAAACCTAAAAACTTAAAAGAAGACATCAAGATTAAATACATTGGATTTGCAATCCCGCCCGATTTTGTAATTGGCTACGGATTAGATTATGCAGAATTTGGCAGAAACTTGCAGAACATATATATTTTGAAGGAATAAAATGTTTTCGGGCATCATCGAAGAAGTCGGAAGAATAAAAGAAATCAGAAGCATTGGCAACGCACGAAAAATTATGATTTCGGCAAAAAAAGTAATCGAAGGAATCCAGGTCGATAGTTCAATTGCCATCGATGGTGCTTGCCTTACGGTTGTCGAATACAATTCCAATTCATTTACTGTCGAAGCAGTAGAAGAAACAATCCGAAAGACAACAATTTCGAAATACACAATAAACACCCCCGTGAATCTTGAACGAGCCAAACGTTTTGGCGATAGAATCGATGGGCACATCGTCCAAGGTCACATCGATTGCATCGGCACAATTACCAATATACGAAAAGAAATGCTTGGCACTCTTATTACAATTTCCTTCCCTGCCGATTTCGAAAAATTCGTCGTCATCAAAGGCTCTATTGCAATCGATGGTATTAGCCTTACCGTTGCAGAAAAAAATCGAAATTCATTAACAGTCGCAATTATTCCATACACTTTGAACAATACAACTTTAAAGTTCAAAAAAGTAAACGACAATGTAAATATGGAATTCGATATTATTGGCAAATACGTAATCAATTATCTCGAAAATCGAGTAAATGATGAACATCGTGGCTCATCGCTTCTTACTCAATACTTGGAACAACCACTTTTGTAAAAACAATTTTGAATCACAATGAAAAGGGATTATTTAGAGTTGGATTTACAAAGCATACATTTAAATCGTTCGTTGCAAATTCGAATTTATGGCAAGTATGGTTTCATTTTTCTGATGTTCCCCAGCAAAGAAGATAATTTCAACGAAGAATTCGACGGTCGAATTATTTCCAACTTAATGAATTACATAAATTCAGGTTATTTCAGAATTGCCTTCATACCCACTATCAACAACTTTATTTGGCTAAATGACTTATCCCCTACGGTAAATTCCGAAATGCAGAAACATTACAACGATTTTATTGTCGAAGAACTTGTTCCTCGGTTCTACCAAATTGCAGCAAGCCCAACTCCTCTTATTCCATTTGGTTGTGGGCTGGGTGGATATTTTGCTTCGAATACCTTCTTCCGCCGACCCGACATATTCCACGGTTTGATTTCAATCGACGGCTTTTTCGACCACAAGTATTTTTCCAAAGATTATTTTTATCAAGATAACAATTGCTATTACAATTCACCAATTGATTTTTTGGCTCTTTTGGAAGAACTTTATTGGCTAATGTATTTGCGGACAAGGAACTTTATCTATTTAATTGCCGATTCTGATGACAACTACACCAAAACCCAAGCCGAATACCTAAAAGGCATTCTCGATAGCAAACACATCCCTAACCATTTCGAACTCTTTTCTCATTCAGGGACAAAAATCGAAAAATGGGTCGCCGTAGTTAATAATCTAACTCAAAGGATACTTGCCCTATGAAAACCCTCCTCGTCGCTTTTTTTAGCCTAATTTTATTTTTTTCTGCTAATGCACAGCAAGAAGACAGCATTTCGAAAATCATCGAGATTCAATCCCAAAAATTCCGAACAATCCTCGAAACCGTGCGTAGCAACTACTACAAGGATTCAATAAATTTCGTCGAAATCTCCGAACGTTCGTTCAACACTTTACTAAACTCATTAGACCCTTTTTCGAGATATTTTAATCCCAACGAATACGAGACATTGAAAGAAACCTACCTCGGAACGACAGAAAGCATTGGATTGAACCTTTTCCGACGTGGCGATACAATTTATGTATTCAACGTAGCAACTGGCTCATCTTCCGATTCGGCGGGGATTACGGTCGGTTTGCCAATTATCTTCATTGACAATGAACATATGATTAAAAAAGACGTCAGTTATGCCCAAAAGAAACTGCACGGCACAAAAGGAACACCTGTTTCAGTAATTGTCAGGCAAGATAACCACCTTAAAGAATATATTCTTACTCGGCAAGAAATTCCAATTCCATCGGTCGTGGTTTCGTCATTCGATAAAGCCAATCAATCTGGATACATTAAACTCCTTCGTTTTGCAAAAACTTCTTTTGATGAGCTTATCAGAAGCTTGGACAGTTTAAACCGATTAGGAATGAATTTTCTAATAATCGACTTGCGGGGTAACCAAGGTGGTTATTTCGACGAAACTGTAAAAATTGTCTCGACCTTTTTGAATAAAGGCGATACAATTGTAATCGTCTCGGGCAAGAGAGAATACCACAAAGTCCACATTTGCGAAAAAACGGGAAAATATGCCAACATTCCATTGGTTGTTTTGGTCGATAGGAATTCCGCTTCGGCGAGCGAAATCTTTGCTTCCGCCGTTCAGGACAACGACCGAGGGATAGTGCTTGGCGAAAGAACTTTGGGCAAAGGGACAATGCAAAAGACTTGGGAATTCAAAGATGGTTCTGCCTTCCGAATAACTGTTTCCGAATACATTTCTCCAATTGGAAGAACCATTCAAAAACAGCAGGTCGAAAATATCGATTTGAAAGGTTTGGAAGAATTTGCTATAAAAGAAGATTTAAAGCGAAGTATTTTCGAAACGATAAAAAATTTCGGACTTGCAAAAAATTTGCCTACCTACACATCCCGACGTGGAAGGGTTCTTTTAGGTGGTGGCGGTGTTTTCCCCGATTACTACGAATTAAGCGACACTCTCCCAACTTATATCCAAAAGCTAAAATCCAACGGATTTATTAACGACTTTGTTTTGCTTTATTTTTACCAAAATAACAATCTGAAAAAATATACTGAGTTGAAATCGTTTAAAACTTTTATGGAAAAGTTTACGATTGACAACGAGATAATGGAAAATTTTCGCAATTACCTAAGAAATAACAGGAGTTATTACGAACAATATTTCGAACCCGAAACACAAAAAATTGCAGTCGAAATCAAGGCTACACTGGGTTACACGATTTGGGGTGAAACTGGATACTACACTATTCATTCCTCTAACGACAAATTAATAAACAGAGCTTTGGAATTGAAAGCGGAAGCTATTTCGTTGTTAAACAATCGGAGAGAAAAATGAATAACACTTTTCGTTCAATCCTTTTCTGGATCCTTTCATTCCTTCTTATGGCACTTCTAGCAATTTACCAAAGAACTACTGGACCAACCTACCCCGTTCGTGGCACAGTTACAATTGGAAAAGATAAAATTAGTTACAAACTCTTGCGTTCCTGGGGCGAACCTTCCGATGCAAAAATCGAAATCGATGTCCCCAATCGAGAAATTTCGGGGAAAATTACCTACCGCCGCTACAAAAGTCACGACGACTGGACAACCATTCCATTAATTCGCGAAAACGACAAACTTGTTGCAATTATACCACTCCAACCGCCCGCAGGAAAAGTCCAATATAAAATCACACTTGTAGATAAATTCAATCGCGAATTCCCATTAACCCAAGAGGATGTAATAATTCGATTCAAAGGCTCAGTTCCAGATTTCTTCCTGATTCCTCACGTATTATGTATGTTTCTGGCTATGGTGTTTTCGACCAGGACAATGATTGAGGCATTAACTAAAAGACAGAAGCTTTTCCAGCTTTCGCTTTGGACTTTTATTCTATTCTTCATTGGTGGGGCAATCCTCGGTCCAATTATTCAATATTATGCCTTCGGTGCTTTGTGGACTGGCTTTCCATTTGGTCACGATTTAACAGATAACAAAACTTTGGTTTCGCTCATATTTTGGTTAATAGCTGTAATTAAACTACGAAAAAATCCACAAAATTGGAAATGGGCTTTAATCGCTGGAATTGTTATGATTGCTGCATATCTTATTCCTCACAGTGTTTTGGGCTCGGAACTCGACTACACAAAAATGAGGAACTAAATCATTTAAACGAAACTTCAATTAATACAATTTCCGAAGGGGACCCCGTCCGAATCGGCGGTCCCCAAACTCCAAACCCAGATGATACAATAAAATGTGTGTTTCCGAATTTACAATAGCCGTAGCTATTTTCGTAGATCGAAGAAGTAATTAAATTCAAAGGTAAGAGCTGGCCGTGATGTGTGTGTCCCGAAATTTGCAAATCGACGGTGTAAGTTGCAACCTCTTTCAAATTCCTTGGTTGATGGTCTAAAACAATTGTTGGTAAGTTTGGGTTAGCTTCTTCCAAAAGATGAGCGAGAGGTTTTCGCTTCATGCCTGTCCACATATATCCCGAATAATCATCTCTTCCTACCAAATTAAAAGAATTTGGTACGATAACAACTGAATCAATCAAAAAATTAATATTGTGTTGCTTGTAAAACTGTTTGGCTTTTTCCAATCCACCAATGTATTCGTGATTCCCAGGAATCGCCCAAACACCAAATTTTGCAGAAAGCTTCTTCAATCCATCGCCCATTGAATTATTCAAAACAAAGGTCGGGTCCTCGTCCAAAAGGTCGCCTGCAAAAAGAATAATGTCGGGTTGCAATCTTTCCGCCTGCTCAATTAATTTACCAATCTTTGATGGATAAAATGTAGTGCCCAAATGAACATCGGAAGCAACAAGTACTTTTAAATTGCTAAGCATAGAATTTTTCTTCGGTAAACTTAAACGATAGGTTGTTATCTTCGGATTAAGATTATTAAGATAGCCAAAAAACAATATACTTCCGACAAGCAAGATAGAACCAATAAAAGCAATGAGGTTTAATTTTGGAATATCGATTATTTTGTTCGAAAACAAACCAAATAGGTTTGTTCTTTTCTCGAATAACATAAAAAAGTCGATTGCAAGGCAAAGAAGAAAAAAATACAAAATAGCAGCAAGCCAAAATGCCCCAAGCCAAATCAAGCAATAAACAATTACTGAATCGGTATAATTTTCTAAAATTCTCCCCCCGAGGTAGGAAATTGCAAGAAACCAAAAGAGAAAAACGTAAGTTAAGCGAATCGAACCCGTTTCGGGCAAAGCAAGGTAACCTTTCCGAAAAACATAATAATTTACAATTGCATAAATGATTAAAACAAGGCTAAAGAAAATGATAAAATTTGTTTGCTTCATTGCTCGTTTTCAATTCCTAACGCAAGGTCAATGATTTTCTGACAAAGCTCGGGAAATTCAATCCCAATTTGCTTTGCTGCTTTGGGAACAAGCGAAGTTTCCGTAAAACCTGGTATTGTATTCAATTCCAAAGCAAAAGGCACGCCTTCCTCGGTTAAACGAAAATCAACACGTGCAAACCCACTGCAATCCAGAACTTCGAACGCATTTAATGCAACTTGTTGAATAAACTCCGAAGTATATTCATCAATTTCCGCTGGGCAAACGTATTCAGTCCTACCAACTGTATACTTATGCTCGAAATCATAAAATCCGCTCTGTGGTACAATTTCAATCACTGGTAAAGGTTCGCGACCCAATACTCCAACTGTTACCTCTCTACCTTCGATGTATTGCTCAATCAATACTTTCGACGAAAGTTCAAATGCTTTTTCGCAAGCTATGTGAATATCGTCTAAATTGCCATCGAATACAATGCTAACGCCTATTGTAGAGCCTTGGTCATTCGGCTTAATGACAACAGCCTTGCCTAACTCTTCGCGTACGTATTCGTAAAATTCATAACTACCAAGCTCGGCACGATTTACAAGAAGCCATCTTGGAGTCGAAATCCCCGCAGCCGAAAAAAGTATTTTCGATGTGTGTTTGTCAATTGCGATTGAACTTGCTTTAACTCCACTTCCCGTATATGGAATATGCAAAGTTTCCAGATATGACTGAACGATTCCATCTTCACCATACTTTCCGTGCAACGCAATAAAAGCTACATCGACTTGCTTATTCGCCAACTCCAAAAATGATTCCAAATAATTTTTTGGAACGATGCCTTGATTTTTTAATGTTTCGAAATTAGGCAATCTTTCCATTTCTTCGACGGAACTGAAAAAGCCATCTTTCCCCAATGCAGGGTCTAAACCCAAAACATTGTGGTTCAATTCCAACAAAGCACGAAAAACTGCTCGACCACTTTTTAGGGAAATATCTCGTTCGGTCGATATACCACCACATACCAAAAGTATGTTCATTTTTTCTCCAATTTTATCTTCTTCAAAAGATTAAGTGCCAAATTCAGGTCGGAAACAAAATTGTCAGTCCACGAAGGCGTCCGCAAAAGAGCTGCGGGATGGTATGTTACAATCACGGGCGTTTTTTGAAATTCAAGAACTTTGCCCCGCAGTTGACCAATTCTAACAGACTTTTTAAACAGACCCGCAACCGCGGTTGCACCCAAAGCTACAATTAATTTCGGCTTTACAAGCTCAATCTGTTTCAACAGATACGGAACGCACTTTTCCATTTCCGAAACATTTGGCGTGCGATTGTTTGGCGGCCTGCACTTTAAAATGTTGCATATATACACATCCTTCCTTTCAATTCCAATTGATTTAAGTGTGCGTGTTAACAACTGCCCCGCACGCCCCACAAACGGTTCACCCTTCAAATCTTCTTCCTCCCCAGGTGCTTCGCCAACAAACATTATTTCTGCTCGGGGATTGCCCACTCCAAATACAAAGTTAGTGCGTGTCCTACCTAATGGGCATTTCTGACAAGTATTTATTTCATTGTAAAGTTCGTCCAAAGTCGCCGAACTTTGCCACTCTTCTTCCCCACCAAACAATGGCGATGCAGTTTCAACAATTCCAATACTTTCCACAACAGCGGCAATCTCGCTTTTTTCAGTTAATCCCGATGCACTTGTCGTTTCTTCGCTTTCGGCAAAACTCTGTTGTGTGCTTTTATCTTTATCTGTTTCGGATGGCAAATACTTTTCTTCTGTTATAAATGCAAAGTCCCCGTAATTTTCTTTCAGAAACTCTAAATAATTTTTAATTTTATCCAAAATCACAAAAGCGTCGAAAAATTAAAAACAAAATTAGTAAATATTACCGAGACTGCTGTTACCCGAAATTTTGTTTAGTCTAAAAAAGAATTTTAATGCTTGTTCGTATTATACTTTTTGTTTCACTTTATTGGAGGAATTTTATGGCAGCAACTTCGAAGATGATACCATTAGGCACACCAGCAGCAAATTTCGCTCTTATAGATGCCGTTTCGGGAAAAACTTATTCGCTCGATGATTTTAAAGATGGCAAGCCGCTTCTTGTTATGTTTATCTGCAACCATTGTCCCTATGTTATGCATATCATTACTAAATTAGTCGAAATTACAAATGAATTCATCGAAAAAGGAATAAATGTCGTTGCAATCAACCCCAATGACCCTGTCAATTACCCCGAAGATTCCCCCGAAAAAATGAAAGAATATGCAGCCCGCTTTGGATATAGATTCCCATATCTGTTCGATGAAAACCAAGAAGCAGCAAAGGCATTCGATGCCGTTTGTACGCCGGAATTCTTCCTTTTCGACCGAGACTTGAAACTAGTTTACCGAGGGCAATTCGATGATTCTCGTCCTAAAAACGACATCCCAGTAACGGGCGACGACCTTCGAAAAGCTTTGCAATATACTTTGGAAGGAAAACAAATCGATTTCGAACAAAAGCCTGCTATTGGATGCAGCATTAAATGGAAATATGTCCAATAATAACTCATAAGTATGAAAATTGGAAATTTCGAAATTCGTGCGATTAATACTGGAAATTTTGGATTGGATGGTGGTTCAATGTTTGGTATTGTCCCAAAGGCTCTCTGGGAAAAACATTACTCTCGACCCGACGAAGCTAACCGAATACCACTTGCTGCAAGAATCTTGTTTATCGATACAGGAAGCCGAAAAATTCTAATCGACACTGGTAATGGGAATAAATTTTCCGAAAAACAAGCTAATATTTACAATATCGACCTAACTAAATCCCATCTACAGAATTCGCTCACTGCCAATGGTATCAACCCAAACGAAATTACAGATGTCATCCTTACCCACCTGCATTTCGACCACTGCGGCGGTTCGACGCATTATGTGGGTGGCGAAGTCCTTCCCACTTTACCAAATGCGACATTCTACGTCCAGCGTGAACAATTCGAATGGGCAATGAATCCAACCGAAAAAGATCGTGCCTCATTTATGAATCACGATTTCGAACCATTGAAAAATTTAGGCAAACTGAATTTACTAGAACAAACAGGGGAAATCTTTCCCGGTATTGAATTAATAACTCTTTTCGGGCACACTCCTGCTATGCAAGCTGTAATAATAAATGCCAATGGCAAAACTTTTTTCTATCCTGCCGATTTGTTCCCAACCCGAGCACACCTAAATTTGCCCTACATTTTATCATTCGATAATTACCCACTTACCACGTTGGAGGAAAAAAAGAAGCTACTGCCCCAAATAATTGAAGAAGAATGGATTGTCGTTTTTGAACACGATGCTTTCGTCGACGCTGCAACAATTACCAAACAAAACGGAATTTTTACAATGAAAGAAACCATTTCGCTGTAAATTTTAGGGGGCACAGAATCCAGTGCCCCCAGGTTTTTGTTCTAATGCGTGAAACATAAATTTTGATAGGGGCAAATGATTATCTGCCCCTACGATATCTGCTTAAATTCCAAATGTATGGCTATTTTGTTGAAAAGGAGACAGGTGTTGAATAATTGCTTTCTATTCCTTCGCCTCGGGCTTTTAAACGCAAAAAGAATTTAGTCTTCGGCTCCAAATCCGAAAGCTCGAATGTTTCGAGGTCGCCAATATCGAGTTCTTTGTACATTTCGTGCAATTTCGTAAATTTTTCGTCAAAGGCTAAATCCAGAATATAAGTTTTGGCACCGGCTACCTTGTTCCATCGAATCTCGCATCCATTTTCCAGTACATTAATAACTTCGACCTTTGGCGCCGGCAACTTCGTAGAAAAAGTCCGTGGGTTATTCGAGGCTTTCTCGTAATTGTACGACCGATACTTTCCTTCGCCGTTGTATTCAAATACCCTTACATTGTACCTCTTTGTCTTCAAACCTTTAATAGTTAACTCTGGGCGTCTATCGGTTACTTCGGCTACTACGTAGCTTTGACCAAGCCGAGCCTTCGTTTCCCCAAACACTTGGGAATAGTCGTATTTTTTGCCATCAGTTGGAATGTCGGTCTCCTGATTTTCGGAAACCACAACTATACATCCTTCGCCATTGCCACGAAGCCACTTAATTTTCACGCTTGTATCGGTTGCTGAAACCACCGTTATTTGCGATGATTGCCTTGTAGGTGGTTCGGCAAGTGTGTAAAATTCAACCCTTTTTTCTAAAAAATACGCTCCACCCTTTCTCTTAAATATCCATAACAAATAATCGGTCTTTGGCTTAAGCTCGTTCAAAACTAAAGTATCCTTGTAACGAACTGCCTTGTCCCATGCCAAGACAATTTTCCCACCCAATTTAGTAACCAACCTCTGTAATGTTCCATCATCTTTGATATTTCGTACCAAAGCCGAATCGAATACATTAGTTATCGCTACCGAAAATGTATCTGCCCCCAAATTCAAAAAAAACCGAGCTGTCTTCGAGTTGGAACCCAGAAAGCGGACCTCCAAAGCCGAGACTTTCCCTTTTGGCAATGGCGCTGGTTTCTTTGTCTTTTGTGCAAATATCGAATCGACGAAAAACGCTACCGACAACAGTGCAAGAGCAATTATTCTCATTTTGTTCATCTTCGCTACCCTATTGTATGAAAATACAAAATTAAAAAAGGCTTCCCCTTGAAAAACCCAAGGGGAAGCCCGTCGATGAGAAAAATCGCCATTATGGCAAGTAGATGAACTTTTGTTGCAATGTCTCGCCACCAAAAGTAACTCGCAAGAAGTAGATCCCCGAAGCCAATGGCTTATCGTCATTGTTGAACAACACGATTACATTGTTCATTCCTTCGGCTACTTCTTGAACATTCGAGTAAACCACGATACCTTCGGGCGAAACGATTTGAACTTCGGCTACACCCGATTCGTCGGAGTAAATACCAAATTCAATTCTTCCTGTCTCGTTCGGGTTCGGATACACCGAAGTCAATACAAAGCCGCTTCCGATTTGAGTAGTGCCATCGAACACTATATCGCGTGGGAATGTTTTTACTGTCCTGATTACCGACGTAGTATTGTAAACTATACCTGCAGTTGCACTCTTATATTCAAATAATCGGAAAGCATAGTATGTGTTATTTGTCAACCCTGTTACGGTAACCGAAGTTCCGGTCCCATTGTAAACTGCATAAGCAGATCCAACTGCATCACCTGACCCATAGATGGAATTAGCATTGTATGTTGTCCCATCATTTGGTGTATCAGTATTACTTGTACCCTGTTTTGCTGTAACTAAAATTCCATCGCCATTGCCACGTGTCCAGCTCAAAGAAACAGTAGTTGAAGTCTTTCCAGTTGTAATAAAGCTGCTTCCTTGCGTCGGAGCTACCATCAATCGGGCGTAGTTGGAATTTGAGCTACCACAAGTATTTGTTGCAGTGGCATAATACCAGCCATCGTCACTAAATTGGGCACTTGTGATTGAATAGGTATTTCCAGTGCCAACCGATGTCCCATCGTAACCAGAATTATCGGTATCCTTATACCAAGTATAACTTGGTGAGGGGTTGGCATTTGCAGATGTCGTCAAAGAAGTGGAGTTACCATAAACAACTTTCGTCGGGTTAGTTGGATGAGTTGTTATCGATGGTGCAGTGTATACTGTAACGGTAGTTTGAGCTTGGAGTTGGCAACCACTACCAGTTTCGGTAACTGTTAATGTATACGTGCCAGCATTATTTGTTGTGACGTTGGTGATGACAGGGTCTTCGTCGGTGGACGTAAATCCATTTGGTCCTGTCCAATAGTAAGTGTATGAACCCGATGGTGTTACAGATGCATATAGATTTAATTCATCCCCCTCACAAACAGGACCATTGTTCGAGGCAGTTACTGTAAAGCTAGCCGTGGTTACAACAAGCAGTGCTTCATCGGAGATGGAATTGCCGCAGGCATTCGAAACGACAGCACGGTAATAGTAAGTTCCAGTAGGAATATTATTGCTTTGAACTGTTAATGTTTTGCCACCATCGCTTGTTGTATACGTTGCACCCGTTGGGGTTCCATTCGATACATTACTCCAATTATTGTTGTCTGGACTATATTGCCATTGGAAATTTAGTGTTCCGTAACCAGTTGCATCAACAGTGAAATTCTGGCTCCAATTACCCTGGCATTTCGTTGCATCTGAGGGATCTTGTGTTATATTAGGCACAGTTACAACGGTCAATGTTGCAGCATTTGAAAATACAGGGTCACATTGTCCGTTTGTTGCCCTTAGCCTATATTGATAATTGTTAAGTGTTATGTTTACTGGGTTAATTTGTAAAGTTGTTGTAGAGGTCCCGCTGTAGATTCCACCATCAGAAAGGTCTTGCCAATTATTCCCACCATCGGTAGATACCTGCCATTTCAATGTGCCGGTTGCAGAAGATACCGAAAAGCTCGTACTGCTTCCAGCGCAGACTGTAGAATTGTTCGGGTTCCCAGTTATTGATGGTTGTGCATCCACTGTAACTGTTGCTGCGTTGGATGTAACTTGGGTTGGAGCGCAGCTTCCTGTAACAACCACGCGATAATTATATGTGCCAGCAGGCAATCCATCGATATACAATGTTTGGCTTGTTTCCCCAGTGTACGATGCTCCCGAGGGTGTTCCATCAGATACACTAACCCAGGTGCCGCTGTTATAGTATTCCCATTGGTACTGAAGGTTTAAACCTTGTGCAGTAACCGTAAGGCTTGCTTGAGACCCTTGGCAGATTTGAGTACTTCCTGGTTGATTGATGATTTGTGTCCCCGAATTAACAGTTAGAATAGCTGTATTAGTGTACTGTACGTCGCACTCATTATAAAGCTTCAAGCGGTATCTGTTACCGTTCGAATCAATAGGAACATTGGTTAGATTAAGCGTGGTTGTTGTAACACCCGAATATATTCCAGTGTTGCTTAAATCATTCCAGGTGGTGTCACCATCGGTCGATGATTGCCAGAGGAGTTGCAAACCCGCTCCACCGGTTCCAGCAGCTGTAAACGAAGTATTTCCATTTGCGCAAATCGATTGGTCTGTTGGTGAAGTTGTAATTGTAATCGTAACATTTGTATAATCTGAGGTTTGGCTTGGGTGGGCGAGAACATTTCCTGCTTGGTCGAACACCTGGTTGGGTTGCGAGTTGACTGTAACGTTTTCGAAGCCATTTACCACACCATTCCAGGAAATATTAAAAGTAGCGGTGCTACTTCCCGCTGTGTGTGTTATGCTCGAAGATTGAATATTAGCATTGCCTCCGCTCTTGCTTAATGACAAATCGGTTCCGGCAACCAATGAACCTGTTCCATTATTTTCTGAATAGACACCTTCGCTGAATGTTACAACACCAGTTGCGTTGTCGCAAGCCATAACAAATGATACAAATGTCGGGGCTGTAACGTCTTTAATCCATCCTTCGGAATAAACCAATGAAATATTTTGGGCGCAATCTGTATGTCTAACTTCAATTGTAAAATTACCTTCGTTAATAGATGACCAACCATGCAAAGCATTAACTTGTGTTGTACCCGATGTAATTGTTGTCCAATTATATGTATTAGAACCTTGGATTAGGCGAGCTTCAGTTGTTGCGGGATTGGTTTCTGTAAGCGAAACGGTAATTACTTGCGTACCATTTGTGTATGGCTCGGTTGGTATGGAAACATTATTTACAACGGGTGCTGTGTTGTCGATATGGAATGCATTCGTCAATGTTCCTGTTGATGCTGCGTTACCAGCGCAGTCGCTGCCATTGACTTGTATCTGAACATCCTGATAATCCCCGGAACCAACTGTGTATGTATATGTAAATGTATAGTTTGGTGCTGTGCCACTTACACTGGAATATGTTGCATTGCCAATCAAGCTTGTTCCATCACTTTGATATATACCTACTGTTGGGTTGCTACCCAAGTTCTGTTCTGTCCAATCAAATGTAATTGTTACTGCATCGCCACTATTTGCACAAGTTACCCCGCCATCGCTAATGTTGGATACCACGGGTGCTGTGTTGTCGATATGGAATGCATTCGTCAATGTATCTGTCGATGCAGCATTGCCAGCGCAATCGCTACCAGTTACTTGTATTTGAACATCCTGATAATTGCCAGTTGGTACTGTAAATTTATATGTAAATGTATAGTTTGGTGCTGTACCAGTATGGCTTTGATATATTGCATT